>Ga0153980_1000009_pt1 | contig 533028 bp, 491 predicted proteins | sample TSGA064MetaG_FD_104722 | JGI IMG/M metagenome (GOLD analysis project Ga0153980, IMG submission 104722) | Attine ant fungus gardens microbial communities from Georgia, USA - TSGA064 MetaG | ecosystem: Host-associated > Fungi > Mycelium > Unclassified | place: USA: Georgia, Magnolia Springs... | reverse complement strand
TGGAGGATTACCCAAGTCCGGCTGAAGGGAACGGTCTTGAAAACCGTCAGGCGGGTAAAACCGTGCAAGGGTTCGAATCCCTTATCCTCCTTAACTGTCTCTTTTGTTGCGAGCAAAAGAATCACAGTCCTTTAATTACTGTAAAGTAATTACTTATCGCGGGATGGAGCAGTCTGGTAGCTCGTCGGGCTCATAACCCGAAGGTCGTAGGTTCAAATCCTGCTCCCGCAATCGCTTTGTTTAACGGCAAAGCAGCAATACAAAGCTTCTGGTTTGGTAGTTCAGTTGGTTAGAATGCCTGCCTGTCACGCAGGAGGTCGCGGGTTCGAGTCCCGTCCAGACCGTTGTTTTTGGCTCGGTAGCTCAGTTGGTAGAGCAATGGATTGAAGCTCCATGTGTCGGCAGTTCGATTCTGTCCCGCGCCATAGGAATGCGGGTGTAGTTTAGTGGTAAAACTACAGCCTTCCAAGCTGTTGTCGCGAGTTCGATTCTCGTCACCCGCTTTGCATTTTTTATTTGGGGCCTATAGCTCAGCTGGTTAGAGCGCACGCCTGATAAGCGTGAGGTCGATGGTTCGAGTCCATTTAGGCCCATTACATTTTTAAACTGGTCCGTTGGTCAAGCGGTTAAGACACCGCCCTTTCACGGCGGTAACACGGGTTCGAATCCCGTACGGATCATGCAAACACTCTTGAGAGTGTTTTTTTATTACCCAAAAATGATCTTTTTATCATTTTCTCAAGCATGAGCAGTCAAAATTTGTTATAATCAGTCCGTTGCAAGTTCCCGAAAGGATTCGCAGCTGCGAAGATGCCTTGTAACCGAAACATATATTAGGGGGAATACAAAAATGACAGAGAAACACTTATTTACATCAGAGTCCGTTTCAGAAGGACACCCAGACAAAGTAGCCGACCAAATCAGTGATGCCATCTTAGATGCGTTGCTTGCCGAAGATCCAATGGCACGGGTCGCGTGCGAAACGTCAGTTACTACCGGACTGGTTTTAGTCTTTGGAGAAATTTCTACTTCTGCTTATGTAGATATCCAAAAAGTCGTCCGAGAAACCATCAAAGAAATCGGCTATACACGAGCAAAATTCGGCTTTGACGGCGACACGGTTGCTGTTTTAGTAGCGATCGATGAGCAATCACCAGATATCGCTCAAGGCGTCGATGATGCTTTAGAAAGTCGCGGAGAAACGGATAAAGAAGATATCGGTGCCGGTGACCAAGGCTTGATGTTTGGTTTTGCCGTTGATGAAACACCTGAATTGATGCCTTTACCAATCGCATTGAGTCATCGGTTAGTCCGTCGTTTAGCAGAGTTGCGTAAAAACAATGAACTAAGCTACTTGCGTCCAGATGCAAAATCACAAGTAACCGTTGAATATGATGATAATGATCAACCACAAAGAGTGGACACCGTCGTTATTAGTACCCAGCATGATGATGCGGCTGATAATGAAACGATCCACCGTGATGTCATCGAAAAAGTGATCAAAGAAGTGATCCCTGCTGATCTTTTAGACGAGCAGACAAAATATTATATTAATCCTACTGGTCGTTTTGTGATCGGCGGTCCTCAAGGGGATGCCGGTTTGACTGGCAGAAAAATCATCGTTGATACTTATGGCGGCTATGCACGTCATGGTGGCGGTGCGTTTTCTGGAAAAGACGCAACCAAAGTTGACCGTTCAGCCAGCTATGCGGCTCGCTACATTGCCAAAAACATCGTAGCAGCAAAGCTAGCCAAAAAAGTGGAAGTCCAATTAGCCTATGCGATCGGTGTGGCACAACCCGTGTCGATCAGCATCAACACTTTTGGTACCGGAACTGTCAGTAACGAACGCTTGATTCAAGCGGTGCGGGAAAACTTTGATTTGCGACCAGCAGGAATTATTGAAATGTTAGATTTGCGCCGTCCGATTTATCGTCAGACTGCCGCTTACGGACATTTCGGTCGTACAGATATCGATTTGCCATGGGAACGCACCGACAAGGTGGCGGCACTTTTGGCAAGTGTGAAGGATTAAAAGAGGCGACCTCTATTGATGACTATCAATAGAGGTTCTTTTTTTTGGAGTAAAAGGAGGAGTTACATGCGAACCAATGTAAAATTAGTCACCATTGCGGTCTTTGTCGCAACGTTTATGACCGCGATCGAAGGAACGATCATTACGACAGCGATGCCTACCATCGTTAGTTCATTGAAAGGAATCGAGATCATGAACTGGGTCTTCTCGATCTATCTTTTGACCAGTGCGATGTTGACCCCGATTTACGGCAAGTTTGCTGATAATATCGGCCGCAAACCAGTCTTTTTATTTGGTACGCTGCTATTTATTATCGGGTCGGCGTTTTGTGGGATGGCCAATACGATGTTGACGTTGATCATTGCCAGAGCGTTGCAAGGATTAGGCGCAGGGGCCATGATGCCCGTTGCCCTAACGATCATTGCGGACCTGTATCCTGTTGAAAAGCGGGCGAAAGTCTTAGGGCTCAATAGCACTGCTTGGGGGATCGCCAGTGTCGTCGGACCCTTAGCCGGTGGCTTGATCGTAGATACGATCGGGTGGCATTGGATCTTCTTTATCAACGTACCCATCGGATTAGGGTTGATCGCCTTGATTTGGTTTTATTTTCATGAAGAAAAAAAGGCCTTTGCTGCAGTCAACATTGATTATGCTGGCAGTCTCTTGTTGATGTTGACGCTAGTAGGGCTCCTGCTAGGCTTCCAGTTGCTGGGAGATTATGGTATGAGTCTGCCTGTCATCGGGCTATTCGTTTTTTCTGTTCTTACGTTCATCGGCTTCATTCGAGTGGAGAAAAAAGCAACAGATCCGATTATTGATCTGAAACTGTTCCGCTCAAAATTGTTTGTGGTGGTCAATATCGTAGCAGCTTTGGCTAGCGGCTTCCTGATGGGAATCGATGTCTATATCCCAATGTGGATGCAAGGGGTCTTAGGCATGAGTGCGGGGATTGGCGGGCTTGTGTTGGCACCGTTGTCGATTTTATGGATGATTGGTTCCTTCTTAGCCAGCCGTTGGTTGACACAACACAGTGTCAGTTGGGTCTTGACGGTTAGCTTAGTGATCACGGCTACCGGTGCTTTGTGGCTCTTTTTGACACCGGCACAGACGTCATTCTGGTTGTTCTTGATGATTTCTTCTATTACGGGCGTCGGTTTAGGGGCAACGATGGTGGTTTGTACCGTTACTGCCCAAACCAGCGTTGCACCCACCCAAGTCGGCGTGGCAACTTCTTTCAATACGCTGCTGCGCACGATTGGGCAAACCATCATGGTAGCGGTCTTCGGTATCGTTTTAAATACCAGTAATAGCATAGGCTTGGCACAGGCGCAAGTCACTGACAGCAGTGTCATGAATCAGCTGGTTGATCCAGCCGCCGCGCGTCAGCTGCCAACCGCCTTATTAGGACAATTACGGGAGATTCTTTATAGCGGTCTACACTGGGTTTTTGGGATCGGTGTTTTACTCATTGTGCTAGCGATTGGTTTGACCCGCACGATTTCGCGAGAATCTGGTACAATATAAAAAAAGGATCGCAGGTGATTGTATGGCTTTTTTACAAGCAAATATCTATTCAAATGTTCTTGAAATGGAGGTAATGATCGATGTGATCTTGCCTCAAAGTACCAAGAAAAAAATCGGCACCCAAAGCCAATCGACGGGCACAGATCTCCCAGTGCTTTATTTATTGCATGGGATGAACGGAAATCATAGTGTCTGGCAGCGACGGACGTCGATCGAGCGGTATGCCGCAGAGTATCAACTAGCGGTCATCATGCCGTCTACTGATCTAGGCTGGTATACTGATACGACCTATGAGATGAAGTATTGGACGTTTATCGCCGAAGAATTACCACAGATTTGCCATGAGCTGTTTCCTCAGCTGACGCAAAAACGAGAAAAAACTTTTGCAGCAGGTCTCTCGATGGGAGGCTATGGGGCTGTAAAACTTGGGCTGCGCAAGCCTGACCAGTTTGCGGCGGTAGCGTCTTTGTCTGGGGCATTAGCGCTGGCTGAAAGCATGGATTCCTTGCTGCAGCTGCGAAGCCAAGCTTATTGGGCAGGAATCTTTGGCCCTTTAGAGCAATTCAAAGGATCTGAAAATGATTTGATCCATCTGATTGAGACCATCGATCCAAGCACCGCGCCGCGCTTTTTTATTAGCTGCGGAACCGAAGATCAACTGTACCCGGCAAGTGAGTATGCGGCGGATAAGCTGCAAAAACGCAAAATAGCCGTAACGTTTGAATCGGGAACTGGGGATCATGATTGGAATTTCTGGGATCAATGGATCCAACGAGTCTTGCAATGGCTTTTTAGCGAATAAAAAAAACCATCAGTCGATCGACACATTAACGTGTCGAGGACTGATGGTTTTTTCGTTCGATACAAAATAAGATCGGCGGCTGATTCCGCTGATTGATAAATTGATAGGAAAGGACATTGAATGCCTCTTGCGGCAGCTGCTGACAAAAGGAGTGGACTTCTTTCAGCTCTGCTTCGCCGCCAGCGTGTCCATAATAGCAGACGAGGATGATTCTACCTTTCGGGGCTAAACGTGTCAGTAAAGCTTCTAAAGCCGTTTTCGTTGTATCAGGCAGCGTGATGATCGCTTTGTCTCCTTTAGGCAAGTAGCCTAAATTGAAAATGGCGGCGTGAACCGGACCACTCACAACATCTGCCAACGTCTCATGGCCTTGATGGATCAGCTGGACTTGCGCCAACAGCTCTTTTTCAGCCAACCGCTTTTTGGTAGCTTGCAGGGCTTGTTCCTGAATATCAAAAGCAAACACCTGACCAGTCGGTCCAACTAAGGAAGCCAGTAATTCCGTGTCGAAGCCGTTGCCCATCGTGGCATCAACGGCGGTTTGTCCCGGTTGCAGAACTTCTTTTAAAAGGGTGTGGCTATAGCGCATGGCGGTCGGCAGCATCGACTGGCTCCTTTCGCACATTGAATTTTCCTTGATAGGAGTTGCGGCGCAACATTTCTTGATCGATCTCATTCAAGACTTCCCATTTTTTCAAACTCCACATTGGACCTACCAGAGAATCCCATGGTGCATCGCCTGTCAAGCGATGAATGATGATCTCTGGGGGGATCATCTCTAACTGATCACAAATCAATGACACATAGGTATCGCGCCGCATCAATTGCAAACGTCCCTCATGATAATCCCGCAGCATCCGAGTATTGCGCATCAAATGCAGCAGGTGCAGTTTGATGCCTTGAATATCAGAATCTTGAATGGTACGGCGGACGTTTTCTTGCATCATCTCGATCGTCTCGCCTGGCAGGCCATTGATCAAATGGGTACAGACACGAATATTGTGTTTGCGCAGGCTGGCGACGCCGTCTAAGTAAGTTTGATAATCATGGGCGCGGTTAATGGCGTTGCTCGTGGTTTCAAAAGTCGTTTGCAGTCCTAATTCGACCCATAAATAAAAGCGTTGATTGAGTTCTGCCAGATAGTCAACAACATCTGCTGGTAAGCAGTCTGGTCGGGTCCCAATGGAGATCCCGACAACACCAGGTAGTGTCAGCACTTGCTCGAAGCGCTCGCGGATCACTGCCACCGGTGCGTGAGTGTTCGTAAAGTTTTGAAAATAGACAATGTATTTGTCCACTTGCGGCCACTTTTTGTGCATCATGGCGATCTCTTTTTCAAACTGCTCTGGTAGCGGGGCTTCAGGTGCTACGATCATATCGCCAGAGCCGGACACACTGCAAAATGTACAGCCGCCTTTGGCAACGGTGCCGTCACGATTGGGGCAGTCGAAGCCCGCATCGATGGGAACTTTAAAGATTTTTTCGCCAAATTCTTGCCGCAAAGCAAAGTTCCATGAATGGTATCGTTTGTTTTTATCTTCTGCATAAGGAAATGGATTCATTTTTTTACCTTCTTTTATAATTGTTTACGGGTGAAGCGCCAGACAAAGCGTTTTTGCAAGTAGTACGGATAGGTCAACAGCAGCCAAGACAGGCCGACACAAAACCCACCTAACACATCACTGGGAAAATGCACGCCAACATAGATGCGGCTGATGCCGATGCAACCGATCAATAGGCCTAACAGAATGCGGAGTCCCCATTGCCAAAAAGGCTGCTTGAAGAAGACCGGGACCAAGAAGAGCAATGTCCCATAAAAAACCATACTGCCCGTCGAGTGTCCGCTGGGGAAACTGAAACTTGATTCCGTGACTAAGCGTTCAAGGGTTGGTCGCTCCCGTAAAAAGACGAGTTTGATCAATGGATTAAAGAGCCCAGCAATCCCGATGGTGCCGATACTGAGCCATAGTGCTTCTGCATAATATTTGTTGATCACTAAAACGGCTAAAACAGCAAGAAAGAGCAAGATGATCGTGGTAGGGTTCGCAAATTTTGTGACCCATAGAAAAAACGGTGTCCAAAACGGATAGCCGCTGCGGATGATGCGAGTCAAGGTTTCGTCAAAGGAGACCAACCAAGTAGGATAAAATTTCACGAGATAGCCGAGAAAAACGAACAGCAGTAAAAAGCAGCTGCCGGCAAATTGAAAATATAGTTTTTTATGCATGGAAAAGCCTCGTTTCTAGAGAATTTCTGTCCCTACAAGCAAAGAGACATCTAGAAGGTATTATAGCATTTATCGCACGACGGAAAAAGCAGGGGACCAATCAAGGATTCTCCCACTTTCAAAGAATAGCTTTCGTTTGGTTAAATACAAACTCTTCATTTCAATAAATGTTTGTTTGATTACAAAGAGTTTACAGTTTCTGAAATCGGCTCAAATACCTTTTATAAATTCTTAAGAAATTGTATACTAAATCTACGTTCACTATAAGGAAAAAACGGAGGAATAACGGACATGAACACGAGTCAATCAAGAAAAGTACATCGTCAAGCAGACCAATCGGGCGATAAGTATCGAGTGATCAAAAAAAGTGCAGTTGTTTTAGGAACGACACTGACTGCTTGCTCTGTTGTAGCTCCATTGGTGTCATCGGTTCAAGCAGAAGCCGTAGAGACCTCGATCGCCCAAGTTTCTACTAGCAATTTTGCCGCGCCGAATACTTCCGCATTTATTGCCGAAATCGCTACGTACGCTCAGCCCGTGGCACAAGCCAACGATTTATATGCTTCTGTGATGATCGCACAAGCCATTTTAGAAAGTGGTTGGGGCCGAAGCAGTTTATCAAAAGCACCAAATTATAATTTATTCGGGATCAAAGGCAGCTACAACGGTCAAACCGTTTATATGAGTACCTTGGAGTACTTGAACAATCAATGGTTGACTATGAATGAACCTTTTAAGCGCTACCCATCTTACACGCAATCATTCGAAGATAATGCACGTACTTTACGCTCAACCTCTTTACAAAGCGGTGTCGCGTATTATTCTGGCGCTTGGAAGAGCAATACGACTTCATATCTTGATGCAACCGCATGGCTAGCAGGTCGCTATGCGACTGCACCAAACTATGCTTCTTCCCTGAATGCCGTGATCCAACAATTTGGTTTGACGCAATATGACACACCAGCTTCTGGCAATGCCGGTGGTGGTGCCACAGCTAGCGCATCAACCAATACCACGACTACAACGGCAGCTGTTAGCACGAGCGGCAGTCAAACCTATACAGTCGCTTCAGGCGATTCGGTCTGGTCGATTGCTAACAAACATGGCATCTCCATGGATCAGTTGCGCAGTTTGAACAACATCAAAAACGATTTTGTTTATCCGGGGCAAACGTTGAATGTCAACGGCAGCACCCAAAGTACTTCGACAACTTCAACAGTATCGATTGTCAATCGTAATACTTCAGCAACTACATCAGGCAACACCTATACCGTAGTTTCTGGCGATTCGGTCTGGTCGATTGCCAATAAGCATGGCATTTCGATGGATCAATTCCGCAGCTTGAACAACATCAAAAATGATTTTGTCTATCCAGGGCAAAAAGTTGTCGTCAGCGGTGGATCGTCTACGAATACGAGCAGTACTACGACCGTCAGCACGGCATCAACGGCTAGCCAAAGCAGTGGCGGCACCTACACGGTGGCAGCTGGCGATTCGGTCTGGTCGATTGCTAACAAACATGGGATTTCGATGGATCAATTCCGCAGTTTGAACAATATTAAAAACGACTATGTCTATCCAGGACAAAAGGTGGTTGTCAGCGGTAGTTCCGCAACGAGTACTACAACAAGCACGACCGTCAGTAGCCAAACCAGCAGTAGTGCTGCAGGCAATACCTATACGGTGGCAGCGGGTGATTCAGTCTGGTCAGTTGCCAATAAACATGGGATTACGATGGATCAATTCCGCAGCTGGAACAACATCAAAAATGATTTTATCTATCCAGGACAAAAGGTGGTCGTTAAGCAAGGCGGCACGGCAGCTACCACCAGCACTTCCGCGACAAACGGTTCTTACAAGGTCGCATCGGGGGATTCTGTTTGGGGAATCGCAGATAAGTTCGACATCACGACGGATCAATTTATCCAATGGAACAATATTCAAAATAACTTTATTTACCCAGGACAAACAGTTAGGGTAAAATAGATTGCTATTCCTAATGATTTTTGTTAGGATAAGTGCAAAGAAACTTTCACGTTTGAGAAGGAATAGTAGAAGTACGGTGGGACTTTTAGAGAGTGCATGGTTGGTGGAAATGCACAGCACACCTTTCGAACTCGTCTTCGAGTGATATCTGACTGAACCTGAATTGGCTAGGCAGATACGGCGATGGCCGTTAAAACATCGAGGTCTGCTTTTTTGAGGAGCAGATAAACTTAGGTGGTACCACGTTGATAACGTCCTATAAAAATCATAGCGATTTTTATAGGACTTTTTTTAAGTTTTGCTGGTTGATTTGACGAGCAAAACACCAATTTTTAGGAGGAGTCCATCGTGAATTACAATCACAAAGAAATCGAAAAAAAATGGCAAAAATATTGGGCGAAGAAAAATGAATTCAACACCCATGATGAGCCGGACAAACCAAAATTTTATGCGCTAGATATGTTCCCATATCCATCTGGACAAGGTTTACATGTCGGACATCCAGAAGGCTATACGGCTACGGATATCTTGAGCCGCTTCAAACGCAGCCAAGGCTACAATGTACTGCACCCAATGGGCTGGGATGCCTTTGGTCTGCCTGCCGAACAGTATGCATTAGACACTGGAAATGATCCAGCGGAATTCACAAAGAAAAACATTGAGACCTTCCGTCGTCAAATCAATTCGTTAGGCTTCAGTTATGACTGGAATCGTGAAATCAACACGACAGACCCTGAATACTACAAGTGGACCCAATGGATCTTTACCAAGCTTTATGAAAAAGGGTTAGCTTATGAAGCTGAAGTTCCAGTAAACTGGGTACCAGAGCTTGGAACTGTGATCGCCAATGAAGAAGTCATTGACGGCAAAAGCGAACGGGGCGGCTATGATGTGATCCGCAAACCGATGCGCCAATGGATGCTGAAAATCACGGCATATGCTGATCGTTTGTTGGACGATCTTGAAGAAGTTGATTGGCCAGAAAGCATCAAAGAAATGCAACGCAATTGGATCGGACGTTCTGTCGGAGCCAACGTAACGTTTAAAGTGGCAGGGATGGAAAAAGACTTTACCGTCTTTACGACTCGCCCAGATACCTTGTTTGGTGCGACCTACGCCGTATTGGCGCCAGAGCATGAGCTAGTGGCCCAAATCACTACCCCTGAACAAAAAGCAGCCATTGATGCCTATGTAGAAGAAGCGTCGAAAAAATCTGATTTGAACCGAACAGATTTGGCCAAAGAAAAAACCGGTGTCTTCACTGGTGCCTATGCCATCAATCCCGTGAATGGCAAAGAGATCCCGATCTGGATCGCCGATTACGTTTTGGCTTCTTATGGAACAGGTGCGATCATGGCGGTTCCTGCCCATGACGAACGTGACCACGAATTTGCCAAAACATTTGGCTTAGAGATCATTCCTGTATTGGCAGGGGGCAACGTGGAAGAATCTGCCTATACCGAAGATGGACTGCATATCAATTCAGACTTTTTGGATGGGCTAGACAAAGAGACTGCCATCGAAAAAATGGTCGCATGGTTGGAAGAAAACCATGTTGGGAAAAAAGAAGTCAGCTATCGTCTTCGCGATTGGTTGTTTTCTCGTCAACGGTATTGGGGGGAACCAATCCCAATCATCCATTGGGAAGATGGGACGACTACGACGCTTCCTGAAGATCAGCTGCCGTTGCGTTTGCCAAAAACCGACAATATCAAACCAAGCGGTACTGGTGAATCGCCATTAGCCAATGTCACGGATTGGGTCAATGTCACCGACCCTGAAACTGGGAAAAAAGGACGTCGGGAAACCAATACGATGCCGCAATGGGCTGGAAGTTCCTGGTATTTCTTACGTTTTATCGATCCTCATAATAAGTCTGTTTTGGCAGACTACGATAAATTGAAACGCTGGATGCCAGTCGATATTTATATCGGTGGCGCAGAACACGCTGTCTTGCACTTGCTTTATGCTCGCTTCTGGCATAAATTCTTGTATGATATCGGTGTCGTGCCAACGAAAGAACCATTTGAAAAATTGTTTAACCAAGGGATGATCCTTGGGGAAAACAATGAAAAAATGTCGAAATCCCGCGGCAATGTCGTTAATCCTGATGATGTCGTCAACCAATATGGGGCGGACACCTTGCGTTTATATGAAATGTTTATGGGCCCACTGGATGCATCGATCGCTTGGAATGAGAATGGTCTTGAAGGCAGTCGCAAATTCTTGGATCGCGTGTGGCGCTTGATCGTCGATGAAAATGGCAAAATGCGCGACCGCATCACGACATTCAACGATGGCAAATTGTCGAAAGTGTACCATCAAACAGTTAAGAAAGTGACGGAAGATTTTGAGCAGCTGCACTTCAATACGGCGATTTCCCAATTGATGGTCTTCGTCAATGAAGCCTATAAAGCCGATGCCTTGCCTTACGAATATGTCGAAGGATTTGTGCAGCTATTGGCTCCGATCGCACCGCATATCGGGGAAGAGCTCTGGTCGATCCTCGGAAATGACAATGGGATCTCCTATGTGCCATGGCCAACCTATGACGAAAGTGCCCTAGTGGAAGATGAGATCGAAGTCGTCTTTCAAGTCAATGGCAAAGTTCGTGCCAAAGCAATGGTGCCAGCGGATGCCGAAAAAGCAGTGCTTGAACAATTGGCGCAAGAAAACGAACTTGTCCAAGAACAGCTCCAAGGAAAAACGATCCGCAAAGTGATCGTCGTACCGAATAAATTGGTCAATATCGTTGCAAACTAAACGCTAAAAAAGTAGCTGCCTAACAGATCGACAGTCTGTTAGGCAGCTTTTTGGTAGCGACAAAGAAAAAAAGTGTTACTGAGTGGTTCTCAGCAACACTTTTTTGTTATTTTTTGCGAATGATCCCATAGAACAAAGCGGCTGTTGCGACCAATGGAATCAAGATCACTAATAGAAAGCCGTTTGGATACGTAGCGCGAGTGAAAATTTCTGATGAAGCATCATTTCCGCCAAATAGATGATTGGAAATCATGAACTGAGCCATCATAGCAACGATTGCGACAAAACCAATTGCAGCACCAGTACCGACGAATAATTTTTTCTTTGCGTTGTTCATTACATTTGCCCCTTTTATAGTCTCTATGTATCATTATACAAAATTTGGATACGTGTTCAATCTGATTTTGTCAAATAATTGATTCGTAATACACTTGAAATGTTTCTGACATATTTAAGCGCCAAAAAAGCCAAAATTCCACTTGTTAGCGATCATATTATTCGCTGATCCTCACGGACTCTCGTATAATAAAGAAAGAGAAAAGAAAGAGGGGACTTACATGGAGTATCAATCATTTGAAGGCCAAACGGCTTTTTTTGAAGATTATGCACGGATTGCCAAACCTGGCTATGAGGAAGAGGCAGTCACTGCCGATGTCTTGGAACAGTTGAATCAACAATTAACAGAAGAAGAGCTGTTTTACCGTTTAGCAGCCGAAGATGCCAAAGAAGGGCAAGTCTTTTTGTTTCCTTTCAGCAAGCGAATGTTTACCGAAGACCTTGACGCTGCCATTTCAACAGAATTCCGTTATGATGGCGCACCCTATGTCTATGAGACTTACGAAGACGAACAACCTTAATCACGCAGAAAAAAGCTTTCAGATGATTTAACCGATCATCTGAAAGCTTTTTTGGTTGAGGCATTGCTATTAATGCTTGGCTTGCTGCTGCGCTAAGGTCAAGTCACCAATGTAAGGGACTTTTTTTCCGGCAACTTTCAAGTATTGTTCGGCACCTTTGCCCGCAATAATCACGATATCACGACTGTCTGCTTCAGCGATCGCCGATTTGACGGCTTGTTCCCGATCCATCTCAAGAATGACGGCAACTTCAGGATTGATGATAGCGTCGGCGATCTCTTGGGCAATCGCCGATGCTTCTTCAAAATCAGGATCATCGCTAGTCAGATAGACTTTGTCCGCATATTCTCCTAGCGCTCGTCCCATATCTGCTCGGCGAGATTGGGCTTTGCCACCCGCACTACCAGTGACAAAAAGCAGGCGGCCATCTGGGCGCAATTGACGGGCAAGTTCACTTAATGATTGGAAGCTAAGGTAATTGTGGGCATAATCAACAATCATGACTGCCCCATTTTCTTTTTCTAAAACGATCATTCGTCCAGGGATGATCACTGTCGGCAGGACTTTCTGGGCGTCCTCACGAGAGGCACCCGCTAAGCAGGCAGCCAAAATCGCCGCTGCGGCGTTCTCATGGTTGAAAGAACCTAAGAGCCCCAGTTGATATTCACCAGAGACTTGCAAGACATCAGAAGTAGCTGTCAGGGCAAAACTCTTTAGGTCCATTCCTTCTTGAACGACATAATCGGCGTCTGAACGTCCGTAGGTGATATAAGGAACTTGATGGACTTCACAAGTTTCTCGCAGCAAGTGGTAGTGATCACTTTGCCGATTTAAAATCATTTGTTTGCTGTTGCGGATCAGTTCCCGTTTGCAGTAAAGGTAATCATCATAAGTCGGGTGTTCCACCGGTCCAATGTGGTCAGGCGAAATATTCAAGAACGCGCCAATATCAAAGGTAATACCGGCGACCCGTTTGGTTTTATAGGCTTGGGAAGAAACCTCCATCACAAGATGGGTCAGGCCGTTTGCGACAGCCTCAGCCATCATTTTATAGAGATCCAGTGTTTCGGGGGTCGTTAACACTGCTTCATTAAAGGTTTTTCCATCGACTGAGTTTTCCTCAGATGAAAAGAATGCTACTTTTTGACCCGTCGATTCTGCTAAAATCGCCCGAGCAAAATAGGCGCAGCTGGTTTTGCCTTTTGTGCCAGTGATGCCAATGGTCACCAGCTGTTCTTGCGGGTTGCCATAAAACGCTTGGGCGATCACTGCCATCGTTTCTCGAATGTCCGTAACAATGATCCCGTAGGTTGCGAAGCTGTCATAAGGTGTTTCTGAAATGTAGCATTGAATGCCTTGGTCAATGGCGGCAGCCAGGTAGCTTTCTTTAAAAGAAGCCCCTTTACAGAAAAAAAGCGTCGCCGCATCGGCTGTTCGCGAGTCGTAGCTTAATGAGGTAAAGGCAAGATCAGTCATTTCTTGCGGCACGGTATAAACCCAATCAGTGGGGGTGATGATTTCTTTCAATAGGTTTTCCTGCAATAAGAGCTTGCGGATCTGGGGCACGGTAATGAGTTCCTTTTGCATCGTTGTTCTCCTTCATTCCTCTAAAGATTTCTCTTATTATAGCATAACTCCTAAAAACCGCCGTTTGGGAGAGAAAAGTTTTCTTTTTTTTCTCCTTATTTTGAAGAAACTTTAAGATGTTGCAAAAATAGATTGCGACCAACCCTTTTTCGAATTAAAATGGAAGGGATATGTTTGTAGAAAGTTGGAGATAATGGCGATGGATAATCACATGCGTTCAGTGTCAAAAGAATTAACTACACAAGAAAAAATGGCTCAAGGATCTGCTTGGATGACGATGGGAAATATCGGCTCACGTTTGCTTGGCGCCATTTACATTTTACCCTGGTATTATTGGATGGGGGCAAATGCTGATAAAGCAAATGCGTTATTTGGAATGGGCTATAATGTTTACGCCTTATTTTTAATGATCTCCACTGCGGGGATCCCATCGGCAATTGCCAAACAGATTTCTTTTTATAATTCTCGCCAAGAATACCGCACGAGCCAGAAACTCTTTTTAAGAGCCTTCCAATTGATGGCAGGCTTTGGCGTGGTGACCGCCGGCATCATGTATTTGGCAGCCCCATGGTTGGCAACGGCTTCAGGTGGCGGGGAAGAATTGATTCCTGCAATGCGCTCATTGAGCATTGCACTATTGGTCTTTCCTTGTATGAGTGTCATGCGAGGATACTTCCAAGGGAATCAAGACATGAAACCTTTTGCGATCTCGCAAGTGGTGGAACAAATCGCCCGCGTCTGCTATATGCTTTTGGCGACCTTCATCATTATGCGGGTCATCGAAGGCGAATACACGGCAGCAGTGACGCAATCGACTTTTGCCGCCTTTATTGGTGTCTTAGCAAGTATTTTGGTTTTAGGCTATTACTTCCAAAAGCAACGGGTGCGGATGGATGTCTTAGTCGATATGAGCAAAGAAGAAACCGTGCTGCAAACCAAAGAATTGGTTTTAGCGACCATCAAAGAAGCGATCCCTTTTATTATCGTTGGTTCTGGGATCACGATTTTAAAATTGGTGGATCAGTACACCTTTGTACGGATCATGAGTAGTTTTACTGAATTTTCAAATGACCAGCTCTTAGAATTAATGGCGATTTTCGGTAGCAATCCTGATAAGTTGACGATGGTCGTTATCGGATTAGCTACTTCCATGGCTTCAACAGGCTTGCCTTTGATCAGTGAAGCAGTCGCCAAAAAAGACAAAAAGAACTTAGCAAAATTGATCAGCAACAACTTGCAATTGTATTCCTTTGTAATGTTCCCAGCGACCTTTGGGATGATCGTACTGTCTTATCCCCTATATACCTTGTTTTATCGCCCAGATGCGTTAGGGGCGAGCGTCCTAGTCGCTGCCTGTCTGTCTGGACTGGTCTTAGGCTTGTTTATGCTTAGTTCCAGTATGCTTCAAGGAATGTACCACAACAAAGAAGCCGTTATTTTCTTCTTTGTAGGATTACTGGTGAAAGTGATCTTGCAATACCCAGCGATTCGGTTGTTCCAAGTTTACGGCCCATTGGTTTCCACCACGATTGCTCTAGGGATCGTCTGCTGGCTAAATATTCGCAAGATGATTCGCAAAGGCCATTTCAATGTAAACTTGACGTTGCGACGGACGTTATTGATTGGCGCGATGACGATCATTATGGTGATCGCAGCGTTGATCGCTCGTCAACTCTTTGGGCTTGTCCTCAGTTCTGAAAGAAAAGTTCAAGCCTTTATCTTGAGCTTGCTAGTAGCAGGAGTCGGTGGCAGTGTGTACATCTACATTGCGCTGAAATTACGTTTAGCTGAAAAACTGCTCGGCTCATCAATGGTTCGTTTGCGCCAGAAATTACACATCAAATAAAACCAGAAGCAGTCGCTGAGCCTCCATTGCGAGACCTTGGCGGCTGTTTTCCATGAAAGGAAGAAAGCAATGCGTTTAGACAAGTTTTTAGCGGATATGGGCTATGGCTCCCGTAAAGAAGTGAAGCAGTTTATCAAAAAAGGCCTCGTGACCGTCAATGGACAAGTCATCAAGAGTGACAAAACGCACGTTCAAGAAACACAAGATACCGTTTGTTTTGAGGGGGAACCCATCGTCTATCAAAGCCAGTTTTATTATTTACTAAATAAACCCGCTGGAGTGATTTCGGCAACCGTCGATTCCTATGAAGAGACGGTCTTAGATTTGTTTTCTGAAGAAGCGTTTCGCGAAGATTTGTTTCCAGTAGGACGGTTGGATAAAGACACCGAAGGCTTTTTGCTGATTACGAACGATGGCGGATTGGCGCATCAATTATTGTCGCCTAAGAAGCATGTGGAAAAAGAATATTATGCCCAAGTCGAGGGAATCATGACAGCGGAGGATCAAAAAACCTTTGCCAAAGGCATCAAATTAGACGGCGAGTGGACCTTGCCGGCTGAACTGCAGATCCTCAACGTCGATGAAGAAGAAACGCGCAGCGAAATCAAACTGATTCTCCATGAAGGCAAGTTTCATCAAGTCAAACGGATGGTCCAGGCAGTAGGAAAAGAAGTCGTTTATTTGAAACGGATTCGCATGGGAGGCCTGTCCCTGCCAGATGATTTGGCATTAGGCGAGTATCGGGAATTAACTCCTGAGGAATTGGCGAAGCTGCAAGAGCGAGGATAAGACGATCGGCGAGCTAAAGAAATTCTTATAAAAGTTGTTATTCGGCTGCAATATTTGTAAAAAAAGCCCGTTTTATAGGTGATTTACATGAAAATTTGCAACAATAGACTTTAAACTGTTGGAAAAACCCTCTTTTTTTTCATGAATAAGCATGTTACAGTAGCCAAGCTACTAAAAAAAGAAGGAGTTACCTCATTGAAGAAAAAGATTTTTTTATTGCTCGCCCTTACGTTGCCGCTTTTCCAGCCAGCTGTCAGTTATGCTGCTGAAACCAAGAGCAGCGAGGAACTGACGGTTTTGACCACAGAACTAGCCTCTTATGAAGAAGAAGTCACCACTAGCCAACAGAAAGTCACAGCGCTGGAAAGTCAATTAGCAGATTATCAGGAAGAATTAAACCAATTGGCAGAAGAAAGCAAGGAAGTTCAAACGCAGATCGCTGCTCTGAATGACCAAAAAGCCCAGCACCAAGGAAGCCAAGCGCAAAGCAGCCTGGTAGTCGATGGACCGCAAGCCACGATCCAGCAACTACGCAAGTTTAGTGAAACACAAGCAGCTTTACGGGAAGTGAACCAACAGTTGGCGGAAAAAGAAGCCCAACAACAACGTATCACTTCGTACCAAACCTTGACGCAAGCCCAATTAGTACATAGTAAAGAACAACTAGCAACAGCCAAAAATGAATTGCAGAACCAACAAGAACAGCTGCAGCAAACGCAAGCGCAAGTACAAGACTTGCAAGAAAAAGTGGACAAAGAAGCAAAAGCCGCTGAAGAAGCAAAACAAAAAGCCAAAGAAGCAGCAGAGAAAGCGGCAGCCAGTGAATTTTCACTGCCAATCACGGGCTCCGTGTCGATCTCCAGCGGTTTTGGTACTCGAGCTGACCCAACTGGTTTTTCAGGGACGCAGCATGACGGGATCGACTTCACAGGTCAAGCGGGGGAGAAGATCGTCGCCGCTCGTGATGGACAGGTAGAAGATGCTGGCTATGGCCCAAGCACTGGAAACTACGTGATTTTGGCTCACGATAACGGCTTTTACTCGTATTATTTTCATTTAACAGCTGTCAGTGTCTCGAAGGGGGCGACCGTTGCAGTCGGCGACCAAGTCGGTACGATGGGGACGACTGGAAACTCGACTGGTGTCCATCTGCACTTTGGATTGAGTAAGACGTTGTGGTCAGAGTTCGTTGATCCAGCAGCTTACTTGCCGCTATAAGCCAAAGCTCCGAGTAGAAACATTGAAAACAATCATCTGAAACCAAAAAGCATGACTGACAAGAGGGGTTCCTCAAGTCATCATGCTTTTTTTTGTTTACCACAAGCCCGGTTGAGCGATGATCACTAACTGTTCTTTGGTAAAGGGATGCTCTAGATGCAATTCGTAGCCATGCAGCAGCAAACGCGGCGCTGGTTTGTTTTGGTAAAGCGGGTCACCAACGACTGGATGACCGATGCTGGCAAGGTGGACGCGAATCTGGTGCGTCCTCCCCGTATCTAACACACAATATACATCGGTCGTCTTTTGTTGGGCGTGGGCGATGGTTACATGGGTGACGGCGGACTGACCGTTGCGGGGGTCAATGATCCGCTTGCGCCGATCGTGACGGTCACGACCGATTTTTTTGGCGATCGTTTGATCTTGCGTAAGTTTGCCCCAAACCGTGGCTTGATAGCGGCGGAAAATCTGTTTGTTTTCCAACATTCGACCCAAGATCGGCAACACCAAGGGATTTTTTGCGAATAAAACGACACCGCTGGTTTCTTTGTCTAGACGATGGACCACATAAGGCTGCTGCTGTTTCGGCGCAAGGTAAGCAGCTGCATCATTCAACAGGGTATCTGCTTCTAATGGCTGATTGGGGTGCGTCTTGACCCCGGCCGGCTTGTTCAGTACCAATAAGTGCTCATCTTCAAAAAGTACGTCGACTTTGTCTGCTTGGCCTAACTGGATCGGCTGGTAGCTGTAATCACTGTCTTCAATGATCAAAGTGATTTGATCGCCGCCACGAACTTCTTGATGAAACATCGCAGGCTGCTGATTGACGGCCACATTTTTCCGTGTGCGCAGAAAATGGCGCACTTTTCGTGGGACGAGCCACTCCTGTTCCAACAACTCGCGAAGCGGCATGGGCGGGTGATTTTCGGGTAAAGTCATGGTGTATTCCATAAAAACGTCCTTTCTTTGCTGTTCGCTACCGACTATTATAGCATCTTTAAGCTTTTCTTATAAAAAAAACAATAAAAAACAGAGTATTCAATGCTAGAATAATAAAGCATTCTTTTCGAATGAAATTACGTCTAGAGCCGTATAAAAAAGAAAGTCATTTATGCTACACTTAACCAAAGGAGCGTGAAGTAATGGATTGGAAGCACATCCTTCACAAAATAAAGACTGGTTGGCTGACCTTTTGGCGCTGGTTAAAACCATATTTGCAGCAATTTCATCAATGGCGCAAACGGGTTTGGAAAAAATACCACGTAAATAAAATTTTTATTTTACTTAGTTTAGTTGCTATTTTAATCATGAGCGGGTATTTGTTTTATATCGCCAAAAATACGAAAGTTAGTGAATTAGAGTCAGGTCTGAAAGAATCAACGGTGATTTTTGATGCCAATGGCGATGAAGCAGGGCAATTGTACTCGCAAAAAGGCACGTACGTTTCTCTTGATGCCATCTCCAGTGATGTGGTCAACGCCTTGATCTCAACCGAAGACCGCAACTTCTATAATCACCACGGGTTTGATATCAAGGGGATCGCTCGGGCAGCCCTACGTATGCTGGTCAACCGCAGTGCCGAAGGCGGTGGGGGAAGTACCATCACCCAACAGCTTGCCAAAAATGCCTATTTGTCCTTGGATCAAACCTTTAGTCGAAAAGCCAAGGAGCTTTTCTTAGCGATCGAGATCGAGAAGAAATATTCCAAAGATGAGATTTTGGAAATGTATTTGAACAGTTCCTATTTCGGTAACGGGGTTTGGGGCATTCAAGATGCCTCGCTAAAATATTTCGGTGTCAATGCTTCTGAACTAAGCGTGGGAGAAGCTGCGACGTTGGTGGGGATGCTCAAAGGTCCTTCGATCTATAACCCGATCGACAATCTGGAAAACGCCACGAACCGTCGCGACACCGTCTTGAGTTTGATGGTGGATAACGGCAAGTTGGACCAGTCCGTTGCTGACCAAGAATCACAAGTTGCCTTAGCCAATTTACTGTATGATGGATTTGGCAATTCAGAATCTGGCTATAAGTATCCTTATTATTTCGATGCGGTCATCGATGAAGCCGAATCCTATGGGTTGGACGCAGATGATGTCATGAATCGCGGCTACAAGATCTATACAGCGCTGGATCAAAACTACCAAGCACAAATGGAAGCTGCCTATAAAAACGATGCCTTGTTCCCCGAGAATGCCGCTGATGGCACGATGGTGCAATCTGGCTCTGTCGCACTTGATCCGAATACCGGTGGGGTGCAAGCGGTGGTGGGTCGTCGTGGCGAGCACGTCTTTAGAGGCTTTAATTTTGCCACGCAAATGAAACGTTCACCAGGCTCCACGATCAAACCGATCAGCGTCTTCGCCCCTGCCCTAGAAGCTGGGTTTGAACCCGACAGTATCCTGAAAGACGAGCCCCTCGATTTTTATGATGCTCAAAACTTTGATGGGACCTATGCTGGCGAAGCAGTCATGTATCAAGCCCTCGCCCAAAGCCTGAATCTGCCAGCAGTTTGGCTGTTGCATGAGATCGGCTTAGATCGTGGGTACAGCAAAGCACAAGAGTTTGGACTTTCCTTGACCGAATCCGACAAATATTATGGCTTAGCATTAGGTGGTTTGGAAAAAGGGGAATCACCCATGACGATGGCAGCAGCGTATGGCGTTTTCGCAAATGGCGGGTATTACTACAAACCGCATTTGATCACCAAAATCGTTGATTCTACCGGTGCCGTGATCGTTGACAATACGTCTGTGCAAGGCAAACGCGTGATTTCTAAAGAGACCGCTGATAAAATGACGAGCATGATGCTGGGTACCTTCTCTAACGGGACGGGTGTTAGTGCTAGTCCGTACGGCTTTACGATCGCCGGTAAGACGGGTACGACAGAGACCAACTTTGATGCTTCTAAGGTCAATGACCAATGGATCGTCGGCTATACTCCTGATATGGTTCTGTCAACCTGGCTAGGATTTGAACATGTGAGTGAAGATCATTACTTAACGGGAACTAGCGGACAAGTTGTTGGGAAAATATTTAAAGCAGAGGCCGAAAGCTTACTGCCTTATAGTCAAGGCACCCAATTCAAAGTTGCAGACGCTTATTGGACAGGCGGAAAATTAATGGCAGCCGATGAGGTACCAGATCCTGAGAGCAGTACGTCACAAAATAGCAATGATTGGCAACAAACCATCGATGACTTTGCCGAAAGCGCCAAAGAAGGTATGAAGGAATTCGGCAGCAAGATCAAAGAAGGAACGAAAGAATTGTTTGGCGGCTTGTGGAATTCCATTAGTGGAAATTAAAGGAATTAGGCAACTGCTAGTCTAGAACCTGAGAAGAATGGTATACTAGAAAAAAAGAGGAGGCGTCAAAATGGCAAATATTTATGATACAGCAAACCAATTAGAACGTGAATTACGGGAGTCAGAACAATTTCAAGATCTGAAAGGTTCTTTCGACCGTTTGAAAGCAAATGAAGAAGCGTACGCGTTATTCAAAGAGTTTCAAGAGTTGCAACAAAGCCTGCAACAAAAAATGATGGCTGGCGAAGAAATGACGGAAGAAGAAGCGCAAAAAGCCCAAGAATTATCGCAAAAAATTCAACAAGACGGCATCGTTTCTGACTTGATGCAAAAAGAGCAAGCCTTCAGCTTAGTAGCCAATGACTTGAACCGCATCATCATGGGTCCTGTAAGAGATCTATACGAAGCGTAATCGCCAACAGACAAAGACCAAAGAAGCTAGTGAATCTTCAGAGAAATCGGCTGCAACTGCAAGAGCCGTTTCCAAAGAAGTTTCAAAAGCGCTTCTTTGGTTTTTTTTATGAAAAAGGCGAACAAATTTTCGTATTTTGCTGACGAAATGCCTGAGAAATGTTATGATAGAAGCATTAAGGAGGGAGAAAGAAATGCGATTTTTACATAGTGCAGACCTGCATATCGACCGGTCATTTGAAGGGGTTCATTTGTTATCTGAAAAAGTGAAGACCCAACTCCCTGCCATCAATCAAAAAATCATCCGTAATTTGGTGGATGTTGCCTTAGAAAAAGCGGTCGATTTTGTTTTGCTGGCTGGGGATACATTCCATCAAGCACGGCCGAGTCTAAAAGTGCAGCATGACTTTTTTGCTCAACTGCAACGACTAGGGGAAGCACAGATCCCAGTCTATATGATTTTCGGCAACCATGATTATTATGATCCGCAACGGTATTGGTTTGCTTTTCCAGAAAATGTCATTCTCTTTTCATCAGAAGAAGTTCAAACGGTTCAAGGAACAACGAAAAACGGTGAAACCTATGCAATCAGTGGATTTAGCTACCAACATCCTTGGATTACTGAAAATAAAGTAACAGAATTTCCCGCAAGAGCAGCGGTGGATTACCATATTGGGCTTTACCACGGGGATCAAGCCGGTGAACGGTATGCCCCCTTTTCAATCAGTGAAATGAAGCAAAAAGGCTATGATTATTGGGGCTTGGGGCACATCCATGTACCTAAGACGCTCTCAGAGCAGCCGCCGATCTTCTATCCCGGTACACCCCAAGGAAAGACCAAGAAAGAACAGGCGACTGGGGTGATTTTGGCAGACTTAACGCCGCAAGGATCAACGATCGAGCGCTTGGAGATCGCTGAGATCGCTTGGCAAAAGCAAGTGGTCTCCTTAGCGGATGTGACCGCCTCGAATGCCGTATTGCCAGCGATCATCGAGCGTTTAAAAAGTCCTCGTTCGCGCTTGCTGCATCTGGTGTTGACCGATGTGCAGCAGCTGCCGCCAGATTGGTTTCCAGCTGCGGAAAAAAATGAATGGCTAACCTACCTCAATGAACGGTTGGCGCAAACAGAGCCACTGCAAGTGATCTATGCCCTTGAAGTCGAGCAAGCCAATGAAGACAAGATCGCATTGGCGGTATCAGAAGATTATATGCTGCAGTTTTTAGCGATGTATGAGTCACCAGAGATGTTTGCGGACCGACTGTCGGACCTATTGCAGCATCCGCTGATCCAGCGAGGGATCACCCATGAATCATTTCAAGAAGAAGTCTTGCAGCAAGCTAAACAATTGTTGAAAGACGACTTTCAATGGGAGGAGCAGTCATGAAAATTTTAAAAGCAGAGATTACCGGTTTTGGGAAATACCATGAACAAAGCTTTGCCTTTCATCCGCAAAATCAGCTGCTCTTTGGGCACAATGAGATCGGAAAATCGACGTTGTATCAATTTATTGCCGCCATCTTGTTTGGCTTTCCGAAAAAGACAGCCAAGAAAAAAGACTATACCCCCAAAAACGGTGCTGCTTACGGTGGCAAGTTATGGTTGGCGCTGGAACCCTTCGGCGAAGTGATCGTCGAACGCTATCGGCAAGTGGACCGTGGTCGTGCCAAAGTCCATGTCGCTGGTCAGACGGTTGATGAGCAATGGCTGGCACAACACTTGCAGCCCCTCAATCGAGCGTTGTTCTTCGATGTCTTTACTTTTCAGCAAGAGCAATTGACCCAGATCGATAAGCTAGAAGAAAATGAGCTGCACCAAGCGTTGATTTCTCTAGGGATCAGCGGCAGTCAAAAAATGCTGCAGCAAGTGGCGCAATATGAAACCATCAATCAGCAGCAATACAAGCCGCGGGGGCAAAAGCTGCCTTTGAACCAGGCGTTAAAACAATTAGAAAAACTGCAAAAAACGATTGCGGAAAAAGAAAGCGAAGAAAGCCGCATCCAACAGCAGTATCAGCAGATCGCCCAGTTGCAAGAACAGATCCAAGACTTGCGACACCAGTATCAAGCATTGAATGACGCCTATCAGGAAAATCAGCAGCAGCTGAGTCATTGGGGTCTTTATGAAGAGTGGCAGCAAATGGCACCAGCAGATACGTTAGCCGATCCTCAGCAAGTCCAAGTCATCAAACAGTTTTATCAGCAGTATCAGCAGCTGACGGAAGAAATTCGCAAAAAAGAAGCAGAATTAGATCAGTTGGAGCAAGGAAAAGAATCAGATAAGTATTTCTTTTATCTTGATCATGAGCACCAAATCCATCACTTGCTGCAGCAGCAAGTGACGATGGCGCGTTTGGCAGATCGTGAAGCAGCGGCCAATCAACAAGAAGCCGTCGCTATCACGGAGCTGAATCGCTTGATTGAAAAGCGCCAGTGGAGCAGAGAATCGCCGCCGCTAGTAACGGCTTCGATCCATGAACAAACCACACGTTTACTACAAGAACGTGTGCAGTTAGAAGAGCTCGAAAAGCGCATGATGCGTTTAGAAGAAAAAGCGCAGCCTTTGCAAGCCACCGCAGCTCGCTTAGAACAGCAGCATCCTCAATTGATTGGCCGCAAGCCGGTTTCTCGCCCGCTATGGCCGCTAGGGATCGTCGGTGGGCTGCTAGCAGTGATCGGTATCTTTTTGCCGAGTCCGTGGCGCTGGCTTGCATTAGGTGCGGGGATCGCAGCGATTATCGGCAGTGTTTTGCCGCTGATGAAAGCAGCGCCAAACAAGCAGCAAGGCATCAAGCAAGAATGGCAGACGGTCCTCATGCAGCTGGATCTACTGGGAGAAGAGTTGGCACAGCTGGAAAATGAACAGCAGCAAAAGCAGCAGCAGATCGATCGTGCCCACCAAGCGTTGACCCCCTTTTTTGGTGATTTGCCGGTGGAAAGCTGGCAGGCGTATCTATTGGCCTATGATGAAGATGTTGCTAGCTATCAAGCCTACTCACAACAACGCAAACAAGCCTATCAAGAACGGCAAGCCGTCGCAGAAGAACTGGCCCCCTTTGACGAGCAGTTCCGTCCGTATGCGGAGTGGCTGCCGTTGCAAAATAAAACCTTGTTAGAAAAAGCAGCGATCTTACAGAAATTTCATGAAGAGATGCAAACGATCAAGCTTTCACGGCTGCAACAACCTAGCACATTGCTGGCTCAACAATTGAACCGCACCCGCAATGAACGCGACCAACTACTTTCCCAGGCCAGTGATCTCTTGCAGCAGCAAGGCTTAGATCACCCCGCAGAAATCAGCCTCTGGTTGAAGCAATGGGAAGCGGCGCAACGCACGCAGCAGCGAGCAGAAGAATTGGCGGAGATGTTAACACCGATCTATCCCAAACCAGTGACACAAGCAGAATTGCTGCAGCAAAAAGACCAGATCAAGCAGCAGCAAACACAGCTTCAAGCACAAATACAGCAGTTGACAGAGCAAAAACAGCGCTTGGAATTAGAAGCAGCAGCCAGTCAAAAAAACGGGACCTTGAATCAGCTTTATCAAGAAGAAAGTGAGCTGAAGGCGGTCATTGAAGAACTCGCTGTGGCATGGGGCAGTCGTCAGTTGGCGGCTTCAATTTTGACGGATGTCACGACCGAATTGTCAGAACAGCAATTGCCGCAGCTATTGTCAGCCGCTTCGACTTATTTTGAACAGCTTTCAAACGGACGTTATCAAAAGATTCTTCTGGAAAATGGTCTGTTAGTAGCGGCAAATGCCAGCGAGACCTTTTCGATCATCGACTTGTCCACAGGCACGAAGGATCAGTTGATCATGGCGTTACGTTTCGGTTATCTAGCGCTGCAAAAAAATCATCCGTTGTGCCCGATCATTATTGATGATGGTTGGTTGCATTATGACAGTGTTCGTAAGGAACGCTTCGCTGCGCTGTTAAAAGAGTTTGGTCAAAGTTATCAAGTAATTTGTTTGTCTTCTGACCAAGAAATGGTAAGCTATTATCAGAAGTACCAGCAGCCTATCCAGGATCTGAGTAAAGGAAGTGAAAGATTTGGCTGATCGGCCAAATAAGCCCATGAAAAAAATTCGTGAATTAACTGTTGATGAAACGTTTCAACTTTTCTTACTGATTAAGAATGCCGATGTACGAATCGCGAAAAACGGTAAAAAATTTATTGCCTTCACCTTTCAAGATACATCTGGTACGATCGACGGAAAGTTCTGGGATGCATCAGATGAAGAAATCGCCCGTTTTGAACCCGGGAAAGTAGTACTGCTAGATGGGAAACGGGAAGTCTACCAAGGCAATCCCCAAGTCAAAATCATGCATTTGCGCTTAGCGAAGCCGGAAGAACCTCATGAACCAAGCCAATACATGGAAAAAGCGCCCTTGCGAAAAGAAGAGATGGAAGAAGAAATCAGTCAAACCTTGTTTGAGATCACAAATCCTCACTGGAATCGCATCGTCCGTTTCTTGTTGAACAAGTATAAAAAGGAATTCTTTGACTTTCCAGCTGCGAAGCGCAATCACCATGCCTTCGCCAGTGGATTGGCGTATCATACGACAACTATGCTGCGGTTAGGAAAAGCGATCGTCAAAGAATACCCTGAATTAAATGCGTCACTGCTGTATGCGGGCATTATTTTGCATGATTTAGGAAAAGTAATCGAGTTGACAGGTCCCATGACGACAGAGTATACCTTAGCAGGGAATCTAGTAGGGCATCTCGTCTTAGTGGATGAAGAAATCACACAAGCCTGTATTGCTTTGAAATTTGATGATAAAGAAGAAGATATCGTTGTTTTGCGGCATATGGTCTTAGCTCATCACGGGTTGCTAGAATATGGGTCACCTGTTCGGCCCCACATAATGGAAGCAGAAATCCTCCATCAGATCGATAACTTGGATGCTTCCATGCAAATGATGCTGACGTCAATCCGTTTAACGGAACCTGGTCAATACACGGATCGTATTTTTGGCATGGACAATCGGAGTTTTTATGTACCGAAAGAAGTGTAGCAGCGACGTTGCAGCACGATCAACCAAAGTGAATGACGGAAAGAACAAAAACCACGCTAGGCTTGCTTAGCGTGGTTTTTGTTAGCTGCTGGAAAAATTTGAATCGTAGATAGAAATCTAATCGGTACAAAAAAAGAAGCGCCGCTATGACGGCACTTCTTTTTTCATTATTCAGCAGAAGAATCTGTAGCACTTTCACTTGTTGCAGTAGAGTCATCGGTTGCATCAGTAGCAGAAGAATCTGCTGCAGAACTGTCCGTTGCATCGGTTGCAGAAGAGTCAGCAGTTGAATCTTCTGTTTCGGCCGCTGTGATGTAATCAGAAAGCAAGTCTGCTAAATCAGAGTCTTTCATTTTCACATTAGCTGCTTGCAATTCTTGACCGATCGTTGCTGCCACGAATGTTTGATCATTCAATAAGGTGTTTTGAGCGATCTCAGTCAAATCATCTTTGTATTTATCCATATCGTTGCCTTTGTCTTGGTTTTTCACCATTTTCACGATGTAGTATTCTGTCGTGTAAGTTGATGTGTTGGTGGCAGAGATCACTTCAGAGATTTCACCATCTTTTAAGTCAAAAGCGGCTGTTTTTACTTCATTCGGTACAGCTGATGAAGTAGAATCGAATTTGATCGTTCCGCCATCTTCTTTTGTGGCTGCATCGGTTGATTTTTCTTTGGCAATTTCACCAAAATCAGCATCATCTTTTTTCACTTCTTCTAAGACATCTTTGGCATCATCTTCACTTGCTACTTTGATGATTTGTGCCTCTACCTCTGGGTGGAAAGAATCCCATGCTGTTTTCATGTCTTCGTCAGTAATATCCATGTTGGCTTTTAAGCCTTCACGTAAAGCAAGTTGTTGCTTCAATTCTGCCCGGTAAGACTTCACCGTATAACCAGAGGCAGTCAAGGTTGATTCAAAGGAATCATTCCCACCGTATTGTTCAGCCATATTGTTGAATTGCTCATCGATCATGTCTTCGGTAACATCATCACCATATTTTTCAGTAAAGACTTTTAAGACGATCATTTGACGCAACGCATTTTGGTTTTCTGAACTTGTTTTTGCTTGGTCATAAAAATCTTGAACAGTGATTTTACCGCCCTTCATTGTTGCGATTTCCTCACTTGAATTACCACAAGCCGCTAATGCAAAAAGACTCATTGCACTGACTGCTACTAAAATTAATTTTTTCTTCATTCGTTTAAGCACTCCTAATTCTAAAAAAGATTCATAATAATCACTGCACCTACTATACCACTTCTAGAAATGGTTGGGAAGAAAACAGTGGATGTTTCAAACAAAATTCATAAAAACTACAAATTTTCAATTTGTTTGGTATCCTCTGCGCTTTGGGCTTGAATCGTCGTGATGTGCTGATTCAACTGCTCCATTTGGGTTTTGATCCGAGCAAGGCGCGGTTGCGCTTGGAATTTGAAGGCTTCCAGATCTTTCGTAAAAGATTCGGTCACAACGGGGATGGTTTCGTCGATCGTTTTGCGGGTCACCATCACAGCATCCTTTAGCTGTTTAACGCTGTCATTGAATTCTAAGGTCGCTTCTGTCGTGTCATCTAAATAGCGAATCAATTCTTCACGAGTTTCATTGCCGCTTTTCGGTGCAAAAAGCAAACCACCTAAGCCGCCGGCGATGGAACCGAATAATAGTCCTTTAAGAAAATTGCCGATCATTTAATCCACCTGCTTTCCAATTTTTTCGGCGATTGCCGCTAGTTCTTCCCCCGTGTAGTTGTCTGCGTGATTGCCAAAATGGATCTTGAAATCATCGTCTTTGCTGTAACGAGGAATCAAATGGACATGGGAATGAAAGACCGATTGGTACGCCAATTCTTTATTGTTGTTGATGATATTTAAGCCTTCGATCTCAGGGAATGCTTTTTCGATCGCTCGAGCAATCTTAGGAATGCGGGCAAAAACCGCTGCTGCCAACGTTTCATCGTACTCAAAAATATCCGTCACATGCGTTTTGGGGATCACCAATGTATGACCCGGGGTGACTTGGGAAATATCTAAAAAGGCATAGACTTGCTCATCCTCGTAGACTTTGTAGCTAGGAATCTCACGATTGTTGATTTTACAAAAAATACAATTTTCCATTGTAAAAAAACCTCCTTGATCTAGTACCTCTACTTTACCATATTTTGCTTTTTTTCGTCTGGTTTCCTCTTTGAAAAAGTCGGAACAAGGCAACTGTTCCTTCAACAAAGGCGCTTTTTTAAAGAAATGCGAAAAGCGAGCGAGAAACGCTTGCATTTAGATTCCAACAACCCTAGACTTAATATCAGAAATCATTTGGAAAGAAGGAACCTATGAAACCGATCATTAGAGAAACCTTACAGAAAAAAACAACGACTTCAGCGAAGCTTCGCTACTTAGCCTATGCCTATAAAGAGTGGTTGATCGCGATCACGCTGTTTGTGGTGTTTGCTGGTTCAATCACTTATTCTCTGACACGTCCGCAAGAAGAAGTAGTCAATGCCGCCATTGTCACTGAAACAGCAATGGACCCTGCGGTGCAAAGTGAATTGGAAGCAGCCGTTGAAGCATGGGCGATTGACCAAGGGTATCAAAAAGAAGAGCTGAGGATCAGTCTGGTTTCTTATGCTGAACCAGCTGCTGTCCAAGCATTTACCACCCGTCTTGCTGCTGGTGCGATCCAAATGGTCGTCTTTCCAGCCAGCGAAGCACAAACGTGGCAAGAGCGCTTTGGCAGCCAAGAACTGCCGCAAGACCCCATTACAGTGGGAGAAAACGAATTTATCTTGCAAGTTACGAATAAAGAAAAATAAATAACTGTTTTGCCAGCTGACTGAATTGAACAAAAAGAGCCTACGTTGAAAAAGTGTCGTAATTAGGTGAATCGGAGGAAGAAAATGACTTTACAAGTAGCAAACGTGACAGGTGGCTATAATCAACTGCCAGTCTTAAAAAATATTGATTTTACGATCGGCGATGGGGAACTCGTCGGCTTGATCGGCTTGAACGGGGCAGGAAAGAGTACGACGATCAAAGAGATCATCGGGTTACTGCAACCTCACAGCGGCACCATCACGATCGATGGCCTGACCCTGAAAGAAAACCCAGAGCAATACCGCAAACAAATCGGGTATATCCCTGAAACCCCTTCTTTATATGAAGAATTGACCTTAAGAGAGCACATCGAAGTGACGGCGATGGCCTACGATCTTCCGCAAGGAGAAGCCATGAAGCGAGCAGAACGCTTGTTAAAAACCTTTCGTTTAGAAAACAAACTCGATTGGTTCCCAGCAAATTTTTCAAAAGGAATGAAACAAAAAGTCATGGTGCTCTGTGCCTTTTTGATTGAACCAAGCGTTTACATCATCGACGAACCCTTTTTAGGATTGGACCCTTTAGCGATCAATGCATTATTGGAACTGATGAATGAGATGAAACAAACTGGAGCATCGATCTTGATGTCCACCCACATTTTAGCAACCGCAGAGAAGTATTGTGATAAATTCATTCTACTGCATAACGGTGAGATCCGCGCACAAGGGACTTTGGCGCAACTAAGAAGCCAATTTCAAGCACCGGAAGCCTCCCTTGATGATCTGTACCTCGCACTGACAAAGGAGAGTCAAGCATGAAGCAGTTTTTCTCGCAACGCTTACAGCGGCATCAAAAACAGATGACACGCTATTTGCGCTATGTCTTCAATGATCATTTTGCTTTGATCAGCACCTTTTTAGTCGGAGGCCTCGGTCTTTACTATTCGGAGTTATTAAAAACATTGCCGCGGCCGTTTCCCTTAGGCGGCGTCATCGTGGTGGCTGTTTGGTTATTTGTTTTACCGTTAGGACGCTTAGCGACATTGACAAAACCGGCAGACTTGATTTTTCTTTTAGCCAAGGAAGGACAAATGACAAGTTACCTCAGCCAAGCGTTACGTTATTCCCTCTGGCTGCCCTTTGGGGTTTTATTTTTAACCGTAGGGGCAACGATGCCTTTGGTCGTGGTCACAGCAAACAGCACCTTTGCCTCATTCCCATACTTTTTAGGGATGATGTGGCTCTTAAAACTGGGGGATCTTTCACTACAACGGATCCGTTTGTATCAAGAAACCCAGCAGCAAGTCAAACAGCAGCGAGGCATCTGGATGGTCAGTGCGCTAGTTGCTGCACTTGCTAGTATTTATGTAGTACCTTGGTTAGGGTTGGTGATCAGCATCCTCCAAGCAATCTGGTTCCTCTTTGGACTGAAAGCCGATAGCCAGCTTTTAGATTGGGACTATATGATCCAAGCCGAACAGTCGCGCTTAATGCGGATCTATCGGTTTATCAACTTATTTACAGATGTTCCCCAAATCACGACGGAAGCCAAACGGCGCAAATACCTCGACTGGTTGCTGGCAAAGATCAAGCCAGTGCACAGCAATACGTACCTCTATCTTTACTTGCGCCGAGTGATTCGTGGTGGACAATACGGTGGCCTTTATGTCCGTTTATCCTTGATTGGTGGGTTCGTCTTATTCTTTGTCGATGAGCTTTGGATCAGTCTGCTGATCGGCTGCTTGTTTCTTTATCTGATCGGTTTCCAATTGATTCCTTTGATCAATGAATTTCAATACATGGTTTTGACCCATTTGTATCCCGTGCCAGAAAAACAAAAAGCCGCAGCAATCAAAAAAATTATCGGGTCACTTTTGCTTGTGACGACTGTTTTTTTCGGCGTGATCTGTTGCTGGCGCCTGCCCGTTGTTTGGCAAGGGGGCATCGCTTTTGTGGGCTTCTTCCTCTTTGCGGGTCTCTTTTTAGGCATCTACTTGCCAGGGCGATTAAAGAAAATGCACGCCTGATCCTCAGGAGACCTCTCTTACAAAAAGCGAACGCATATGCGCTTGACGGCGACCCTTTAGGAAGCTAGAATAAGAGGTACTGCGAAATAAGGAGAGAAGCTAGGATGGATATTCGCTTGGATCAAGATTGGCGTATGCGGCCGATCAAAGGCGACACCGGGAAAGCCTATATCGGGCTCAAGGACAACGACAAAGTCTTTATCAAACGAAATACGACCCCGATGCTTGCGGCACTCTCTAAAGAGGGCATTGCACCCAAACTCGTCTGGACGAAACGGACGGGAAATGGGGATACGCTCTCCGCACAAGAATGGCTGGATGGACGGGTCTTAGATCCCGATGAGATCGGCCAAAGAAATGACGTCATTGATGTGTTGTATCACTTGCATCATTCAAAAACGCTGGCACAGATGCTAAGCAAAATCGGCGGACAAGTCAGATCGCCTGAACAGATGCTGATGGATTATCAAGATCAGCTGCCTTCTGCGGTGGCTCAAAACCGTTTTATTCATTTGGTCACCGAGTATTTAAAAGCCAATATTCCAGCTTTTGACGAGCAAAAAGCCGCGGTCGTCCATGGCGATGTCAATTATCGAAATTGGCTGGTTTGTCAAAACTATTTGTATTTAGTCGATTGGGATTCCGTGATGTTTGCAGATCCAGCAATCGATATCGGGACTATTTTAGGTCACTATGTGCCGCTATCCAGCTGGTCCCATTGGCTGGTGCGCTACGGTATCCATAGCAGCAGCGAAGTGATCGAAAAAATTTATTGGTATGCATTGTTGAGTATGCTGCAAGAGGTCAAAAAATATTATCTGCGGGGCGATTACAAAGCCATGAATGCAGAGATTTTACAATTAAAACGAATTTATAGTGAATGAAGAGAAGATGGAGCGAGGCAATTTGGTTCCATCTTGTTTTTTCGGAAAGGAAGAAACATGAGAGTAAGAAAACGTGCAGGTGCAAAAGAGCTGATTGAAGCTCATCCACAATACGTCGTTGCAGAGCCTACCGAATGGAAAGGGCGTTGGCATGAACGCTTTGGCAATGATCATCCGCTACACATCGAGATCGGCATGGGAAAAGGTCAATTTATTACGGAAATGGCGAAAGCTCATCCTGAGATCAATTATATTGGGGTAGAGATGCAGATCAGTGTCGTTTCGATCGCATTGGATAAAATGATCGAGCAGGAGATCCCAAACTTGCAGCTGCTGCATGTGGATGGTTCGGCTTTGACCAACTATTTTGCGGACAATGAAGTAGACCAGATCTATTTGAATTTTTCTGATCCATGGCCTAAGAAGAAGCATGAGAAGCGCCGTTTGACTTCTAAAGCCTTTTTAGCGGTGGACGAGCAAATTTTACGACCTAATGGCGAAATCCATTTCAAAACGGACAACCAAGGATTGTTTGAGTATTCCTTAGCGAGCTTTTCTCAATATGGCATGATCATCAAACAAGTTTGGTTGGACCTGCATAACAGTACCTTTGAGAACAATATCATGACGGAATATGAAGAAAAATTCTCAAGCCGCGGGCAGCGAATCTATCGGGTGGAAGCCCAATTTGTGGCAAAAGACCCGCAGGAATAAAGAAGAGACGAAAGACGAAGCAAATTTGCTTCGTCTTTTTTTTCTATTCTCAAAAGGCTTGCGTATTTCTTTTTAGGAGGGATAAGTCGTGGATATTCAAGCATTCTCAGATGAGTTGATTCACTATGGCAGACAAGAACGCATGCAGGATCTGGCCATTTTGCCGAGTGGTACACAGATGGAGGTGATTTTCAGTAAAAGCTATCTCAGAAAGACCTATCAAGTACTGACCAACGAAGAAGCCCAACAGCTGATCACTCGCTTCAAATTTTTAGGAGGAATGGAGGTGGGAGAACGACGCAAAGCTCAGTTAGGCGCAGTCAGTTATCCGTTAGGCGATCAGCTGCAGCGGCTGCGCATCTCCACAGTCGGTGATTACCAAGGGCGTGAAAGTCTCGTGATGCGGTTTCTTTATCCTTTGACTCAGGAGCATCTGCGCTATTTTTTTGCAGAAGATGTCCAACAGATCCAACAGGCAACCAAACAAAGAGGGCTGTATTTGTTTTCTGGCCCCACTGGCTCAGGGAAATCGACCCTCATGTATCAATTAGCTCGGGCAACCAAGGGGCAAATCATTACCATCGAAGATCCTGTGGAGATCGAGGAGCCGCGCTTTTTACAGCTGCAAACCAATTTGAAGATCGAACAAGACTATGATGAATTGATTCGCTTGTCCTTGCGGCATCGTCCAGACCTGCTTTTGATCGGCGAGATTCGTAACAAAGAAACGGCGCAAGCCGCTGTACGAGCCGCTCTGACAGGTCACCGAGTATTTGCCACGATCCATGCCCGAGGTGTAGCAGAAACAAAGACGCGGCTGCTGGAATTGCTCGGGACAGACGATCGTCTGGCACATGCGCTGCAAGGGATCATTTATCAGCGATTGTTGCCAAATGAAGCGAATGAACCTCATGGATTGCTGGCGTATCACTTTTATGAGGGGCAAGTGGAAAAACAGTGGCAACACGTACTAAAACGAGTGAAAGAAAGTGGGTGGATCAGCGATGAAGTTTATGAAAAAGAAGCCCCAGCTACCACGCCGTGCAACTGAAGCACTCTTAGTCACCTTCACGGTGTTATTGGAGAGTGGCTTTTCCCTACAAGAAAGCCTCCAAGTGCTGCTGCGCAGCCGCCAGTTTTCTGAACCTGTGATCGAACAGCTGATTGTCCATCTTGCCCAAGGGCAAAGCTTTGCAGCAGCAGTAGCGCCGTTGTCGTTATCAGCTACTGAAAAAAGTCAGCTTCATTTAGCAGAAAGGCATGGGGATCTCACGGCGACCTTGCGGCGGATGGTCGACTACCACACATTGGTCAACAAGCAAAAACAGCTGCTGTACAAAGTAGCTGCCTATCCGCTTTTGTTACTGGTCTTTTTACTAGCTGCGCTTTTTGGGATGCACCGCTTTTTATTGCCCCAATTGTTAGCCTCTGGCATGATCGACGAAGGTCATTGGGGCATTCGCGCCATCACTTGGGCACCCGCAGTACTTATCCTCTTCTTGTTGTTCAGTGGGCTGCTTTTTGTGATCAGCCGCTGGGTGTTTGCCCGCCGCACTGCCTTGCAAAAAGCTGTGTTTTTCAGCCGCCTACCATTGTTCGGAGCATTGTACACGAGTTATCACACGAGTTTTTTCGCATTGGAATGGGGCAAGTTGTTTCAGCAAGGGTTAGATATCCAACAGATCATTGAGTGTATGGAGCATACCAATAAAGCTACCTTGATCCAAGAATTAGCACGGGAGCTGCGAGTAACCTTGACGTTGGGTGGACAACTCCCAGAAAAACTTCGGCGTTTTTCGTTTCTCACACCAGAATTTTCTTTGATCGTCTTTCAAGGAGAGGTGCAGGGGAAGTTAGGAGAAGAACTTTTTTTATACAGTCAATTATTGATGGAACGCTTGTTTCAGCGGATCGAAAAAGCCATCCACTGGATTCAGCCCTTGATTTTTTTACTAGTTGCTTTGATGATCGTTGGGATCTATGCCGCTATGTTTTTACCAATCTATGGAAATATCCAAGGAGTGATCGAATGATAGAAAAGAAAGTAGCATCTCCTCGCAAGCAGGGGATTTGGCGTGTCAAAAAAGGCTTTACATTGGTTGAAATGCTAGTCGTTTTATTAGTGATTAGTATTTTGGTTTTATTGTTTGTCCCAAATCTTGCCAGTCAAAGAGGAATCATTGATGAGAAAGGAAATGCGGCGATCGTGAAAGTAGTGGAAACCCAGATCGAACTCTTCCGTCTGAATGAAAATCGGGAGCCTTCGAGAGAAGAATTGATTGCTGAAGGGTATGTATCTGAGGAACAATATGCGATTTATGAGCAGGGGAACTGAGGATTGTCAATGGCGCTCTTTTGCTGGGTTTACCTTAATAGAAAGCCTTTTGGTCCTTCTTGTCAGTAGTATGTTTCTCTTTTTTCCTATTGTGGCCATTGAATACTATCAGCAATCTGCCGAAGTCTTAGGCTTTTGTGCTCGCTTAGAAAAAGGGCTCTACACTTTACAGCAAACGGCCATCATCGACAACACACAAACCCGGGCCGTCTATCAAGCAGAGCCAACGCCAACTGTTTCGTTTCACGGAGCTACCACTGAGCCGGTCACCAAGATCGAAGTTCCTCCTCAACTAGCGATGCAGGCGTTTCCCGACATCCTGTTCAGTAGTCAATCTGGCAACAACAGCAGTCTGCGAAAGATCGTTTTTTATTGGCAGGAGAAAAAGCAAACCATCAGCTATAAGTTTTTATTTGGGAGTGGCCGTTATGAAAAAATCGTTGAATAGCGGGTATATCTTGGCCGAAAGCCTGATGGGGGTTGGGGTGTTAGCAACGTGTATCTTATTGTTTTTAGTGATGCAGGCTGCTGTACTTGCGCAAAGTGCGGCATTGCAGGAAAAAGCCCAGATGATGAGGGTGCTGTATGAAGAAGTCCAGAACCATTCCTTTGATTCTTCAGCCATCACCTACACGACGCAGCGTCAGGCGGTCTATCAAGTTCGCTTTTGGCAAGCAGCGCAGCATCAACAGGCACGCATCCAAAGTGGCGAACAGCTCTGGGAGATTTTGTATGAAGAGTAAAGGCTTTACTTTGTGGGAGTGCCTGTTGTCTTTATGGGTATTGGCGATCTGCTTATTGATGATCAGTGGGATCGTCAAGCACCTGGCACCGGTCAATCAGCAGATCATGGCTCGCAAAGATCAAGAGTGGCATGTGTTTTTGCTTCAGCTGGAACGGGAATTAAGTACCTGTACCTATCTATCAGTCAGCGAGACGACGCTATATTTGCGAAGCAGTCAAAACAATTCGGTAACGATCGATCGCATCAATCGCGTGCTGCGGAAACGGGACAACAATGGCTATCAACCACTATTGACAGAAGTAGCGGATGTGTCTTTTGAGAAAATTGGCGCAGCGATCCGCTTTACCGTTTCCTTTGAGAATGGAGAGCAAAAAATTGGGCAATGGAAAATACACACACAAGAGGCGGCATAAGGGCGGTATTTTATTGACAGCTCTATTGTTTGTACAGCTGATGAGTTTGATGCTATTACTGGTGTTAGAAAATAGTCGTACAACGGCACTTTTTTATACAAAAACCATTGAAACTTATGAAGCTCGCATCATGAGTGAACTGTTCCATGCGGAATTCTTGCAAAACGAAATGGCTGATCAAGGGTCACGTCTTTATAATGTGGGAAAGTTGACCTATGAACGGCAAGGACAGGTCTTACAGATCGAGTGCCATGTCAAAAGCCGCCGCTTTACATTTACCTTTTTGTTACCCGAAGAACAGCCTGAAATAGACACAGAAGACCAAGAAGAATAGTACAGGGAAAGGATGGTTGTTTCGACCATCCTTTTTCATACAGAAATAGAAAAAGAATGTTTACAGCTTCACAAATTATTCTAAACGAAAGCGATTGATTATTTTGGGTGAATCGGCTAAAATTAAACAGGTATATATGTTGTTATAGTTTTGAAAAGAGGTGCAAGATGTCCGCAGAAAAAATGGAAACGTCTTTTCATTTGACCGTTGAAGCGATCCAATTGCTTCAAAACGCATTGGAAACGTCTTTTTTTGATGCTTACGTAGAGACGATCGAAAATTTTGTTGATCAATACCAAGTTCGTGTGATCGATGGGGTACCTGATGAAGCAACTGCTGCTCGTTTAGAAACCATCTATCAAGAAATTCGAGCAATGGAACTATCGGCAGAAGAAAAACGCAAGCTTGCGCAGTTGGTTTTGCTCAAAGGCAGCCAAACGGAGCGCTTGCAGGCCAATCACCAACTGACACCAGATAGTCTTGGGTTTTTATTCGTTTATCTGATCGAGCAACTAAGCAGTGCCGATCAACCAGTGAAACTTCTGGATTTATCGGTAGGCATGGGGAATCTCTTATTGACAGTCTTGCTGAATCTACAATTAGCCAAGCGGCCAGTAGAAGGAACCGGTGTGGATATTGACGAAACCTTGTTGGCGATCGCAGCTGCAACGGGGGAATGGACCAAAGCGCCTTTGCATTTGTTCCATCAAGATGGCTTACAAGAGCTATTGATCGAACCAATGGATCTGGCAATCAGCGATCTACCGGTGGGCTATTACCCACAAGATGAAAAAGCCCAAAGTTTCATTACAGCGGCTCCCGAAGGACACAGTTACGCCCATCATTTGCTGATGGAACAAGCGATGAACTATGTCAAAGAAGGTGGGTACGGTTTGTTCTTAGTACCAAGCAACTTCTTGGAAACAGAACAGAGTGAATTTTTGAAAAAATGGCTGAAAGAAAAGGTTTATTTGCAAGGAATGATTCAGCTTCCTGAAGAACTCTTTAAAAATGAACATTCACGTAAAAGTATTTTGCTTTTACAAAACCATGGAGGGACAAGCAAACAAGCAGACGAAGTCTTGCTGGTCAAGCTAGCCTCACTGAAAGAACCAAAGAACATCACAAAACTTTTTGAACAATTTGCGGCTTGGAAAGCAGCAAATCTGTAATATAATTCGGATAAGGAGATCATCATGTCAAAAACAATCGCAATCAATGCTGGAAGTTCAAGTTTAAAATGGCAATTATATCAAATGCCAGAGGAAACAGTTGTCGCTAAAGGAATCGTTGAACGAATCGGTTTGAAAGATTCTATCTTTACCATCAAATATGGGGAAGATCAAAAATTCGAACAAATCATCGACATCAACGATCACGAAGTAGCGGTAAAAATGTTATTGGATCAACTGATCGAATTAAACATTTTAGGTGCCTATGATGAAATCACTGGTGTCGGCCATCGTGTCGTTCACGGCGGAGAAGATTTCCCTGATTCTGTTGTGATTACAGACGAAGTGATGGAACGCATCCAAGCATTGGCTGAATTTGCGCCATTACACAATCCAGCAAACTTGATGGGGATCACTGCTTTCAAAAAAATCTTGCCAGAAATCATTAGTGTCGCTGTTTTTGATACTTCTTTCCATGCAACGATGCCAAAACACAATTACCTATACAGCTTGCCATTAGAGTACTATAACGAGTTTAAAGTACGTAAATACGGCTTCCACGGTACAAGCCACCGTTATGTTTCTGAGCGTGCAGCAGAAATGTTAGGCAAACCAATCGAAGAATTAAAAATCATCACTTGCCATCTAGGGAACGGTGCGTCGATCACTGCGGTTGACGGCGGAAAATCAGTGGATACCTCAATGGGCTTCACGCCATTAGCTGGTGTAACGATGGGCACACGTTCAGGTGACATCGATCCTGCTGTTTTACCATATTTAATGGAAAAATTAGATTTGAACATCGATGAAATGGTGGATGTTTTGAATAAAAAATCTGGTCTATTTGGCTTAACTGGTATTTCAAGTGACATGCGCGATCTAGAAGCAAACTACGACAAAGAAGAAGTCAAAGTTGCTTATGATGTCTTTACTGACCGGATCCGTAAATATATCGGTGGCTATGTCACAACCATGAATGGCGTTGACGCGATCGTCTTTACTGCTGGTATCGGTGAAAATGATGCCCACGTCCGTAGCGAAGTCATCAAAGGCATGACTTGGTTTGGTTGCGAATTAGATGCCGATCAAAATGCAAAACGCGGCGAAGAATTAGTGATCTCAACTGAAGAGTCAAAAATCAAAGTGCTTTTGATCCCAACAGATGAAGAATTAATGATCGCTCGCGATGTGGAACGTTTACGCGGCTAAGCCAAAGCAATCCTTAAATAGAAGAGGAAGCACATGCAAGAGGAAATACTTGCATGTGCTTTTTTGTAGGAAAATCCCAAAAATGGTGTCAGAGGTAAAAATTGGTGAAGACCAGTTTCTAATTTTTTAAACAGAATATTTAATAATTATACATATGAAAAGTGGTTCATACTGGACTTATTTAGAAGGCTTCTCATTTTACTTTCATTTGAATTTAAATTTCCCTCCTTTTTTGCAGGATGTTCTCAGGGAAATACCCTTGTAAAAGTCGCCAAATGGGAATAAACTGGCATTTGTGAATTTTCAGAAAAATTCCGCTATTTTATTTTCACTAATTTTTATAAGGGGCCATTCATATGGAAAAAGAAAAAACATTTTTAGGTCAGCCGCGTGGGCTGTCGACGTTATTCTTCACGGAAATGTGGGAACGATTCAGTTACTATGGTATGCGGGCGATTTTGGTGTACTTCATGTACGATGCAGTTGCCAACGGCGGCTTAGGGTTGCCAAAAGGAACGGCTGTGGCGATCATGTCGATTTACGGTTCCTTAGTGTATATGTCAAGCATTGTTGGCGGTTGGATCTCGGACCGTCTTTTAGGATCAAATAAATCCGTTTTTTATGGTGGGATCTTGATCATGTTAGGACACATCGTCTTGGCAACACCTTTAGGGATTCCAGCGTTGTTTGTGTCCATGATGCTGATCGTCATCGGAACCGGACTATTGAAATCCAACGTATCGGGTATGGTGGGGCATTTGTACAGCAAAGACGATATCCGTCGGGATGCTGGTTTCTCGATTTTCTATATGGGGATCAATATCGGCGGCTTGTTAGCACCGATCATCGTCGGGATCTTAGGACAAGAAGTTAACTACCACTTAGGCTTTTCCGTTGCTGCTATCGGGATGTTTATCGGTTTGGTGCAGTATTATGTGCAAGGAAAAACTACGTTGAAAAGTGTAGCGATCGCGCCAACGAATCCTTTATCGGCAGCCGAAAAGAAAACCTTCTTCCGAGCAGTCGTTCTGGTTCTTCTCGCATTGGCAGTATTGTTTGGCGCAGCAGCTGCAACGGGGCATCTGACGGTTGATTTCTTCATCAACTTTATCAGTGTTCTAGGTATTTTCTTACCAATCTACTACTTTACCAAAATGCTGCGTTCGAAAGATGTCACACCAGATGAAAAGAAAAAAGTATTGGCCTACATTCCGCTGTTTTTGTCAGCGATCGTCTTTTGGTCCTTAGAAGAACAAGGCTCATCGATCTTGGCATTGTTTGCCGCTGACCGTACGCAATCAACGTTATTCGGCATCAATATTCCAGCAAGTTTGTATCAAACCTTAAATCCACTTTTTGTTGTCTTACTGACACCTGTCTTTGTTTGGTTGTGGACCAAACTAGGTTCTCGTCAACCGCGGACAGAAGTGAAGTTTGCCATCGGTTTAGTCTTAGCCGGTTTGTCTTTTCTCTTATTGATGCTGCCAAGCCTTTTGTTTGGAGTAGAAGAACGGGTCAGCCCATTATGGTTAGTATTGAGCTTCTTCATTATGATTGCTGGGGAAATGTGTCTTTCACCGGTGGGCTTGTCGGTGACGACCAAACTTGCGCCGAAAGCCTTTGAAGCACAAACCTTGGCGATTTGGCTGCTAGCAGACGCGTCTTCACAAGCCATCAATGCGCAAATCGCTCGGTTCTATACACCGCAAACAGAAGGGATGTACTATGGCATCGTCGGCGGAGTAGCCGTTGTTGTCGGCATCATCTTGTATTTAGCTAGAAAACCGATCCGCAACTTGATCGGCAACATTCATTGATCAAAAAATAAAAACTTGATTTTCCTACCGTATGCATTGGTTGTTCAATCAATGCATAGGCGGAAAATCAAGTTTTTTGTTGTGAATCAATGTCTTAGTCAATCAAGGGACTCAGAGATTGGCGCGTGATCTGCTGCTGTTCAATAACTAAGGCTTCTTGGAAGTGCTGCTGTAAAAAGTAGCGGTCATGGCTGACTGCCAGCAGGGTCCCTTGATATTCTTGCAACATTTCTTCAATTTCTTCTCGGGCATAGCTGTCGAGGTGATTGGTTGGTTCATCCAAAATCAGGACGTTGATTTTTTCTAAAAAGAGTTTCAGTAACGCCAAACGGATTTTTTCACCACCAGATAAATCTTTGATTCGTTTGGCCACATCACTTTGATAAAAACCGCTTTTAGCTAACTGTCGGCGAGCCGTTTCTTCGTTTCCTGTGAACGTCTGTACGTAGGCCAACAAACGGCTCTCGGGGGCGGCAAACTGCAGTTGCTGAGGCAAATAGCCGATTTGTAAGCTGCTGCCGCGCTTGATGGTGCCGCCACTGGGAATTTCCTCACCGAGGAGTAACTTGAGTAAGGTTGATTTTCCGGTACCATTGTCGCCGATGATGGCTAGACGCTGTCCACGGTAGATTGCAAAACTACTGTCTTTGAATAGGAGCTGATCGGCATATTGCTGGTGCAAGTCGCGAACGATGAACACCTCTTTGCCCGATTTTTCGCCATTCGCCAAGCCTTGCAGCCGATTTTTCGGGGGCGCTGGCGGTTTGACCAGGGTTAGTTTCGCTAGGCGGCGCTCCAATTCTTTGGCTTTTTTGAAGAAGGCCTCATTGTCTCCTTCATGGGCCCACTGACGAAATCGCCGAATCATGACTTTCAGTCGCTGGACCTCTTTTTGCTGCAGTTCGTAATTTTTGGTCAACTCCGCCAAGCGAGCTTCTTTCAAGACACGAAATCGGCTATAGTTCCCGGGATACTCAATCAAGGCGCCTTCTTCCAGTTCCCAGGTCTTGGTGGTGACTTGATCAAGAAAGTGCCGATCGTGAGAAACGACTAGGACCGCTTTTTTCGTATTCTGTAAATAAATTTCCAACCAGCGGATACTTGAAAGATCCAAGTGATTGGTTGGTTCATCCAGTAACAGCAAGTCAGCATCGGCAACTAGCACTTTGGCTAAAGCGACTTTGACCCGTTCACCACCGCTAAGCTCTGTTAGCCGTGCGTCCTGTCGATGGGGAATTCCTAAGCCTTGTAAGATCGCGGAAATTCGGTCTTCTAATCCATAACCGCCCAACTCTTCAAAGCGCTGCTGCAACTCGCCATAACGGATCAGACACTTCTCTAAATCAGTATTGGGTTCTGCCATCAAGGCTTCGTAATGGCTCATCTGCTGTTTGAGTTCTTGAATGTTAGCAGCAGAATGGAGCAGGTAGTGGATAACGGTTGCTTCAGAAACGGTCAGCTCTTGCTCGACCGTCCCGATCCTTAAGCCTTTTTGGCGGCTGATAACGCCGCTATCGACGCCTTCAGCGCCAGTCAAGATTTGTAAAAAGGTTGATTTGCCCGTTCCGTTGATGCCGACTAGGGCTATTTTTTCTCCAGCTTCGATTTGGCAGGATAACTCCTCAAATAACGGATTTCCGCCGATGGTTTTTTTAATAGCAATTGCTTGTATGATCATGATCTCTCTCCTTGAGACCACTCAAAAAGGCCATGGATATCCATGGCCAGTGTTATTTAAACTCAGATTCTTTCGAGAAAAATACCTTGAGATGGCCATTGATTTTACGTAAATTTCACTGTTTTGGACAGACTAGTCCCGTCAACAGCAACTGTAAAACCAATTGCATGGCTAAATGCGATATGGTATCGTTGGTAATTTTCATTACTTGTTATTTTAGTCATGCGCATCATGGTCGTTTTCCCTCCTTTGTGTCTTTGTCTTTTCAGTGTACCTGAAAGTATCAGAAAGTTCAACCAGGACTGGCGGTTTCTTAGCGTTCCTCGATGCGTAATTCTGTCAGAGAGCTTTCTTTCATCTGACCGATGACCAATGGAACGGTCTCATGAACCACATCACTATATTCTAAGCCGAACCAGCGTTCCGGTGAAATGGTATGGCGTTTGATAAAAAGCTTCGTCTGCATGACTTGCTTCTGCCATTTGCTTAATGCCGTTGCATTCGACAGCTCTTCTTCGATCATCACGAATTGGAAATCACCCACATTGCGTCCAGGCGTTAAGGAGTAGCGTTGCGGCTGCAGCGGCAAGCGACCATCTTTCATCAATTCTTGAATGATTTGGCGAATGTAGAGATTGACTTCTTGCGGCACCCGAAAGCCGAGATAAAGCTTTAGCTTAACGATAAAATCGGTATCTGCCATCGAAACTTCATATTTTTTCGTATAGGGTTCATCGGTGACTTCTACATTGACGAACCAATACACTTTGGCACGCTTCGGCCGTTTGTCTAAAATGGAATAGATGAACTGCTGACCGATCTGATCGTCTTGCAGTTTAGGAACCATGAAGACGACATTCGTCTGAGATAATGGCAAAGAATCATCTTCCCGCAACTGTTTCAATTGAGGGATGTAGGTAGAAAGTGCAACTTCTTCGGCAGCATTTTCTTGAATACGATTGCCCCATTCCCAAATCAGCATCACGCCGATGATTAGGCAGGCTAGTAAGATGGCAACGTAACCGCCGTGGAAAAATTTGGTCGCACTGGAGATAAAGAAAATGCCCTCGATCACTGCAAAAAAGAGCGTGATGAACGGTGCCAAGAAACGGGTCTTCTTGTTTTGGTGCAAGTAGAAATAGAGCAAAACAGTGGTCATCAACATCGTTACCGTAATGGCCAATCCATAAGCGGCTTCCATATGCGTAGAAGTCCTGAAGAATAAGACCACGCCAGAACAGGCGATCCACAGCAAGGTGTTCAAGGCAGGAATATACATTTGCCCGATAGACGCCCCCGGATAGATGATTTGCATCCGCGGCAATAGTTTCAACTTGATGGCTTCAGAAACCAAGGTAAAGGAGCCAGACAGCAGGGCTTGCGAAGCAATGATGGCAGCGAGGGTGGCAAAGCTGACACCAAAGACTGTCCATCCTTGCGGCAACGCTTGGAAAAATGGATTCAAGTTTTCGATTTCTTGATAAGTCGGGTTTTGATAGACTTGCAGCAACCACGCCGCTTGACCAAAGTAATTCAGCATCAAGCAGATTTTGATATAGGGCCAGCTGGCATAAATGTTTTTCTTACCCACGTGACCTAAGTCCGAGTAGAGGGCTTCTGCACCAGTCGTTGCCAAAAAGATATTGCCGAGAATAAAGAGACCGGCGCTGTTATCGGGACTAAAGAGCAGATTGATTGCATACCGGGGATCAAGGGCGCGAATCACCGAAAGGTCACCGGCAAAGTTCATCACCCCGACGATGCCTAAGAAGGTAAACCAGCCTAGCATGATCGGTCCGAAGGCTTTGCCGACAAACTCAGTCCCAAAGCGCTGCAGGGCAAAGAGGACCAATAAGATTGCTAAGGTGATGCCGACGATGATCGATTGGTCATTGCCGAAGCGATCAAAAAAGACTGGAATCCCTCGTAATCCTTCGATGGCAGTGGTCACCGTCACGGCCGGCGTCAAGACGCCATCTGCTAGCAGGGCTGCGCCCCCGATGATTGCTGGAATAATCAAATAGCGGCTGTTTTTACGAACTAAGGTATAAAGGGAGAAAATCCCGCCTTCTCCATGGTTATCCGCGTTTAATGCGATCAAGACGTACTTGATCGTCGTTAACAAGGTCAGCGTCCAAAAGACGAGCGAGACGCTGCCTAAGATAAAATCAGGTGTTAAGGTGCGTAGTCCGCCATTGTCCTCCACCAAGGCTTTCATTACGTAAAGTGGGCTCGTACCAATATCACCGTAGACCACCCCCATGGCGACTAAAAGTCCGCCGGCGGTCACTTTTTTCATTTTGCTTGAACTCATTGACTGTTTTCCCTCCATTTTAAACTGCAAAAAGACCTAAGCGGCCCCTTGCCACTTAGGTCTTGCAAGAAACATCTTAAACCAGCGGATTCCCGCTTGCTGTTGATCTAAGATCATGGAACGATCCATGTGCTACTCCCCTAAAGTGCTCTTATTATCTTTGTTTTTACAGCTCCTGTCAATTGATTTGTTAAAAATGGCAATAAACATTTTTCATTTCCTGCTTTTCAGCGTAAGATAACAATAGGTATGGAATAAGGAGGCAGGAAAATGATTGAGATCAAGAATCTGACGAAACAGTATGGACCAAAAAAAGCGTTGTCTGATCTTTCCCTGACGATCCGTCAAGGGGAGATCTTTGGCTTTCTGGGACACAACGGAGCAGGGAAGTCGACCACGATCAAAAGCTTAGTGAGTATTTTGCAACCGACGAGTGGGGAAATCTATTTTGATGGCCAATCCCTCGTGGAACATCGGGAAGCGATAAAAAAACAAATTGCTTATGTGCCGGACACGCCAGATTTGTTTTTACAGCTAACGGCAGGGGAGTATTGGGACTTGATTGCCGCCGCGTATGAGGTGCCAGCAGCGGAAAAGGCCGAGCGTTTGCAAAAATTAGGGCGCTTGTTTGATATGCTGTCTCATGAAGAAGAGACCATCGCCAGCTTTTCCCATGGAATGCGGCAAAAAACGCTGCTGATTGGGGCATTGATCCCCGATCCTGACATTTGGATCTTGGATGAACCGTTACAAGGCTTAGATCCCCAAGCGGCGTATGATTTAAAAGAAATGATGAAACAGCATGCTGCCAAGGGCAAGACCGTGATTTTTTCCACCCACGTCTTAGACACCGCCCAGCAGTTGTGTGATCAATTGGCGATTTTGAAAAAAGGCGAGCTGCTGTACAATGGCTCAGTGGCAGATTTGCTGGCACAGCATCCGTCGCTTTCTTTGGAAACGATCTATCTGCAAATGACTGGGAGAAGTCAAGAAGAAGCGATTCTTGCAGAAGCGGAGGAAGCGTAGATGCGAAAACAACAATTTCTGACTCTGACCTCCGTTAATTTGCGGTATGCCAATCCCCAATTGACAGACAAAGCCCGCAAAAAAGGCAAGGCTGGTTCGACCTTGACCAGTTATTTGTTGTTTCAATATGCGCTTTCTGGGGTAGTGTTTCTGCTAGTCTATGGGTTGACGATGATCACATTGGATTTTAGTCAGATGCCAGGCTTTTTTACCGCTTATGTCGCTTTGTTCGGAATTTTAGGCTTTTCCCAAGGGATTTCGTCTATTTACAATGTCTTTTTCGAGAGTCAAGACCTGCCAGCGTATTTGCCGCTGCCCTTTCGACAGAGCGAAATTTTTCTGGCAAAAATCGTGGTGGTATTTCTCACCGTTGCGCCCTTTATTTTTCCTTTGTTGGTCTTATTTCTCCTGACAGGGATTCGGGCAAACGTCTTTTTCTTGCTGACGATCTTATGGGCGTTTTTGCTGTTCGGCTTGTTTTTAGTCTTGATCTTCAGCATTTGCAGCTTGATCGTCTTCAGCCTGACGCGGACCAAGTTTTTCTTGAAGCATAAAAAATTGGTCACTAGTTTGTTGCTAGGCGTGACGATGCTGGTTGTTGTGATCGGGGTCTTAATGATGAATCAGGTGAATACCTACGAGGCAGACGTGGTAGACCGAGGAGCGATCAGCTTTTTATTGCCCTTTTATTATGTGATGGTGGCGCCGTTTCAAACAACTGGTTTGCTTAACTTGCTAGGGATCATCGCCACAGCAGGCGTGTTGCTTTTTGCCCTCTATCGGTTGATCTTGCCGAAGTTTTATGAGCAAGTGGCAGCCGCGGCGCCCAACCAAGTAAGTGTTCGCCGGAAGCATAAACCCAATCAAGGCTTGGGCCAGCTGTTGTTTAATTACAATTCGCAGTTGATCCGAGATCCGAATTTGATCATGCAAGTCTTTTCTTCTTCGTTGCTGATGCCCATTATTTTCTTAGTGTCCTTTGTGTTTACAGGAGCGATTCAGTTAAGTGAATTGGATGAGCGGTTTATCGGTGTCGTTTTTGTGGCAGGGATCGCCTTGGCAGCATTGATGGTCAACCCGACTTCTTTTATCAGTAATTTAATCTCACTGGATCAGGAGAATTTCTTGTTTGTCCGCTCCTTGCCGCTATCGATGAAGCGCTACTTGCGGGAAAAATTCCGCTTTGGCGTCGTTTTGCAGCTGAGCTTAACGGCAGTCATCGTGCTGGCAGCAGTCCTTCTGTTCAAAATGCCGCTGATTTTGGCTGTCTCTTTTTTAATCGGGGCACTTTGGAGCAGTTTTCTTTTGTGCTTGAAATATTTTGCTCGTGATTATCGGCTGCTGCTTTTGGATTGGACCAATATCAGTCAATTATTTACGAGAGGGGCGGGGAGTCTTGGGTTAGCCATTGGAACGATCGCAACGCTGTTTCTTTCCATCATTGTTATCATCCTTTATGGCTTTGCTGCAACTTCGATTGATTTTTGGTTATTGAATGGTCCGATTTTCTTCGTGATCCTCTTGACCAGCGGCCTCTGGATAGCCCATTATCAATACAGATTTTGGCGTCGTTTTTCCTAAGGGAAACGACGCTTTGCTTTTTTATTAAACGACGGGCAAATTGACTATTTATTCAGAAAATTCAGAAAAACTATTTACAATCAAAAGGAAACATGGTTAGATAGGAGTACCTATTACTTTGCTTTCATTTTTTGCTGTACAAGTTTGGATAACCGACTTGTCAAAGAGCTGTGACCAAAGGCAAAAAGACCAATGAGACCTAAGTGCTCGTTGCCTCTTTTGCTTTTGTCACGGTTTTTTTTGCACAAAAAAACCTGCCGTTCGTCGGCAGGTCGTCTCACTATCAAGCTTTGGTGTGGTCTTTTTCTGGTAATTTGTTTTCTAGATCTGTCCGTACAACTAACACATCACAGTCAGCATGGCGAATGACATACTCAGACACAGAACCGATAAAGATTCGTTCCACGGCATTTAACCCAGTGGCACCGATCATAATCAAATCGATGTCGTGATCTTCGGGCAATTGTTTGGCAATGATCGGTTTTGGCGAGCCATATTCGATCACTGTTTTGACAGCAGTTACTTGGTGTTTGCGTGCATAATCCTCATAGTCTTTCAAGGTTTGTTTGGCCATTTCGGTTGCTTGCTCAGCAAGCATGCCGTCAAAAGAAGAAACGGTTTGAAAGGCCCGAGTGTCGATCACATGTGCTAAAACTAATTCAGAATCATTCCGCTGTGCCACGTTCACGGCTTTTTTGAAGGCTAATTCGGACTCGCTGGACCCATCGACGGCTACCATGATTCGTTGATATTGTTGTAACATAAGAAACACTCCCATCTGTTATCTTCTACTTTTATTGTAATGCTTTTTTCTGAAAAAGGAAAACCTAATCTTCCTTTTTTTTCATTTTTTGTGCCAGCAAGATGCTGAAAGATGCGGAAGAGAGCAGCAGCAAAGCCAAATAAAACAAGGCAATCAGCTCCCTATCGACAAAGCCCACAACCAATGCCACCACGCCTAAAAGGAAATGAATGAGGCTATAGGTTTTTAAGAAGATCTTATTCGCCTCGGTGGTAGGGATCAAAGTGAAAAAAATCGCTTGTTTGGCATAAAGCAAATAACTGGTGCCGAATAATACGAGTGCCACGATCGTAAATAATAGAAGAATCATAAACATACGCCATCCTGTCCTAAGTTGATAGGTTTAGTATAGCGAACCCTAGAAAGAATAGCAAAAGCCACCTTTACTTTGATATCGGAGAAGGACGTTACCTGGTTTCTATCGGCTAGAAAACGCAAAAAAGCCATCTGTTAAAAACAGATGGCACATTCTAAAAAGAATGGGTAATATCCGTTGATGCCGTTCTTTTTCCCATAGTATTGATCCCGCAAATTCTAGCAGGTGGGTTCCACGGTCTAAGCTTCGAACTACCAAAGGAAAAGGCATGTTACCAGCATTGACACAAGACGGATCCCAAGATATCAATAAAAATGTTCGGTCAACACACAAAAGGGATAACTCGTACATCACAGAATTCCCACCCTTATAGTAGCATAGGAATGACGAAGGTGCAATAAAGTTGTTTGAAAACGATACCAAAAAGTCGCTATTTTTCCTAAGCACCTAGTTTTTTTTCTTTCGCTGCTGCAATTGTTGGTACCGTTGGCCTAGTGCTTGCTCATATTTACCGGTGGCTTTTGGTTGGTAATAATGAGTATTTTTCAGCTTATCAGGTAAGTATTGCTGATCGACCCAGGCATCATCAAAATTATGCGGGTATTGATAGCCAACACCCCGATTCAAGCTTTCGGCACCTTTGTAATGACTGTCTCGTAAATGATCCGGGACATCGCCAGCTTTGCCGCTGCGAATATCTGCGATCGCTGCATCCAATGCCATGTAGGCAGAGTTGGATTTGGGTGACAGACATAGATCGACCACTGTATCGGCTAACGGAATCCGAGCTTCCGGTAAGCCCAAACGTTCAGCGGCTAACACAGCATTGACGGTTCGAGCAGCGGCTGCTGGGTTAGCTAAACCGATGTCTTCATAGCCGATGACCATCAAGCGCCGACAAATGATCGCCAGATCGCCTGCCTCTACTAAACGACCTAAGTAATGCAGCGCACCATCCACATCACTGCCACGAATCGATTTTTGAAAAGCAGAGATCACATCATAGTGCGCATCCCCATCTTTATCGTGGGTCAATGCTTTACGCTGTACGCACTCTTCGATGATTTCTAAGGTCAAATGAATAATGCCGTCTGGTCCTTTTGGTGTGGAACGGGCAGCGAGTTCTAAGCCATTTAGCGCACTTCGTAGATCACCGTTGGTCGCTCGCGAGAGATGCAAGCGGGCATCATCGGTCAATACGATGGTTTCTGATCCAAGTCCGCGAGTTTCATCTGCTAAGGCTTGATCAATGGCGGTCAAAATATCTTCTTCTTGGAGCGGTTTGACTTCAAAAATCTGTGTCCGACTGCGAATCGCTGGATTGATCGTAATGTAGGGATTTTCCGTCGTGGCACCGATCATAATGATCTTGCCGCTTTCTAAATGGGGCAGTAAAAAATCTTGTTTTGTTTTGTCTAGTCGATGGACTTCATCCAGCAATAAAATGACAGTACCGCTCATTTTGGCTTCCTCTGCCACGATTTGCAGGTCTTTTTTTGTATCTGTGGCGGCGTTCAGCATGCGAAACGCATAGCGTGTCGAGCCGGCGATCGCACTGGCAATGCTGGTTTTTCCGGTTCCCGGCGGTCCGTATAGGATCATCGAAGAAAGCATTTTGGCTTCGACCATTCGGCGAATGATTTTCCCCGGGCCAACCAAATGCTGCTGTCCGACGACTTCATCTAAGTTCCGTGGCCGCATTCGATAAGCAAGTGGCTGCTGCATAAAACGATCCTCTCCTTTTCCTGTAAGTATAACACAAGAACGTACATTCTCATAAACAAGCTGATTTGCGCCCTTACGGAAACAAAAGGGCCCTTATTTTCCACTCAGTCAGCAAAAATCAGGATCGTTGAAAAGAAATCGTTGAGATCGTCGTAACTCTGTAGTCAAAGATAGTAAGTTCGCCGAGAATTGTGTAGAATAAAGAGGGTGATGAGAATGGATGAATTAATGGCACTTTTTGCGACACAGCCGACAACGACCATCGCACGTGCCTTATTAGGGATGTATTTGGAACATGAGACCCCAGTAGGAACATTAGGTGGGTATATCGTGGATTGTGAAGCGTATTTAGGTCCCGATGATCTGGCGGCTCATAGTGTGGGCATGCGAAACACACCAAGGGTTCGGGCGATGTATCAGGAACCCGGCACGATTTATTTATATACGATGCATACGCATCGAATCGTCAACTTTATTACGCAACCAAAAGGCATCCCACAAGGAATCATGATTCGCGGGCTAGAACCGGTGGATGGGATTGACTTGATGGAACAACAGCGACAAAAAACGGGACCGGATGTAGCCAATGGCCCCGGGAAACTAGTGCAGGCACTACAAATTCCAGCTGAGCTTTACGGCGAATCGATTTTTACGAGTCCGCTGCATTTGGTTCCTGAGCGCCGACGTACCCCGAAAGAAATTTTGGCATTGCCTCGGATCGGTATCCCGAACAAAGGTGAATGGACCCAGATGCCGCTTCGTTTTGCAGTGGCTGGCAATCCTTATTTGACAAATATACGAAAAACCGCTGTTCAGCAAGACCATGGATGGTGTTAAGAAAGAAGGAATAGTGATGGCGAAAGAAACGATATTGACTTACTTAGATCAGCGATTAACGAAAAAAATCACCGACTATGATGTGGCGATCGATTGGGATGCCAAAAATCATACCATCGAATTGGTGCTGCGCTTGTTTGCTGAAAATCCTCACCACGTGCAGATCGACGATGCGCAAGGTGTGGCATCAGAAGAAGCGATCATTGAATTTGAAGATGGGATTTTGCTGTATGATCCACAAAAATCAACGTTTGATGAAGAAGATTATTTAGCGACGATCCCTTATGCAGGGAAAAAAGGGATCCAAAAAGCGTTGTTAGACGGATTGGTTGATTACATTCAAGAAATTTTAGAAGAAGGCCAAAGCGATCTGCTTGATTTCTTGAACGATGACAGTGAAGAAGCGATCTTTGAATTGCGATTCAACGAAGAAGCATTTGTGGAGAAAATGACGAACTATCAAGCCGGGGCTGGGGAAACCATGATCCCGTACCCTAGTTACTAAGGAGAACGAACATGAAGTGGAATGAAGTAACCGTAGCGACAGCTAGCGAAGCAGTGGAAGCAGTCGCCAATATTTTAATGGAACACGGAGCAAGTGGGGTAGCGATCGAGGACGTTTTAGATATCGAAAATTTTAAAAGCGATGCATATGGCGAAATTTTGGATAAAGAAACCTATACGACCTTAGAAGAAGGCGCCCAAGTCAGTGCCTATTTCCCAGAGACGATCTTTTTACCAGAAGTGCTGCCGACGATCAAAGCAGCCATCGACCGTCTGCCAGAGTATGGTTTGGCGATCGGCAAAAACACCATCACAACGAGCGAGGTCGTGGAAGAAGCATGGGCAACGGCCTGGAAAAAATATTACCATCCAGTCCGTATCTCCCGCTATCTGACGATCGTGCCGAGCTGGGAAAACTATCAACCGCTGCAAGAAGAGGAAAAGATTATCACCCTTGATCCGGGAATGGCTTTTGGGACCGGCACGCATCCTACAACACGGTTGACATTACAAGCCCTAGAAGTCTACTTGCGAGGCGGCGAAACCGTCTTAGATGTCGGGACGGGCTCAGGCGTGTTGAGTATCGCCAGTAAATATTTAGGTGCCAAAGACGTGTTCGCTTATGATCTAGATGAAGTCGCTGTGAGGTCCGCCCAAGAAAATATGGCGATGAACCCTATTGCTCAAGATGTGACCGTGCAAGCCAATGACCTTTTGCAAGGAGTGACAGTCCCTGCTGATCTTATCGTTGCCAATATTTTAGCGGACATCATTTTATTGATGATCCCTGATGCGTGGCGTCTATTGAAGCAAGAAGGCACCTTGATCGTTTCTGGGATTATTGAGACAAAAAAACAATTAGTGATTGATGCCATGATCGCACAAGGCTTTGAGATCGATCAATTGTTCAATCAAAAAGACTGGTATGCGATCGCCTTTAAAAAACCAGAGGTAGAGTAAGATGCAGCGATATTTTTTACAGGAGCCTTATGAAGCAAAAGCGGTGTTTGCCGTTTCGGGAGAACCTTTCCACCATATGATCCGAGTGATGCGCATGACGCCCGGCACGAAAGTCGGTTTAGTCTTTGAGGATCATTTGGCGATCATCGCCAAGATCAAAGAGGCGGATGAAGAAACGGTTTACTTAGAGGAAGTCGAAAAAGAACAGCAGGACAAGGAATTGCCGCTGCAGGTCACGATCGCTAGCGGCTACCCGAAAGGCGACAAGCTGGACTTGATCGTTCAAAAAGGCACGGAACTGGGGGCGGCAGCCTTTATCGGTTTTCCTGCGCAAACTTCGGTCGTGAAATGGGATCAAAAGAAATTACAGAAAAAGCAGCAGCGGCTGAAAAAAATCGCCCAAGAAGCGGCGGAGCAATCCCAACGGCAGATCGCACCAGCCATCACACTGCTGGATAACGCCAAAGCATTTTGGCAAAGCCTCAGTCAGTACGATGCGGTCCTAGTGGCTTATGAAGAATCAGCCAAGCAAGGAGAAGCAGCGATGCTGCTGCAAGTGGTCACCGCATTGCCCGTTGGTAGCAAAGTTTTAGCGATCTTTGGCCCAGAAGGCGGTCTGACCCCCTCCGAAATCGAAGAAGCCCAGAAAAACAACGCCAAATTATGCGGGTTAGGCCCTCGAATTTTACGAACAGAAACAGCACCGTTTTATTTTTTAAGTGCTGTCAGTGTGTTAACGGAATTAAAGAGGATGTGAGTTGATGAATAAGAACCAAGAAGCAATCAGTGTCCGTTTGTTGACGGCCGATCTGACCGACTGGGTCTTGAAGGATTTTATCAATCAATATAAGACGGCCTTAAAGGAAGTCGTCGTTTTGCCTAGTGCCATTCGGCGGGCGAAAATCTTGGCACAAGGCTCTTCCCTACAAATCGGCGCAGTGATCGATTACCCCCTTGCCCAAGGAACACTGGCAAAGGTAGCGTTTGAAATCGGTCGGGCGTTTATGGAAGGTGCCGATTTTTTGGAAGTATGGCTACCGGCTTCTTCCTTCATGGAAAATGATCGTGGCTTTGCAGAGTTGACCGAAACGATCCGCTCCTTGACCTTGACAGGAGGGGAGATCCGCTTAGCTGTACAGACCGAAATCATGAATGAATTGACGAAGATCCAAGTGGCACAGCGCTTGAAAGAAGAAGCTTGGCCAAAGATTGTGTTAGGACAAAAACAACCACTAGCAGAAGCATTGCATGACGTGAGCTTGTTTTCCTTAGATGGTGGCAGCCAACTGTCGATCCAGATCAATCCCGATACGGTCGATGAACAAGCTCTGGAATCATTACAGGCTGCTGGCGCTGAGAAAATCGGGCTCTCGTATCATGTTTTTGAAGAATTGCTTAAGGACCAACCAGCACCCGATATGCTTTGAACAACAGCGATTGAAAAATAGCTGAAAAATTTGTATAATAATACTACTAAATAAGAACTGCAGGTTAGACAGGAGTCCCATGCTTAGAACGTTTGTCCGCAAGGCTTTGGGTGCGTGACGAGACGTTAACAGTGACTTCTGTCTGCCTTTTTGATAGCACAAAAAAGAAGAGCAGGAGGCGGAATGAATGGCAAAAGAAGTTATATTGACCGGGCCCAATGTCATCAAATTGGTCGCTCATTATATGAGTGAAGAACACGTTGCCTTTGTCCAAAAAGCATTAGACTATGCGACAGAAGCCCACAAAGAACAATTCCGTAAATCCGGCGAGCCTTACATTATTCATCCAATCCAAGTTGCGGGGATCTTGGCAGAATTGCAGATGGACCCACATACCGTTGCAACAGGTTTTTTGCATGATGTCGTCGAAGATACTGATGTGACGCTAGCCGATCTAAAAAAAGAATTCGGTGCCGATGTAGCGATGCTAGTGGATGGCGTGACCAAGCTGGGTAAGATCAAGTACAAATCTCATGAAGAACAATTAGCAGAAAATCATCGAAAAATGTTGATCGCCATGGCGCAAGATTTACGGGTCATCATGGTCAAACTGGCTGACCGTTTACATAATATGCGTACGTTGAAACATCTGCGGGAAGACAAACAACGCCGTATCGCCCAAGAAACGATGGAAATCTATGCCCCATTGGCTCATCGTTTAGGGATCAGCCGCATCAAATGGGAATTAGAAGATATTTCTTTGCGTTACTTGAATCCACAGCAATATTACCGAATCGTGCATTTGATGCAGACCAAACGAGAGGAACGGGAATCCTACGTTTCCGAAACTGTGGAAGAGATTCGGATCGCTACGGAAGAACTAGATATCTATGCTGAGATCTATGGTCGACCAAAGCATATTTACTCGATCTATCGCAAAATGAAAGACCAAAAGAAACAGTTCAATGAAATTTATGATTTGTTGGCGATCCGAGTGATCGTTGACTCCATCAAAGATTGTTACGCGGTTTTGGGAACAATCCATACAAAATGGAAACCAATGCCAGGGCGGTTCAAGGACTATATCGCGATGCCAAAGGCCAACATGTACCAATCACTGCATACGACGGTTATTGGTCCCAAAGGCAATCCTGTCGAGATCCAAATTCGGACCCATGAAATGCATGAGATCGCTGAATTTGGGGTTGCTGCGCACTGGGCCTATAAAGAAGGCAAGACGGAAAAAGTCAAAGCCGACAAGATGACCCAACAAGTTGGCTGGTTCCGCGAAATCTTGGAACTACAAGACGAAAGCTATGATGCTTCTGAATTTATGGAAGGTGTCAAAGGCGATATTTTCAGCGACAAAGTCTATGTCTTTACGCCAAAAGGTGATGTGACGGAGTTGCCTCAAGGCTCCAGTCCACTGGATTTTGCCTATAGCATCCATACCGACATCGGTAACAAAACCACCGGCGCCAAGGTCAATGGCAAGATGGTCCAATTGGACTACAAGCTAAAAAATGGGGACATTATCGAGATCTTGACCTCACCAAATTCCTTTGGGCCAAGCCGCGACTGGGTCAAACTAGTGGCTACCAGCAAAGCGAAGAACAAAATCAAACGATTCTTCAAAGCCCAAGATCGTGATGAAAACATCATCAAAGGGCATGAGGCAGTGGTTCGTACTTTACAAGATATGGGCTTTGTGCCAAAAGAATTCTTGACGAAAAGCAAAATGGCGGAAGCTTGCGAACGGTTCAACTACCAAACAGAGGATGACTTGTTTGCCTCTGTCGGCTATGGGGAAGTCAGTCCCACGACCTTAGCCAACCGTTTGACCGAAGAAGAACGGCGGGAGAAACAAATCGAGAAGCAAAAGCAGCAAGTCCAAGAGATGATCAATCAACCGGCGAAAAAAGAACCAGAAAAAATGAAGGTTCGTCACGAAGGCGGCATTGTCATTGAAGGGGTCGATAACTTGTTGATCCGCATCTCCCGCTGCTGCAATCCGGTTCCTGGGGATTCGATCGTCGGCTATATTACTAAAGGGCGGGGAATCTCGATCCACCGCAGCGATTGTGCCAATGTTCAAAACAAAGACGCCGCGAACCGTTTGATCGACGTTGAGTGGGAAGATGCCACCGACATCAACAAGGAATACGATGCCGATCTTGAGATCTATGGCTATGATCGTTCTGGTTTACTCAACGATGTCTTACAGACAGTCAATAGCGTCACCAAGCGTTTGGTAAGTGTCGAGGCTAAAACCAACAAAGACAAAATGGCAACGATCCGCATCACGGTGGCGATTCAGAATTTGACTCATTTGAAATCGATCGTTGATAAGATCAAACAGATTCCAGATGTTTACAGCGTCAGACGTACGAAGGGATGAGAAAGAATGCGGGCAGTGATCCAGCGAGTCAGTCAAGCAAGCGTGTCGATTGAGGACAATGTCGTCGGTGCGATCCAACAGGGATTCATGGTTTTGTTGGGGATCACCCATGAGGATACAGGTGACGATGTGGCTTATCTCGTAAGAAAAATCAAGAATTTACGGGTTTTTGAAGACGAAGAGGGCAAAATGAATCGGTCACTGGAAAGCATAAACGGTTCCGTCTTGAGTATTTCACAGTTTACCCTCTATGGGGAGACCAAGAAAGGCAATCGCCCCAGCTTCATTCAAGCGGCACCGCCAAGTATTGCGATCCCGCTTTACGAAGCCTTTAATGAAGGCTTAAAAGCCGAAGGGATCACTGTTGCTACCGGGAAATTTGGCGCAGATATGCAAGTCGCCTTGGTCAATGATGGCCCGGTGACGATCGTGATCGATACGAAAGAAAAATAAGTGATACAAAACGAAGGATTTTCTCGCTGGGAAATAGTGAGAGAATTCCTTCGTTTTTTTATCCTCTCGAAAGCGCCAAGCATTTTTGATGGGATCCAAGTGAAATCTAAGTTGAAATCGGGAAATCTTACAAAACTGTTAGCAAAAATCCTATTCTTTTATTTGTTATTTAACATCTTTTTCTTGTTCTTTTATAAGGGTTTTTAAATGAAAATATCGTTTGTGCTCGTTTTTTAATATTTCAAATTCGAAAAACGATCCTTTATTGCAATTGTTCTTAAGGGAGAAGTATGGAATAATTGTTAAAAAATAATGTCACTGGAGGAAATAACAATGAACTTTTGGCAGCGTGCATTAAAAAGTATCACCAGAAGAAAAGGGAAATCATTTATTTTATTTTTAGTTCTATTTATTTTAGGAAATGTGATCGCTGGTGCTGTAGCAATTCAACAATCCACTGCCAACGTGGAGCGAGAGACGAAACGCAAAATGGGGAACGTAGCTACGGTGGAAATGGATTGGGAAGGTTTTGAAAAAGACAACGCAGATGTTTCGGATGAAGAGCGGTCTCGAGAGGATTTTTATCCGAAACCACCAGCATTGGATGTTTATGAGCAAATCGGTCAGTTAAGCTATGTGAAATACTTTGATTACCAAAATCAAGCCTGGTTAGAAACAACAAAATTGAAAGCCTATACGCCAGAGGATGGCTCGGTCGGCATGGGTGGCAACTATTTCACCTTGAAGGGTGGAAATTTGGTTGAGCCATTAGACATGCAAGAAGGCTTGATTCGCTTGGAGGAAGGCGAGGGATTGACAGAAAAAGATGTCAGTGAGTTGACGAACGCGGTATTGATCAGTAAAGAGATCGCAGAATTGAATAACCTGAGTGTCGGTGATCAATTGGTGTGGGATACACGGGCAGAAGTCATGATGGAAGAAGGCTCAAGCGAAGCAGTGAGTGACGATAGTGAGGATGCGACGGACGAAACAGCTGAAAGTGGCAATCGTGTCGCAACCTTTGATTATCCCGTGACCATTGCAGGGATCTTTTCTGTCGTTAAAAAGGATCAAAGCAATCAAGGCAATTCATCAGATCAGAGCAATTCTCAAAATAGTGATCAGATATGGCAAGTGATGGATCAAATCAACACCTTTTATGCTAGCAATAATTTAGTGCAAGATTTTAACAAATTGCAGTCTGAAAAGCTTTGGGGTCAAGAAGTGATCGAAGAAGAGTCAGACGCCTATTATCAGCCGATCTTTGTCCTAAATTCAACGGATGACGTCGAAGCCTTTAAACAAGAAGCCGGTGCGTTATTGCCGCAATACTATCGTGTCATTGCCAATACGGATCAATACGAGCAGATCGCCGGTGGCTTTACTCGTTTAGGGGTGATCGCAAATTACATCGTGATCATTGCATCGATCGCAACCATCTTTATCATTTCCTTAGTGGTCCTACTTTTCTTACGAGATCGGAAACAAGAATTAGGGATCTATCTCTCCTTGGGGGAAAGCCGTGGGAAAGTCATTGGACAGATCGTGATTGAAGTCTTGCTGGTTAGTTTAGCCGCACTGCTATTGTCCTTAGTGACCGGGAACTTATTAGGTGGGGCCGTTTCAAATACCTTGATGCAAAACGATTGGATGAGCAATCAAAATGATATGGGCGGTGTTTATTATGGCGGTTTGATGGCAGCTAATATTGATTACATGGATATCAAAAATGCTTATCAAGTATCCTTCTCAGCCGGCTACATCATCACGTATCTGCTGTTAGGTCTAGGAACTGTCTTACTCTCAGCGATTTTACCGCTATTGTATATTTTGCGCCTGAATCCAAAGAAAATCATGATGTAGGAGGAACCAACGATGACTTTATTAGAAACCAAAGCAGTCGATTACTATTACCAAGACGGCGATCAGCGTCGCTATATACTGAAAGAGACTTCTGTTTCTTTTGAAAAAGGCCGATTTTATGCCATCTTAGGTCAATCTGGTTCGGGAAAAACGACGTTTTTGTCCTTGATCAGTGCACTGGATAGTCCGAAAAGTGGACAAGTACTTTATGAAGGCACCGATATCGAAAAAATCGGGCATGAGAATTACCGCCGCGACGACATCAGTATTATTTTCCAAAGCTATAATCTGATTCCTTATTTGAGTGCAGTCGAGAATGTCTTAGTGCCGATGGCAATCACGAAAAATCAGTTGCCGGACAATCAACGAGAAGTGGCGTACAATTTGCTGGATTATATTGGCATCACCAAGGAAAAAGCTGATCGGCTCGTCAATCAATTATCTGGTGGTGAACAACAACGGGTAGCGATCGCGCGGGCATTAGCCACCAATGTCGATATCATTTTAGCGGATGAACCAACCGGAAATTTGGATGAAGAAATGGAGCAAGAGATCATCGATATCTTTAAAGAGCTGGCTCACGTCCACAACAAATGTGTGATCGTCGTGACCCACGCCAATGAGATCGCCCAACAAGCAGATGAAGTCTTGTATTTACGTAAAGGTGTGTTGAGTAAGCATGAGTGATTTTTTATCAAATTTCAGCCCGGACAACTATGATGGCAAAAAGAAGCCTGCTGGCAATAGCGAGAAAAAAACCAGCGAACCTGTCGGAGATCAAAATGCAAGAGGCACTGAGCAAGCGAGAAAACCAGCGGAGCCAACGACGGTTCACCAATCAGAAGAGCCGACAGCTAGTGAGCCGATGAGTCGCTTGGCAGCCCGTCAACAAACACAGACGACTGAAGCAAAAGCAGCGAGTTCTTCGACGGAGAAGATAGCGTCAAAGGAACCAGTCAGCCGTTTTGGGAAAGAAGAAACGGAATTTGATCCGACCTACAAAAAGCGTCGGCAGAAAAAAATCTTGCTGATTGCTTTACTGACCGCCTTGGCGGTTACCGTGATCGGGATCGTCTATTATCAGATGACCCATGTGAAGGTGCCGGATTTCACTGCCCAAGATCTGTCAGAAGCGCGGACGTGGGGCATGGAAGAAGGCGTCGCTATCAAAGTGGAGCAAGAATATGACTTTGACAAAGACGTCAACCAAGTAATCGACCAAAGTGTTGACCCTGACAAAAAGATCAAGAAAGGTGCCACACTGACACTGACGGCGAGTCTCGGGCCTGATCCTGAAGAACGCTTAGAGCTGCCAGATTTTTCAGCGATGCAAGTGACCGAAGCAAAAGAATGGATCGCCAGCAATAAAGCCGAGAACCTCTCTTTGATCGAACAATTTGACGACAACGTAGCAGCAGAAGCTTTTATTAAACAAGAGGCGGCCAACAAAGAGCTTGATTTAGCCGAATACAAACGCAAAGACCGTTTGAGTGTCTATTATTCAAAGGGCAAAGAAGTCTTTGAAAAAAATATTGAAGTACCTGATTTTACAGGCAAAGCCAAAAGTGAAGCTTCCGAATGGGCGAAAAAGAATGACTTGAAATACAAAGAAGAAACCGTCTTTTCTGACAGTGTCGCCCTAGACCTGGTGGTTTCACAAGAACCAGTCAAAGGCAGCAAACTTGCGAAAAAAGAAGAATTTGTGGTGAAGGTCTCAAAAGGCCAGGCTTTGACCGTTCCAGATTTTTCACAATACACGATCGAAGAAGCCCAAGGTCTAGAATCGAAGATCCCGCTGCAAGTCAGCACGGTCTATTCCGATCAAGTGGCGTATGGTAGTTTCTTGAGTCAGTCGGAGGAAGCCGGCAAAGAATACAGCGAAAGCGATACTTTGCCAACTGTCAAAGTCGTCTACTCATTAGGCAGACCGTATTTGAAAGACATCCGTTTCCAAGCAACGGAAGGCGACTTGCCAAAACTATTCTTTGATGAATACAAATCAAAAGGCGCCAATGTCTATTACGAAATCTACTATGTCGATTCGGCGGAACCGAAAGGAACCGTCGTTGAAATGAGCCGCTACGGCGAGTTTATTCCCTTAGAAACGTGGATCACTATCGGGATCAGTCGTGGCAATCTGCAAGGCAGTACCCAAACACCGCCGGCAGATGATGGCGGTGACGATACCGATGAACCGATCAGTACCGCTGGTTCAAACGCTACCGAATAATCCTTACTAAGTGCTTTTTCAAACCGCATCAAAAAAGCAAGCACCCTTCTTTTTAGAAGGGTGCTTTTTACTTACTAATTGTAAAAAAAACACAAGCGAGCCGCTTGAAATCGCTGGGGCGATAAAGTAAACTTGATGGTAACGATAAAAAATGGCTCCGCAGTGCCATCTATAGAAGGGACGAAACAAATGATAAAAAAATTACTCGCGAATGTTGGCAGCTATAAGAAGGACAGCTTGCTGACCCCTGTGTATGTAGCAGGAGAGGTTGCCTTAGATGTCATTATGCCCCTGATCATGGCCATGATGATCGACCAAGGGATCGAAAAAGGAGACGCCGGTGTGATTCTAAGAGATGGCGGCTTGCTTTTTTTATGTTCCTTGATCGCATTACTTTTAGGAACGCTTGGCGGACGAACGGCAGCGATCGCTTCGGCTGGTTTTGCCCGCAACCTGCGGCACAATCTGTTTCGCCGAATCCAAGATTTTTCCTTTTCAAACATTGACCGCTTTTCTTCCTCCAGTTTGATCACCCGCTTGACCACTGACGTGACCAACGTCCAAAATGCTTACCAAATGATTATTCGTATTCTGGTCCGTAGTCCGTTAGTTCTGATTTTTTCACTTGCAATGGTTAGCACCATCAGTCCAGAACTTATGACGATCTATCTGGTTGTTTTACCGATCTTAGCGATTGGCCTGGCTTTAGTTATACGTTTTGCCCACCCGCTGTTTCTAAAAGTATTCCGCATTTATGACCGCCTGAATAATGTGGTGCAAGAAAATTTACAAGGGGTTCGTGTCGTGAAATCGTATGTTCGGGAAGAACAACAAGAAGAACTGTTTGGCGAAGTGTCCACCGATGTTTATCGGAATTTCACGCTGGCGCAACGGATCGTTTCCTTTAATATGCCATTGATGCAATTTGCAGTCTATACATGTATGCTGCTCTTGTCATGGTTTGGTGCCCAGTTGATCGTGGAACAAAGTAGCCTGACGACGGGTGAATTAGTCAGCATGTTCAACTACACGATGCAGATTTTGATGAGCTTGATGATGATGTCGATGGCTTTCGTGCAGATTTTGATCGCACGAACGTCGGCAGAACGGGTCGTGGAAGTATTAGATGAAGAAAGTGACTTGAAAAATCCCGCCGATCCAGTCAAAGAGATCAAAGACGGCTCCATCGTTTTTGAAAATGTTGGCTTTAGTTACGCCAATGACAAAAACAAGTTGGCGCTGACGGATGCGAATCTACACATCGAATCCGGTGAAGTCATTGGAATTATTGGTGGAACCGGGAGCGGGAAATCCACCCTCGTCCAGCTGATCCCGCGCTTATATGATGTGATTGAAGGGCGTGTCATCGTCGGCGGTCATGATGTTCGCGACTATGATTTAGAAGCATTGCGGGACCAAGTAAGTATGGTCTTGCAAAACAACGTACTCTTTAGCGGCACTATCAACGACAATTTGCGTTGGGGCAATGAAGAGGCATCGGATGAAGAGATCCAGCGCGTGGCAACGATCGCACAAGCCGATCCCTTTATTCAAGAGTTTCCTGACAAGTATGAAACACAGATTTCGCAAGGAGGAAACAATGTTTCCGGTGGGCAAAAACAACGGTTGACGATTGCTCGCGCCTTGCTGAAGAAACCGAAAATCTTGATTCTCGATGATTCTACTAGTGCCGTCGACACCAAAACCGATCGCAGTATCCGCGAAGGCTTGAAACGAGAAATTCCGGGAACGACGACGATCATTATTTCTCAACGGATCAACTCGATCGAAGACGCCGACCGGATCATCGTAATGGATGATGGAAAAATCAACGGCATCGGTACCCACGAAGAATTGTTGGCAAACAATGCCATCTATCAAGAAGTGTACCATTCGCAGCAGAAAGGATTTGGTGAAGGTGAAGAATAGACAAGCAGCAAATCCCAAGCGCACATTGAAACGTTTATTGCGAACGATGTTTGGCGACTACAAAGGACAACTCCTGTTCGTCGTGGTCATGATCTTGTTAAGTGCCTTTGCCAACGTACGCGGTTCGTTGTTTTTACAAGTCGTGATCGACGATCATATCACACCCCTCTTAGGGCAAGCCAATCCTGATTTTGGCGGCTTGTTTCGGGCGATCGTTCAAATGGCGATCATCTACCTGATTGGAATCTTGGCCGCACTGACCTATAACTTTATGATGGTCAAAATCAGTGAAGGGACCCAGAAAAAAATCCGGGATCAAATGTTCACGCATATGCAGTCTCTGCCCGTCGGCTACTTTGATGCCCGCTCAGATGGCGACATCATGAGCCATTTTACTAATGATACGGATACGTTGCGTCAAATGATCTCTCAAAGTATTCCGAACTTGATGATGGCGGCAGTAACCTTTTGTTCCGTCTTTATCGCCATGTTCTCCATCAGTGTCCCATTGACTCTGTTCGTGATGCTGTCGGTTATTTTGATGCTAAATGTGATCCGCATCATTTCTCGCCGCAGCGGCCGCTTCTTTGGCGCACAGCAACGAGATTTAGGCGCTGTCAACGGGTATATCGAAGAAATGATGCACGGGCAAAAGGTCGTCAAGATCTTCAATCATGAAAAGATCGTCATGGAAGAATTTGATGCCTTAAATGACCAACTACAAGAAAGTGCCACTAAAGCCAATGTCAATGCCAATACCTTGATGCCGATCATGATGAACTTACTGAATGTCCAATATGTCTTGATCGCCATCATTGGTGGCCTGTTTGCCATCAATGGTGTTTCTGGACTAACGGTTGGGATGATCGCTTCTTTCTTGCAGCTGAGCCGTTCATTGAATGGTCCTATCAGCCAAGTGTCACAACAAATCAACTTTGTGATCATGGCGTTAGCCGGTGCTGAGCGAATTTTCAACCTATTAGATGAAACGCCAGAAATCGATCATGGCTACGTCACACTGGTCAATGCCAAATGGTCCCAAGGTCAGCTAGTTGAAACCAAAGAACGAACCGGCACGTGGGCGTGGAAACATCCCCACGAGGATGGAACCATTACCTATACGGAAGTGACGGGAGATGTGCGGTTTGAAGACGTTGATTTTGGTTATGTCGACAATCAACTGGTCTTACATGATATCAATCTTTATGCAGAACCCGGACAAAAAGTTGCCTTTGTCGGTGCCACAGGTGCTGGTAAGACAACGATCACCAATCTGATCAATCGATTCTACAATATCCAAGATGGGAAGATTCGCTATGATGGTATCAATATTGAAAAAATCCATCTGGAATCCCTGCGCCGCTCCTTAGGGATCGTTTTGCAAGACACCCATTTGTTTACTGGAACGATTCGCGAGAATATTCGGTTCGGGAAACTGGATGCTAGTGATGAAGAAGTGCTGGCAGCGGCGAAGCTAGCCAATGCCGACATGTTTATCAACCATTTGCCAGATAAATACGATACCGTGATCACGGGAGATGGCGAAGGACTTTCCCAAGGGCAACGGCAGCTGTTGGCCATTGCTCGCGCAGCGATTGCTGATCCACCAGTGATGATCTTAGACGAGGCCACCTCAAGTATCGACACCCGTACAGAGCGGATCGTCCAATCAGGGATGGACCGTTTGATGTCTGGACGGACCGTGTTTGTGATCGCCCACCGATTGTCTACGATCCAAAACTCCGATGTCATCATGGTAATGGATCATGGCCGCATCATTGAGCGGGGGACCCATGAAACACTATTGGCTGAAAAAGGCACCTATTATCAGCTATATACTGGAAAAATCGAATTGGATTGATCCTGCCAGTGCTATGGCTCAAAGTTGGAGCAGTTGGAGAGTAACCTATTTTCCCACTATTTGCAACGACCGATTGGCAATAAGCCAATCGGTTTTTTTGCGCAGCTCGAAAAAATGGTATACTGTCACTGAGACAGCCGCACAACGGCGGCAGCACGTAAGCAGTTGTGCTGCGAAAAATGGATTCCATGAGGTGAAAACATGAAACTAGCATTGGCAAAGATCGTTTTAGATGATGAGTGGTATGAAGTGGTCCAATCGGAAAAAGGGCTAGTTTATTTTGGTCGGCAGCAGGATCATCATGAATTACTCAAGTTCTTTCCGCTGGCTGAAATCAGTGATACAGCTGACCTTGATCCAGTAATTGAAGCGCAGCTGCAAGCTTATTTTGCAGGGGAACCAGTGACATTTACTTTTGCGTTTGATTTTGTCGGGACGCCGTTTCAACAAACCGTTTGGCAAGCACTGACCCAAATTCCTTATGGACAAACGACTACGTACAGTGACTTGGCGCTGCGCATCCAACGTCCGACCGCTGTTCGAGCTGTCGCCAATGCAGTGGGGCGTAACCCGATGATGATCGTGGTTCCTTGTCATCGTGTGTTAGGAAAAAACGGTCGCTTGACGGGGTATCGGGGCGGGTTAGCAACCAAACGCCGATTACTGCAACTGGAAGAGATTCCTTTTAAAGAATAGATGAAGCAAATTATTTATAGTAAAAAATACTAAAAAGCAATTTCATTTCCTTGTTTCTCTGGTATAATAAAATTGATTCCGGTTACAAGAAGGGGTGGAGGAAATGAACATCGTTGAATTACAAAATGGTTCTGATATTCGGGGAATTGCGATCACCACTGAAAAAGAACAGGTGACACTGACGGAGCAAGCGGTCCGGCAAGTTGCTTCCGGCTTGCGCAACTGGTTGGCAACAAAGGGCAGCGGACCTTTTCGCGTGGCAGTCGGTCGTGACAGTCGCTTGAGTGGTGAAGCACTGCAAGAAGTGTTGATGGCACAGCTGCAGCAAGAAGGCGTGGCAGTGATCGATTGCGGCTTGGCAACGACACCAGCCATGTTTATGAGTACACAATTTGAAGATTTTGACTGTGATGCCGGTGTGATGCTGACAGCGAGTCATTTGCCTTATTACTTTAATGGAATAAAAATTTTCAGCCGCCAAGGCGGTGCGGAAAAATCCGATATCCACTATATTTTGACCCACACTACCGTTCATGAGGCAGCGGAAAAAGGAAGCTATCAGCAAAAAGACCTGCTGACGCCTTATGCCCAAGATCTGCTGCAAAAGATTCGCCAAGGAATGGGCACCAATACCGAAAAACCATTGGCTGGATTAAAGATCATTGTTGATGCAGGCAATGGTGCCGGCGGCTTTTTTGCAGAAAAAGTGTTAATTCCGCTGGGAGCAGATACGAATGGCTCGCAATTTTTAGAACCAGATGGGCATTTTCCTAACCATATTCCCAATCCAGACAATAAAGAGGCGATGGCGAGTATCCGTGAAGCCGTCTTACGAGAACAAGCCGATCTAGGCATTATTTTCGATACCGATGTCGACCGTTCAGCCGTCGTGACCAAAAGCGGTGAGCCATTGAACCGCAACAATATGATCGCTGTATTAAGCAAGATCATCTTAGCGGAACACCCTGGCACACGTATCGTCACCAATTCGCCAACCTCCAATCATTTAAAAACCTTTATCGAAGCACTGGGGGGACAGCAAGTACGCTATATTTCTGGCTATCGTAATGTGATCAACAAAGCGATCGAACTGAATGAAGCAGGACTGGACACACAGTTAGCCATCGAAACCAGCGGGCATGCCGCGTTTAAAGAAAATTTCTTTTTAGATGACGGGGCGTACGTGATCGCCAAGCTCTTGATGATGCTGCCACAACTGCAAGAGCAAGGTACGACGCTGGATGAACTGATCGCAGCATTGCAACAACCCGCTGAGACCCAAGAATTGCGCTTTACCATCCGGCAAAGTAATTATCAAGACTATGGTCGCCAAGTGATCGCGGATTTAGCCGATCATTTGCTGCCAGGCTGGCAGATTGATCCAGAAAATGAGGAAGGCATTCGTATTAATCTAACGGGTCCCTATGGTCAAGGCTGGTTCTTGCTGCGAATGAGCCTGCACGAACCATTGCTCGTGCTGCAGATTGAAAATGATGAAGCGGGTCATCTACCGGCAGTCGTTCAAGCGATCGGTCGCTTCCTATCGCAGTATGAAGCCATCGATCAAAGCAAGCTGACACAGTTTTTAGCACAGCAACCAAAAATTTGAAGAAAAGCAGGGAACTAAAATGGTGATTTTGATGCTGCTGATCATGGCAGTGACATATGGTGTGAATTTTTTCTTGTTTCGTTACTTGAACAAACGACCAAAAATCGATGTCGTTGAACGGTTATCGATGTTATTAGGTGTCAACATGAGTGTGCTTTTTTTCGATGGGATCTTATTGTTTATCGGTAAATTACTGATCGAGACGGTAGAGATCATCGAATAACCCAATAGACGTTTTTGCTTTGCCTCGCCACTGGCTTCTACCGTCAGTGGCGAGGTTTTTTAGGGTTTGCTAAAAACGGCGATTAATGTTCGCATTCGTTTTTGATATTTGATAAAGTAAAGAGGAGAAAATTACGCAAAGTGAGGGAATTCACGGATATGGCAAAAATAATGGTAGTAGAAGATGAAGCGGTGATTCGCCAACTAATTATCGAAGAACTAGAAAAATGGCAGTTTGAGACCTTTGGCACCACGGATTTCCATCAAGTGTTGACTGACTTTGAAGAACAAGAGCCCCAACTGATTTTACTGGATATCAACTTGCCGGTTTTTGATGGCTACTATTGGTGTCAAAAAATCCGCGAAGCTTCCAAAGTACCAATCATTTTTATTTCTAGCCGCAACACCAATATGGATATGATCATGGCCATGAATATGGGAGCGGACGATTTTGTGACAAAACCTTTTGAGATCGACGTTCTGATTGCAAAAATCAATGCCTTATTGCGCCGTTCCTACAACTATGTAGAAAGCAGCAGCGAAACATTAGTGCATAACGGTTTGACCCTCAATATCGACAACAGCAGCATGTATATCAATGGCGAAAGCATCGATCTTAGCAAAAACGAATACCGCCTGCTGTATATTTTGATGAAAAATCACGGCAAGATTTTAAGTCGGGAAAAACTCTTGCGGGCCTTATGGGATGACGAGCGATTTGTAGACGACAATACCTTGACGGTCAATATCAATCGTTTGCGACGAAAAATCGAACAAGCGGGGATGAACGGCTACATTGAGACCAAGGTTGGTCAAGGGTATATCGTACCATGACAAAGTGGCGGGTTTTGCGCAGTTTTTTGAAAGATCGTTGGCTGCTGTTTATCGGTTGGCTAGTCTTTTTCGTGTTGACGGTCTTAGTTTTTTGGCTGACTCCTCATTCCCCGATGGATTGGGGCACAGTCGGCTATCTCTTTTTAATGCAAAGTGTCTTGATGGTGTTCTTTTTAGCAGTCAGCTACTTATCCAAGCGGCGTTTTTGGCAAAAAATCACCCCCAAGCCTGGAGACAGCTTGCTGCAAAACTACTTGCAAGGAGCACGCTCGGCGGAAGAAGAACGGATCGAATCCTACATCAATCAGTTGATCCGAGAGCACCAAGAATTGATGCAGCAAGTCGTCAGCAATCAAGAAGAACAAAAGGAATACATCGATTCGTGGGTCCATGAGATCAAAGTCCCTTTAGCCGCATCACGATTGCTTTTGCATTCGATCGAATTTGATATTCCTGATGAAAAATTTATCTTACTAGAAAATGAATTGAACCGTATGAACGAATACGTCGAGCAAGTCTTGTACGTCGCCCGTTTGGATAGCTTTTCAAAAGATTATCTGGTCCAAGAAATTTCATTGAAAGCCGTCGTTCAGCCGGTTTTGCGCAGTCAGGCCAACTATTTTATCCAAAAGAACTTGCATTATGCTGTTGAAGGCGAGGACCAGCAAGTGTTGACCGATGAAAAATGGCTCGGCTTTATCTTTCGACAACTGGTCAGTAATGCCGTGAAGTACACACCACAAAATGGACAGCTGACGATTCGGATCGAAAAAGATGCCCAAGGGACCTATCTCCACTTGCAAGATAGTGGGATCGGCATTCCTAAAGAAGATATGCGGCGCATCTTTGATAAAGGCTTTACGGGCGAAAATGGGCGCCAAACGGACACCCACTCGACGGGATTGGGGCTCTTTTTAGCGAAAAGTTTAGCGAAGGAATTAGGCATCGAGTTAACGGCTTCGTCGACAGTTGGAAAAGGAACCACCATGACGCTGTTCTTTCCGTTGTTGAGTTATTATGAGGAAAAACGCTAATCTGCTTTTTTTCGAGTATCTTTTTGTGTTTTTTGACAAAAATCACTTGTCCCTAGAACGTTTTCACTGATACACTAAAGCCTGTGTTTAAAATTGAATGGTAAGGATGAATGAAATGGAGATACTCGTTGCATTAGTACCAATGTTTGCTTGGGGCAGCATTGGTTTGGTAAGTGCCAAACTTGGCGGGGATGCGAACCAGCAAACGCTAGGAATGACGATTGGTGCCTTTTTCTTTTCTCTGGTCGTATTTTTTGTGACGATGCCAGTGATTGATGGAAAGGTGATTTTGATCGGTCTTTTGTCTGGTCTCTTTTGGTCCGTCGGTCAAAACGGTCAATTCCATGGTATGAAATATTTAGGTGTGTCTGTTGGACTGCCGCTTTCAACCGGCATGCAGCTAATTTTAAATACGGTCGCCGGTGCATTGTTTTTTGCGGAATGGACCCAGACCCGCGATTATGCATTAGGTGTTAGCGCATTGATCTTGTTGGTGATCGGGGCGTATCTGACCGCTCGCCAAGATGGCGAAAGTCCGGTAGAAGCCGGCAGCAAGATGCTTGATTTTCCTAAAGGATTTCGGGCCTTGATCTCATCAACGATTGGTTACGGCGCCTATACGATTTTGATTACTTGGGCAGGATTGGATCCGCTAGCGATCATTTTGCCGCAAAGTATCGGGATGCTGATCGGTGCCAGCCTGTTTGCTTTAAGAAAGACGAAGGTCGATCGTTTTGTAGGAAAAAATACTTTGTCAGGGTTGTTATGGGGCATCGGCAATGTCTGCATGCTGATCACGGTTCAGCAAGTCGGATTAGCGGTGGGCTTCTCATTGTCACAGATGGGGATCATCATTTCAACGCTAGGCGGGATTTTTATTCTCGGCGAAAAGAAAACCAAGAAAGAACTGCGGTATGTGGTGATTGGTTGTCTGCTGGTGATTATCGGCGGTGTTTTGCTAGGGTATATGAAAGCAACATAAACGTATATGTTTGAGGAGGAATTATGGATTTATTTCGAAAAAAAGTCATACAACGGGAAAGTGTGACGAATTTAAAAAAAGAGTTGAAGTTAAAAGATTTGATTATGTTGGGGATCGGCGCCATTATCGGCACAGGTATCTTTGTTGTTACAGGGACTGCTTCTGCTGAATATGCCGGACCGGCATTGATTCTTTCCTTTGTTGTAGCTGGTATCGTTGTTGTGTTATCAGGGCTTTCTTTTGCGGAATTTGCTTCTCGGATCCCTGTTTTAGGGGGCGCCTACTCGTATTTATATGTCGTTTTTGGTGAATTTACCGCGTGGCTGGCAGGCTGGTTTTTGATTTGCGAGTTCTTATTGGCCGTTTCTTCGGTGGCATCTGGCTGGTCAGGCTATGTGCAAGGCTTTTTGGCCAGTGCGGATATCCATTTACCAACCGCTTTGACTGGCGGTTATGACCCAAGCAAAGGGACCTACATTGATTTGATCGCTGGTTTAGTCATTATTTTTGTAACCTTATGGGTTAGCCAAGAAGCGAAAAAAGCGTTACGTTTGAACAATGCCATGGTATGGGTGAAATTCGGCGTGATCGTCTTGTTTATCGTCTTTGGTGCTTTTTTCGTGGAACCAGACAACTGGCAGCCTTTTATGCCCTTTGGGTTTTCAGGCGTCTTTAATGGTGCAGCGTTAGTCTTCTTTGCTTTTCTTGGCTTCGATGCTGTCGCAATGGCGGCGGAAGAAGTCGAAGATGCCAAGAAAAATGTCCCTCGGGGGATCATTGGTTCGATTGCGATCGCAACGGTACTGTACATCGTTGTTACCCTGATCATGACAGGGATCGTGCCGTTTGCTGAATTAGGAGTCAATGATCCGGTGGCTTTTGCGATGCGTTATGTCGGTCATGGGGTTGTCGGATCAATCATTTCCGTAGGGGCGATCTTGACCTTATTAACAGTGACGATCGCTATGATGTACTCCTTGGCGCGTCTGTTATATGCCATCAGTAAAGATGGGTTATTGCCAAAAGCCATGCAAGCCATCGATCCAAAACATCAAACACCAAAGAAAGCGACCTATATCGCCGGTGTTTTTGCTTTCTTCTTTGCAGCAGCTTTCCCATTGAATATCTTAGCAGAATTGACCAACATTGCGGCATTGTCGTATATGATCTTGATGTCCTTAGGGATCATCAAGCTGCGGAAGATGATGGGCCCCCCTGCTAAAGGCGAATTCAAAGTACCACTGGTACCGTTATTGCCTTTGTTGTCCGTTGCCAGCTGTCTCTTCTTGATGACACGCCTGAAAACGGCGACTTGGATCGTTTTTGGGATCTCCTTAGTGATCGGAATCGCGATCTATTTTGTATATGGCTATCGTAACAGCGAATTAAATGAGAACATTGACGAATAGGATTGTGAAAAGGCAAAGACCCGGATGCGGTCTTTGTCTTTTTTTGTGTAAATATAGCCGAGCTTCCTATAAGCAGCGTTTTAGGAGGCTTTTTTTGTTATTCAAATAGTGGCCATTTCTGGTGCTGCTCATTGCAACGACAGTCTTTCTTGATCAAACGTCCTCTATGAATCTGCTTTTTTTGAGAAATTTTCCAAATGACAGATTCACTAAAGGTTCATCCAGTATGCTTTTGTTAGAGAAAAAAAGAGAGGATGTTGGCAATTGAATTATATGAAACGGGCATGGCTGAGTGTGACGAGAAAGCGAGGAAAATCTGCAATATTGTTTGCTGTTATTCTAATTTTAGGAAATGTGATCGCTGGCGCAATTGCGGTCAATCAGTCGACTCAAAATGTCGAAAAGCAGATCAAAAACCAATTAGGTTCCCTCGCAACGATCGATATCGACTATGAAGCCTTGATGGCAAATAGTGAGGGCGGCGCAAGTATGGAGGAGATTCAGCCGCTGCCGGAGGAGCTGATCAAACAAATTGGCGAGCGCTCGGAAGTCAAACAGTATGACTATTTGCGAGAAGCATCGATTGCTGTTGAAAACTTCAAACCTTATCGTTTTAGTCCTCAAGAAGATGATGACAATGTCATGATCGTTGGGGGCATGCTTTCCTTGATCCATTTAGCAGGAACCAATCTCTTAAAGCCGCTAGACTTTGAAGAAGGCACGGTGAATTTAACACAGGGACGCTTCTTCACTGAAGAGGAACAGCGTACCGGAAAACGTGTGGGGTTGATTTCTGAAGAGTTGGCTCAGGAAAACGGCTTAGTCGTTGGTGACACCATGGTCTTAGATGGACAGTTTATCGACTATTCATCTGGTGAGGAGCCAGAGAAACAAAAAGGCAATGATTACCCAATTGAAATCGTCGGGATCTTTAAAAACACAAATTTAGAAAAAGCGAATGAAAAAAATGATAATTCGAGTTCGTCCTTTTTTGATGATAGTCCCTTCAATCGGATCTATATGCCAAATGATGCTGTGAAAACGATTGTTGAAGAGGAACGTGTGGGGCGACAAGCGGCGTTTCCAGCGACAGACCCCGGTTCTGACGAGGATTTCTTTACCCCGCAATTTATTTTGAATCAACCAGAAGATGCAGAACAATTCAAACAAGAGGTGACACCACTCTTGCCAAATGGCTATAAGGTCAATGCTTCTACGGATGAGTATGACCGTGTGGGAACCAGTATGAATCGCTTATCACAAATTTCCTCGTATGTCGTAGTGATTGCGGTGATTGCTTCCTTGATTATTGTGTTGTTTACCCGAGATCGTAAATATGAATTAGGCATCTACCTTTCGTTAGGAGAACGTCGGAAATACGTGTTTGCACAAATCGTGATCGAACTCCTGCTGATTGGTATCAGTGCGATGTTGATTTCCTTAGTCACCGGCAACATGCTGGGCAAGATGGTTTCTGAATCTTTGTTAGCCAGCAGTATGCTAGAGGCAAACCAGGCAGGGATGGAACAATTCTTTGCGGGTGCACCGAAAATCGACCAAGCGACGATCAACGAGGCGTTTCGCGTTCAATATACCTTATCTTATGTGATCGCCTTTTTAGCGACTGGGATCGTGACGATCTTGCTTTCGGCAGTGGTGCCGCTGTTGTATATTTTACGGTTGAATCCGAAAAAAATCATGCTGTAAGGAGCGATGAACATGGCAATTTTAGAAACAAAAGACATGACGTATTACTACCAAGATGGCGAGAATCGCCGGAAAATTTTAGATAAAACCAATATCTCCTTTGAAAAAGGTAAATTTTACACGATCTTAGGAAAATCAGGCTCAGGAAAGACCACTTTTCTTTCCTTGATCAGTGCATTGGATCAGCCAACCGATGGGGAAGTGTTTTTTGAAGAAAAAAATATCAAAACGATCGGTTATGAAGAATATCGCCGCAACAAGATCAGTTTGATTTTTCAAAGTTACAACTTGATCCCTTATTTGACGGCTTTAGAAAACGTCCTTGTTTCAATGGCGATTTCAGACAACAAACTACCAGATCAGCACGATCAAATTGCGTATCGTTTGCTGGACTATATCGGCATCAATTCCACGAAAGCCGATCGTTTCGTCAATCAGCTTTCCGGTGGGGAACAGCAGCGGGTCGCCATCGCTCGTGCTTTAGCGACCAACGTTGATATCATTTTAGCCGATGAACCTACCGGGAATTTGGATGAAGGCATGGAACAAGAAATCGTGGATATTTTTAAAGAACTAGCGGCGATCCACAACAAGTGCATCATCGTAGTGACCCATTCGACTGAGATCGCCAAGCAGTCAGATCAGACATTTTATTTAAAAAAAGGTGCGTTGACAGCCTATGAGTGATTTTTTATCGAAGTTTGAAGAAGAACCGAAAGAGCCAGACAAGGAATCAGCTACAGCTAAAGCACCTTCTTCCCGTGCTTCCCGCAAAGAAAAAGGTTCAGCTTCTTTAGAAGAGGGGATCGAACACGATCCCTCCTTCAAAAAGAAGCGGCGGAAAAAAAGGCTGCTGGGGCTAGCTGCCCTGCTCGGACTACTTATACTCAGCGGCTTTTTATTTTTCCAGTTGGCGTATGTCCGGTTGGATAACTTTGTGGACAAAGAGATCTCAGAGGTCAGGGAATGGGCGGCGGAACATGATCTTGCGGTTGCTGTCACACCAGCCTATAATGAAGCCCCAGCCAATCAAGTGATTGCCCAAGAAGAAGCTGCCAGAAGCCGAGTCAGAAAAAGAAGCATGTTGCATCTAACGGTTAGCCAAGGACCAGATCCAGAAGAGAAATTGGCGTTGCCAGACTTTATGGAAATGACCAGGGATGAGGCAGCAGAGTGGATCGAAAAAAATCAAGCCAGCAATTTGACGATCGTCGATGAATACCACGATGAGATCGAGGAAAAAGCACCGATTCGAGTAGAATTTACCAATAAGGAAGTCTCGCGAGAAAACTATCATCGTCGAGATGTCGGACGAGTCTTTTATTCAAAAGGCGAAGAAACCTTTGAAAAAGATATTGAGGTACCTGACTTTAAGGATAAAACCCGTTCAGAGATAGAAACATGGGGGAAAGTCCATGAGCTGGACCTAGAAGTCAAAGAACAGGCTTCAGACACTGTGGAAGAAGGCAAAGTCATTGAACAAAGCGTGGCACCAAAAGAAAAAATCGCGAAACGGGATGCGTTTCAAGTAACGATTTCCCTAGGAAAAGGAGTCACCGTACCGGACTTTTCAACGATTTTACCAGATGATGCCCAAGACGCTGTTGAGGGCGTCAATGTACGGGTGCGGATGCAGTTTACTCAGAGTCTGGCTTACGGACAGCTGATTTCCCAAAGCGAGTCCGCCGGGACAGTCCTGACTAGCAAAGATGACCAAGGGATTGTCGTCGTCTACTCCGCAGGTCAACCGTATATCAGAGATTATCGTCGAGGAGAATACCTTGAAGGAGATCTGCAAAAGCTTTTCTTTGATGAATTCCGTTCAAAAGGGGCGAACATCAGCTATCAAGTCCGTTACGTCAACTCAGCAGAACCCTACGGAACGATCGTGGGGATGAGCAAGTTCAATCAGTTTCTGCCGTTAGAAGATACGATCACCTTTGATATCAGTTTAGGCAATCAGACAGCCCCAGCGGCATCTGATCCTGAATAGTCGCTTTATTTTTTTAGTCAACCTGCAAAAGGAGGAAACCCATGCGTCATCAAGAGAATTTTCAAGAACTTAGGAAAAAGCTGTTTGTCTTTTTACTAAGCGGTATGGTAGCATTGTTGCTACACATGTGGATTCATCAATCAAGTGTACACATGCGGATCGTTTCAACAGAACGTTTTATTGGAGAACAATTGGAATGATCCTACAGGAATGATTGTGCTTACCGAAAAGTGATTGAAAAAAGAAATGATGAGTGTAAAAGGGGGACTGACCGATGCGGATCTTATTCGTAGAAGATGAGCCATCGATCGCAGAAGCGGTTGCCAGCTTATTGAAGAAACACCATTATTCCGTTGATTTGGCCTTTGACGGCGAAACCGGATTAGATTATGCTACGAGTGGTGTATATGACATTCTCGTTTTGGATATCATGCTGCCTAAAATCGATGGAATCACATTGCTAAAGACGTTACGCAAGCAAAACATCCGGACGCCGATCATTATGTTGACGGCCAAAAGCGAAGTCGATGACAAGGTGCTTGGCTTAGATGCAGGAGCCGATGATTATTTGACGAAGCCTTTTCAAATGAAAGAGCTGCTGGCGCGGATCCGTTCGCTAGGCAGAAGAAAAGATTTGGATTATCAAGAAGACCAGTTAGCATTTGGCAATGTGGTCTTGGCGCGTAATGAGCTGCAGTTGGCTACGAAGACCAATCAAGTGGTGCTGTCACCAAAAGAAATGAAACTGATGGAGCTATTTTTAGCCAGACCTAAAGTGATTTTATCAAAAGAAACCATCATCAATAAGATTTGGGGCTTTGATCCCGATGTGGAAGAAAACCGTGTTGAGATCTATGTATCTTTGCTGCGAAAAAAACTGACGCTGCTAGAAGCGGATATCGGCATTCGCACGATCCGCAATGCCGGGTACATTTTGCAGAGCAAGGAGCCGCCATGTTAAAAAAATTGCGAAATAAAATGCTATGGTTCAATATGGCATTGACCTCGATTATTGTCTTAGGTGCCTTTACCTTTATCTATATTTTGAATGCCACGCAAATCGAAAATGAGATTCAATCACTAATCTCGCAAGAAGCAAACACCTTAGCTGCGGTACCTATGGATGAGGAGGAAGTACGGCAATCACTGACAGAACCTGAGTATCCAATGATGTTGACCATCACGAATAGTACCAGTGAGTTCAGAGAAATCGCTCTAGTCGACGTGGATCAAATGGATGTCGTGATTCAAAGTATTGATGAGAGCGTCGATCAAAACGAGCTTTATGAAGCATTGGTCGATGCAGCGACGAAACAAGGGGAGATTCCTAACGAAGTGAAGGTGAATGGCCGAAATTGGCGGTATGCGCTCTTTTTAGTGACTTCTTTCAATCAATACTCAATCAATCACGATGCAATAGGGGAATATTCCACCAGTATCAATAATTACGAGCCATTTTATCAAGTGCTGTTCTTTGACGTCACCGACTACAAAACCAGTCTAAGCAACTTAAGAAACACGCTTTTGCTCATCGGCGTTTTAGCTTTAGCCAGTATCTATATCGCTAGTTTTTACGTCGCCAATCGAGCCTTGCGACCAGTTGAACTGGCTTGGCGCAAACAAAAAGAGTTTGTTTCTAACGCTTCCCATGAGTTGAAAACACCACTGGCAATCATTCAAGTTAATGCTGAAGTATTAGCTGGCAGTCCAGAAGAAACCTTGGAAAGCCAAATGAAATGGCTGGAAAACATTCAGTTAGGTTCCGAACGGATGGATGAGCTAGTGAATAGCTTACTGCTATTGACCAAATTCGAAAGTGCCGAGCAAGAAGTCGTGCGTTCGGTGATTGATGCCACTCAAGTCGTGCAAAGTGTTTATCAAAGCATGGAGGCCATTGCGCTGGAAAAAGGGATCCACTATCAGGAACAGATCGCTAAACAGGTTAGCCTTGAAAGCAATGAGCAAGCCTTGCGGCAATTGACCATGATATTGGTAGACAATGCCTTGAAATACACGCCCGCTGGAGAAACCGTCACAGTGGCACTCGTTGAACGCCAACGAAAAACGGTGCTGCAAGTCTCCAACAGTGGTTGTCCGATCCCAGAAGAAACAAATCCCTATGTCTTTGACCGCTTCTACCGCGGGGATCCTTCTCGCAACCATCAAGACGGTGGCTATGGGTTAGGTTTAGCCATCGCCAAAGCCATCACAGAAATGCTGCAGGCGCAAATCAGTTTGACGGTGGATCAAGACGGCGTCAATCACTTTGAAGTTTCATTTCATTGAGATTGGATCGCTGCTTCACTTAAATAAAATTTTTCGAAAAAAGAGGACTCCATGAATGGAAGTCCTCTTTTGATAGGTGAAATTTACTTGTTGCTAGTTAAATCCAATAAGCGGTCTTTCAAGTCTTCTTCTAGATGACCCAATTCCACTTCGGCAGCCCGACGTTTTTCTTTTCCTTCTTTTTGGATCCGTAATGTTTCTTGGATCGTTTCCACAAGGTCGTTTTGTGTTTTTTGCAATGTTTCGATGTCGACGATGCCGCGCTCGTTTTCTTTCGCTGTTTCAATAGCAGAAACTTTCAACATTTCTGAGTTTTTCTTCAATAGATCATTGGTGGTCTCAGAAACTTGACGCTGTGCCGTAACTGCATCTTTTTGACGCAATAAAGTCAAGGCAATCACTACTTGGTTTTTCCACAGTGGGATCGCTGTATTGACAGAAGCTTGGATTTTTTCTGCTAACGCTTGGTTCGTGTTTTGGATCAGGCGAATTTGTGGTGCCTGTTGGATCGTGATTTGGCGGGCCAAACGCAAGTCATGGGTCCGTTTGTCTAAACGATCTAGGAATTGCGTATAATCGTTGGCGATCTGTACGTCCATTTGATCATTCGTTTCTTCTGCTTTTTTCATAGCTTCAGGAATGATTTTGGTTTGCAATTCTTGCATCTTCAACTCGCCAGCGGCAATGTAGATGTTCAATGCATCGAAGTAATCTTTGTTCTTTTGATACAATTGTTCCAACATCAGGTTGTCTTTTAGCAAACCGTCTTTTTCTTTATCCAATTTGACGGCGATCTTGTCGATTTGGGCACCGATTTTTTGGTATTTAGCGGTGATTTCAAAAATGGATTGTTTGACTTTACCAAACATCCGCTTGAATAAGTTGCCTTCACCTGCACGCAGTTCGTCTGGATTGGCTTCTTGCAAGCGATACATCAACTCCGTCAATGAGTCGCCCACAGGGCCGATATCAGCTGCTTGGACATGGTTCAACATGGATTGGGAAAACTCTCCAAGTTTGGTTTGGGCAGCTGCACCATAGGTGATGACCGCTTGTTGGTCAGTGGCATCGATTTTACTTGCTAATTCTTGGGCCTGTGCTTGACGCTCTGGCGGTAATTTGTCAATCAAACGCGGTGCTGTTTGCTGTTCTTTCAGCTGACTGATCTCCGCTTGTTGAGTGGTGGTCAAAGTGTCGACAGGGGTTGAAAATGGGTTGTTCAATAAATCGTCAAGCGTATCCGTTACGGGTTTTGCTTGATTTGGTGTTTCACTCATAATAACTCCTCCTAATAAGTGTCTGCTTTCGAAAAAAATCTAGCCTGGGCTAGATTTTTTTTTAGATTCTTTTCTTGTTGCCAATCAGAATCTATCCCTATTCATTATCTCGTTTTATGCTTTGTTTGGCAATGGATAACTCAACATCCATGTCATCAAGATCGTCTGCTACAAATTGGGAATAGTCTTTGGCGATCAAGGAAGCCATTTGCTCGATGATTTGGGTGCTTTCCTCGATTTTATCATAGGTCTCACGACTTTTGATCTCATGGCTATTGATTTCAATGAACTTATCGGTCAAATCGACCATATTGGGCAAGTGGGTATAAAGGAAATGACTTGCCAAAGGCAGTTTGGTTGGTTCTTTTACGAGTTCTTTGAAAAGAGCTTTTGAGGCACGCAAAGCATCGTGACGCAAGTCAATGGCTTTTAACTTGTTATTGCTAGTGATATTTTTTTGGTATTTATCGATTTGGTGTTTCGTCTGATTCATCGTTTCCCGGAACAATTCGATCTCACGAGTAGTCATCCCGCTTTTCAAGTAATGGGCTTCTCTTTCTCTCGTTAAAGAAGGCAAAACTTGTGGATCGGCTGCTGGAACTTTACGTCCTCTGATACCGACGTAGACTAAAATCGCACCGACGATTAATAATAGGCTCGCAAATGAATCGCCTACTACGTTAAAAATAATACTGATGAGGACGATCGCACCAACGATCAGCCAGATGTTTTTTTTCATTTTTCCTCCTCCTAAAAATCTCTTGGACAAGTAGATTGGGTTATTCGACATCTTTATTTTAGCATGTTCACTAAAAGAAAAATATCAGACTTGGGGTGGATTTTCCGATATTTAGTAAATTCATAAGCTTTCTTGCTATTTCTTAAGAAGATATTTTTTCTAAATTATGCTAAAGTGTTTGATAGATAAGACGTATGAGGAAAGTTAGGTGTCGATAGATGTTAGAATTTAAAGATTTTGAAGAAAAAACGATCCAACGAAATGAAATTTTCCATGGCAAAATCATTGATGTAGTGGTTGATGATGTCTCCTTGCCAAATGGCGGGACCAGCAAACGAGAACTCGTCTTTCACCCAGGCGGTGTGGCCGTGATCGCCTTGACGAGTGAGAACAAGATGCTGTTCGTTCGCCAATTCAGAAAACCATTAGAGCGAGTGATTTTAGAGATACCAGCAGGAAAAATCGATCCAGGAGAAGGTGCTCGTCCGGATTTGACTGGCGCCCGGGAATTAGAAGAAGAGACTGGCTATCGTGCAAAAACGCTGGAGCACGTTTCTTCTATGTACCTTTCACCAGGCTTTGCGAATGAAATCTTGCACGTCTATTATGCGAAAGAGCTGGAAAAAGTGACAAATCCATTACCGCAAGACGAAGACGAAGTGCTGGAAGTCTATGAATTGAACTTAGAGCAGGCACAAGCCGCTATCGCTGATGGAACGATCTGTGATGCGAAGACCGTGTTTGCAATCCAATTTTGGGAGTTGCTGGAATTGAAACGGAGGAACGGACTTGCCTAAAGAACCATTGATCACCCGCAGTGAGCTTCGACGCCGACGCGAAGAAGAACAAGCGGCAGCTGAACGCAATCAGCAAATCGTAGAAAAACAAAGCAAGAAAGAATGGAAACAAAAAGAAAAACAAATCGATAACCACTACCGAAAAGTGCGCAAGAAAAACAAAGAAATCACGAAGACCCGTGCGGGCGAGAACCAAAAATCTCGGGATCTGAATCGCTTTTTAATGAAAGCCATCGTGATCGTCACTTTATTGTTAGTCGTCGTCGGTTTAGCGATCTTTTTGTTGTGATTCATCTAGTACTAAGAAAAAGCCGTCCCTGCATCTTCTGCAAGTGCGGCTTTTTTGTTATTCGGTCGGCTTTTTCAAAATAGCTAAAAACATGGCAGCTGGCTGATTCATGAACAAATGATCCGCTTCATGAAAAACGGTAAAGGAAGTAACTGCAAAACCAGTCGTCTCAGCCAGTTGAGTCAATGCGGCAGGATCGAACCCATTATGAACCAGCGGGTGAGACACGGCGGGATTTTTGAGGAAATCCACTAGATAAAGGGTTCCTCCCGGCTGCAGCAAGGCGTATAGTTTTTCCAGCATAGCGGCTGTGTCAGGAATATGCAGCAAGACGAGGGATAGCAGCACAGCATCTGCTTTTGCTTGCAAGGATTCTTGCAGCAGATCGTGGACAGTTGCAGAAGCATTGGCCAGCTGCAGTTGGTTGATTTTTTTTCAGAAACCTCGATCATGTTAGGGGCAGTATCCCAGATGGCTAAGTGCTGGACATAAGCTGCTAAGGGCAGACTTACCAGGCCGGTACCGCCGCCGATATCGATCAAGGTTTGGTGCTGGTTGTCTTTAAAATAAGGGGCAAGGGTTCGGGTGACCAAGTGTGCTAATGCGATCCGCTCAGGGGTATCGTATTTTGCTGCCATGGCGTTGAAAATTTCAGACATAAGTGCCTCCTTTTATAATGACAAAAAACTGTTCGTTTCGTCAAAACTAGTTTATCATGAAAGGAGAAAAACACGTCAGTAGATACGTGGGAATTTCTGTTGTTTTTCATTTCAAAGGATGAAAAATAAACGAGAAGCAGGAGGCAAACACATGAAAATTGGTATTATTGGTGCAATGGAGGAAGAAATCAAGGCATTGCGGGAACAGTTGATTTCACCGCTTTCTTGGGAACGCGGCGGCGCACTATTTATTTCAGGAAGTATCGGCAATCATGAAGTGATCGTTGTTCGTTCAGGTATCGGCAAGGTTCTGGCATCGATCACCACTAGCTTACTGATCCAACAATATGGGGTCAATATGGTGATCAATACTGGATCGGCTGGTGGGATTGGTGCCGGTTTACAAGTAGGGGATTTAGTGATTTCAGATAAAGTGGCCTATTTTGATGTCGATGTGACAGGCTTTGGTTATGAATATGGCCAGCTGCCTGGCGGGATGCCCTTGTATTATGAAGCCAGCCGCTACTTGATCAGTGAGATGACGAAAGCCGCAGAAGCAACCCATCATACCGTGAAAAAGGGATTGATCGTTACCGGCGACAGTTTCATCAATGACCCGCAAAAAGTACAGGAGATTTTAGGACATTTTCCAGATGCCTTGGCTTGTGAGATGGAAGGAGCCGCGATCGCACAGACCGCACAGCAATTCAATATTCCTTTCTTGATCGTGCGCGCGATCAGCGACACCGCCGACCATGCAGCGACTGTCTCTTTTGATGAGTTTATTTTAGAAGCTGGCAAGCGTTCCGCTGAAATGGTCTTGGCATTCGTTGAAACATTAAAGTAACTTAAAAAACAGGAGAGCCGATCCGTAAGAGGAGGAAGGAAGCATGAGAGCATTACTATCGATTGATTATACGTTTGATTTTGTTGCAGATGAGGGACGATTGACCACGGGGGCTGCTGGGCAAGCGATTGAAGCTGCCTTAGTGGCTCGCACGCAAGCCTTTATCGAAGCCGGTGAGTATGTCGTTTTTGCCATTGATCGTCATGAGGAAACGGACAACTATCATCCTGAAAACCGCTTGTTCCCACCCCATAATCTTGCGGGCAGTGCAGGTCGACATCTTTACGGCCGTTTAGCCCCGCTATATGAAAACTATCAGGAAGCGCCAAATGTCTATTGGATCGACAAGCGCCATTACTCAGCGTTTAGCGGTACCGACTTGGACATCCGTCTGCGAGAAAGAGGGATCACGGAATTGTACTTGACCGGCGTTTGTACCGATATCTGTGTCTTGCATACAGCAGTGGATGCCTATAATTTAGGCTACCAACTGGTGATCGATGCAGATACCGTTGCCAGCTTTGACGCGGTCGGACATGAATGGGCACTGCGCCATTTTGAAAATACCCTTGGCGCGAAAATCATTTCTGCGAAGGAGGAAGCGTAAATGGGATGGATGGATCAATTAAAAGCAAATTTCAGTTTCAGTGAACTGACTAGCCTTTATCAAGCGTATCAAAAAGGGGATCTTGATGTGAAGGCGTTGTTGAACAATGACTTCTTACAAAAGTATACGGATTTTCAGAACTTGGATGAGTTTATGGCTAAATTAGGCATCCAGAATGAAAACCAAATCTTCGACTTTCTAAAAGATCGCCCCAATCGGCAAAAAGCCGATCAAGTCGTCAATGAGCATTCCCAATTCGATTCTGTGATCAGTATGATGAAAAAAGCTTTGCAGAAATAAACAATTGGCGAAGAAAAAGCGCAAGCAGAAAAATCTGCTTGCGCTTTTGTTTACCAAATCTGCACACGATCTTCTGGTGCACGATACATCGGGTCACCAGGTTTGATATCAAAGGTTGTATAGAATTCATCGATATTTTGAACTTGGATATTGGCCCGTAGTTTAGCTGGTCCGTGGACATCGATCGACAGTAAGAGCTGTTGGTATTGTTCTTTGGCTTTTGTACGCCAGATCTTTGCCCAATTGGTGAAGAAGTCTGCTAAAGAAACATCGCTTTCTTTTTGCGCTGCTTCTAGCGCACAGCTTAGTCCGCCTGCATCGGCGATGTTTTCAGAAACAGTCAACGTTCCATTTACGGTACCGCCGGCAAAGGGCAGGCCATCAAACTCGTCGATCATCGCTTGAGCTAAGCGTTCAAAGTGGGCCAAATCTTCCTCTGTCCACCAATTGTTTAAATTACCATATTCATCAAATTTTGCCCCGTTGTTGTCAAAGGCGTGGGAAATCTCATGAGCAATGACCGCGCCGATCCCCCCATAATTTGCGCTGGTGGATTGCTCCAAACTATAAAAGGGTGCTTGTAAGATTGCCGCTGGGAAAACGATCACGTTTTTAAATGGGTGATAGTAGGCATTCACGGTAGCGGCGGACATTTCCCATTCCTCACGATCCACGGGCTGCTGCCATTTTTTGAAGGCATCTTCTCGGAACAAACGATTGAAATGCAGGGCATTTGCCAGCAGACTTTTCTCTTCATCGGTATGCAACTGGTCATAAATGACAGGAACTTGATCAGGGTACCCGACATGGATACCTAAACGATTCAATTTGATAATCGCTTTTTGGCGGGTTTCTTCACTTAACCACGTGTTGTTGCGCAAACGCTCTTGGTAGACAGCAATCATTGTTTCCACCATATGTTTGACGTCTTTTTTCGCTGTTTCCCCAAAGTACTTGCGTCCATAATAATCACCGATCACTTGACTGAAATGACCCATCGTTAAGTAATAAGCCGCTTTTTGTTGGGGAGCCGCTTCATCGATCCCTGATAAGTAGCGACTGTAGGTTCCGCCTAACTGACGCAATTCTTCACTCAGATAACTAGTATAGCGCAAGCTTTGGTTGACGATCATCCAGCCTTTCAAGAGTTCAAAATGGCTATCAGAAACAATAATGTCAAAGGCTTCAAAGTAAGCGGGTTCCGTTACGATCAGCTCTTCCGGTGTACCTGGTAAAAGGGCCGTCAAGAGTTGTCTAAAATCGATCTTGCTAGCTTGCTTTGCAAATTCCTCCAAGGAGCGAGGATTGTAGTTTTTGCTATAATCCGCACTTTCTTCCGCACTGCGGACGTGAGGGGCGATCAATTTATCAAATGCGATCGCTTGCTCTACCAACGATTCCGCTTCTGCTTGGTCTTTTCCGTAAGCAACTAAAACGTTGACGGCCATCTCAAAGTAGACTTGCAGCATTTCGCCTGCTTGGGGATTTTCTGTGTAATAGGTTTTATCCGGCAAAATAGTAGCAGGCGGATAGACTGATAAAGTATTCATTTGCGCATTTTTCATGTCTGCATCGACATCTAGTTGAAAAGGTAAGGCAATACCATCTAAAACGAAACTTGCCAGTTGCTGATTCAATTCCTCATAAGAACGCAACGCTTCGATTTTTGCTAATAGTGCATTTGCTTCAGTAGCGCCCGCTGCCTCTCGTTGGGCAAAATCGCTGGCTAAGCGGTAAAAAGCCACAGCATCCTTCATGCGGCCTTTTGGCGTAGTATGGGGATCGTGTGCTATATTTTCAAATTCTGCGATCATTAAGGAATCGATTCCGTCAACGAGATCTTGGAATCCACCCGTAGCGGGTTTATCTGCTGGAATAACAGCGGTCTCCAGCCACTCGCCATTTACATAGTCATAAAAATCATCTTTTAACAAGGTTGTCATGTCTTTCGCTCCTCTCGCTTTCTACTATTATGAAACAAAATCTGTAAGGACGCAAAGAAAAGTTTTCTAGACGAAAAAGGGTTTTGATCCAAATAGGAGGAGAATCTAAGGTATAATAAGAAAAAAGGCAGGTGAACGAGATGGAACAACTAGAGTGGAAAGGGATCGCCGAAGAGCGGTTTCGTCCGTATAAACAGTGGGTCACTCCTTCAGGGTATTTATGCGGCACCTATGCGGCAGCCGTCTTTTTGGCCTACTATCAAGATTACATCGATGAAACGATCATCCCGAAAGCGTTTCGCAGAAAAAAACAGCGGGATCTGACAGTAGTGACGGAAATGCTGCGGGTGCTGATTCAGCCTCATGGGTTGCCGACGATCGCTTGGCAAGTCAGTCATGGATTGACTCGGTTTTTCGATCAATTCCAATTGCCTTACCGCGGACGTGCGACCGTTGTTGGCGGTTGGCATCGAGCGTGCAAACGAATCGACGAAGGCAAACCGGTGATCATCGGTATTTTGAAGCCTTTAGGCAGCACATATGGCAATCATTGGGTCGTGGCTTACGCCTACGCTGAAACCGCCAGCGGAGAACGCTATTTTAAAGTTCATGACAACTGGGGCAACTACAAAAAAGTGATTCCCGCCAGTTGGGTAAACGGTACCGTCACACTTCCTTGAACGAGACGGTTAAAAAAACAGTCACTTTGTGCTAGAATAGAAGAAAACAACCACATTCATTGGAGGCAATCATGGGCGAAAGTTATAAAGATAGTTCGTTGAAAATTTTTAGTTTAAATGGAAATTTACCATTAGCAGAAAACATTGCGAAAGTTTTCGGTACAGAACTAGGGAAGTCAAAAGTGACACAGTTTAGTGATGGAGAGATTGCCATCAATATTGAAGAAAGTGTGCGGGGCGACCATATTTATATCATTCAATCGACGAATGAACCCGTCAATGATCATTATTTAGAGTTGCTGATCATGATCGATGCCATGAAACGGGCTAGTGCGAAGACCATCAATGTCGTTTTGCCTTATTACGCATATGCAAGGCAAGACCGAACCGCCAACCCGCATGAGCCGATCACTGCAAAATTGATTGCCAATATGCTGGTGGAAGCAGGAGCTTCTCGGATCTTGACGCTTGATCTGCATGCCGTCCAAGTTCAAGGCTTTTTCGACATCCCAGTGGATAATCTCTTTACGATTCCATTGTTTGCCCATTATTATCGCGAACAAAAAATGACGGGTGACGACTATGTCGTGGTTTCACCAAAAAATAGCGGTGTCCAACGGACCCGTAGTTTGGCAGAATACTTAGATACAGCGATCGCGATCGTCGATCAAGATGAAGCCGATGGCGGCTATGTGATTGGTGATGTCGTTGGGAAAAAATGTATCTTAGTTGATGACATTTTAAATACCGGCCATACATTGGCAAAAGCGGCAGACTTGTTGAAGGAAGCTGGTGCCAGCGAAGTGTATGCTTGTGTGTCTCACGCCTTACTTTCGCCGCCAGCTAAAGAAATTTTGGATCAATCAGCGATTGAAAGGATTTGTGTCACCGATTCTTGCTGGACCAGCGAAGAACGTCATCCAGAAAAACTGCACTACATTTCTTGTGCTGAATTGATGGGGGAAGCTGTTCGCCGCATTCACGAAAATACACCAATGAGCCCATTGTTCCGCCTGGAAAGCAAAGAGTATAAATAAAAATATGAAAAGCACCCGCTATCCCTAGGGACAGCGGGTGCTTTTGCGTGTGGGGGAAGTGGACCAGACACAGCGGATCAGTTCAACTGGTTGCGGTTCAAGACCGTTTCTCGTTTGATCAGCTTATGTGGTACGACCAGCTGTACGCCGTTTGAATCTTCATGATTCAATTGCGCCATCAGCCGTTCGGTAGCGATTTTTCCTAAGGACAACACGTTGATATCGATACTAGTCAAATACGGATGGGTCAAAGTAGCAAAGATCGAATTGTTGAAACTGATGATGGATAAGTCGTCGGGGACTTTGTAGCCATACATCGTTGCTAATTGAATGATCCGCACAGCGAACAGATCATCGATCACGACGATGGCCGTTGCTTGGGATTCTTTGATCGTTTCTTCAAACGTGACGTAATCTTCCGCTTTTTCAAAGGTCAATGCTGGATAAAAGGGGAGATTTGCCAGCATCATGGCTTTTTGGTAGCCGAAGAAACGCTCGAAATACAGGTTTTCATGGGTCGTATTAGTAGCAAATAATATCTTCGTATGCCCTTGGGCGATCAGATGCTCAGTTGCTTGCTTGCCTAACAACTGGTTGTCATTATCGACAAAAACGATTTTGTCTTCATTGCTGTATGGTTGACCAATCAAGGTAAAGGGGACTTCTTTTTCGACCAGATAATCGATGATGGGGTCTTTTTCATCGGAATAGACCAAGATAAAGCCATCTACTTGTTTTTGCAGGTGCATCCGTTCCACGTTTTTTAGTAATGTAGCAAAGTCACGGGCGGAGGCAACGGCAACCGTCATTTGATGATGGCGGGCCTCTTCATTGATGGCTTCGATCGTTTCTAAATAAAAGGGGTTTCCTAGTCGTTCTTTCGAATCAAGAGGCGGCAAGATCACGCCGATGGCACTGGATATCTGTTTGCCGAGATTTCGAGCTGCAAGATTGGGGACATAGCCCATTTCTGCCATTACTTTGCGCACTTTCTTCTTGGTATCTTCAGAAATGCTGGGATGATCGTTTACGACACGAGAAACCGTGGATGTAGCGACGCCAGCCTTTTTGGCGACATCTTTGACCGTAATGCTCACTGATTTCCCTCCTTTTTTAGCTTATAGTATCACAAAGTGTCGGCACAAGGGTAGAGCCAATCAAAAGAAAGAAGAAATGCAGACATTTCTTCTTTCAGAAGGCTTGTTTAGTTGATCGCTGTACTGATTTCGTCTTCTAAAACATAGTCTTTGCCATACACCTTGATTGGCAATGCCTCACCGCTGATTTTTTTCAAAGTCACCGTCGACTCATTGACGGAAACAAAGAGCAGACGTCCACGATAGTTGATGTGGAAGGCATAGCGGCTCCACGTTTTAGGTAAGAATGGCGCAAACCCTAAGTGGTCGTGATCGGTTTTCATTTGAGCAAAGCCTTGAACGATCGCTAACCAGCTGCCGGTCATAGAAGTGATGTGCAAGCCATCATCGGTATCATTGTTGTAATTGTCCAAATCAAGACGAGCAGTCCGCTCATACATTTCCAACGCTTTTTCTTCCATACCTAATTCCGCTGCTAAAATCGCATGAATACTTGGGGAAAGGGAAGATTCATGCACTGTCATCGGCTCATAGAAATCAAAGTTCCGTTGTTTTTCTTCTTTGCTGAATTGATCGCCGAAGAAGTAGATCCCTTGCAAAACATCGGCTTGCTTGATAAAGCAAGAGCGCAAGATATGATCCCACGACCAATTTTGGTTTAACGGCAAGTGTTTTGGATCAAGATCGGAAACGGGCATCAAGTCTTTGTCTAAGAAGGTATCATGCTGGACGAACACACCAAGCTCTTGGTCTTCTGGGAAGTACATATTGTCGATGATGTCTTGCCATTTGGCTTGCTCTTCGTCTGAGATCGTGACCGTCGCTTCGTCTTTGAAGGCTTCATAGCTGGCTAAGGTATAAGCTAAGACCCAAGTAGCCATTTTATTGGTGTACCAGTTGTTATTGATATTGTTTTCGTATTCGTTTGGTCCTGTAACGCCATGGATCATGTATTTTTGCTGGCGTTTTGAATAGTGGACACGATCTGCCCAGAAACGTGAGATCGCGCTTAACACTTCTAATCCTTCTTTTTTCAGGTAACTTGTATCGCCAGTATAATTCGTATAGTTGTAGATGGCATAAGCGATGGCACCATTTCGGTGGATTTCTTCGAAAGTGATCTCCCACTCATTGTGGCATTCGATCCCAGTGAAGGTCACCATTGGGTAAAGGGCACCTGCTAAGCCTTGTTTTTGTGCATTGATATGGGCTTGCGGCAATTGGTTGTGACGGTATTTCAACAAGTTGCGGGTCACTTCTGGTTTTGCTAATGCCAAATACAATGGGACTGCATAGGCTTCGGTATCCCAGTAAGTCGCACCGCCATATTTTTCACCAGTAAAGCCTTTCGGTCCAATGTTCAGACGCTCGTCTTCACCATAATAGGTTGAGAACAATTGGAACAGGTTGAAACGAATCCCTTGTTGCGCCGCAGCATCGCCTTCAATGATCACATCGGCTAAATCCCAGCGGGCTTTCCAAGCAGCGACTTGTTCTGCACGCAACGCATCATAATCTGCTTTGTATAAAGTGCCTAATTCGGTGACTTTTGCTGGATGATCATGAGCGGGAACATCACGACTCGTAACGATCAAGACTTCTTTGATCAATGAGAAGGTGTCACCGGCTGCCCCAGAAAAGGCAAAGGTATCAGCGACGCAAAGTTCGCTTTTCACGGAATCGATCGGTGTTTGGCTATGACGCATAGCAGAAGTGACAGTGAAGCGTTCAATGTCAAAATTATTTTCTACAGTCCGAGTGGTCAAGTAATGGAAGGTTTCGGTTTGGCCATGATCTAATTCTTCCCAGAAACGTTCGTCGTAGTTGCTGTCTTCGTTATGGACGTTGTTATCTAGTTTAGAAACGACTTTGATCTCAGCGTCGCCTTCAATGATCTCAGCATCCATCTTAATGAGGGCAAGTTCACGTTTTACGATGCTCAAGAAGCGTTCAAAAGAGAATTTAACCGTTGCACCTGCCAAAGACACAGTGTAGTTACGGCGCAAAATCCCGGTTTCCATGTCTAGTTCTAAATAGAAATCACTTGGGCTGATTTTTGCTAAGTCGACTAACTGATCGTTGACAAATAGGTCCATCGCAATAAAGTTGACCGCGTTGATCACTTTGCCAAAATAATCAGGATAGCCGTTTTTCCACCAGCCAACACGGGTTTTGTCTGGGTACCAGACACCTGCGATATAAGTACCTAAGTGATGGTCGCCGCTATATTGTTCCTCAAAGTTGCCGCGCATTCCCATGTAGCCATTCCCGATGCTTGTTAGCGACTCTTGCAGTCGACGATTTTCTTTATCTAAGGTAGATGTCGCGATTTTCCATGGATCGATCTCGAACAATCGTTGGATTTTTTTCATGAAAGTCCCTCCAGAATCTTTTTGATATCTCTATCATAAGCGCAAACGATTGCATCGTCAAGTGAAAGTTGTTGCGTTTGTAGATTTTCCTGCTGGGAAACATAAAGAAGGAAAGATTCAGTTAGATAAAGGCGAAAAAGCGAATAGAATACCTTTTGATATTTCTGGGTTTACAAAATCTTTTTTCTCCGTTAGAATGAAATCATTAAGAAACCGATTGCGTAAATCGATTCAGGGAAGGAAGAAGGAAGATGAAAAAATTATTGAGCTTCGAATTTTGGCAAAAATTCGGAAAAGCGCTAATGGTGGTTGTCGCTGTTATGCCAGCCGCTGGTTTGATGATCAGTATTGGGAAAACGATCCCAATGATCAATGCCGACTGGGCATTTTTGATCACTACAGGAGGCGTCATTGAAAACATTGGTTGGGCAATTATTGGTAACCTGCACTTATTATTTGCATTAGCTATTGGTGGTAGTTGGGCAAAAGAGCGAGCTGGTGGGGCATTTGCTGCTGGGATCGCCTTTATTTTGATCAACCGGATCACTGGTTCGATCTTTGGCGTGACAAGCGCGATGTTAACCGAAGAAGGCGCCTTCACCCATACGTTGTTTGGGACAAAGATCATGATCGACGGCTTCTTTACTAGTGTACTAGAAGCACCGGCTTTGAACATGGGCGTCTTTGTCGGGATCATCGCTGGTTTTGTGGGGGCAACAGCCTATAACAAATACTATAATTTCCGCAAATTACCGGATGCGCTTTCCTTCTTTAACGGCAAACGCTTCGTCCCTTTCGTGGTGATTGCCCGTTCAGTGGTCGTCGCATTAGTATTATCGATCGTTTGGCCTTACATTCAAGCCGGTATCAATAATTTCGGTTTATGGATCGCGCAATCACAAGAAAGTGCGCCAGTTTTAGCACCGTTCTTGTTTGGAACCTTGGAGCGGCTGCTCTTACCATTCGGGCTGCATCACATGTTGACGATCCCGATCAATTACACCGAATTAGGTGGAACCTACACGATTCTTTCTGGAGCACAAGCCGGCACCCAAGTCTTTGGACAAGACCCCTTATGGCTTGCTTGGGCAACGGATCTAGTGAACATGCGCAATGCTGGCGATACGTCACAATATCAATTTTTATTGGAAAACTTTGTTCCTGCCCGCTTTAAAGTTGGACAAATGATTGGTTCCTCTGGGATCTTGATGGGCTTGTCTTATGCCATGTATCGCAATGTCGATGCGGACAAACGGCACAAATATACCTCTATGTATTTATCAGCTGCCATCGCTGTCTTCTTGACAGGGGTAACGGAACCGTTGGAGTTCATGTTTATGTTTGCTGCCGTACCGCTTTACATCGTTTATGCAGTCGTACAAGGGGCGGCGTTTGCGATGGCGGATATCGTCAACTTACGGGTCCATTCTTTTGGGAATATCGAGTTGTTGACCCGTACCCCAATGGCGATCAATGCCGGCTTAGGACAAGATTTGATCAACTTTGTGTTAGTGACCATCGTCTTTGGTGTCGGGATGTATTTCTTGGCAAACTTCTTGATCAAAAAATTCAACTTTGCAACACCAGGTAGAAACGGCAACTATGAAACAGAAGGGGCCAGCGATGCGCCAGCAACTGCTTCGGCGGATGGCCATTTGAACCCAGATTCGCAAGTCGTGAAAATCATTCATTTATTAGGTGGACGTGAAAATATCGCCGACGTTGATGCATGTATGACTCGTTTACGGGTCTCTGTGAAAAATCGAGAAGCGGTCGGCGATGAAAAAGCGTGGAAAGCCGCAGGGGCGTTAGGCTTGATCGTAAAAGACAATGGCGTGCAAGCAGTCTATGGACCGAAAGCAGATGTCTTAAAATCAGACATTCAAGATATCTTAGATTCTGGTGTCACGATTCCCGAACCGACTGCTAGTCAAGCACCAGTAGAAACGACTACCCATCAAAGCCAAGGCGTGACCGCTGAACTAGCTGCTGTTGCCACTGGAGAAGTGATGCCGATCACCTCTGTCAAAGACCAAGTGTTTGCGGAAAAAATGATGGGTGACGGTTATGGTATACGTCCAGAGCAGACGACAGTTGTCGCACCAATCAGCGGGAAAGTCACCAATATCTTCCCAACGAAACATGCGATCGGCTTGCTTTCTGATGAAGGCATCGAAGTATTGGTTCACATGGGCTTAGATACCGTTGACTTAAACGGTGCACCCTTTACGGTAGCTGTCACTGAAGGACAACAAGTGGCGGTGGGTGACAAGTTAGCGGAGATGGATCTCGCTGCAGTAAGTGCTGCTGGCAAAGACACCACCATCGTTGTAGTGTTGACCAACAGCGATCAAATCGATTCCTTTGAATTGACCCAAATCGGCAAGCAACAAGCAGCCGCAGTTGTTGGAATCGTAAAACTATAATAAAATGACAAGCGGGTCGACTCTTTTGTTGACCCGCTCTCTTTTATTTTTAAAAGGAATCGTACAAGCAAACCGAGAGAAGGAGCCTTATTCATGAAGGTATTAACATTGAACACCCATAGCTGGTTAGAAGAAAATCAGCTAGAAAAATGCAAAATGATCGCACAAGAGATTGCAACAGGCGACTATGACATCATCGCCTTGCAAGAAGTCAACCAAACGATCGCTGCTGAAGCCATCGTTCCTGATGGGCTTTATTGCCCAACAGATACGCTGGTGGAAATCAAGGAGGACAATTTTGCTTTACGCCTAGTGGAAGAACTGCAACTGTTAGACTGTGATTACTATTGGTCATGGACTTACAGTCATGTAGGCTATGACATTTACCACGAAGGCAATGCCTTATTGTCCAAACAGCCCATCATTGCCAAAGAATACCTTGCTTCACAAGCCACGGATGTCTGGGATCATACCACACGCAAAAACCTGAGCGGCGTGACTGAAGCCGATGGACAGATCGTACAAGTCATTAGCTGTCATTTTTCTTGGTGGCAAGACGGTAAATTTGCCTACGAGTGGCAACAGACAGAAGCATTTTTAGCAGAACGGGCTGATACCTTATTGATCCTAGGGGATTTCAACAACGATGCCGCCAGTTCTGGGCATCAACTGGTCCTTGACAGCTCCTTACAGCTGCAAGACAGCTTTTTAACGGCTGCTGAAACGATCGGGGAAGCCTCTGTCGTTAAAGCCATTGATGGTTGGCAAGACAATCGAGAAGCGTTGCGAATCGATTATGTTTTTACATCCAAAGACCTGCAAGCAACGGAATATGAAGTCGTTTTTGACGGAACGCGTACTCCGATCGTCAGCGATCACTTTGGAATCAAAGTGGTTTTTGCTTCAAAAACAGAGCCAAACTAGCAGAAACGACAGCAAAAAGCAGTGCCAACCGGCACTGCTTTTCTTTTTGGGGAAGTTAAATCGCTGATCGAACAAGGAGGAAAAATAATAAACTCAATAAAAGAATGAATGCTAATGCCCCATAGGTAAAACTCTTTTCGCCCCAAGTTGCGTTTTCCTCCTGACTCGAAAGACTTCTTCTTGTAAAAAAGACGAGTCCTGCGCCGATGACATTCGCTGTCAGTAATTGCTGGAAGAAGATCAGGATTAAATACTGTCCCAAAAGGCCTTTTTTACTCATGGAAAACCGTTGAATAAAGTACAGGCAAGCCCCTTGCAGCAAAAGGAGACTACTTAACAAGACCCCTAAAGCGGCTAACGGTTGCGAGTTGAGGTACTGGGCAAAGGTCATCCCATGGTTGAAGGCAGTCAAGGAAAGATAAAGATAGTAAGCACCGGCGATCAAAAGCCAATAACTCAGTAAAATCAATGGAAACGCCCATTTTCGTTTAGTCATGGTTGCCCTCCTGTAAAGTGAATAGTCCGTAGGAACGGATCAAATAATCAATCAAGCAGCTCAGTCCGATCAAAGACTGGCTAGGGATTTTCTTGCGACCGATTTGAAAAAAATCGCAATAATAGGTCAGGTGAAACGTTGAATGGCGAGCAAAATAATTATCTCCTGGCGCACTCAATGTCAAAACGGGAATCTGACGAATCGCAAAAGTCGTCAGATTCTCTTTGACGTTTTCTGTTTCGCCGCTGAGTGAGGCGATGATCACACAATCTTCGGCAGTGATCATCGGCATGACCATATCAAATTCCGTTTTGTTCGGCAATACGATCACTCGTTTTTCCATAGAAAGCATCATTTTGGAAAACTCCTCCAGTGCTTTCTTTTGGGAAAACCCAGTTGGGTAGCAGTAGATGGTTTTGCTGCGGTCAAACAAGCGGTTGAGGGCAGCTAAGTCTACCGTTTTTAAATAGTTGAGGGTGGCGAAAATATCCTCTTGTTGTTTTTCAAAAATCGTTTTTTGCTGCGAAATCGTTGTTATCTGTTCTTGCTGATGCCGTAAAAAATATTTGAACTCGGAATAGCCAGAAAAACCAAGTTTTTTCGTCAACCGTAAAATAGATGACTTTGAGACGTGAACCTGCTCGGATAGCTCGACGATCCCCATAGATAGAACGGTATCGCCGTTGGAAAGAATATAGTTCAGAATGCCACGATCAAGTTCACTTAACTCTGATTGGTGCTGTTGAATCAAATACTGTAATTTCACAAAAACCCCTCCTTATGGATTAAGTATAGCTGAAAAGCCAGGAGGGGAGGCGAAGAACGCTGGCTAGTGTAATTCTGGCCAAAAGGCTTGATTTGCTTCAATCAATTCATCGAGTAATTCTTTGGCTACACGGGCATTTGGTACCACTTTTGAAAGAATCAGTGCTTGCCATAGCTTCTGATAAGAACCCTCTGCCCAAGCTTCCACGACTAATTTTTCTACGGCTACTTGTTGTTCCATCAATCCTTTTTGGAAGCGAGGGATCTTGCCTTGTGTGATTGGTTCTGCTCCGTTACTGCCGACGATACAAGGCACTTCTACCATTGCCTGCTCATCAAAGTTGACGATCGCTCCTTCGTTAGGCACGATCAACAGCATTCGTTCTTGCGTGTTATAAGCAATCGCTCGTGCAAGGTCAACAATGTAGCTGGCGTGTTCATCCACTTCAAGCGTGGTGTCAGTCGCTGTTTGGTTTTCTACGATGCGTTGGCATTCACCAAAGACGTGTTTTTCGCGACCAGCCATGACTTCATTTGCCCGTGTAAAAGATGGGTTGGTGTGCGCCACTTCATCTTGAGGGAAAAAGTAATACTTCAAGTAGGTATTTGGCAAAGTGGATGGATCAACCTCGTACACTTCTTTTGCTTTGGCAAAGGTGTGCATCCAGCTAGCATCAGCATGTTGGCTCGCTTCGATCTCTTCTGGCAATGAATAGCCGTATTTTGCTACATGCGCCTGAATCTGCGGCAGCAAATCATTGCCAGCTTTGTCTCGTATATCTGTCCACCAGCCAAAGTGATTCAAGCCATAATAGCGAACCACCAATTCTTTGCGAGAAGCTAAGCCGATCGCTTGCGCCATCCGTTCTTCGATTCCCACTGGCATATCACAAATATTAATGATCTTGGCATCAGGGCGTAATTTACGAGTCGCTTCTGCGACGATCGCTGCGGGATTGGAATAATTCAACATCCACGCATCAGGAGAATATTTTTCCATATAATCGACTAACTCCAATACACCGCCGATAGAACGCATCCCATAAGCGATCCCGCCAGGACCACAAGTTTCTTGGCCGACCACACCATATTTCAAAGGGATTTTTTCATCCTTTTCGCGCATCGCATACAAGCCAACTCGGATATGCGCCATCACAAAATCGACATCCTGAAATGCGGTTTCGGGATCAGTGGTTGCTAAAAAACTGATTTCGGGTGCGCGTTCTTTCAATAAAATCTCACAAGCTTGTGCCACCTTTTCTTGTCGTTCTTCCAAATTGTCGTAAAACTTGATTTGGCGAATCGGGAAACGATCCAAGTGTTCCAAAAGCATCAAGACGATTCCTGGGGTAAAAGTACTGCCGCCTCCGGCGATCACGATTGAAAATTTTTTCATTTTTGTTTCCTCCTTAGTCTGATACAGCTAATAATTTTTCGAATTGTTCTCTCACTTGTGGCACATCCAGGCCAACGATCACTTGGAAGGCGTTGCCGTTGCGAACGACACCATGGGCACCAGCGCCTTTAAAGATATCATCTGGCAGCACTTGGTCTTGATCTTTGACGGTGATTCTTAGGCGAGTGGCACAATTAGTGACTTTATCAATGTTGTCGCGACCGCCAAACCCTTCTAAGTAGACTGCGGCTTGTTCGGTATAGCGATTGGCACCAGCAATCACTGGAGTTCCAGTGTTGGCTTGTTTTTCTTTGTAATCTTTTTTGGTGTACAGTTTGACTTCGCTATTGTTTTCTTCCCGTCCTGGTGTGGCTAACTTAAATTTGAGGATCAAGAAGCGGAAAACAAGGAAATAAAGGGCAGTAAAGGCTAACCCGATCACCAGCTGCGTGAAGATCATACTGCGATGATTTTGAAATAGCGGAATCCAGACCTTCGCCAACAGATCGATCAAGCCGCCCCCCATATCTCCAACGACCCCGAAGGCAAACATCGTTGCCGCCATGGTCGCTGCTAAAACAGCGTGCACCGCAAAGAGGGGTGGTGAGATAAAGAGGAAGGTGAATTCCAATGGCTCAGTGATACCAGCTAAAACGGCAGTTAAAGTGGCAGGGATCAAAATCGCTAGGACCTTCTTTTTGTTTTCAGGCTTGGCTGTGAAATAAAAAGCAGCAGCGATCCCTGGTGCAGCAAAGATCTTAGAATTGCCATGTAAAGCAAAGCCCCCTTCAGGGAAAAGCTCTTTCAATGGTCTGGTGGACTGGGCAAATTCTTGTAAATGTGCCATCCAGTATTTGGAGATCCCTTCTTCGACGACAGCGGGACCAAAAACAAAGGGGGTATACACGAAATGATGGAGACCCGTGGGGATCAATATTCGCTCTAAGAAAGTATAGAGCCAGACCCCAAAGACCCCAGCACTTGCTAGAAACCCTTGCATGGACCCAATGCCAGCTTGGACTTTTGGCCAAATCAATGCGATCAAGAAAGCAACTGGCAGCATCAAAAAGAATCCGAGGATCACGACAAAGGAAGAGCCTTGGAAGATTCCGAGAAAATCAGGCAGCTTCGTATCGAAAAATTTGTTGTGAAGATAGACGACAATCGCCGAAATAAAAATTGCTCCGATAATACCAGTATCTAATGTTTTGATGCCGGCGATCATTTTCAAGCCACTCTCACCGCCGGGATTAGCTGCAAAGTTGACACCGAAGAAGTTGCCAAAGTACTCGATCATGCCAGAAATAAAATAATTACAAGTAATATAGACGACAAAGGCTTCCATTGCCGCTCGCGCATTGGCTTTTTTTGCGAGACCGATCGGTAATCCAATGACAAATAATAATTCCATTTGGTTGAAGACCGTCCACGCACCGTTTTCAATGATCGTCCAAATGTTGTACCAAGTAGAGCCTTCAGTGGCGATGCTCCCCACAAGCATCGGATTTTTAAAGATAATACACAGCGCGACCATGATCCCTGAAAATGAAAATAAGAGGACCGGGGTAAACATCGCACCGCCAAACCGCTGAACTTTTTCCATCATAATTTCTTAACATCTCCTTTCAATTTTTACTACAACCTCAGTATAGAAAAGAAAGATAGCGGTTACAATGGAGCGAGTCAGCATAGGAACGTAGAAGCAAACAAAGAGAAAAGGTGGCAACTGCGGGGAAATTTCCCATAAAAAAACAAACCTGCGAAAAACAGGTTTGTTTGCTACGTACGTGTATTTAAATTTCGACGTTGCCATAACGATTGGCAAGGGCGGTGCGGATCAAGCGCTCTGCCAAATGCTCATTTCTTGCGAGAAGCGGTCCGTGGAAGTAAGAGCCGAACACATTGCGGTAAACCACGCCTTCGGTTTGGTCTTCACCATTGTTTCCTTGTCCTTGGATGACTTTCCCCAATGGTTTTTCCCCTTTACCTAAGAAAGTACGGCCATTATGGTTTTCAAAGCCATAATAGGTCTCATCGAATTCTTCATTGTGGATCACGATGTCACCGATGAACCGGTTGTTTTCTTGGCTCAAGGTGTAATGATCCAAGGCGCCGATCCCCTTGATTTTCTCGCCGTTGGCACCGATGTAGTAATGACCCAGCAATTGATAGCCGCCGCAGATCGCCAGCATGACGCCATCATTTTCGATATAGCTGGTCAAGGCTTCTTTTTTTGATTGGATATCTTGTGAAACAATCACTTGTTCAAAATCTTGTCCCCCACCGAAAAAGACGAGATCATATCTTTCAGGATCGAAGGGCTCGTGAATGCTGACGACCTCTGCGTTGAAGGTCACGCCTAGTTTTTCGGCCACGTAGCGCAGCATCAAGAGATTGCCGTTGTCGCCATAAGTATTCAAAAGATTTCCATACAAGTGGGCAACATTCAGTTGATACTTAGTCACGACTCATTCCTCCTTTGATATAGCCTTTTTCCGCAAGCTTTTTGCGTAGCTGCAAGACTGCAGTGTAAGTCGCTAAAATATAGACTTTTTCTGTAGGTAAGTCTGCGATTTGCTTGATGACGTCATCAAGTTCAGGGGTTTCAATGATTTTCTCTTCAGGGATCCCCGCAACTTTTAGCCGCAACGCCATATCTTTGTGACGATCACCACCAGCGATCACTTGAGGAATCCCCATATCGGCAAACGCTTCATGGTCGCCATCCCAAATCCAGCTGACGTCGATCCCATCTGCGTAGTTGGCATTCAACAAGCTGACTAGCGAGAAAGGATAGGGTGACAGGCCGATCATATCAATGACTTGGTTCAAACCAACAGGGTTTTTAACTAAGACTAACGTACATTCTTTGTCCCCGATGCGGATCACTTCTTGGCGACCAAAGACTTTTTCGTCATAGGCCAAACCAGCTTTGATTTTTGCAGGTGCTACGCCATAATATTCCGCAACCGCAGTTGCCGCCAGCGCATTGTAGACATTGTACATCCCACCGACTTCGATGCGATAGTCATTGCCATCGATCACAAAATCAGCAGAGGTGTTGTCCATTGCGGTCATTTCCGTCAGTTTATAATCCAATTCTGGTCGATGGAAGCCGCAATTTGGGCAGTAGTATTTTCCAAGATTGGCATAGGTGATCATTTTATAATGCAAAATGTGATGACACTCAGGACACAACACGCCATCCGTATTGTAATGGGCCATCTGCTCTTCATCTGGCAAATGATCAAATCCATAGTATTTTCGCGGATTGACAGTTGCCACCGAATTGAACAGTGGCGAATCCCCATTGCAGAGGATCGTTGCTTCCGGTGAGTTTGCGGCACCTTCAACGATCATTTTATAGGTCGTATAAATCTCGCCATAACGGTCCATTTGATCACGGAAAATATTGGTGAAAACGAACAATTCCGGTTTGATGTACTTCGTTACTTTGCTGAGACTGGCTTCATCAATTTCTAAAACCGCAAATTTTTTGCCTTTTTTAGGGCGTGCCGATAGAAAGGTTGAAACGATCCCTTGGACCATATTGGCGCCGGTGGGGTTCGTCAATACTTCATCAAATTCTTGGCGCAAAATATTGACAGTCAAGGCAGTTGTCAATGTTTTGCCGTTGGTGCCTGTGATCACGACGACTTGGTAATCTTTCGCCAAATGATCTAATATATGTGGATCAACTTTTAATGCTAATTTACCAGGCAGGCTTGAGCCGCCTTTGAAAAAGTTCTTTAATACCCATTGAGAGGTCTTACCGACTGAAACAGCCAGATGACTTCGTATTCCCATAATGTAACCCTCCATTAGAGCGAATGCTTTCATTGTGCAAATTCAATTTATCATACCATATACCAAGAAAAAGGTTAAATTGCTTTTGCGATTCTTTAAATTTCTGCAAAGACCATTCTGATAAATGGCTCTTTTACTTGCGCTGATCAAAGGCTTGAAAAGCAAAACAGCAAACCTTCTGTCAGGTTTGCTGCTGCTTTAACCGATAATGATTTTTTCCGTTGGGTACTCGTAACCTAAGTCACGTGTTTCTTTTGGTACGAATAACATCAAAGTGTACAGCATACCGACACGGCCAATAAACATCAAAAGAGCAATCACGAGTTTGCCAATAGTTGATAAATCGCCCGTGATTCCTAAAGAAAGCCCTGTGGTTCCAAAGGCCGAGGAAACTTCAACAATGATGGCAATCAAAGGAATATCCTCGATGGCGGTCAAGAATAAGACACAAAAGAAGCACATGCCCATAGAAAGCATGAAGACTACCACCGATTTGCGGACGTCATCTTGATCGATGCGGCGACCAAAGATATTGATATTGTCCTCACTTTTTAAGAAGGCATAGAGGTACAGCCCAATGATGGCAATGGTCGTCGTCCGAATCCCGCCACCAACAGAGCTGGGACTACAACCAATAAACATTAGCAAGGAGAAAACGATCAACGTCGTGGTTTGGAAGTTGCCTAAGTCATGGATCTGCAAGCCAGCATTCCGCGTTGTCATAGAATAAAACATGCTGTTCATCCACATACCACTAAAGCTGTAATCTTTGAATAAATAATCTTTCTCAAGGAAAAAAATCGCCAATGTGCCGCCGACAAAGAGGATCACAAAAGCCAAAACAGCAATTTTTGTGAATAAAGAAAAGCGAAACGGCAAGCGGCGGCGTTGTTTTTTCATTTTAAAAAGGACCCATTCCCGAAAGTCCATGATCACTGGAAATCCGATTCCCCCGATAAAAATCAAAATCATGATACACGTCAGGAAGAAATAATCATGGGAAAACGGCAAGATGGAATTGCCCGTCACATCAAACCCTGAGTTGGTCACAGCAGAGATCGCTTGATAAAACCCATAAAAGATCGCGTCACGCCAATTGTCATAATACCCGTAAAGATGAAAATAAACAGCGAAGATCGTACCTGCTACCAACTGACAAACTAAAATGATGGTAAACGTCGTTCGAATCATCCGAACGATCCCGCTAAGCTTCGGCTGGTTCATATCCGTCATGATCAACTGGCGCTGCTTTAAACTGATTTTGCGCCGTGAAACGATCGCAAAAAAGGTCGAGATCATCATGATCCCTAAACCACCGACTTGAAAGAGGACTTCCAGTAAAATGACCCCGCGGTCGTTAAATACGTCATTGATCGGGAAGGTGGTCAACCCTGTGACACTGACCGTGCTGACTGCCATAAAGAACAGATCGATAAACGCGACATGAGAGCCGGGTTCTCGAAAAAAGGGGAGTGAAAAAAGCCCCAAAGAGACCACCGTCATCACGATATAATAAAAAACGATCACTTGGATCGAAGACACATTCTGGGAAATAAATGTTTTGCTCCTACGCTGTGTCAAGCGAGCAAAGCGGGTAAAGTTCATTACAAAAAACCCCTCACTAAATAAACTATCCCCAGTATACCAAAGAACCAAGTAGATTTGAAAGAAAGCAGGATAGAATTTATGAGCGGCAGAAATTGTGCAAGGAAAAGCTTTTGGAAAGTGTCGTTGAGAAGAAATGATCAGGCTGTGGTTCTTGCGGCAGCTTGATTGTTTAAGAAACTTAAAAACTCGAAGCAAATCAGTAAGGATTTCGCGATTTCAGAAGAAATCGCTAGCAATTTATGAGAAGATAAAAGAAGTAAAAGATAACAGCGACGATCCGCACGGAACAATAGCGAGAAAGCGGACAAAAAAGCGTATCAAATTTTTTGAAAATCGAGACGGAAATGGGGAAGATCATGAAAGACGTAAAAATTATTTTTTTCGATGTTGATGGCACACTGATCGATATGAGCAAAAAGCAAATCTCTGAAAGAATGTTAGCCACATTAAAAGCCTTGAAGAAGCAAGGGATCCTGTTGTGCATTGCGACTGGCAGAAGTCCCATCGCGTTGCCGCAATTTGAAGGCGTGACCTTCGATGCGTTTTTGACCTTTAACGGATCGTATTGTTTTAATCAAGCCGAGGGGATCCACCAAAACCCCATTCCTAAAAAAGATGTTCAGCAAATCATTGAAAATGCCACGGCGCTCAAGCGTCCAGTAGCAATCGCTACGAAGGATCGAACCGTTGCCAATGGTAAAGATGCTGATTTAGTTGAGTATTTTTCCTTTGCTCACCAAGAAGTGATCGTGGCAGAAGATTTTGAAGAGTTGATCCAACAGCAAGACATTTTCCAAGTGATGTTAGGTTCAGGGAAAGAAGACTACGCCAAAGTGATGGCAAATACCAAAGAGGCGAAAATCACCGCCTGGTGGGATCGGGCAGTCGATATTATTCCAGTCAGCAGCGGAAAAGGAAGCGGCATTGCCAAAATGCTGGCTTACTATGGCTTGGATAAATCCGAAGCCATTGCCTTTGGCGATGGCAACAATGACATTGAGATGCTGGAGGCAGTCGGCTGGGGTCTCGCAATGGCCAATGCTTCGGACGAGTTAAAAGCAATCGCCGACGAAGTGATCGGTCACGTAGCCGAGGAAGGCATTTATCAATACTGCTTAGAAAATGGGTTGCTGGGTGAAGCCGTGCAGTGATGGGCAATGCGCCAGTTGTGGTTGCCCACTAAGAACATGCGCCGCCAGGATCGCTACTGGGTGTCTGTTTCATCAAATAAAAAAACTGTTTCCGAAATGCATTAGGGAAACAGTTTTTTTGATATAAAGTTGTTTAGCAATGTGTACGGTTTACAGCGCCTCCACCGCTTCAATCGCCTGATAGACTTTTTCAGGTGTGATCGCAGGATCGATCAAAACAAAGGTTTCTTCTTCTTTGACAGCATAGGTCAGAACCGAGGCGAAGTAATCCCGATCAAGGCGCGTCACGTGGAGATCCTTCAGCTTCATTGGCAAGTGCAAAGCTTCGTAAAATGGCCGTAATTCTTCAATCACATCAAAATCATTGGTATAGGCAAGCTGGACCCAAATGCAGTAGGCGACTTTGTTGCCGTGCAAGACACTATGGGTCTCATTCAAATAAGACAAGCCGTCATGCAGCGCATGCGCACCGGACGTGCGGCCAAACTCGACTGCAAAACCGCCAACTTCGCCTGCCAAAGCAATGATTGCATCGGTGATGCGGGCAAAGGCGGGGGTCAGCTGCCCGGTTTCTAAGTCTTTGACGGCTTGGATCGCATCGGCAATCAGCAAGTTTTTGATCAAAAGAGCGCTTTGGAAACCTAGCCGTACTAAGGCAGTCTTGTCGTCTTCTGCCATGTTGCGGACGATGGCTTCCATTTCATAATATTTGGCTAAGGTATCAGCGATCCCTGCGATAAAGTAATCAACAGGTGTGGCTAGTAAAAAACGGGTGTCGACGATCGTCATGTAGGCACCTTTTTTGGCATAGTCGATTTTACAAATCGTATGATCGGGGTAATAGGCGACGATCACCGGGGTGAAGGGGGCACAGTTAGAAACCAATGTAGGGATCACGATCAATTCTGCACCAAGGGTTTGGGCGGTGATTTTTGCTGTATCAGCGATCTTGCCGCCGCCGATTGCCACCACGGCATCTGCTTGCTGGATCGCTTCAGCTAAGGTTTGCGCATTTTCATAACTCGATGATCCATCGTAACGGTAGATCGGGTAGTCGAATGAATGAGGGTAATAGTTCGAAAACACATCGAATGACTGCTCCCCAGTAATTACTGCTACCTCTTGGAACTCTCGTAAATACTCCGGCAAATCAGCTAAGACCCCATCGCCCGTAATATAACGGTTTGGACCTGGACGGACTTCATTGGCTAACATCAAACAAACACTCCTTTATAATCGTCAGAATTTTCTAATCAGTGTATCGCGAAAATGCCCTGACTGTCAATTTCCTTTTGGCAAAAAAAAACAGAAAACAGCCGATCTGCTGACGAGGCAGATCGGCTGTTAGTGATGAATTGTAATGAACGTTCCCCAAAAAGTTAAGCCCAGTTTTGGCGAATAAAGCCGGCTCGACCGGAGCCTTCGCTATAAGCATTGTAATGGGCTGCATTTTTTTTGTAAAAATCTTGATGATAGTCTTCTGCAGGATAAAAAGGTTCTGCTGGTTCGATCTTCGTTACGATCGGACGGTCAAAGCGGCCACTAGCTTGCAACTGCGCCTTTGATTTTTCCGCAATCGCTTTTTGTTCTTCACTATTGTAAAAAATCACTGGACGATAGGAAACACCACGGTCGGCAAACTGACCAAACGCATCTGTGGGGTCTGTCTGTTGCCAATAGATGGCAACCAATTCTTCATAAGAGATGACTTCAGGATCAAAGGTGATCTCAACTGCTTCGGTGTGACCGGTGGTACCTGTCGTTACTTGTTGGTAGGTTGGGTTAGGCACATGGCCACCAGTAAAGCCAGAAACCACTTTGAGGATGCCTGGCAGCGAATCAAAAGGCTTCACCATGCACCAAAAACAACCGCCAGCAAAAATTGCCGTATCTTTCATAGGTATTCCTCCTTTGCTTCTATGGTATGCTTCTAGTAGAGAAAAACAAGAGATATGCTTAGAAAACAGGGCAATGAAGAAAGGAAGTTTGCATGGAAAGTATTTTGATTTTACTTCGAGGTAATTCTGGCAGCGGCAAAACCACTATTGCCAAAGCTGTTCAGCACGTTTTTGGGGAAGAGGCAGTGCTGATTTCACAAGATGTTTTTCGGCGAGAAATTTTTTGTGTCAAAGATACCCCTAATAATTTAGCCAGCGGTTTGATGAAAGAAGCTGTCCTATATGCGAAGGGGAAAGTGCCAATGATACTTGTTGAGGGGATTTATTCTCGTGAAAAATACCAAGACTTTCTCGACTTTCTAATGAAACTCTTTCCCAAAAAAAAGCTAGTTTATTATTTTGATCTTTCTTTCGAGGAAACGGTCAAAAGACATCAGACCCGAATGCAGCGAGACTATTTTTCCGAGGAAACGATGCGTAAATGGTGGCTTGAGCGAGACTTGCTTTTCCCAAAAGGATCTTCAGAGGAAAGACTGATCAAAGAAGGCTTAACGATAGCAGAAACGGTCGATCAGATCATCGCAGATTATCAAGAAACAAGAAGGAGTGATTGAATATGGCGCGAATCATTGAACAAGGAACAGACCAAGAATTGGCTGCGTTAGAAACAGCATTAACAGCATACACAAAGCATCAAAAACCATTTACACAAACAGAGACCTATCAGAACTTTAGCAGTGTAATCAAAAAAGAGGGTGTGGTGATTGCTGGTGGCATTGCCTACGCCTCAATGTATCATATCGGCTATCTTGACACCCTGTGGGTCAAAGCATCCGAGCGGGGAAAAGGGTATGGCAAGCAGATTCTTACGGATCTTGAACAGCAGTTGAAAGCATTTGGCTGTGAAAACTGTCAGACGGCGACCTTTGATTTTCAAGCGCCAGATTTTTATCAGCGAATGGGTTATGACGAAATTGGGAGAATCGCCCATACGCAAAATCAGCTAACAGAAATTTTTCTAGTAAAGAAATTACATGATTGATTCCAAATTGATTCTCAAATAAACCTTTGAACAAGGAAAAAACCAATGAGAGAGAGGCACAACCAATGTTAGATAAATCAATTCCATATGCAGAAATCTGGATGAAGCGAGCGCACAAAAACACACCGATCCAGCCCCTTCAATCCGATAACTATTCGCTACGCAGCTACCAAGCAGGAGACGGAAGGCACTGGGCACGGATCGAAACATCCGTCGGAGAGTTTGACAATGAGGCCGAGGCATTGGCATATTTTGAAAGGGAATTTATGCCCGAGCAAGCACAGCTAGGACAGCGAATGTTTTTTGCCCTTGATCAATCAGGTACACCGGTCGGTACGGCTACCGCTTGGAAAAAAGCCAAGCAAGACGGCACACTGGTTCCACTAGTCCATTGGGTAGCAGTAATGCCGCAAGCCCAGCGTCAAGGGATCGCTCGCGGCTTGGTCACGCAAGTCGTTGCTGTCTTGGAGGCAGCCAACGAACCAATGTACCTTCATACGCAAACCTGGAGCCACGCAGCAATCAAGCTCTATCAGCAGCTTGGATTTGCGATCATTGCAACAGATATCAATGGGGCTGAAAATCCAGAATATCCACTGGCTTGTCAGGTATTGGCAGAAGTGGCCCAAAAAGCCAGAAACGAGTAAGAGATGCTGGCGGAAAAAAATCCGTTAACTTTTCGTAAAACTCTTGCGTAAAAGGCGGCATGTGTCGAATTTAAGTCTGTAAAAATTCTCCTTTTTCAAGTATAATACCAAAGGAGTATGAGGAAGGATGGGCGAGATGGCACAGCTTTTTTTTAAATATGGCGCAATGAATAGTGGGAAAACGATCGAGATACTGAAAGTTGCTCACAACTATGAAGAACAAGACAAACCAGTCGTGATCATGACAAGCGGATTGGACACGAGAAGTGGCGTGGGAAATGTTTCGAGTCGCATCGGCTTAGAACGAGACGCGATCCCGATTTTTGATGAAACGGATCTGTTCCATTTGATCAAAGACCTGGGTTATAAACCTTATTGTATTTTAATCGATGAAGCACAGTTCCTAAAGAAGCATCACGTGCTGGCTTTCACCAAAATCGTGGACGAGTTAGGTATCCCTGTGATGGCCTTTGGTTTGAAAAATGATTTCCGCAATGAATTATTTGAAGGCTCAAAATACTTGCTGCTTTACGCAGATAAAATCGAAGAGATGAAAACCATCTGCTGGTTCTGTCATAAAAAAGCAACCATGAACTTGCACTATATCGACGGAAAACCCGTTTACGAGGGCGATCAAGTACAAATCGGCGGCAATGAAGCGTATTATCCAGTTTGCCGCAAGCATTACTTTCACCCGGGAATGAAAAAAGAAGGAGAATAATCAATGTACGATCAGTTACAAGCAATCGAAGACCGTTACGAAGAATTAGGCGAATTACTAAGTGATCCAGCCGTGATCTCTGACACCAAACGCTTCATGCAGCTTTCAAAAGAAGAAGCCAATACACGGGAAACGGTGGAAGTCTACCGACGTTACAAAGAAGTCGTTGAGGGAATCAAGGATACCGAAGAAATGCTGGGGGAAAACCTTGATGCGGAAATGGCAGAGATGGCCAAAGAAGAACTCTCTGATTTGAAAAAAGAAAAAGATGTTTTAGAAGAACGCATCAAAATTTTGTTATTGCCAAAAGATCCGAATGATGACAAAAACATCATCATGGAGATCCGTGGTGCAGCAGGCGGCGATGAAGCAGCCTTATTTGCTGGCGATCTTTTCAATATGTATCAAAAATATGCGGAAAACCAAGGTTGGAAAGTCGAAGTCATGGATGCCAACGTCACTGGAATCGGCGGCTACAAAGAAGTCATCATGATGATCACTGGCGACAACGTCTTTTCAAAATTGAAATATGAGAGCGGCGCCCACCGAGTGCAGCGGGTACCGTCTACCGAATCGCAAGGCCGAATCCATACGTCTACGGCAACGGTCGTGGTTATGCCTGAAGCTGAAGAAGTCGAAATCGATATCGCAGACAAAGATATTCGAACCGATATTTACCATGCCTCTGGTGCTGGTGGTCAGCACGTCAACAAAACAGCTTCTGCTGTTCGTTTGACGCACTTGCCAACAGGGATCGCTGTTGCGATGCAAGATGAGCGTTCACAGCTGAAAAACCGTGAGAAAGCGATGAAAGTCTTGCGGGCACGGGTCTATGACCAAATGCAGCAAGAAGCACAAAGCGAATACGATGCAAACCGTAAATCAGCAGTGGGTACCGGCGATCGTTCTGAACGGATTCGGACCTATAACTTCCCACAAAACCGCGTAACAGATCACCGTATCGGGTTAACTATTCAAAAATTGGATCAAATTTTAGCTGGAAAACTCGATGAAATTGTTGATGCACTGATCGTTTACGATCAAACATCAAAATTAGATGAGATGCAAAATGGCTAAAACCTATCGAGAAGTCCTTTCACGGGCTTCTTCTTTTTTAGAAACGAAAGGGCTGGACGGGTATGCGATCCAATACCTGTTTTTACAGCGAAAAAACTGGCAGCAACTCGATTGGCTGCTGCAGATGGACCAACCCATCCTAAGGGAAGATGAGGCACAGATCGCAGCAGATCTTGAACAGTTGCTACAGCATGAACCCCCGCAATATTTACTGGGGTATGAAGAATTTTATGGGCATCGCTTAAAAGTGACTCCTGCAACCTTGATCCCGCGTCCAGAAACCGAAGAGCTGGTGGAAAAGTGTTTGGCAAAATTACCAGCAGATCAGCCACTACGAGTCGTAGACATCGGCACAGGTACTGGAGCGATCGCCATTGCCTTGAAATTGGCACGTCCCCAGTGGGCCGTAAGTGCCGTGGATCTTTCAGCAGAGGCATTAGCCGTTGCTAAAGAAAATGCGGCAACCTTAGGCGCAGAGATCCGCTTTTTCCAAGGAAATACCTTAGAGCCTGTGGCAGATCAGCAATGGGATCTGATCGTTTCCAACCCGCCGTATATCAGCGCTGAAGAGTGGCCGCTGATGGATATCAGCGTACGGGAAAAAGAGCCTAAAATGGCGCTTTTTGCTCAAGAACAAGGATTAGCGATCTATAAGCAATTAGCACAGCAAGCACCGAGGTGTTTGGCGCCAAGTGGGCAAATGGCGCTAGAAATCGGCTTTCAGCAAGGACCCGCCGTTCAACAACTGTTTGCAGCCGCTTTTCCCAACAAAGAAGTCACCGTAGTAAAAGATCTTGCGGGTCAAGACCGGATGGTGTTCGTCAGTCATCCACAAGATGTGGATAAATAATTTTTTTTTACACAGGAAAAATTGCAAAAACCTTATGAAATGAACGACTTCTAAATAAACCGAGTTATAAACAGGGTTATCCACACTTGACAAACGACTTATCCACAAAATGTGGAAAAGAAACCAGAAAATGTTGATAAGTGTGGAAACTTCTCAAAAAAGGATGTGGATAAATTGTGGAAACAAAAATTTTTGATCAATCACAGTTAAACGAAGCAGCAGCTATTTTAGCTGAGGGGGGATTAGTGGCGTTCCCGACGGAAACCGTCTATGGACTAGGGGCTAGCGCGCTTTTGCCCAATGCTGTTGCGCAAGTATATCAAGTCAAAGGACGACCTAGTGACAACCCTTTGATCGTTCATATTGCCGAGCCAGAGCAGTTGGAACCGTTTGTGGATAACAAGCATCCCTTCGCAGATAAATTGATGGAAACTTTCTGGCCGGGGCCCTTAACCTTGATCTTTTCTATCAAAAAAGACAGTTTACCTAGCATCGTTACTGGCGGCTTATCCACAGCGGCGTTTCGGATGCCCAACAACACCAAGACGTTAGCGTTGATCAAACAAGCCCAACAGCCATTGGTTGGTCCTAGCGCGAATACATCTGGTAAACCAAGCCCAACATCAGCTGCGCATGTTCAGCATGATCTGGCAGGCAAAATCGCTGGCATCTTGGATGATGGGGTGACGCAGATCGGTGTCGAATCAACAGTCTTAGATTTGAGTGACCCAAAGGCGCCGCCGATCATCTTACGTCCTGGTGCGATCTCTAAAGAACAGCTTGAAGCAGTCTTACAAACGAAAGTCCTCGTCGATCAGCACTTAGTAACAGAAAGTGAAGCACCCAAAGCGCCGGGCATGAAATACAAGCACTATGCACCGAATACTAACGTCATGATGGTCAATGACCAAGATTGGTCGGCAGCCATGGCTTGGGCAAAAGAACAGCAGCTTAAGGTAGGTGTTTTAGCTGGACCGACGATCGCCGAGCAAGTCCGCTTTGAAGCGGCAGCCATTTATTTATTTTTTGATGACAGTGTGGAAGCCGCGACAAAAGGGCTGTTTGCGGGGTTACGGGCGTTAGATGAATCGATTGCTGAGCTAGATATCTTATTTGCACCCACGTTTCCAGAAAGCGGCTTAGGGGCTGCTTATATGAATCGGTTGAAAAAAGCTGCAAATCAAAGTTTCTTTCAAGAAAATTAGCAAAAAACCAGAATTCATTATAGGTAGCTTATGAAGAAATGTGATACAATGCTACCATTAAGGTAAAGGGGTGTTGTAAGCATGGATTATCAAACGTTTGATCCCGAATTGTGGCAAGCGATCGAAAAAGAAACGAATCGTCAACAAAACAATTTGGAATTGATTGCGTCTGAAAATATCGTTTCAGAAGGTGTAATGGCTGCGCAAGGTAGTATTTTGACAAATAAATACGCTGAGGGTTATCCAGGTCGTCGTTACTATGGCGGTTGTGAATTTGTTGATGTGGTAGAAAACTTAGCAATTGAACGGGCGAAAAGTATTTTCGGTGCGGCATATGCCAATGTTCAACCGCATTCTGGTTCTCAAGCCAACACAGCAGCTTATTTAGCGTTGATCGAAACAGGCGATACAGTATTAGGGATGGATCTTTCCGCAGGCGGTCATTTGACCCATGGCTCACCAGTGAATTTCAGCGGCAAGACCTATAATTTTGTTAGTTATGGTGTTGATCCTGCAACAGAAGTCATTGACTACAATGTCGTTCGTATTTTGGCGCGCAAGCATCAACCGAAACTGATCGTTGCTGGTGCCAGTGCTTACTCACGTACAATCGATTTTGCGAAGTTCCGTGAAATCGCTGATGAAGTTGGCGCAAAATTGATGGTGGATATGGCGCATATCGCTGGTTTAGTAGCGGCTGGTCTTCATCCAAACCCAGTTCCTTATGCGGACATCACGACTTCTACGACCCATAAAACATTACGCGGCCCTCGAGGCGGTTTGATTTTAACAAATGATGAAGACTTAGCGAAAAAAATCAATAGTGCCGTTTTCCCTGGCATCCAAGGCGGACCATTAGAGCACGTGATCGCAGCGAAAGCTGTCGCTTTTAAAGAAGCACAAGATGAGTCGTTCAAAGAGTACTCTGAACAAGTCATCCGCAATGCGCAAGCAATGGCGAAAGTCTTCAACCAAGCACCACAAGCCCGCTTGGTCTCTGGTGCAACAGACAATCACCTATTATTGATCGATGTGCGTGGCTTTGATTTGAACGGAAAAGAAGCAGAAGCCTTGCTGGATCAAGTCAATATTACCGTCAATAAAAACTCGATTCCTTTCGAATCATTAAGTCCTTTCAAAACGAGTGGGATTCGCGTGGGGACACCAGCGATCACTAGTCGTGGCTTTAAAGAAGAAGATTGTGTCGAAGTAGCGAAATTGATCGTCAAAGTTTTAGAAAAACCAAATGATGAAGCCGTCTTGGCAGAAGTAGCGGCGCAAGTCAAAGAATTGACGGACAACTATCCACTTTACAAAAACAAATAAAATGGGACTGTGACAGAAGTTAAGGTCAGACAAGACGTCTCACGCGTTTTTCCTGCGCTCCAGCTCTTTTTGATCACCAAAAGTGAAAAAGGGGCTAGAATGAACGTAGAGGCGTGTTACATGCCGTCTTGTCTCCTTCCTTCTAACACAATCCTTTTTTTGAGGAAAAGCAGCATTGCCTGGGGCAGATGGTTGTAACAAGAGCCGATTTGCTTTAAAATAAGAGAAAAACCAAAGGAGATTTTTTTAAATGGGTAAATTTCAAGTAATCGATCACCCGCTGATCCAACACAAATTAACAATGATCCGCGACAAGAACTGTGGAACAAAGGTTTTCCGTGAAGTTGTTAATGAAATCGCAATGTTGATGGCGTATGAAGTGTCTCGCGACATGCCGCTTGAAGATCTAGTGATTGAAACACCAATTGAAGAATCAACACAAAAAACACTATCTGGTAAAAAGGTAGCGATCATTCCGATCCTGCGCGCAGGTCTAGGCATGGTTGATGGTATCCTTGAATTGATCCCAGCCGCAAAAGTTGGTCATATCGGGATGTACCGTGATGAAGAAACGCTAGAACCACACGAATACTTCGTAAAATTACCTGAAGATATCGATGAACGTCAATTATTTATCGTTGACCCAATGTTAGCTACGGGTGGTTCAGCGATCATGGCGATCGATGCACTGAAAAAACGTGGTGCTTCAAACATGAAATTCGTCTGCTTAGTTGCTGCACCAGAAGGCGTGAAAGCATTGCAAGATGCCCATCCAGATGTTGACATCTACACTGCAAATCTTGATGAACGCCTAAATGAACACGGCTATATCGTTCCTGGTTTGGGCGATGCCGGTGACCGTCTATTCGGTACAAAATAAATCAATACAAATACGACAACGGCAACTGCTTCAAGTTTTGCCTCGTCAATGACGCCATGGAAGAAGATCGACAGCCAAAACGGTTCGATCGGTTATCCATGGCTTTTTTTGCGTTTTTCAAAAAAACAGACAATGAAAAAAGGAGAAAATCAACTGATTTTCTCCTTGCATTAAACGGGTTATAGTTTGGTTAATTGTTTGTAATTGATGATCAATACACCATTACTTTGCGAAACTAATTTCTGGTTTTCTGGGGTTTCGTTCAGCTCGACCACCGCAGAGTTTTTCAACTGCTTTGTGATGGTACCAGTTTGTTTCTTCCCATGGAACGTGAACATGACAGGAGTAGCGACCTCAAACGTTGAACCTTCTTGTGACGGGACAATTGTTGTTTCGAATTTACCAAATGTTGCCATGTAAAAACCTCCTTGATACTTCTATTATATCACAATTTTCGGAAAATTTCAGTAAGTAGATTTTTTTCAGCAGACCTCTTTACAAAACAACCGTTTTTGCATATAATTTTCTTTGTGCCATACAACGCCAGCTTAGCTCAGTTGGTAGAGCAACGCACTCGTAACGCGTAGGTCACAGGTTCGAATCCTGCAGCTGGCATAAGAAATGAAAAACCATGAATCTTCTTTTAGAGGATTCATGGTTTTTCTTTTGCAGGCGATAAGTAATCTAAATTTTTCCTGATTTACCCGATAACTGTTCTTATTCGCCCATTAGCATTACATGGCATGTCCTATTTCGCACACGATTTTGATCGAAATCAACAAAATAGATATAGCCTACAGAGCCGATCTCTAGCTTGCCATTACTTAAAATAAAGCTTTCGCTTGCACCGAAAAAACTCGAGCGAATATGTGCATCGCCGTTTAAAATCGTTGCTGGATCTGTTGGGTAGTTTGGATCGTCCAGACTCATCAAAAATTCTAAATGCTTTGGTCCAGGATAACGATAATCGGTATTTTCTGATAGTTCACGAGGAATAATTTTATCGAGAATTCGGTTTAAATCAACTTGAAGAAATTCATCTCCGTTAAAGTCTGTATCATGCATGTATTCTTCAAAGATAACAGAACAAGTCGTATGGGGAGACTGTACGAGACAGATTCCATTTGAAATTCCGCTTTTTTCAACCATTGCTTTCACTTCTTCTGTGATGTTGTGGTAAGACACTCGATTCCCGTTAGAAGTTAACGTCAGTTGCTCTTTTAAAAATTTCACAGTGTTAATCCTCCTTTTTGTGCTTCACCGCTTGTTTGATCATTTCTGTAAGGGTTTGAACTGGATCATCTGCTTGCACAATACCGCTTGTCCCTCCGGTACCATCAGCACCTGACGACAAAGCTTTTTCAACATCGGCAGCACTAGATATACCAGCAGCCTGCAAAATCAGGATTTCTGGATCAATTTCCCGAACAACACGATTTGTTTCCGTCATGTATTGAAGATCACTGGTTTGTCCTGTCCCAATTAGTTCGGTTGGCTCGCAAACCATCACATCGGGTTTTAGGGAAGCCGCGGCTCTCGCTTCAGTCAATGAATTCGCACAGACAATTGTTAAGAGACCCAATTCATTTGAGCGCTGAATCGCTTTAGTCAGTTCTTGCAATGTCATGGGGTGTTCAGCATGGTTTAAAAAGGTAGCTTCAGCTCCGGCTTCTGCCACTGCTTCGGGTAAAACATAGCCCATTCCACGACCAATTTTGATTCCGTCTAAATGTTGGACAGTGACGAATAAATGTGTTGTTGCCTGTTTAATTAAAGAAACGTCTGCATGCTGAACAGTAAATAGAATGTCGATGTCATACAAAGATGACAACTCATCAGCAGCTTTTGCCAATGCCAATGCTTGTTTTCCATAAAGATAGGCTTTAGGATTGATGACAAAGAATGGCGTTCTTAAAGTTCTTTTTTTCATTAGCTTTCTCCTTCACGGTAAGGTTTGGTATGAAAGACTGTAAAATAGTGCTCGAGTGTCTTGGACATTCCATTGCTTGCTGAATGAAGTAAATCGAAATAGTCATTTGGTTGATTTTTGTGAATTTCATTCATAGCAGCAGTGACAAAGTCAGTAAAAATATTTATTTTCCGGATACCTTCTAAGGCACATTTTTCAAGGTTTTCATCGCCAGAAGAGGATCCGCCATGCAGAACAAGAGGAACATTGACGGCATGGTGTATTTCCTTTAAAACGTCAAAATTTATTTTGGGTATCCCTTGATAATGTCCGTGAGAGGTGCCAATAGAAACTGCCAACGAATCAACCCCGGTTAATTTGGCAAATGCAACAGCCTCAGAAGGTTCTGTGTAAATAGATTGACTATTTACGGCTGATTCCAGACTGTTTTCCGACCCAACGTGCCCGATTTCGGCTTCAACAACGACACCATTTTTATGAGCGTAATCGGCGATCTCCTTTGACCGACGGACATTTTCTTCGAATGACTCCTCAGAAGCGTCGATCATTACGGAAGTAAAACCTAAATGAATGGCTCTTTTGATGACCTCTTCATCGGTACCGTGATCTAAGTGCAAAGCGATAGGTGTAGTGCTTTTTTTTGCTAAAAATTTTCCAATCATGGCAGCCTCTTCTAAAGTCAACATGTTCATATGGGACTGAGCGAAGGCCAATATCAAAGGCTTGTTTAAACGTTCAGCAGTCTCCGCGTATGTTCTTGCACTAGTTAAGTCGAAAAAATTTGCTGCGGGTAATGCATAATTGTGTTTTTCTGCATGTGCGAATAGTTCTTTTGTTGTGACCAACATAGGGCATTCTCCTTATTCTTTGATTTTCTTTTCGATTTCCGCGTACATTTCTTCTGTACCAATCCCTGTTAAGAGTGGCAGCCCCATAATTACGCGATCTTTGATTGAGTCTGGAACAACCGTTGTACTCACCACGATGTCATAGTTATCAATTTTATTCATCTCATCTGCCACTTTGGATTGATACAGTTTCACTTGATCAGTCATCCCTTTTTCTTTCAGCCATTCTTTTACCTTATTTGTTACAATTGTTGAAGTTGCAACACCTGTACCGCACATAATCAATAGTTTTTTCATTATCATTTCCTCCTATAATTTCGATGTTTGTTTCTTGGGACGAATTTTATTTACATAAATCAATCCAAACAAAACAGAGACGCCAATTATGGCTAAACCGCCCCAGCTTAATATTTTGGTTAAGCCGACATAAAGGAATGTGGTCCATAAACCACCTTCAGCCATAGCAGTGATCATAGAGTTTCCTTGTAGATCAAAGTTTGCGGATCGAGCAGCAGTAGTGACAAGCGGTGCTGCCCACGAAGTAATATAGAGAATGCTTACCATATAAATCGTTCCAGCAATTACTGTTCGAATGATGTTTCCTCCAAAAACAGCAGCCATCAAGCAAATCAGAAAGGGAATGGTTGCTAAATCACCAAAAGGCAAGGTCGTATTGCCAGGTAGAACTACGGCTAACAAAATAGTGATCGGAACTAGCAGCAATGAGGAAGAAAGGACAGCTGGATGACCAACCGATAATGCTGCATCCATACCGATGTAAAGCTCTCTTCCAGGAAACCGTTTTTTGACGAATTCATTTGCAGATTCAGAAATAGGCGTTAGACCTTCCATCAGTAAAGCAACCATTTTAGGCATCAAAACCATCACAGCGCCTGTTTGGACGGCTAATTGGCCGACACCTGCTGTGTCATATCCGGCAAGTATTCCCATGATGAGACCAATCAAAAAGCCCATAACAGTAGAGTCACCAAAGACACCAAATTTTTTCTGAATGGTTTCTGGATCTGCTTTCCAATCTTTTAGTCCCGGAATACGATCAAAGAGCCAATTCATCGGAAGTGCAAAGATGAATCCTGGTGCGGCGGTACCATGAGGAAAAGTGATATTAGGAAATCCGTAGAACTTATTAATGATCGGACCTAAAATATCTCCCATTAAAAGAATCATCATCAAATAGATGACGGTGGCCGCGATCCCCATTGCAAAGTCTCCAGTGAGGGCATAAATCAGAGAAGAGATGAAGGCTGCGTGCCAAATATTCCAAATATCTACATTCAATACTTTAGTCAGCCCTAAAATGATGAGTAAAACATTTAGGACCACACCAATCGGAATCGCAAGGCTTCCTAAAATCGTCCCGTAAGAAATTGCCGCTGCGGCAGGCCATCCGACATCAATCGTTGTCAAATTTAATCCTAGACGTTCAACCATATGCTGGGCGGCAGGACCCAAGCTGCTGCTTAGAAGGTCAATCACCAAATTCAATCCAACAAACCCGACACCAACAGTTAAGGCTGAAGTAAAGGCTTTGCCAGGCTTGGTTCCCAAAATTATTCCAAAAATAAAAATTAAAATAGGCAAAACAACGATTGAACCTAGATCAACGAACCACTGTAATGCATTTAACATAATTGTTCCTCCTTTTTATTGCAGTCCATTTTTTTCAATAATCGAAAGATACGCTTCTTTAGTCGTTACTGAGGATAGGGCTTCCAAAACCCCTGGTGTTTGAAACATAGAGATAAGATTTTGTAGCATACCCAATTGCTCATGTGGTTCCTTCAATGCAAGCATGAACAACAGAGATACATCGATTTTCTTTTCTTGCGAACCCATTTCAATAAATGAAAGGGGAGAGGCAAGTGACATAAAAGCGACTTGGGATCGTAAAACAAATTTGCTGTCCGTATGTGGGATCGCTACCCCAATGCCGTTAATTTTTAAACCTGTAGGAAAGGTTTCTTCTCGCTGTACGATATTTTGATAGAACTGATCATTTACACAATGAGTTTTGATGAGTTCGTCTGCTAATAGTCGAAAAGCTTCCTCTTTTGTTTTAGAATCTTTTTCAAGTAACACGATTTGGTGATCAAAAAACATGATCAATTTCCTCCTCTTAACAATCTTTGATACAGTTCTTCTTGCGTTTGACTATTAACGATCCATTGAATTTCTTCGGCTGAGTTAAACAATCCGTAAATCGAAGCGATCAACTCTTTTGCCTCGATCATGTTTTCTTCAGCAATCGCAAGCAAAACAATTAGTTGGATTTTTGTGTCTCCCCAAGTAATTGGCGCATCGAGGGTGAGAAAAGCAAGTTTTGTTTCTTTCACTGTATGTGGATCAGCATGTGGAATGGCTACTCCCGTCTTTAAGCCAGTGCTTCCTAGTTCCTCTCGTTCAAATAGAGAATGCTTAAATTTTGTTGTAACAAGCTTTTTTTTCAGATAATCATCTGCTAAAAAATCCAGTACATCTTTTTTTGTTCGAAACTTTTTTTTGACAAAAAGGAAAGTAGGATCTAAATATTTTTGTAATAAAGTCGTTTTCTGGTATTTTTTTGAGTAAAAATTTTTCTCATTCTCATTAAGATTAGATATCTTTGCTGAGATTCTTCCTATTTCTTCGGTAGTAGGAAGCGGCGAAATATAAATAACTGGCGGTGCTGTAATGTCCAATGGAATAGTTGATATGATCAGATCAACAGTTTCAAGAGATGTACTGACCAGTTTACTCAAAGGAATGATCTCCAATACGGTATCAGCAGCGATCGTTTGTTTGATACGGTTAAAAATCAACTCCGATGTAGCAAAACCAGATTGGCAAACAATTAGTATATGGTTAGTAATTTTTATCTTTTCAAAGGCTAGCTGAAAATGGATCGTCAGAAAAGAAACTTCGTCTTCTGTTAATAAGATTTGAAATCGCTCCTCTAAATCTCCAATTGCATATTTGGTCAATGTATACATTGTTGAGTATTGTTTTTTGATACTTTTTATCAGTGGGTTTTTCAATAAAATTCCTGTCTTTGATCGATGGATCATGGGAACGATATGAGCCAATAATGTTTGCAGCAATAATTTATCTTGTGTCAGATCTGCGTTTAACATATGTGACATTTTTTGAATAATTTGTTTCGTACAATTTGTGATAGTAGATTCGTGAGGCTCATCCATTTGACCAAAAGGCTCGATGCCGTGTGCTAATAACAAGGAACATACATATTGAATATCTGTATCACTAAATTGAACAGGTAGTTGCTGTTGGATCATTTCAGAAAAATCAACCGCGATCATATAGAATTTCATTCGTCTAAGTTCGTCAAATACTAGATGCTCTTGTTTTTCAATGTGTTTATCTATAAGAAGTCTTGAAAGAAAAATTCGCAATGAAAGCTTCAAAGATTCAATAGAATAATTATTGACTGGATGGCCGATTGTTTGAGTCATGTCTGAGACAAATTTCTTCGTTAAATCGAGAACCTTAGAGTCAAAGAGATTGTTGACCAAAAGATTTTCACTGGCTTTGGCGTCGGTATACTTCTCTAAAAAAGATTTGAATACGTTTTGAGCAGCAGATTCAACTGAGGTTAGCTTGAGTCCGCTAGTAGTCATTTTTGTTGATACTTGATGGAATCGACAGAAAGCAACGATTTCATCAACATCTTTCTTTATTGACTGGTTGCTAATATAAAAATATTCAGAGAATTCCTGATAATGCATTGGTTTTACTGAAAACAGATAGTTAGCGAAAATAAAGATTTTACGATAATTAGGTGAAAATAGTTCGAGTTTAGTCTCTTTTTTTGCTAACAATCGATAACCATTCTGTTTTGCTGATTCAGAACCAGATAAAAAGATTCCTTTTCTTGGTACTTTTTTGATAGCTAGTCCCGAATCTTTTAGTTTCTTTTCTAAAGTCGTTAAATTGTTATAAACCGTTTTTTGGGATACATTTAACTGCTTTTGAAAAAAAGAGGCAGGGCGAAACTCCGTTTGTTCTAATAGTAGTTGCAACAGTAGTTGTTCTCGATTATTTAAAATCATTGGTTCACCTCCGGAAGCGCTTCCTTAATTGTATTCTAGTGAAATTATGTGGTGGCGTAAATAACATTTCATTACCACATTAATGTGGTAAATAGGCTCGTCGTGCATCAATTTATATTTTGGACAAAGTAGTTAAGAGTAGTCATATGTTGCTATCTATTTGAAACGAAAACTAGGTGGCGATCTATCATGGAGTTAAAGTTGCTTTATTCTGTTACATTGAGGAAAGATTTATCAAAAATAAAGAAGAATACTTAGAATAAGATATTTTTATTAAGTAAGGAGAATAGACGAATTCAGCGAGTTTTCATTGAAAAGTATGTCGCTGAACTTCCTATCTAGTACATATACGATCGTTTTACTCTGATTGATCAGATATGAATCAGAATATAGCCCTTCTTTCATTGTAATTCTAAACAATTTCGGATTGTTTTTAACCCTCTTTTCCCGAAAATCATTAAAGTTTCTAAATTTTTTGTGAATGCTCGTGGACAATCCTTTCTTTTCTCCTCAAATATCACTATAATGGATAAAGATTCTACAGAAGAGAGTGTGGACATGGAAAATTCACGAATAAAAACGAACGATAATCGAATTGACTACGGTGTGATTCTACCCGTATTTTTATTATGTCTGATTGGTGTGGCGTCCTTGTATGTGGCGTTGACCCACGATCCAAATAACCCGAATATGTTGCGAACTTTAGGGTTTCAAGCTTTATGGTATGTGCTAGGTATTATTGCGGTGATTATTATCATGCAGATCAAATCAAAATGGCTTTGGAAATTGACGCCCTATATTTATGGAGCCGGATTAGCCGTCATGTTGGCGCTTTTGAAATTTTACGACCGGACAATGGCTGCCTCGACAGGGTCAAAAAACTGGTTCCGTTTTGGGGCCTTTACTCTCCAGCCGTCAGAGTTGATGAAGATCGCCTATATTATGATGTTGGCCTTAGTCGTCACACAGCACAATGTCAAGCATCGGGAACGAGATCTGAAAACAGATGGGTTGCTGATTGCGAAAATGTTGGCCGTCACGATTCCAGTACTGATCCTGATCACCTTGCAAAACGACTTTGGTACGATGTTGGTCTTTCTGGCGATTTTCGGTGGGGTCTTCTTGATGTCGGGGATCTCTTGGCGAATCGTTGTGCCAGTGATTGCGGCATTCGTGATTCTCGGCGGCGGAACGATTTTCTTAGTGACTACCGATGTTGGTCGTGAGTTGCTGTACAATACAGGGATCTTTAAAGAGTACCAGTTCGCCCGTATCGATTCGTGGCTAGATCCTTTTCATGATACCCAAGGGCAATCCTTCCAATTGGCGTACGCTCTGATGGCGATCGCCTCTGGCGGGATGTTCGGGAAAGGATTTAATGTCAGCGATGTGTATGTACCAGTCCGAGAATCCGATATGATTTTTTCGGTGATCGGTGAGAATTTTGGGTTTATTGGCAGCGCGTTTGTCATTTTATTGTATTTTATTTTGATCTATCGGATGATCCGCGTATGTTTCGATACCAACAATGAATTTTATGCTTACTTGGCAACTGGGATCATTATGATGATTCTCTTCCATGTGTTTGAAAACATTGGCGCAAACATCGGTCTCTTACCGTTGACGGGAATTCCACTGCCGTTTATTAGCCAAGGAGGATCTGCCCTATTAAGCAATATGATTGGGATCGGTTTGATTTTATCGATGCGCTATCAAGCTGAGACCGCACCAAAAACACTTTAAGGAGTTCACATGATTACATTTTATTGGTACCCAAAATGCAGTACATGCCGAAATGCGAAGCGTTGGTTAGAAGAGCACGAGATTCCCTTTGAAGCGATCGATATGGTGACCACACCGCCTCAACCGGAACAATTGCTGGCTTGGATCCAATCAAGCGAAGCACCGTTAACCCGTTTCTTTAACACAAGCGGCATGAAATACCGTGAATTGCAATTAAAAGAAAAAGTGCCGACCATGACTGCCCAAGACGCAGCCGACGTGCTGGCAACCGATGGTATGTTGATCAAGCGCCCACTGCTAGTTAGCGGCGACCGCTTTTTGATTAATGGATTTAAAGAAAATGAATATGAAGGAGTCTTACTAGAATCATGGAAAAGAAATGCTTAAGAAAAAAAGATAATTTGTGGGTTTTGTTTAACGGGAAAGAATATTGTGTCGGTTTAACAAAAGAAGCGCAAGAAGAACTTGGTGCGGTCACGTTTGCTTCGATTCAAAAAGCAGGAACTGCTTTAAAACAAGGAGAGACCCTTGTTGAGCTAGAAGCGGAAAAAGCAGTCAGTGAATTTCCAAGTCCATTGACGGGCGTGATTTCTTCCGTAAATGAAAAAATCGATCAATCCATTGATACCTTAAATGATGAAGACGAAATGAATGCTTGGCTGGTCAGCTTCAAAGAGGTTGACCCAAGTCAATTTGAAGCTTTGTAAGTCAAATCTGTAAAAACGACTATTTTTTCAAAAAGAATTGACAGTCGGATAAGACGTTGCTATAATTTGCTCAATAAATGAATGCTTTGAAAAGAAGAGTACATGTTCTTAACGTACACAGAGAGCCCTGTTTGGTGCAAATGGGCAACGGAGAGAGGATGGAAGATGGTCTTTGAGCATGAGAGGTGAGTGGAAACAAGCCTATCACGGGAGGCACCCGTTACAGTGCAGCAGTATGCGAAGCAATTCAAGTACTGAGCGAGGCTGTTGATGTGAATCGACAGTAAATCAAGGTGGTAACGCGGAAGTTGTGCTTTCGTCCTTTGTAACAGTATAATGTACAGAGGATGAAAGCTTTTTTTGTGTTTAACCAACCAAAGAGGAAAGATGGGAATAACATGGCATTAATCGAATTGTCGCATGTAAAAAAGTCATTCGGCAAAAAGCAAACGGCTGTCCACGCCGTCAATGATGTTTCACTGCAAGTGGAAAAAGGCGATATCTATGGAATCGTCGGCTACTCTGGTGCTGGGAAAAGTACATTAGTTCGTTTGTTGAACGGCTTAGAATTGCCGACAGCAGGAGATGTAGTCATTAACGGTCAAAATATTTTGGCATTGAAAAACAAAGAATTGAGAAACTTCCGCAAAAAAATCGGCATGATTTTTCAGCACTTTAATCTATTATGGTCTCGAACGGTGGCGGAGAACATCGAATTGCCATTGGAGTTGGCAGGCGTTGAAAAAGCAAAACGCCGGCAACGAGCGCAAGAGCTGATCAAGTTAGTTGGGTTGGAAGGACGGGAAACTGCCTATCCGGCACAATTGTCTGGCGGACAAAAGCAAAGAGTCGGGATTGCTCGTGCACTAGCGAATGAACCAGAAATTTTGCTGTGTGATGAAGCAACGAGTGCGTTAGATCCACAAACAACAGAAGAAGTGTTGGATCTCTTGCTTTCCATCAATAAAAAATTACATTTGACGATCGTGCTGATTACCCATGAAATGAACGTCATTCGCAAAATCTGCAACAAGGTCGCGGTGATGGAGCACGGGCAGATCGTGGAAGAAGGATCAGTACAATCGGTTTTCCGTAACCCGCAGCAGGAAGTGACCAAACGTTTTGTTCAGCAAGATTTGGAACCAGAAGAAGATGTCGAAGAACTACGACAAGCCTTCTTACGAGAAAATCCGCAAGGGCATTTAGTGACCTTGACATTCACACAAGACAACGCCAATGAACCAGTCATTTCACAAGCGATTCGCCGCTTTCAGATCGATGTCAATGTCGTTTATGGAAAGATCCAACAAACCAATGAAGGATCCTTTGGCGGCTTGACGGTCTTATTGACAGGTGAAGCAAATGAGATCGAAAAAGCGATCACCTTTTTCAAAGAGCAGCAAGTAGGCGTGGAGGTGATTGAACGTGGATAAGTCATTTGTAGAAACCTATTTTAATTTTGAAAAAGTCGATTGGGCCAACATGCAGCAAGCAACCCTAGATACCTTGTTTATGACTTTCTTCTCCATGGTTTTAGTGGTTGTGATCGGTTTGCTTCTAGGATTGGCGCTTTATTCACTAGGGCGTAAACAAACGGCGGGAGCCAACATTTTCTATAATGTGGTTTCCATCATCAGCAACGCCTTTCGCTCAACACCATTCATGATTTTAATGGTCTTGATCATTCCCTTTACAACGTTATTAGTCGGTTCGTTCCTAGGGGCAAAAGCAGCGATCCCAGCATTAGTTTTATCGGCTGCGCCGTTTTATGCTCGGATGGTGGAAATTGCTTTTCGTGAAGTCAATCCTGGTGTGATTGAAGCTGCAGAAGCGATGGGCGCTAGTTACTGGGAGATCATTTATAAGATCGTGATCCCAGAAAGTGTTCCGGCATTGATTTCAGGACTGACAGTCACAACGATCTCAATGATTGGTTATACCGCCATGGCAGGCGCGATTGGTGCCGGTGGGCTAGGCGCTTTGGCTTGGCAAGAAGGATTTCAACGTGGAAATTACACTGTTACCCTTGTCGCAACAGTGATTATTTTAATTATCGTTTTCATTATCCAAGGGGTCGGCGATTTCCTTGCGAAGACCACCGACAAACGGTAAATGAAACGAAGAACAAAAAGTGGAAAATATGGGAGGAAATGGATATGAAAAAGATTTTTGGTATTGCAACAACGTTATTATTAACTGCCGCTTTAGCTGCTTGCGGAACGGGCTCAAATTCAGGAAGCTCTGACTCATCTGCGGCTGAGGGAGAATCAACAAAATTAGTGATCGGTGCATCAGTTACCCCTCATGCGGAAATTTTAGAACAAGCCAAACCTTTACTAGCAGAAGAAGGCATTGACCTTGAAATCAAAACCTTCGATGATTATGTGTTGCCAAACAAAGCATTGGAAAATGGTGATATCGATGCCAATTACTTCCAACACATTCCTTATCTAAACAAACAAATCGCAGACAATGGCTATGACTTTGTCAATGCCGGTGCGATCCATATCGAGCCAATGGGTCTTTACTCAAAACGAATCTCTGATATTTCGGAACTAGAAGATGGTGCAACGGTTCTTACCTCCACTTCTGAATCTGACTGGGGTCGTATCCTAACGATTTTACAAGATGCTGACTTGATCACCTTAAAAGACGGCGTTGATACAGAAACGGCAACCTTTGATGATATTGCTGAAAATCCGAAAAACTTAGAATTTAAACATGACGTCGATCCATCTCTTTTGGCGACTGCTTATCAAAACGACGAAGCAGACCTAATTGCCATCAATGCGAACTTCGCCTTCGGAATCGATTTGAATCCAGCGGATGATTCTGTTTTGTTAGAAGCGGATAATTCTCCTTATGTCAACGTGATCGCTGTCCGCAGTGGTGATGAAGATAGCGACAAAATCAAGAAATTGATCGAAGTGTTGCATTCAGACGAAATCAAAGACTTTGTTGAAAAACAATGGCAAGGTTCAGTGAAAATCGTTGATGCTGACGCACAATAATTTACTGATAGTAAAATGATTTTAAAAAGAGCGTACCGCTATTCAAGCGGGCGCTCTTTTTGTTGGGGAAAGGCAATGATCGGTTGGAAAAAAGAGAGCTCTTGCCAAATGCATTCATAAAGCAAGGGAAGCTCAGGGTGCTTCTTTAAAAGTTTTTCGTAATGGGGAAGCTGTGTCAATAAAGCCTGGACCAAACGTCGGGAACGTTCAGATAAGCGAGGGTTTAGTGGCGGATAGACAAATAAATTGCCTTCCAACAATGCCCCCAGCAGATGGGTTTGAAAAATTTTCGGCAAAAGAACCTCTAACGGCTGTTGGAGCGGATGCTCCAACAAAATCGGCGTGATGATTCGTCGCAAAAGGAAGGCTTCTTCTGTTGGCACATAGAAAGGTTCCAGTGTTAGCAGCTGTTTCCATAAAAATAAGTAGCTGCGTTCACCAACTAAATAAAAACGTGGCACAAAACATGTTGGATAAATTTGCTGAGTAAACGGGGCGGGGGTGCTAGGATAAAAAGCCTTTGCTCGTAACTGATGGATCTTCTTCAGTTCTTGAAACGCTTGTTTGGGGGAAAGCGTTGGGTTTGCTAAGAGGGTAAGGCGAAAAAGCAAATAGCGCAGTTGTCGTTCATTGCCAGTAATCAAAGGATAGCTGCGGCGATCGATAGCTAGTTGATAAGGTGCTAAAAAGCTGGAAAAGGCTGAAAAGCGCCGATGCAAACTGGATGGGCTAAGATAATAGCGTTTGTAGAGATCTGCAAAGGAAATAGTCGGCATTTTTAACAAGAGCAAGAGAAGCTGATAATTCACGCTTTTGTTGAACAGTGCAGCAATCATTTCTGTATGGGACAGGGAGTGGCCGGTTGATGGCTGCTGCAAACGATGGTTTGCGCGAATATGTCCTTGTTCTACATCATAGTGGAAGGAAAGATCCTCGTTTAAATAGCTTGATAACAGTCGACGGATCGTTTTGACAGAGAGATTTTGGGCGGCAGCAGCTTTACTCAAGGGGAGGGGATTTTCGGTTAAGAGTGTTGTGGACAGTCGCAGCATTTGCATAATATCTTTTTCAAGAATATTTTTCAACATCATGCACCTCTTTCAGCTGAATTTTACAACTGTCCTTATTATAAGGGAAATTCACTCGTTATTTTAATGCACAAAAAATAGTCAATAAAACGTAATAAAAAACGAGGTTTTTGTCGAGCATTTATTTGAAATTGCTGCTAGATAAAATTAAATGAGAGGAGGGATGCAAAAAAAAAACACCTTCTAAAACAAAAAGGGTGGTTTTTTATATAGGTATCGTTATAAAAAATCAATATGAATGGACGTTAACGGGTCTCACTAGGCAATAAAATCGTTTGCCGTTGCCCATCGTCATATACATAGACTTTTTGGGGATACAGGTCGGAATACCGGTACGGTAGATCAACACCAAGTTCGATTTGACTTTGGGCTTGAGAAAAAAGCAGGGTGACACGACCATGATTGTTTTGGACTTCAAAGGTGAGCAGATTTGTCAACGGAATAAACCCTTTTAAATCAAGATCAATGATTAACCATATACTATCGATCAGTTCGCTAGGTAGTGTTTGAACAATACCGCCAGAAGCGTAACGACTGCGGTGATCATCAAATGTTTCAAACATAATAAACCCCTCCTTCAAGTAGGCTTGCCATTAACATCAAATTTGTCTATTTATCATAATGAAGAACCGTCAAAAATGCAACTACTTCTGCTTTTCTTTTTGGTCAGCGACGCATTTTAAATATTCTCTTAAAAATTTGTTGGGATGGTTGGACAAAGTTTTGCAATGACGCCTTTCAGCGGAAAATAGCCAGTTGCAGCGCACTAGCCCTTCGTAAGAATGAAAAAGACTCTTAAAGGGAAAGCCCTTCAAGAGTCTTACATTTCTTAGAACTGTCTGTTGATTGAAGACGCGATTATAAGAATGTCGGTCTATGATTATTCTTCGTCTTCACCGATAACTGCTGGCTCAGCAGCTTCGCCGGCTTCTTCATCTTCAGAGATTTCTTGTGGTTCAGTAACCGCAACGATTTGTTCTTCTGGATCGGTCACGATCGTGTACTCGTCGTTCTTAGGCAGATCAGCCACTGTTAATGAATCACCGATCTCTAATGACGTTACATCGATCTCAACACGTTCCGGCAATTTGTCTGGTGTTGCTGATACAACGACTGTATACAAGTTTTGTGCTAGAACACCACCAGCTTTGACACCAGCAGATTCGCCAATCAAGGTTACTTCTGCTTCTACTTCGGTTTCTTCATTCATATCGACAGATAGGAATTCAACGTGGGTTAAATTGCGTGTGAAGGTATCTGATTGATACTCTTTGATCAGTGTATTAACTTTTTTACCTTCTAAACTAATCGTAATAACGGTATTCAATCCATTTTCACGCAAGATCTTTTCTAATTCTGCTGCATTGACAGCAATCGGTGTGCTTTCTACTTTGTACCCATTGACAATTGCAGGTACTTTTCCTTCGTGACGCAACTTGTTCCGTAAAGAACGTGGGCGAACTTCTCTTTTCGTAACTTCTAATGATACTGACATAACTCAATTCCTCCTAAAATTTTCTCGTTAATAACGAGATTTTTTAAGCAAATTTTGTTAACTCTGCACATTAAGTGGTACGTGAGTGAAAACACGCAAAAGGGCAGTTGTGTACACAACTGCCCCAGAAAGTTTTGGTTCAACTTTTCTCCACCAGGTCATAACGCTGTGTATGAGAAACTATATTTACTTTACTCTTTAACCTTACGCAAAAAGACAAAGAAAGTCAAATCATATGAAATCCCAGCAGTTTCCTTTCGCTAGATCCTGAGCTATAATAGCCACTATGGAGAAGAACTTATGCGTTTAGATAAAGTGATCGAGCAACAATTGAATACTTCTCGGAAAGAGATGAAACGGTTGTTCCAGCAAGGAAAGGTCCTTGTGGATCAAAGGATTGAGCGAAGACCTGAGCGCAATGTCGATAGCGCCATCCATCAAATCATCGTTGCGGGTCGGCAGTTGGAGACGCAGGAACGCTATTATATCGTCAACAAGCCCAATGGTGTTGTTACAGCGAATGTTGATCAACAGCACCAGACAGTGATCGATTTGATTGCACCAAAGGACCAGCACCCAGATCTTTATGCCGTCGGTCGATTGGATCGGGACACGGAAGGGTTGGTATTAGTTACGACGAATGGTCAGTTAGGCTATGACTTGCTGCATCCCACGAAAAAGGTGACCAAGCGATATGAAGTGGTGGTCAATGACTTGGTGACCCCTGAAGATGTGGCGGCATTTGCCACAGGGATCACCTTTCATGGTGGTGTCACTTGCAAACCAGCTGCCCTAACGATCATCGATGTCCGAGCGGATCGTTCCTTTGTTTCGTTAGAAATTGCTGAAGGCAAGTTCCATCAAGTGAAGAAGATGTTTCTAGCTCGGGGAAAAAAAGTGATTCAGCTGAAACGAACAGCGATGGGTTCGCTGGTTCTACCAGATGATTTAGCAGTGGGCAGTTATCGCTCGTTGACGCAAGAAGAATTAAAAGGATTGGCGGCGCATTTCCGCTGAGAAAGAGGGAGAAAATGAAGTATAAAACATTATTATTTGATGTCGATGACACGATCCTCGACTTTCAAGATACCGAAGATCAAGCCTTAAAAGCACTATTTGAAGCTCATGGCTTGGAAATGACCCCAGAGCGCAAACAAAGCTATCAAACCATCAATCATGATTTGTGGCAGCAGTTTGAGCAAGGAAAAATCACGAGAGACCAAGTCATCAATGAGCGTTTCGGCTTGTTTTTTGAAACGCAAGGCATTCAGGTCGATAGTTCAGCAGTTGAATTGGCGTACCGAGAATTTCTAAATGAAGGACATAAACTGTTAGACAATAGTGATGAGGTCTTAGCGGAGTTAGCGCAACATTTTGACCTATACGTGGTGACCAACGGGGTTTCTGAAACCCAATACCGCCGCTTGGAAGATGCCAAATTAAAGCCCTATTTCCGTGATATTTTTGTTTCAGAAGATACAGGGTATCAAAAACCAATGAAAGAATATTTTGACTACGTGTTTGCTCGCATACCAAACGTAAAAAAACAAGAAACAGTCATCATTGGCGATTCACTGACTTCAGATATCTTAGGCGGACAATTGGCAGGGATTGATACGATTTGGTTCAATCCAAAGAAAAAAAACAGTGGTGAGATTCAGCCTACTTACGAGATCGAACGTTTGCAGCAATTACTTCCTTTATTACAGCACTGATTCTACAGAAACAGTAGTAATTTGCCGAATTTTCGCTATAATAGAACCAGTGTGAATTTTTTAAGATGAAAGAGGTTAATTGAATGACGAATGGCAAGCCCATTATTATTGGTGTGACAGGTGGATCAGGTAGTGGAAAAACAAGCGTGAGTCGGGCGATCTTTAATCATTTCCCCAACCATTCTATTATGATGCTTGAACAAGACTCCTACTATAAAGACCAAAGTGATCTGAGCTTTGAAGAACGGTTGAACACCAACTATGACCATCCTTTTGCATTTGATACTGATTTGTTGATCGATCACTTGCAGCAGCTGCTTGCATATCAAACGATCGAAAAACCTGTCTATGATTATGTCGCTCATACTCGCAGCGAAGCAACGATCATTCAAGAACCCAAAGAAGTCATTATCTTGGAAGGGATCTTGATTCTAGAAGATGAGCGATTACGTAATTTAATGGATATTAAACTTTATGTTGATACAGACGATGATATTCGGATTATTCGCCGAATCAAACGTGATATGGAAGAACGTGGCCGGACGTTGGATTCTGTGATCGAACAATACTTGACGGTGGTAAAACCAATGTATCATCAATTCATCGAACCGACAAAACGGTATGCTGATGTCATCGTACCAGAAGGCGGCGAAAACCACGTAGCCATCGATTTGATTACGACCAAAGTAGCGACCTTCTTATCCTAAGTTTTTTTAACCGTCGATGGGAATGTTTCTATGAAAAGTAACCATTGATTCATGAAAAAACTGCTGATAGGCACTCTTTCTTGAGAAATGCGTATCAGCAGTTTTTGATTTTATAAAAAAACAGTAGTATTCCGACTATTTTTATGGTAAAGTAATCCTCATGCGACGAGTCGAGAAGGTCTAGCATTAGCTGACCAGATTGATAGCAGAGGCACACCGCGTAAGCAACCTACCGGATTTGTAGGGTGTCGGAATATTCCTTTTGTGGAGATAGGGTATTCTACTAGCAATAGTACTGTGAGTGAAGAAAGCTGTGAACATTTTTGTTCACAGCTTTTTTTGTTTATTTAAGTGAGGGAACAGCGATAAATGGTGGAAGATTCTCCCCAAGGATGGTAACCAGTGCCAATCGGTTCAAAAGCAAACTGCTCATAAAAAGTAGAAAGATCCGTACATAGATACAGAGAATCAAAACCAGCTCCAGCAGCACGTTGCTTGGCTTTTTCGATCAAAAGGCGGGCACCGCCTTGGCCACGCCACAAAGGGTCCACATACAAGGCGCAAAGCCAAGGGGTCAAATCCATCCGACTGATGAAGTCGTTGGGGATCAAGCCGCCGCAGCCGATGATTTGATAACGTCCGTCTGCTGCGATTTCTTCGTTGACCAGTAGCAGCCATTGCGGCAAACTGCTTGTTGAAAAACTATGGGTCAGGCTGTCTTCATAAACCATGAGGGAGTCGGGGCTAGCCCACTGATTTTGGAAGTAACGAATGGCTTCTGCCAAGTATTCAGGGTGTTCTTTAAGGGTGATGACCTGCATTTGTTTTTCTCCTTTATCCTTCTTTAGGTAAGCGAATCTGAAAAATAACCCCTCGTGGCTGCAAATCTTTGACCTGGATTTGTCCTTTGTGCTCTTCGACGATTTGCTTGGCGATCGCTAAGCCTAAACCATAGCCGCCGGTCTCCTTGGAGCGGGAACGATCCTCGCGGTAGAAGCGGTCAAAGATGCGAGCTTTCTCTTCATCGGAAATAGTTGGGCCAGTATTTTTGACCTCGAGCAGCCATTGCTTGTTAGAAATCTCCGATAAGAGCGTAATTTTATCACCGCTGCTGGTATATTTTAAGGCATTATCTAGGAGAATCACGAGGACTTGATGAATTTTCTTTTGGTCAAAGCAAGCGGTCGTTTTGGCAAAATTTTCGACAATAAAATGTTTTTGATCCAATTCGGCAATTTCTTTGAAAGGTTTGACTAAGTCATCGATAAACGGAGCTAATTCGACGGTTTCTTTCGTTAACAGCAGTTGATTGGAATCACTGCGGGCGATCGTCAGCAGGTCCGCCGTTAAACCAGTCAGCCGCCGGGTTTCCGCTAACGCTTGGGCAATGCTTTCAGATTCTTCAATGATCGTATGATTGGGCTTGGTAAACAGGCGCTCCAGACTGTTTTGAATGATCGTCAATGGTGTGCGCAGCTCGTGAGAAGCATTTTCGACAAATTCTTGTTGTTTCTTCCACGAGGCTAAAATCGGGCGCATGTTCAAGCTGGAAAGCAAGTAGCTGATCCCGATCGAGAGAATCCAGAAAAAAATCATCGATAAAATCAAGATGGTTTGGAAATTGTTCATGGCATTTTTGATTTGATTGGTGTTCGCTAAGACTTGGATATAGCCGACCCCGGCGTCATTGGTTGGGGCTTTAGTGGTGATTGAGCGAAACAAAAGGGTTTCTTCTTCCTCTGACAAGGACTGATCCACCACTGAAAAAGACGTGATACTGTCTAAGTGGCTCGTATCTAAAGATAGACTTGCCAATTGTGAAAAACGTCCGCCTAAGGTCTGTTTGTTTAAAATCTCGCCGTCCTCAGACCAGAGGATCAACTGGGTATTGAAGCGATTGGTCCCAGGGATCTTTGGCATGGCACTATCCGGCGGCAATACCTCTAGATTGGATTGCGAAGCGCTGATCTCTGCTTGGATCAAGCGGGTATCTTTGACTGCTTGTTCCAAAGAAATGTCGGTTTGTCGATAAGCCGATTGGTTGAATAATTGGAGGACGATGGTTCCTAAAAGTAAGAAAACCAAGGCAAAGGCACTGACATTTAGGAGAAAAGAGTGCAGTCGTTGTCTCTTAGTGCGTTCTTTGTTCATAGACTAGGCTCCTTGCATGATATAGCCGACATTTCGCAACGTGCGGATCTCTTTGTCGATTCCTGTCTGGCGCAAGTGTTTTCGCAGATTGCTCATGTAGACTTCGACGACAGTTAGGGTCGTTTCTGAATCAAATCCCCAGATGCGATCAAAAATCTGTTCCTTGGTCAAAATAATGTTTCTATTTTGTAGAAAATAAAGCAGTAGCTCAAATTCTTTCCCTTGAATCGGTAAAAGCTCTCCTTGGTAGCTGACCTCGTTGGTGCCAAGGTTACAGAGCAATCCATTATATTCCAGTGTATTTTCATTGAACAAACCTAAGGAGCGTTTTAGTAACGCTTTGATCCGCATCAATAACTCTTCCCGATAAAAAGGCTTAGTCAAATAATCATCAGCCCCTTTTTGAAAGCCGGTTACTTTGTCTTCTAAGCCGTCTTTAGCGGTCAAAATCAGGACGGGTGTTTGGAGTCCTTTTTTTCGCAATGCTGAAAGCACCTCATAGCCGTTCATCTCAGGCATCATCAAGTCAAGAATAATCAAGTCATAGATCCCCGTTTCTGCCTCGTACAAGCCTTCGCTGCCATCATATGCTTGCGTGACTTCACCGATTTCGCTGATGATTTCTTTCATATTTTCAGATAATGTTTTGTCATCTTCGATTACTAATAATTTAATCATGTTCCCACCTCTTTAAGGATAAGAATAGCACGAATAGCATAAAAAATGCTTAAAAAAACTGTTTTGTCTTAAGCTGCATTTAAGATAGCTGCCGTAAATTCAGTGCATGGATTTCAAGGGAGGAACATTTTATGAAATTAAAAAAAGTCTTTCAAAGAAAAGAGACGAAATATCTATTAACTAAGGAGCAATTTCCAGCATTTCTTGGCGAGTTGCAGCAAAAAATGGCGATCGATGAATATGGGCAACACACGATTATGTCCTTGTATTACGATACCCAGGATTACCGCTTTATTCGTCATTCGATGGACAAACCGAAATACAAAGAAAAATTTCGGGTCCGTAGCTATGGGGTACCGACAGAACAACAGTTGATTTTTTTAGAGATCAAAAAGAAAGTCAGTGGCGTGGTCTACAAACGCCGCGTTCCGATGCCCTATGCTGACTATTGCCGTTGGATGCAAACGGGGGTCTTGCCGTCAATGGAGGAAGCCCCGCAAATCGCCGCGGAGATCCACTGGTTATTTAAGAAAAACCCGGACCTACTGCCGAAAGTCTTGATTGCCTATGATCGCCTGTCGCTGTTTGTTGATGATGATAGTGAATTTCGCGTGACGTTCGATCAAAACATTCGCTTTCGCACCTGTGATCTCATGTTAGGTTCTGGCAGTGACGGTGCGCTAGTCGCACCGGAAGTCGGAGTGTTGATGGAAGTCAAAGCCCTCGGCTCTTATCCAATATGGTTTGTGGAACTACTGAACAAATACAGTGTGCGCAAAGGCAGCTTTTCAAAGTATGCCCAAACCTATCAACGGCATTTATTCAAGAAGGAGGAACGGTTACATGTTATCTAGTCTATTTTCTGGCGATACGAGCACCCTTGAATGGAGTAGCTTATTGATCTGTATCGCCGCCTCATTGCTTTTAGGGTTATTAGTGGCAGCGATCCATATGATCCGCAATGTCTATACGAAAAACTTCGTCATTACCTTGGCAGTCTTACCGATTCTCGTTCAATCGGTGATCATGCTAGTCAACGGCAATCTTGGCACAGGGGTGGCGATCTTAGGCGCTTTCAGTTTGATTCGTTTCCGCTCGGTTCCCGGGGGTTCTAGAGAGATCACCAGCGTCTTTTGGTCGATGGGGATCGGTCTGGCAACTGGGATGGGGTATGTCGGCTATGTGGTCATTTTTTCCATTATCGTGGCGCTTTTCTTGACCCTTTTATATACGGTACCCTTTGGCGATCGACAAGCTACGAGTGAACGGGAACTGAAGGTCACGATTCCGGAAGATTTGGATTATCCGCAATTATTCGATGATCTCTTTGAAAAATATACGCATTCTGCCAAACTGACATCGGTTCGAACGACGACGATGGGAAGCTTGTATGAATTGCGCTATCAGTTGCTGTTAAAAGACCAAGCGCAAGAAAAGCAAATCATTGATGAAGTTCGGGTTCGTAATGGCAATTTACCTGTTGTTTTAGGCAAGCTCACCGCTAACCGCGATGAGCTGTAGAAGGAGGAACCTTTTATGAAAAAACTCATTTATCCACTCTTGCTCTCATCACTGCTCTTAGGCGCTTGCGGGCAAACCGATAGTACTAGCACGAGCAGCAGTTCCAGTTCCGCAGCAGCTGTTTCCGGTTCGGCCGCAGTGACCAACGTTTCAACGACCCTTGATGATTCTGTGGACTATTACGGTAGTTACGAAGAAGAAGATGTTGATGCTTCCTACGATGAGGCAACTGCTATGCAACTTGAATTGAATGGCAGCGACACGACGGCTGTTGATGGCGTTTCAGTGGAAGACCAAACCGTGACGATCACCCAAGCCGGCACCTATGTCGTCAGCGGGTCGTTAAGTAATGGGCAACTGGTTGTCAACGTCAACAAAGAAGAAAAAGTCCATCTGATCTTTGCCGGTGTCACGATCACCAATGAAGCAGGGGCAGCCGTCGTCATTGAACAAGCAGAAAAAGTCATCACGACCTTAGCCAGTGATACGACGAATACTCTGACGGATGGCAGCAGCTACACCTTGGCTGAAGGCGAGACAGAACCAGATGCTGCCTTTTATAGTAAAGAAGATTTGTCCATCAACGGCGATGGGACGCTGGTGATCACAGGAAATTACAGCAACGGACTGCGCAGCAAAGATGATTTGGTTTTAGCAGGTGGTACGATTGAAATCACAGCGAAAAACAACGCCATCAAAGGAAAAGATTCCGTATCGATCTTGGCGGGGAACTACACACTGAACACCACTGAAGGAGATGGCATCCAAGCGAATAATACGGAAGATGCGGAAAAAGGCTACGTTGCGATCGATGGTGGTACTTTTTCGATCCAAAGTGGTCGTGACGGGATTCAAGCAGAAACAAATTTAAGCGTACAATCAGCTGATATTACGATCAAAACGGCTGATGGGGCACAAAGTCAGTCGCTAGTGACGGATGAAAGTTACAAAGGATTGAAAGCTGGCGGTGTGATGACCATCAGCAGCGGCACCTTTACGATCGATAGTGCGGATGATAGCTTGCATGCCAATGATACGATCAACATTGCAGGTGGCACGATCACTGCCAGCAGTGGCGATGATGGGATCCACGCCGACAATGAATTGACGATCTCCGACGGAACGATTTCTATCGAAGAATCCTATGAAGGATTAGAAGCAAGTGTAATCACGATTGCTGGTGGCACGACACACGTCGTGGCTAGCGATGACGGGATCAATGCCGGTGGTGGCAGTGATACGGATGAAACAACGGGACAATTTGGTCAAGACAGTTTTGGCGGCGGCCCTGACGGCGGCGATACCGCGGATGACAGTAAACAGATCACGATCACTGGTGGAACGTTGGTCATTGATGCCGAAGGGGATGGCCTGGATAGTAATGGCAATGTCACCATGAGTGATGGCGTCGTCATCGTAAATGGTCCAACGACCGGTGGCAATGGTGCTTTGGACTATAACGGAACATTTGAACTCACCGGCGGCGTCTTGTTAGCGGCAGGCACGACCGATATGGCCATGAACGTTAGCGGTGGTAGTCAACAGTCGATCGGAATCAGTTTCGATCAAACCCAATCAGCCGAGACCCTAGTGACCTTAAAGGACAGTCAAGGTCAGACGATCTTGTCCTATGCCCCAAGCAAAAGCTACCAACACGTGGTTCTTTCCAGCCCAGATTTGACCGATAGCAGCTATACGTTGGTCAGTGGTGGGACGAATGATGCACAAGCAGTCTCCGGTTATTATGCTGGCGGAACCCTCAGTGATGGGACAGAGTTAGGAACATTGTCCGTCACGGATACGATCGCTAACTTGACCCAATCAGGTGCAACGGCGACAACCAATCAGATGGGCGGTGGTTTTGGTCGTTAGTTGAAGTTTCGCCAATCATCACCAAATGTTTATCCAAAAAATCAACAGATCGCAGGAAGCAGCTGCGGTCTGTTTCTACGATTCAAAAAATCAGGAGATGGTTTAAGTTCAATTTAAGCTAGGATCCTTATAGTCGAAAGACAATAAATAGCTATTCAGGAGGAACAAAGATGAATTTTTTGAAACGAGGTCTTCAAAGTTTATGGGCGAAAAAAGGCCGGAGCCTGTTGCTGATCGCTGTATTTTCTGCAATCTTGATTTTTGTATTAGCGGGTTTGACGATTCGCAGTGCGGCATTGGTAGCGACTGAAAATGCCCAGAAAAGTGTAGGCGCAACTGTGACGTTGCAAGCAAACCGCGAGCAGGCTTTTCAGCAAAGAAGTTCTTCTTCTGACAGCGATGACCAAAGCAACCGACCAGACCCAGGGAGTTTTCAATCGACGCCCGTAGCGATCACTGATGCCCAAGCGATCGCCGATCTAGACGGAGTCGCCTCATACAGTTTTGAAGTCAGCACCTCCGCTGATGCCGTCAGCGGGATCGAACCGATCTCAAGCAGTGACTCCTCGACAGAGTCAGGAACAACCGATAGCAGCGAGACGGGGCAAATGGACGGTATGCCAGGAGGAATGCCTGGCGGGAATATGAGTACGGGTGATTTCCAAATCACTGGTGTATCAAGCAGTGCGGCGTACACGACTTTTTCGGAAGGAACAGCGACGATCACGGATGGAGAAGGCATTACTTCTGAGGATGAAGGTACGAACCAAGTCCTGATCGAATCCTCACTAGCTGAAGCGAATGATTTGGCGGTCGGAGATACGTTTTCGATCACTGATGCAGAGGACAATGAAGTAGAAGTGACCATCAAAGGGATCTATGAAACGAGTGAAGTTGGCAACAGCATGAGCCAAATGTTTAACTTTCTCAACCCAGCCAACACGATCTTTGCTTCTTATACCCTTGCCAATACGTTGAGCGGCAATGAGGACACCATTGATTCGGCAACCTATACCTTGAGTGATCCGTCTGAAATGACAGCATTCGTGGAAGAAGCAGAAGGGTTGATCGATACAGAAACCTACAGCATCCAAACCAACGATCAAATGTATCAATCGATGCTGACACCGTTGAATAATGTCGCTAGCTTTGCAAAAAATATTATTGTCTTAGTTGCTGCTGCCGGTATTATTATTTTGACGTTGATCGTGATGATGTCGATTCGGGAACGTCGCTATGAGATTGGCGTATTGCTCTCTTTAGGTGAGTCACGGGCCAAAGTGATTCTACAATTTTTCACAGAGATTTTTGTTTGTATGGTGTTTGCTTTAGGGATTGCGGCCGCTAGCGGCAATCTTGTCGGTAATGCTGTCGGAGAGCAATTATTGGCGCAACAAACGGAGACGACGACTGACCAAGCAGCCACTGAAAACGCTGGTCCTGGAGGTGGGGAGATGCCGCAAATGGGCGGCAACCGTGGTGGTTCTTTCCCATCCTTCACCCAATCAGCAGAAGTGGAGTCCTTAGAAATCACCGTTTCCCCTCAACAAATTGGTCTATTGGCATTACTCGGTCTAGGGATCAGTTTTGGCTCGATCTTACTCTCTTCCGCGGGCATTTTGCGGTTGAATCCGAAAAAAATCTTGGTTTCTTAGGAGGAACGACATGACATTACGAACAGAACAATTAGGCTATTGGTATCAAAGCGAAGCAGAAGCGCTGTTTCGTGGCGTTGATTTGACCTTTGAACCTGGCAAGATGTATGCGATCTTAGGTTCCAGCGGATCGGGGAAAACAACCTTCTTGTCGCTGATCACGGGCCTAGATACCCCGAAAGAAGGAAAGATCCTTTACAACGAAGAAACGTTAGCGAAAATCGGATTGCGGGAATATCGTCGCAAAGATGTTTCCATCGTGTTCCAAGCCTATAATCTACTGCCTTATATGTCGGCACTGGACAATGTGATCACAGCCATGGCGATCGCCAAGTCACAGCAAGCCGATAAAAAGGCCTATGCTTTAGCCAACTTAGCCAAAGTTGGCATCACAGAAGAGCTGGCACTGAAAAAAGTGACCCAATTATCGGGTGGGCAACAGCAGCGGGTCGCTATCGTTCGCGCGTTGTGCTGTGAGCATGAGCTGATCGTAGCCGATGAACCGACTGGAAACTTGGATGAAACGACCTCCAAAGAAATCGTTAAACTGTTTCAAGAAATTGCCCATGAGCAAAAAAAATGTATCATCTTAGTGACCCATGAACAAGAAGTAGCAAAGGCTTGCGATGTCGTTTATGAGCTGAAGGAACGAGCCTTTTCTAAAGTTGATAGGTGAGCTTAACCGCTCGTTAGTGAAAGAAAGATCGTCATTCTAGTTCCCTCATTGAGCAAGACTGAAATGAAAATACCGCAAAGTCTGCTTGCATCTTCTAGGTGCTCCTCTTACAATAGAAGTAATTGTAAACGAAGAAATTTGTGAGAGGAGCAAGCAGATGCGGCTTTTTATTGACGGCGACGGTTCGCCAGTGAAAAATGAAGTGATTGAACTGGCTCAGCAGTATCAGCTGCCGGTAGTAATCGTGACCAGTGTCGATCATTATACGACCAAAGATTATCCTGCCCACGTTCACTTTGTCTATGTCGACAAAGGCTCGGATCGCGCGGATTATGAAATCGTGAAGGAAATAGAACCCGGCGATTTTCTCGTCACCCAAGATTATGGCTTAGCCTCGTTGGTCTTGCCGAAAAAAGCGCGGGTTTTTCACCATAACGGCACAGAGTATTTGCCAGAAACGATCGATTTTTTACTCGGACAACGCTACTTAGGTGCGCAGATGCGTAAAGCAGGCAAGCGCACAAAAGGACCGAAACCTTTTACGAAAGAGGATCGGGAAGCCTTCAAACGAATCTTTGAAAACGAATTGCGACAGACCCTTGCAAAATAAGCACCCTCAAGACCCAGCTTCTGCATGAAACACGGGAATTGAAGGTGCTTATTTATTTCTTACGAAAACGATCATAGAAGTATTTACCAACTAAAGCCACGATCGCGAAAAATGCCAAGGTATATCCGAAGATCCCCATCTGATGGACGAAAGCTCCTTGTTGCGGACTAGCCACCACCAATAAAGAAGAACCAAGGATGACCGCAGCTAGAATAATACCGATCACCAGTCGATTGACCATCTGATCAAAGCGGTCCAATAGCTGTTTTTGTTCGCGGATTTCTAGATTCAACCGGTGTTTACCAGTCGCAAACGTGTCTAAGACAGCCAAGGTCCGATCAGGAAGATGGCTAAGTGCCCGCAAGCTTTTTGCGGTTGCCAAGGCGCTTTTTTTCACCTCATCTTCAATACTCAGCTGCTGTAGGAAATATTTTTGTGCAAAGGGCTGAGTGACTTCCATCATTGACAATCCGGGGTCTAAAGCTTTGATTACACCTTCCAAGGTGCCAAAAGCCTTGATCAGCAAGGTGACGTCTCGATGCATCTGCAGTTGGTTATCATGGCAGATCGTGATGACTTCCGCCATCACTTTTTGCAAGTCGATATCCTTTAGCGGCATATTATAGTAGTTTTCAACAAATTTTTGAAGATCCTGATAGAAGGCGACTTCGTCAAAGGAACTGCCGCTGCTGTTGCACAACCGCAAGACAGCTTTACCGACTTCTTGGGTGTCTTGGGTATAAAGAGCAATCAACGCATCGGCTAAACGGCTGCGTAAAGACTGATCCAAATGCCCCATCATCCCAAAGTCCAAGAAAATCACTTGGTAAGGCGGCATGACCGCTTCTTCTTGCCATTTCAACGAATAATCGACACCGCCAAGGACACCGACGCGCTGCTTGACCTGAAATGGTTTTGGTCGATTGGCTTGATCTGTGAAGACATGTAAAAAAAGATTGCCAGGATGCGGATCAGCGTGAAAGAAGCCATCTTCAAAGACTTGCTTCATAAAGTTTTCGACTAATAGCGTGCCCACTTGTTTTTTCACGGCTTTCACGGACTGATTGTCATAAACGATGTCATGATTGTTGCGGGTCAGCAAGCAATTCAAGCTTTCACCGGCCATGTAATCCATGACTAATACTTTTTGAGTACACCATTCGGGATAAACTTTAGGCAATGCCAACTGCGGGTCTTGGTGATTGTTGCGGTAGAATTCCTGTGCATTTTTCATCTCTTGCAAAAAATTCGTTTCATTGGCAAGGGATCGTCGGACTTCGCTTAGCACGCTTTTTAAATCCACTACATTGGCTTCTGGAATTGCGCGAACCAACGGCAGGGCTTTTTCAAAAAGATCGAGATCCACTTGGATCGCCGCAATGATCCCCGGATGCTGTACTTTGACGATCACTTCTTTGCCGCTGAGCAAGTTTGCTCGATGGGCTTGTCCGATGGAAGCTGAGGCGACTGGAATTTCATCAAAAGCGGAAAAAACTTCCGTTAGCGGTTGCTGCAGTTCTGCTTCCAGCAGTGCTTTGACCTTGGGAAATGGATCACTTTTGACATTGTCCTGTAGCTGCTTGAAGGCATCAACGAAGGTGCTGGAAAGCAGATCATTGCGGACCGAAAGCATCTGCCCGATCTTGATAAATGTTGGTCCTAATTCTTCAAACGCTTGACGCACCATTTCGGGGTGCTGCTGTTTGCTGATATTTTGAACGACTTTGTATTTCAAAAAGACTTGAACGATTTGTTTTAATCGTCCTTTTCTAGAAGGAGCGGTTTGTTCTGTCATAAGTCCCACCTCTTTAAACGTGCCGTGATATATTCATAGTACTGACAAAATGAAAAACATTCAACTAACGACTGTGTAAGCTTAAAGAAATTTCTGCAAGATTTAATGCCGGTTGGTCGATTTTGTGCTAAAATGTGGAAGACTTAGTTTGGTAGAATCAATGAATACAGGAGGAAATTCTTTTGAAAATCATTTTATTATACGGGGGACGCAGTGCAGAGCATGAGGTATCACTGTTATCCGCTTTTTCAGTTGTTAATGCTGTATATTATAATTACTACCAAGTTCAATTAGTAATGATCACCAAAGAAGGACGCTGGTTAAAAGGCCCATTATTGTCTGAGGCGCCAACGTCACCAGATACTTTGGCATTGACCAACGAAGAGACCAAAGGGGAAGAAATTTCACCTGGGGACATCTATGAAGAAGACGCGATCGTCTTTCCATTGCTCCATGGACCAAACGGCGAAGACGGCACGATCCAAGGGTTTTTAGAAACCATCGGAATGCCTTATGTCGGAGCCGGTGTCTTGACTAGTGCCTGCGGGATGGACAAAATCATGACCAAGTACATCTTGCAAGCTGCGGGAATTCCGCAAGTTCCGTATGTACCAGTCTTGAAAAATGCGTGGAAAGAAAATCCGAAAAAGATTTTTGATCAATGCGAAGGCAGTCTCCTTTATCCGATGTTTGTCAAACCAGCCAACATGGGCTCAAGTGTCGGTATCTCGAAAGCAGAGAACCGCGAAGAACTGCAAAATGCGTTGCAAGAAGCGTATCGCTACGATACCCGAGCGATCGTTGAACAAGGAATCGAAGCTCGTGAGATAGAAGTCGCTGTTCTTGGAAACGAAGACGTGCGGACCACCATGCCGGGAGAAATCGTGAAAGATGTTGCCTTTTATGATTACAATTCCAAATACATTGACAACCGAATCGAGATGCAGATTCCTGCACAAATTCCCGAAGAAACACAAGCCAAAGCCCAAGAGTTTGCGAAAAAAGCCTATACAATGCTAGGCGGCAGCGGATTGAGCCGTTGTGATTTCTTTTTGACCAATAAAAATGAGCTCTTTTTAAATGAGCTGAACACGATGCCAGGGTTCACTGAATTTAGCATGTACCCACTGTTATGGGAGAAGACCGGCTTGCCTTATGGGGATTTGATTGAAGAATTGATCCAATTAGGGATGAATCGTTTCAACCAAAGACGTTCGTTCTTGACCAACGTAGAAGCAACCGAAACGGAAGTAGAAAACGAAAACGAAGCAGAATAAATAGCAGGAAGAAAGCCAGCTCAACTCAAGGAAAATACTTGAAGCGATCTTGTGCTTTCTTTTTTTGTAAAAAAGGAGCGAACCTGATGAATTTTACTGTAAAAGAAGCCGCTGCCGTATTTGGTCAGCAAATTGAAAATGAAACGCCACTTGCCTCTGTGGAATTCGACAGCCGTCTGATCAAAGAAAACAGTCTTTTTGTTCCCTTAGCGGGGACCCGTGATGGACATGAATTTGCCCAGCAAGCCAAAGACAATGGTGCGATCGCCACACTGTGGAGCCACCCTACGATCGAACCACCGCAAGACATCCTTGTGATTCCTGTCACGGATACCGTCAAAGCGTTTCAACAATTGGCACGAGCGTATAAAGAAAAGCTTGCACCGAAAATCATCGGTATTACTGGAAGTAACGGGAAAACGACCACCAAAGATATGGTTGAAGCGGTCATGGCCCAAAAGTACCAGACCTATAAAACCCAAGGCAACCACAACAATGAATTAGGCGTGCCTTTGACTATCTTGCATGCACCAGAAGATACCCAAGTGTTGATTTTAGAAATGGGAATGGATCATGCAGGAGAAATCGAAGTCCTTTCGCGCTTAGCAGAACCTGATGCAGCAGCGATCACTTTGATTGGGGAAGCCCACATTGAAAATTTAGGATCCAGAGAAGGGATCGCCAAAGCCAAAATGGAGATCACCGCAGGATTGAAAAAAGACGGCTTCTTTATGATGCCGGCAGATGAACCATTGTTAGAGCCCTTTGTTCCTAATTTGACGCAAACCATTGAAACTTTTGGCTTAACTGAGGGAGACCTGCAAGGAGACATCGTAGAGGAATCGCAAGACCATACGATTTTTACGGTTGCAGGTACCACCTTTACCCTGCCGGTATTAGGCGGCTATAATGTCAAAAATGCCTTGATCGCGATTGGGTTAGGACGTCATTTTGGTGTAGCAGATGAAGCCATCAAGGAAGGCTTGGCGCATTTTCAATTAACGAAAAATCGGACCCAATGGGTGACTGCCGATAATGGGGCAGCGATTTTGAGTGATATTTACAATGCCAATCCGACAGCCATGGGTCTCGTATTGGATAGTTTCCGCAAATTGCCATTAGCAGGACGACGGATCGCCGTATTAGCAGATATGCTTGAATTAGGACCAGATTCTGCACAAATGCACGAGCAGATGGCCGCACACTTAGACGACTCGTTCCAACTAGTTTTTCTTTATGGCAAAGAAATGCAAGCATTGCAAAAACGACTAGCTCAGTCACCACTTGCTGACAAGGTGCGCTATTTTGCGATCGATGAAAAACCGCAACTGATCGCCTCCTTAAAGGAAACTTTAGAACCTTCCGACAGCTTGGTAATCAAAGGGAGCAATGGCATGGGCTTGAGCGAAGTCGTTGATGCACTAAAAGGAATGTAAAGGGGAGTTGAAATCTTGCTGAAACTTTCAAAACGTGTTATACTTATCTAACGCCGAAAGATGAAGCACAGAATGATTACTGTAAAAAACATTGACGTTTTGAGATAAAATGATGGCTGAGACAAACAACACTTGTTTTAGCCTTTTATAATGCCTTCGTGAAGCGGTTTTTCGGTACCAAGAGAAAGATAAGAGTAAATGGGACTACTCTTGTGTTTCTGAAGAACTAACCTACGCTTCGATGATAGAAAAACAGGCATCGAAAAGATGACCAGCCTAGGAGGATCCATTTGAAATTTAAAGATCTAGAATTATCCAACGAATTATTGACTTCTGTTGAGCGTGCCGGCTTTGAAGAAGCAACACCCATCCAAGAAGCAACGATTCCATTAGCCTTAGCAGGCAAAGACGTGATCGGTCAAGCACAGACCGGTACTGGTAAAACCGCCGCATTTGGTTTGCCAATGTTAGAAAAAATTGACCCAACGAACCATCAACTACAAGGATTAGTGATTGCCCCAACCCGTGAATTAGCGATCCAAACCCAAGAAGAATTGTATCGTCTTGGTAAAGACAAAAAAATTCGCGTACAAGCAGTTTACGGTGGAGCCGATATCGGCCGTCAAATCCGTCAACTAAAAGATCGTCCCCACATCGTAGTTGGTACACCAGGTCGTATGTTAGACCATATCAACCGCCACACCTTGAAATTAGGCACCGTTGAAACGCTTGTATTAGATGAAGCGGATGAAATGTTGAACATGGGTTTCTTGGAAGATATTGAAAAAATCATCAGCCAAGTTCCAGATGTTCGTCAAACGTTGCTATTTTCAGCAACAATGCCGCCAGCAATCAAAAATATCGGCGTGAAATTCATGAAAGAGCCTGAACATGTACAGATCAAAGCCAAAGAAATGACCGCTGATTTGATCGATCAATACTATGTTCGTTCAAAAGACTACGAAAAATTTGATATCATGACTCGCTTATTGGATGTGCAAACGCCAGAATTGACCATCGTTTTTGGTCGTACGAAACGTCGTGTCGATGAATTGGCGCGCGGCTTAGAAGCCCGTGGCTATAAAGCAGAAGGCATTCATGGAGACCTTTCTCAACAAAAACGGATGAGCGTTTTGCGTTCATTCAAGAGTGGTCAACTAGATATCTTAGTTGCCACAGACGTTGCAGCTCGTGGATTGGATATCTCTGGCGTGACACACGTATATAACTACGATATTCCTCAAGATCCTGAAAGCTATGTTCACCGGATCGGACGTACTGGCCGTGCTGGAAAAGGCGGAATGTCTGTGACTTTCGTTACACCAAACGAAATGAGCTATCTGCACGTCATTGAAAACTTAACGAAAAAACGGATGACACCAATGCGCCCACCGACCGAAAAAGAAGCATTCAAAGGTCAACTAGGTGCCGCAATCGATTCTGTTGAAACCAAATTGGATGAAAATGGTTTGGATAAATACTTGCAAGCAGCCGACGATCTATTAGAACGTTATTCTGCACAAGATTTAGCAGCATTGCTTCTAAAAACCATGGCGAAAGATCCTGCTGATTTAGCACCAGTCAAGATCACACCAGAGCGTCCATTGCCTCAAGGGAAAAAATCATTCAACAAAAATGGTCGTCGCAGCAATAACAGCAATGGCGGCAATCGTAACCGCAAAGAAAACGGTGGGAACCGTGGCGGCGGCAACGGCAATAAAGCCCGCGGCAACTATTCAAAAGATGGTGCCCGTAAAAACAACCGCCGCAGCAACGACAAAAAACGCGGTTTTGTTATCAGAAATAACCAAGACTAATTAAGTTTGTGGACCTTGTAAGTAAACTTGCAAGGTCTTTTTTTATATAAAAAACAAATGCCAGTGATTGAAAATCTTAATCTCCGTATAAACTCGTCAGATTTGAATGGTAATTCGCCATTTTTTTGGTAGAATGGTAACTAGCTGAACAAGGGCCAATTCCAATTTGGAAACCCCTATCTTAAGTAAAGGTAGCGAGAAGAATGATCAAAGGAATCGGGATCGATGCAGTCGAGCTGCCTCGAATGAAAGAATTAATTGAAAAAAAACCGCAGTTTATAACGCGTATTTTAACAGAGAAGGAAGCAAAATTATTTGCCCGTTTGCCCCTGAAACGTCAAGTTGAGTTCCTCGGGGGGCGCTATGCCTGCAAAGAAGCGTTCTCGAAAGCTTGGGGGACAGGGATCGGCAAAGTTTCTTTTCACGATATTGAAGTCTTGACCAATGAATTCGGTGCACCGATCGTCACTAAAGCACCGCACCCTTTAGAAAAAATTTTTGTCAGTATCACTCATACAAACGATACTGCCTTTGCACAAATTATCTTAGAAGTATCGGATAGCGAGTAACCTGAGTGGAAGTCGTCACTTGGTGAAGAAAATTACGATACTTTATGGACGAACAGACGACTACATAAAACCAACTTAATTTGTTTGTCTGATCAAGCACTAGTAGAAAGAAGGAACTGGAAATGGTGGTTGCTTACCATAGACCAACGAAAGCGATTATTAATACAACAGCGATTACCGAAAACATCAAAAATGAGATTGCTCACTTACCAAGTGAGACGTTTCTTTTTGCGGTAGTCAAAGCCAATGGGTACGGGCACGGAGCGGTACAAACGGCTCAAGCAGCCAAAGAAGGCGGCGCAGTAGGTTTTTGCGTTGCGACGATTGATGAAGCGATCGAATTGCGAGAAGCAGGGATCAATGAGCCGCTACTGATTTTAGGAGTTGTGAACGTGCATGACATTCCCTTACTTGCGGAATACGATTTTTCTTTTCCAGTCGCTTCGATGGACTGGTTGGTAGAAGCTGATACTTATTTAAAGGAAAATCCTATAAAGACATCCCTTAAAGTACATGTCAAAGTGGATACCGGCATGGGGAGAATCGGCTTTTTAACCCCAGAAGAAGTGCGTCAAGCCGTTCTTTGGTTGGAAGATCATCCCTCTTTTGATTGGGAAGGAATCTTTACCCATTTCTCTACAGCTGATCAAGCTGATACGACTTATTGGGAAACCCAGCACCAGCGATTTAAAGAAGTCTTAACTGTTTTGCCTTATTTGCCGACATATATACATACAGGCAATAGTGCGACCTCCTTGTGGCACAAAGAGGCTGTTGGGAATATGGTCCGTTTTGGGATCGCGATGTATGGATTGAATCCGTCAGGTCATACATTGAAGGAACCATTCTCCTTAAAACCAGCCCTTTCACTTGTTTCTGAACTGATCCAAGTGAAATTACTTGAAAAAGGAGCGGGGATTGGCTATGGTGAGACATATATCACGCCCCGTCAGGAATGGATCGGCACCGTGCCTATCGGTTATGCGGATGGCTGGTTACGAAAAATGCAAGGATTCTCGATCTTAGTAGAAGGCGAACCTTGTGAAATCGTCGGTCGGGTGTGTATGGATCAACTGATGATTCGTTTGCCACGAGCCTTTGCTGTCGGTACAACGGTCACGTTGATTGGTGAGAATCATGGGAAACGAATTACGATGCAGGATGTTGCAGACCAGTTAGAAACGATTCACTATGAAGTAGCGTGCACCCTCTCAGCAAGGGTTCCGCGAGAATATAAAAGTTAGGGTGGTCCTATGGTAAAAAGGGGAGATATTTATTTTGCCGATCTTTCACCAGTCGTTGGATCGGAGCAAGGCGGAATACGGCCGGTCTTGATCATTCAAAATGACTTGGGCAATCACTTCAGTCCCACTGTGATCATTGCGGCGATCACGGCAAAAATGGCGAAGCCGAAATTACCAACCCACATTGGGATTTCCGCTTCTTGCACAGGGATTGGCAAAGACTCCGTCATTTTGATGGAACAGATCCGCACGATCGACAAAAGTCGGTTGAAAGAAAAGGTTTGTCATTTAGACGATAAAGTGATGTGTGAAGTCGATGCTGCTTTGATGATCAGTATTGGTGTGGAGCCGACCTTTGCCACATCAACGATCGAGGTGTAAAACAGCAATGGGGTATTTATTTTTAATAGCAGTTGTCATTTTATTGATTCTCTTTACTTATAAACATATTCGCCGTTTTCTTTCAGAAACCAAAAAGCGCAATGAAACCATGGAACAAGGGTATTACCTTGTGAGTCATACATATGAAGAGAAACGGGAACAGACCTATTATTATGGCGTTTTTCAACAAGGAGACAAAGAACTAATATTAGAAATGTCACTCCAGCTTTATTTACAGCTACAGCCACCGCAACGGGGGATGTTGACCGCAAAAGAAGGCCGAGTCCTTTCTTTTGAAGGGTGATCTTGTCAATAAAGCAACGCTCATGGGGAAAGAGCCGAAATAAGCAGGAAAGAACCGCTCTATTTTGTTCATAGGAGTAGGTTCGGCTCCTGCTTTTTTTGTGCATGTCTTTGTGAGAGTGTTTCTATGGATAAATGAACCGTTAAACGGAATAAAGGAGACCTTTAAAAAAGAGCAATGCAACAAAAAATTGCTGCTGAAAGACTGAGAGGAAGGGACAAGGCACGGTTGCTTTTCACAAAGAATTCAGTTATAGTATGTAGCGACTAGTTTGAAAAGAGGGAAAAAAGTGAACCCATCGATTTATGGACTTACCAAATCAGATTTATCTTTGTGGATAACTGAACAAAATGAAAAGAAATTCCGGGCCAACCAAGTGTGGGAGTGGCTCTATGAAAAACGAGTAACTACCTTTGAAGAAATGACCAATCTACCGAAGCCTTTGATTGAGAAACTGTCGGCAGCCTTTGTGATCAATCCCCTGAAACAGATGGTGGTACAAGAAGCCAGTGACGGGACCGTCAAATATTTATTCCAATTGCCAGACAATCACATGATTGAAACGGTCTTGATGCGTCAAGAATATGGCATGTCCGTTTGTGTGACGACCCAAGTCGGCTGCAACATCGGCTGTACCTTTTGTGCTAGTGGGTTATTAAAGAAACAACGAGACTTAACGGCAGGCGAGATCGTGGCTCAAATCATGTTAGTGCAACACTATTTTGATGAACGCAACGAGGGAGAACGAGTCTCTCACGTAGTCGTCATGGGGATCGGCGAACCTTTTGATAACTATGACAATGTGATACATTTCTTACAGATTATCAACGACCCGAAAGGCTTAGCGATCGGCGCGCGGCATATTACCGTGTCAACCAGCGGCTTAGCGCATAAAATCAGAGAGTTTGCGGAAAACGGCTTGCAAGTGAACTTGGCCATTTCGCTGCATGCCCCAAATAACGAAGTCAGAACCTCTATGATGCGGATCAATCGGAGCTTCCCAATTGAAAAACTGATGGCAGCGGTCGATTATTATTTAGAAAAAACCAATCGCCGCATCACGTTTGAGTATATCATGCTGGATCATGTCAACGACCGACCGGAACATGCCCGTCAGTTGGCAGCATTATTGAAGGATAAAAAGAAATTGTCTTACGTCAACTTGATTCCTTATAACCCAGTGAGTGAACATGACCAATATGCTCGAAGTAAAAAAGCCGATGTGTTAGCTTTTTATGACATTTTAAAGAAAAACGGCATCAACTGTGTGATTCGTAAAGAACATGGGACAGATATTGACGCAGCTTGCGGACAGCTGCGAAGCAAACAAATGAAAAAAGAAGCCTCTGCTTCTTAAATACGTAAAATAAAAGAAGGACTGCACAAGCGCAGTTCTTCTTTTTGTTTTTTATTATCTAAACATTAAAAAAACGCCTTAAAGAAAGCGTATTCCCGCAAAGAAAATTCAAAAAATATTGTTTTACAAGAAAAAAATAGATTATACTAAAGGCTGGTATTCATTAAAAATAACTTATCGTGAAAGGATGATTTGATGGAATGGATTAAATTAATTGGTATTCTAGTTATTTTAGTCGGCTTTTTGCTGAAGCTAGATACTATTGCTGTCGTAATCGTTGCTGGTTTTGTCACCGCGCTTGTGTCGGGGATTTCTGTTGTTGATTTTTTAACAATGTTAGGAGAAGCGTTTGTCAATAATCGACTCGTGACACTGTTCTTGCTGACGCTACCAATGGTCGGCTTGTCGGAACGTTTTGGCTTGAAACAGCAGGCCGTCATATTGATTGAAAAAATCAAAGGCTTGACACCAGGGAAGTTTTTGAGTTTGTACTTATTTATTCGGGAACTTGCTGGCTTTTTCTCTATTCGGATCCAAGGACATACGCAATTTATCCGCCCAATCGTTAACCCAATGGCGCAAGCTGCTGGGGAAAATAAATTTGGGGAACTGGATGAAAAAGATCAGGAAAAAATCAAAGCTCGGGCTGCCGCTAATGAAAATTTCGGGAATTTCTTTGCGCAAAATACCTTCGTGGCTGCTTCTGGTGTGCTGTTGATCGTAGGAACGTTGCAATCACTTGGATATGATGTGGCAGCTAGTTCGATCGCTCAAGCATCATTGCCGATCGCATTGATCGTCTTAGTTATTGCCACGTTATCGAACTTGCTCTTTGATCGCAAATTAGCAAAAAAATATGGCAAGAAGGAGGAGAAATAGATGGAAGGAATCGTTAACGGATTACTAGAATTCTTTTATATCTTGATTGGGCTGCTGTCGATCATGACGGCTGTCCGGGTTTTTCGTGAAGCAGACCATCCTACACGATTGGGCACCTCTGCCTTTTGGTTACTGCTAGGGGTCGTCTTTGCTTTCGGAAATTTTTTGCCGTATCTTGTGGACGGAATTTTGATCGTTTTGATGGGCTGTTTGACCTTCTTCAAACAAGTACAGATCGGTAAAATCGTGGACGTTGATGATGAAAAAGCCGAAGCGTCAGCAAAACGGATCGGTAGTACGATCTTCGTACCATGTATCAGCTTAGCATTGATCGCTGTGGTGATTTCTTATACACCATTAGGGGGCCAAGTGGGGATCGGGATCGCGTCGATCTTAGCACTATTGTTGGCAGCCGTGCTAACTTCCGCTAAACCAAAAACAGTGTTAGACGATTCCGACCGGATGCTTCGTCAAGTCGGAACTGCCGGTATCTTGCCACAGTTATTAGCAGCACTAGGTGTCATTTTTAACGCTGCTGGTGTTGGTGACGTGATTTCTCAAGGAATCTCTGGCGTCGTGCCAGAAGGCAATCGTTTTATCGGTGTCGTGGCTTACTGTTTAGGAATGATGATCTTTACTATGATCATGGGAAATGGCTTTGCAGCCTTTACCGTTATAACTGCCGGTATCGGTGTACCTTTCGTGATGGCGCAAGGTGGCGACCCCGTCGTTGCTGGTGCGTTGGCAATGACCGCTGGTTTTTGCGGCACGTTGTTGACCCCGATGGCAGCCAATTTCAATGCACTGCCAGTGGCCTTGTTAGAGATGAAAGACCCTAATGGTGTCATTAAAGCACAAGCTCCAATTGCTTTAATATTGTTAGTGATTCACATCGCTTTAATGTACTTTTGGGCATTTTAGTGGTAAAACAGAGATGGAAGGATGATGGAAATGAAATTATTAATTACCGGATTTGATCCATTTGGCGGAGAAGCAATCAATCCTGCCTTAGAAGCAGTGAAATTACTGCCAGATACAATTCATGGTGCACAGATCGTGAAAGCAGAGATCCCCACTGTATTTGGGAAATCAGCGGCGATCGTCGAAGAGAAAATTGAAGAGATCCACCCAGATGTCGTCTTAAACATCGGTCAAGCGGGCGGCCGGTTTGCCATCTCACCAGAACGAGTGGCAATCAATGTGGATGATGCCCGGATTCCTGATAATGAAGGCAATCAACCCGTCGATGAAGCGATCCAAACAGAAGGAAAGCCTGCCTACTTCACACAACTGCCGATCAAAGCAATGGTAGAAAACATGAAAAAAGCAGGAATACCTGCAGCCGTTTCTAATACTGCTGGAACCTTCGTCTGCAACCACATCATGTATCAAGTACAATACATGATCGATACAAAATACCCGGAAATGAAAGGCGGTTTTATCCACGTGCCGTTTATTCCTCAGCAAGTCGTCGATAAAGCAGGACAGCCTGCAATGAGCATCGAAGACATCGCCAAAGGATTAACTGCAGCAGTGGAAGCCATCGTTGATTATGCCGACAAAGAAGATTTAAAAGCGATTGGCGGCGCGATCCATTAATCATTGAAGGGCATCCTTTCGCGGAGGCAACAAGTGTCCTTAAAGCGAGAAGACCTGATCCTATGCGATCAGGTCTTTTTTTGGACTGTTTTGATAAAAATCATTGGTGATTGCTGTATATTTACACTTCTATCAGGGGTTTCTCATTTTGACGGATCAAATGAAAAAGCAAGACAGAAAACGAATGTAAGTTACATTTAACCATGTTTTTTTATTATTATTTTTGCTTTATTTCTTATAAATAAAGAAAGGAAAAATAGCATTTAACGAGTGTTTGATGAGAGTAAGGTAAGTAAATACCAAGAAAACTTTCTTCCAAAGGTGTTTTTTATCGAAAAAAGGATTGCTTTTTTAATAATTATTAATTAAAATCTTATCTAACTTCAGAAATCGCATGATTATTCTGAAAATTAATTCAATTAAGGGGTAGGACAGGATGAAAAATAAATGGGCCTATGGTTTAGTAGCTGTGTGTGGCGTGGTGTTAGCCGGCTGTACAACAGGCGGAACAAATAGTTCAAGCAATGACACAGCAACTAGCGGCGATAGCAACGCAGAACAAGTATTTAACGTAGTGGTTTCACAAGAAATGCCAAGTGCGGATCTCTCATTAGCAACCGATACGATCAGCTTCAGTGCATTGAACAATGTATATGAAGGACTTTATCGTTTGGATGCTGACAGTACACCACAACCTGCTGGTGCAGCTGAAGCAGCTGAAGTCAGCGAGGATGGACTGACTTACAAGATCAAATTACGTGAAGATGCGAAATGGTCAAATGGTGACCCTGTTACAGCAGCAGATTACGTCTATGGTTGGCAACGGACAGTCAAACCTGAAACAGCATCAGAATACGCGTATCTATTTTCACCAGTTAAGAACGCAGATGCCATCACAGCAGGCGATACGGATCCATCAGAGCTAGGCATCAAAGCAGTGGGGGATTATGAATTAGAAATCACCCTAGCAAAAGCAACACCTTACTTTGACTACTTATTAGCATTCCCATCCTTCTTCCCACAAAATCAAAAAGTAGTGGAAGAAAATGGCGATCAATATGCATCAACCAGCGACAATGCCGTTTATAATGGACCGTTTGTCTTGACTGGTTTTGATGGACCAGGAACGGATACGGAATGGGCTTATGAAAAGAACGACCAATATTGGGACAAAGATACTGTTAAATTACAAACGATCAACGTAAGCGTCGTGAAAGAATCCTCAACTGCCTTGAACCTTTTCCAAGATGGACAAGCAGATGATGTCATCCTAACAGGTGAATTAGCGCAACAAATGGCTAACGATGAAGCCTTCGTTTCTCAACCAGAAGCAACGACTTCTTACCTAGAATTGAACCAACGTGATGAAGATTCACCTTTCCGTAACGAAAACTTACGTAAAGCGATCTCTTATGCGATCGACCGTGATGCCTTAGTGACATCGATCTTAGGGGATGGTTCGATTGCTTCAACTGGGTTGGTACCAGAAGGTATGACCTTCAGCCCTGGCGATCATACGGACTTCACGGAAGCAGCTGGCAGTGTCATTGAATACAATGAAGAGCAAGCCAAAGAACATTGGGAAAAAGCCAAAGAAGAATTAGGAATCGATTCATTAGAATTTGATATCTTAGCTTCTGATACAGACTCAACCAAGAAAATCATTGAGTACTTGCAAGATACGATCGAAAAAACATTGGACGGTGTGAAAGTCACGTTAAGTCCAGTACCATTCTCTGTTCGTTTGGATCGTTCAAACGCTGGTGATTTTGATACAGTAATGGGCGGTTGGGGTGCTGACTATGCCGATGCAAGTAGCTTTACTGACTTGTTTACGACAGGCAACTCATACAACCGTGGTCAATGGAGCAACGAAGAATACGATGCAGCCGTTGAAGCAGCGGGTACAACCAATGCCAATGACCCTGACAAACGTTGGGAAGACCTAGTCAATGCAGAAAAAATCATTATGAATGAACAAGGTGTCATTCCAGTTTATCAAAAAGCGGAAGCACACTTACGTGCAACAAAAGTCAAAGGTGTTGTTGCTCACGCAGCAGGCGCACAATACGACTACAAGTGGACATCAATCGAATAATCACGAGTAGTTGACTTGAAATGCCGAAGAAAAGGCTGGGACAATTTCTTGTCTCAGCCTTTTGCTTCTCATTTCAACGAGTAAAACTATAAGAATGAAATTAACTAGTAGCAATCATTAAAAAGAGCAATGAAAGGAATAACAAGAAGACACCAGGCCATAACCAAAAGGCGTAACTCTGTTTGCCAACTTGGGATAATTTCAGATAATCTGTTTTATTTTTGGAAAAAGCTTTCTTCATGGAATATTGAAAATGGTCAAAGAAACCAGAAGCAAATACCCATAAAAAACCGCCAATGATCAAAAAGAACAGCGCCCACAAGAAAAGGGCATCTGAAAGAGCTGCTATGGAAAATTCATTTTTTATGGCTAACCATCCGCCAGAAATTGCGAGGCATAGGAGGGGTATGAGCCCACTACTTTTTTTTATTTTCATGATCTGACTCCTTTTTAATGATTCGTACTATGTTAATTTACATAATTATTGAATAGAAGTCAAAATACTTAAGGGGGAAACTGCGTGAACAGCTTTTTGAAATATTTATTGAAACGAGTGTTCTATATGGTCTTAACATTATGGCTGATTGCCACGATCACCTTTTTCTTGATGCAATTTTTGCCAGGAACACCATATACGAATGCTGAAAAATTAAGTCCAGAACAAATTGCCTTGCTAAATGAGCAAGCAGGATTGGACAAACCGATCATTACCCAATATTGGCTTTATTTGACCAATCTACTAAAAGGTGACTTTGGGATCTCTTTCCAATTTAAAAACCAGCCAGTAGCGAATTTACTATCAGGAAGAATCGGACCTTCACTGCAACTAGGGCTACAAGCGATCATCTTTGGTACCTTCTTTGGGATCATTTTAGGAACGATCTCTGCGATGAAGCAAAATACTTGGATCGATACAACGTCTACCTTAGTGGCGATCTTAGGGCGTTCGATCCCTAACTTTGTCTTTGCCGTTTTGCTGCAATACATTTTTGCCATCAAATTAGGGATCTTGCCGATTGCTAAGTGGGAGACCTTTGCTAGCACGATCCTACCGACCGTCGCCTTAGCGATGTCGCCGTTAGCGGATTCCGCCAGGTTTATTCGAACCGAGATGGTGGAAGTGCTGCATAGTGATTATGTCGAGTTGGCACGAGCAAAAGGATTGAGCCGCTGGGAAATTGCCTTCAAGCACGGTTTGCGGAATAGTTTGATTCCGTTATTGACGTTGTTAGGACCGCTAGCTGTCGGTTTGATGACTGGTTCCCTTGTCGTAGAAAATATTTTTGCGATCCCGGGTATCGGTGAACAGTTCGTAAAATCAATCATGACCAATGACTATCCAACGATCATGGCGGTAACGATCCTTTATTCCGCAATGTTGGTCTTTGTGATTCTTGTTGTTGATATTTTATATGGAATCGTTGATCCGCGGATCCGAGTTTCAGAAGGGAGTCGTGGCTAATGGCAGAGAAACCTTACACAGCAAATGATGTTGCTGCCATCGATGCAGCCAAATTTCAACCGTTACAAAAAAATACCAATGAAGAGCGTGAAGCGATCGCAACCCCTTCATTAACCTTTTTCCAAGATTCATGGCGTCGTTTGAAAAAGAACAAAGCCGCGGTTTTCTCAATCATTTTGTTGCTGATCATTATTGCGATCTCAATCATTACGATTTTTGTCTCGCCACATGATCCAACTGCACAAAATGTGACCTTTACGAATCTGCCGCCGAAAATTCCCGGTATCAACATCAATGGCTTAAACGGCTATGCGATGGTGGGAGGCGAGCTAGTAGATAAGTATGCAGCTGCCAATGTTCCTGACGGGACGTATTTCCTTTTAGGAACGGATGGATTAGGTCGTGACTTATTGAGTCGTTTATTTGTAGGAACACGTATCTCCTTATTGATTGCGTTTATCGCAGCGATGCTAGATATCATCTTTGGTGTAACCTATGGCTTGATCTCTGGTCTTTTAGGTGGACGGATCGATAATGTGATGCAACGTTTCTTAGAGATCTTATCTGGTATTCCCAACTTAGTGGTAATGATCTTGATGCTGGTAGTTTTCGAACCAGGGATCTTCTCGATCGTGGCAGCAATGGCGATCACTAACTGGATTCCAATGGCGCGGATCGTACGGGCCCAAACAATGAAACTAAAAGATCAGGAATTCGTTTTAGCCGCAACGACACTGGGGGAAAGTCGTCTCAAAATTGCGATGAAACACGTATTACCAAATATTTCCAGCGTGATCATCGTACAAATGATGTTCAGTATTCCCTCGGCGATTTTCTTCGAGGCCTTCCTAAGCTTTATCGGGCTAGGACTAAAACCACCTTCAGCATCTTTAGGGATGTTACTAAGCGATGGCTACAAAACCTTCTTGTTCCTGCCTTACCAAATGTGGGTGCCGGCTGTGACCTTGTCTGTGATTATGATTGGGTTCAACTTGCTGGCAGACGGTTTGCGTGATGCCTTTGATCCGAAAATGAAAGAGTGATTGCGATGAAAAAAGTCTTAGAAGTGAAAAACTTAGAAATTTCTTTTGACACCTTTGCTGGGAAAGTCCAAGCGATCCGTGATGTCAGTTTCGATCTATACAAAGGAGAAACCTTGGCGATCGTGGGCGAATCCGGGAGCGGCAAGTCCGTGACAACCCGTAGTATCATGGGGTTGTTAGCCAGTAATGCCAATGTCGATAATGGCCAGATCCTCTTCAATGGGACGGACATTTTGAAAAAATCCGAAAAAGAACTGCAAAAAATCCGTGGCAAGGAAATCGCCATGATTTTCCAAGATCCAATGACTTCACTAGACCCAACGATGCCGATTGGTAAGCAAGTGGCAGAGTCATTGATGAAGCACAACAAAATCAGTAAAAAAGAAGGCTTGCGACAAGCGTTGGAATTACTGAACCTTGTCGGTATCCCGAATGCTGAGAAACGCTTGAAAAATTATCCGCATCAATTTTCCGGTGGTCAGCGGCAGCGGATCGTTATTGCGATCGCGTTGATCTGCTACCCACAGATCTTGATTGCAGATGAACCGACGACTGCATTGGATGTAACGATACAGGCACAGATCTTAGAGTTATTAAAAGATATTCAGAAGAAAATCAATTCGTCCATCGTCTTTATTACCCATGACTTAGGGGTCGTTGCCAATGTGGCTGACCGAGTAGCCGTGATGTATGGTGGGAAAATCGTCGAAGTGGGGACCGCAGAAGAAATCTTCTACAACCCGCAACATCCGTATACTTGGGGCTTGTTAGGCTCGATGCCGACGTTAGAAGGGACAGGCGATCGGTTGTACGCGATTCCTGGTTCACCACCGGATCTGTTGGACCCGCCAACAGGGGACGCTTTTTATCCACGAAACGAATTTGCTTTGCAGATCGATGCAGAACAGCAACCACCGTTCTTTGATGTTTCACCGACTCACAAAGCAGCAACGTGGCTATTAGCGCCGCAAGCACCGAAGGTAACTCCGCCGGATGAGATCTTGATTCGCTGGAAAAAATTCCAAGAAAAAAATACTCAGGCATCTGTCTAAAGGAGGAGAAACGGTTGGAAAAAGTTTTACTTGAAGTAAAGAATCTTAAACAATATTTTAACGTTGGCCGCAAAGACGAAGTCAAAGCCGTCGATGATATCTCCTTCCAAATCTATGAAGGAGAAACCTTTGGTCTAGTAGGCGAATCCGGAAGTGGAAAATCGACCACTGGACGGACGGTGATTCGTTTGAATAACCCTACCGGAGGCGAAGTTCTTTTTGATGGACAAGATGTTATGAAAATCAAAGGCAAGAAACCGCTGGCTGATTTTCGCCGGGAAGTCCAAATGGTCTTCCAAGATCCTTATGCCTCCTTGAATCCCCGGATGAAAGTTCGGGACATTATTGCTGAAGGGATCGATATCAACGGATTAGCCAAAAATGAAAAAGAACGCAATGATCGGGTGGATGAACTTTTGCGAACGGTCGGACTCAACCCAAGTCACGGGACCCGTTATCCCCATGAATTTTCAGGGGGACAACGTCAACGGATCGGGATCGCCCGCGCGTTAGCCGTCGATCCAAAATTCATTATCTGTGATGAACCGATCTCGGCATTGGATGTTTCGATCCAAGCCCAAGTCGTTAACTTGCTGCAAGATCTGCAAGAAGAACATAAATTGACGTACTTGTTTATCGCCCATGATTTATCGATGGTCAAACACATCAGCGATCGGATCGGCGTGATGCACAACGGCAAACTGCTAGAAGTAGGCACCAGCGATGAAATCTATCATTACGGGGTCCATCCGTATACTGAAAGTCTTTTATCAGCGATTCCGCTGCCAGATCCTGACCATGAGCGTCAACGCAAACGGATCAAATACGTCAGCGAACCAAACGATAACCAAGAACGAGCAATGGAAGAGATCGCACCAGGACATTTCGTTTATGCCACGAAAAAAGAAGCCAAGATCTATCAAGAAAAGTTAGCACAAAAAAAGGGGAACTAGCGTCAAAGGTATAGGGAGTGTTAGGAGGAGATGAAACTGGGTGTTTTAAAAGCATACAAATTTCGGATCTATCCTAATGGACAGCAAAAACAGTTTTTCATCGAAACCTTCGGCTGTGTACGGTTTACGTACAATCAACTGCTGGAGGCGAAGATGGAAGAGCTGGCCAACAATGAAGCAAAGCAAGGGTTGACGCCAGCCAAACTAAAAAAGGAGTATCCTTTTTTGAAGGAGACCGATAGTTTGGCATTGGCGAATGCACAACGGAATCTGGACCGAGCGTTTCGAAATTACTTTCAAAAGCGGGCTGGCTTTCCAAAAATGAAAACCAAAAAAAGTATCTGGCAATCGTATACCACCAATAATCAGCAGCACACCATTTATTTTGAAGAGGATCAAATCAAGCTGCCAAAGCTCAAAACACTGGTTCCCGTAAAAAAGCATCGGGAGATCAAAGGGAAAATCAAATCGGCAACGATCTCAGCAAAAAACAACGAAGAGTTTTACATCTCGATCCTTTGTTTGGAAGAGATCACGCCACTCCCGAAACAGCAAGCGTCTATCGCGGTTGTTTATGATCCACAGCAGTTGGTCAAAGCCAACCAGCCGGTACCCATCACCTGTGAACATGCCATCCAAACGAAGCAAAAGCTGACACGAGCAGAACGCAAACTTCAGGTGAAAGCTACGGCGGTTAAACGGAAAAAAATCCTTTTGACTCAGGCACGAAATTATCAGAAGCTAAAAGGAAAGGTCGCTCGCCTTTATCGTTTTCACTGCTGTCAAAAGCGGGAATTCATCGATCAAGTCAGCTACCATCTCGTAAAACAGTATGATACGATCTATTTGGAACAAATCGCAGAAGATACGGTTTTAAAAGCTGGTCATTACAGCATCAGTGATTGGCATCAATTCGTTCGCAAAATCCAGTACAAAGCGCAGTGGTACGGTAAAGAACTGCGTTTTGTCACGTTGGATGCGCAGGACCAACAGAAGCTAGAACGGCTCTCAGGCGAAATGTGAGTAGCTGAGCCACTTGAACTGGAAGGAACGCCAGGGATCGCCTAGGGTATAGAAAAAATCTTTAAGATTTTTGTTTCTAGGAACCACGTTCACTAATTATGATTAACCAGCAACCCCCTGCCAAACTAAGGTCTGACAGGGGGTTGTATTTTTTTACATTTTATCACCTAAAAATGCGTCATTTAAGCGATAGATCTTTGAGGGACGCCCGATGCCGACGGGCTTTTCGCCGACTTCCGTAAAATATTGGAGCATGGATTTTTTGAAGTTGGAATGATCGATCATTTTAAAATCGATCCCTAAAAACTTGGCGAATACTTTACGGGCTTCCGTGATCGTAAAGTCTTTGCCTAACACAAGAAGCACTTGCGGCTCGTGCTCCATCTTATTGGCAACCCGTTTGAAGGCTTTGAGAATGATCGCGCTGTGGTCAAAAGCCAACGTATCTTTTCCAACAGAGGCGCCAGTCACCAAGTCAAGAATGATCTCGATCTCACCGCTGATCAAATAGATTTGATTGGCTTTTCTTTCCAGAGAGAACCAGCGCACTTGATTCGCATCGTCCCCAGCACTCAAGGGCTCTTCACCAATAAATGCCAAATAGCTGACGGTGATGACCCACCCACGCGGATCACGACCAGGGGTGCTGAAGGTATGCAGCTGTTCGATGTTTTGTTTGGAGATGGTGACCCCAATCTCTTCTTGGGTCTCACGGATCACACTTTGGCCTGTCGATTCATTGGGATTGACGAAGCCTCCTGGCAATGCCCAAGAATTACGGAAAGGATGCCCTTTTCTTTGGATCAGCGCAATTTTGAGTTGTTCTTCTTCTTTGTTGTAACACATCAACACCATATCGACGGTTACGGAGGGTTTCTCGTATTTTGGCTGATCTTGTGCCTGATACCACGTAAGAAAGTCTGCTTCAGAAGCTTCTTTTTCATAGTAGTGCTTTTCAGCTGATTTTGAGGTAAATTCTTTCATTGGTTTCTCCTGCCTTAGATAAAGTAAGTAACTGAGCGCGATGGTTTTCCTTAACGGAAAAAATAAGGAACGATCAAATTAATGAAAAACAATGCGAGATAAAGCCAAGAAGACCGAGGGTGTTCTTTGAGCGCTGAATAACCCCAAAGAGCGATCCAGAGCAGAAAAGCTACCCGTAGGATTGCCAGCGCTGTCGCAAAAAGCGCCGCGTAATCATGGCTGTTGAAGTAAGCAAACAAAAAGGGGTAACCTGTGGTTGAAAAGAGCAAGTGCCCCACAGAAAGCACGGTTAAAAGCAAAAAATGCTGTTTGTTTTTTCGGGTCATAGCGTTCCTTTCTATAAGTGAAGTCTTCCTCATTATAGCAAAAGAAGTACCTGTTAATCAAAGACCGCCTGCAAGAAGCTTCTTCAGATCCTTTTTCTCAAAAAAAAAGCAATAAATGACTAGAAATGCTGCTGAAAAGGCACGAAAATAGGTATACTGGAAGAAAGAAGGCGAGCCGCAGAGAATTCTTTTGAGAGGGGGAAAAAGAGGTGAAAGCGATCAAGTTTCTTGCTTTTTTGTTGATGTGGTTGATTATTAGCGGCTGTACTCGTTTCAGTCACCTTCAAGAGCAGACTACGGATTTGATGGTTGGGCAAAGTGTCAATCGAATCCCCGCCGATACGTTTATGGGACCCCCATTAACTCAACAAGCAACCCTTCGTTTAGAAGTGGAGACCAGTACAGCAACATCTGGACGATTCAAACTAAACAATCATTCCGATCAGAGGGTGATCTACGACAGCTACTTTGTAGTGGAAATTCTCAAGGGAAATGAATGGCGAGAACTCCTTTTTAAAGAAGACGTGGTTTTTCAAGACATCGGTCTTTATGCCTCAGCCCATAGTCAAACAACGTTAGTAATAAATTGGTTGGAACATTTTGGCACCTTGCCGAAAGGAACCTATCGCTTGATCAAAGAAGTGACGATTGAAGAAGAGGGACCGCAAACGCTGATGATAGAATTTATGATCGAATAATCGCTAGTTGCCGCTTGGAAGACACAAAACGATCAGAAAAAAGAAGCAACTCCCTCACCAGCACCCTTTGTATCTAAGCAAGATTCTTCCCCTAGAACATTGAAGTGAACGGCTATCTGCGCTATGATAACTAGTAGAAAAGAAATACTCAAATCTGCTGGTTTATTTGCTGCGTTTTAAGGACCAAAACGATTCCTTTGCTTCTTTTAGAGCATGAAGAAAGGTCTTAGGTTGTCCGCTTTTTTGATTAAATTTATAGCATTTTTGGGTTGCGAACTGTATACTACCTAAGTATACACTTTACTAGTGAAAAGGAGGACTTGCGTCCATGGCTGAAAAAGAAACATTCTATATTACGACGCCAATTTATTATCCAAGCGGCAAGCTGCATATCGGGAATTCTTACACGACGATCGCTTGTGATGCGGTAGCACGATACAAACGATTGATGGGCTTTGATGTCTTTTATTTGACGGGTGTCGATGAGCACGGTCAAAAAATCGAGAAAAAAGCAGAAGAACTTGGCGTAGATCCGCAAGAATATGTCGACAAAATGGCAGCTGACGTCAAGAAATTATGGAACACACTAGACATCAGTTATGACAAATTTATCCGTACAACGGATGACTACCATAAAACAGCCGTTCAAAAAATCTTCCAGCAATTGCTTGATCAAGGCGATATCTATCTTGGGGAATACGAAGGCTGGTATTCCGTTTCTGATGAAGAATACTTTACCGAAACGCAACTAGCAGAAGTTTACCGCGATGAAGAGGGCAAAGTCATCGGCGGTAAAGCGCCAAGCGGTCATGAGGTAGAATTGGTGAAGGAATCTTCTTATTTCTTCCGCATGAGCAAATATGCCGATCGTTTGGTTGAATACTATGATGAACACCCAGAGTTCATTCAACCAGAATCACGTAAAAATGAAATGCTGAATAATTTCATCAAACCCGGCTTAGAAGACTTGGCTGTTTCCAGAACGACCTTTAAATGGGGCATCCCAGTCACTGCTAGTCCTGAACACGTGGTATATGTGTGGATCGATGCGTTATCCAACTATATTACGGCATTAGGCTATGGCTCAGACGACGATTCCTTGTTCCAAAAATACTGGCCAGCTGACGTGCATATGGTTGGGAAAGAAATCGTGCGTTTCCATACGATCTATTGGCCAATCATGCTGATGGCCTTAGACTTGCCATTACCGAAAAAAATCTTTGGCCATGGCTGGTTGATGATGAAAGACGGCAAGATGTCGAAATCAAAAGGCAATGTCGTTTATCCAGAAATGTTAGTGGAACGCTATAGCTTAGATGCGTTGCGTTACTATCTATTACGGGCGGTTCCTTTTGGTAGCGATGGTGTATTTACACCAGAAGATTTCGTCTCTCGTTTGAACTACGATCTAGCCAACGACTTAGGAAACTTGCTGAATCGGACGATCGCCATGATCAATAAATATTGTGATGGTTTAGTGCCGGACTATGCCTCAAAAGTGACACCTTTTGATAGCGAGTTGTCAACGACTGCTGCCAATGTGGTCGGTCGTTACCATGAAGCCATGGACAAAATGGAATTCAGTACGGCATTATCCGAAGTTTGGACATTGATTTCTCGCGCCAATAAATACATTGACGAAACCCAACCATGGGTGCTAGCCAAAGAAGAAGAAAAGCGCGCAGAATTAAATAGTGTGATGGTTCATTTGGCGGAAAGCTTACGCATCGTCGCGATCTTATTGCAACCGGTGATGACAGAAACACCAGCCAACATTTTCCAACAATTAGGATTGGCTTCTGTTGCCATGGATCTGAAAGATTTACGCTTTGGTGAATTTCCAAGTGGCACGAAAGTCGTTGCCAAAGGCACACCGATTTTCCCTCGTTTGGAACTTGAAACAGAAGTAGGCTACATCCAAAAGAAAATGGCTGAAGGGACACAAAGTCCAGAAGAAACGGTGAAATGGGATCCAGAAGAAACCACACTGCAATCAGAGAAAGCCGAAATCAAATACGAAGACTTCGATAAGATCGAATTAAAAGTGGCAGAAGTCGTTGACTGTCAAAAAGTCAAAGGCGCCGACAAGCTGCTGCAATTCCGCTTAGCTGCTGGGGATGATCAAGATCGTCAAATTTTATCGGGGATCGCTGAATTTTATCCAGAACCACAAGATTTGATCGGCAAAAAAGTCGTGATCGTTGCCAACTTAAAACCACGGAAAATGCGGGGGCAAGTCAGCCAAGGAATGATCCTTTCGGCAGAAGACAATGATGGTCGTCTGCAAATCGTGGAAGCACCAAAAGGCATGCCAAACGGCTCGATCATCGCTTGATTTTTAGGAGAAATCCTTTGTTGAATTTCAGCGAAAATAAAATTGCCAGACCCGAAAAGTTTTTGTATAATGTAGGTTATTGATATGAACATGAGGGAGTAATTGGCGGATTTTATCTGCGGCAGTATCACCATCCTGAAAGAAATTTCTGGTGCTGTCTTAAACAGTGAGACTTATGTATGCTTAGACAGTGCATACATAAGTCTATTTTTTTTCATATCATGTACAATAAAGGAAGAGTAACTATAAAAGGAGGAGAAACATGTCAGAAGAAAATAAAAAGGAACAGCTTTCGCAGGCGTTTTATGCGCAAGAAGCGCAGCATGTTCTGGAAGAAATGCAAACAGATGCCAATGGATTAACGAACGATGAAGCGCAAAAACGCTTATCTGAGTATGGTCCCAACGAATTAGAAGAAGGCAAAAAGAAATCGATGGCACAAAAATTCTTTGAGCAATTCAAAGATTTGATGATCATCGTTTTGCTAGCGGCGGCGATTATCTCAGCAGTCGTTTCCCATGAAGTCGTGGACTCAATTATTATTTTAGCAGTTGTCATTATCAACGCGATCATGGGTGTTGTTCAAGAGGCAAAGGCAGAGCAGGCGATCGAAGCGCTAAGGGAAATGTCCACCCCAAATGCCAATGTCTTGCGTAATGGTCATACCGTCACCATCAAGAGCGATGAATTGGTTCCGGGGGATATTGTCCTGTTAGAAGCTGGCGATGTCGTACCGGCAGATTTACGCCTCTTAGAAGCAAGTTCGTTAAAAATTGAAGAAGCCGCTTTGACCGGTGAATCCGTACCAGTCGAAAAAGAATTGACTGTCATCGACGGGACGGATGTCGGGATCGGCGATCGCGTCAATATGGCTTATTCAAACAGTAATGTGACCTATGGCCGCGGAAAAGGGGTCGTGGTCAATACAGGGATGGGAACTGAAGTTGGGAAAATCGCTGGCATGTTGGCTAGCGCCCAAGAAACCGAAACACCGTTGAAGCGTAACTTAAATGAACTAGGAAAATTCCTGACGATCGCCATCATTATCATTGCAGTGATCATGTTCTTCGTTGGAACGATCTTTAACAATACGTCATGGGTCGACATGCTATTGACTTCGATCTCATTAGCAGTAGCGGCGATCCCAGAAGGGCTGCCAGCGATCGTAACGATCATCTTAGCCTTAGGTACGCAAGTCATGGCGAAACGAAATGCAGTGATCCGTAAATTACCAGCGGTTGAAACCCTTGGGGCAACGGACATTATCGCTTCTGATAAAACCGGTACTTTGACGTTGAATCAAATGACCGTGGAAAAATTGTATGTCAATAACAAACAACATGCTGCTTCAGAAGATATTCCGTTAGACAACATGGCATTAAAAGTCATGAACTTTGCCAATGATACAAAATTTGGTGAAGAAGGCAACTTGATCGGTGATCCGACCGAAACTGCCTTGGTACAATTTGGGATGGATCAAGGATTCCATGTGCGGGATCTCGTCAATCAAGAACCACGGATAGCGGATCTGCCCTTTGATTCTGACCGAAAACTAATGAGTACGATCCACCAACAAGAAGACGGTCGCTATTTAGTTGCTGTCAAAGGTGCACCGGATGTCTTGTTAGGCAGAACCTCAAAAGTGCTATTGGATGGCCAAGAGCTGCCAATGACCGATGAGGAAAAAGAAAAAATCTTATTCAACAATACCGATCTGGCAAAACAAGCGTTACGGGTATTGGGGATGGCCTACAAATACGTAGACCAAGTACCAGAAAACTTAGAATCAGAAATTGTCGAAAATGACCTCGTCTTTGCTGGCTTAGTCGGAATGATCGATCCAGAACGGGCAGAAGCAGCCGATGCGGTACGTTTAGCCAAAGAAGCTGGAATTCGTCCAATCATGATCACCGGAGACCACCGCGATACGGCAGAAGCTATTGCCGGACGTTTAGGGATCATCAAACCGGGCGATGATGATGCCGTCTTGACTGGTGCTGAACTCAATAAAATGAGCGATGAAGAGTTCGCTCAAAAAGTAGCCCACTATTCAGTCTATGCGCGGGTATCACCGGAACATAAAGTCCGCATCGTTAAAGCTTGGCAACAAGAAGGCAAAGTCGTTGCTATGACCGGTGACGGGGTCAACGATGCACCATCACTGAAGCAAGCCGATATTGGTGTCGGCATGGGGATCACAGGTACCGAAGTTTCTAAAGGTGCTTCCGATATGGTCCTAGCCGATGACAACTTTGCTACGATCGTCGTAGCAGTGGAAGAAGGACGAAAAGTCTTCTCCAATATTCAAAAAGCGATTCAATACTTGCTAGCCGCTAACCTAGGGGAAGTTTTGACCTTGTTCTTAGCAACCTTGTGGGGTTGGGACTCGCTATTGCCGATCCACTTGCTTTGGATCAACCTAGTAACGGATACCTTCCCAGCAATTGCCCTAGGAATGGAGCCTGCTGAAAAAGATTTAATGAAACATGCACCGCGGGGACGCAGTTCCAACTTCTTTTCTGGTGGTGTGATGAGTAGTATCATCTACCAAGGGATCTTAGAAGCGGCAACCGTGCTGTTCGTTTATTGGTCAGCGATCCAATGGCCCGTTCACAATACGTACGATGCGATCCATGCCGATGCCTTAACGATGGCTTTTGCCACGTTAGGATTGATGCAGTTGTTCCATGCCTTCAACGTCAAATCGATCCATCAGTCGCTCTTTAAAGTAGGGGCATTTAGAAACAAAGCCTTCAACTGGGCGATCCTGTTGTCCTTTGCGTTGATGCTAGTGATCTTCATCGTGCCAGGATTAAATGATATCTTCCGTGTTGCACACCTTGACTTGTATCAATGGGGCATCGTTTTAGGCGCCTCCTTTGCGATCATTCCAGTCGTTGAGATCGTCAAAGCGATCCAACGAGCAATGGGACGCAAATAAGCCAAATAAACGGAAAAACAATCAATGGTCTGCTGTCCTTCTCCATGGGCAGCAGGCCTTTTTTTGCTGGCTTATTTTCGATAAACCCTGTGTCTGTTTCTTGACCTTTTCATTTGCAGTAAGAAACGGTAAAATAGAAGATAATAACAAAGAAAGTAGGGAACCCACTGTGCGACCAAACTTAGGTTTTTATGTACAAACAATCAACGATCTTGTCAAAGAAACAGAAGCGATCGGGGAGAAAATGAATCCCAATTATGAAGAGATCCGCAAAGCGATCGACGAGAAAAAAGAAGCCGAGGTAACACCTGAGCGGCTAGCTGAGATTACCAGAATTTTTAAAGAAGGCACGGAAAAATACCGCTTGATGCTGGAAAAAATCAGCAAATTGCGCCCACCAGCAAATGTGATGGGGATCCATAAAAAATTCGAGCGGGCGTATATGAAATATGTTGCCGGCTGTGATGAGATGATTTTGAGTCTGGATAACAAAATCGACCAAGAAGCCTTTGATGCGGCAGAAGCTAAGCAAGATGAAGCAACGGATGAAATTTCTTTTGCTATCCAACGGATGACCGCTTTATTGTTAAAAAAATGATAAACATTCAAGTTAAACAAGAGTTATTTAATTTAACTGTTATGTTTTTCACATGTAAAGTTTTTTTATCGGAGGTATAATGAATTCACAACCAACAACCTTTTTATTTTTCATTTTACTCCTTTTGCCATCAGGACTAACCAACCTGATGGTTTTTTTGTTTTTCAAGTGTTTTTTAATGAAACGTTTCCAGCGATAACGGGTTTAATTTGTGAATAAAATAGAAAGATAAAGCAGCAGTGAGTACCGAACTTGCGCTTTTTTGTCGATCAATGCTATACTTAGGGCACTATTAAACGAAATGAGGGATCCTCCATTGAAAAATTAACCAATTTGTTGAAAGCTGCATGAAACTGTTCCTCCAAGGGGATAGTCTGCAGATTTTCAGGATTGGTTGACTTTTTCAATGGGGGATCTTTTTGTGTACCTCTAAAAACTGATTCTGAAAATAGCTTTAGGTCTACTCTATTCCGTGAATAGAGACGAGGTATATTTATGTCGAATATCAGTATTAATCATTTAACTTTTGGCTTTGATAGCCAGGAACGGTTGCTTTTTGAGGATGCCAACTTGAACCTTGATACACAATGGAAATTAGGGTTGATTGGCAGAAATGGTCGCGGCAAAACGACCTTGCTGCGTCTGCTGCTCAATGAATTGCCTTGTAGCGGCTCGATCACCCATGAGCAACAATTTGTTTATTTTCCCTTAACCGTCGCTGATGATCAGCAATTGACGCTTTTTGTTTTACAGGAATCTGGCGAATTTGAGCAGTGGCGTTTGGAGCGGGAATTGAACCTGCTGCAACTTGATCCAGAAGTGCTTTGGCGTCCCTTTGCGACTTTATCTGGCGGCGAGCAAACGAAAGTCCTATTGGCGCGGTTGTTCGTTGATGAAGAGAATTTTCCTTTGATCGATGAACCGACCAACCATTTGGATGTGACCGCTCGCCAACATGTTGCCCGCTATTTGCAGCAAAAAACCGGGTTTATCGTTGTGAGCCATGATCGACAGTTTGTCGATGAAGTCGTCGATCATGTGTTGGCGATCGAAAAAAGCCGCTTGGTGTTGTACAAAGGGAATTATTCAGTCTATGAGCTGCAAAAGCAGCAAAAAGATGCCTATGAGCAAGAACAAAACAGCAAGTTGAAAAAAGAAATCGGGCGTTTGAAGCAGACAGCAGCCGAAAAAGCGGAGTGGTCTAGGGGGCGTGAACGGGACAAATTAGGGTCGCCGACCAAAAAAGGCAGCGGGGCAATCTATGATACGGGGGCGATCGGTGCCCGAGCGGCACGGACCATGAAGCGCTCGAAAGCGATCGTTAAACGGATGGAAGATCAAATTCAAGACAAGTCTGCGTTGTTAAAAGACATTGAGTGGATCGATCCGCTGAAAATGACCCCACTGGTTAGCCATCATGACGTGTTGCTGGAAGCAGAGCATTTTCAGCTCGGCTATGAGCAGCCTTTGTTTAAACCGCTGACGTTTGCGATCCGTCAAAAAGAGCGCTTGGGGATTCAAGGGGCCAACGGATCTGGCAAGTCCAGTTTGATTGCGAGTATTTTAGGTACTTTCGATGGACAGCAGACAGGGACGATCAAAACAGCCCACGGGATCACTATTAGTTACGTCCGGCAAAATTATGAGGACAACCGTGGGATGCTGACAGAGTTTGCCCAAGAGCATGGCTTGAATTATCAAGATCTGCTAAATAATTTAAAAAAACTTGGCTTGGAAAGAACTGTCTTTCAAACCCCGATCCAGCAAATGAGTATGGGGCAACGTAAACGCGTGGAGCTAGCCAAATCATTAGCAACACCAGCGGAATTGTTTATCTGGGATGAACCGCTGAATTATTTGGACGTCTTCAATCAGAAGCAATTAGAGGAAGTGATCCATTTGGTGGAGCCTTCTATGCTGATCATTGAACACGACCGTTATTTTCTTGAGCAAGTCTCAACGAAATTGCTGACGTTGACGATCAATGGAAAAGAATGAATAAAGGAAAAAAGGACGATTGTTTTCTTAAATAAATCGTTCTTTTTTTGTTATTTTAAATGAGAATTTACTGACAGGTTTAGTAAATAAATAATAAGGATGCTTTTGATAAAAAAGAAGTGTAAAAATAGTGTTATTATACACAGCTGCGTATATTTGATAAAATTCATTCATTTTTTCATGAAAATTTTCGAAAAATGACGAAATGTTCGTGTTTAGTGGGTGCAATCCCCTTTGGGCTACTCATCGTTTTCTCATTATTAGGTAAATTAATTAAAAATTCTTTCATAATTCCCAATGATTTTTACAAAACATTTACAATAATAGTATCGAATAAAAACATTCGTTTGTTATGATTAAAATCGAATTTCTTTGAGCGTTTGACCGAAACATCAAGAGTTCGTTTTTTTTGTGACTTGAAATGCCAGTCAACTATTCGGAGGAAAAAGAGAAAATGGAGGGGCAGTTTTGATAGAAGTAGTCGGGTTGAAGAAGGTTTTCGATAATAAGTTTGAAGCCTTGAAAGCAGTAGATTTTACAATAGAAAAAGGCGATTTGGTTTGTTTGTTGGGACCGAGTGGTTGTGGGAAATCGACGATATTGAATTTGATCGCGGGGTTGTTAAGTCCCACCGATGGAGATATCCGCTTTAATGGTACTTCCGTTGTTAAGACGGAGCCGAAAGACCGCAATATCGGGTTTGTTTTTCAGAATTATGCCCTTTATCCCCATATGACTGTGTTAGAAAATGTCATGTTTCCCTTGACAGTCGGAGAGAAAAAAATCAAGAAAAATGAAGCACAAAAAATTGCTGAGAAGTTCATGAAACTGACCAATATTGAAGAATTAAGTCAGAAAAAACCTGGAACCCTTTCCGGTGGACAGCAGCAACGGGTCGCTATTACTCGTGCTTTGGTACAAAGTCCAGAAGTGTTACTGCTGGATGAACCATTGAGTAACCTAGATGCCCGTTTGCGCTTGAAGATCCGTGAAGAGATCCGTCGGTTAGTCAAAGAAGTAGGTATCACCACGATCTTCGTGACTCATGACCAGGAAGAAGCTCTTTCTATCAGTGATAAGATCATTTTGATGAACGAAGGGATCATTCAGCAAAATGATGATCCGCAAAACCTTTACTTAGAACCAAACAATCTTTTCGTAGCGAAATTTATTGGTAATCCAATCATCAACATCTTGCCAGTAGAAGTCAAAGAGGGACAAATGATCCATCCAGCGTTTACGATCCCAGTTGACCGCTTTACTGACATTCGCTTCAAAAAACCGTTGACAGACGGCCAATATACGTTAGGTATTCGTCCAGAAGATGTGCTGACCACTTTACAAGCAGGGTTGTTCCAAACAGAAATCAAGAGTGTAGAGCTGATCGGACGAGAACGAATCTTGAACTTTGATCTGGCTGAAAAACATATGAAATCGATCGTTAGTATTGAAGAGATCATTGAAGAAGGCGCGCAAGTGTCATTTGATTTTCATTACAAAAAAGCCTTTATCTTTGATGAAAAAGGAGAGCGGGTCTACTAATGTTCAAAAAAAATTATAACCCTGAGAATCAACCAAAGGCGTGGCTGTTTTTACTGCCTTCATTGGTCATTATTTTCTTATTCAGTGTGTATCCGCTGTTTCGTTCCTTCATCATGAGTTTCCAAAAAGGAACCTTGATTAACCAACAGTATGCTGGGCTTGAGAACTATCAAAGGGTTTTAACGGACCCCGTATTCTTTCGAGCACTGCAAAACACAGCGCTGTTTGCTTTTGCGGTCGTGCCGATCTCGCTGATTCTCTCATTAGCGATTGCTTGGATCATTTTTGAAAAAGTCAAATACAAAAGTTTTTTTGAAACGATCTTCTTTATGCCCTATGTCACAAGTACGATTGCGATCGGGATCGTGTTTCGTTACTTTTTTAATGGCTCTTACGGGATCATTAATTATCTGCTAGGTCTTGTCGGCATTGCGCCAGTCAATTGGCTAGATAACGTCAACATGAGTATGACGACTTTGATCATCTTCGGCGTTTGGACGAGCCTCGCCTTCAACATTATTATCTTGTTGGCAGGAATGCGCAACATCGACAAAGAACACTATAAAATCGCAAAAATGTTTGGCGCTACCGATGGCGAAATTTTTCGGAAAATCACCTTTCCGCAGTTGATCCCGACCTTTGCTTTCTTGTTGACGGTCAATCTGATCAGTGCCTTTAAAGTTTATACTCAAGTATATGCTTTGTTTGGCGGCCAGCCAGGGATCGCTCGTAGTGCAACGACAGCAGTCTTTTATATTTATGACAAATTCCATATTGCCGGACGTCCGGGGATTGCAATGGCGGCAACCGTGATCTTGTTCATCATTATTTTGCTCGTCACCTTTATCCAAAATAAACTTTTGAAGAAAGTGGGCGAATAAACGAATGAAAAAAATTGTGACGATTGTTTCGATGTTGTTTTTAGCAATTTTAGCAGTGATCACGCTGTTTCCCTTTGTCTATATGATCTTGGCTGGGCTAATGACCTACAGTGAAGCAACCAGTATTCCACCGACGATCATGCCGGAGTCTTTCCAGTGGAGCAACTACGGGGAAGTCTTTACCCGAGCACCGTTTTTACGCTACTTCTTTAATACGGTCTTCGTTTCTGCGGTGACGACTATCGCGACGCTGATCACGGCGATTCTAGCTGCCTTTGCATTAACAAGTCTTGAATTCAAATACAAACGTCTCGTGATTGGCTTGATGATCTCGTTATTGATGGTTCCTTATGAATCGATCATTTTCACCAATTACAATACGATTGCGCGAATGGGCTTATTGAATACGTATAGTGCCTTGATCATTCCCTTTTTGACCAGTATTTTTTACATCTATTATTTAAACGGTTATTTACAAAGTATTTCTAATACCTTTTATAAGGCAGCCAAAATTGACGGTGCCAGCGACCTAGCTTATATCCGCCGGATTTTGATCCCCATGTCAAAACCAGCCTTAGTGACAGTCGGGATTCTGACGTTCATCTCTAGCTGGAATTCCTTCTTATGGCCGTTGTTAGTGACCAATGAGAAAAAATACCGCCTCTTAAATAATGGGTTGGCTGCCTTTACCACAGAAAGCGGCAGTGACGTTCATTTACAAATGGCGGCAGCGACCTTGACCGTCATTCCAATTCTGATCATTTACTTGATCTTTAGAAAAGAAATTATCAAAGGAGTGGCTAAAGATGGCATCAAAGGATAAAACAACGATCACCTTCCATAGCGGGATCTTAACGATTGGAGGGACCGTCATCGAAGTTGCGTACAAAGATGCCCATATCTTTTTTGACTTCGGTTCGGAATACCACCCAGAAACACCTTTACCAGATGAAGAAATACAAACTCTAGTCTCCCACCGTTGGATACCAGAACTGAAAAATGTCTACGATCCACGCTTAGACTACACGTATCAAGGCAGTGAAACGAAAGAATACCAAGAAACAGCAGTCTTCCTTTCCCATGCCCATCTGGATCACTCAAAAATGATCAACTTTTTAGACCCGAGCATTCCTATGTATACCTTGAAGGAAACCAAAGCGATCCTTGAAGTGTTGAATCAAAAAGGGGACTTCTTGCTGCCCGTTCCTCATGAGGAAAAAAGCTTTGTCCGTGAATTGATCGGCTTAGAACCGCACGATGTGATTCGAGTCGGGGAAATTGAAGTCGAGATCATTCCAGTCGATCATGATGCTTATGGAGCGGCAGCTTTGTTGATTCGCACGCCGGATCATTTTATTGCTTATACCGGTGATTTACGTTTGCATGGCTATCATCCAGAGCGTACCAAAGAATTCTGTCAATTAGCCAAACACACGGACCTATTGATGATGGAAGGGGTCAGCATCAGCTTCCCAGAAAGAGAACCGGATCCCAATGCGATCACGGTGGAAAGTGAAACAGAATTGATCGAGACGTTTGTGCGTTTGGTCAAAGAAAATCCCCAACGACAAATTACCTTCAATGGCTATCCAGCCAATGTCGAGCGCTTTATGGCGCTTGTCGAAGCCGCACCACGGACGGTTGTTCTAGAGGCGACCCAAGCCGCATTGCTGAAAGAAATTTTCGATAAAGATGTACCGTTCTATACGATCGATGATCAAGTACCAGCGACCCTCGATCCAGCCTTTGCTATTTCATATCAGGCATTATGTGACGACACGAGCCAGTACCTTTGGCAAGCAGTCGCGCATTTTGAAAACTTGCAAACAGGTGGATTGTATATCCACAGTGATGCACAGCCGTTAGGCGATTTTGATCCAGCTTATCAAGTCTTTTTGGATCAACTGGCAGCACTGGAGATCGAATTTGTCCGTTTGCCAAACTCGGGACATGCAAAACCAGCTGATTTAGATCAGATCATTGCCTGGATCGAGCCCCAACGATTGGTTCCAATCCATACGCTGAAACCAGAAAATCTGGTGAATCCGTACGGTGAAAGAATATTGCCGCAACGCGGTGAAAAAATTATTTTAGAGTGATAGAGGAGAGGAAAAAATGAAAACAAAGAAACTTGCATTTGCAGCAGCTGCAGCCGCGACATTGGTATTAGGGGCTTGTGGAAACAACAACGATTCATCTGGTTCTACGGAAAGTGATGAAATCGTTACAGAACTAAGCGAAGATACGACTGTCACCTTTTGGCATGCAATGAATGGTGCGCAAGAAGAATCATTGACGAAATTGACCGAGCAATTCATGGACGAAAATCCAAACATCAAGATCGAATTGCAGAACCAATCAAGCTATCCTGATTTGCAAGCAAAGGTGAATTCAACCTTGCCTTCACCAAAAGATCTGCCAACTATCACCCAAGCATATCCTGGTTGGTTATGGAATGCTGCCCAAGATGACATGCTAGTTGACCTTGGCGAATACATCAACGATGATACTATCGGTTGGGGTGACCAAGAAGAGATCCGCAGTGCCCTTTTAGATGGTGCACAAATCGACGGCGTGCAATACGGGATTCCTTTCAACAAATCTACAGAAATGCTGTTTTACAATGCAGACATGTTAGACGAGTATGGTATTGACGTACCAACAAACCTGGAAGAATTAAAAGAAGCTTCTCAAGAAATCTACGAAAAATCAAACGGTGAAGTAGTCGGTGCTGGTTTTGACTCATTAAACAACTACTATGCCATCGCAATGAAAAATCAAGGCGTTGATTTTGACAAAGACTTGCAACTAGACAGCGATGAATCAAAAGAAGTCATCAACTACTACCTAGATGGTGTCAAAGACGGCTACTTCCGAATCGCTGGTTCTGACAAATACTTGTCTGGTCCATTTGCCAACGAGCAAATCGCAATGTATGTCGGCTCAATCGCAGGGGAAGGCTTTGTTAAAAAAGATACCGAAGGCAAATTTGAATATGACGTAGCAGCTCGTCCAGAACCAATCAACTTGCAACAAGGAACTGACTTGTATATGTTCAACAGCGCAACACCAGAGCAACGCACCGCTGCTTTTGAATACATGAAATACTTAACTTCGCCAGAAGCGCAAAAAACATGGGCGATCGATACCGGCTACATGCCAGTTGTTGAATCTGTTTTGGAAAGCGATGAATACAAAAACAATCCTGAAACAAAAGTCGCTGCCAAATTAGAAGATGCAACCAAAGAATTGTTCTCGATCCCAGTGATTGAAAATGCTGATCCTGCTTACAATGAAATGCGTTCAATCATGGAAAACATTTTGTCTAATACAGATCAAGATGTCGATCAATTGATTGAAAACGCAAAACCACAATTAGAAGATGCTTGGAACCAATAATTCTGAATTTCTTCGTCAAAATAGGGTATAATCAGGGAAACACCTGAGAATGAAAGACAAAAGGGTTTGTGCCATAAGGGTTGAAGACACAAGGAAGCAGAAAATGCTAGCTTTCGAGGGTTTTCGACTTATGCGCATGCCCTTTTGGTCTATTGAGGGGAAAAGGAGTCTTTTGAATGAAAATCACGTTTTTAGAAACGAGCGATATGCATGGCTATGTCTATCCAACCAATTTTGCCGATGACACGGAACAAGGATTCGGCGTGGCAAAAATTGCTACCAAAATGAAAGAGCTACGTCAAGCAGCCACCGGACCGGTCGTAACGATCGAAAATGGCGACTTTATCCAAGGCTCGCCCTTAAGCTATTACATCGCCAAAAGCCAGCACTCCGTTGCCGCATTGACCGCTGTCGTCAACCACCTGGACGTTGATGTCCATGTCTTAGGCAATCATGAGTTCAACTACGGTCTGCCTTATTTGCAAGAAGCGATCGCCAGCTACCAAACACCAGTACTCGCAGCGAATATTTTAAATGAAGCGGGAGAACCATTCTTTGGCCAAGCTTACACCATCATTGAAAAAGAAGGGGTAAAGATCGCGATCTTAGGAATGGTGACGCCATATATTCCTCATTGGGAACAGCCTGCGACGATTCGCGGGATGCAGTTTGTCAGCATCGTTGAGACGGCGAAAAACTATGTGCCTTACTTAAGAGAAAAAGCCGATATCGTTGTCGTCAGCTACCATGGCGGCTTCGAGCGTGATTTAGTCACTGGAGAACCGACCGAATTATTGACTGGTGAAAATGAGGGCTATCAATTATTGCAGGAAGTCTCAGGAATCGATGCGTTCTTCACAGGACACCAGCACCGTGAGATCGCCACAAAAATCAATGGTGTCCCCGTTGTACAGCCCGGTTATCGTGGAAGCTTTATCGGCGCCATCGAATTAACGGTTGAAAAAAATCAGACAGGGGTTCATGTCACAAACAGTACGGCTGCGTTGATCCCTGTTGCAGATGCTGTCCCAGATCAAGAGACGTTGGCTTTGTTAGCACCCATCGAAGAAGAATTACAAACCTGGCTAGATCAGCCGTTAGGCAAAGTCAGTGGGGATATGCGAATCACCGATCCGATGGGGGCACGCTTGAAAGAGCACCCTTATATTGAATTTATCAATCGTGTTCAGATGGCTGCCAGCGGCGCCAAAATTTCTGGTACTGCTCTTTTCAACAATGAAGGCAAAGGCTTTGGCGCAACTATCACGATGCGGGATGTGATCACCAATTATATTTACCCAAATACGTTAGCTGTAGTCAAAATAACAGGTGCCGAATTAAAAGCCGCTTTAGAACAAACGGCGGATTATTTAGCCGTTGTTGACGGTCAGATCGTGTTCAATCCTGCTTTTATTGAGCCAAAACCGCAATATTATAATTACGATATGTATGAAGGCATCGAGTATACGATCGATCTTAGTCAACCCGTCGGTCAGCGAATCACCCGCTTGGACTTTGAAGAAAAAGCTATTGCGATGGACCAAGAATTAGAGATCGTCATCAACCAATACCGTGCTGTAGGTGGTGGCAACTACGCCATGTTTTCTGCCGAAAAAATCGTTTGTGAGATCCAAGTCGATATGACAGAACTGATTGCTGACTATTTGAAACAGCATCCTCAGATCGAAGCTACGACGAATCAAAACTTTCTAGTGACGTTATAATAGCAAAACAGCCTGCGATGATTCCTTCATCGCAGGCTGTTTCTTAATTTTCTACATTACGTACATAATCATCAAAGTATTTTACCAAATCCGCTTTGACTTGTTGATAGTCTTCTTCGGAATAGTCTTTGTCTTCTAGTTTTGCTTCGAAAAATGGCATCGCCAATTCTTCTCGTAAACGATCCAACACTTGTTCTTGGTTCATAACGTCACCTTTTTCACTTTTGATTTGATTTCATCATAACAAATGAAATGAGGCTGTCAATGCTTCGTAAGTGTCTTTCATTTTTTCTAAACGATTTTTTAAAGAAACAAAGTCATCGTCATCATGAAAAAGGACTTGTTTTAATTCAAAATAATAGATCTCAAAAGCATCAAAGAAAGCAATGACTTCCGCTGTTTGCAGCTCTTTGGCAGTATCGCAGCGAATATAGGCTTTTTCAGCGATCGCATACGTTTCCGCAGTCGTTAATAGGACCAATGATTCATTGTATTTGCGGCTCGTCACTAGTTCAAAGGTTGACTGACATTTATTGTAGATATTAGAAAAATCTTTGAGCACAAGTTCCTTTGGTGTTTTATCAAACATGGGGGAATCCTCCAAAACTTTATTTTTTGAATAAGACGCAGACACATTCTGGTGCGTAGATGTCTTTTTCTAAGACAGTCAATTTGCCAGTGGCTTCATCGCGTTTGTATAACGTTAGGTTATCAGAATTTTGGTTGGCACAAACCAGATAATCGTTTGTCGGGTCCAAATCGAAATCGCGAGGGAAGTCGCCTTCTGTCGAGATTGATTGAACAAAAGCCAGGCCAGCGCCTTCATCGGTTACTTCAAAAACAGCGATTGAATTATGGCCGCGATTTGAGCTGTAAACAAAACGTCCATCGTTCGAGATACGTACCGCAGCGCCACTGTTGAAATCCGTAAAGTCCGCAGGGATCGTTGGCACTTTTTGAATTTTCTCAAAACTGCCATCTGCTTGATTGTAGCGTAAAACAGTCAATGAGCTGTCTAATTCGCCCACTAAGTAAGCGTATTGGTTATTTGGATGGAAGACCAAGTGACGTGGACCAGTTCCGTCTTCTGCCACATAAACGGCAACTTCTGTCAGTTTGCCATCTTCTGAAATATCATAAGTATAGACCCGGTCCGTTCCAAGGTCACAAACTGCTAAACGTTGGTCTGGGGTTAAGTCAGTATAATGGACATGAGGTTTGTCTTGGTTTTCATGAGAGCCGACGGGTTCATCATGGTAGATGCTGTCCGTTGCTTCGATGCTGCCATCTTCTAGAATTTTATAAACATTCACTTCACCTTTGTGGTAGTTGGCACCATATAAAAGCTGACGGTTTTCATCAACTGCTACATAGCAAAGGGGTGCGCCTTCTTCCGTTGCGGTATTCAGCAAGGTAAAGTCTGGGGTATAAGCAGCGGCGCCACCGTTGCCAGCTACTTCTGTGACGCTGTAAACTGCTTCTTTTTTACTGCGGGCAAGATAAGTCGGACTTTTTTCTTCCGCGCATAAGGTCAAATCGGTCAGTGTTCCTTTTTCCGTATCTAAAGCGATCGAATAGATCCCTTTACTTTCGCGACGAGTGTACGTACCCAAATAAATCGTTTGCAACATAAAAAAACCTCCTAATAGTTTCATTCCTCTTTAATTCTACCATAGAATGCGGTTTTGGGCGGGTAGAAAAACTCTTTATGTTATAATAAACGAGAAGATAGAAAGGGGAGTTTGTCATATGAAAAAAGGGACGATCAAAGAAATTGGTCCACAAGCGATCGATTCACAAGAAAGAATGATCATCTTCTTTGGGGAAGAAGCGACCGACACACTGCGAGAATATTCAGTCATTCAAACGATTCCTGATTCGCAAGCGTTAGTCGTCAAAAAAGGGGATCAGATTACTTTTGGTGATCAGACCTATAAAGTCCAATATGTAGGAACGGTGGCTAACCAAATCCTGCAAACGATCCAGCATGTGACCTTTGTCTTTGACGAAGAGCCGGCGGAAGATCCGCTTTCAAGTGCGATTTATTTAACGCCAACTGTTTTGCCGAACCTCGAAGTCGGCATGCAAGTGACGTACAACTAGGAGGCAAAGAATGTCATGAAAGAAACGCAGAAAAAGCCGCATTCCTGGTTTTGGAAATGGTTTTTAAACAATCAAGCAGTGACCAGCTTGCTGGTCATTTTATTGATTCTCTTGATTTTGCTGCTCTTTACGAAAGTGTCGTATTTGTTTGAACCTGTCTGGCAATTTTTAGCTATCGTCGGATTGCCAATCATTTTGGCGGGCATTTTATATTACTTGATGAATCCAACTGTTGACTACTTAGAACGCAAAGGGATCAAGCGAATCTACAGTATTTTCGGTCTCTTTATTTTAGTGGTTGGTCTGATCGTCTGGGGTGTGGTGGTGATCATCCCTAAGATTCAAGAGCAATCCATGAGTTTTGCGGATAATTTGCCAGGCTACTTGACGATTATTGAGAATAAGGTGAATGAAATCTTGTCTGATCCAATCTTCTCGCAAGTCCAAGAGCAGATCGAAGCTTCCAATGAGAAGTTGATTTCTTCTCTGACGGATATCGTCCAAAACCTTTCCCGCAGCACGATTCAAAATCTAGGTAGTTTCTTCGGGGCTGTTGCGACGATCGTTTTAGCGGTCATTACCATGCCGTTTATTTTGTTCTACCTACTGAAAGATGGCCGCAAACTAGCCCCTTATTTTGTCAAATTTTTACCAACCAAAATGCGCCAGCCGTCACTGATCGTTTTAAAAGAAATGAATGACCAGGTATCCTCCTATATTCGGGGACAGCTGACAGTGGCGTTTGCGGTCGCAGTGATGTTTATGATCGGCTTTAGTATTATTGGCTTAGATTATGCCATCACACTAGGCATTGCAGCTGGCTTTTTAAATTTGATCCCTTATTTAGGATCTTTTTTGGCCATGATTCCAGCGGTCTTTTTAGGAATTGTTGGTGGGCCGGTATTGCTGATCCAAGTCCTGATCGTCTTTGTCATTGAGCAAACCATTGAAGGACGCTTGATCTCACCGTTAGTTTTAGGAAACGAATTGTCGATCCATCCTGTCACGATTCTTTTAGTCCTCTTGACTTCAGGAAAACTATTTGGCCTTGTTGGGGTCATCTTAGGGATTCCTGTCTATGCAGCTGCCAAGGTGATCATTACCCATGTATTTGAATGGTATACGCGGGTTTCCTCCTTGTATGAAGACGAAGAACCGATCCCCGAAGCACCATCAGAGGAGACACCCGAAGTCTAGCAACTTCGAATGTAAAAGAGTCCATACGTATTATCAACGGTACAGCCTTTTTCTGTGGGCTGTATCTTTTTTGTGCGGATAAAACAACCAGTATCGTTATAAACTGAATAGCGTATAAATTTGAGTAGACTATGAGAGGTGGGGCTGACAGAAACGCTGCCCACTTATTTCCAGAAAGAGGATCGAAAGGTGTCTCGAAACGGATTGACTTCTAAGGATCAAATAAATATAATTGAGTTATATAAATTGTTTATATAACTAAGGTATAGGAGTATGATGGATGCCAAAACAACGAATAACAAAGGAAATGGTGGTTGATGCTGCCTTTGAGATTGCACGAAAAGGCGGTATGGAGCAAGTGATCGTCAAGAACATTGCCGAGACGTTAGGCTGTTCAGTCCAGCCCATTTATAGTTACTGCACCAATATGGAGGGGCTGCGGACCGAGGTGGAACAGAGAGCACGGCAATTTTTACAAGAGTATTTAGCAGCCCATATTGACAAGCGTGATTTGTTTCGTAGTACTGGACATGCGTATGTGCAACTGGCGAAAGAAGAACCCCATGTTTTGAGAATTTTTGTATTACAAAAAAGAGCGAATGTTTCTTCATTAGAAGAGCTGTATCAGTTGGAAACGAATCCTCAAGTAGCAAAAAGGATTGCCGCCGATTTGAACATTAGCATAGAAACCGCCAAACAGCTACACTTGCATATGCTGATTTACACCATCGGAATCGGCACGATTTTCTCAGTAACGACACCCGGTATTCCACTAGATGAAATCTATGCACAACAGGAAAAAGCGTACGAAATGTTTTTGAAACAGGCAATAGATTCCACAGAAAAATAAGTCGCAGTCCTAACTGCAGGGAGGAGTTCCCCCATGAAAAACGGCATTATTGTTTACCAATCGAAATACGGCGCTGTCAAAAAGTATGTCCACTGGCTTCAAGAAGCAACAGGTTTTTCTAGCGTAGAAACTCCAAAAGCGAAAATAGCTGAAGCAATGGATTATGACACAATTATCTTCTGTGGGGGAATCTATGCTTCCGGCATTGCTGGACTGTCCTTTTTAAAAAAGAATAGCAACCAGCTAAAAGACAAAGAGATACTTATCTTTTGTGCGGGAGCCTCTGCTCCTGAAGAAGATGTGGTGAAAAAACTCAGAGAACAGAATCTCACGGGTCCGCTAAAGGACACTCCCCTTTTTTACGGAAGAGGGCAATGGCAGGAAAGCAAAATGACCTTTTTTGATCGGACCTTAGTGAAGATGTTAAGAAAAGCTGCCGTTAAAAAAGAGCCACATACCTATGACCCACAGACGAAGGCGCTCATGGAAGCCAATGGACAAGATTGTGATTGGACGGATAAAAAGTACTTGGTTCCGTTGGTGGATTATTTGGAACAGGAACTGTTTTGAAAGAGCAAACAAGTTTTTTGAGGTTTTATGAATCAAAGGAACAATGATAAGTCAGAGAAAAAAATGAAGTGTTCTTACTACGCATTTATGTTCTGTTTGCTACCAAGAATTTGCCAATATGTTCTTAGAAAGTTTTCAATCTATTTCTAAAAATCAATGATTAAATCGAATACCGATCACGCATGGGCTGATGCCTTATGTGTGATCGATTTTTTTGTTTTTACCCACATCGCTTATCCCATTAGAAAAAGAGATGCAACGGCTTTTTTTTTTAGTTTCTCAGTTAACTACATCCAATGAGGTCGTTTTTTTGCTTTGAATGAGGCAAATTCTTGTGAAGTTGAGGGGGACATCAGCTCTTTCAAGTGCTAGAAAAATAAGTTACGAAGCTATCGCTGGCTTCTTAATGGTCCTCTTTTTAAATGCCAAAAATCTTCTATTTCGCGCTTTTTCAATGCTTTAAAGGATTTGACACATTGCTGCAAGAAATACATATGGTCGAGAAAAACATCGGTTGCGTATACTGAATCTAAGACAAAAGAAAACCTTGTGAGGTCAACAAAATGTGGATTTTAGCAATTGATATTGGCGGTACTGCTATTAAATGTGGGTTAGTGAATAGTCAGGGGGAACGTAAACAATTGACTCAATTTCCCATGAACAAGGAATATGCCACAGTCACGCAACGTATATGTCGACAGATCGATGCATTCTATGCAGCAGCATTTGATGGCATTGCTATTAGCTCAACGGGACTGGTTGATCCACGAAGCCAAGAAATCGGGATGACATCCCCTTTATATGAAGGATTTGGTAAAAGACTGGTTAAGCATTTGCGCAGTACATACCAATGTCCAGTGGCTGCCGAAAATGATGGCAACTGTGCGTTATTGGCAGAAAAGTGGTTGGGTCACGCTCAAAATTGTGCGTCCTTTGCGACAATTGTTCTAGGTACATCCGTTGGCGGTGGCTTGATGATCGATCATCAACTGGTTCGCGGCAAACACTTACTAGCAGGAGAGTTTGGTTATATGCTTTTTCCGACCGAAAGGAAGGATTGGGAACTTTGGAGCATCGCAGGGTCAACCAGAACCTTAGTAGAGAAAACAGCAAAACGCATCGGAGACCCAACAATCAATGGTCAGCGTATTGATACACTGGTTCAAGAACAAGATTTGCGATGTCTGCCAGTAGTAGCTGATTTTGTCGATAAGCTGGCGGCAGCTTGCTATAGCCTGCAATATATGATTGATCCGGAAATCATCTTGATTGGCGGTGGAATCAGTGCGAGCCGTTTCTTGATCCCACATGTAAACGCACGATTAGCTATGATTGCTGAGCAGATTCCCAGTACTGTTATCGTGCCCAAAATTTGTGCCTGTCGTTTCGGCAATGAATCTAATTTGTTGGGGGCTTGTTATAACTGGTTAAGAATATACAAGCCTGATAGCTGACTTGTAAAAAAGCATTGTTTTTTATTGAAATAAAGCGTATTTTATTAGAGTATCATACATTCTTTTCTCCTAAATAAGTACCGATAAATGAAAGCGTTTTTGAGCTTTCGAAATAACAGAGAATAGGTGATGCAAATGGGAAAGTACACGGAACTGAATCGTCAAAAACTATTTAGGGGAATCATTCGTGCCATCAGCTCTTATTTAATCGTATTTTTAGTGCCTTTTTTAGCCGTGTCATGGATTTGGTATGATACCTCTGTCAAAAGTATCAATGAACAAGTGATGCTGACCGCTAGAAACCAATTAATTCAGTTGAAATATTCTTTAGAAAATACGTTTATTCAATTGAATTATCTGACGCAAAAAATGACCAATGATCATGTTGTCTCATTGACATATTTGCAGCATCCTTACTTGACCAAAGAAGCAAGAGAGGCCATGCAAACATACAAAATCACCAACGACTTAGTCGAAGAAGTCTATTTATATTATAAAGAGTCCCCAGCAACCTTGTATTCAACCGTCGGATCATTCTCTTTTGACACATTTTTGAAAAAAGTACTGCCGAAAAATGAAATGGGCCAGGAACAGTTAGCCGCACAATTGGATTCCTCAGCGCCTACATTGTTGACATTAGAAGGCGCCGGTGAGGAGCAGCGTTATTCCCGCTTCTTTTATATCGTTCCCATTCAAAGTGAAGAGATGACTGTCTATGGCTCAGCGATCTATGAAATCAAAGAGAACAATTTGAAGAGAATTCTTGATCTCAGCAATAACGATGGGATCAGTAACACCTATATTATCAATGATGAGTACCAGTTATTAGCCAGTACCACCAATGATGAGTTAGCGCGCTTTTTGAATCATCCCGATCGCATGAAAAAAGGCATTCAAACAGGACGAATGCGGTTTGAACAATCAACGTATTTTGTTCAAGCGATTGCCAATAATGAATTGAATATTTCAGTGGTAGCCGTTGCTAATCCGAATCAAGCGCTGGCATCGGTCAACCGTGTACAAGAGCAGTTCGTCCTAGTATTTATTGCCATATTGTTTACGGGGATCACCGCAGTCGTGATGCTTGGTTTACGTAGTTATCGGCCGATTCGCAAAATCGAAAATCTAGTTCAGGAGTTTCATCGTGATCCAAAAATGACCCTTCATTCGATGGATGATGTCCATAATACCTTGGCGGCATTTTTGGTAGAGCACCAAGAACTGCATCAAGAAGTCCGCCTGCAAACACCTCATGCCAGAGAGCAAGTGTTGCGCAAATTAATGAGCGGACGTTTTCGGTCCGAGCAAGAATTGGCTCTGCTTTTGGAAGCAGTTCATGTCTGCTTTCCTAATTCAAACTACTTTGTGATCGCCATTGATACGAAAACTGTGGATTCCAAAGCCAAGCAAGGAGATAAAAAATTTCTGATCGATTATATCGAGGAAATCAAAGAGGCAGATTATACGGCATATGCGACGGAAATTTTATCCAAAGAAATGCTAGCGTTGTCCATAGGGTTTGTTGATGGCAAAGAACAAAAAGAAATTGTGGATGCCATTGCGGAAAAAATTACCCATGCGATCTCTCTAACACCCGCAATGGGTGTCGGGATGACGGTCGATCAACTAACGGCTATTAATGAATCGTATATCGAAGGATTGGCGGCACTGGAAAATCAAGGAAGTCAAGGGAAGCAAATCAGCTACTATGCGGAACTTTCCCAAGAGACCAATCATTTGCCAATCAATTATCCAGACAATCAAAAATTAAAATTGATCCAAGCCTTGAATCAAGGAAATATTGAGATTGCCAGTGAAACGATCCAGCGGTTGATCGAAGAAGGCGAGAGTAAACAGACTTCGCCGCGTGTCCAAAAAATGTATGGCTACTACTTGTTGAATACGATCGCACAAGTCGGCGGTGAATTGGTGGGGGCAGAAGTACTGCATACCGCTTCTGAAAGTGCTGATTTCAACAGCTTGAATCAATTGCAAACGGCCTTGTTAACGATTGCCCAGCAGATTTGCACGAAAGTGCAGAAACAACCGCTGGATGATGAGTCGGAAATGAATGAGAAAATCTTCAGTTTTATCCAAGAAAATTACCATTCCTCTCAGCTATCGCTAGAATCGGTGGCAGAAGAAGTGGGTGTATCTGTCTCTTATGTCAGCCGTTTTGTAAAAAAAGAAAGCGGCAAAACCTTCTCCAAATATATTCAAGAACTACGGCTGAAAAAAATCAAAGAGGAACTGATTGAGACAGATTTGCCGATCAAAGAAATTATTCGCAACAATGGGTATTATGATGTTTCCAATTATACGAGAAAGTTCCGAAAAATAGTGGGTGTGACACCAGGGCAATACCGTGAAATGAACCAAAAAATGAGAAATTATTGAAAGTATGAGGGAAAATGAGATGAACAAACAAGTTGATTTGACAGAAGCTCAGCAACGAGCAGCCGTCTTTTTTGAGGAAATAGGTTGGCAGTCGGCGAAAGATCCGTTACCGAAAATAGTGGTCGATCCGCAGCTGGATGCTGATTTTCGATTTGAAAACCAAACAATCAGTGTGTCCTCGCCAGAACATGCCTTTTACGCGTTAACCAAATATGGCCGAGATCAGGCGACGGATCAATTAGCACAGAAAAGCTATCTAGCAGCGCTTAAAGAACGCTGTCTGATGATCGATATCGGGCGCAAATTCTATTCGCTAGCTGATTTGAAAGCAATCATCCGCAGCATGGCTTGCTTCCAATTCACGCATCTGCAACTTCATTTTTCGGAAAACGAAGGCTTTCGGATTGAATCCCAGCAATTTCCAGAAATTGTTTCGGAAGAATATTTGACCAAGCAGGAGATTCGTGAATTGATTGCGTATGCCCAAAACCATGAAATTGCCATCATCCCTGATTTTGATTCTCCTGGTCATTTGCGACAAGTGTTGGCTCAAAAACCTCAGTGGCAATTGCCGACAGCAGCTGGCACGCGTGATGATCGAGCACTAAACATTTTGGATTCAGAAGCGGTAGCCTTTATTCAGGAAGTTTATCGGGAATATGCGCAACTGTTTGAAGACAGCACTTATTTTCACATCGGGGCCGATGAGTTTATTGATTTTGACCAGTTAGAAAACTTTCCACAAATGATCGAAGCAGCCCGCGAGCGCTATGGGGAAAAAGCCAGCGGAATCGAAGTCTTTATTGATTATGTCAATGAGCTGGCGGTCTTTGTTGAAAGTCTCGGCTTTGTTGTGCGGGTCTGGAATGATGGTTTTTACCGCTTGAATCGCCAAGAGCAGACAACGTTGACGGAGAATTGCCAAATCTCCTATTGGACCCGTTGGAACCAAAATATGGCGCCGGCGGAAGTCTTTTTTGAAAAGGGCTATACCATGATCAATCACAATGATAATTTTTTCTATTATGTCTTAGGAGAAGCGGCAGGGTATACCTATCCAACTTACGAAAAAATCAGCAATGAATTCCAGTTGACGACGTTTGCCAATGGACAACAAGTTGGACAGGAACAGCTTGCCCAAACACAGGCGATCGCTTTATCCGTCTGGGCGGATGTACCTGAGGCTCAGACTAGCCGTGAAGTGATCCAAGCGATTTTTTGGCTCCAAGCGGCCATTAGCCAAAAAGTTTATAATGAGCCAAACCGACCAAAAGAGACATTTCAAAAGCTTTATGATGGGTGGGAAGCGACATTCAGCTGATTGTTAGAGGAATTGGGTGAAAGGGCGCATCGCTAACAATCCCTGTTGCTTTCTTTATGCTGAATAAGTATAGCGACAAGTGAAACAACAGCCAATAGTATTTTTGATAAAATGAACGTAACTCCGAGTGAGGGGAGAAATGGAGCAAATAAGTGATCATAGATATTCAACCGTTGAAGAGAAAAGATATTCTTGAAATGGATCAAATGTTTTTAAAGCAAGGGTGGCCTTCTCGCCAGCAGCTCTTGATGGAGTATTTAAATGAGCAAGAAGCGGGGGAGAGATACGTTTTGCTTGCCAAAATAAACAACAAAACTGCCGGGTATTTGACTTTGGTCCCTCTAGCAAAGCACGGGCCATTTAAAGGCTTGTATCCAGAAATTGCGGATTTTAATGTTTTTGAATCCTATCAAAAACAAGGGGTAGGCAGTCAGCTTTTAAAAGCAGCCGAAGAAAAGGCACGAGAAATAGCTGCCGTGGTGACTTTGGGGGTAGGTTTACACACTGGTTATGGATCGGCCCAGAGACTGTATGTAAAACAAGGCTATATTCCAGATGGGTCTGGTGTTTGGTTCAATAATCAGAATTGTGCGATGAATGCGCCTTGTTGCAACAATGACGATCTTGTTCTTTATTTGTCCAAGAAACTTTGACCCTCCCGTGGTAAGTACCTTTAAGGAAGGATTAAGCAAGCAACTCGTCTGGATGTTCTCATCACCTGTTCAACAAGCTAGTTTGCTACTTTCGTATAAGCGAATTTGGGGAGTTCTTGAAAAAATAGCCATAAAAAATGACTAGAAACGATCAGTTTCTAGTCATTTTTTTGTAAAGAAAGTAAGGACAATGTTTTTGTATAAATAAATTCTTCATTTAGGACAGTGCAACGGGTGCTTACATTTCTCTTAAAGTGATTTCGACCACTGGTACCAACACATCTGGTGGGCAGACGGGTAAGCTGAGAACAAGGTCCTCTTTGTTGATGATGGCTTCCGTTGAAGTGAGAACTTCCTCGGGATCAAATCCTCGATAAAACAACTCGGAACCATCATGTAAGAAACGGATATGCTTCACGCATCCTGCAAGTCCCGGAAGATGCAAGGATTTGTAGGGATAGGAGAAGAGGTGCAAGTAAAGTTTATTCCCGTTTTGGGTGTAGCGACTGTCAATAGGCGATTGAAAAGAGCTGGCACCACAGCCGATAATCGCTTGCTGATGATAATGCATCCATGAACCGATGGCTTCTAAATGGCTGCGAGTTGGTAAGTTGATTTCTCCACGAGCAGTCGGGCCGATATTTAAGAGAAAGTTCCCATCTTTTGCTACTGTGTCAATCAGCATTTTGGTCATTATTTCACTGGATTTCCAGTGCTGAGCATCACGATCATAGCCCCACGTTTCGTACATCGTTTGGCACGCTTCCCATATTAAAGGCAATCCATCCGCTTCTAATGGTTTGTCTGGTTGGAATTGCTCAGGGGTGGTAATCCCGCGGCCCAAATCCAAACGGTCATTCAGCAGCATGTTCGGTTGCAGGTTTCGACAAATTTTTTCGATCCGTTCGCTATCCCAGTCGGCGGCACCTTTGCCTTTTGACCAGCCCCAATCTCGATGGCTATAAGGAAAATCAAACCACATATAATCAATGGTCCCATAATTGGTCAATAGTTCGGTGACTTGACCAGCCAAAAAATCTTGATAACGGCGCATGTCCCGCTGGTCATTAGTTTGACGGGCTTGAATAGTCTCTCGTTGCGGATGCAGGCCGTCGAGCGTGAAATCTGGATGATACCAATCGATCAGCGAATGATACAGTCCGACCTTAATGCCGACCTTGCGAAATGCCGGCAGCAGTTCTGCTAAGAGGTCTCGCTTGAATGGGGTGTTGGTTACTTTGTAGTCGCTGAGCGCGGTGTCCCAAAGGGCAAAGCCTTCATGATGTTTCGTCGTGAAGACCATGTATTTAAAACCGGCCTTCTTTGCGGTTTGAGCCCATTCCTCCGCGTTGAAAAGATCAGGATCAAACTGAGAAAAATAGTTTCCGCGATAGGTGGTAGGTTCAATTTTTTCTGTCGTCATAAACCATTCGTGTCGAGCGCCAATACTGAATAGGCCGAAATGGATGAATAAGCCAAACCGATCATGGAGAAACCAGTTTGGGTCAGGGTAGATGGCAGGCCAATTCCTATACGTTCTCATTAAAAATCACTCCTTTTTCACTCACTTAAAGAAATTCGGTATTCGTCATGACTGTTTCTTGAATTTTCCAGCCATCTGCTTCCTTAACGAAAGTATGGTAAGCCTCTGTGATGTGATCACGGTAGGAAGAATCTTTTGGGCTGATCGTTTTCTGTTGCGCCGCGACCAGCATGGATTCTGTCTCTTGTTTAACGACTTCAAAAGAAAGCAGCGTGTGCTGCAGCTGTTCTTCTGCAAAAAAAGCAGCCAATTCTTGGGTCGTCTCTGCTCGCGCCGCTGACACGAGCGTGGCGGCATAAGCTGTCGCGTCTTGGTCAGAGGCTGCTTGTAAATTTTCTTTCAGCACTGCCAAACAAGCCTCCGCCGCTGCTTGATTTGTAATATTACCTGTCATCTCCAGTTTTTCTGAAGGTTGGGCATGAACTGGAGCAGAAGAATCGGTTGTTAGAAAATAGAGAAAGAATAGGCTAACAACAGCCAGCAAACTCACGAGGATGGTTCGGCGCAGCAAGGATGTTTTCATAATTTCTCACTCCTTCTTTTAAACATCAGAAATTTTCCCCGCACTATAGATTCCATGAAATAAATTGCGACCCACAGAAGTACTGCCGCTGAAAGGGGTCACCATTGGTAAGGACGGTTGAGTTAATTCTTCCAAAGTATCGAGCTCCCCGTCCAAGAAGGCAGTAAGCCGCCAGAGTGTCGTGTCGCAGCGCATCAGCAAGGCGCCATAGCGCAGATCGATACTCTCAAAACCGAAAGGTCGATTCCAGTCAAACCAGACTTGACGATGGGCTTCATAAAGGGATTGCAAGGCGGATTTATAGACACTGAGCGCATCGACTGCTTGGCGCAGTCCGCTGCGATCCTTGCTTTTATAGGCACTGGTGATTTGGTTGGTAATACAGGCTTTTTGTGCCAAAGCATCAGCCAGCTGCTGATAAAAGGCAAACATCGTTTGTGTGTCCCGTGTTGCTTTCACAGCGGCCAACTCTTGAGCCAATGCTTGATAGTGGGATGCTAAAGAAAGATCGGTTAAGTTTTCCTGATACAAACCATACAGCAAGTCTTGGTAGAGCAGCAGCTTGCTGGGGTTTTCTCCGTGAGGATTATTTTCTGGTACACCTGCAGTTTGATCAAAGCGATCAAGCAGTAAAAAATCGCTGGCTATTGATTGGTGAAAGAGCTGAAATTTTTTAGTTAAATTCTCTAACGAAAGGTCGTTTCCAAACTGTGCTTCACTGAAATATTGCAAACCTAGTAGCGCAGCAATCAACGGTGTTTCAGCTCCGTCGTCGCCCCAAAGTGTGGCATAGACTTCCTGAACATCGTTTTCTTTGGCGGCTTGCAAGGCATGACGCATGGTGGCGAAACTTTTGCCATAGTTCGGCGCCAAACCGTTCCAAGTCCAGATACCTCCAGCAAAGACGATTGGCTGTTTTAATTCCCGATGTTTCGCAAACATTCGCTGATAAGAGGCATGATCATGGTGGTAATAATCCCAGTAAACCATTTTGACAGCAGGAAGGTCAGTAAACAATTCTGTTGGAAAGCACACGTCTGGATCGTAATAATCACTAGTAGGTGCACCGATCCTAAAAAACATATCGCTCCACATCATCGGCTTAAAACCCACGTTTTGACAAAGCACAGCTACCCGCTGCAGATGTTCGGCCATAATCGAGAAACGGTCTTTTAAACCGTGCAATACCAAATATCTTCCTTTCCCCAATTGGTGTGCTTCATCCATGCCAATGTGTAGCTGATCCGTCGTAAAACACGAACGGATCGAACGGATCGCTGCTTCCAAAAAGGTATACGTTTCTTCTTCTCCCACCAGTAAAATATCTTCCGTGTCCCGAATGTTTTTAGCAAATCCCCATTTTAAGGGATTCGTTAAGTGTGCCAATGTTTGAATCGCCGGAATCAAAGTTACACCTATAGATTGCGCATAGCTATCAAGCTTCTTTAACTCAACTTGTGTATAGCGGCCTCGTAAATGACCAAAATAAGGATACTCTGGAATTTCATAAGTGTCTTCCATATAAAGCATGAGGTGATTAAGCCCCATCTTGCTTGTCAATAGAATAAAGCGTTGCAGTTTTTCAACGGTCATTACTGCATTGCGGGACAAATCGATCATTGGTCCAATTGCTTCAAAATGAGGGTGTTCCTCCAGGATATAGACAGGGCGGTCCTCATGCAACCACAAGGTCAACGCCCGAAACAAATGGGCTTTTTCTTGATAGTAAATGATTGTTTCTAGCGGACCGTGGCAAATTTTCAGAGAACCGGGCCGTTGAATCAGCTGTAATGGATGCCCTTGCGGTGATTCTCGCAACGCTAGTTCCGGTAGTATGTGACTAAAAAAATCATCAAGATTTTCATTACTTTGGATAAAAATGTCTTTCATTACGAACGTCCCTTCTTAAGTTTCTTTTATCAGCAATGATTCTGAACGTTGGATCGCTTGAAAAGAGAACCAACTATTGGGAAAAAGGAAAAAAGGAACAAAGCCGATGACTAATAAAATCGGTAAAAAAGTCAAAATGATTGTAGTTACTAAGATTCCCAAAATCATCGCAATCGTTTGGGGAACACTGATAACCATCAGTATTACTGCTTGCTTAAAATAGTGAAGAAGGGGCAAGTCATAACGCAAATACACTGGCAGCAGATACAAGCTGATCAAAAGGGCACTGATAAACAACAGCAGCAAAAAAAAGTGAAGCAAGCTATTTTGGATAAAGGTACCAGAGATGCGCAATTCTAGCCATAAGAAAAGCAGCAAACCCACTTGCATGGCTCCTAATTGATTGGCGCGACGGAAATTTTTTTTCACGACAGTTCTGAACCAAGGCTTCAAAGCCGCTGGTCGTCCCTTTTTTTGGAAACTGTCGAAAAAAGCTTGAATGATCGTAGCGGTGGCAGGAAAAATCCCTAAAAATATCCCGTATCGCAAAACCCAATAGAACCAAAGAAACTGCAATTTTAGGCAATGGAGGAGCCATTCACCGACTTGATAGGAAACATGATAAAGACCATTGGATTGTTTCATAAGATCCTCACTTTCTTACGGATAACCATATTGTATCCGCTTTAATTGTTGCCCTTATCGTACCATTGATCCATGGATAGTGGGCATGGATGAAAAAAAACACACATCCCATACAGGAAAAACACAGCAAATATGTTTGACCCGCTTTATTTCTCCTAACGTTTTTATGGAAGGAAGCTTTCTTCATTACAAATTTTGCAAACGCTCTTGCTTGGTTTAACACAGTGAAAAAAGTTACATATTGTTAGATGGACTTTTTTTCGCTTACATTTAGAACAAAGAAAGGAGTGCAAATGCATGACAAAAATTCGCGGCGATATTGAAGAAGCCAAGGAGAGAGAGCAAGCAGCGTGGGTCCCAGAAACAGAAATGCTCAAGCAGCGTCTGGAATGGTTTCAAGACTTGAAATTCGGAGTGATCTTCCATTATGGGCTGTATGCCGAAGCGGGGATCGTTGAATCATGGCAATTATCTGAAAAAGATGAATGGGCTAGAGAAAACCAGCCCTATCGAGAAACTATCGAAGCACTACGTTTGGATTATTGGCAGTTGATCAATCAATTTGAGCCGAAGAAGCTGGATACCCGCAAATGGGCCAAGATCTGTAAGGATGCAGGATTTAAGTACTGTTTGTTCACGACAAAGCATCATGACGGGTTTTCGATGTTCAATACTATGGAATCAGAGTTTAAAATCGGTGGGAAATTAAGTCCCTTTAAACGCGATATATTGCAAGAAGTGTTTACGGCATTTCGAGAAGTAGGGATTGCAACAGGAGCCTACTATTCTAAAGCTGACTGGTATTCTCCTTTTTACTGGTTGGATGATGATACGGTCAAAGGCCGTCATGCCAGCTACGACACCCACCTTCATCCAGAAATTTGGGCGCGCTATGTGTCGTTTGTGCATCGCCAGATTGCAGAGATTACTTCCAATTACGGAACAGTCGATTTTCTTTGGTTAGATGCCGGTTGGTGCGGACAAGGCAAAGAAGACCTACAAATGGATCGTTTAGCTGAGATTGCGCGTGAGAAACAGCCGGAATTGATCATCGTTGATCGGATGATGGGTGGCCGTCATGAAAATTATGTGACACCGGAACGCAAAATTCCTGCATTAGCGGAAATTCCTAAAAAAGTTTGGGAAAGCAATATCCCGATTGGGAATGATTGGGGCTATGTGCCGAATGATACCTTCAAGAGCAGCCAAGAACTGCTGGAAACCTTGATTGATGTAGTCAGCAAAGGGGGAAATTTGATTTTAGGTGTTGGCCCAACACCTGAGGGCGAATTTACATTCGAAGAGACCCAACGCTTAGAAGAAATCGGCCATTGGTTGGCGCTATATGGTGAAGGCATCTATGAAACGCGGGCGAGACCAACAGCTTGGCCAAATGAATGGCATTTGACCTATCAAAAAGACGGCAAGGCTCATTTTGCATTTCGCAGTATCGCTGCAGTGGTTTGCGAACAGATTCCTTTAACAGAGATCGGCGCAACTGAAGAAGACGAGCTAATTGATCTAGCTACTAAAAAACCGTTACCAATCTATAAAAATGCTGATGAACCGTATCTCTTATGGTCGGATATCAGCCACCCGAACGTTGGGGCAGTTGGGATTCGCGTTTCGACACATAGGGAAAAAAATACACATTGATTTGAAAGCGAATACAATTCATGATAAGGCTAACACCAAGCAAGGAGGAGGAAGAATGGAAACAGCGCCAATCAGACAAACCGTTTCAGTACCTAAAACAAAGAAACAAGATATAAAAATGAAGATCAAGAAAAATCGGCAATTGTACTTGTTTGTGTTACCAGCATTTTTGATTATTTTGATTTTCTCTTATGGACCGATGTATGGAATCATTATTGCATTCAAGGATTATATGCCATCATTAGGGATTTTGGGCAGTCCTTGGGTTGGATTTAAACATTTTCAACGTTTCTTCGATTCCTATTATTTTTGGGAACTCATCAAAAATACTTTAGGAATCAGTATCTATTCATTGGTTGTCGGTTTTCCGCTGCCGATCATCCTGGCATTGGCTTTGAATGAGATCAAAGACGGCCCGTTTAAAAAAATTACCCAAACAGTCACCTATGCCCCAAACTTTATTGCTGTGGTGGTCATGGTTGGTATGGTCATTGCTTTCTTATCTCCCTCAACAGGGATCATCAATCACCTATTAGAATTTTTGGGTTTCGAGCGGATCAGCTTTATGACCAATCCCCGTTGGTTTAAAACGATTTATGTCCTGTCCGGGGTTTGGCAAGGGACGGGATGGGGGTCTGTGATTTATCTGGCAGCTCTATCTGGAGTCGATACGCAACTGCACGAAGCGGCAACGATCGATGGCGCTTCTCGTCTGCAACGCGTTTGGTATATCAATATTCCAACGATCATGCCCACGATGGTGATCTTATTGATCATGAGCTTCGGCAGCTTGATGTCAGTTGGGTTTGAAAAAATCATCTTGATGCAGAATCCTTTGAATATGCAATCCTCGAATGTGATTGCGACCTTTGTATACCAGCAAGGGCTGTTAGATGCGCAGTACAGTTTTGCTGCGGCAGTCGGCCTATTTAACTCACTGATCAATTCAGTCTTGTTGATCGTAGTCAATCATATCGCCAAACGTTTAAGCAACTCTAGTCTATTGTAGGAGGGAGGACCAAAAGTGAAAACAACTTCTTTAATAAAAGATACCCGTGCTGATAAAATCTTTTTGATCTTTGTTTATGTGTTTTTAGCAATTTCATTGCTGATCGTTTTATATCCGCTGATCTATATCGTCAGCGCTTCGATCTCAAATCCGCATCTGGTAAACTCTGGTGAAATGTGGCTTTTACCAAAAGGAATCACCTTCGAAGGTTATCGAACATTATTGGGCAACAGCAGTATCTGGCGTGGCTATTTGAACACGATCTACTATACAGTGTTAGGAACATCGATCAATCTCTTGGTAACCTTGCCTTGTGCCTATGCGTTATCGCGAGAGGATTTTTATGGGCGACGGGCCTTCACCAATTTTATGCTGGTTACCATGTTCCTGTCTGGTGGCTTGATTCCCAGCTATTTGCTGATTCGCAGCTTAGGCATGCTGAATACCGTTTGGGCATTGGTGATTCCAGGGGCCGTCTCAGTTTACAATGTGGTTGTTACACGAACGTTTTTTCAATCCACAATTCCGCGAGAGATGGAAGAAGCAGCGATTGTGGATGGTTGTTCCGATTTTCGGCTATTCATGCAGATCGTTTTACCATTATCAACGCCGATCATTGCGGTAATGGCTTTGTTCTATGGCGTCGGACATTGGAACAGCTTCTTTAACGCATTGATCTATCTTTCTGATCGATCGATGTACCCGCTGCAGATGATTTTAAGAGAAATTTTGATTCTTCAAGATATGTCTTCAAATACCGTCAGCAATGTGACTTCAGAAATGGCGAACATGCTATACAGCAAACAGCAACTCGCTCAAGTCATCAAGTACGGTGTCATGATCGTTTCTTCGTTACCGGTAATCATCGTCTATCCGTTCTTACAAAAGTATTTTGTCAAGGGCATGATGGTCGGTTCAATTAAAGGATAAAAAAATCAAAGGAGGAAGAAAATGGGATTAAAAAAGAAACTTTTAGGAATGGCGGGTGTCGCTTTATGCAGTACCCTCGTCTTGGGTGCCTGCGGCAATTCTTCAGATGAGGGAACTGGAGAAAAGAAAGAGGTTGCTATCAATCATGACAGCCAATTTCCAATCATCAAAGAAGGCGAAGAGCTGACCTTGAATATCATGGCACCAGGTGTGGGAATGGCCGAGTGGGAAGACATGCCGACGTTACAGGATTACCAAGAAAAAACCGGTATCAAACTGACTTATACGACACCGCCATCGGCTGACTTTAGTACGAAACTGAACTTAGCCTTTGCTTCCGGCGACTTGCCGGATATCGTTTACGGTGCTGGTTCGCAAGCACTGACTGCTTCGATGGAGATCGATTACGGTTCACAAGGGATTTTACTTCCCTTAGAGGAGTATATCACGCCAGAAATCATGCCAAATCTTTATGCACTGACACAAGAAGATCCCTCAATCTTGAAATCGATCACCACGCCAGATGGGCACATTTACTCCTTACCAATGATCTCTCGGAATGCGACTTCAATCTGGTGGCAAGGCCCGATGTGGTACAACGGCACGTGGCTAGATAATTTAGGCGTATCAGAACTACCGAAAACCACAGAGGAACTGCAAGAATTGTTGACGCGTTTCAAAGACGAAGATCCTAACGGAAATGGTCAAGCAGACGAGATTCCATTGACGGATGTCGATATGAACTCGACACGTGTTTGGTTGATGGCCGCCTTTGGCTTACGGACTCGCGGGATTCAAGTGGACGATGATGTGGTCTCCTACACACCGACATCAGAAAACTACAAAGCATTCTTGGAATACATGAATACACTGTACGATGAAGGCTTGCTGGATAAAGAAGTTTATGGACAGTCCGATGAGCAGAAAAAAGCGAAGGGTGAAAACAATCAACTAGGGCTTTTTGCCGACTATTTTAGCTTCTTTACTACTGGTCGCAGTGAGGCAGAGGCGATGAACGATCCGATGTTCCAACCGTTGACCTCTGAATGGGCACCAGAAGCCAAGATTCCTGGCAGTCCACGAATCTCTCGGGGAACTTTTGCATTGACCAATGTCAATCCTTCCCCAGAAGCTTCCATGCGTTGGGTGGATTACTTCTATTCGGAAGAAGGCACAAAATATATTGAACAAGGGCCAGAAGGTGTTCTTTGGGAGTACCAAGAAAATGCGGATGGCGAAAAAGTCCGGGTTTATGTGGATGGCATTGATACAGACAACACGGAAGACGAACGCGGCAAAATCACGCCGGCGTATGGATTGACTACACCAAACATTGTCATTGATACAACAGGTGAATACCATATCCGCAAAACGGCTGATGAAGAACCAGATACTCGTTTTAGTGATTGGGTTGCACAAGAAACGGCAGAAAAGATGGAAGATATCGCTGAAGTACCATTCCCGCTACTGTATTTAACGATTGAAGAAAATGACAAAGTAGCAGCCACTGCCACTGATTTGACAACTTATGTAGAACAAATGGAAGCGAAGTTTATCACAGGTGTCGAGCCATTAGACAATTGGGACGATTATGTGAAAACGATCGAAGCAATGGGCATTGACGAATATGTCGAAGTCTATCAAACGGCCTATGACCGCTGGAAAGCAAACTAATATCATACGATAAGGGAAACGGGTCGAGACAATCAATCTCCACCCGTTTTTTTTCAAAAAATAGATAGAGGAGTCAAAAGAAAAATGAGAGTTATGCAGCCTTACGAGTTTGAACGCATCCGAAAAATTTTCTACAAATTAAAACAGTACCGTGTACGCTATCAACAGCCAATAGACCCGCTTTTTTTAAAACAAGAGGATTGGGTACCGTATGAGCAAGGGAGTTATTTCGGAGAAAAAAACACCTATTATCAGCTGAAAGGCAGCTTTCAAGTTCCCAATGATTGGGTAGGGAATCCTTGTGTCTTACAAGTCTATTCAAGCCTCTCAGAGTGGGACAACACCACCAATCCCCAAATCAAAATTTATTTGGACGATACCTATGTCCAAGCTATCGATGTCAATCATCGAGAGGTCATTTTGGCTGAAGGATATCAACAAAAAGCAGTCAAACTGAAGATTGATCTGTTCTCGGGCCGTTCCGATAAACCATTCCCACTGCATATCAACTTATTGGCATTGGATCCTGTCGTCAATGAACTCTGGTTTGATTTTTATACGCTGTTTGATAGTTGGCGTGCCATTCGTGCCTTTGGCGGTGACGAAGCATTTTATCAACAAGTCCTTGGTCAAGTCGCCAATGTCTTGGATTTTCGTACGCCCTACTCAGCGGCATTTTATGAAAGTCTCGCAAAAGCCAAGCAACTGCTTGCGTCATGTTACTTACCAGCGCATACACCAAAACAAAAAGTGACGGCTGTCGGCCATACCCACATCGATCTGGCGTGGCTTTGGACGGCACAGCAAGCAATTGAAAAAGGTGAGCGCAGTTTCCAGACGGTCTTGAAATTGATGGAGGAGTATCCAGATTACACGTTTTTTCAAAGCCAACCACAACTGTATCTCACCATGAAAACACATTATCCTGAACTTTACGCTGCAATCAAAGAAAAAGTTCGAGAAGGAAGATGGGAAGTTGACGGGGCGATGTGGGTGGAAGCCGATTGCAATTTGACTTCAGGGGAATCGCTGGTTCGTCAGATCCTTTATGGCAAACGGTTTATGAAAGAGGAATTTCAAGTCGATAGCCGCATCTTATGGCTACCGGATGTCTTTGGTTATTCAGCCGCCTTGCCGCAAATTTTACGCAAAACAAATACGCCCTACTTTATGACGACGAAGCTGTCATGGAACCAGTTCAATCAAATTCCTTATGATTCCTTCTATTGGCAAGGAATTGATGGCAGCCGCGTTTTGACGCATTTTATTACCACCATCAGTGAAGGATACAGTCCAAGAGATTATTATACGACGTATAATGGATTGCTAGATCCGTATACGATTAAGGGGAGTTTTGAACGTTATCAGCAAAAAGATCAGCACGACGAAATTTTGATTGCCTATGGGTACGGTGACGGTGGCGGAGGCCCGACGAAAGAGATGCTAGAAGTCCAGAAACGGCTGCAAAAGACACTGCCAGATATGCCGACGATTACTGGCAATCATGTGGGGGGCTTTTTTGATCGACTGGCAGATTCTTTTAAGGAAAAACCTGGCCCGGTCTGGTACGGCGAATTGTACTTTGAATACCATCGTGGAACACTGACTTCGATTGGCAAAAACAAGAAGGCCAATCGCCAAGGAGAATTTTTCTTACAGACGATTGAAAAACTTTATAGTATTTGTGCAATCAATCGTTATCCGCAAGCTGAATTAGAACAACTTTGGAAACAGCTGCTATTTAATCAATTCCATGACATTCTGCCGGGAAGCTCGATCAAAGAAGTTTATGATCAGACGGATCAAGAGTATCAACAGCTCTTTGATAAAGGCTGCAAGCTGATCGAAGCTTTGATTCCAGCGGCGCAAGCAGCCGAAGCTACGTCAGGGCATGTCTTTAATCCGCTGGGACAAGAGCGGACGGGTCTGGTCTATTTAGACGATCAGACAGGGATCAAAGAAGCTTACCTGACTCAGCGGACCTATGATGACCGGCTCTTAGTCAAAATTCCCGCCATGGCTGGGTTGAGCTGCAAAACATTGACTCCTGTCTCAGCTGTGCCTCAATCAAAGCAAGTGGCAATGCGGCTGGAGGAATCGTTTGAAACGGTTGATTTTAAAGTGATTTTTGACGAACACTTTGACATCATCTCTTTATTTGACAAACGGCAGCAGCGAGAAATCGTGCCAAAAGGAGAGCGGTTGAATCAGTTAGTGGCTTACGAAGATCTGCCAATGGATTATGATGCGTGGGACATTGATATTTATTACCAGAAGAAGCCTTATCCTGTGAAGCAAGTTCTCTCAGCTGAGGTTGTTGAGCAAGGGGAGATTCGCGATACCTTGAAGATCAAACGTCAGTTTGAAGATTCTTTTATTACGCAATGGCTGCATTTTTACCATGGCACGGGAAGAATCGATTTTGAAACAGCGGTTGATTGGCACCAGCATCAACTGCTGTTAAAGGCATTGATGCCGATTGATGTTAACACATTGGAAGCAACGTTTGATATTCAATTCGGGCAGGTAAAACGGCCTGTGCATCAAAACACGACATGGGACCAAGCGCGTTTTGAGAGCTGTGGACAAAAATGGGTAGATCTCTCAGAAGGGAATTATGGGGTTAGTATTTTGACGGATTCGAAATATGGGTTCAATACGGATTATCAAAAAATCGGACTTTCTTTGATTAAATCGCCGATTGATCCGTATCCTGAAGCGGATCAAGGCCTTCATGAGTTTACCTATTCCTTGTACGCCCACGAAGGAACTTGGCAAGACGCGCAAACGATGGAAGAAGCTTTGGCATTGAATGTTCCCGTTCTAACCGTTCCAAGTGTGCCACAACTATCAGCAGAAGCTTTTCTAGCAGTCGACCAAAAGAATGTCTTACTGGATACGGTGAAAAAAGCCGAAGATGAAGAGGCACTGATCGTGCGGTTGTATGAATATCACAATCAAACCACCGCCTGTCAAATGCGCTGCCAGAAAAGAATCAAAAAAGCGGTTTTAACGAATCTTTTGGAAGAAACCGTCGCTGAACTGCCGGTGGAGCCGCTGGATGCCCAAAGCATCACAATCCATTTCCAGCCTTTTGAGATCCAGACCATCATGCTTTATTTAGAAGACTAAATAGAAATGGAGAAGCATATGATTGAGACACTTTTACGGCAAATGACATTGAAAGAAAAAATCGGCCAGCTGAATCAGCGTCTGTATGGTTGGGAAGTTTACGAAAAAAACAATGGAAAAATTATTTTAACTGAAACCTTTAAAAAAGAAGTAGCTCGTTTTGGCAGTCTTGGCTGGATCTACGGCGTCTTTCGGGCTGATCCTTGGTCAGGTAGAAATCAGCAAACCGGCCTGACGACCACGGAGTCCTATGAGCTATCCCTTATGATTCAAACTTATTTGCAGGAGCACACTCGGCTGGGGATTCCGGCCCTTCTCAGTGAAGAGTGTCCTCACGGTCACCAAGGTTTGGAAGCGACGACGTTTCCGGTCAATTTTAGTGTTGGTTCTAGTTGGAACCCAGAGCTGTATCAAGCGGCCCAAACCATCACTGCTCAAGAGATTCGGGCAAAAGGGGCCCATGTCGGCTTGGTTTCCGCATTGGACATTGCTAGAGATCCTCGTTGGGGGCGAACAGAAGAATGTTTCAGTGAAGATCCGTTTTTGACCAGTAGCTTTACCAAAGCAGCCGTCAGAGGGTTACAAGGATCAAAAGCAACGATTGAAAAACAGAACGTTTTAGCGGTGTTGAAGCACTTTGCTGCCCAAGGTGCAGGAATGGGGGGACACAATGCAGGGCCAGTGGCAATCGGTGATCGGGAATTCCGCGAGATCCATCTGCCACCAATGAAAGCAGGGATTGCTGCCGGGGCTTTGGGGTGTATGGCTGCATACAATGATCTAGATGGTGTTCCTTGCCATGCCAATGCTTATTTGCTGCAAGAGGTTTTACGAGAAGAAAGTGGCTTTACGGGAATTGTGATGGCCGATGGGTGTGGGATGGATCGGATTGCTGACTGGCTGGGGAGCCACCCACAAGCGGCCGCCAAATCCTTGACCAGCGGTGTGGATGTTAGTTTATGGGATGAAGTTTTCCCAGTGTTAGAAGAAGCTGTCCTTGAGGGGCTAATTGCGGAAACGGCGATCGATGATGCAGTCCGCCGTGTGCTTCTTTTGAAAGAAAAACTTGGCTTGTTTAAAGAAGCAACGCCCCATGTTTCATTGCCCCGTAAAGAAAAGGCGCAACAAGTTGCCTTGAAATTGGCGGAGGAATCGATTGTTTTACTAGAGAACAATGGTATTTTGCCTTTGAAGAAAACGCGACAAAAGATTGCCGTCATCGGTCCTCACGTTAAACAGCTCTATCATCAGCTGGGGGATTATACGCCATTCAAGGAAGAAACAACATGTACGACCCTTTGGGAAGGCTTGACCAGTTTAAGTACGCATCAAGCTGACTTCTTCTACGAGAAAGGCTGCGAAATCTCTAGTGGCACACTGGCTCAACGAAGGCAAGCCTGTCAGATTGCAGAAAAAGCGGATGTCATCTTAGTGACGATCGGCGGCTCCAGTGCCCGTGATTTCACAACGGATTTTGACAAAAACGGTGCCGCCTTAAGGGGATCTCAGGAAATGACCAGTGGAGAAAACATCGACTTGGCTACCCTCGATTTGCCGCAATGCCAGTTGGATTTACTGTTTGCGTTGAAGAAGAGTAAAAAGCCGCTGATTGGGATCGTGATTTCCGGTCGACCGCATTGCTTAGCACCTTTGCAAGACTTGTTCGATGGGTTGCTTTACGCTGGCTATCCCGGACAATATGGAGGGAAAGCGATTGCTCGGATCCTTTTTGGTGAAACGGTACCTAGTGGAAAATTAGCAGTTTCTATTCCTGATACGGTTGGACAGTTGCCTGTCTGTTATAATTATCGCAACACAGCGTTTCAAAAAGACTACCTCGATCAAAAAGGCGCACCAGTATATGCTTTTGGTTATGGGCTTAGTTATGCCTCTTTTATTTGCAGCTCGGTTTCGGCTGAATATGCAGGAGAAGGCATTATCGTCAGTGGCACACTTAAAAATCATTCTACTGTGTCTGGTAAAGAAGTGGTCCAATGCTATCTAAAAGAGTATACAAAAGCATATGTGCCGAGGAAAAAAGTCCTATGCGGCTTTCAAAAAGTATGGGTGCCTAGACAAGGACAAGCAGCTTTTCAACTCGTGATCGGTGAAGCATCATTGCAGCAGCTGGCAATTTCTCTGGAAGAAACAACATCATTTTGTTTAGAAATCGAGGCAGCTGCGCAGCGGTATCAGTTTGCATTTCAACGATCCAACCCTGACCGCACGTGGCAGGTAATTCAGAAAGGAGCAAAAGAATGATTCACTTTCCAAAAAATTTTTTATGGGGAGCGGCCGCGTCAGCACCGCAAACCGAGGGGGCCGCGGCTATTGACGGAAAAAGTCCCTCTACATGGGACAAATGGTTTGAGTTAGAGCCGGCACACTTTTACGATGGTGTCGGGCCAAGCGACACTTCAAATACCTACTATCAATACCGGGAAGACGTAGCAAACATGAAGGCCATGAACTTGAATTCCTATCGGACATCGATTGCATGGACCCGCTTATTACCAGATGGAAAAACATTGAATCAGACAGCAGTCCGATTTTATCGGGCATATTTTCAGGAAATGCTGGATCAAGGCATCGAACCGATCATTAATTTGTTTCATTTTGACATGCCTTGGTGGCTGATGGAAAAAGGAGGCTGGGAGGCGCGGGAATCCGTGGACCATTTTGCATTTTATGCAAAAACTGCTTTTGAACAATTCGGCGATCTAGTGAAAAAATGGGCGACCTTTAATGAACCGTTGGTGCATATTGAATGTGGGTATTATGGAGATGCTCATTGGCCGCAAGTGCGTGATTTCAAGCGGGCGATCCAAGTGGGTTATCATACTTTGCTAGCTCATGCGAAGGCGGTTGCTGAGTTTCGTAAACTCGCACTTCCTGATGGAGAAATCTGTATCATCTTAAATTTGTCACCTGTTTATCCAAGAAGCCAAGAAGCGGTTGATCGAGAAGCCGCTGAATGGGCAGATCTCTTGTATATTCGCAGTTTTTTGGACTGTGTCGTTTATGGACAATTTCCTGAAAAGCTAACGAGCTTATTCAAGGAGCATCAATTGTCCCCTGAATATGAAGCAACAGATGCGGAAATTTTTCGTGAAAATACCGTAGATTTTATTGGTTGCAATTATTATCAACCGTTGCGGATCCAAGCACCACTTCCGCAGAAGGCAGCATCCGGTCCCTTTGAGCCACGTCAGTTATTTCGTGGGTACGATTGGCCAGAGAAAAAAATCAATCCTCATCGCGGCTGGGAAATCTATCCAGAAGGGATTTACGATATCGCGATGCGTCTAAAGAATGACTATCAAAACATGCCATGGTTTGTTTCCGAAAATGGCATGGGGGTATCTGAGGAAGAACGATTCATGGACGCCACGGGGCAGGTCAATGATACGTATCGGATCGCCTTTGTTGAAGACCATTTGCGTCAGCTGCATCATGCAATCGAAGATGGGTCACCTTGTTTCGGCTACCATATGTGGACCTTTATGGATTGCTGGAGCTGGTTGAACGCATATAAAAACCGCTATGGGTTTTATCGAGTGGATTTGAAAAATGACTTCAAGCGTTATCCCAAAGCGTCCAGTTTTTGGTTGGCAGAAGTAGCTGCCAAGAATGCCCTTGATTGATCAAAGTGTCCTTAGAAGAAAAAATACCGCAGGAAAACTTTCCTGCGGACTTCTTTGGCTATGAGTATTTTATAAATACTTCTCACGAAAATCGGCAATGGCTTGGCGTGAGGCATAGATATTGCGTGCCAGCTTTTCATTCTTACTTAAAAAGACATAGAAAAGGACATCGACCGCCAATAGGTGGGCGATAATCGAATTCGTAGCAGCACTACGCTGGTTGGCTTCTTTGGAACGGGACACTTGCAGGGGAACATCCGCCAATTTTGTTAACGGATTACTGCCAAAGCGGGTGAGTGATAGAATCGGGACGCCAAGATTTTTAACGATTTCTGCTAAGTGAACCATCTCAGGCGTGTGTCCACTGTTGGAAATGACCCAGAGGAGACTTTTTTTCTCGTTTTTGACGAGTTGCGGCAACAAGAGATTGTAGTCATTTTCAAACACGACGATCTTGCCTAAACGAGTCCATTTTTGTTGGATATCTTGTGCGATCAATGAGGAAGCACCGATTCCGCAGACAAAAATGCGTTCACGAGTCGCGATCAGTTCAGCGGCAGCCAACATCAGCTGTTCTTCTAACAATTGGGCCGTCTCATTCATAGTCACCTGTGCATTGTGGCTTAATTTAGATGTGATGGCATGAAAGGGCTCATTTAATTCAACATCGGCATAGCCCAAGTTTTCATTGGCATTTTGGCGCAAGCCGGATTCCGCAGATAATTGTATTTTTAAATCTGTCAAACTAGCAAAGCCGGTTTTTTTCGCAAAGCGTACGACAGTCGGCGCACTGATCCCAGTGGCTTCTGCTAATTGACTCGCAGTCATCGACGGCACTTTTTCAGGATTGGCCTCCATGAATGCGAAGAGTTTCTTCTCAGAAAGCGATAATTCATTTTTCATGCTCTCGATTCGGGAAAGAACGCTCATCCTTACACTTCCTTTAGATAGAGTAGTATCCTAAGTATAACATAAGTTTTGGAGGAGCTTTCAAAAGAAACGAAAAGAATAGGTAGATAAACTTGCTTTTTTACTTAGAATCAAGTAAAGTAATTACGTGTGAAAAGCATAGTACCTGTTACTTGGTTTAACGAATCACCAACGTTTTACTCAGTCGCAGGGGAAAAAGAAAAAGAGGTGAAAAACATGGCAATTTCAAAAGAACGCAAAAACGAAATCATCAACAAATTTGCACGTCATGAAGGAGATACTGGTTCTCCAGAAGTTCAAATCGCTGTTTTAACAGAAGAAATCAACCATTTGAACGAACATGCACGTATGCACAAAAAAGACCACCATTCATACCGTGGGTTGATGAAAAAAGTTGGACATCGTCGTAACTTATTAGCTTACCTACGTCAAAAAGACGTACAACGTTACCGCGAATTAATCCAAGCTTTAGGATTACGTCGTTAATCAAACAAAGAAAAGTGAGGTTCAACCCGAATCTCACTTTTTTGCTATGAATCACTGCGACTGGGCGGCGCAAGCCGCTCAGAGCAGATGATGAATAGTACTAGGCGAGAGCAGCGAGCGTAGTGACCAAGCAGCGGAATCACTGCGACTGCATTGTCGGCTAAAACAGCTGATGCAGTCTGACTGGTGATCTCGAGCCATCTAAAAAGTGAAACACCGAAAGAGCGGCCTTTTGACTGGTGAATCAAAAAGCGCAGCTAAAAAGAATTTTGGGTCCTTGTAAGCAGCATCCTACTAACCAAATGAAAGCAGCGGAACGCCATTCCGATTTTTTCATTTGTTTAGTAGTGACTTGCTGGGATCCGATGAAAAGGAGCAGAACATGACAGAAAAACAAGTATTCAAAACAACTTGGGGCGGCCGCCCATTAGAAGTAGAAGTTGGCCAATTAGCCAAACAAGCAAACGGAGCTGTATTGGTTCGTTATGGCGATACGGTTGTCCTAAGTGCAGCGGTTGCATCTAAGGAAGCAAAAGATACCGACTTTTTCCCATTAACAATCAATTATGAAGAAAAAATGTATGCCGTAGGGAAAGTACCTGGTGGCTTTATCAAACGTGAAGGACGCCCAAGTACGGAAGCAACCTTGACCGCCCGCTTGATCGACCGTCCGATCCGTCCAATGTTTGCGGAAGGTTTCCGTAACGAAGTACAAGTAACAAACATCGTAATGAGTGTTGAACAAGATTGTACGCCAGCAATGGCGGCAATGTTAGGTTCTTCTTTAGCATTGTCTATTTCAGATATCCCGTTTGACGGACCGATCGCTGGTGTTGATGTTGGTCGGGTCAATGGCGAGTATGTCTTGAATCCAACAGTAGAACAAGCAGAACAAACTGATATCGAATTGACAGTAGCTGGAACGAAAAAAGCCATCAACATGGTTGAATCAGGAGCAAAGGAAGTTTCTGAAGAAGACATGTTAGGTGCGTTATTATTCGGTTTTGATGCTATCAAAGAATTGGTTGCCTTCCAAGAAGAAGTTGTCGCAGCTGTGGGCAAACCAAAAATGGAAGTCAAATTGTTACAAGTAGATGCTGACTTGAAAAAAGAAATCTTCGACGGCTACTACCAAACAATGAAAACTGCTGTTATGACTGAAGAAAAATTGGCTCGTGAAGACGAGATCGATAAAGTCAAAGACACAGTGAAAGAAGTGTATGCAGAAAAATTTGCTGGACATGAAGAGGAAGCACAATTCTTGAAAGAAGTGAAACAAATCGCGGAAGATCTTGAAAAAGATGTGGTTCGCGAATTGATCACCATCGACAAGATTCGTCCGGATGGCCGTCAATTAGACGAAATCCGTCCATTGGCATCAGAAGTTGGCTTATTGCCACGTGTTCATGGTTCTGGTCTATTTACTCGGGGACAAACCCAAGCATTGTCTGCTTGTACATTAGCACCTTTAGGCGAACACCAAATCATTGATGGATTAGGGGTTGAAGAATCAAAACGGTTCATCCACCATTACAACTTCCCTCAATTTTCTGTTGGTTCGACTGGTCGTGCCGGCTCACCAGGACGTCGTGAAATCGGTCATGGTGCATTAGGCGAACGTGCCTTAGCACAAGTGATTCCTGATGAAACAGACTTCCCTTACACAATCCGTCTCGTTGCAGAAGTATTAGAATCAAATGGTTCTTCTTCTCAAGCAAGTATTTGTGCTGGAACTTTAGCATTGATGGATGCAGGGGTACCAATCAAAGCACCAGTTGCAGGTATCGCAATGGGACTTGTATCTGATGGTGAAAACTACACGATCTTAACTGATATTCAAGGCTTAGAAGATCACCTTGGCGATATGGACTTTAAAGTTGCTGGAACCAAAGATGGGATCACTGCGTTACAAATGGATATCAAGATTCAAGGAATCACTGAACAAATTTTGACAGAAGCATTAGATCAAGCGAAAAAAGCACGGATGGAAATCTTAAATGAATTGACATCAACATTGGCTGCTCCTCGTGAAGAGTTAAGCCAATACGCACCGAAGATCGAAATGATCCAAATCGATCCTGCGAAGATCAAAGATGTAATCGGTAAAGGCGGCGACACCATCAATGGCATCATTGATGAAACTGGCGTGAAAATCGATATTGATCAAGACGGAAAAGTTTCGATTGCTTCTGCTGATGCAGAAATGATCCAAAAAGCTATCAAGATCATTGAAGAATTGACGAAAGAAGTAAAAGTTGGCGAAGTGTACCTTGGGAAAGTTGTCCGTGTTGAAAAATTCGGTGCGTTTGTCAACTTGATCAAAGGCAAAGACGGCTTAGTTCACATTTCACAACTTGCGAACGAACGGGTCAACAAAGTAGAAGACGTTGTCAAAGAAGGCGACGAAATCTTAGTGAAGGTCACAGAAATCGACAAACAAGGCCGTGTGAACCTTTCAAGAAAAGCACTATTGAACGAAGATAAAGCAGAGCAAAAATAAGCTGCTATTTCTAAATTATCGCATTGAAAAGCAAAGTCTAGGAAACTAGACTTTGCTTTTTTTTTGTCTAAGTAGCACATCTTCAAAAGGGTCTTACTTGACAGGAGTTATTTTTTGCTTTAGTGCGAAAAATAAGAGATAATTCAGAATATTGTCTTTGCCATGCAAGCAATAATTCTAAGATGTTAAACGCATCTTATTTAGGATAAGGAGTACGATATGAAACAAACATTTCCAACTGATTTTTTATGGGGAGCATCGATTTCCGCTCACCAAACCGAAGGGGCGTATCAAACCGACGGCAAGGGGCTGAGTGTCCAAGATACTCGTCCAAGAGACAACCACAAGATCACGGATTTTACTGTGGCTGTCGACCATTACCACCAGTACAAAGAGGATATCGCCTTGCTAGCAGAAATGGGGATCAAAATTTTCCGCTTTTCGATCGCTTGGTCGCGAATTTTTCCAGAAGGGCGCGGTACTATTAATCAAAAAGGATTGGATCATTACAGCGATGTCATTGATGAATTGCTGAAATACGGCATTCAGCCCTTTGTAACGTTGAACCATTTTGACTTGCCGCAAGCATTGGAAGACGAAGGCGGCTGGACAAAACGCAGCACCGTTGAGGCATTTGCCGCATACGCCAAAACGCTGTTTACAGCCTATGGGGATCGAGTGACGCACTGGCTGACGATCAATGAACCAAATATCATGCTGCTGGTGGATCAAAAAATATTAGGGAAAAAGATTCCATTATCAGAAAAATACCAGCAATTTCATCACCTGATGATCGCTGAAAAATATGCCTTCGAAGCGTGTCATGAAATCGTTCCAAATGGCAAAATCGGACCGGTCCCGAATATTTCGTTGGTCTATGCGGCGACTAGTCGACCAGAAGACAACCAAGCAGCGTTGTACTTCAACAGTGTCCGGAACTGGGCTTACCTTGATTTTGCCTGCTTCGGTCGTTACAACACGGTCTTTCAAGATTATTTGAACCAAAACGGCCTCACGATTGACTTTGGTCCGGAGGATGAGGCGTTGATGAAACGGGCGCTGCCTGACTTTGTCGCGATGAACTTCTACACCACAGTGACAGTGGAGCAGCCGACGGAAGCCGGGGATATGAAAAACGGTATCAGCGATCAGCAAAGTGAAGACATTATGGAGCGTGGTTTTTACAAAGGGTTCACCAATACGTTCTTGAAGAAAAATGCCTTCAATTGGACCATCGATCCCTTAGGACTGAAAACGACGTTGCAAACACTTTATGATCGTTACCACTTGCCGATCATCATTACTGAAAACGGCTTAGGGGCCGAAGACCATCTAGAAGCAGATGGCACGGTTCATGATCCGTACCGAATCGATTATTTGTCGCAGCATATCAATCAATGCTTAGCCGCGATCAATGCTGGGGTGGATCTGATCGGATATAGCCCGTGGTCTGCCATTGATTTGATTAGTGTGCATGAAGGGATTCGAAAACGGTATGGTTTTATTTACGTGGATCGCAATGATGCAGAGGAAAAAGAACAAAAACGAGTGAGAAAAGACAGCTTTTATTGGTATCAAAAGCTGATTGAAGAAGGGGCGATCCCTTCGTTGGAGGAGTAACGATGACAAGTGTTTTTACCTTTTTAGAAACGCGTTTGATGCCGCCTTTGAATAAGTTGGCGAATTTACGCTTTATTCGCGCAATCATGCAAGCAGGGATCATTACGGTCCCTTTTACGATCGTCGGATCGATTTTTTTGATCATTAATAATTTACCACAAATCATTCCGCCACTGGCTAGCTTTTTCGAACAAACGATTTTACGATTTTCGCCGCTTTATAGTGTCGTAACTACCATGTCTGTCGGTTCGATTGCTGTTTTTTATTGTTTAGCAACAGGGTATTATTTAACTGAGATTTATCATAAAGAAGAGCATTTGACTATGAGCAGTTTTGTAGGAGCGTTATTAAGTTTGTTTGCCTTTTTAATGACGATCATTCAAGTCGATATCACAGATGGTACTGCACAATTGCTGCAGTCAGAAAGCGAAACTGCCATTGTTTACAATGGGATCGCCATAGGCGGTTGGATCACACGCTTTAGCGGGGTAGGCATCTTTATTGGAATCATCACCGCAGTGCTTGCTACGTCAGTCTATCGTTTTTGTGTAAAAAGAAAGATCACCATCCAGATGCCTGAAGGGGTTCCTGATGGAGTCAGCAAAGCATTTGCGTCATTGATCCCAGCGATTTTGATTGCCTTTTTGATGGTGGCGATCAATGGAGTACTGGCTGCTTTCCACACGGATCTTCACGGATTGCTGTCCAAGCCCTTTGAATTCGTGAAAGAGTTGACGGGTTCTTGGTTAGGAATCATCGTGATTATGCTCCTTATCCATCTCTTATGGGCAGTGGGGGTTCATGGGACGGCAGTTATTAAAAATAGTTTCATCAATCCCATCCTGTTGGTGGCTCTAACTGAAAATATCGATGGTGCCAATAATATTTTTGCTGGGGATTTCGTGAACATGTATATTTTTATGGGCGGCGCAGGAAGTACGCTTGGATTGGTTTTATTGATGCTGTTTGTGGCAAAATCGCAACAACTCAAAGTCTTAGGAAAAGCAGCAATCTTACCGGGGCTTTTTAACATCAATGAACCAGTGATCTTCGGGGCACCGATCGTCTACAATCCGTATTTGATCATCCCCTTTATCGTAACCCCTATGATCAACGTGACGATTGCTTACTTTGCTAGCTCGTTTGGCTTTGTCGATAAAGTCATTACGGGAATTCCCTGGATTTCACCAGTCGGAATTGGGGCGTTTTTAGGAACCGGCGGTGATTTCCGAGCCATTCTGATCGCTTTGATCAACTTAGGGGTTTCCATTCTCTGCTATTATCCATTCTTTAAGATGTACGATGGCAAACTCTACACGGAGCAACTTGCCAATCAAGTATAAGTAGAAAAAATACAGTAAAAACGCCCATTGTTGGACTTCTAGTGAAGTGCCAACAATGGGCGTCTTTGCTAGTGCAAATAGTGGTCACGTATGCAAAGACTGTTGATACAAGACACAATCATCGCAATCTTTGTGGGTTGGTTTGGCTTGCTGGGGTGTTTCTTTGTGTAATGGCAAAAGCATACGCAACCCGTTTAAGATAACTAAGATCGTGCTTCCTTCATGACCCACGACCCCTAGAGGTAGCGTGAGAAATTCAAGGAAGTTTGAAGCGATCAGCAACAAGATGACACTGATAGAAAAGACGATGTTTTGTTTGATGATCCGCTGTAATTTCTTAGCCAAACGGTGACTGTCGACCAAACGCAGCAAATCATTTTTCATCAAGACGATGTCCGCCACATCCATTGCGACATCTGTTCCTTCCCCCATCGCGATCCCTACACTTGCGGTCGCTAAGGCTGGAGCATCATTGATCCCATCACCGACCATCGCATTGATTTGGTAGGTTTCTTTCATTTCTTTGATCCGAGTGGTTTTTTCATCAGGCAGGCAATCACTTTCGTAGTCAGACAAGCCGATTTCTGCGGCGATCACTTTGGCAGTACCTAAATGATCACCCGTCAGCATCGTCGTGTGAATTCCTTGCTTATTGAAGTAGGCAAGACTCTCACGAGCTTCAGGACGGGGCTGATCCAATAGCGCTAAATACCCTGCTAATACACGGTCTCGATTGATATAAATCAAGGTTTTTCCGGCTGCTTTCAATTCTTGGATGCGGGTTTGTTCACTGACAGCAACAGAGGTTAGATCGACTTCTTTTCCAATCGTCCAATGGGCAGCTTGGTAAGTGGTGGCTAGACCGACCCCCGCTTGTTCTTCCACTGCTAATTCCAATGGTCTTTCATCGTGGAAATACGCCAAGATCGCTTCAGCCAATGGGTGATTTGATTGTTTTTCCATCCCAACAATCAGTTGGGGGATAAAGGGTTCATCCAGCAATAGATGAACATCAGTGACAGCAGGTTTGCCGCGAGTCAGCGTTCCGGTTTTGTCAAAAGCGATCGCTTTGACATTGGCAAAGGCATCCAAGGCTTGTCCGCCTTTGCATAAAACGCCCAAACGAGCAGCGTGAGAAATGGCTGCTAATGTCGCAGGAGTAGCAGAGGCAACTAAGGCACAAGGAGATGCCACCACCAGTAAGACCATGCCACGATAAAAACTTTCTTGGAACCCCCAATTCGTGAAAAACGTACACAAAACGATCATTAGTGGGACTGCGATCAAGACGATCGGCACATAGATCCGTTCGATTTTTTCAATCAGGGTCGCCGTTTGACTTGGCATTTGCTGTGCTTCTTCCACCAATTGAATGATTTTTGCAAAGCGGGTGTTTTCACTCGTTTGAGTAACTTCAATGTACAATGGCTGTCCGAGGTTGATGGTTCCCCCAAAGACTTCACTGCCTAAACGTTTCTCGACAGGAATGGATTCGCCACTGATAGCCGCCTCATCGACGCTGCTGTTTCCCTGGATTACGATACCGTCGATCGGGATCGCACTGCCTTTTGCCACCATAATCGTATCTTTTAACTGAAGGGCTTCGACTGGTACTTCGACGAGCTCCCCAGATTCAATCATTTTTAAGGCAGTCGTTGGTTGCAGTGCCATTAATGAACTAATTTCTCGCGTACTTTTGTTGGTCGTATATTCCTCAAGGGCACCGCTCAAACAAAAGATAAAGGTCAGCATCGCCCCTTCAAACCAATGACCAATGATACAGGCACCGATGGCGGCTAATGCCATCAATAGATCGACGTTCAACCGTTTGTCGTGCACCAATTCTTGCGTGCCTTCCCAGGTTTGTTTCCAACCCCCGGCAAGTATCGCTAACAAGTAGGGGACAAAGCTATAAGGGATAGAAAAAGATGCCATAAGAAAGCCAGTAGCCATCAATAGCAAACAAGTGATCGTTGAAAAAACAGCCGACGATTCTGATTTACTCATAAGAAACGCCTCCTTTTGAATGTAGTCTAGGAATGAAAAACCGATCCTTTTCTCAAGAAATAATCGATTGTTCCTCCCTCAACTTGAGCATAGCACATTCGAAAACAAGATGGTAAAAAAACAACGTACCTGATAATGAAAGTGATTATCAAGTAGCGATTAAATAACATTACTATCAAAATGATAAATGGAAACTTACTATTATAGAAAAAAGAACACAAAAAAAGCAGTACAATAAAAAACGAATTGTACTACTTTTGCTTGTTCGATGAGGTAGTCAGCGATTGGATCGCTTAACGCAAACTATACTTTGCTAAGGGAATTTGACGTGCTTCACACCACTCTTTGACAGCGCCAGAAAAAATCAGCTGGATCTTGGTGAGGTCTTTGGTACTTGTCTGTCCTGCCATAGTGTAGAGCAGCTGTAGCTGTTCCTTCCATGATTGTAAGGTGGCGATGGTTTCTTCTTTGCCTTTTGACAAAAGCAGCACGAGGATCGTGGCGGATAGTCCTACGCTATCTGCACCAAGGCAAAGTGCTTTGAAGATATCGTAAGCATCCCGAACTCCGCCTGAAGCGATGCGGGTAAAGGGCTGTTGGATCTCATTTGCTTCCAGCAAGGAAATCACGGTGGATTGGCCGAAGGTATCAAGATACGCCAATTCACGTTTTTTCCGGCGAGCATTTTCGATTTGAGTAAAACTTGTACCGCCGCTGCCAGCAACATCAATGGTTTGTACGCCAATCGCCAGTAACTGCTGAATCGTTTCACGAGACATCCCAAAGCCGACTTCTTTGACGACAACCGGAACGGCAACGGAAGCAATCGTTTTTTCCAATAAGGACAGCCATTGGCTAAATTGACGATCGCCTTCTGGCATCACTAATTCTTGCGGTGCATTCAGATGGATCTGCAAGGCATCGGCACCAAACAGTTCCACTGCCCTCTGTGCATTTTCAATGGGACTACCCGCGCCAATATTGGCTAATAAGAAGCCGTCAGGATTGACTTTACGGACGATACGGAAAGAATCGGCGACACTTGGGTCTTTTAAGGCAGCCGAAACGGAGCCGGTTGCCATCATCAACTCACAGGCTTGTGCGATCTCTGCTAACTCTTGATTGATTTTTAAGGTTTTTTCACTGCCGCCCGTCATGGCATTGATGAAAAAAGGGCTGGAAAATGAGCGGTCAAAGACAGTCGTCGCAATTGACACATCAGCCACGTCAATTTGTGGAAACGACTGGTGAACCAAGCGAACTGCATCAAAATCGTTGCTGTGTTCTTTATGGAACGCTTTTGCTAAGGAAACATGTTCATCTTTTCGATTCATGATAGGTCCTCCCGGTAATGGTAAACATGCAGCGGCAAGGGGGTGATCTCGGCTTTTTCCCACGCACTCATCAATGGTAAAATACCGGTTTTTTGGTCAACGATCACGATACCGCAATCGCCGCCGCCGGCACCGGAAGATTTGGCTGCACCACAATAATTTTCTGCTAGATCACAAAGCTTTTTAAGTGCGGGGGTTTCAATCGGTACACCAGTCAGTGCAGACAACTCCCGCAGGAGCTTTCGATTTTCCGTGATCATTTTTTTGATCGTGCGACTGTCTTCATTTAAGAAGCCGTCGATCAATCGATTGACGCAGTCTTTGCTGGCTGCTAAAAAGGCAGCATAGGCGTTTTCTTTTTCTTCTTTGGATTGATAGACTTGATCCACTAAATCAGAAGTAGAGGCAGGAGAGCCTGTCCAACCAATCAGCAGTCGAAGCGATTTCGGAACCGTCAAGGGACGGATCGATAATCCTGGCCAATCGAAAGCGATCAATTCTGTTAAGGTATGATCTTTTTGTTTGGCTAAGACCCAATCGTGGTCGAAGGTTGAAAAAGCGATCCAGCCGCCATAACAAGAGGCTGCAATATCACCGCACGACCCATTACCTTGAACAGCGAGATGGGCAAGAGCCGCAATTTTGAATTGGGTCAACCGATCCATTTCCATTTGATAGTACAGATTCAATGCTTTGACCGTGGCAACAGTCACGGCGCCGCTGGAACCGAGGCCATATTTGCGGCCGTTCGAGTTATCCAGTTCACTGGTCACTTTTAAATCGTAAAAGGAAAGGGGGATGCCTTTTTCTTGGGCATATTTTTCCGTCAGACGAATGGCTGCCAAAATATAGTGGAAAGGATTATCCCGATGGTCTAAGACTAATTCGCCTTTGCGACGCGTCCAGCGAATCGGCAGGTCGCTGTATTGGGCAGACTGGATGCTGCCGTTTTTACGGGCCTCTTCCACAGTGACCGTAATAAATTGGTCAACGGCAACGATGATTGCAGGATGACCAGGTTCGACAACCGCGTATTCACCAGCAATAAATAGTTTTCCGGGAACGGATAGTTCAATCATTTCGACACTCCTAATCGATGGCTTCTTAGTTGATGGCAGAAGATTCTTCCACCGGTAAAAAGGCTAATCCTTTACCCGCGTGAGCAGTTACTAATTGTTCTGAGGCAAAGTGAGCACTTAATTCACGTAAAATCGTTTGTTCTTCTTGTTTTTGGCATAAAACTTTGACATTGGGACCAGCATCCATCGTGAAATAGCAAGCCAATCCTTTTTTTCGCAGCATTCGGACACATTCCATAGCTCTTAAAGATTCAGAAGACCAATAAGTAAAAGGTGGTTCGGCGGCTAAGGTCGTTCCATGCATTTTCAAGGCGTTGGCCTCGGTCGTTTCACCTAAAGCAGTAAAGTCTTTCTCGGCAATCGCTTGTTTCATTTTCACGAGATCGGTCGCAGTGGCAGTAAGCCAACCCGGATAAAAGCTCGAGGTTTCAACGGTTCGGCGCATCCCCTCACGACTGGAAACTTCTTTGGCTTGTGCGTTGATTAAAATAAAGATCATACTCAATTCTTCTTCCCAGCCATTCGACGGCACTTGCGTGGCAAAAGAAGTCTCATCGGTGCCTTGATGCCATTCAGCAAAGCCGCCGTAGATACTCCGACACGCCGAACCAGAACCGCGACGGGCCAAACGGGATAACTCTTGCTCCGACAAGTTTAAGTCCAGTGCTTCACTACAGGCACCCGCCAATGCCGCTAATCCACTGGCAGAAGAGGCAAGTCCAGCAGCGGTTGGGACGAAGTTTTGACTTTCCACCGTGGCATACCACGGGCAGTCCGCTTTTTTTCGTACCAGATCCAAAAAGTCCGTAACTTTTTTGGTGGCAGCGTCTGTTTGCACCACGCTATCCAGCGTAAAGCGATCCTGCGTAAAATCGGGTGAAAAAGCCACCGTTGTTTCTGTGTAAAAGGCATCGAGGGTCAGGGACAAACTATTGTTCATCGGTAAAATGAAGGTTTCGTCTTGTTTTCCCCAATACTTGATCAATGCGATATTCGTGTAGGCGCGAGCCTTTCCCTTATACATGTTCATAAACTCCTAATCCTTGTATCCATGCCGCACGAGCGCCATCGGACAATAAAATACGGCTGATATTCTCAGCCTGTTCCTTCGTTTTGGTTAGTGCGATCATACAGCCGCCCCGGCCCCCACCGGTCAGCTTTGCCCCGTAAGCCCCGTGTACCAATGCTAAGGAAACCAACTGATCCAGTTGCTGATTGCTGACCCCTAACTGCTGCAGGGCCTGATGGGCGTTGTTCATGCTTTCACCCAATGCTTCTAATTGATTGGCTATGATGGCCTCTTTAGCTTTTTTGGTTTCGATCCCTAAACGCTGGATTGCTTGACTAGCCAGCTGCTTGCTGGTTTCAAAAAGATGGGCGACACTTTTGACTGCTTCTCTCGTTTGCCCTTTGATGCCAGTATCAGCGACGAGCAAATAACCGTCGATCGTGAGGGGAAATGAAGTGATGGGATGCCCTTTGATAAAGTAAATGGCATCTGTCCCACTGGCTGCCGCAGCATCGATCCCGCTAGGATTGCCGTGAGCGATTTTTTCAGAAAAGTTGACATAGGTCATCAATTCTTCTTTTGTAAATTCTTTTTTGATCCAATCAAAAAAAGCGCGAGTCAGTGCAACAGCGACCGCCGCGCTAGAACCCATTCCCCGTTCAGAAGGGATGGTGCTGACGATGGAGGTTGCAAAAGGACCCGTGTGGAAATCTTGTTGCAGACGATGCAGCAAGTCTTTGACATTTTTTAAGTGGCTGGGGACTTCTTCAAGCAGACCGTGATAGTAACTTGAAATCAAGGTGTTTGTTTCATTTGCTGTGATCTCGACTTGTACTTTTGCTCCCGCAAAAGGGAAAGCAATTGCTGGTTCACCGTAAACAACTGAATGTTCACCCATTAAGATGATTTTTCCTGTAGCTATGCCAGTACCAATTGACATTATTTTCCTCATTTCTCTAGGGAGCTTACCCCACATGATTCATTTATCGTTTGTCAGTCAATTGTAACTATCTCCTGACGAAAACACAATTTAATTAAAGATCCTTTCCTATTTTACTAGAAGAAGGCTCTTTCGTTAAGCATTCCGTATGAGATTTCAAAAAAAAGCAAAAATCTTTAAACTTTTATTGAAAAAAATCTTGATCTGTGCTTCGAAAGTTTCAGTTGACGGCACAAGATATAGTATTGTATAGTTGGTATCGCAAAGGCAACATACAATATTTAGTGATGAGTGAGTTGGGGGATATGAGCGTGATCGTATTAGCAGGAACGATTGGTGCCGGTAAATCAAGTTTGACCGCATTGATCGCCAATCATTTTGGCAGTCAAGCCTTTTATGAATCGATCGATGACAATGAAGTGTTACCATTATTTTATGCAGATCCAAATAAATATGCGTTTTTACTGCAAATCTATTTCTTAAATAAACGATTTGAAAGTATCAAGCAAGCCATGAAAGATGACAATAACGTCTTGGACCGTTCCATTTATGAGGATTCACTGTTGTTCCATTTAAATGCGGACCTTGGGCGAGCAACCGATACCGAAGTCAAAGTCTATGATGAATTGTTAGCCAATATGTTAGAAGAGCTGCCGTATGCAGCCCACAAAAAGCATCCAGATCTCTTGGTGCATATTCGCGTTTCTTTTGAAACGATGCTGGAGCGTATTGAAAAACGCGGACGGGAATACGAACAATTGACCTTTGATCCTTCGTTATACGACTACTACAAAGAGTTGAACAAACGCTATGATCAGTGGTACGAAGAATACAATGAGAGTCCAAAAATCCAGATCGATGGCGATCAATTCAATTTTGTCGAAGACCCACAAGCGGCACAGGCCGTTTTAACAATGGTGGAAGAGGCCTTGAAAGACGCCGTAAATAAGTAATAGCCGATACAGCCAGGAAAGTCCTTTGATTGGGCTTCTGGCTGTTTTCTTTTATAATAGAAGAAAGCAAGAGTGGAGGATGGATTGTGGAAAACAAACATGTCTTTTATGACGGAAACTATGAATGGATTCAAGTCGACCAGCAAGACGCAAAAAGCGTGATGGCACTGCAAAAACAATATCATTTATCTGACGAGATGCTTACGTACTCTTTAGATAAAAACGAACGCGCACGGGTCGAATACGATGCCGAAGAAGAAGCATTGCTGCTGGTTTTCAATGTACCTCAGCAAGAAAAGCGTGAAAATCATTTTGAGACCAGCCCGATGACGTTTATTTTAAAAAGGAAGCAACTCTTTACTTTTGCATCCCACAATACTCGTTATGTGATTCCAATGATGGAGCGCTTGATCCTGCAAAACCCGCTGCAAACACCCATTCATTTTTTGTTTCAAAGCTTGTTCTTGATTTCTGGCACGTTTTTTCCGTTAGTCGAAGAAGTCAATAGTGAACGGATTCGCTTGAATCAGCGACTACGGGAAAAAACCACCAATAAAAACCTGCTGCAAATGTCTGATTTGGAAGTCGGTTTAGTCTTTTTAGTGTCTGCTACGAAACAAAATGCGGTCCTCTTGGAGCAGATCAAAGCGTTATCCATTTATCGTTTGATGGATGATGACGAGCGGGAACAGCTGGATGATGCCCTGATCGAAGCCAAACAGGCAGTGGAAATGACGTTGCTGGCTTTTCAAATTTTAGAGCAACTATCTGGAACCTACAATAATCTGTTAAACAATAACTTGAATGATACCATGAAGTTTTTGACTGTTTGGTCCCTCTTATTGACTGTGCCTTCCATCGTGACCAGTTTCTTTGGCATGAATGTTCCGCTGCCTTTTACCAATAGTATTTTCGGTTGGGGCATTGCCTTGCTGATTAGTTTAGTGTTATCCGTCTGGATGTTGATTGCTTTATGGCGCAGAATTCGTTAGTCGATCACCAAACCTAGACCGGCGGCGATGACCAAGGCTTGTTCTTGATCGACTGTTAGTCCCCGCAATTGTTCAAAGGACAACGCGATCTTTTGAAATTGATTGGTCCGAAAATCTAGAGTTGCTAATTTTGTGTGAAACCAGTTGCTATTGTTCAACTGGTTTTCTTGTAGCGACAAGTGTTTCCAATCCATCTCATAAAACTCACTGTCATTTAGTTGGCACTGACGAAACAGCATCGTCCGTAAATTGGTATTGCTAAAAGAAGCAAAGTTCGCCACGCAATCTTCAAAGGTACAGTCACGGAAATAGCTTTCCGCAAAATTCGTACCAGTCAATTTACACTGTTTAAAGTGAACCCGATGAAAGCTGGCACCAAAACATTCCAGATTAGAAAAATCGCAGTTCTCAAAGAGGACATTTTGGCATTCCCATTGACTCAAGCGTGTTTTTTGCATCGTCACTTTCTTGAAATGACATTGCTTCAAGATGAGGTTTTTGCAAGCATCATAGCTATAGTCACCGCCTTCGAACAACCCACCTTCGAAAAGCAGTTCTTCTTCTAAATAAAAATCCTGTGGCTCTAATGCCGACAATAAGGGCGGTAGTGGCAATACGATTTTTTTCTTCATCAAGATCCCATCCTGTATGTTTTTCTCTCAGTATAACACGGCGAATCGATGTCGCGATAGTTACGAAAAAGCGGTGGGGTATTGTGAAATTTATTCAATCGGTTTGCAGAATGCTTTTATAACAAGGAAAACCTTTGATTTTGAATACATATTTTTTCACAATCTTTTTACTTGCAAGACGAAAATAATTTTGATATAGAAACTTAACCCGCTGAAAGTGACGTATATCAACGAAAAACTGTCACAAATTTTTAAAATCGCTAAAAAGTTGATAGTTTTCAAATTCACAAGCGAGCTATAATGACAATGTAAACAAAAGGAGGAAATTTTCCATGACAAAAACAGTTATTATCGGTGCAAACCACGCGGGAATTGCTGCTGCCAATACACTATTAGATAACTACAAAGACCAAGAGGTCGTAATGATCGACCGTAATACAAACTTAAGCTACCTAGGTTGTGGGACTGCTTTATGGGTTGGACGCCAAATCGATTCATACGAAGGCTTGTTCTATACAAAACGTGAAGATTTTGAAGCAAAAGGTGCAAAAATCCATATGGAAACAGTGGTTGACCATATCGATTTTGAGAAAAAAGAAGTACACGCTGTGACCAGTGAAGGTGAAACGATCGTTGAATCTTATGACAAAGTTGTCATCGCAACTGGTTCTGTTCCGATTTCACCAAAAGTACCTGGACGTGACTTGAAAAACATCCATTTCTTGAAAAAATTCCAAGACGGACAAACGGTTGATAAAGAGTTAGCCTCAGAAGACGTGAAAAACGTTGCCGTTATCGGTGCTGGGTACATCGGTGTTGAAATTGCTGAAGCAGCAAAACGCCGTGGTAAAAATGTGTTGCTTTTTGATGCAGCGACACGGGCATTGCCAAACTACTACGACAAATGGTTCACAGAAGATATGGACAAAAACTTAGCTGACAATGGCATTGAATTGCATTTCGGTGAATTAGCACGTGAATACAAAGGAACAGAGAAAGTAGAAGCAGTTGTAACAGACAACGGCGAATACCCAGTTGATCTAGTGATCAATGCGATCGGTTTCTTACCAAACAATGAGCTAGGCAAAGATCATTTGGAATTGTTTGCTAACGGCGCGTACTTAGTGGACCGCCATCAACGGACAAGCGATGCAGATGTATACGCAGTTGGTGACTGTGCAACTGTGTACTCAAATGCTTTGCAACAAACCACTTATATCGCATTAGCAACGAATGCCGTACGTTCAGGAATCGTCGCTGCCCATAATATCGGCGGAACTTCATTAGAATCAACGGGTGTTCAAGGATCAAACGGGATTTCGATCTTCGGCTACAACATGGTTTCAACTGGCTTGTCAGTCGAAGCTGCCGAACGTAATGGCATGAAAGTGAAATACTCTGATTACGAAGATACCCAAAAACCAGGCTTCATGAAAGAAAATGCGACAGTTAAGATCCGCATCGTCTATGAAGAAGAAACACGCCGCATCGTTGGTGCACAAATGGCGTCACGTACATCTGAAATCGCAATGGGCATCCACATGTTCTCACTAGCGATCGAAGAAGGCGTAACGATCGACAAGATGAAGCTATTAGATATCTTCTTCTTGCCTCACTTCAACCAACCATACAACTACATCACGATGGCTGCGTTGAAAGCAGAATAAGAAACACAAAAGTCGGAGCGTATGCTCCGGCTTTTTTTTGAAACAATCATGAAAACTGTTGACAATAAGAGGAAAAAGCAGTATACTATAAAAGTTGAGAAATAAAAGCAGAAGCACCCGCTTCTCGCCTGAGTGAAGATATCGCTGGGCAGAATAGGATTCCTACCATTTATTTGTGTGGAGTACGTGCGGGTTCGTGAAGAACTCGTTTTTTTATTGTCTGATTTCGAATCGACAAGCTTTTCTTTCTCTCAAAAAACTCGGAGGTGAATGACCATAGCAAAGGATATGATGGTAAACGACGGCATTCGTGCACGTGAATTGCGTTTGATTGATCAAAACGGCGAACAACTTGGTGTAAAGAGTAAAGCTGAAGCATTGCAAATTGCAGAACGAGCAAACCTTGATGTGGTATTGGTGGCACCAAATGCTAAGCCGCCAGTAGCAAGAATTATGGATTACGGGAAATTCCGCTTTGAGCAACAGAAAAAAGACCGTGAAGCTCGTAAGAAACAAAAAGTAATCAACATTAAAGAGGTTCGTTTAAGTCCAACGATCGACGTCAATGATTTCAACACAAAATTGCGTAATGCACGTAAATTCCTTGAAAAAGGGGACAAAGTGAAAGCTTCGATCCGTTTCAAAGGCCGTGCCATTACCCATAAAGAAATTGGTCAGAAAGTGTTAGATCGTTTGGCGGAAGAAACTGCTGATTTGGCAACTGTTGAGCAAAAGCCAAAAATGGATGGCCGCAGTATGTTCTTAGTATTAGCACCAAAAAACGATAAATAATGACTCACTGAGTTTCAGTTTAAAGTCAGATAACGAAAGATTTTGAGGAGGAAATTAGTTATGCCAAAACAAAAAACACACCGCGGATTAGCAAAACGCGTAAAACGCACTGGCGGCGGCGGATTGAAACGCTTCCGTGCCTTTACCAGTCACCGTTTCCACGGCAAAACAAAAAAACAACGTCGTCAATTGCGTAAAGCTTCAATGGTTTCAGCTGGCGATTACAAACGTATCCGTCAACAACTAGCACGCATGAAATAATTGCGTAACCCAAGCTTCACGTATACAAACAATTATCGATTTTCATATTAGGAGGAATTATACATGGCACGTGTTAAAGGTGGAACAGTAACTCGTAAACGTCGTAAAAAAGTGCTTAAATTAGCAAAAGGTTACTACGGTTCTAAACACACTCTATTTAAAACAGCAAAAGAACAAGTAATGAATTCATACAACTACGCATACCGCGATCGTCGTCAAAAGAAACGCGACTTCCGCAAATTGTGGATCGCTCGTATCAACGCAGCGGCTCGTATGAATGGCTTAAGCTACTCAAAATTGATGCACGGCTTGAAATTAGCTGAAATCGACATCAACCGCAAAATGTTAGCTGACTTGGCTGTAAACGATGCAGCAGCATTTACTGCATTAGCTGACCAAGCAAAAGACGCTTTAAATAAATAATCAATCGTTGGCAACAACGTTAGCCCCGCTCTTTGAGCGGGGTTTTTTTTGTTTTTTCTCGATGACCGAAGAATGGTTTCTCACTTTCTTTCATATGTTTCTTTCCATTAAGCGAAAAATAGATTATACTTTTGAAAGCGTTTGTTTTATTTATCTTCCGATTTTTCCACGAACACTGCAGCAAAAGGAGCATACGATGGCAATTGATTTATGGCGGCATTTTAAAAAAGGATTGACGGTATATGTTGGGATTGGAATTGCGGTCTCATTTTTGAGTGCCGCGAATGTTTTTTATTTTCAAAAACTACTCGATTCATTTGGCAAGACACTTGATTGGTCAGTTGTTTTTATCTATGGGTTAACGCTAGTACTGGTACCACTTTTGTCCTATCTCGAGCAGAAACCAAAAACAACATTGTACAACAGCATGTATTTCTATCTCAAAGAACAAGCTTTAGTAAAAATCAGCAAGATTGCCTATTCCGAGTACTTGCAGATCGGCTCTGGAGCACTCTTACAGAAAACCGAAGCGGGAGCAGCGGCTGGCAGAAATATCCATTTGAATTTTTATGGACGCTTGTTTAAAGAATTGCTTCCCGAAACACTGTTTAACTTAGCTTTTATTGCTATGATCGATAAAAGATTGATTCCAGCGATCCTTGTGGGCTATCTAGTGGTGTTTATCGTGACCAATCTGCTTTTGAAAGTTTTACGCTCTCTCAAAGAACGTGCGCTAGTTTCAGAAGAAACCATGAATAGCACCTTTATTCGCGGACTAACGGAAATGGTCACGTTTCGGATCAATAAACGGTTTGAAAAAGAGATTGCACAATATAAAAACATGTCTGCTGACACAACAGAACGTTTGACGAAAATGACGATGATCCATGAGTTTTTCTTTGGTTTTTTTGCAGTCTTAGTCGCATTGATCAAAGTCGTAATTGTGGTATTGGCATTTACAAATCAGATTACGGTCAGCCTGGGCGGTTTAGCAGCATTGATTATTTATGTGGATCGAATCTACACGCCTGTTGCAATATTTAACGTGATTTTTGTTCAATACAACTTAGATAAAGTTGCCTTTGCACGGCTAAACGAATTTTTCTATCTGCCAGAGGACAAAGCTTTAACACAAGGCGATGCATTGTCTGAGGCCATTAACTGCATCACAGTTAAGGATCTATCCGTCATACTTCAAGAAAAGCAAATCTTAACCGATAGCACACTGAAGCTGAAGCGAGGAGCGATTTATGGGTTAGTAGGAGAAAGCGGCGCAGGAAAATCAACGCTGGTCAAAACGATTTTAGGCTTGTATCAGCCGACGACCGGTGCGATCCTGATCAATCACAAAAATTTAGCTGATTACAACTTAAATGATTTCTATGAGCATATCTTTTATCTATCGCAAGATGCCCCAATCTTCCAAGGAACGCTGAAAGAGAATATTATTTTTGATAAGGAAATTGCAGACGAGGAAATCATAGCGATATTAGAAAAATGTCAGTTAGGCGCATTCTATCAGACACTCAAGGGAGGACTGTCTGCTGAAATTGGAGAAAAAGGAGCCAACCTTTCTGGTGGGGAAAAACAGCGAATCGCTTTTGCCCGATTGTTTTTCTCAGACGCAGAAGTCATTGTCCTTGATGAAGCCACATCTGCTTTAGACGAAACAACAGAAGAAAAGCTTTTTGCAGCGATCAAAGACCAATTGAAAAATAAACTAGTCATTATGATCACCCATCGCCCGAAAAATTTGATTTATGCGGATGAGATCATTGAATTAAAAAAAATACAGGTTGTAGCGGCTTTATCATAAAAGCAGCTTCAACCTGTGTTTTGATCAGCGCATCAGTAAATGCGGCAGTGTACTAAGCCATGCAAGCATGCCGACAATCAAGGCAAAGACCAAGACGATGACTGTTTTTGAGAGGAAATCTTTTTTGATGTCCCGCTTTTTCCTAATGGCATCGAGGTCTTGATTTTCCATGAAGGCAACGATCTCTTTATACGTTTTGATATTTTGGGTTTTCTTGATTTTTTCGATCTTTAATGCGGCATACATGGAGACGAGCCAAAAACATAGAGGCGGGACAATCCACCAGTATCCGGGTAAATAAAGAGCAGGCCCAACAGAGAGTGCGGTCAATAGTATAAAAAGCAGCATCATTTTTGTGTAACGATCCATTTCTGTTTTCTCAATCGTTTCTTTCATTTGTTCAACATCCCCTTTGACTAATTCATCTAAAGAAACATCAAATAGAACACTGAGCAATAATAAATTGTGAACATCAGGATAGCTTTTTTCATTCTCCCAATTGGAGATCGTTTGTCGGGAGACATAGAGTTTTTCTGCCAGCCCTTCCTGAGAGAGACTTAATCGTTCACGATGTTTTTTTATTTGTTTGCTTAAGTTCATTTTATCCGCTCCTTCTACCATTAGTTTAGGCCAATGTCTGCATTCTAACGATCAAATGTCTTTGACAATGCCTTGAAATCAAGTGTCAAAATGTTTTTACAGTTGGGTTTGGGGTGTTTACAACAGTATTATTTTTACATTTAAGATAGTAAGCAAAGGTTTTTTTCTTCAATTTGTTTTTTATCTGTATCGATCGTTCTCTAGTAAAAAGAGAATATGAACTATTTAGTATCATCTTATATACTCAATCTTTCTCTATTATTCATCAAATGAAGGGGGAAAGAAAGGAAAAGAGAATTTTTATTTTCCTATCTTCTGTACCACGATTTTTAACATAAAGGAAGAAAAATACTTTTTAACAAGAAAAGACCAATCTAGTAACCACACTAGATTGGTCTTTTTGTAAGTTTAGCAAGATACTCGAATGAATAGGCGGCTTCCTCAATACAACCCAAAACTAGCTAACCAAGCCAGAATCACTGCTAAGGGACCCGTGAGTAAGCGAGAGAACAAAACGGCAGGGACACCGACTTCTACGGTGTATGGCTCAGCTTCGGCTAATGTGAGACCGACAGGGGTAAAATCTGCACCGGCTTGAGAATTGATTGCAAAAAGAGCGGGTAGTGCCATGGCGGGAGCAATCGTGCCTTTGCCAATCTCTACTCCTAACAATACGCCGACGACTTGAGCAATGACGGCACCTGGGCCTAGAACGGGTGAAAGAACTGGAATTGAACAAATAAGAGATAAGATCACGAGACCAACGATACTACCAGATAAGGGAGTGACACCGCTAGCGATGATGTCGCCAATGCCTGTATAATTGATGATCCCTACTAACATACTGACAAATGCCATAAAGGGAAGAATATTTTTGATTACGATTTCGATCGTATCACGACCCGCTTGGTAAAAGATTCCCACAATGTTGCCGACGGAACGACCAAGGCGGTTGATGAAACCTAGAAGCCCTCCTTGTGATTCAGTGACTTTTTCTTTAGCAGCAGTGACTTGTTCTTTTTTAGTAGGTGTTGGTTCTTTCACTTTTTCGCTTGTTACCGAAGATTCTGTCATTGCTTCATCAGAGCTGTAAACGTCATCTATGGTGACGCCCGAGACAAAATTCTTTTCATTGATAAATTTCATCAACGGACCTGAAGGAGTAGTAGGATGGAGATTGACGGTCAAGACATTTAATTTAGGATAGACACCGCAACGGGCAGTCCCTCCACAGTCAACAACCGCACAGATCATTTGACTTGGTTCTACTTTTTCTTTAAATCCGTCGATTGCTTCCACACCTAATTGTTCAGCAATTTTTTTCGCCACTGGATGGATACCTCCGCCTGTGATGGAAGCAACGACGGTTTTTTCAGTCGTGGGTTCTAGCGTTAGTGGACCACCCCAACCCTTCGTTCCATGTTTGACAATAACCGTTTTTGACATTGTTTTTCCTCCTCTTTCCAATGAACATCATTCAGTGGTTTCTTTCCACATCAGTTTCGTTAATAATTCTGTGACAACGCCTCGAATAGTGATAACAACAAGACCGACTAGAAAATAGCGGACAGCTAACGGCATGGTGGATAAGCCTAAAGTGGTTAAGCCAGAAGCAATACCAGTCCAAACAAATAATTCACCGGCATTTGCATGGGGGAATAAGCCAGTGATGGGATGGACCAAAGAAACGGCTGAATCGTAGAAAGCCGGTTTTTGCTTTTCTTTCAAAAAACGACCAAAGGAGTAACACATTGGGTTCGTAAGAAAAAAAACAGCGAGAAGCGGAAAAACACTATAGCGTAAAATGATATTTCGGGTACAGATTTGAGCGAACTTAGAAACGCGTTCCTCCCCAATCAGTGCAATCAATGCATTGACGAATGTGAGTAAAACAATCAAAGTTGGTAAGATACCAGTGATCAAACCCACTAGATTTTCCCCACCAGCATCAAAAATACCAATAAAATTTTCAGCAACCATTACTAAGAAATCCATTTACACTACCTCCAGTCGATTTTTTTCAGATTGAATCAATTGAATTGCTTGTTCAAAAGCAGCTTTCCTTCTTTTATTAGCAAGTAGTGGCATTGCTTCCGTTGGTTTCTTTCCGATAAATTCTTGATGTTCTTTAAAACGGGCAAAGATCGTGATGCCAGCCATTTCTTTATAGGTCACGATACAATCCTGTTCATCTGTAACGACTAGCAGGACGATGCCACGACCTAAGTTAAATTTTGCCTTTGAGATTCCTACACCCAAAAAACCAGTATTTCGTTTTTTTAGTTCGTTTATTTCTTTCCCATAGTTTTTGTGCTGCAAGTAGGACAAGAAAATCTGAATGAACCAACAACCGGCTAACAATAAAACAAGCTCCTTGTATTCCTTCATCAAGTAATCCCTCATTTCTCAATTTTTCTGAAAGCGCTTTATAAGAAAATCTTAAATTGTGAATTTGTGAAAGTCAATATGAAATTCACATATTCTTCATGTTGGAACATATGTTAAGTTTGTGAAGAAAAGGGAACGTTAGGTAAAGATGCATCGTTCGCAGCTGAATTTTATTGGAAGCGTTGACAAGAGAATCTTGGCCTACTAGTATAAGGATGTATCATATGTTACGTTAAATATATTTTGTTAAAGGAGAGCTGAGAATGACTATTTATCAACAATTATTGGAGAGAGAAGATCACGGAATGCCAATCAAAATTGGCGTGATTGGTGCAGGTCAAATGGGCTTTGGAATGATTGCACAGATCGCGACGATCCCGGGAATGGCTGTGACAGGGATCAGTGATATTCGGTTAGATTTTGCACAAAGTGCGGCGGAAGCTTACCGTGCTTCCTCCACAAGCCAGCATGAAATTCTAACAGTTACTGATTTCAAAGAGGTGATCTACTCAGAAGATGTTGAAGTGATCGTCGATGCGACTGGGGTACCTGAAGTAGGTGCAAAAATTGCGATGGAGACGCTTTTGGCTAAAAAACACCTTGTTCTACTAAATGTTGAAATTGATATTACGATCGGTCCTTTGATGCATCGGCTTTATCGGACTGCCGGTCTAGTGTATACCGGATCAGATGGAGACGAGCCGGCAGCGACAACCGAACTTTTTGAATTTGCGAAGTCTATGGGGATGGAAGTTTTAGTAGCAGGGAAAGGGAAAAATAACAAACTTAACATTGCCGCTAATCCAGATACTTGTCAGGAAGAAGCAAAGACGAAAAAAATGGCTTCTCATATGCTTGCTGCTTTTAAAGATGGTACGAAGACGATGGCTGAAATGAATTTACTGTCAAATGCGATTGGCTTTGTCCCAGATAAAGTAGGGATGCACGGCGTTGCTGGTGATCAAGAGTCCGTTTTGAAGGATTTGAACCTGCAAGAAAAGGGTGGCGTACTGAATAAATTTGGGGTTGTAGAATATGTCGACGGCTTGGCTCCAGGTGTTTTTGTAATCGTCAAAGGTCAAAATGAAGGAGTCAAACATGAACTGAATTATTTGATGCAAAAAGAAGGAGATCATCATCTCTTGTATAGACCCTTCCACTTAGCAAGCTTAGAAACACCGATCACCATTGCAAAAGCTGTCTTGCAAAAGGATCATGCGATCGTTCCATTAGGGGCACCAATTTCTGAAACAGTAGCTGTTGCGAAAAAGACAATTAAACCAGGAGAGCGTTTAGATGGGATCGGCGGCTATTGTGTGCGTGGAGTTTTAGAAACCCATACCGACATGACAACAGAAGGACATATCCCGATTGGTTTGATTTCAGGAGAAGTAGTAGCAAAACGCACCATCAAAGCAGGCACATTTTTGACGGAAGACGATGTGGAGTTAGACCAATCAACAACCGTCTGGAAGCTTAGAAAATTACAAGATAGCACATTTGCGTAATTCTTTTTTGAAAATCGCCGTTTTAAAACGTGTTAAAATCAATAGTAATAAAGTATTTATACTATTGGAGGAAAAATAAATGGGCTACTCGGATGATAAACGATTACTTGTAGAATTGGCATCAATGTATTACAACGAAGGAGCAAAACAAGAAGAAATCGCCAAAAAGTTTAGTATCAGCCGCTCACTGGTCTCTAAGTATTTAGCGAAAGCACGTAGTTTAGGATTAGTAGAAATCATCATCCATGATGAATTGCTGCACCCATTTCAACAACTTGAACAAAACATTCAACGACAATATGGACTAAAAGAGGTCATTTGTGTTCCATCGACCGGAGAAGAATCTTTAAACAAACGATTAGGCATTGCAGCAGCAAAATACCTGACGCGCATCACTAAAGCAGATGCGACGATTGCGATTTCTGCTGGAACTACGATCCATGAAGCAGCCGTCAATTTTTCTGCAAAAAACCATTTACCAAATGTGCGCTTTATCCCCTTAGTAGGTGGACTAGGCAGAGAACACGCAACTTTACAAGCCAATGTTCTTTGTGAACTTTTCGCAAGTAAGTGTGGTGCAGTTGCAGTGGAATTACATGCGCCAATCACGGTGGATTCAGCAGAGGCTCGAGAGGTCTTCTTGAATCAATCCTTTATAAAAAATGTGTTTAAAAAAGCAAGAAATGCCGATATTTCTTTGGTGGGAATCGGTGGGACGCCCGTCTATTCGACCATGACAAAAGCTTATCTTGCGAAAGAAGAGGGCATGAAGCTTGAGTTTACCAATGGGACGATTGTCGGCGACATTTGTTATAACTTTATCGACGAAGCGGGCGCACTAGTAGATTGTGAATGGAACAAACGAGTATTGTCGCTGGAGGTGGCGGATCTAAAAAGGATTCCTTTAAAGATTGCTGCAGCGGGTGGAAAGGATAAAGTGAAAGGCATTAAAGCAGCCTTAACTGGTGACTGGGTTGATGTGCTGATTACGGATGAAGACACCGCAAAGGCTCTGTTGAATGGATAGAGTGAGTCCTCGTGCTGCTTAGATGAACTTTTAGGCAAAACAAAAGGAGAAAACAAATGGAAAAAACGAAGCATCTTTCGATTGAGAATAGTGCAAATCTCTCAAATGAAACATTTAAAGAGATTTTTTACAAAATGTGGGAAATTCGCTTTTTTGATGAAAAAGTAGATGAACTGTTTGCTCGAGGCTTAATCCATGGAACGACCCATTTGGCTGTAGGGCAAGAAGCGACTGCTGCAGGAAGCAGTGCCGTCTTAAAAAAGACCGATTGGATTACCTCGACCCATCGCGGGCATGGACATACACTTGCCAAAGGAACCAATGTCAATGAAATGATGGCGGAATTGTTTGGGAGAACCACAGGGACGAATAAAGGCAAAGGCGGCTCAATGCATATCGCTGATTTGGATACTGGAAATTTGGGTGCAAACGGTATTGTTGGCGGTGGGTTTCCGATTGCCGTCGGCGCAGCTCTGACCTCGAAAATGAAAAAGACGAAACAAGTCGCTTTGTCATACGGGGGCGATGGATCTACCAATGAAGGAAGTTTTCACGAAGCAGTCAATTTGGCTTCGATCTGGGATCTACCGGTAGTCTTTTTTATTGAGAATAATAAATATGGTATGAGCGGTTCTGTTGAAAAAATGACGAACATCCAACAGTTATCAGAGCGAGCAAAGGCCTACGGAATTGAAGGGATCACAATTGATGGAAACAATCTGATAGAAGTTATCGAGACCACCTATCAAGCAGTTGAAAAAGCTCGGCGCGGCGAAGGACCGACATTGATCGAAGCTATGACCTATCGTTGGAAGGGACATTCGAAATCAGACGCGAAAAAATACCGGACCAAGCAAGAAGAAGAGCAGTGGCGCAAAGAAAAAGACCCAATCCAACAAGCCAAAACAACCTTGATCTCAGCGGGAATTTTTACTGAAGATGAGGCAGAGGAAATTCGAAAAAAAGCCAAACAAGCCATCAATGATGCAGTGACCTTTGGTGAAAACAGTCCCGTCGTTGCCGTGGAAACGATGTTTGAAGATGTATATGCAGAGTAGGAGGACATCATGAGAGAAATTACTTATGCGGAAGCCGTGAGAGAAGCTCTTTCGGAAGCAATGCGAGAAGACGAAGCTGTGTTCATGTTAGGGGAAGATATCGGGGTTTATGGAGGCGCTTTCGGCGTTAGCCGTGGGATGGTGGAAGAATTTGGCGAGGAGCGGATTCGATCCACCCCAATTTCTGAATCAGCAATTGCAGGTGCGGCAGTTGGCTCAGCTATGACGGGCATGAGACCGATTTTTGAAATTCAATTTTCTGATTTCATTACGATCGCCCTCGATCAAATTGTAAACCAAGCAGCAAAAATTCGTTATATGTATGGTGGAAAAGCACGAATTCCTCTTGTAATGAGAACCCCCGGTGGTTCAGGAACTGGGGCAGCAGCGCAGCATTCCCAAAGCTTAGAAAACTGGACGGCTCATATCCCTGGCTTAAAGGTGATCCAGCCAGCAACGGCGTATGACGCCAAAGGCTTACTGCATGCAGCGATTGAGGATGATAATCCAGTAATGTTCTATGAACACAAACTATGTTATCGCACTTCGTCGGATGTGCCGCAGGAAAAATATACGATCCCTATTGGGGTTGCGGATATTAAAAAAGTAGGAACAGATATTACCGTCGTTGCTACAGGAATTATGGTGCATAAAGCATTAGCTGCAGCGGATATTTTACACGAGAAAAATATCAGTATTGAAATAGTCGACCCTCGAACATTGGTGCCTTTAGATAAACAAACCATCATCGATTCAGTGATGAAGACTGGGCGTGCGGTGGTCGTGACCGAAGCAGTCAAACGCAGTGGTTTCAGTGCTGAATTAGCAAGTGTGATCTCAGAAAGCGAGTCTTTTGACTTTTTAGATGCGCCGATCGTTCGCTTAGCAGGTGCAGAGATTCCGATGCCGTATCATCCTGACTTAGAGAAAAAAGCAGTACCACAAGTTGAGGATATTGTTGAAGCATGTTGCAGACTGATGGCGGATAAATAGGAGGGAAAGTATGGCACATGAGGTTTTGATGCCTAAATTAAGCTCAACGATGACTGAGGGAACCATTACGACTTGGCTAAAAAATGAAGGCGATACCATTGTGATCGGTGATCCAATCTTTGAAGTAATGACAGATAAAATCGCCATTGAAGTAGAAGCCTATGAAGAGGGGATTCTCTTAAAGAAATACTTAGCTGATGGGGAGAGTGCGCCCGTTAATTCAATTATTGCTTATATAGGAGCAGCAAATGAAACGGTCCCACCTCAGATGCCTTCAAGTGAAGCAACTCAACCAGACCAAGCTAAGCAGAACCAAACAAATACAGAAACTGAAAAGACAGCACCTCGTACCAATGATCATATGATGCGTACCATACGGGCAACTCCTTCGGCTAGACGTTTGGCAAGAGAGCGTGGGATCGATTTGACTACGGTTCAAGGAAGTGGACCGAAAGGCAGGATCCAAGCTTTGGATATTAAGGCCATCAATAAACAACCAACTGTCGAACCACAGATTGAGGAAGTGATATCTGAGAGTGCGCTCATTCCATGGAGTCCGTTACGAAAAGCAATTGCAGAGAAAATGGTAGCGAGCAAAACGACCATCCCCCATGTCACCATGACAGCGGAAGTCAACTTGACGAAAGTTATTGACCTACGAAATCAGCTGTTACCGATGATCGAACAAAGAACAGGTGAACGTCTTTCTTATCTGGAAATTTTTGCCAAAGCAACCATGATTGCCTTGAAGGATTTTCCGATATTCAATGCCCACGCCACGGATGAAGGGATCAAAGGGTTTTCAGCGATTCATCTTGGAATTGCCGTTGCTCTTTCAGAGGGATTAGTCGTTCCGGTCATTTCGTCAGCTGATCAGCTCGGTCTAGCTGATTTGACCACGGCAATCAAAGAGAAAACGAGAAAAGCTCGTGAAGGAACATTGACGAATGCCGAAATGTCTGGTGGTACGTTTACGATCAGTTCATTAGGAAAAACAAAGGTCAAGCAGTTTACGCCGATTATCAACAAACCAGAAGTAGCGATCTTGGGCATCGGTGGGATTTATGAAAAAGCTATCTTCAATCAGGCTGCTGTCGAAGTGAAAAACCAATCCTTTGTTGAACTGAATCTTTCATTTGATCATCGTGTCGTAGATGGGGCACCAGCAGCTGCATTTTTAACAAAAATCGTGACGTTACTAGAAGATCCACTAGGCTTCTTATTGTAGAAAGTGGGGGAACTTATGGAATATAACACAGATACCTTGGTCATCGGATCAGGTCCTGGCGGGTATGTGGCAGCGATTCGGGCGGCGCAATTAGGTAAACAAGTCACGATCGTAGAAAGCAATGCTATCGGTGGGGTCTGTTTAAATGTGGGATGCATTCCTTCTAAGGCACTGATCCATGCCGGACACGTCTATCAAGAATCAAAACATAGCCATTATCTTGGAATAACCAATCAGCAGACAACGTTAGATTTTCAGACACTCCAGAAATGGAAGGATGAAACCGTCGTCCAAAAGCTCACTTCGGGCATTCGTGGACTGCTACTCAAAAATAAAGTTCAAATCGTTAAAGGTTATGCCCGGTTTCTTTCACCAAATCAAGTAGAAATCAAAGGTAAGGGAGAAAAAATCATTCAGTTCAAGCAGGCGATCATCGCCACAGGAAGTCGCCCAATCGAGATTCCCGGCTTTGCATTCGGCGGCAGAATTTTGGACTCTACCGGGGCATTGTCTTTAAAAGAAGTGCCAAAAAAGTTGGTGATTATTGGTGGCGGTGTGATTGGCACTGAACTCGGAAGTGCCTATGCAGATTTAGGCGCAGATGTCACGATACTGGAAGGATCGGAGCAACTGCTTCCTTCTTACGAAAAAGACTTAGTGGCGGTGGTCGAAGCGTCCTTTGCTAAAAAAGGGATTAAAATAGTAACAGGTGCAATGGCAAAATCAGTAAAAAGCCATGATACAGGTGTGGAAGTCACGGTTCGTGTCAATCAAAATGAAACAATACTAACGGCTGATTACGTACTGGTCACAGTGGGACGCAAACCAAATACAGAAAATCTTGGTTTAGCTCAGGCGAAGATCGAGACAGGAACGAACGGCTGGATACATGTCAATCAAAAATATCAAACGTCACAAGCCCACATTTATGCCATCGGTGATGTTATTGAAGGACCAGCACTTGCTCATAAAGCGAGTTATGATGCGAAGATAGCTGCAGAAGTCATCAGCGGGAAAAACGTAGCAAAAGATTACCGAGCCATTCCTGCAATTTGTTTTACAGATCCAGAAATCGCTACTGTAGGCAAAACTTTAGCAGAAGCGAAGACTCAAGGACTGGCAGCTGATACTGCGAGCTTTCCATTTCAGGCAAATGGTCGTGCTTTGTCACTGAACACCTACGAAGGCTTTGTTCGCTTAGTCTTTGATAAAGACTCAGAAGTAGTCATTGGTGGACAAATCGTGGGACCTGGAGCTAGTGATTTGATCGCTGAAATCACGTTGGCGATTGAATCAGGACTCACGTTAGAAGATATTGCGCTGACGATCCATGGACATCCAACACTTTCGGAAGTTATAATGGATACAACAGAATTGGCATTAGGTCTACCTATTCATCTATAACGAATAAGTGAAAAAAGCATGAAGGAGGCATTCGATTGTATAAAAGTACGGTGAAAGAAATTGGTGAATTGGTTGAAGCTTTTGAAGAGGAGATGTTGTTGATCTTGTTTGGTCCAGCAGCAACGAAAGAGTTGAAATCAATCTGTGTGCTTCATGAAACAATTGAACAACAAGAAAATGTTCTTCAACCTGGAGTGAAGCTTCAATTAGGTGAGGCGACTTATACAATAAAGAAGGTTGGTAGTGCAGCCAACCAAAACTTTAATGAGCTAGGACATATCTCTATCTATTTTCGTGATGGAGAAAATGAAATTTTACCAGGAGCAATTCTAGTAGAACCGGGATCTTACCCTAAGTTGACGGTGGGGGACATCATTAGAATAGGCAATTGATAAAAAAAATTTACCAGAATCGTCTGCAAGTAAAGTCGCTTTTATCAGGGCATTACCTGCAGGCGATTTTTTGATGAACAATATTTGTTTACCAGTAAGCATATCCCCCCCTAAAAACGTCTGCTTTGTGCTATACTGAGGCTTTGTAAAAATAAGTTTGTACAAGCAAGCAGCAACGGTTTTTTCATTGAGTGCTTGCGAGAAGGAGCGTATACGCAGTGAAAAAACTAAAGGTTCAAGATTTAATTGCAGTGGGGATCTATACAGCGATCTATTTTCTTTTAATGAGCGTCTGTCTATTGATTTTGCGTTTTGTGATCCCAGGTTTTCATAATTTATTTATTCCAGCAGTCACCGCTTTGTTTTCTGGCATTATCTATCTGATTTTATTGAATAAAGTACCGAAATTTGGCGCAATCACCATTATGGGTACCGTAGTAGGGCTCTTTTTTTTGATTTCAGGACATTTTCCATTGGCCTTTTTGCCCAATATGATTTGTGCCTTAGCAGCTGATTTGATCCAATACAAAACAAAGCTCAAAGAGAACGTTCGCGTACTGGCGAGTTATATCGTCTTTAGTTTTGGCTTGATGGGCCCGATCTTGCCTCTGTGGTTTATGAAAAATGCCTACATCGATTCATTAGTGGCTCGCGGAAAAGATGAAACCTACATTGCCGGCGTGTTTGCTCATACCTCCAATTTGATGTTGGGGCTTTGTGCATTAGCGGTTTTGATTGGTGCGGTGGCTGGTTTAGGTATTGGTAGCCGCTTGATGGAAAAACATTTTCAACCAACGATCCAATCGCATAAAGGGTGAGGAATGTGTCGAAAACAAGGTTTGATCCCCGCAGCAAATTGGCGGTGATTCTCTTTGCTAGTTTTACTATGATGGTGACCATCAGCTGGATCGATGAGTTTGCTTTTGTCACTTTCTTACTGCTGCTATTTATAGTCAGCGGCTTTTGGAAAAAAGGCCTGCTGTTCTATGGCGTGTTTGTCTTGCTGACACTGGCAGATAGTTTTTTGTTTCGCCAAGGAAACCACCTACTGATCGTGTTGCTGGATTTCTTTTCCGTCGGTTATCGCCGCTTATTGCCAACGATCATGGCGGCGGCTTTTGCCATTAGCGGGACGAAGAACAGTGAGTGGATGGCGGCGTTGCAAAAAATGCACGTGCCCAACGTATTATTAGTCCCGTTGGCAGTCTTATTTCGTTTTTTCCCCACACTGGTACAAGATTTCAAAAGTATTCGCCAAGCGATGCGCTTTCGCGGCATCTCGCTGTCCGCAGGATCGATCTTGCTTCATCCGCTGCAAAGTGCGGAGTATTTTTTGATCCCATTACTGATGTCGGCTGAAAAGACCGCAACCGAACTGTCCGCTACGGCGCTGGTTCGCGGGTTAGCATCAGAAATTCCCCATACCACCGTCCACGAACTGAAGCTGCGCTGGGGGGATGGCTTAGTCTTTTTAGCATTAGGAGGCTTTATCGTGAAAAGGATGTGGCTTGGATGATCAGATTAGAACAAGTGTCAGTGAAGCGAGAAAATCGAACCGTATTATCTGAGCTCTCTTTGACGGTCGCAGCTGGGGAAGTCATCGTTTTGTGCGGTGCTAGTGGCAGCGGCAAATCGACCCTGCTCAATGTTTTGAATGGCTTGATCCCTGAGCTGTATCCTGCCGAAGTGCAAGGGAAGATCCGTGTAGGCGAAACAGACTTGCCAGTTGCCGATTTCTCCCATTATGCCCAGACGATTGGCGTCGTCTTTCAAAACCCTAAGACGCAATTTTTCACCACGGATGTCTATTCGGAGTTGGCTTTTTCGATGGAAAATGCGGGCGTCGCACCAGAAAACATTCGGCAGCGAATCACCGAAGTAGCACAGCAGTTTTCCCTGACCCCATTGCTTGATGCTAGTGTCTTTGACCTATCTGGTGGGGAGAAGCAGCTGATTGCTCTCGCTGCAGCCACGATGTTGCCCCATGATGTGTTCTTATTGGATGAGCCTTCCAGTAATTTGGATCAAGAAGCGATCCAAAAGTTGACTCAAGGATTGGCTTCTTTAAAACAACAAGGGAAAACCATTGTGATCGCCGAACACCGCTTGGCGTATTTGGCGCCACTGGCAGATCGCTTCTGTCTATTAGAAGCAGGACGATTGCGGGCGTCTTATCCAGCAGCTCAGCTTTTGTCACTATCAGAGGAGGCAATTCACGAGTTGGGATTGCGAAAAGTAGGTGAGGCGGCATTGGAAACTCAGCACTGCCGAGAATCTTTGCCAGAAAAATCTGGATTAACGGCAACGCATCTGCAGATCAAGCAATCAAAACGCTCGGCAAACAGCAGAAATTGGGCGCTCAACTTGTCTGAACTACAACTGCCGATGAAGCAAGCTGTGGGGATCGTTGGACCAAATGGTGCTGGCAAAAGTACGTTGGTGCAAGTCCTGTCAGGATTGAAAAAATGCCCAGAAGCAGTATTTGCCATCAATGGACAAAAGCGGACCCAAAAGCAGCTGCTGCAGGAAAGTTTTCTTGTGATGCAGGATGTCAACTTGCAGCTGTTTTTTGAAACGGTGGAAAAAGAGTTGCTGATCAAAGCCCAAAACCCAGCTCGTTTTGAAGAAATTGTCTCATTGTTGCACTTAACACCACTCCTTGCCCGACATCCGCAAAGCTTGTCGGGTGGGGAAAAACAACGAGTTGCCATCGGCAGTGCCCTGCTTTCTGGTAAACGCCTGTTGTTTTTCGATGAACCAACGAGTGGGTTAGATTTGCAGCAAATGGAGGAAGTCGCAAAAATGTTGCGAACAGTCGCTAAAGAAGTTGATTTATTAGCCGTGATCAGTCATGATCGTGAGTTTTTAGCTGAAACATGTCCTTACGTGATTCAACTCGAAAAAGGAGAACTTGTTGGCACGTATCAGTTAGCAAAAAATATGGAATAACGAAAGACGGAGTGAACCTTGGTTCGTGCCGTCTTTTTTTGGTCGAACATGAAAAAATCTTCATGTTTTTTTTCTTTCAATCAGTTAGGAAGTTTCGAAAAAATCCGTTATGATAGAAGCAAAACCAGAGGAGGAACGCATATGGCTTTGAAGATCTTGCTAGTAGAAGACGAAGAAAGTTTAGCTAGTTTTATCCAGACCGAATTGACTTTTGAGGGGTATGACACGGTCTGGGCCAAAGATGGGCAAGAGGCATTGACCTTATTCAATCAGCAAGCAAATGCTTTTGATCTGATTTTATTGGATTGGATGCTGCCCATCTATGATGGCATCACAGTGGCGCGGCGGATACGCAAAGAAAGCGACATCCCGATTTTGATGATGACCGCCAGAAATCAAACCGCCGATGTGGTGACGGGGCTTGATGTTGGGTTAGATGATTATTTAACGAAACCTTTTGAAATCGAAGAACTGTTTGCCAGAATTCGCGTGATCGAGCGGCGGCTGCAAAGAGAAGCCCAACAACAAAAGAACCAGCAAAACCAATTAGTGGCGGGGGAGTTGATGATGGACATCGCCAAGCACTTGGTTCAGGTTGCCGGTGAAACCATTGAGTTGACGCCCAAAGAGTTTGGGATTTTATATGAATTAATGAAAGAGCCGGAAGTCGTCAAAACCAGAGATGACCTATTGAATGAGATTTGGGGCTATGAATACGACGGCCAAACGAATGTTGTAGATGTCTATATCCGCACACTGCGGAACAAGCTGGATGTTTGCGGCAAAGGCAAAATGATCGCAACCGTTCGTGGATTAGGCTATGTCTTGAGGACCGATCATGAAGAATAAGTCAGCCAACCAACGTAGAAAAACAGCCCAGTTTCAATTGACGAGCCGCTTTTCCTTGATACTCTTTGGTCTGTTGATTCTCTTCAATCTGCTGTTTATTCTATTGTCCGTAGGTTATTTGTTTGAACATATTGAAAATCGTGCCAGCAACATCCTTGAAGCCATCGAAAAAGGCGAGGCATCAGGGGATGCTTGGGACACTCTCGTCAATGCCTATGTCTCGGCAGATGAAGAAGACGCCCTGCAAGTGATCTTAGCCGATGGCAGTGTCGTTTCATCAGAAGATGCGGAAGAGATTTTTGCCGATATCAATCAAGGACGAGTGCTGCCATTTCTCGAAGACATCGTTTTTACAGAGGATGGCATCTATTACACGAAAACCCAAGAAGTCGATGGGGATCAGGTGACGATCGCTATCAACGGGGAGGATAGTGTGGAATTAGCCTATGGTCTCTTTATGATCAGCAGTTTCTTGAATCTGATCGCTGTTGTCGTGGGCAGTCTGCTGATTTATTGGAGTGTCGGGAAATGGAGTCAGAAACTTACCGGCATGGCGCAAGAAATTGCTGCCATTGAACAAAGCCGAACAGGAGAACTGACGGTTTCTGAAGAGCCCATCGAGATTCGTTCGGTGGCCTTGGCTTTCAATAAATTATTGAAAGAACAGCGAGAGACGATCGAGCGGGAAAAACGGTTCGTTGCCGATGCTTCCCATGAGCTGCGAACACCTTTAGCTGCGATTCGCGGACATGTCCAATTGATCCAGCGGCGTGGAACCAAACATCCCGAAGTCATTCCTTCCTCAATGGCGTTTATCGACAAAGAGTCGAAGCGTTTGGAAACATTGAGCAATCAATTGTTGGACCTAGAAAAAAATCAATCCCAAGATGAAATGACCCTTGTTGATGTTTCCCAGATCGTCCGAGAAGAGTGTGAAAAACAAGCGACGATCGTTCCGCAATCGATTGAATATTTTGTGGAGAACCAATGTATGAAACGTGCGCATAAACGTGACTTCCAGCAAATCATCCAAAACCTGTTAGAAAATGCCGCGAAGTATTCACCTGCCGATCAGCCGATTCATGTGACCTTGACGCAAGAGCAGAGACAGATGTCTTTGACCGTCGCCGATTTTGGCATTGGGATTCCCGATGATAAGAAAGCCTTGATTTTCGAACGGTTCTATCGAGTAGAAGATTCTCGTTCCAGCCAGATTGCTGGTTCAGGCATCGGGCTTTCATTGGTAAAACAGCTGGCAGACAAGTATCATGCCAAAATTACCGTGACAGACAATCAACCGCAAGGCAGTATCTTTAAACTTGCCTTTCCAAATGAAAGAGAAAGATGAAGATTTTTTTAGATTTTCTTCAAGCATTTTTGATTCTTTTTCATGAGGAACTTGTTATTCTAAATATATAGAAAAAGGGAATACACAAACAATTGGAGGAATGAAACATGAAAAAAACAACTATTTTATTCGGAATTGCCGCATTGGGATTATTGGCAGGATGTACACAAAACAACACTGGAAATTCAGAACCTGCGCAAAACAGCAGCTCAAGCACAGCAGTTGCCTCATCAAGTGAAACAACGTCGTCACAAGCAACAGACAGCTCTTCAAGCAGTGCAGCGATCGCCAACGGCGGCTTACCTACGGTGACCGTGGAAGAAGCGATCCAAGTATTCCAAGACAAATACCCAGATGCAGCGATCACTTCGATTGATTTGGATACTTCTTTTGGCAATTACTTCTACCAAGTAGAAGGCGTGGATGACACGAATGAGTTTGAATTAAAGATCGATGCAGAAACCAAAGAAACTTCTGAAGAAAGAACGGAAAAATTGGATGCCGATGAACAAAACGGTGTCAAAAAAGATGCCGATCAATTGGACCTAACCAACTTGCTTTCATTGGAAGAAATTTCTGATATCGCCGTGAAAGAAGCTGGCGGTGGTCAAGCAACAGATTGGTCATTAGACAAAGAAATGAATGTAACCTATTGGGAAGTCAAAGTAGAAGATGGCAACAAACAAACAGATGTGAAAATCAATGCCCAAACAGGTGAAGTACTAGAAACCGAATTAGATGACTAATCCTGTTTCGCAGTAAAAAAGATAAGCCGCTATCGTCTATGCGCAAAAGACGATAACGGCTTATTTCTTTACGTATGCTGTTTGACTTCAGTTAACGGTTTGACGCGACCACCAATTTTATCTGCAAATGCTTCGGACTGCTTCCGATCTTCAAAGACCCATAACTTGTCTGGAATTTTTTCACGAGTGCGACGACCATCTTTGCCAATGTAACCATGCAAAACTTTAATCACGTACATCGCCATCATCCTTCCCTGAAATTACTTTTGATTATACGAAAGCCGTTTCAAAAAGCAAGGATTTTGACTTAAATGAGTGATCAGAATTGATTATTCCCCTGACAGGGCGGCATAATCAGCAAATCGTTGATGGATTTCAGGAAAACTACGCTTCAGCTGCACGATGCGATTGGTCTCTTTTGCTAAAAAACAATGCTTTGAAGTCCCCGTCGTTGCCAACTGACCATCACTAGTTTTGTAGATCTCATAGCGAAAATCCAAACGCGTGCCAGTATATTTGTCGACCAAAACATCGATTCGCACCTCATCTTCGTAACGAATCATCGTTTTGTATTGCGCACTGACTTCCAGCACGGGAACGATCAAGCCCGCTTCTTCGATGGTATGATACGGTAAATCCAAGAACGCGAGTAACTCCACGCGGGCCTCTTCAAACCAGCGAATATAATTGGCGTGATGGATGATCGCCATTTGATCGGTCTCATAGTAGTGTGGTTGACGGATATAGCCTGAATATAAAGACATAAAAACAGCTCCTTTCATAGAAACAAAACCTTCGTTATTCAGCATAACGCAAAAAGGAAGAAAAGCAAACAGAAGGAGAGCTTCTTTGTGTTGAGGACTAAAGAAAATGCTACTAGAGAGTAGAGGAGTGAAAAAGACAGTGAAACACCTTGACTTTTTCATAGCTTTCTTGTAGTTTATAGATAATATCAAAAATCAGTGAAGGATCGAGTACTTTATTCTATTCCTTAAAAGAGAAAACTGCCCCGGCTGAAAGCAGTTTAGGACGTGTAAAGGAAAGACAATCTGGAGATGAACAGAAGAAAAGCTGTTCCGTGACCGAGCGTTAATCGAGAGGAGAAGAACATTTCTCGAATTTAGGTGGTACCGCGTGTAATCAAAACTCGCCCTTGTATAAAAAAACAAGGGCGAGTTTTTTGCTGTGAATCACTGCGACTGGTCCGCATAGCGGAACAGAGCAGATGATGACCAGTACTAGGCGACCACAGGGAGCGTAGTAACCATACTAGGAATCACAATGACTGGTCCGCAAAGCGGAACAGAGCAGATGATGACCAGTACTAGGCGAGTGCAGGGAGCGTAGTAACCATACTAGGAATCACAGCGACTGGCTGAGCAAGACAGAATAGATGATGACCAGTACTAGGCGACCACAGGGAGCGTAGTAACCGAACTAGGAATCACAATGACTGGTCCGCAAAGCGGAACAGAGCAGATGATGAACAGTACTAGGCGAGTGCAGGGAGCGTAGTAACCATACTAGGAATCACTGGGATTGTCTTTTGGAGCAAGACAGAATAGATGATGACCAGCAGCAACCAACCACTAAAAGCGCAATAACCCAAAAGCCAAACACGAGAACAACCCACCCCCATCAACGAGCAACAAACAATAGGTGAATAAGCAAACAAGTAATGAAAGCAAAGAACATGGGCAACCATGAAACAAATAGGAGGATGCATACGATGAGTTACCAACGTCCAAAAGGAACCAACGATATTTTGCCAGGAGAATCCGAAAAATGGCAATTTGTGGAAGAAACAGCACGTTTAGTGTTTCGCGATTACCAATTCAACGAGATTCGGACACCGATTTTTGAGCACTTTGAAGTGATCGCCCGCAGTGTCGGGGACACAACGGATATCGTTTCAAAAGAAATGTATGATTTCTACGATAAAGGAGAGCGTCATGTGACGTTGCGTCCAGAAGGCACTGCACCGATCGCTCGTTCTTATGTCGAAAACAAACTATTCGGACCAGAACATACGAAGCCGTATAAAGTGTTTTACATGGGACCAATGTTCCGTTATGAACGTCCGCAAAAAGGCCGTTTGCGTCAATTCCACCAAATCGGTGTCGAAGTTTTCGGTTCAGCAAATCCAGCGACCGATGTTGAGACAATGGCGATGGCAATGGATTTTTATCGTCAATTAGGACTGAGTCAATTGCGCTTGGTCATCAATTCATTAGGCGACAAAGAAACACGCCAAAACTATCGTCAAGCGTTGATCGATTATCTAGCGCCCCATGAAGCAGAGCTTAGTGAGGATTCAAAACGCCGCTTGCATGAAAATCCTTTGCGAGTCCTTGACAGCAAAGACAAGCGAGACCAAAAATTTGTGGCAGATGCGCCATCGATCCTAGACTACTTAACGCCAGATGCCAAGGCACATTTTGAAACCGTAACGAGTATGCTGGATGCGTTGGAGATCCCTTATGAGATCGATTCGAATATGGTGCGTGGTCTGGATTATTATACCCACACGATTTTTGAGATCATGAGTGAGGCACCAAAAATGGGGGCGCAAGCCACCATCTGTGCCGGCGGTCGTTACAATCATTTAGTGGAAGAGCTAGGGGGACCAGAAACACCTGGTTTTGGTTTTGCTTTAGGGATCGAACGTTTATTGATCACTATGGAAGCCGAAGAAGTTGTGATTCCTGCTTTGAATGAGTTAGATGCGTATGTGGTTGGTTTGGGACAAGAAACCAATTTAGAAGCGCTGAAAGTCGTGCAAGCGATTCGTAATTTCGGTTTTTCTGCCGATCGTGATTTCATGGATCGTAAAGCCAAAGCCCAGTTCAAATCTGCTGATAAACAAGGGGCACGGTTGGTTCTGACTCTAGGCGAAACAGAATTAGCAGAACAAGTGATCAATATCAAATCCATGGCAAGCCGTGAAGAAAAACAATTTCCGTTAGCGGATCTTTATGCCCGCTTCGATGAGATCTACGATGAAATGACAACCAAAATGTTTGAGTGAGGAGAAAAAGAATGACAAAACGTACAGTATATTGCGGGTTAGTAAATGAGACCCATTTAAACCAGACAGTGACACTAAAAGGCTGGGTGCAAAAGCGCCGTGACTTAGGTGGCGTGATTTTTATTGACTTACGCGACCGGGAAGGGATCGTGCAAATCGTCTTCAATCCTGAGGTTTCGAAAGAAGCCTGGGAAATCGCGGACAAATGCCGCAGCGAATATGTATTAGAAGTAACGGGTCAAGTCATCAATCGTGCACCAGAAGCCATCAATCCGAAAATGGTGACAGGTGCCTATGAAGTGATGATCAGCGAAATCACGATTTTAAACACTGCAAAAACACCAGCCTTTTTGATTGAAGATGATCAAACCGTTGGCGACGAGATTCGCATGAAATACCGTTATTTAGACTTGCGTCGTCCAAAAATGACGAACAACATCGTGATGCGGGCGAAAACGACGCAAGCGATCCGCAATTTCTTAGACACGAACGACTTCTTAGATATCGAAACACCTTATCTAGGAAAATCAACACCAGAGGGCGCGCGGGATTATTTGGTTCCTTCACGGATCTATCCAGGTCATTTCTATGCGTTGCCACAATCACCACAAATTTTTAAACAGTTATTGATGGGTGCTGGCTTCGATCGCTACTATCAAATCGTACGTTGCTTCCGTGACGAAGATTTGCGGGGCGACCGTCAACCTGAATTTACCCAAGTCGATATCGAAACCTCTTTCTTGACGGCAGAAGAAATTCAAACCTATACGGAAGAGCTATTGGCAAAAGTGATGCGAGAAGTCAAAGGCATCGAAGTTACCTTGCCATTCCCACGGATGACCTATGATGAGGCAATGGGACGCTACGGCAGTGACAAACCAGATACACGGTTTGACATGGAGCTTATCGACTTATCAGAAGTTGTGAAAGACGTTGATTTTAAAGTCTTCCAAATGGCTCTTGAAAAAGGCGGCGTTGTGAAAGTCTTAAACGCCAAAGGGGCTGCAGACAAATACTCCAGAAAAGACATGGACAATCTAGGTCATTACGCTGGCCAATTTGGTGCCAAAGGATTGGCATGGGTCAAAGTTGAAGAAGATGGATTGAAAGGACCGATCGCTAAATTCTTAACGGAAGCAACCGACGCGATTATTGCAGCAGCCAATGCGGAAGTTGGCGATATTCTGATGTTTGGTGCCGATTCCTTTGAGATCGTTTCAGCAACGTTAGGTGCGATCCGTAATAAATTAGGAAAAGAATTAGGCTTGATCGACGAGAGCAAATTCAACTTCCTATGGGTTACTGACTGGCCGCAATTTGAATACGATGAAGAAGCAGGTCGCTATGTTTCTGCTCACCATCCGTTCACATTGCCAAAAGAAAGCGATCTGCCGTTGTTAACGACAGACCCTTCAAAAGTCTATGCGCAAGCCTACGATATCGTGCTAAACGGTTACGAGCTAGGTGGCGGATCATTGCGTATCCATACACGGGAAGTGCAAGAGCAAATGTTTGAAGCGCTAGGCTTCTCACGTCGCGAGATGCAAAATCAATTTGGCTTCTTATTGGATGCTTTGGATTATGGTTTCCCACCACATGGCGGCATCGCCCTTGGGTTAGACCGATTAGTGATGCTATTGGCTGGTGAAGAAAACATTCGCGAAGTCATTGCCTTCCCTAAAAATGGGAAAGCGGCTGATCCAATGTCACAAGCACCAAGTACCGTTTCACCAATGCAACTGTTTGACTTGAGCATTGATGTAACAACGGTTGAAGAAAACGAATAAGCGTTAAACCCATGATGAAATGAGTGATGAAATAGAAATTGGTGAATGAATGAAAAAAGTTCATGAGAATTCACCCATTTCTTTCATTGCTCGTTTCTTTTTTTATGTGCTGAAGTATAATAAAGGCAAATCAAAAAAGTGAGGCTATGAAATGCAATGACTCCTCTGTTTAAATGGCTCCCTCATCCGGAATATGCCAACAAACTTTCATTCTCGATCGTGTACGCACTGCTGGCATCGATTGCGGTCAATTTTTTCTATCAGCCGGGCAATATTTATTCCAGCGGCATTACCGGTGTCGCTCAGATCATTACTACGATCTCAAGAGAATGGATCGGGTTTTATATCCCCTTATCTCTTGCGCTATTATTGTTGAATGTGCCATTATTTTTTCTTGGCTGGTTTAAGATCGGCCACAAATTTACGATCTTTACTGGAATCACTGTTTTATTGACATCCTTATTCGTGCAAATTTTGCCAGAAGAAACCGTCACGACGGACCCGATGATCTGTGCGATTTTCGGTGGTGCCATCAATGGAGTGGGGATCGGCTATGCCTTGAAGAATGGTCTTTCTTCCGGAGGGCTGGATTTTGTCAGCATTGCCATACGCAAACGGACAGGGAAGACGATCGGCTCGATATCGATTTTCTTTAACATTGTTATTTTGTTCGCCGCTGGGATCTTGTTTGGCTGGCAATATGCGTTGTATAGTGCGATCGCGATTTTTGTCAGTGGAAAAGTGACGGATGCGGTCTTTACGAAACAAAAGAAAATGCAGGTGACGATCATCACTCGCAACCCAGAAGAAGTCATTCAGACGATCCAAAAACATATGCGGCGAGGCATTACCATCATCAATGAAGCCGAAGGAGCCTACAAACATGACAAACAAACGGTTTTGCTGACGGTAGTCACACGCTTTGAACTGCCGATGCTGCGCAGTGCTATGAAAGAAGCCGATCCAAAAGCCTTTGTTAGTATTGCGGAAAATGTCCAGATTTTGGGTCGGTTTTATGAAGAAGAACTGTAAAAAAGGAGTTGAAAAAAGTATTTCTTTATAGAAGTACTTTTTTTTCGCCAAAAATTAATTTTTTTGAAATATAGCAGATGTTGCTAGCTTTATATGGGGGATTTCTGGTAAATTATGAGAGTATGGAATCAATAGCGTTCATGCTGAAATTGTTTTTTTATGAAACAATTGGATCAATTAGAGAAAAGTGGTTGGAGAATGAACAAACGTTTAAGTACAAGCCGCTATATTACCGGGTTCGACGGCATTCGCACCTTGGCAGTCATCGGCGTTATTTTATATCATTTACTACCTACTCATATGCGAGGCGGGTATTTAGGAGTTCCAGTATTCTTTGTCGTATCAGGTTATTTAATCACTGACTTGCTGAGGCAAGAGTGGGATCAAAACGGCAAAATCAAAGTCAAAGATTTTTATGTACGGCGGATGAAACGGCTTTATCCAGGAATGGTGGTGATGCTGCTTATCTCAGCAGCGTATATCACTTTGTTCCAGCGAAACCTGCTGAATAATTTGCGCGGGGTTTTTGTTAGCTCGTTGCTGTATTACAACAACTGGTGGCAGATCAATCATGGGTTATCCTATTTTGATCGGTTCGGCAATGAATCCCCCTTTACCCATCTGTGGTCACTGGCTGTGGAGGGACAGAACTATCTGATTTGGCCTTTAGTGTTTATTTTGTTGATGAAAATCGGCAAGCAGAGGCATCGCGCCTTTAAATTTACTGCCGCAGTCACGATTTTATCGGCAATTCTGTTAGCGGTCCTTTACACACCAGGCGCTGATCCAACACGGGTCTATTATGGAACGGATACGCGGCTCTTTTCGATCTGGATGGGGAGTGCCTTAGCATTCATTTGGCCAAGTACCCACTTGAAGAAAGAGATACCGCAAAAAGCCAAACGGGTCTTAAATATCTCTGGTTTTGCTTCCTTGGCTGGTCTGATCGCAGCGTTCTTTTTCTTAGATGATCATTTAACCTTTGTCTATTATGGCGGCATGTTCTTGATCAGTATCCTATGTACGATTCTTGTGGCAGTCACCGCTCATCCCGGAGCCAGTTTGAATCGGGTATTGAGTAATCCGATTTTCAGTTATATCGGCAAGCGCAGTTATGGGATCTATTTGTATCAATTTCCAGTGATGATATTTTACGAAGCAAAAGTGGGAAATATCGGTGAGAACGTGCTGATGCACACGTTAGTGGAACTATTCTTGATCTTGTTTATCAGTGAATTGTCCTATCGGTTTATCGAAAACCCAATGCGTAAATTCCAGTACAAAGATACATTCAGAACGGTCCGCGGTTGGTTCAGTAAACCAATTTTTAGTTGGAAAAAACCGTGGTTAGTGCCCAGCTTAATCATTACCCTCGTTGCTTTGTTTGGCGTCGTGACTGCACCGACGAATTATGTCGATGCCCAGCAGCAGCAGTTGAGAGACAACATTGCGGCCAATAAAAAAGCGGCTGAGCAATCGCAAAAGAATGCGAACGCTGAAGGCAATGAAACGGACGATGAGGCGAACACGAGTGAAGATGAAAAAAATATCATGGAAAAGTATGATCTAACAGCAGCCCAAGTGAAAAAAGCAGAATCTCTTGAAATCACGGCTTTTGGTGATTCTGTGATGCTGGATGCAACGGCTGACTTGAAAGAAGTCTTTACCCAAGCGGTAGTTGATGGGGATGTTGGGCGCCAGCTGTATGCGAGCCCTGAATTGATCAAAGACTTGAAAGAAAAAAATCTTTTACGGGATACCGTCCTTGTGGGGCTAGGGACGAATGGTTCCTTTACAGAAGCCCAATTTGACAGCTTTATGAATGAGATCGGTGATCGCAAAGTCTACTGGATCAATGTGCGGGTACCGACACAGCGTTGGCAAAATGAAGTCAATCGGATGTTGGAGCGCATGGCGGAAAAATACGACAATATGACCTTGATCGATTGGTATGATTTGAGTAATGACCAAGAGTCCTGGTTTTATGAAGATCGGGTCCATCCAAATCCAGATGGCATGGATCAATACGTGAAGCTAGTTGCCCAAACGATTTTACAAGAGGAATAGGCAAGAAAAAGACAAACCTTATGCAATCATAAGGTTTGTCTTTTGTCTTAAACGGTGCTTTGAAAGAGCATCGTTTTTTAATCTTTTTCTATCACCGTTAACAGTGAGTCAAACAAAATCGCACTAGAAGCTGATCCGGGATCGATATGACCGATGGCACGTTCACCAACATAAGAGGCACGGCCTTTTTTAGCAACAAGTTCTTTGGTATGTTCTTTCGCTGCTTCGATCGTGTCCTTGGTCAATTCCCCTTTTTTCAAGGCTTCTGCGACAGGTTGCCAGACATCGACCATCGTTTTGTCTTCAAACTCAGCTTTTCCCCGCATTTTGATGCCGGTCAAGCCTTCTTCAACGATCGTACCTAATTGTTCAAAGGAGTCGATTGTTTCTAGTTCCTTCGTTGCTTTGGTCATATTCATAAACGCCGAACCATAAAGGGGACCCGAAGCGCCGCCGACTTTTGAGATCATTGCCATCGAGAAGACTTTAAAGGTATCACTGATCGTCGTTGGCTGTTGTTTGGCATAAGCTTCTTGATAAGCAGCTACGCCGCGTGCCATATTGTTGCCATGGTCCCCGTCGCCGATCGGTGTATCTAAATCGCTTAAATAGGCCTTGTTTGCTTCGATTTCTTTCGTGAAGGTATCTAACCATGCTTGCACCGTTTCTGTTGTCAATTGCATCTCTATTCGCTCCTTTACCAGGCTATTGTTGTGACGTCTTCATTTAACGCATCGGTGTGATCCGTTTCGCTGAAATCGATCATGGTCAGTGAAAGTCCCTGCATATCGATGGAAGTCATGAAATTGCCGACCTTATGGAAGGAGACAGGGATGTCTTTTTCTGCGAGTAATTTCGCGACATCATTGGCAAAAATGAACAACTCCATTTGCGGCGTACCACCCATACCGTTGATCAAGACACCGACTTTTTCTGGGGTCTTTTCATAATCCGCTAAGATTTTTTCCACCAACTCTTGTGCTAGTTCACGTGAGGGTTTCAGTTTTTCTCGACGGTAACCAGGTTCGCCGTGGATGCCCACGCCATACTCGATCTCATCATCGGCTAAGTCAAAACCTGGTTTCCCAACTTCAGGAACTGTTGCCGCTTTTAATGCGACCCCAATGGTTTTGATCGATGCAACCAAGGCATCGCCCAGTGTTTTTAATTCACTTAAGCTGGCACCATTACGAGCAGCTGCGCCTAAAATCTTGTGGACTAAGACCGTACCGGCAACTCCTCGTTTGCCAGCAGTATAGGTGCTATTTTCAACAGCGATATCATCATCAACGACCACGATCTCAGTTGTGATCTCTTCCATTTCTGCCATATCTTTGGCCATCTCAAAGTTCAAGATATCGCCAGTATAGTTTTTGACGATCAACAAGACGCCTTGCCCTTGATCAGAATCTTGGATAGCCGTCAAAATCTGGTCGGGGGTAGGGGAGGTGAAGACATCGCCTAAAACGGCGGCGCTAAGCATCCCATCACCGACAAAGCCAGCATGGGCCGGCTCATGTCCGCTCCCACCGCCAGAAACAAGACCGACTTGTTCTTTTTGATTATTCTTAGCAATCACCCGTGAGTCGGCGACTTGATGGACCAGTTCAGGATAACTGCCTACGATACCAGCCAACATTTCTTCTACGATCATTGAGGGATCATTAATGATTTTTTTCATGCTTCATGCCATCCTTTCTCGGCTGCTTTTTTTGCTTCTGCAACGATTTGCGCCAAATCATCACTAAAACCAGCGGTGATCGCTGCAGCAAAGGCACCTTCCACCAGCGGCGCGTCGATCAGGTGATAGCGTTCTTGTTGCTGAGGTTCTAGCATGTCGTAAGCAAGTTCGGCATTCAAAACGGCACTGCCTAAATCGGCAAAGACTAAGATCAGTTCAGCATCTGCGGATTCGTTGACGGCATCTACGATTTTCGTGGCGTCAGAACCCAGCTCTCCTTCTGCTGTCCCGCCTAAAGAATAGATCGTGACTGACTCGCCATCAGCCATTTCTTCGATCATCTGTTTTAATCCTTCGGTGAGTTGCTGACTGTGAGAAACGAGTAAAATACTTTTTTTCATCCAATTTCACCAACACTTTCTGATTAAATTTGGCTGTTTGACAAGGGGGTTGCCTTTTCCAAAGAAACACCGTCCTTGTTGAAACCGCCTACAGGTTCAGTATACCAAATTTCTTTCTTCTTGTATGGTTGCACCTATGGAGAGGACAAAAAAACAGCATCGTCTTTCTGGACAAAGCAAGAAAGAGCGATGCTGCAAAATCAATTAAGACTGTTTAACAAGCACTTTGGCTGAAAAGCGCTTCGTTAGGAAAGAAAGCCCAACGTACAGGCAGATGTTCAATGCCATCATGCCAAGGAAGTAAGGCAAGGTCACGGCGGTCAAGAAACCGACTTCCAGCAACCCGTGAAAGAGCATTGCTGCGACATAGATCCCCACGGTAGTGGTAATCGCTAAGAACAATCGCAATGGATTTAATGGCAAGCAAGCGCGAATCACAGCGATACAGCTGATCCCGATCAACAAATAGTACAACAAGGTCGTCGTATCAAATTGTGACCAACCGTAGTCGGTTTGTAAAAAGCGGATCGCAAAGTAATTGACTAACACCAACAAGGCATTTGGCAACGCATTGAGCAAGACTGTCGGCAAGTAACGCCCCTTGATTGGTGCTTTGTTTTCTTCAAAGGAAAGGAAGAAAGATGGATAACCTTCAATTGCTAAGTCGATCAATGTGATTTGGATCGGCAAGAACGGAAAGGCGCTGGATGTCAGGATACAAACCAAAGAGAGCAAGAAGCTGTAAATCGTCTTGATAAAGAAGATTCCCGACGCTTTGGTGACGTTATTGACGACGCGGCGTCCTTCAAATAAAACATCTGGCAACGTAGTAAAGTCAGAATCCAATAAGACAAAGTTAGCGATTTGACGAGCCGCACTGTCGCCAGCAGCCATTGCAATGCTGACGTCGGCTTCTCGTAACGCCAACACATCATTGACGCCATCGCCCGTCATGGCAACGGTCCGTTGATTGGCTTTTAATTCTTGGACAAGTAGTTTCTTTTGTTCAGGGGTCACACGACCAAAGACCGTATAACGTGTCGCAGCTTCTCGGACTTCTGCTTCGGTCGTTAAGGTAGAAAGATCGATGGCTTGATCGGCATTCGCAAGACCTGCACGATGGGCGATCGCTGCGACAGCTATTGGATTATCGCCAGAGATCACTTTTAGATCGATGCCTTGATCCGCTAAGTAAGCCAAGGTTTCTTCTGCGTTTTGGCGGATGATATCGGATAAAATCAAGACAGCCACCGCTTGTGCGTTGGTTGGGTCAAAGGATGCTGGCGCTTTTGGATCGGTCTCTACGGCTAAAATCAACACCCGCAGACCTGCTTCTTGCGCTTCTTTGACTTGTGGCAAGGCAGCAGAGCCGGCGACTTTTTCAGGTGCACCAAGATAAACATTTCCTAGATGTTCAAAAGCCACAGCACCCCATTTGCGCTGTGAAGAAAAGGCAGCGACTTCGATCGGCTGATGATCCGTTAGCTCAGGGCAGCCTTGACGCAATGCTTGCATCGTTAAATTGTTATCTGTGCTGGCTGCCAAATAATTCCCTAAGAGCATGTTAGGGTCGCTATCGGTTTGGAGAGGAACGATCGACTCGAGAACCATATGGCCTTCCGTCAACGTCCCCGTCTTATCCAGACAAAGGGTATCGACATGCGCCAAGGTTTCAACGGCATACATGTCTTGGACCAAAATCCGTTTTTTGGCCAATTTAATGACACCTGTCGTCAAGGCGATACTGATCAGCAGGACAAGTCCTTTTGGTAACATTCCTAATAAGGCAGCGGCAGAAACGACGACGGATTCCTTGATCCCAGCATCTCGCATCATAAAGGCTTGGAAGAACAAAATCACCCCTAAAGGAACGATTACATAGCTAGTGAATTTGGATACACTACGGATCGAAGCAAGCAGCTCAGAGCGGATCGGTTTGTGGACCTTCGCCTCATTGCTTAGTTTCGCTGCGTAGTTTTCTGCACCGACATGAAGGACTGTTCCTGTCACTTCCCCGCTGACGATGAAACTCCCTGAGAGTAAGGAAGCACCTGCTTCTTTGACAACCAGATCGGCTTCACCAGTCAGCATCGCTTCATTGACTTCGACTAGTCCAGAAAGCACCGTCATATCAGCGGGGATTTGGTCCCCAGCACCAAGAATAACTACGTCCTCTAAGACCAATTCTTTGGCTGAAATCTCATGGATTTGAGCATCTCGAATCACTCGTACCGTTTGCGGTGAAACAAGTGAGAGTTTTTTTACTAAATTACGCGCATGCAATTCTTGGCTGATCCCAATGGTGATATTCACAAAAATAATCGCTAAGTAGAACATGTTGGAATAGGCGCCTACAGCAAATAAAAAAACGCCAATCAATAGATTGAGAAAATTGAATAACGTCAGTAAATTGTCTTTGATGATCGCAGCAGTTGATTTACTGGTTTTTGTTTCATAATCATTGTGCAGTCCCTCTTGGGTTTTCTTGGCGACTTCTGCTGCAGTCAAGCCGGTGGGTAATTGAGTCATAAGCATCTCCATTTCATTTGTTCATTTCTTTCTAATTCCTTTATCTAGTCTAGCATTCGAAAAAGGCAATGCAATCGTTGCGAGGAAAATAACGATAAAATTAATTAAAATCTTAAACAATCAACACGTGTTCTTTTAAAGAAAGAAAAAAACGGGGGGACAAACCGCACCATCGACTTTTTTCAGGTGCTTACGTATAATAGGGGAAGAGAAAAAGCCGAGAAGCAGATGCTTAGCGGACAAAAGAGGGTAGCGTGCATGTCTTTAAAAGAAAAAATTATTGCAGAAAGCAAGCGAATTGGCATCGACAAGATCGGGTTTGCTTCAGCGGAGCCGTTTTTGGCATTGGAGCCTTCCTTGCGGGAACAAAAAGCCAAAGGCCATACCTCTGGTTTTGAGCATCCCGTGATCGAAGAGCGGATCTATCCTGAACGGACATTTGAAAATCCGCAAACGATCATTGCGATCGCTTTAGCTTATCCGACAAAAATCAAAGAGAAAGTCCCCCGGGATGAAAAGCGTGGCATGTTTGCCCGGGCTTCTTGGGGCATCGATTACCATGATATTTTGCGAGAACGGTTGGATCGCTTGATCGCCTTTATCAAAGAACAAGCACAAACGATGGAAGAACAAGTCGAATGGCGTTTCGCACCGCAAGTCGATACAGGGGAATTGGTGGATGTGGCGGCAGCGCAGCGGGCGGGTCTTGGCTTTATCGGTCGTAATGGCTTGCTGATCACAGAGGAATTTGGTTCGTTTGTTTATCTCGGAGAGATCGTCACTAATATCTCTCTTGAACCGGATGAAGAGGTCCCGTTTGGTTGTGGGGATTGCATGCGTTGTGTGACGGCTTGCCCCACCAAAGCGTTATTGGGCGATGGTCGGATGAATGCCCAGCGCTGTTTGTCCTATCAAACCCAGACGAAGGGCATGATGCCAGAAGAGTACCGCAAAAAGATGCATAACGTGATTTACGGTTGCGATATTTGTCAGCTGGTCTGCCCTTATAATCGGGGGAAGGACTTCCATTTTCATCAAGAGATGGAGCCTGAAGTCGATACCGTTTATCCAAAACTGCAACCGATGCTGTCTTTATCAAACAAAGCCTTCAAAGAACAATTTGGCCATCTATCTGGCTCTTGGCGGGGGAAAAAACCGCTGCAGCGTAATGCCATCATCGCCTTAGCCAATGTGGGAGACCGCAGTGCCTTGCCAGCGATTTGGCGCTGTGCGACAGAAGACGTGCGCCCAGTGATTCGAGGAACGGCTTATTGGGCAATTGGCCAGTTGGGCGTCAAAGAACCAGAGATGTGGTTAGAGCGACTGCAACGGTGCGCAGAGTTAGAACCCGAAGAAGAGGCGCTACAAGAATTGCAGCCTGCCATCGAACGATTGCAAGCAGTCATGACCAAAAAGCAGGAAAAAGAGCTATAAAAAAAGCAAAACGTGCCCGTGGCCGTTTTGCTTTTTTGTTTAATCTAGTACGTCATCACTTTCAACGATTTCTTCTGAATCGAGTTCAAAATCTGGTGCTGGATGCACACGCTCAGGTAGCTCCATTTCTAACTCGCCTTCTTCGGTGTATTGGTTGTCGGTATCGGCAACGTCAACTAAAATTTCTTCAGGAAGCTCTTGCTCCACCCGATAGCCTTCTGCATGACGTGCATCGAGTAATTCCAAAAGATGTTGCCACTCGTCTTTCGAGATCACTACAACGTCAATGCCATCTTTGTTTTGTACCTCTACAACAGAGGAAAGATCGGTGCCGACCGTTTTAATGATCGATTCCAACGACCATTTACTCGTTTCTAAGTCAATTTTTTGTGCCATAAGAATTACTCCTTTTTTGAGAAAAATTTTGTCCTACCTTAATTGTAACGGGAAAGTTGCAGAAAACAAAATAGCTTGATTGGGAATCGTCCCTGATATGCGCAAGAACATTTGCACAGTGGCTTTAACCAAGGTAAGATAAGAGCAAGAAGGGAAGGAATAAAAATGACAGAAAAACAGACATTTCATGTGAATGGGTATTTAGCACTAGTTGTGCTGATCGGGTTATTAGTTGGCGGCGGTTATTTGTTTTATCATGGGTTCGTAAATGAGAGCGTTCTTGAAATCGTTCTCAGTATTCTTTTATGGATCGTTTCGTTTCTTTTCCTTAGTTCGTTAACGATCGTACAGCCCAACCAAGCCAAAGCGATCCTCTTTTTTGGGCAATATTTAGGGACCATTAAAGACAACGGCTTATTCGTGACAACCCCCTTAACCCAAAAAATCAATGTTTCATTGAAAGTCCGCAACTTTAACAGTTCGCTGTTGAAGGTCAATGATTCAGACGGAAACCCGATCGAGATCTCGGCGGTGGTGGTTTTTAAAGTCGTAGATACGGCGAAAGCATTGTTTGATGTCGATTATTACCAAGATTTCATTGAGATCCAAAGTGAAACAGCGATTCGTCATATTGCGACGCAATACCCGTATGACACGTTCAATGACGATGATCTGACGTTGCGAGGCAATACCAATGAAGTTTCGGAAGAACTGGCAAAAGAATTGCAAGAACGATTGGCTGTTGCTGGGGTCGAAGTCTTGGAGACGCGCTTAAACCATTTGGCGTATGCGACTGAGATCGCTAGTGCGATGCTGCAGCGCCAACAAGCTAAAGCAATTTTATCAGCACGGCAAATCATTGTTGAAGGGGCCGTCTCCATGACACAAATGGCGTTAGAACAAATCGAAGACGGACAGGACATCAATTTCACAGATGACCGCAAAGTCCAACTGATCAATAATTTATTGGTGTCGATCATTACCGATAAAGGCACGCAGCCGGTGATCAATACGGGCGATGTCAAAGAGAAAGGAGTGTAGCATTTGAAGAAACTTTACATCAAACAGAAGGTTTTCAGCATCGGCGAAAAATTTACCGTCACCGATGATTTACAAAACCCTCGCTATTATGTCGAAGGCAGTTTTTTTAAGATCCCGAAAAGTTTTACGATCTTCAATGAGCAGCAGCGACCGATCGCGGAGATCACCAAAAAAGTGTTCAGTTTATTACCGAAATTTTTTGTGGAAGTCCACGGCCAAGAAGCGATCGTTTTAGAAAAACATTTCACATTTTTTAAAGCCCGCTATTCCATCAGTGCAGAAGGCATCGATGTGGACGGCAATTGGTGGGATATGGATTTTGTGGTCAACCGCAACGGTAAGCGAATCGCAGAGATCCACAAAAAATGGATCTCTTGGGGCGATACCTATGAAGTTGTGATCTATGAAGAAGATCTAGATGACCTGATCATTGCATTAGTGGTAGCCATCGATCGCGTCAAAGCAGATGATGCCGCAGCGTCAAGTTCAGCAAGTAGTTAGAAAAAAAGGAGCGATGTGCATGTTATACGGTTCGATTGAAGCAGGCGGCACAAAATTTGTGTGTGCCATTGGCGATGAAGAAATGACAATCAAGGAAAGAGTGAGCTTTCCGACAACGACACCTGAGGAAACAATGCCTTTAGTCATTGGTTTCTTCAAACAATACCAAGCAGATTTAGCAGGGATTGGGATTGGCTCATTTGGGCCCATCGATATCCATCGCGATTCTGCCACTTATGGGTACATTACCTCGACCCCGAAATTGGCATGGCAAAATTTTGATTTCATCGGTACCATGAAAAAAGAATTTCCGATCCCGATTTCTTGGACAACAGATGTCAATGCGGCTGCCTATGGTGAGTATGTCTTCGGCAGTGGCAAAGGATTGAGTAGTGTCGTTTATTACACGATCGGTACAGGTGTTGGCGGCGGTGCCTTACAAGAAGGGCGCTTTATCGAAGGCTTTAGTCATCCAGAAATGGGGCATATGCTGGTCGTCCCTCATCCAAAAGATGACTTTGCTGGCAGCTGTCCATTTCATGGCAACTGTTTAGAAGGGATGGCTGCTGGACCCGCCATCGAAAAACGCTTAGGGAAAAAAGGGCAAGAGGTTGCAGAAGATGATCCTTATTGGGAAATCGAAGCCTCCTATATTGCTCAATGCGCCTACAATACAACCTTGATGTTTTCTCCAGATGTGATCATTTTTGGTGGTGGTGTGATGAAACAGCGCCATATGCTGCAAAACGTCCACGACGCATTTGCAAAATTGGTCAATGGGTATGTCGAAACACCTGAGTTAAGCAAATATATCGTGACCCCAGCATTGGAAGACAACGCTGGAACGCTCGGTTGTTTGGCATTGGCTCGAGAAGCGGTCTTACATTCATAAACGAAAAAACGGATCATACTCTTCGGGTATGATCTTTTTTTACAGCTTATCAGTGGCGCTTTTGGCGACTTTTTGTATACTTAAGCTGAGGTGGAAAAGAATGAAATTAGCTGTTCGAAAAAGAAAAATCGGGAATATTCCGGTCTTAGAAGTCGTACCAGAAGAAATGATTTATGAGCCACTGCCATTGATTATTTACTATCATGGCTGGCAGACGAGTAAAGAATTAGTGTTGACACAAGGCAGAAAGTTGGCTAGAGAAGGTTTTCGGGTGGTATTGCCAGATGCAGCCAATCATGGGGAGCGCAAGACCCAGCTATCGGAGATTCCTTCATTAACTTTTTGGCAAAGTATCCAAACCAATCTATTTGAGTTTTCTTACTTAGTCGATTTTTTTGAAAATCTTGGTTTGGTCAACGGTCAGATCGCAGTTGGCGGAGTCTCCATGGGAGGGATGACCACGTGCGGTTTATTGTGCCAGCATCCAGAAATCACAGCGGCAGCTTGTATCATGGGTTCTCCTTCCATGTTGAAATACCGTGACCGCATCCAAATGCACGCTGGCGCTGCTGGGTTCTTTGTACCCGAGGATTATGGTCAGCTATTAAGCTGGATGGATGCTTACGACCTGTCTTCTCAACCAGAGAAATTAGGACAGCGTCCTCTTTTGTTTTGGCATGGTACCCAAGACGAGAAAATTCCTTATGGTGATGTGGAAGCCTTTGTGGCAGAAAATCCAGAAGCAAATCTGCAGTTTATCTCGCGAGAAGAACGCCATCTGGTTCGTGGAGAAACGATGGATCAAGTCACAGCTTTTTTCGTGGCAGAGCTCAATAAAACCAATCCATGACACGGTTTGCTCAAGGAAAAAGATTGTGTGGAAAAGTACAAGCATAAAACTCGTTTTTTGTCACGTGATAACCTATACTGTAGGGTGCAAAAAAAGGAGGAATTGGTTTGACATACCGCGTTTTATTATTTTATAAATACACAACAATTGAAGATCCGGAAAGCTTCGCCAAGGAGCATTTAGCATTTGGAAAAGAAATTGGCATCAAAGGCCGTATTTTAGTAGCCAATGAAGGGATCAATGGCACGCTTTCTGGAACGGTTGAAGCAACGGATCGCTATATGGAAAAAATGGAAGCTGATCCCCGTTTTAAAGGGATTTTTTATAAGATTGACGAAGTAGAAGAGCATGCGTTTAAAAAGCTATTCGTTCGTCCGCGCAAAGAATTGGTTTCATTGAACCTTGAAGACGACATCGATCCATTAGAAATGACTGGAAAATATTTAGATCCTAAAGCGTTCAAAGAAGCGTTGTTAGATGAAGATACCGTGGTGATCGATGCCCGTAACGATTATGAATATGACTTAGGCCATTTCCGAGGAGCCGTTCGTCCCGATATCCGCAGCTTCCGTGAGTTGCCGCAATGGATCATCGATAATAAAGAAAAATTCATGGATAAAAAAGTCGTTACTTATTGTACTGGTGGTATCCGTTGTGAAAAATTCTCAGGCTGGCTGCTGCGAGAAGGTTTTGAAGATGTGGCCCAACTCCATGGTGGTATCTTTGCTTATGGGAATGACCCAGAAGTTCAAGGCGAGCTTTGGGATGGGAAAATGTACGTCTTTGATGAACGCATCAGTGTGGAAATCAATCATGTAGATAAAAAAGTCATCGGCCGCGACTGGTTTGATGGCACACCTTGCGAGCGCTATGTAAACTGTGCCAACCCAGAATGCAATCGCCAATTCTTAACTTCTGAGGAAAATCAAGCTGCCCATTTAGGTGCCTGTGGCTATGATTGTGCCATCCACGAACACAACCGTTACGTGGAACAACATGGGATCACAGAAGCGGAAAAAGCTGAACGGTTAAAAAACTTTGCAACAAAAAACGAAACAGTCACTGCCTAAACCGACAACTGTTTCACAGAAAATGAATGATTAAAAGAGTCGCACGTGAGTCCGAAAACTGGCTTAGCTCAGTCAAGTTTTCAATCTTCCGTGCGACTTTTTTGAATGAACAAAGTTGGAAACGACCGTTTTTTAATTATCTGAAAAATCTAACTATTCCAATTGTTCTTTTTTCTTTCCTATCGAGAAAAAACGCAAGGCTCTCGCATATTTCACGATTTTAGAGTAAACTATACCTAATTGTGGAAGAGGAAAGAGGAATTCAGATGAAAATTGTTATTGCTGGTGCAGGTGCTATGGGCAGCCGTTTTGCTATTATGTTAAAAAGAGGCGGAAATGACGTCACGTTGATCGACGGCTGGCCGGCGCATATCGAAGCGATCCGTGAACACGGATTACGAGCGAACTTAAACGGTGAAGAGATCGCAGTCCCTTTTTCGATCTATTCGCAAAATGAGATCCCAACGACTGTACAAGCAGACTTGATCCTGGTCTTTACTAAAGCGATGCAACTGGATCAAATGATGCAAACGATCAAACCGATGATTGGCGAGCAAACGAAAGTCTTATGCTTATTAAACGGGATCGGTCATGAGGACACGATTGAAAAATATGTCAGCACGGATAAAATCTTTTTAGGAAATACCATTTGGACGGCGGACTTGATTGGTCCTGGTAATGTTCGCTTGTTTGGGGATGGTTCTGTAGAACTGCAAAATATCGAATCGGGGAAAGAAGAAGATGCCCGTCAATTGGCGGCAGTCTTGGCTGATGCTGGGTTGAATGCGTCTTATTCTGAGAACATCCGTTACTCCATCTATCGCAAAGCCTGTGTCAACGGCACCCTAAATGGCTTGTGTTCGATTTTAAATGTGAATATTGCCCAATTCGGACAAACCTCAACGGCGCGTGCGATGGTCCAAACGATTGTGGAAGAATTTGCGGCAGTTGCTGCCCATGAATCTGTTGAACTGGATGTATCCGAAGTAGTCCACCATATTGAGGAAACCTATGATCCAGAAGGCATCGGAATGCACTATCCATCCATGTATCAAGATTTGATCAATAATCATCGCAAAACCGAGATCGATTATATCAATGGCGCAATCTCACGAAAAGGCCGCAAGTACCAAGTCCCAACGCCTTATTGCGACTTTTTGACTCAAATGATCCATGCTAAGGAAGATATTTTAGCAGCAGAATAACCTAAGTAAATATGGTCTTAAAATGAAAAAACGGCGTATCCTTTTAGGGTTCGCCGTTTTTGGTCCATTTATTGAAAATATGTTGAAGAGTGCATTCAAAGGTGACGCTATTGTGCAGGCAGATCCGCCATAAACCGTTCGCTACCTTGAAAGACCGCTAATTGATTGACACCAAAGGAACGCAGCAGATCGCTCATCGCTGCAAAATCTAACCGATAGTCACTGGCTTTATGGGCATCAGAACCGAGGGTGAACAATTTCCCACCGACACTTTGATACAGCGGGATAGCATATTGATAAAGGTGGGCATTTTGATAGGGGCCAAAACTCTTAGCGTTGATTTCCATCGCTAAGTCGCGGGCAACGATTTTTTTGAAGATCGTCGTTAACTCTGTTTCAAAATGGGCGGCCAATTCCTCAGCTGTAAATTGGAAACGTCGCAAGCCATAATCAAAGTGGGTCACGATATGTCCGTCAGAAAACGAGTCCAACACGTGGGCCATTTGGTCAAAGTATTGTTTGGCAACTGCAAATTTGTCCTTCGTCAACACGGCATCGTCCATATAATCAAAGGTACCGTTTTGATGGATACTGATCAATTTCAAGTCATAAGGATGGCTTTCAAGATAGCGCAAGATTTCTTGTTCTTGACCAGGCACGACACCAATCTCGATGCCTTTTAAGAGTTTCGTCGCTGTGGTCTCTTGCAGCTTCTGGTGGGTATTTACTAGTAATTCGTAGTCAGGAATATCATCACGGAATCCCGAATAGGGGTTCTTCAAATCGAAATGATCTGTCGCAACGAAGTAGGCAGGCTGGTAAGCTAGATAATTCTCAAACTGTTCATCTGAATCAAAAGACAAAAATGTATGCAGATGTTGATCATAATAATTCATAAACAAGACTCCTTTTCTTGAATACGATACCACAAAAAAGCAGAAGAAACTATGATTGGCTGAGAAAAGGTTTTCTCTTGGACAATTTTTCGCTTATAATAAATAAGAATAGAGCGAAGGAGTCGGTCAGCCATGAGTATGTACCTTGAAATTCCTGAATTTGAAAGTGAATTTCGTTTTCGAACGTTTCTAAATGATGGGTTGACCATCGTTTACCCCCATGTCCATAAAGAAATCGAGATCATTTACGCTAAGCGCGGCACGGTGAATATTGGTGTTGACGATACGATCATTGAGTTGGAGGAAGGGGATCTGTATCTTTTTTCCAGCGGGCAACCCCACTATTTTCTAGCATCGCCTGAGAGTGAACGCTATGTCTATCAATTTGATATGCAGCTTTTTGAAGAGCCGTTGCTTCGAGAAAATGAAGTATCCTTGATGACACTCTTTGAAGAAGGGGAGCCCCACAGTAAAAATTGGCCAACGAGTTTTACGGAAAAAATAACAGGTCTCTTGATCGAGTTGTATCAGTTGGAAGAAGAAAATGTTGTTGGGAAGCGTTATTTGACTCTCGGGCTGCTTTACCAGTTGATCGGGGAGTGCTATCAAGGTTTGCCAAAGCGCAAACAAGCCGTCAATCCGCTAAAACGAACGGCCGCACAATACAAAGAAACCTTGCAGCGTCTGAATGATGTCTTTGAGTACATCGAATCTCATTACCAAGAAGTCTTGACGATGGAGGACACCGCAAGACATGTAGGGTTTAGTCCCCATTATTTCACGCGTTTCTTTAAAACCAATACTGGCAAGACCTTCATGCAGTTTTTGACGGAATACCGCATCAATCAAGCCAAATTTATCTTGGCAAACGAAAAGATCCCAATGGCAGAAGTCGCCGAAAAAGCAGGCTTTGCTAGTGTCAAAACATTTCACCATGTCTTTAAGGAAGCCGTTGGTCAATCACCGTTGCAGTACCAGAAACAACTGAATCAAAATTGATAGAAACAGCCGATGAGCCTTTGCTTGTCGACTGTTTTTTTGTCAATTTGGCACTATTTTTTTCTCGATAGTGTTTTTTTAATCGCTTTGCATAAATTGTGGAGTGGTTCTTTTTGTTAAAGTTTCATAAGATAATTTTCGGGAATTTTTTCAATGGAAACTGGGAAGAACTGCTTTCGATGTTTCGCTATAATGAGGAGGTAGAAAATAATAAGCGTTTTCAGGAGGAAAGATATGACAGTTAAAGTTGGAATCATTGGGTGCGGTGGGATCGCTAACGGCAAGCACATGCCTGCCTTGTCTCAAGTAGAAGAAGTAGAAATGGTTGCCTTTTGTGATCTGCTGGTTGAACGTGCAGTTGAAGCGAAATCAGCATTTGGGACCGAAGATGCCCAAGTATTCAGCGATTATCAAGAAATGTTGGCACAAGCTGATCTAGATGTGATCCATGTGTGTACACCAAACGCCTCACATGCTGAGTTGACGATTGCTGCACTAGAAGCAGATTGTCATGTCATGTGTGAAAAACCAATGGCAAAAACAGCGGCAGAAGCCAAAGCAATGATCGAAGCAGCCAATAGAACAGGAAAAAAACTCACGATCGGCTACCAAAACCGTTTTAGAAAAGATTCTCGTTATCTTCATGAAGTGTGCGCCGAAGGACAATTAGGAAACATTTATTTTGGGAAAGCTCATGCGATCCGTCGTCGGGCTGTGCCAACTTGGGGTGTTTTCCTTGATGAAGAGGCGCAAGGTGGCGGTCCGTTGATTGATATCGGTACCCACGCATTGGATCTGACCTTATGGATGATGAACAATTACAAACCAAAATTTGTTGTCGGAAAAGCGTATCATGAGTTGTCGCAAACCAAAAATGCCGCAAATGCTTGGGGCCCTTGGGACCCAGAGAAATTCTCAGTAGAAGATTCGGCCTTTGGTTTTGTGGTCATGGAAGATGGCGCAACGATTTTCTTAGAAGCCAGCTGGGCGCTCAACAGCTTGGATGTGAAAGAAGCCAAAACGACACTGATGGGTAGCAAAGCCGGTGCGGATATGAACAACGGTTTGACCATCAATGGGGAAGACCACAGCTTGCTGTATGAAAAAAATATCGAACTTGAAACAGGCGGCGTTGATTTTTATGAAGGAAACGGGGAGACGCCAGAAATTTTAGAAGCACAATCGTGGATCCATGCGATCATCAACGATACCGAACCAGTGGTCAAACCTGAAGAAGCAATGGTCGTGACGGAGATTTTAGAAGCGATCTACAAATCATCGCAAACCGGTGAGCCAGTCTACCTATAAGAACTGCTGGAAGAAAAGGAGCGAGCATAAATGACAAAACCGAAAATCGCTTTACAGCTTTGGAGTATTCAAGAGGACTGCAAGACAGACCTTTTTGAAGCGTTGAAAACAGTAAAACAAAACGGCTATGACGGTGTTGAATTTGCTGGTTATCATGGACATAGTGCTGCACAGATCAAAGAAATGCTGGAGCAGTTGGATTTGGCGGTCGCGGCTTCCCATATCCCGTTTGAAGCATTGCAAGATCGTTTTGAAGAAACCGTCGCTTTTGAAAAAACGATTGGCAATCAACGGATCGTGATTCCGTATGCCAGCTTTGATTCTTTGGAAAAATGGCAAGCCTTTGCTGCGGAGCTGACCCAGATCACCCAAAAATTGCAAGCAGAAGGGCTGACTTGCTACTACCACAATCATGCCCATGAATTTACTGAAGTTGCTGGAGAATCTATGATCGATGAACTGATCAAAGACAATCCGCAACTGCGTTTGGAAGCCGACCTTTACTGGTTAGTCTTTGCAAATGTGGCTGTTTTACCTTGGCTAAAGGAACGCGAAACGAAGATCGGCTTGGTTCATATCAAAGATATGCAAGAGCAGCCGCAGGAAAGCACCGAGATCGGCAATGGGATTTTACCAATTAAGTCGTATGTAGAAGCAGCTAAAGCATTAGCACTACCATGGCTGATCGTCGAGCAGGAAGCTTTTCAAAAATTCGCTCCTTTAGAAGCCAGCGGGATTGATTATCTGCAATTAAAAAACATCGTAGAGGAGGTCTACCAATGATCCATGTTACGGTATGGAACGAGTTTCGTCATGAAAAAACGAATGAGGCCGTCCAAAAAATGTATCCAGAAGGAATCCATGGTCAAATTGCCAAGTTTTTAGCAGAGGATGATTTCCAAGTGCGAACGGCGACCCTTGATGAACCAGAACACGGATTGACGGAGCAAGTATTGGCTGACACGGATGTGTTGGTTTGGTGGGGCCATATGGCGCATGAAGAAGTCGATGATGCTATCGTTGCTCGTGTGCAGCAGCGTGTATGGGAAGGAATGGGACTGATCGTCTTGCATTCTGGCCACTTTTCGAAAATCTTTAAAACGTTGATGGGAACGTCGTGCGATTTGAAATGGCGGGTAGACGATCAGCATGCGCGGATCTGGAATGTTAATCCAAGCCACCCAATCGCTGAAGGAGTCGGCGAATGGATCGAACTAGAGCAAGAGGAAATGTATGGCGAGCACTTTGATATTCCAGCGCCGGATGAATTGATCTTTGTCAGCTGGTTCCCTGGTGGTGAAGTTTTCCGAAGCGGCTGTACATTCCGCCGTGGGAATGGCAAAATCTTCTATTTCCAGCCTGGTCATGAGACATTCCCAAGCTATTACAATCCCAAAGTGCAAAAAGTGATCCAAAATGCGGCTCGCTGGTGTGCACCAACAGAAAATCGTTACCCAACGTATGGGCATTTTCAAGCAATTGAGGAGGAAAGAAAATGAAATTAGGTGTTTTTACCCCGTTATTCAATCAACTTAGCTTTGAAGAAATGATCGATGAAGTAGCGAAAAAAGGGCTCCAAACCGTTGAGATCGGTACCGGTGGTTCTCCCGGCAATGCCCACTTAGACATTGACCGTTTACTAGCAAGTGAAGCAGAGCGAAAAGAATACTTAGCGAAATTAGCTGATAAAGGATTGGAAATCTCAGCTTTGAGCTGTCACAACAACCCAATCTCTCCATTAAAAGCAGAAGCGCAAGAAGCCGATGAACTTTTGCGCAAAACCATCAAATTAGCCAGCTTAATGAATGTACCTGTTGTGAACGGATTTTCAGGCGTTTCAGGCGGAAATGCAACAGATACGCAAGTCAACTGGCCAGTATTGCCATGGCCAACGGAATACGATGACAATTATAATTATCAATGGGAACAAAAACTGATTCCTTATTGGAAAGGCATCAACACGGAAGCGGAAGCGGCTGGTGTTAAAATCGGGATCGAACTTCATGGCGGCTTTTTGGCACATACTCCTTATACGATGTTGAAACTGCGAGATGCTGCGGGGAAAGCCATCGGCTGTAACTTGGATCCAAGTCATTTATGGTGGCAAGGGATCGACCCAGTGGCAGCGGTCAAAATCTTAGGGGAAGCCGATGCGATCCATCACTTCCATGCCAAAGATACGTATTTGGACCAAGACAATATCAACATGTATGGCTTGACGGACATGCAGCCATATAGCAATGTCAAAACCCGAGCTTGGACCTTCCGTTCAGTCGGTTGCGGCCACAGCTTACAAGTCTGGTCAGATATTATTTCTGCGCTTAGAATTTATGGGTATGATTATGTCTTGAGTATTGAACATGAAGATCCAATCATGTCCATTGATGAAGGACTGACTCGTGCCATCAGTAACTTGAAGACGATTATGATCCGTGAAGAAGCTTCATCCATGTGGTGGGCATAAGAAGAAAACCGAGGAGTGTCAGACATGAGTGCAATCAATTTTGCAGTAATCGGATATGGCGGCATGGGTGCGTACCATGTCCACAATATCTTACCAAATGAAAACGAACGAATCCACATCGTAGGAACTTACGATATCAATGAAGAACGTCAAGCGATCTCACAAGAAAAAGGCCATAAGATCTTTAAAAGCTATGATGAAGTCTTAGCCGATGAGACGATCGAAGCAGTATTGATCGCCACACCTAATGACTTGCATAAAGAGTTATCGATCGCTGCGTTGAAAGCAGGCAAACATGTTGTTTGCGAGAAGCCTGTTGCGCTGAATACTGCGGAACTAGATGAGATCGTGGCGGTTGCCCAAGAAACTGGCAATACCTTTATGGTTCACCAAAACCGCCGTTGGGATCCTGATTTTCTACTTGTACGCGAACTGTACCGTAATGGACAGATCGGTGATTTGTTCCAATTAGAGTCACGGGTCCAAGGGGCAAACGGCATCCCAGGAGACTGGCGCCATGTGAAAAAACAAGGTGGGGGAATGCTTTTAGACTGGGGCGTTCACTTGTTGGATCAAATGCTATGGCTGATCGACAGCCCAGTGAAAGACGTCAAAGCGGATCTTAGCTTTGTGTTGGGGGAAGAAGTCGATGATGGGTTCTTCGCTTTGATTACTTTTGAAAATGGGGTCAAAGCAATCGTGGAAGTTGGAACCTCCAATTACACGCAATTGCCTCGCTGGTACATCAAAGGAACAGAAGGAACAGCCACCATCACCGATTGGGATTTAAATGGGGAAATGGTGCAAGCAACAGGTCGCGAAGATGTGGCAGCACCAAAACCAGTCCAAGCAGGCGTCGGCTTGACGAAAACGATGGCACCCCCATCGGAATTGGCAGCCAAAGAAATTCCTTTCCCGAAAGCCGAAGCGGATTTTGAACCTTTCTACAAGAATTTTTACAACGTTGTACGCAACGGTGCCGAACCTATCGTTAAAAACGAAGAAGTCCGAGCAGTGATGCAGTTGATTGAACGCATTTTTGCCACAGCGTAAGAGAATAGAAAAAAGCACTAGCTGAGGGAGTGATCTCTCTTCGCTACGTGCTTTTTTTGTGTAATGAAACGACAACAGTCATTCCGATACGTAAAAATTGAACAATAAATCTTGAGGATAATTTCCCCATCGATCGCCGAAAATGGTCAAACCACCAGCGTTTTCGGCAGTTGCAGGTGCAGCAATTTTAAAGGTGAAAAAGTCACTGTGGTCTAAGTCGATTTCATTCAGGTTGTGATCTGTTAATTTTTCTCCATCGAGGGAAGTATCATAGCGATTGATGCGTAAATGCTTAAGCAATCCATATTGACTGAACTCATCGATCCACCATTGCGGAGTCAGAGAACCTCTGACATCCGAAAAGTTTCCTGGTACGGTGTAACTACCGATGCAGTGATTGTTTAAGTAAAAGGAAAGATCACTGGGCCAATAGTTATTCGAAATTGGGAACTCTGAAGCGATCTCCATACTGATTTCCAGTAATTCGATTTTTTCGCCATTTTTCAAAGGATTTGGGATTTTGTATTCTAAAAAACCGTTATTTAGCCAGATGATACTTGCATCAACACGTTCTTGATCCAGAAAAGATTTTGGATCATCTAAGGCGCCAATCAAGCGGTCTTTGGTCGCCATTCCACAAGAAGGCTCAGCTTTAAAATCGGTGAAGTGGCCGATTTTCACAGATTGGGAGGTTAGATTCATTTCTGGAAACACTTTTGCTGGGAAATTGATATTGATGAAATCAGTTTTTAGGGACAAATATTTTTTCTTCCAGTCTTGCCCCGATCCTTTTTCGGATTTGATCAACTGAGCTTCTTCGAGTTTACGGATATGTTTGGTCATTAAAGCATTGCTGATTGCTAATTTTTGTCCGATTTCACTGATGCTTTTCTTCTTATCGCCTAATTCTCTTAAAATCGCTAAGCGAGTTTCATTTGCCAGTGCTTCGTAGATCGGTAAAGATGCGTTCGTTAGATCCAATTCCATGACGATCACCTCGTTATACTAAAATGTTTAATGAAAAGATAGTTTAATTATAACACAACCTTATGGATTTACAAAATTGTAAAATGATATAAGTTTTGATTATTCCTTGATAAAATAATGTTGACAGCGCTTTATATTTGTAGTAACTTTACGGTGTAAACATTGTTCGACGTTAGTCTAACGATTATGTTTATTGATAACTGGATGTCATTTTACTTTTTAGTTAAATTAAAAGGAGTGTAAAAAATGAAAGTAAGTAAATCTATTGTTTTAGTAGGGACAAGCTTATTATGTACAGTGTTGTTAGCTGCTTGTGGCGGGAGTGGTGGCTCAAGTAATAATTCAGAAATTTTGCTTTGGTCTTCGACGACAGGACCAGACGGTGAAAAAATCAAAAAAACGATTGATCAATACAATGAAACAGACCCAGACTTTAAAGTGAAGTTAGTAAGCATGCAAGGTGACACCTTTACTTCAAAGTTGACGACTGCGGGGAAATCGGGGAAGGGTGTTCCTGATTTGGCTTTGATTGCCTCAGAAGCTTTGCCTACGTACAAACACCAAGACATGCTTGAAACTTGGGATGACATGATCGATGGGACAGAATTGGCACGGGAAAACTACGTTGAAGCTGCTTGGGACACTGGTGTAGTGGATGATAGTCAATATGGGATTCCGGCAACTATGGGTTCGTGGGTGATGTATTACAACCAAGATTTGGTGGATAAATATGTTCCAGGAGCGTTGGATGATGGCGTAGTGACGTATGAAGAAATCAGACAAGCTGGGGAAAAAGCAAAAGCAGATGGTATCTATAGTTTTGGCTATACATGGGGCATGCAGAATTATTCGAATCTCTACCAACAAATGGGTGGGGAATGGCAAGATGCACAAGGAAACATCAATATCGATAACGAGTTTTCTTACAATGCCGTTCAAGAGTTTAAGGATTTATATGATGCCGGCTACATGGTCCCAGATGGTGAAGATGCAAATAAACTTTTTGCAAACCAGAAACTGATTTTTCTTCCAGAAGGAACATGGATGCTAAGTAATATGGAAGAAATCAGTGACTTCACTTGGGGCCAAACATTTACTCCTCAATGGGATGCGGAACATATCATTCAAGGTTCAGGCGTCGATCAGTTTGCGATGTTCAAAACGAACGAGGAACGTTCCGATGAAAAGAAAAGTGGCATGGTCGACTTTCTGACTTGGTTACAAGCAAACCAATTAGAGTGGGTCAAATCAGGTGCAAATCCTACTTCCTTAGCAATGCTAGACAATGAAGAATATGTTGAGATGCCACAATCCTTCTTATTGAAGACAGAAAAAGGACAAGCGGCAATTTCTGTTAACGCAGTTGATGGCTTATCGTATATTTTTGGAGAATATGATAATCGTTCATGGGACATGATCACAGGAAAAGCAGATATTCAAACGACTTTTGGTGAGATCCAAAAAGTTGTAGAAGAAAAGATGAAATAATCTGCTCACGTGGAGGCTGTGGCAGAAGGAAGAGTGACCATAAAAAGAATTCAGTCCATTTTTTGATAGGGGAGGAATTCTGATAGGCTTAAAGGGCTGTCACAGTCGTTTCTTGTTGAGAGCTGCACTAGAAATACAAGGAAGGATGGGTATTGATGAAAAAAAGGTTAAATGGCTGGCCAATCGTTTTTATTGGTCCACATATGCTCCTTTTTCTTTTATTCTTTTTAGTTCCTGCAGTGATTGGGATCTATGTTTCTTTTACTGAATGGGATCTGTTCAGTACACCGATTTTTGTCGGGTTTGATAATTTTCAAACGATTTTGTTTGATCAAGACTCGTTGTATCATACGCAATTTTTTAATGGAATGAAAAATACGCTGTTTTTTGCGGCAATCTCCGTTCCGTTATGTATTGTGATTCCCTTGTTGCTAGCGGTTGCATTATCTGCTAAACCAAAAATGATGCGTTTTTTTCAATCGATTCTCTACCTGCCAACATTATTTGCAATCTCTGCCGTCATGATTATTTGGGGGTTCCTTTTGAGCAAATCTTTTGGACCGATCAAAGAAGTATTCGGTATCGACATCAATTTTGTAGGCACGCAACCATGGGCATGGATCGCTATTTTGATCGTGACGATTTGGTGGACATTAGGTGGGAATCTAATTATTTATGTTGCTGCATTAAATGGCGTCTCCAAAGAGCAGTTAGAAGCAGCAGAATTAGATGGTGCGAATAGTATCACGAAATTTTTCCGTATTTCTTTGCCGAGTATTCGCAACCAGCTTGTTTTTACCACGGTCATGACGACCATCGCTCAGTTTAATATTTATGGTCAGCCACTAATGTTGACGGGTGGCGGACCCAACAATTCTACTCGCGTGTTGATGATGTACATCCAAGAAAATGCTTTTGGTAGTAGTACCTCGGTTGCAGGAATTTCTTCAGCGATGGCTATTTTACTAGGTTTTGTAATCATGGCAGTTTCGATTGTGCAATTTATGGTCATCAAAAAAATGGAAAGATAGGAGGGAAGAAGATGCGAGAAAACAAACTAGGGAAAAGAATTGCCTTTATTTTGCTAGCAATCGTCTGTGTGATTTGGCTCTTTCCTTTGATATGGGCAATTTTTACCTCGTTTAAATCGGAGGCAGAGATTCAAAAGGTTGGGTTCAGTTTGATTCCACAAGATTGGACGCTGGCTAACTTTTTGGGCTTGTTACAAGGCAATGATTCTTCTCCTGTGTTCCGCTGGTTTGTGAATTCAATGATTATTTCAACTTCACATACGCTGTTGGTTATGGTGATCGTCTCGTTTGCAGCCTATGGCTATACACGACTCACCTTTAAGGGGAGAGATTTGATTTTTGCCCTATTGTTAGGAACGATGATGTTTCCGGGGGTGGTCAATTTGATCCCGAATTTTAAAATCGTTGATACGTTAGGTTGGACCAATACATTTCTGGCAGTCATCGTTCCTGGGGCTGCAGGTGTTTATAACATTTTCCTCGTTCGGCAGTTCATTTTAGGGATTCCTAAAGAATTGGATGAATCGGCTGTGATCGATGGGGCCAACGAGTTTCAAATCTTTTATCATATTATCTTACCACTGATCAAACCTGTATTGACGGTGGTTGCGTTATTTAGTTTTACTGGCTCATGGAATGACTTCTTGTGGCCATCGATCGTGATAAACGATATTGATAAATTACCGATTACACCGGGGCTGCAGTTGCTACAAGGGCAATACATGACCTATCCGGGAATTGGAACTGCCGGAGCAATCTTGGCTTTGATCCCTACCTTTTTATTGTATTTGGTGGCGCAAAAAAGCTTTATGGCGTCAATGTCGTTGCAAAGTGGCATAAAATAATTTGTTTTTGGAGGAAATATGAGTAGAGAAGAATATCCGAGACCGCAATTTGAGAGAGAGAATTGGTTAAGCTTAAATGGTGAATGGCAATTTGCCTTTGATGACCAAAATCTTGGTTTAAAAGAAAAGTGGTACACAAACGAAGCAAACTATCCGTACAAGATCAATGTACCCTTTGTCTATCAAAGTGCATTGAGCGGCATTGATCATCGAGAAGTGCACGACGTTGTATGGTATTATCGGACCTTCAATGTGCAAGTCCCTGAAAAAAGTCGTGTCCTTTTGCATTTTGGGGCGGTGGACTATGAAGCAGATGTGTTTGTCAATGGCAATCATGTGAAAAATCATTGCGGAGGGCATACCTCTTTTGATATAGACATCACGGATGCTTTAGTATCTGGACAAGAGCAAATACTAAGTGTGCGAGCATTTGACCCGCATTTTGATGAAAGCATTCCACGGGGGAAACAATTTTGGGAAGAAGAATCAGCAGGAATCTGGTACACAAACTCAACAGGGATCTGGCAGCCAGTCTGGCTTGAAGTAGTTGCCGAAACCCATCTGAAACAGGTGAAATTTACGAGTGATTTTGATGCTGGCGCCGTGAAGATCGATGTAGAACTGAACCAGTTACAGCCGCAAGTAGTCCTAGAATATCAAATCTATTTTAAAGGTGCTTTAGTTACCAGCGGAAAGGCAGACTTTATCACTTCTGAGTTGAGTTTTGCAGTTGATATTTTCCAGCAAGAAATTTTTCGGACGAATTTTCACCACGAAGGCTGGTCTTGGACACCTGAAAAGCCGCAATTATTTGATGTTGAATTGACGCTTAGAGAAGCAGGGAATGCCATCGATCAGCTAAAAAGTTATTTTGGTATGCGTAAAATACATACAGAAAACGGTATGATTTACTTAAATAACAAGCCTTACTACCAGAAGTTGGTTCTCGATCAAGGCTATTGGCCGAGCGGCTTGTTAACTGCACCAACAGATGAGGACTTTAAACAAGACATCTTATTGGCCAAAGAAATGGGATTTAATGGTTGCCGAAAACACCAAAAAACAGAAGACCCACGCTTTTTATACTGGGCAGATAAATTAGGATTTCTTGTTTGGGGAGAGTGTGCGGCGCCCGCAATCTATACCGATCGTTCTGTGACGCGTTTAATGCAAGAGTGGGCAGAGATCATCACTCGGGACTATAGTCACCCTTCGATCGTTACTTGGGTTCCAATCAATGAGAGCTGGGGGGTGCCAAAAATATCATTTGATCGTCAGCAACAGCATTTTTCTCAAGCGATGTATCACTTTATCCATTCGCTAGACCAGCAACGGTTGGTTATTTCAAATGATGGTTGGGCGATGACGGAGACAGATATTTGTGCGATTCATAATTATGCGCATGGGCAAGAATCTGAACGGCAAAAATATCTATACTTCAAAGACAGTCTCAGCACGAGAGAAAAATTGGTGAATCGAGTATCGACCCCATGGCCGATTTTCGCTGGAGGATTTTCTTATCAGGATCAGCCTATTTTATTGACCGAGTTTGGCGGTATTGGCTTCGATGTTTCGGGGCAACCCGGTTGGGGCTATACCTCAGTGGAAAATCAACAAGATTTCTTGAAGGATTATCAGCGAATCATGACAGCTGTTTATGATTCTGTCGGACTCTGGGGCTATTGCTACACTCAGTTGACAGATGTTGAACAAGAAATCAATGGATTACTGACCTATGACCGCCAACCAAAAGTTGATTTGGCAGCGATTAAAGAGATCAATGAGCAGTTTCATCCACCACAGATAGAATAAAATGATTGGTAAGGAAAGGGGCGATGTCCGATGGGGAAATCAGCAGCTTGGCTCAGTGAAGTAAGTATCTTGATTGCTGCGCTTATGATAACCGGTTGTAGCACTGGAACTGATCCAGGGGAAGAAGTGTCCGATTTTACTTCAATTATCGATAATAATGGAGCAGATCCTTGGATCTTGCAAACGGAAGCGTTCTTTTATTATACCAAAACGACTGGGAATAATTTAACGCTTTGGCGTGCTGAAAACCTCTCTCACGTTGCTGCTGGTGAAAAAAAGGTCATCTGGGAAATGCCAGCAGAATTTGAAAGTATCTGGGCACCCGAGCTTCATTACTTAGATGATCGATGGGTGATGTATTTCGCGGCTAATCGTCCTTCAGAAACGCATCGTATGTATGCATTAGTCAATCATCAAAAAGATCCTTACATGGGTGAGTGGGAATTGGAAGAGATCAAAGGGATGGATGATAAATTTGCGATTGATGGAACAGTCTTAGAGATCAATGACAAACGCTATTTCCTTTGGTCAGGCTGGGAAGGATATGAAAATGTTGCGCAAAATCTTTATTTAGCGGAAATGGCCTCCCCTACGGAAGTGATTGGGGAGAAACGGCTGATCTCAGAACCAGAATATGAATGGGAAATGCGGCAAACACCATTGATCAATGAAGCCCCTCAAGTGATCATCAAAGACGAAACAGTCAATTTGGTATACTCTGCCAGTGGAAGCTGGGACAATGATTACGCTCTTGGTCTTATGACCTTAGATGTAGCTGATGATCCGCTAGAAAGAGCGAATTGGCAAAAGGAACCAGCGCCGATTTTCCAACAGACAAACACTGTCTATGGACCTGGTCATAATGGATTTGCCAAATCAAAAGATGGTTCTGAAGACTGGCTGATTTATCACGCTGCTCGGTGGGATCATTCGGGCTGGGACCGTTCGATCCGCTTGCAAAAGTTTGGTTGGGATCAAGAGGATAAAGTCCTACTGGAAGCTCCTTTGGATGAGTGGCATGTTCAAGCGTTGCCAAAAGCTGAGCCGAATCGACTGCGATTAACTGCTAGCCGTGCTTTGCTGGAAGGCGATTTAGTGCTTGTCGAAGATGAGGCAGCACTCTCGAAAAAAGTCGTCCAAGGCTTTGAATCAACGACTGACAAAATTATCTTTACCCCGCAGATTGAAGAAGCAGAAGAATTTCTGGTGATTGCCTATGTCAAAACCACTGATTACCTCTCCTTAAATGACCCAATTCAGGTCAGGATTGAAACGAAACAAGCAAGCCACGTGGTGGATGTCTATCCTTCCGAATATTATCAACCGCTACAAGTCCGCATGAAGTTACCGAAAGGGGCGCAGGAAATCACCCTTTCGTCTGAGATTGGGGTGGATACGCTAAGTATTGATCGTTTAGAACTCGTCAAATTCAAATAAAAAATAGTGAGGAAGTTTTCCAATCCAAGCGATGGGTAATGATCGTTTGACTCCTGCTACTTTGTCTTTAGACAATGTGGCAGGATTTTTTCGTCCTCGAAAATTCCCAACTCCTACCGCCATAGCCTAAAATTCCATGTATAATAAAGAAAACAACCGTTTTATTTGGCGGAGAGAAAAGAAAAAGCAAAAGAGGTGCAAACTATGAGGATGAATCAAGAAAAGCTGACTTCATCAAATGGGAAGGATCAGCTTTTTGTCAAAACGTGGCTGCCAGAAGAACAGCCAAAAGCAGTCGTGCAAATCGTCCACGGAATGATCGAGCACATTGAACGTTACCACGAGTTTGCGGAATGTTTGACTACGCAAGGCTATGCGGTGGTCGGTCATGATCACTTAGGGCATGGGCAATCCGTTAAGGACACACAGGCCTATGGGCATTTTGGTGAAAAAGAGGGCGCCAAATATTTAGTGGCAGATGTGGGAGTGGTCCATCAGTACGCCGCTGCTTGCTACCCAGACCGACCGTACTTTATCTTAGGGCACAGTATGGGGTCGCTGGTTTTGCGGAATTATTTGTTTAGTCAGCCCCATCCATTGTCAGGAGCGATCATCATGGGCACCACGATGGAAAAAGCCGTGCTGATGCAAGGAGGCAAACTCGTCACGAACTTGTTGCGCCCGTTTGCCGCTCAGCAATGGCCTTATCAAGTAATGGAACAGCTAGTTTTTGGTCAGCACAACCGGCGTTTTGGTCCCAATCGAACCGCCAAGGACTGGTTGACCAGTGATCCGCAGCAAGTGGATCGCTATTTGAAGGACCCTTACACCCAATTTCATTTTTCCTTAGCGGCTTACAAGGATCTCTTTACATTGACGCAAGCTGCCAGTGATCCGGATCAACTGCGCAGGATTGACCCAGAATTGCCGCTGCTCTTGATTTCAGGTGCAGACGATCCTGTTGGTCACTATGGCAAAAGCGTCCGCCAATTGGCTCAGCAGCTGAAGCAAAATGCTGACGTGACGATGTATTTGCTTGAGCAGGGACGTCATGAGATTTTGAATGAGCGTAATCGCGAGATCGTTTACAATGAAATTTCTCGCTGGCTGTTTGAAAAAATGCCGAAATGACGAACGTTAAGAAATTGGTAGTCTTTTCTGAAAATTCAAAATTATTTTCTCTTTTAAGGCTTTTTTCATTTTCGGCTATCTGTTATAATGATTTTCACATCTAACATAAAGGAGAGATTTTTTGTATGACAGTTTATAACTTTTCAGCTGGTCCTGCCGTATTGCCCCGTCCCGTATTGGAGAAAGCACAATCCGAACTTTTGAATTACCGCGGAAGTGGGATGTCCGTTATGGAGCTGAGTCATCGGTCCTCCTTGTTTGAAGCGATCATTAAAGATGCAGAAGCACTTTTACGAAAATTGATGGGAATTCCTGAAAACTATCAGGTACTGTTTTTACAAGGCGGCGCGAGTCTCCAATTCAGTATGATCCCTTTAAATCTTGCACAAAACAAAAAAGCCTTATACGTAAATACCGGTTCTTGGTCAAAGAAAGCTATTGAAGCAGCAAAAGCGCTTGGAAACGTGACGGTGGAAGTTGTTGCCTCTAGTGAGGATCAAAACTTTACCTATATTCCAGAAATTTCAGAAGATGCGATCGATCAAGAAGCGGCTTATTTGCATATCACCACGAACAATACCATTGAAGGGACGGCCTTTCAAACGATTCCGCAGGCTGGCAATGTGCCGATCGTAGCGGATATGTCCTCAAATATTTTAGCCAATGACTATCGCGTAGAAGACTTTGGTGTGATTTATGCTGGGGCCCAAAAGAATATAGGTCCTGCAGGGTTGACGGTAGTGATCATCCGAGAAGATTTACTCAATGATGATGCTGTTTTCGCTCCAATGCTGGATTATCGTTTACAGGCTAAAAATGACTCATTGTACAATACACCACCAACGTATGCTATCTATATTGCTAAATTGGTGTTTGAATGGTTGGAAGAATTAGGCGGCATTCCTGCAATTTTAGAACAAGACCGCCAAAAAGCGGCGCTTTTATACGAAACGATCGAATCCTCTGCTCTTTACAGTAGTCCTGTGGCTGTTGACAGCCGTTCATTAACGAATATTCCTTTTGTGACAGGGGATAAAGCATTAGATCAGCGCTTCAATGAAGAAGCTGTCAAAGCTGGTTTTGAGAACTTGAAAGGGCATCGTTCCGTTGGAGGAATGCGAGCAAGCTTGTACAATGCCTTTCCATTAGCTGGCGTTCAAGCGTTAGTCGACTTTATGAAATCATTTGAAGCGGAGGTCAAATAAATGTTCCAAATCAAAACATTCAATGCGATCGCACCAGAAGGATTACAGCGTTTAGAAAAAGAAAAGTATGCCATCAACGAAAGCGACCAACCGCAAGGGATTTTGCTGCGCAGCCAGAAATTGCACGATTACGCTTTTCCTGAAAGTGTCTTAGGTGTTGCCCGTGCAGGGGCTGGAACCAACAACATTCCCGTCAAAGCATGTACTGAAAAAGGGATCGTCGTCTTTAATACGCCAGGTGCCAATGCCAATGCGGTCAAAGAATTAGTGATCGCTAGTCTGCTCTTAAGCGTCCGTCCGATTTTACGAGGTGCCCAATGGGTGCAAACCTTGAGCGGTGATAATGTGGAAGAACAAGCAGAAGCGCAAAAAAGTCAATTTGCTGGAACAGAGTTAGAAGGCAAAAAGTTAGGAATCATCGGCCTTGGTTCTATTGGAGCGATGGTCGCCAACGATGCTTATCGTCTAGGGATGGAAGTAGTCGGTTATGATCCTTACGTATCAGTGGATACTGCTTGGACGATCTCTCGTCGGGTCAAGCGTGCCAATGATATTGCGGAAGTCTTTTCAACCTGTGATTTTATTACGGTTCATGTGCCGCTAATGGAAAACACGCATCATCTCGTCGGGGAAGCCGAACTTGCGAAAATGAAACCAACAACGAAGCTATTCAACTTTTCTCGTAAAGAAATCGTCGATACAGATGCCGTTTTACGTGCGTTAAAAGCCGACCGTTTAGCGGGCTATACGACTGATTTTGCGGATGAACAATTGCTACACAATGAAAAAGTCCTCGTCTTGCCGCATTTAGGTGCATCAACAGAAGAAGCTGAAGTCAACTGTGCCAAGATGGCAGCCCGAACATTGAAAAAATTCTTGGAATTCGGGACCATCAAGCGCTCGGTGAATTTTCCAACCGTTGAGATGGCCTTTCATTCGCCTTATCGTCTGACGATCATCAATCGCAATGTACCGAATATGTTAGGTCAGATTTCGTCGATCATTGCGGAATCTGGGATCAATATCGACAATATGCTGAATCGTGGACGAGAAGACTTTGCTTACACCCTAGCAGATGTCGCTTCTGAAGATGAAGCCTTGTTGAATCAATTAGCCGATAAACTGCGAGAGAACGAAAATATCGTTCGTGTGCGGGTCATCAAGAATCAGGAGGTTGGGTATTAATGGTTCAAGTATTTCCGTTTAAAGCCATTCGTCCAGAAGCCTCATTGGCAGAAAAAGTGGCCGAGCTGCCTTATGACGTGGTCAATTCACAAGAAGCCGCAGCGTTTGCGCAAGGCAATCCTTACAGCTATTTCCACATCGACCGTTCGGAGATCGACTTGCCAGGAATCGATCCTTATGATCCACAGGTGTATCAAAAAGCGGCAGAAAATCTTGCATCTTTTCAAGAAGCAGGCTGGTTGATTCAAGAAACGGCGCCCGCATATTATTTGTATGAATTGACGATGGCTGGTAGAAGCCAAACGGGGCTTGTCGCCTGTACCTCGATCGATGATTACGTCGCTGGGAAAATCAAGAAACACGAGTTTACCCGACCAGAAAAAGAAATCGATCGGATCAATCATATTCTGGCATGTGATGCCAATACAAGTCCGATTTTCTTGAGCTATCGCCAACCAGCAGCAGTCAAAGAAGCGATCGATGCGTGGCAAGCAGAACATGCGCCAATATATGATTTTGTTAGCTATCATGAGGTGCAACATCGTGTTTGGCTGATCGATGATCCGGCGCTAGTCGCCTCTTTTGCCCAGCAGTTTCAAGCTGTAGATGCCCTTTATATTGCGGATGGGCATCACCGCACAGAGTCAGCAGTCAAAGTCGGCTTGCAAAAGCGAGCCGATGGCCAAAACAGCCAAGAAAGTGACCGCTTTTTAGCGATCTTATTCCCAGAAAATGAATTAGCGATTTGGGAATACAATCGGGTCTTGCGGGTACCGGTGCCAGAAACTTTTTTTGAGCAGGCAGCCCAGCATTTTACGATTCAAGAAACTACAACGAAGAAACCAGCGCAACGTGGTTCGATTCATCTGTACCTAAACCATGCGTGGTGGGAGTTGACCATCAAACCGGAAGCTGTGCCGCAAGATGCGGTAGGACAGCTGGATGTGTCGCTTTTACAACAATACGTGCTGGCTGATATTTTCGCGATCCAAGATGTGCGGACAGACAAACGCATTGATTTTGTCGGCGGGATTCGTGGTCCAGAAGAATTGGAACGTTTGGTGGATAGCGGAGAATGGACATTGGCTTTTTCCATGTATCCAACGCAAATGGCCGATCTTTTGGCAGTAGCCGATGCGGGAGAAATCATGCCGCCAAAATCAACTTGGTTTGAACCAAAACTGTTGAGCGGTCTGTTTTTACACGATTTAGAAACGAATTAACCAAATAAGCTTACGAGGCAGCCTCGTAAGCTTATTTTCGCTATTAGAAGTTGCCGAGTGTTTCGATGATCAAGCGGACATTCAAGACCGTCAGTGCAATGGCACAGATCCAGCCTAAGGTAGAGACCCATAGCGGATTCTTGAAGCGTTCCCCCATGATTTTTTTTGAGCTGGTAAAAAGAACCAACGGAATCATCGAAACGGGTAAGGCGATGCTTAAAAAGACTTGCGAATAGATCAGCAGATCGTCCAGAGCTTGTTCGTTGCCGCCAAAGTAAATCGTACAAAGCAAGACGGGGATCACCGATAAGCCACGGGTGATCAGACGTCGCGCCCAAGTAGGGATCTTCATATGGATAAATCCTTCCATCACGACTTGCCCCGTCAGTGTCCCAGTGATCGTTGAATTTTGTCCGGATGCCAAGAGCGCTACGGCAAACAGAACGCTCAAGACTGGACTGGCGACAGCACCAGCAATGGAGGAATCTTGCAAAGCATCAAACAGCGCGGAGAAGGTGCCGACTTCTTCGCTATGACCAAAGAACAAGGCGCTTCCTAAGATCAAAAGCAGGCAATTGACCAAAAACGCAGCGGATAATTGGATATTGGAATCCCAAGTAGCGAACCGCACGGCCGTTGCCACTTCTTGGGTATCGCTGCGATCGATTTTTCGTGACTGGGAGATCGAAGAATGCAGATAGAGATTATGGGGCATCACAGTCGCACCAACGATCCCCAACGCCATTGTCAGCTGCCCATGGTTCAAGACTTGCTTTTGGGGAATAAAGCCTTGCAAGACAGCCGGTAGATCCGGTTGAGCAATAATGACTTCGTAACAAAAGACCAGCATAATGACCAAAATCAGTGTCATGACGATCGCTTCGATTTTACGGAAACCTAGTTTCATTAAAAAGAGCAGAAGCAATACATCGAAAATCGTTAAGATGACCCCAACTAATAACGGTAAGCCGAATAGTAGATTGAGAGCGATCGCTCCTCCGATCACTTCCGCGATATCCGTTGCCATGATAGCCAATTCGGTGACGATCCACAAGACAAAGCCTAAACCTTTGCTGGTGTGTTTACGAGTTGCTTGCGCAAGGTCCATCTGGGTCACGATCCCTAGCTTGGCTGCCATGTATTGCAGTAGCATAGCGATCAAACTGGAAATCAAGATCACAGAAAGTAAGAGATAGCCATATTCAGCACCGCCTCCGATCGAGGTGATCCAGTTTCCTGGGTCCATATAGCCCACGGCTACCAATGCCCCAGGACCAGAGAACGCTAAGAGATTGCGCCAAAAGCTGCCGTTTTTTGGGATGGCAACTGTATTATTTATTTCTTCCAAGCTAGGACCGTTGGCCGCTTGGATCAATTTTTTTTCTTCATTCATCGTTTCACGTCCTATCTTTTTAGGTATACCTAAAAACAAATCTATTGTATTCCTCATTTATGGATTTTTCAAGAGAAACCTTTTGGAAGTCAGAAGGAAGGACAAAAAAACAGCAGCCAAGGGGATGGCTGCTGCCTGTTAGGTTTTCTTATAAAATTAGTCGGCGCGTAAAGCGATCGCTGCATCTTTTTTCGCTGCCATTCGAGCTGGAATGTGGCCGCCAATCATCGTTAGAACGGTGCTGACGGCAATCAAGATCAGGCCGTGGACCGGATTTAATTGAGCAACATTTTCGAGATCAGTCATACTATATAAGATCGCGTTGATCGGGAATGTAGCTAACCAAGCAATTAGGACACCTAAAGCCCCTGAAGCGATCCCTAAAATACAGGTTTCGGCATCGAAGACGCGGGTGATGTCTTTTTTACGAGCACCTAATGCTTTTAAGACCCCAATTTCTTTCGTGCGTTCTAGTACAGAGGTATAAGTGATGATACCGATCATGATCATGCTGGTTACCAAGGAGATTCCTGCAAAAGCGATCAAGACATAGGTGATCGCATCCATCAAGCCACCAGTCAATTGAGTCATCGTACCGGCTAAATCGGAATAAACGATTTGGTCTTCTTTGTCTTTGCCTTTGTTGAAGTCATCCAAGTAATCAAGGATTTTTTCTTTGGCACTGAAATCATTTGGATAGATCATAATGCTGTTTGGTAAATCACTGCCGCCGAGATAAGCGATCAATGAATCTTTGGCACTTTCGTCAACGGGTTCATTCGTCATCACGTTGGTGTCGCTATCTTTTTGTGCTTGGACGATCGCTGAGTCTTGGTTTTCTTTGATCACTTCTTGCGCGAGGGCATCACTGTAGGCAATGCCGGTTGACAGCAAGTTCATCGTAGAGTTTTGCTTGATACGTAAGATTCCGCTGATCGTTAATTCTTTGTTGTTGCTGTTATCGAAAACTTCATTTATATCTTGGTTTGGAATGAAGTTTCCAGTCGGCAATTCGGTGTAAAAGGCATCATTAGACGCCAATGTGATTTTTGTTCCCACGATATCGTCGAAGGAAACCGTGTCACCATCTTCAATATCAAAACCGAGATTGATCAATGCATTGACATTCGTTACGTTGTTTTCATCGACGATCAAAACGACATCTGTGCTGGCACTTGGGTAGCTGCCTTCTAAAAGGTCATAGTTGTCTTTTAAGAAATTGCCGTTATCCTCTGATAACTGCTCAGGGAAAGTCGAAACCCCAATACCGGTTGAGGCACTCATGGCAGACATCATGGCATTGGTTTGTTCATTGTCAGGCGACGCGTTGGAGAAGCTGACTTGTTCCACATTGTCATCGATCTTGCGGAAAAGATTCAATGAAGTGGAACGAGTGTAGCCGATATTGTTACTTAACTCAGGATCAATGTCGTTGATGTAATCGAGAAACTCTTGATCGATTTTGTTGATATGAGTTGCACGATCCGTATCACTTAATTTGGCAGTGACCTCTTTATCTGAAGGGAAATCTTCCGATTTCTCCCGCGTACCCATCGCTGATGGATCTTGTTCAGTGGCCACTTGTGAGATCGTGATCGGAAAACGAGCTAATGTTTCTGACTGGGTATTGTCGATTTGTTTTTGGAATCCCGTTGACAGTGACAAAACAATGGCGATTCCGATGATTCCGATACTAGAAGCAAAGGCTGTCAAGAAGGTGCGCCCTTTTTTGGTGCGGATATTGTTAAACGACAAACGTAAGGCCGTCATGAAACTCATTTTTGTGTGCTTTAATTCGAATTGGTCTTTCTTTTGTCCTTCGACATGGGGGTTCGAATCTTTAATGATTCGTCCGTCTTTGAATTCAATGATCCGTCCAGCGTATTTGTGGGCCAATTCAGGATTATGGGTAACCATGATGACCAATTTTTCTTTTGATAGTTCTTGGATCAGTTCCATGATTTGGACACTTGTCTCTGAATCCAAGGCACCTGTAGGTTCATCACAAAGGAGGATATCAGGATCATTTGCTAAGGCACGAGCGATCGCTACCCGCTGCATTTGACCACCAGAAAGCTGATTTGGTTTTTTGTGCATATGCTCAGCTAAGCCCACACGCGTCAAAGCATCGGTTGCTTTTGCGCGTTTTTCTTCTTTTGACACACCGCTCAAGGTCATCCCAAGCTCGACGTTGTCGATGATGCCTAAATGACTGATCAAATTGTAGCTTTGGAAGACAAAGCCGATCGAATTGTTCCGATAGGCATCCCAGTCACGATCTTTAAAGGATTTCGTTGATTTGCCATTGATGATCATATCACCAGAGTCGTAATTATCTAAGCCGCCGATCACGTTCAACATGGTTGTTTTCCCAGAGCCGCTTGGCCCTAAAATGGCAACAAACTCTTGTTTACGAAAGGCGACGGAGACGCCATCGAGGGCTTTCGTAGTACTGGAGCCAACCGTATAATACTTCTTGATATCTTTTAATTCTAACATGGGGTCACTCTTTTCTTGCCGTTTTCACGATTATTTTCATTATGTAACCACGCTATCATAATGGTTAACAAAAATCAACGATTATCATTGTTTAAACAAATAATTTATACTAAACTAAAGACAGAAAAGAGGGAGAGTATGGAAAAAGCGTTAGGAACATTCAATATGGCGGTGTTTGCGGAGATCTTTTCGCTGATGGGAAACATATTGTTTGAAGAAATCGGTCTGGAAGATTTAAAATTGACCAAAATGGAAATCTTGGAACTCGTGGTGATCTCTAGTAATGAAGGAATCACGATGTCCGAGTTGGCCCAGCAAATAGGTACGTCAAAAGTCCAAATCAGTCGTTCGATCTCGGGGTTAGAAAAGGCTGGCTTTGTGGTTCGCAAAACCAACGGCGTCAATCGCCGCAACGTCAATGTTTATTTGGAAGAAGCTGGGAAGCAGTTGTTTGTCCAAAAGAAAAAACAAGTGGAAGACCGCTTGAATGCCAAAACCGCTCAAATGGCTGCAGAAGATATCCAGCAGTTGAGTCAGTCGTTGACGGAAGCAGTGGTGATCTTGCGGAAATATGACATTTTACGGAGTGGCAATCAATGTGAGAAAAATACGCCGTTTGATTAAAAAAGGGCGAAGCAATCGTTTGCTTTTTAATTACTGAATTAATTTCATATTAACTTATATTATCGATTTTTTAGATAAAGCAACCGATTGCGTTTTTCTCTTGTTTTGACTTCTGATTTGTGCGACAATGAGTATATCAAACAAGTCAAAGGAGTCTGCTATGAATACTACTGCCATCTATCATCGTCCCGAAAGTGAATTTGCGTATTTGTACGAGAAGGATAAAATGCATATCCGTTTGCGTACCGCCCGTCAAGACGTCCGCCATGTCCAGCTGCTTTGCGGTGATCCTTACACACTGTATAAAGAAGCGTGGTACCAACAAAGAATTGAAATGCAAAAAATTCTTTCCACGGACTTGCATGATTATTGGCAAGTATCGGTCGGAGCAGAATTCCGCCGTTTGTCTTACGGCTTTTCCATCGAAAGTTACGATGGGTTGCATGTCTTCTATGGGGATCACGGGGTCTACCCCTTTGAACAGCAATATTTAGAAATGAACAACAATTATTTTCGGATGCCTTACTTCCAAGAAGCCGATCGTTTCAAAATTCCCGAGTGGGCGAAAGAAACGGTTTGGTATCAAATTTTCCCTGAGCGCTTTGCGAACGGGGATCCATCAAATGATCCAGAAGGTGTATTGCCGTGGGGCTCAAAAAATCCCGATCGCCAAGACTTTTTCGGTGGGGATTTGCAAGGGGTCATCGATCATTTGGATTATCTTGTCGATCTAGGGATCAATGGGATCTATTTCTGTCCGATTTTTGAGGCCTATTCGAATCACAAGTATGATACCATCGATTATTTGGCCATCGATCCTGCTTTTGGTGATAACGATACCTTTAAACGCTTAGTGGAGGAATGCCACAAACGCGGCATCAAAGTCATGCTAGATGCTGTTTTCAACCATATGGGGGATACTTCGCATCAATGGCTAGATGTCATTAAAAACGGCAAAGATTCGCCGTTTGCTGATTGGTTCCACATCAATGAGTTTCCTGTCAACTACAAAGAAGGGGAAAACTTTGAAGATGCTTATGACATCACTTATGATGTTTTTGCCTTTACGCCGCATATGCCGAAACTCAATACGGAAAATCCCGATGTGCAAGATTATTTGTTGAAGATCGCTCGTTATTGGATCGAAGAATTTGATATCGATGCTTGGCGCTTGGACGTGGCAAATGAAGTTAGTCACTTCTTCTGGAAAAAATTCCGCCAAGTGTGTGATGAGGCCAAAGATGATTTTTATATCCTTGGGGAAATTTGGCATTCTTCTCAACGCTGGTTACAAGGCGACGAGTTTCATGCAGTGATGAACTACGCCTTTACGGATGCAATCATTGAATATTTTGTCAAAGACGAGATCTCTATGACGAAAATGGTCTCGGAATTAAATAACCAGCTGATGTTGTATCGGGAGCAAACCAATCAAGTGCAGTTCAATATTTTGGATTCTCATGATACCCCGCGTTTGTTAACTTTGGCTCGGGGAGACAAAGATTTGATGCGCCAAGTGATGGCCTTTACGTATCTGCAACAAGGCGTTCCTTGCCTGTATTACGGCGATGAGATTGGTTTGACCGGCGATATGGACCCGGATTGCCGTAAATGTATGATTTGGGATGAGGAAAAGCAAGATCGTGATTTGCTGCATTTCACCCAGTCATTAATCAAACTACGCAAAGACAACCAAAAAGTCTTATCTGAAGGTTCCTTGAGTTGGAACTGGGTTTCGGAAGAAGATGGCCTGATCATTTTCGAACGAGAGTTGGGGGCACAGCGGATCATCGGTATTTTCAACACTGGCGAGGACCAACTTACACTCTCTCGTCCTGATTCAATTTTGATGGAACAGTTTGTCCAACTGGAAGATGAGACGATGATCATCGATAACAAAGGCTTTGCTATCGTGAAAGTAAATAACGAAGAATCGAATGAAGCATAAAAATGAGGCAAGAATTGCATATGCAATTCTTGCCTCATTCAATGTTTTGGGTATTTTTAATTTCCCCATGCACGTTGGAAAGAATCTTCCCCAAAATTCCTTCTGTCGGTATTATATCCTATAACACCTAAATGTGACAAATGATAACCCTTAAATATAGGTAGTTTTTTCCAAAAACGGGGAAAACGATTGAAAATTTAGATAGTTCTGCCTTCTTTTTGCGCTTCTTTCCACGAAAGGTCTTTTCTTTTTTACAAGATATGATAAACTAGTAAAAATGTATTTTTATTCGAGGAGTGATTTGATGAGTACAGGGTATCACATAGCAGTTGTCGGAGCTACCGGCGCAGTAGGAACAAAAATGATTGAGATGTTGGAGAAGACCACGTTGCCGATCAAAAAAATAACGTTGTTGGCATCCAAACGTTCTGCTGGGAAGACCCTTGTGTTCAAAAATGAACCGCTCGTTATTCAAGAGCTGACCGCAGATTCCTTTGCGGGAGTCGATATTGCATTGTTCAGTGCCGGTGGTGACATTTCAAAACAATTTGCTCCAGAAGCAGTCAAACACGGTGCAGTCGTGATCGACAATACCAGTCATTTTCGGATGGATCCGAATGTTCCTCTAGTCGTTCCTGAGGTGAATCCTCATGCATTAGCGCAACATAAAGGAATCATTGCCAATCCGAATTGTTCAACGATTCAAATGATGGTGGCATTAGAACCGATTCGTCAAAAAGTCGGTTTATCGAGGGTCTTGGTTTCAACGTATCAAGCAGTTTCCGGTGCTGGCGCACAAGCCTTGGCTGAATTGACTCGTGAATCTCAAGAACTATTAGCCGGCAAAGCCGCTGATGAACTAAACCCTGAGATTTTACCAGCAGGCAGCGATAAAAAGCACTACCCAATCGCGTTTAACGCTTTGCCGCAAATCGATGTTTTTGCCGAAGAGGATTATACTTACGAAGAGTGGAAAATGATCAATGAAACGAAGAAGATCATGGAAGATACGCAGATCAAAGTAGCAGCTACGTGTGTGAGAATCCCTGTGTTTAGCGGTCATTCGGAGTCGATTTATATCGAGACCAAAGACCATGCCAGTGTTGAGGAAGTTAGGCAGTGGATCAGCGAAGCGCCAGGAGCTGTCTTACAAGATGATCCGAGTCAACAAGTATATCCGCAAGCTTTGACCAGTGTGGACAAAACGGAAACCTTTGTTGGTCGGATTCGCAAAGACTTGGATGTCGAAAACGGCTTGCATTTATGGGTCGTTTCTGATAATTTACTGAAAGGTGCGGCATGGAACTCCGTTCAAATCGCCGAAAGCCTGCATCAGCAAGGATTAGTTCATGTGTAAACCATAAGTTTTTCAGAAAAGTGTGGTGAATGCCACGCTTTTCTTTTTTTTGTTGTATAATAATAGGGACGGCTTATGCTTGGGAAATAATACAGTAGAAAAAAATTAAGAGGTGAATAAAAGTGGAAACGATAATAATCATTCCTCTTGGCGGTGTACGCGAAAACGGAAAGAACATGTACATTGCTGAAGTTGGCGAGGATATATTTGTGCTGGATTGCGGTGTCCGTTATCCAGAAAATGAATTATTAGGGATCGATACAGTGATTCCAGACTTCACATATTTAGAAGAAAATGCCGACCGTGTGGCGGGTGTCTTCTTGACCCACGGGCATGCAGATGCGATTGGTGCATTGCCTTATTTCTTGGAGAATATCCAAGTACCGGTCTTTGGGACCGAGTTAACGATCGAACTAGCAAAATTGACCGTGAATAAAAATGAAGCTACCAAGCGCTTCAAAGATTTTCATGTGATCGATGAACATTCGGAGATCGACTTTGGCCATGCGACCATCAGCTTTTTCCGTACGACCCACTCTATCCCTGATTCTGTTGGAATCAGCGTAAAAACAGAAGCTGGCAATATCGTTTATACAGGAGATTTCAAGTTTGACCAAACAGCGATCCCTATGTATCAAACCGATTTTGGCCGCTTAGCGGAAATTGGAAAAGAAGGCGTCTTAGCATTGCTAAGTACGTCTTCAAATGCCGAAAATCCAACGCCGATTGCTTCTGAATTGACGATCCAAGATGAAGTTTATGACAATATCCGTTACTGGGAAGGTCGGATCATCGTCGCTAGCGTTGCTAGCAATTTACAACGGGTGCAACAAGTACTAGATGCGGCATTTCGTTCTGATCGCAAAGTCGTTTTGACCGGGCAAGATTTTGGTCGGATCATCAAAACGGCCATGAAGTTAGGGAAATTAAAATTACCTGCCGAAGACTTGCTGATCACCCAAAAAGAAATGAAAAAATACTCAGACGAACAGTTGTTGATTTTAGAAACAGGTCGCATGGGGGAACCAATCAAAGCGTTGCAAAAAATGGCCAACGGCTCTCACCGGACGCTGCGCATCAAAGAAGGAGATCTTGTTTACATCACAACGACGCCGACAACGGCAATGGAAACGGTGGTTGCGAAAACGGAAGATATCATCTATCGCGCTGGCGGTACCGTAAAACAGATCTCGGATAATTTCCGTGTTTCTGGTCATGCCAACCCGAATGATCTGCAGCTGATGTTGAATATGATGAAGCCGAAGTACTTTATCCCTATTCAAGGCGAGTACCGCCAATTAGCCGCCCATGTGGACTTGGCGCAAGAAGTCGGGATTCCGATGAAAAATATCTTCATTACTGCACGTGGAGATGTGTTAGAATACAAAAAAGGCGAAATGCTTGCCGCAGGTGCGGTTCCAGCTGAAAACGTCATGATCGATGGAATCGGTGTCGGTGACATTGGGAATATCGTCCTGCGAGACCGCAAAGTCTTATCTGAAGACGGAATCTTCGTTGCGGTAGTGACGATCAATCGTCGTGAAAAGAAAATTATTTCTGCCCCTCAAATCACTTCTCGCGGGTTTGTCTACGTGAAAGCCAGCCGTGACCTGATTCGTGAAAGTGGCGAGATCGTAGAAGAAATCGTAGAAAAACACCTTCATGATGAAGAGTTTGAATGGAGCAAATTGAAACAAGATATCCGTGATCGTTTGAGTCGTTTCTTGTTTGAACAAACCAAACGCCGTCCAGTCATCTTGCCGGTCATCATGGAATCAAGCCAAAGAAATCGCAACCGTAAATAATTCGTTTTGACCTACTGACAAAAGCAGGTGAAAGAATAGCCGTTTGACGGCCGATTTCTTTTCACCGAAGCTTTTGTCTTTTTTTGTGAAGAAAACAAGCGGCGGTTTTTTTGCAAAATGACCTTTATTTTGATCGTGAATGGCAGATAAGGATTGACGGCGAATGGATTTCGATCAATAATACAAAGTTGTCCCCCTAAGACTAGAGGAACAAAACAAGCAAAGAGAGGATGGTCGATTTGTGAATAGTTATCAAGAAAATCCCGTAGTACAACAGAGAAAGTGGTGGATTCTCATTGCTGTTTCGATGTTTACCTTTATGTCAACATTGGATGGGAGTATCGTAAATATCGCATTGCCGACGATCTCGGCAGATATGGGTGTACCTATGAATCAAGCGGAATGGGTCGTATCCGTCTACTTGATGATCGTTTGTGCCTGCCTTTTATTATTCGGTAAGGTAGGGGATAGTTGGGGCAAGATCAAAGTATTCCGCTTGGGGATGCTGATCTTTATTATCGGTTCGCTGTTATGCGGGTTTAATCACTCCTTAGCATTTCTTTTATTTGCCCGAGTGGTGCAAGCGATCGGTGCCAGCATGACGATGGCGACGAATACCGGAATTATTACCGAAGTCTTTCCTATGAGTGAACGAGGACGCGCCTTAGGGATGATCGGTGCCTTTGTTTCGTTAGGCTCCATCGCCGGTCCTGGATTAGGCGGAGTGATTTTGGCGCATTTTTCTTGGCCGTTTATTTTTTGGATCAATGTTCCTGTCGGTATTCTGACGATGATTGCTGGAGAAAAGGTGTTGCCAAAAGATATCACCATGAGTCATGATTCCATCGATAAAACCGGGTTTGTGCTGTTTTCAATTGCAATTATTAGCTTCTTCGGCGGCATTTTTCTTGGACAAGAGCGTGGCTTTCTAACGTGGCTGCCGCTGCTGTTGGTGGGGATCGCCTTAGTGGCATTCATCGTCTTTTTGCGAGTAGAAGCGCGTGTGAGCAAGCCGCTGATTACCTTTGGGATCTTTCGTAATAAAATTTTCACCATGAGCCTGATTACGGCGTTGCTGATCTTTTCTGCAAACTTTTTTGTCAATGTCGTGATTCCCTTTTACTTGCAAAGTGCCCGAGGCTTAACGCCGAGCGTGGCAGGAATGCTGATGATGGTCTTTCCTTTGATGATGGTCATTGGTTCACCACTTAGCGGGTATTTGACGGACCGCGTAGGACCGGAGATTTTGGTCTTAGCTGGCTTAGCGTTACTATCCATCACTCAGCTGATGTATATGTTTATGAATCAGGATACGCCGATTTGGTATTATATCGTTGCCACTGCCATCATGGGGTTAGGCAATTCGTTGTTCCAATCCCCCAACAATACGATGGTGATGAGCAGCGTCACCAAAGAAAATCTTGGGGTGGCAGGTAGTCTAAATTCCTTTGCCCGTAACTTGGGCATGGTCTTAGGGATATCCTTAGCAACGACGATTCTTTATGCCGCAATGAGTCAAGCCTATGGAAAGCATGTGACGACCTATATCGCAGGTCGGGCAGATATTTTTGCCTATGGTATGAAAATTACCTTCTTTGGGGCGTTTCTTCTTTGCATCACAGCGTTATTCTTAACAGTCTGGCGCATCTATAAACAAGGCGGACGTAAGAAAACGCTATGATTGCTTGAAATCATCAGGTCGAACTGTTCTATTCCTTATTCAGAGAGGGTAGAACAGTTTTTTTCATTTTTCTTGACAAGAACCAGAAAAAGGACGGATGTATTAAAGTTGCCAGAATTTGTGCTTTTGGATTTCTGGCGTTATCTGTTATAATGAAAAATATTAGACTGTATTACTTAGATGGAAAGGGGAATGTTGTATGAAACTCACGTATCACGGACACTCAGTGCTTGCTATCCAATTAGCGGATGGCCAAAAATTGTTGTTTGACCCTTTTATTACTGGAAATGCTCTGACTGATTTGGATGCAGAGACAGTGGAAACCGATTGGCTTTTGATCACGCATGGTCATAGTGATCATATTGGGGATATGGTGCCGATCGCCAAAAGAAACGAAGCGCCAGTGATCAGTGTCGTTGAAATTTGCCGCTATGCAGCCCGCAAAGGCGTTGCTGAGACGCATGGCATGAATATGGGAGGCTCTTTTGAGTTTCCGTTTGGCAAAATCTCAATGGTGGAAGCAAAACACAGCTCTGGTCTTGAAGAAGACGGCACGATGATCTATATGGGCAATCCAGTGGGGATCATTTTAGAAGCAGAAGGCAAAACCATCTACCACGCTGGCGATACTGCCCTCTTTAGCGATATGGCGATGATCGGTGAACGTTTCGACATCGATGTGGCGTTTTTACCGATCGGGGATAATTTTACGATGGGCGTTCAAGATGCTGCAACAGCAGCAGCGCTTTTAAATGCGAGCAAAGTAGTACCGATCCATTACAATACGTTTCCAATGATCAAGCAAGATCCGCAAACCTTCGTGAATTTATTGCCGGCAGGTGTGGGCCAGATCCTTGCAGTCGGTGAGACATTAGAAGTTTAAGCAACAGGAAGATTCGTAGTAGGAATAGGGGATAATTATGGCGACAAAACACGATTTGATTTTAGCGCATATCGAGAATCTGCCTGTAGGCGATCGCATCTCGGTGCGGGGAATCGCAAAAGACTTGAATGTCAGTGAAGGAACAGCCTATCGGGCGATCAAAGATGCGGAAAATATCGGCTTGGTTTCAACGATCCAACGTGTGGGAACCATCCGTATCGAACGAAAACTAAAGAAACACATTGAAAAACTAACTTTCGGCGAAGTCGTCCAAATCATTGAAGGCGATGTTTTGGGCGGCGCAGCCGGTTTAGACAAAGACTTGAACAAATTTGTTATCGGCGCCATGAAGGAATCGGCAATGGAACGCTATATCACGCCTGGTTCTTTAGTGATCGTCGGAAACCGTAACGAAGTCCACAAGTTGGCACTGGAAGATGGCGCAGCCGTCTTGATCACGGGGGGCTTTGAAACCTCAGAGGAAATCTGTCGCTTAGCAGACGAATTGGAGCTGCCGATTTTACAAACGACCTATGACACCTTTACCGTGGCAACGATGATCAACCGTGCCTTGAGCGACCAGCTGATCAAAAAGGACATCATGCTGGTGAGTGACATTTATATGCCATTGGAAAAAACCAAGTATCTGCACACCTTTGATACGGTCAAGGATTACAAACTGCTTTCGGAGTCTACCAACCACTCCCGCTATCCAGTCGTCAACAAGAATATGCGGGTCGTTGGGATCATCACAGCCAAAGATGTCTTAGAAAAGCCTGACACGCAGATCATCGAACGAATCATGACCCGGGAACCACGGGTCGTAAAAAAAGAGATGAGTGTGGCCTCTGCCAGCCATCAGATGATTTGGGATGGCTTAGAAGTGATGCCCGTCGTAGCAGATGACCTTTCTTTGATTGGGATCGTCACACGCCAAGATATCATGAAAGCGATGCAGATGGTCCAACGACAAACGCAAATTTCAGATACGATTTCTGACCAAATCTCGGGACAGATGCAAGTCATCGAACAAGATTTTGAAGGGAACAAATTGGCGCAGCCGCATTTCAGTTTTGCGGTGACGCCCCAAATGGTCAATGAAGTCGGAACGATCTCTTTTGGTGTCTTGAGTGAAGTGATCGCTAATACGGCAAAACGTACCATGCAGTTGAATCAACGGCGCAATAGTTGGATCGAACAAGTCAATCTGCATTACTTCCGTTTGATCCAATTAGAAAGCGAGATCATCATTCAACCGAAGATTCTAGAACTGGGGCGACGTTCGGCGAAAATCGATATTGAAGTATCGATCGAAAATTCCTTAGTGGCAAAAGCGATCGTGGTATGCCAAGTAATGGAACGCCCATAAATCATCGAAAACGGCACTTATGGAAAAATTTTAGAGAGAAAGTTGAGACCATTCATGAAGGTACAAGAAGAAATACTTGCAACAATCAAAGCATTCGACCGAATCATTATCCATCGGCACCAACGCCCTGATCCAGATGCATTAGGATCACAAGTGGGCTTGGCAGAAATTTTACGAGCTAGTTTTCCGAAAAAAGAAATCTATCAAGTCGGCGGACCTGTTGAAGGATTGGATTACTTGGCGCTGATGCAGACGATCCCTGATGATTTGTATAAAGGGGCACTAGTGATCGTTACAGATACGGCCAATGCACCACGGGTCAGTGACCAACGCTATGATCAAGGGGCGAAATTGATCAAAATCGATCATCACCCTAATGATGAACCTTACGGAGAGCTGGTCTGGGTCAATACGAAAGCCAGCAGCTGTAGTGAGATGATCGTTTCGTTTTGGCAAATGTTTCAAAACGAGCTGACGATGACCCAAGAAGCGGCTCGTCTACTGTATGCGGGCATTGTTGGTGATACTGGACGGTTTTTATATCCGGCAACGACAGCGACAACCCTGCGCTTAGCGGCTGAACTATTGGATTACGGCTTTGATGCAGCGAAGATCAATCGGCAATTGGATCAAGTCTCTCGCAGTGTTGCCCGCCTTTCAGGGTATGTCTACGAAAACATCGAAATCGATGAGATTGGTGCTGGCAAAGTGATCCTATCACAAGAATTGCAGCAGCGTTTTGGCGTAGTGGATTCGGAAACCTCAGCAGTCGTTTCCTTACCAGGGAAAATCGATGAGGTGCTGGCTTGGGCGATCTTTGTCGAACAACCAGAAGGCTATTACCGAGTGCGGATGCGTTCGAAAGGTCCAGTGATCAATGAGATCGCCAAACGTCATCATGGCGGCGGACATCCCCTTGCCAGTGGAGCAAACGCAAAAGACCTTGAAGAAGTTGCCGTGATCTATCAAGAGATCCAAGCAGCGATCAAAGAGTTTCAAGCAGAATAAACACTTTTACAAGAACATTTGCCAATAAAAAAAGGGCGTGCCAAAAGCTTTCGGTACGCCTTTTTTTAGACAAAACGCAGCGCAGGCTCATCACTGAACCGGCACTGCGTTTTTTTGCTTATTTTTGAGAAAAAGCGCGGCTTAGCCCCGTAGATCGTCTAAAAATTCGGTTTTGCTTTTCGTTTTCTCGTCTTTCATTTTGATGACTTTGGCTGGTGAGCCCGCAACGACTGCTCCAGCAGGGACATCTTCAGTCACCACAGAACCGGCAGCAACGACTGCACCTTCGCCAACACGGACACCTTCAAGGACGACGGCATTTGCACCGATCAAAACATTGTCTTCTATGATGACTGGGCTTGCTGAAGGTGGCTCAAGAACGCCAGCCAAGACAGCACCAGCGCCAATATGGGCTTTTTTCCCAACGGTTGCCCGGGCACCTAAAATCGCACCCATGTCGATCATGGTTTCTTCACCAACGACGGCACCAATGTTGATCACGGCCCCCATCATGATAACAGCATTTTTTTCAATGATGGCTTGGTCACGGATAAAGGCACCTGGTTCGATACGGGCGTCGACTTTCGTCAAGTCTAACAAAGGGATCGCTGAGTTGCGGCGATCATTTTCCAGATAGTGATCGGTGATTTTGTCTTGGTGCGCGGTTAAAAACTCAGCTACTTTTTGACTGTCACCAACCACGAAATAGAAGGTGCCGTTACCAAACAATTGGATGCCATCTGCTTGGACGTCGCCAAGATCTCCATTGATATAGACTTTTACAGGTGTTTGTTTATTTGCTTCTTTGATATATTTTGCTAATTGATAAGGATCGGAAAATTGTAATTCTGTCATGAGAGACCACCTTTACTTGTCGATTAGATTTTGCATGGAATAAAAACCGGCTGGTTGATCGGCTAAAAATTCCGCTGCTTTTAGCGCACCATTGGCGAAGATTTCGCGGGAGAGCGCAGTGTGTTTTAATTCAATGATTTCATCCTGCCCAGCATAGATGACAATGTGTTCCCCAGGGATCGTTCCGCCGCGAACGGCATGGATGCCCATCTGCTTGCGGTCATTTACTAGATCACTGCCTTCACGCCCGTAGAGATATTCTTTTTTTGTTTCACAGCTGTCATTGATACTATCTGCCAACAGCAAAGCTGTACCGCTTGGCGCATCGAGTTTTTGATTATGATGCTTTTCGATGATCTCAATGTCAAAGTCAGCTTCTAATGCGGGGGTGATATTTTGTAGTGCTTTGATCAGCACATTGATCCCCAACGACATATTGGCAGAATAGAAAACCGGAATCACTTTAGCAGCTAACGGCAGCATCATCTGCGTGTCTTCCGTCAAACCAGTTGTAGCAACCACGATTGGCAGCTGCTGTTCGACACAATAGTTCAACAAGGCAGGGACATTGCTATAATGAGAAAAATCAATCACCAAATCGATCGGCTGCGTGATTTTTTCTGGACGATCATAGATTGGAAAAGGACCATCTAATTGCTCGGTACGATCCAAGCCGGCGGCCACTTCTAACTGAGGGTGCTTTGCGATCAGGCTTTGCAACACTTTGCCCATGCGACCGTTTGCACCGCTTAATAAAATCTGTTTCACCAAAAACTCCTCCTTACAGCAATCCGTAATTGGTCATTTCTTCTTCTAAATGAACGAGGGTCGCATCTTCTGGGACACCCAAAGGCAAACGATAATGCAATTCGCATTTGCCTAGCAAGGAGACCGCTGCTTTGATCGGCACAGGATTTACTTCACTGAAAATCGCATCGATCAACGGTTTTTGTCGCAATTGCTCTTTGATGGCTGCTTTTACATCACCATTTAAGAAATCAGCAACGAGTTGTGCCGTTTGTTTCGGAGCGATATTGCCGATCGTTGAAATCACGCCAGAGCCACCTAAAGCTAGAATTGGGGTTACTTGATCGTCATTTCCTGAGTAGATCGCAAAGTCATCATCCGCAAGACGAGCGATTTCTGCGATTTGCGAAATGTCGCCGCTGGCTTCTTTGATGCCTTTGATATTAGGGATTTTTTTCAGTTCTGCCACAGCTTCAGGTGTTAAATTTAAGCCGGTTCTTGAGCTGACGGAGTATAAGATCACTGGCAGCTCAACGCTTTGACAGATTGCTTCATAGTGAGCGACTAAACTTTTCTTGGTCGCTTTGTTGTAGTAGGGTGTTACAACCAATAATGCGTCAGCACCAACGCGCTGTGCTTCTTTTGAAAGATGGATCCCATGTTGGGTGTTGTTGGAGCCTGTTCCGCCGATGACGGGGATTCGACCAGCAACTTGTTTTACCACCGCTTCGATCACCGCGATATGTTCTTCATCGTCTAACGTGGATGCTTCACCGGTCGTACCACATGCAATGATTGCATTCGTTCCTTGCTGCACATGCCACTCCGCTAACTCCTTCAGCTTATCGAAATCCACCGAACCATCTTGAAGCATAGGGGTGATCAACGCAACGCCAGAACCTTTGAATATTGTCAAACTACGACACATCCTTTCAACCAATTTATTTTTCGTAACTCTACGTATAAGTGTACCAAAACGAGGGGTAAATTTTTCAATAAAAATCGAAACATTTCGACAATTTATACTATAGATTATTCGAATTATATACTATAATATTAAACAATATCAATGAAAAACTGAATATTCGTTGGTTTTTATGGATATTTTTAAAAGGAATGAATAGAAAGGTGTTTTAACATGCAAGTATCGCAAGCAGTCAAAAAATTAACCGAAGACGTGGTTCGTTTTCGTCGTGAATTACATACAATCCCTGAATTAGGGTTAACTGAGTTCAAAACAAAGGAATACTTGCTGCGTCAGTTGCAATCCTTTGGAATCAAAGAAATCTATCCAGTGATTGAAACCGGCTTGATTGCGGTCTTTCGCAGCGATCGTCCAGGAAAGACGCTGGCCTTTCGAACGGATATCGATGCACTGCCGATCAAAGAAGAGACAGGTGTTTCCTTTGTTTCCAAACATGAAGGGAAAATGCATGCCTGCGGTCATGACGGCCATATGGCAACGATGCTAGGGTTTGCTAAATATTTAGCAACACATCCTGAAGTGATTCGTGGAACGATCGTTTTGATTTTCCAACCAGCCGAGGAAAGCCCCGGTGGCGCTCAATTGATGATCGATGAAGGCATCTTACGAGATTTTGGCGTGGAAAAAATCGTGGGGCTGCATGTCTTCCCAGACTTTCCCGAAGGAGTCATTGCGAGTCGGAAAGGTCCGATGATGGCCCGTAACGGCGAGATCAATCTAACGATCAACGGCACGAGTGCCCATGGTGCCCAGCCTCATCAAGGACATGATGCCATTTTAGCCGCGGCTGCGATCATTCAAGGATTGCATTCGATCATTTCACGCAATATCAGCCCGCTTTCTGCTGGGGTCATCACTTTTGGGAAGATCCATGGGGGAGATGCGGAAAATATCATTCCCGGCAAGGTCGTTTTAAAAGGAACGATGCGGGCGTTTGAAGATGAAGTCTATGAAACGATGACGCGCAGAATCACCACCGTCGCACAAGAAATCGCCAAAGGATATGATTGCACGGCGGATGTCGAATTCGAGCACCTTTATCGTGTCGTGGACAATGATCCTGAGATGGTGGAAGTATTGGAAAAAGTGGTTGGGGAGAGCTACCGAGAAACACCGCCATATATGTTGGCAGAGGATTTTTCGATATACCAAAAGGAAATCCCCGGCGTCTTTTTCTTTGTCGGTACCCGAAATGAAGAAAAAGGTTATGTCCACCCTTTACACAGCAGCAAAATGAATTTTGACGAAAAAAATCTATTGCAAGGCATCGAATGCTACGTTCGTTTGATCGAGGCGTTGAACGAGCCGACAGACAAGGAGTAAAGCGATGGCAAAAGAAATCAAGAACAATCACTTATACATTGACGGTTGCGATACCGTTGAGCTGGCAAAAACCTTTGGAACTCCCCTTTACGTGTATTCCGTTTCGGAGATTCGCGAAGAATGCCAAAAGATTCAGGCGCAGTTTTTGACGCGCTACAGCAAGACACGGGCAGCCTATGCCGCTAAAGCTTTCTGTACCACAGCGATGCTGCAAGTGATCAAGTCAGAAGGACTTTCATTAGACGTGGTTAGCGGTGGGGAACTGTATACAGCGATCCAAGCTGATTTTCCAGCAGAACACATCGAGTTTAACGGCAATAACAAATCCATTGAAGAATTAGCAGCCGCCCTTGATTATGGCGTGGGACGGATCATCGTTGATGGCATTCAAGAAGTCGGCTTGATCCGCGCGTTATGTCAAGAAAAGCAAGTCGTTGCTAAAATTTTGTTGCGCATCACACCCGAGGTTTCGGTCAGCACCCATCAATTTATCTCGACCGGACAAAAAGATTCAAAATTCGGGATTCCTTTAGATGAAGAAATCTTATTTCCGTTAGTGGAAGAAGTGATTCAAGCACCTGAATTGGATTTCTATGGCCTGCATTTTCATGTCGGCAGTCAATTGTCGGACAATCGCTCACATCTAGCGGCAGTTGATGCGGCTTTGGCCCTTGTCCAAACTATTCATGAACGTTTTGATTATTGGATCAAAGAACTAAATGTTGGCGGCGGCTTTGGCGTTCGATACACAGATGCAGATATTCGCCAACCCTACAGCTACTTTTTAGATCCTGTGATGGAAAAAATCGACGCCTTTTATGCGCAGCACCAGAGCGAACGTCCGACCATCGTTATTGAACCCGGTCGCAGTATCGTCGCAGAAGCAGGCATTAGTTTGCACACCATCGGCAGTATCAAGACATTGCCGGGAATCAGAACATACGCCAGCATTGACGGTGGCATGACAGACAATATTCGTCCTGGTCTTTATCAAGCAACTTATACTGGTATCTTAGCCAACCGCGCTTCCGAAGCTGCGACACAAAAGATCACCATTTCTGGCAAAGCTTGTGAGAGTACGGACATCTTAGTAAAAGATCTTGCATTACCGCCCGTTGAAACTGGGGATCTGTTTGCTACGTTCGCAACAGGAGCTTATGGCTATTCGATGGCCAGCAGCTACAATAATTTACAGATTCCTGCAGTCGTCTTTGTGGAAAACGGCCAAGCGGAATTAGCCGTTAAACGCCAGTCCTACGAGCAAATGCTGCAAAATGAAGTGGTTCCTTCGTTTCTAAAAGAGGGAGCTTCCAGCAAGTAAAATTTTGAAAAGCAGGTGACAACATGACGATTCCTTATACAAAAATGCAAGGTGCAGGAAATGATTTTATCGTAATCGATAACCGCACATTGAAATTCTCCCATGAACAACTGTCGCAATTTGCTGCTCAGGTTTGCCATCGGAAATTTTCTGTTGGCGCGGATGCAGTCATGGCAGTGGATTTTCGCACAGGAACCGCTGATTTTCGGATGCGGTTTTACAATGCTGATGGGACCGAAGCAGAAATGTGCGGCAACGGCGCTCGCTGTATTGCCCGTTATGCCTTTGAGAAGGGAATTGCTGGCGAGCAGATGACCATCGAAACAGTTGCTGGCGATGTCCCCGCATGGCGCTTGTCGGCAAAACACTACAAAGTAACCTTGAATCCACCCACCGTGACTACATTTGATCAAGCGTACCCGAATCCAATGGTTTCTTTCGTGGACTATGTGGAATTGGGTGATCCAGGAATCCCTCATGCGGTGGTTCACTATCCTGGTCTGGCAGAAACTGAGTTGGAACAGCTGGCTGAACTTGCCAAAGAGATACGCTATTGGGAGGTTTTCCCCAAAGGGGCGAATGTCAATTTCTATGAAGAAGATGACAAGGGTGATCTGATCGTTCGCACGTATGAACGAGGGGTGGAAGGTTTTACCTATGCGTGCGGCACAGGTTCTGGTGCCACTGCGTATGTCGTGACCAAACGTCACCAGCAAGCGGCAGCGAATGTCTTGCTGCACGTGTTAGGTGGCGAGTTAACGGTAGAAGTTGATGTTGATCAGGGCGCATTAGAATTGATCGGCGATGCGGTTATGGTCTCTGAAGGCTTGATTCTAGATGAGAATTTGGCTCTGTAAACACTGTGAAAATTATTGCAAAAAGATGATATTTTCGTGAAAAAAAGAATTGACATTCATTTGAGGCTATCGTATAGTTAAACACAAATTAAAAAACACGCGATGATAAGAAGAGTAAGTCAGTTTCGATTGGATCAGAGAGCTCGGATTGGTGAGAAAGAGCACAGCCGTTTGACTGAAGATGGCCTTGGAGCGTTTGGACGTGAGCAAAAGCAAGCGTGCAGCGGGATTGCCCGATACAGCAAAGCAGTTAATAAACTGATAAGGTTGGCTGGTTCAGCCAATAAATTAAAGGTGGTACCACGAACAAGGTTGTTTCGTCCTTTCTCTATGATGGAGAAAGGACGTTTTTTTATTATAAAAAGGGGGAACAAAGAAATGAAACAGTTGAAAAAGGGAATCGTTGGATTAGTTGCTGCTGCTGTCTTAATTACATTGGCAGCTTGTGGCAATACTAGCAGCACAGAGGATACGCAGTCTGGTGAAAACAGTGTAAATGCAGTGGAAGAAAAAGTGGTTGGAGTGGCGCCGGGACCATACGGGGACATGGTGACGGAGGTGATCTCGCCATTAATGGAAGAAAAAGGGTATCAACTCACGACCAAAGTGTTTAATGATTATATTCAGCCGAACAATGCCTTGGCGAATGGCCAAATCGATGCCAATTTGTTTCAACATACGGCCTATCTAGAAAAATTTTCGGCAGATAACCAGTTATCCCTTACGGCATTACAAAAAGTGCCAACACTGGGAATGGGCATCTATTCGAAGCAACTGTCCAGCTTGGATGAGTTAGCAGACGGGGCGACTGTTTCGATTGCCAATGATGCCTCAAATTTAGCTCGGACCTTGCAACTGTTAGCTGCCAATGAGTTGATCACCATCGCAGACAATATCGACGAAACGAAAGCAACAGTGAATGACATCGAAGAAAATCCGAAGAATCTGACATTTAAAGAATTAGACGCAGCTCAATTGGCTCGTTCGTTAGATACCGTCGATTTAGCTTTAGTACCAGGAAACTTCGCTTGGGCGGCTTCTCTTGATCCTGCAGATGCTTTGGCGTTGGAGTCATTGAAAGAAGAATATAAAAATGTCTTTGTGGTGTCCTCCGAAGAAGAAGACAGTGATTTTGCTAAGGCAGTTACGGAAGTATTAGAAAGTGACGCATTTAAAGAAGCGATTGCCGAATCACCGTTCAGCAACTTTGATCAACCGAAATTTTGGACTGAGTAAGAAGGGCATATCTTATGGCAAAAATAGAAGTAAAACAAGTATCAGTGACATTCACTCATAAAAAACAAATCAAAAAAGCAGTGGATTCCGTTGATTTTTCCGTTCAAGCTGGAGAAGTATACGGGATCGTCGGATTGAGCGGGGCTGGGAAAAGTACCTTGGTTCGTACGTTGAATCTACTGCAGGTACCATCTAGCGGTCAAATTCTGATTGATGGTCAAGACATCACGCAAGCCAAAGGGAAACACTTGCGTGAAGTACGACAAAAAATCGGGATGATCTTTCAGCATTTCAATCTGATCCATAATCGAACCATCAAGGAAAATTTAGCCTTTGCTTTGCGTGCTGGGCATTATCCGCAAGAAAAGCAAGAAGCGAGGATTAAGGAACTGTTGGAAATGGTGGATCTGCCTCACAAAATTCACGAGTATCCGAATAATTTGTCTGGGGGAGAAAAGCAACGGATCGGCATTGCACGAGCGATTGCCAATGAACCTGAGATTTTGTTATGTGACGAAGCTACCAGTGCGTTAGATGTTGAAACGACTGAAGAAATTTTGAAATTATTGATTCGAATCAAGGAACAGACAGGCATCACCATCGTCTTTATCACCCATGAATTGGATGTTGCCCGCAAGTTTTTTGATCGGGTGGCAGTGATGGAGAAGGGTCGCATCGTTGAAGAACAAACGACCTACGGCTTGTTCAGTCAGCCTAAACAGCCTATGACGAAAAAACTGGTAGGTCGTTACTTGGATCTGACGCTTCCCGAGGAGATTCTAGCATCCTTCACGGAAGGCGACTTGCTGGAATTGCGCTATCAAGGGGAGTATACGTTAGAACCACTGATTTCGACTGTAGCCAAAGCCTATGATGTGTCGATCAATATTATCCACGGAAAAATTGAGTATATCAAAAAAGATGTGATCGGTATTTTGTATATCTATTTGACTGGCCCCGCCGAAGAAGCAGCAAAAGCCCGAGCACACCTAGCTGCGAACGTCTTTTCTCTAAGAAAGATAGGTGAAGAAAATGGCTGATACGCTTGAGATTTTAAAAACAAACCTGCCCCAAGCACTATGGGAAACATTCTTCATGGTGGGAACTTCAGCAATTATAGGAGTAGTTTTCGGCTTATTGATTGGATTAGTCCTGTTTTTAGTCGGCAGTAAACTTTTTCATAAAAATGTTTTCTTGCATCATCTGGCCGATTTTGTCGTCAATGCAATCCGTTCGCTACCATTTTTGATCTTATTGATTACGCTGATTCCGTTATCAGCGATGCTGATCGGTGATCCTTATACCCCGGCCGGCGGAGCGATTGCTTTATCGATTGCCGCGATTCCTTTTTACGCCCGAATCGCTGAATCCGCATTTGCCGAAATCGACTATGGCGTCCTTGAAGCTAGTGTCGCTTCCGGAGCATCGACGGGGCAAATTATTCGCGAAGTGATTTTACCAGAAAGCTTGCCAGCCTTGATTCGCGGATTTGTGCTAACTTTGATCAGTCTTTTAGGCTACTCAGCGATGGTGGGAACAATTGGTGCAGGCGGCATTGGCGATTTAGCAATTCAGTATGGTTATTATCGCTATGAAACGGCGATTTTGATTGTGGTGATTCTCTTGTTGATCCTTTTGGTACAACTCATCCAGTGGATCGGCGATGCTTGTGCAAATTATTTCTCGAAATAAAAATGAATTCTGTGTAGTTCCTTTTCGGATACACGTGAATTATCGCTTCTGTTATTACTCTACAGAAGCGATTTTTTTGCTTATCGGTCACTGATTTTTGGTTGCGCCACTAGTGGTTTTTCGGTATGCTGATGGTGAGTTGTTTTTTACAGCGAAAATTATATTTTAAAGGAGCAACATTATGACTCAAATTCCTAACTGTCCAAATTGCCAATCTGAATACGCTTATGAAGATCGCGGGCTGTTTGTTTGTCCTGAATGCGGAAACGAATGGCAAGAGCAACAAGCGGCGGAAGAAGCACCCGTATACAAAGATGCCAATGGCAATATTTTAGTAGATGGTGATACAGTGACAGTCATCAAAGACTTGAAAGTCAAAGGCGCATCTGGCGCCATCAAACAAGGAACGAAAGTGAAAAACATCAAATTAGTCGAAGGCGACCACAACATTGATTGCAAGATCGATGGCTTCGGCGCGATGAAACTAAAATCAGAATTTGTAAAAAAAGGTTAAAAACAAAATCTTCCAGTCATCTTCATAATTTTTTCACCACTTTAATGGTAAAATAAGGTCAAAGATTAAAAGGGGGAATTTTATCGTGTATGGTATGGGCGGATACGGGTTCGGCTTTTTTTATGACCCGACTTTCATTCTCGTAATTATCGGTATGGTGATATCGCTAGCAGCGTCAGCGTACGTCAAAAGTACCTTTAACAAATATGACAAAGTCAGAAGTAAAAATAATATTACCGGCACAAAAGCGGCGCAGTACATCTTGCAGAGCCAAGGAATCAATAATGTTGGTGTGCAAGCGATCGCTGGTGATTTGACGGATAATTACAATTCTGGCAACAAAATGCTGAGTTTATCACAATCCACCGCACAATCAACTTCGGTAGCAGCAATCGGTGTTGCAGCCCATGAGTGTGGTCACGCAGTCCAAGATGCCAAAGGTTATTTTCCTTTGCGTTTGCGTCATGCGATCGTGCCGATCGCCAATATCGGAACTAGCATCTCGATCCCGTTGATTTTGATCGGGGTACTGTTACGAGGCTCGTTTCTGATCAACTTAGGTTTGTTGGCTTTCTCATTGGCATTTATTTTCCAATTAGTGACCTTGCCAGTCGAGTTCGATGCCTCAAAACGGGCGATCCGTATTTTGGCAGATGGTGGCTTGTTAACAGAAGAGGAAGTGCCTCAAGCGAGAAGAGTGCTCTTTGCCGCAGCGTTGACCTATGTCGCAGCTGCCGTAGCAACCTTATTGCAGCTCTTACGTTTGATTATTTTATTCGGTAATAACAACCGTCGGAATTAATCGACAGTATGACAGAAAAAAGACCAGCTCAGGCATCCTGAACTGGTCTTTTTTCGTTATTCTACTATTAAGTAAATGTAATAGACGTTTTCAACGCTTTTTAAATTTTCTTCGGACAAGTTATTTTCCATCACATCATATAATTTTAGGTCGCCACCTTGTGCAATATAAATCAAAGGAATCTCAACATTTTTTTGGATTTCTAGGGGATCTTCTTCAATGTGGTAGATTGCTCCCCCGGGAAGATCATTGTCTTCTCCAAGAGAAATATACTGAAATGCCGTAAGATCTGTCGTTGTTTCTGATGCTCCGCCATTGGAAGATAAGTTTACGAGCAGCTTTTTTTCCCCTTTAGAAATACCAATTGTTAAATAACCGTTATAATTGCTTTTGGTATCTGTCATTAAGGAAGCAATCAGCTTGTGGGTTGTTTTATCGCCTTTTTGATAGTGATCAAAATAAACCGTCATCGCTCGAGCTTGGGTATTAAATTTTAGCTGTGAGCCAAAATCAAATAATAATCTGGAAAGATCCATTTGATTTTCGACTTGAACTAGATGATTATCTGGAACACCCGCTATTTTTTCTCCTCGAAAAGGACCGTAATTGTAATAGTTTAAATAAAGCCCCCCTGGTAGACCAATCAATACTATCAAAGACAGTACAGCAATAACAATTGTCCTATGTGTGTTTTTTAGCCGAGCTTTTTTCACGATTTTTTTAAATTCTTGATCTTTAATAGTCATGATTCTTTTCCTCCATTCGTTTTTTCAGTTGTTTTCTTCCTCGGTATAATGCTGTTTTGATGCTATCTTCCGGGCGATTCAGTAAAAAGCTTATTTCTTTTAAACTCAAATTTTCTGCGTACTTCATGATCAAAAGGGTGGAGGTAGAAACGGGTAATTCTTGAAGTGTCTCATAAAGATCATCATCAGTTTCTTGCCAGTTGATACCAGAAGCAGTCACTGGCAAATACTGCCTGACGATTTCTCGCCGTCGCTTTGTTTGTTTATACAACGTAAAGTAACCATTGATCCCCACACGAAACAGCCACGGACGAATCGCTTCTGCGGTTAAGACCGAATCGATTTCAAGGATTTTAACAACTGCTTCTTGAGCAATATCTTCGGCATCCTGTTGAGAAGCGCCGAGGGACTGCAGGTAATGAACCAAGTCATTCGTTAACTTCAGTAAATAATGTTCGTAAGCATTCAAACGCATTTTTCTCCCTCCTTAACAATACAACAACTGAAAATAAAAAAAGTGAACATCTTTCAACTGAAAAAATCGAAAAAAATCGATAAAATGTTAAATTAATCGATTGAGTTGTGCTTATTTTCTCAAAGAACAAAAAGAATGACAATGATTGGTTGGAGAAAATCTAGAAATTTTTAGCAGAATGAGTAAGAACTAAACGAAAATGAAAAAAACTGCAGTGAAATGACATGAAGACACGTGTCATTTCACTGCAGTTTTTTATAAAAGGAGATATGCATCTCAGTTGTTTTTAATAGAATCGCTTAAGAATTAACGGATATGACAGATAGGTACTCTGTCCAAAAATCAGTAAAATCTTTGATTGTTCCATCTTTATTTAGCTGTGCCTGTTCAAATACTGCATTATTTTTTCCGAATGGATCAATTGCGATAATTGTTCCAATCCCAGCACGCTTGGCAGCAAGCAAACCTGAATAAGCATCTTCGATAACAAGACAATCAGCAGGAGCTAAGCCCAATTTGCCAGCCGCTTTAAGAAAAATATCCGGTTGCGGTTTTCCAGGAAAAGAGCCATCGTCATAGACGATCTTATCCCAATCAAACCAGCGTGCTAAATCGAAAGTATCAAAATAAAAAGCAACATTCTCTTTAACAGTAGCCGTGGCAATCGTTAATGGAATCTGCTGGTCAGTCAGCTGATCAAGAGTCGCTTCAAGCCCCTTTGTCAATTGGAGATCGTTCTCATTTTGCAAGCAAAGCATACGATAATAGCTTTCTTTTTCTTCTGACAAGACGGCGATCTCAGAGACAGTCAAATGTTCTGAAATGAAATGTTTTAAAATCTCCGTATTCGTTCGACCATGGATATTTTTTAAAATATCCTCATCTGATAAACCATCTTTTGTATGATCATGAATCATGTGCAGCCAAGCAGCTTCATGTAGATGAGAGTCCAAAAACATTGTTCCGTTAAAATCAAAAATAATCCCTTTCATAGTTACACTCCTATAGTGGTATTTTCGGTTGAATCAGCAATTTGCAGATCGACATATTGTGCATAGTGCTCTTGTAGCTCAGGTGATATTTGACGATCCGTAATGAGTAGGTCGAAGTCATGCAAATTATAAAATACATAAAAATCATCACGGTTGAACTTTTTGTTATCAACGAGCAGATATTTCTTACGGGAATTATTTAATGCGATCTGCTGGGCTTCTCCTTCTTCTGTACTATAAGTAGAAATGGCTTCGTTGTGTACCCCGTTTGAACTGATAAATGCTTTTGTAAACTTTAATCTTCTTAAATTGTCGTTAGTAATCGGTCCAACAAATGCACCGGTATTTTTACGAAAATCGCCGCCAATTAGTAAAATTTCCGGTCCATCTGCTTGCGCAAGAATATCAAAAACCGGGTAATTATTAGTAATGATCCGGATTTTCTTGTTCAGTAAATGTGTCGCCAATAGTTCGATTGTTGTACCTGGTCCTAAGAAAATCGTTTCCCCTTCGTGAATCAATGAGGCTGCTGCGGCAGCAATTTCTTTTTTTTCTTGAATCTGTAGAGTGGCTTTTTCGGTGTGAGAAAGTTCTTGATCTAAAGTATAGGAAAGACTTTGAGCCCCTCCATGGATACGTAGCAGCTTGCCCGATTTTTCTAATTCATCTAAATCTCTGCGAACGGTCATATCAGAAACATCTAATTGATTGATGATCTCGTTAACAGTAAGAATTCCTTTTTTATTGACCATTTCTACGATAGTAAACAATCTTTCTTTTTTCAGCATCGTCTTCACCTCTAATTTAAAGATAATCTATCATATAATCGGCTAGCAGTCAATCTAATTCGAACAAAAACAAACATTTTAAACATATTCTATGTTTGTTTCAATAAAAACCATCATTATTTTCCGATTTTTGTGATTATTTATGTTTGTTTTTGTTGACAAATGTTTTGGATGCGATTACAATTCAATCAGTTAGAAAATGCGGAAACTGATTATAGATTTGAGGAGAGATGTACATGCTTAAATTACCAGAAGATTTTATTTTTGGTGGAGCCACAGCAGCCTATCAGGTTGAAGGAGCCACTAAGGAGGGCGGCAAAGGCGCTGTTGCTTGGGATGATTTTTTAGAGGAACAGGGTAGATTCAGTCCTGATCCGGCAAGTGATTTTTATCATCAATATGCAAGGGATATTGAATTGTGTGAACGATTTGGTGTGAATGGGCTAAGATTATCCATTGCATGGAGTCGAATTTTTCCTGATGGTGATGGGGAACCGAACCCAGAAGGAATCGCTTTTTATCATCGTGTGTTCGAAGAATGTGCGAAAAGAAACGTAACGCCGTTTGTGACATTGCATCATTTTGATACCCCTAAACGTTTGTTTGACCAGGGAGATTTTTTGAATCGAGAAACAATAGAAGCATTCGTTTCCTATGCCATTTTTTGTTTTCATGAATTCAAAGAAGTGAAAGTGTGGAGTACCTTTAATGAAATCTATCCTGTTGCGACCAATCAATATTTGTTAGGCGTTTTCCCACCAGGAATCAAATATGATTTTACAAAAATCATCGCCTGTCTTCATAATATGATGGTTGCCCATGCACGTGTTGTGAACTTTTTCAAAGAAAACGAACTTCCAGGCGAAATCGGTGTCGTTCACTCATTGGAGACGAAATATGCGGCAACAGATGCTCCAGAAGATAAGCATGCAGCCTTTTTAGACGATGCATTGTCGATCCGCTTCTTATTAGATGCTACTTATTTAGGCTATTATTCAACTGAAACCTTGACTGCTCTTGATGAGATATGTGAAGCAAATCAGGCCAGCTATCATTTTCCTGAAGAAGATTTCGTTGAATTGAAAAAAGCCTCCACGCGTAATGACTATTTAGGGATCAATCACTACCAATGCCATTTTGTCAAAGCTTACGATGGAGAAAACGCGATCCATCATAATGGCACGGGTGAAAAAGGGACCTCTGTTTATAAAGTGAAGGGGATCGGAGAACGCATTTATAAAGAAGGAATTCCTCGAACAGATTGGGACTGGCTGATTTATCCAGAAGGTCTTTATGACTTGTTGTTGCGAATTAAAAGCGATTACCCGCATTACAACAAAATCTATATCACTGAAAACGGCATGGGGTATAAAGACCAGTTTGAAGATGGCATCATTATGGATCAGCCGAGAATCGACTATTTGAGAGTCTATTTGGAATCCTTAAGCAAGGCGATAACAGCTGGGGTAAATGTGAAGGGATATTTTTTGTGGTCGCTTATGGATCTTTTCTCATGGACAAATGGGTATAACAAAAGGTATGGCTTGTTTTATGTTGATTTTGAAACCCAGAAGCGTTACCCGAAAGAGTCAGCATACTGGTACAAATTAGTTAGTGAAACCAAAACGATTATTTAATAAGTAATAATGGAGGAAGAAAAGATGAATAAAGAGGAATTACAAATGCTTGGTTTTGAGATCGTTGCTTATTCAGGGGACGCTCGCAGTACATTATTGAAATTATTGAAAGAAGTAAGACAAGGGAACTTTGAGCATGTTGATTCAGCACTGAAAGAAGCCGACGAAAATTTAACTCTTGCACACAATTCGCAAACGAAAATTTTAGCGGAAGAAGCATCGGGAAAAGAGATGGAGATGGGATTCATTTTTATTCATGGACAGGACCATTTAATGACCACTTTGTTGCTGAGGGATCTGATTCAAGACTTTATTGCACTGTACAAGCAGAATCAAGGATAGGAGAAGAACGCTATGGATGGAATCATTAAACAAATCGAAAAAGGGAAACCGTTTTTTGAAAAAATCTCACGCAATAGTTATCTGGGAGCCGTTCGTGACGGATTTTTAACAGCGATGCCGGCTATTTTATTCTCAAGCATATTCATTTTGATTGCTGCGGTTCCTGAGATTTTTGGTTACCAATGGCCTGAAGCTGTCTCCACTTGGTTGTGGAAAGTCTATAATTATTCGATGGGGGTTGTAGGGTTACTTGTTTCAGCAACCACTGCTCGCTGCTTGGCTGATTCGATGAATCGCCGCTTACCGAAAAACAAAGTGATCAACACGACTTCTGTGATGCTGGCTTCTGTGGTAAGTTTCCTGTTGTTAAGCGTCTCTCCGATCGAAGGCGGATTTTCAACGGAATACATGGGGACAAAGGGGCTATTGGCGTCCTTTGTCGCTGCATTTTTAACAGTTAATTTATATAAGTTTTGTGTGCTGAAAGACATTACCATTAAGATGCCTAAAGAAGTTCCTGGTACGATTTCGCAAACCTTCCGAGATATTTTTCCTTTCTCTTTTTCAGTATTTGCGGCCGTTTTAATTGATTTAGGTATTCGGCAAATTTTCCAAATCTCATTTGCAGAAGCAATCATTACTGTGCTGCAGCCATTATTCACAGCAGCCGACGGTTATTTAGGAATCGCTATCATCTGGGGAGCGATGGCGCTATTTTGGTTTGTCGGTGTTCATGGACCGTCAATCGTGGAACCAGCAATTGCAGCAATTATCTATGCCAATGTGGAAACCAATCTGCAATTGTTCAATTCCGGTGAGCAAGCTTCAAAAGTACTGACAGTCGGTTTAGGAAATTTTGTAGGAACTATGGGAGGAACTGGGGCCACATTGGTCGTTCCTTTTATCTTCCTACTCTTTGCTAAGTCCAAACAATTGAAGGCAGTCGGGAAAGCTTCCTTTATTCCAGTAAGTTTTGCTGTCAATGAACCATTGTTGTTTGCAGCACCCATGATTTTGAATCCTTATTTTTTCATTCCGTTTTTGTTAACACCAGTTGTAAACGTTTGCTTGTTTAAGTTTTTTGTCGATGTGCTAGGCATGAACAGTTTTATGTACGTTTTACCTTGGGCAACTCCGGCACCGATCGGTCTGGTTCTAGGAACGGGCATGGGGGTGTTAGCCTTTGTTTTAGCAGCGGTTCTAATCGTCGTTGACTTCCTGATCTATCTACCATTTTGTAAAGCATACGATGCTGTTTTAGTAGAGCAAGAAGCACAAAAAGCGGAAGTGATCGCAACCGAGGAAGGTGCTTCTGCTGCTATACGTGAGGAAGTACCTGTGGTAGCGAGCCAAATTATCAGCGATACAAATAAAGAAATCAATGTGTTGGTGCTTTGTGCTGGAGCAGGGACAAGTGCGATGTTAGCTAATGCTTTAAAAGAAGGCGCATCTGAATCGAAAGCACCGATCAGTGCAATGGCGGGTGCTTATGGTTCTCATTACGAAATGCTGCAGGATTTTGATATGGTGGTCTTAGCACCGCAAGTCAATTCTTATTATGATGATATCAAAGAAGATACCGATCGCTTAGGAATCAAGCTGGTTGCGACAAAAGGAGCAGAATATATCGGATTAACGAGAGATCCTGAAAAAGCCGTTCAATTTATTCTGAACCAATTTCAATAAAGGAGGAGCAAATGAATGAAAAAGGGAGCGTGGTTACGTAAAGTCGCTTTATTTGCAGCTGTGATAGGGACTTTGGGGGCTGTTTCAAAAACAGTTGAAGCATCTGCCAGCGAGTTTATTCGCGGAGCAGATATTTCAATCTTGTCAGATATGGAAAAATCTGGTGCAAAATATTATGAAGATGGTATTTCAAAAGATGCCTTAGAGATTCTAAAAAATAATGGTGTCAACTATGTTCGACTGCGTTTGTGGCAGGATCCTTATAATAGTAACGGAGAAAGTTATGGGGCAGGGACAAATGATCTGGAAACGACGATTGCCCTTGCAAAACGAGCAAAGAGTCTTGGACTCAACGTGTTGCTAGATTTCCATTACAGTGATTTTTGGGTTGATCCTGGGAAACAGAATGTTCCTAAAGCGTGGCAAGATCTGACCTTTGAAGAAATGAATACGGCGTTGTATGACTATACAAAGAACGTTCTGTCGGAAATGAAGCAGCTAGACGTTTATCCTGATATGGTTCAGATCGGCAATGAACTGAATAGTGGCATGCTCTGGCCTTATGGCAAGTCTTGGGGAGAAGACGGGGGAGAGTTTGATCGATTAGCTACTTTTTTGAAGTCTGGTGTCCAAGCTGTTCGAGACACTCAACCTAAAACAACTCCAGTAATGCTCCACTTAGCTGATGGTGGCGATACAGGAGCATTTACTTGGTGGTTTGATGAAATCACCAGTCGGGGTGTGTCATTTGATTTAATTGGAGTATCGTATTATCCGTATTGGCACGGTTCAATGAATGAACTTCAAACCAATATGAATACGATCAGTCAACGGTATGGCAAAGAAGTGATCGTAGTTGAAACAGCTTATGGGCATACAACAGCGAATGCAGATACTATGCCAAATGCCTTTGGCGAAGCCGAAGCAGCGGCGGGGGGATATGAACCAACACCGTCAGGACAAGCAGAGTATTTGCTGGATCTAGCCGATCGTATTCAAGCGGTGCCGAATGATCGCGGGGCGGGCTTCTTTTATTGGGAACCTCTTTGGTACAACGGAAACGTGAGTTGGGCAACACAAGCAGGTATGAATTATCTCGGTGTTCAATCTACTATGGGAAACGAATGGGACAACCAGGCGATGTTTGATTTTGCTGGAAACGCCTTGCCAAGCTTGCGTGCGTTTAAACAAGCAGGGGCGCAAACAAATCTGGTTAAAAATGCAAGTTTCGAGAGCGATGGACCAACGACCAGTCCTTCCGATTGGCAAACGTGGTTTCAACAAGGAACAGCTGAAGGTACGATCAAAACGGAAGCTGGGACTTTTTTTGGAGACTACAAATTAACTTTTTGGCAGGACCAAGCTTACGAGGCATCAGCTTATCAAAATGTTAGTGGCATCAGCGATGGAACTTACACATTGAGTGCCTATGTAATGTCTGGGGGAGAGTTTGATACCAATCAGTTATATATCAAAAATTATGGTGGAGCGGAACTAAATACTGCGGTTGTTAAAACAAGTGAATGGACAAAAATTACAATCAAAGACATTCCAATTACAACAGGTGCTTGTGAAATCGGGGTTTACAGCAAGGCTTCAGCAAATGCTTGGACGAACGTTGATTTTGTTTCATTGGTTAAACAATAATCTAAGGATTGCTGCGATTGATCCTCAGAGCTTCCTTTCAACCGCATCACTAGCGTAGAAGGCAGGAATCGAACCTGCACCTCGTCTTTGCCAAAAATAACCAGAAATACGTTCCGATCATTTTTACCAAAACGAGTAAAGCGCCAGACTTCATCTACACTTTGTATTATGCCAAAGAGAGTTCAACGATTTCGTAAGAAGCAATGAAAAAATTGCAAAAAGTTGTGTAGAAAACATGAAGGTTGTTTAAGAAAGAGTAACCATAGAATGCCGGCGTGAAAAAGGAGAAACTAGCTGCATCGAAGCGTAAAACGCTTCGTTTGGAAACCTCCGTTTTTTCTGAAAAAATCAGATAAAGTTTTCTTGACATTTGCTAGGTGAGAATGTATCATTCTGTTTGGGCACTCTTTACAAGAGTCAGAAAGTGATTTAGAATTTTCGCTCCCTATTCATTTATGGATAGGGAGCTTTTATTATTTTCTAAATGCTTTTCCTGTAAAATAGATTAAAGGAGTTTTTCAGTTTATGACAAAATATATTTTTGTAACCGGCGGTGTGGTTTCTTCTATTGGTAAAGGGATCGTAGCAGCATCATTAGGACGTCTGTTGAAAAATCGCGGCTTGAAAGTAACCATTCAAAAATTCGATCCGTACATCAACGTTGATCCAGGAACGATGAGCCCATACCAACATGGTGAAGTATTCGTAACCGATGATGGAGCAGAGACCGACTTAGACTTAGGTCACTATGAACGCTTTATCGATATCAATTTGAACAAATACTCAAATGTAACAACTGGAAAAATCTATTCAGAAGTTTTGCGGAAAGAGCGTAAAGGAGAATACTTAGGCGCGACTGTTCAAGTGATCCCGCATATCACCAACGAGATCAAAGAAAAAATCATGCGGGCAGCCAAAATGACTGATTCAGATGTGATCATCACAGAAGTCGGCGGTACAGTAGGGGATATTGAATCATTGCCGTTTCTAGAAGCTTTGCGTCAAATGAAAGCAGACGTAGGTTCAGACAATGTGATGTACATCCACACGACGCTGATTCCTTATTTGAAAGCAGCGGGCGAAATGAAAACCAAACCGACCCAACACAGTGTGAAGGAACTGCGCGGCTTAGGGATTCAACCAAATATCTTGGTCGTTCGGACAGAACAACCCGTAGGACAATCAACAAAAAACAAATTGGCACAATTCTGTGACGTGGCACCAGAAGCCGTGATCGAATCTCGTGACGTTGAGACCCTTTATTCGATCCCATTGGCACTGCAAGCGCAAGGCATGGATCAAATCGTGTGTGATCATTTGAAACTGACCGCACCAGTTGCTGACATGACTGAATGGCAAGCATTGGAAGAAAAGGTGCTGAATTTGAAGAAAAAAGTACGCATCGCATTAGTCGGAAAATATGTGGAATTGCCAGATGCTTATCTATCAGTTGTCGAAGCCTTGAAACATTCTGGTTTTGCCTTTGATGCAGACATCGAGATCGATTGGATCAAAGCCCAAGAAATCACACGGGAAAATGTGGAGTCTTACTTAGGTGAAGTAGACGGAATCCTTGTTCCTGGTGGATTTGGGGATCGTGGGATTGAAGGGAAAATCGAAGCGATCCGATATGCTCGGGAAAACGATGTGCCATTCTTAGGGATTTGTCTAGGGATGCAAATGGCTTGTGTGGAGTATGCCCGCAATGTCGTTGGCTTGGAAAATGCCAATTCCGCAGAAACGGATCCTGAAACAGCCAACAACATCATTGACTTGATGGCTGACCAAGAAAACATCGAAAACTTAGGTGGAACATTGCGTTTAGGCTTGTATCCATGTAAAGTGAAAAAAGGCACCAAAACAGCTGCAGCTTATGATGGGGAGGAAGTTGTTCAAGAACGTCACCGTCATCGTTATGAATTTAATAACAAATACCGTGAAATCTTTGAAGCAAATGGTATGGTCTTCTCAGGTGTGTCGCCAGACAATCGTTTGGTTGAGATCGTTGAGATTCCAGAAAACAAATTCTTCGTGGGTTGCCAATTCCACCCAGAATTGATTTCTCGTCCAACACGCCCACAACGCTTGATCAAAGCATTTGTTGGAGCTTCATTAGACAATCGTCAAGCATAATAATCGTTAGTGGCAAACCAAAAAATGAATGTGCGAAACTCCTCATCTCAAGATGGGGAGTTTTTTGAGTTGCGCGATCCCAGTAATCCGTAAAAGGTTGACACTTGCGTGAGCGTTGGTGGAAATCATCTGTTTCTGCATACAAAAAACTTCCGTCAAAACGACCGGAAGTTTCTGGCTGATGCATTATTATTTTCGCTAACAGTTCGAATGAAATCCGCCAGCGGAAACGCGTGTTGATTTGCTGGTGCCTAGAGAGGATTATTCTTTTAATTTATACCCTTGATCCAAGAGCATTTCCTCTGTACGTTCCATGCTGATCCCATTTTCGGTATTTCCTTCAAAACTAACCCCAGGCAATTGTTTTGCTGAATCATAATCCAACTCGTCGTAATTGATCTTCAAGGATTCAGTCGCTTCACTATCTGTATAGTCGAGGGAATAGTCCAACCCTTTGACTTGCTGATACTGTTCTGCGATCGGATCAAGTACCGTCTGTGCTTCTTCTTTAGTCGTTACCCCAATTGCTGAATAAGGCATGACATTGTTTGCAGTCTGAGTTTTTACTTTATCGCCTTCATAAGTGAAGACCAGTTCCATCGAAACCCCATTTTGATCCATTGTGAATGTTTTGGTTTCTTCTTTGGCCCCCGAGCTGCAACTTGCCAAGAAAAGAACTCCGATGACTGCCAAAAATCCAATAAGCGCTTTTTTCATTTTATCCCTCCTTTTTTACATAATAATATAGCCGCTTTCACAAGGCTATTCTTATGCTCAGAGGAGAAGAAGGAAGGATTTACTGGAAAATTATGATAAAACGACGAAAAAATATGTGAAATTTTTCTCGAATTTTCACACGCTGATATGTTATCTAACGACCGCATATAGGAGAGCAAAACCTTACAGAATCGTAGACTTTCAGAAAAGATGATGAAAATGCTGGATTTTTATATTTGTGCAATCTTTTTTTGAAAAGAGAAATTCCTCTTTTTAGTAGCAAATACCGCAAATATTTGCTAAAATAGCATTGTCGGTTAAGCATTGCTTAACAAATAAAGTTTTTCAAAACTTAGGAGGAATTTTTTATGCCAGTAGTATCAGGAGCTGAATTCTTAAAAGCTGCTCGTCAAGGCGGATATGCAGTCGGCGGATTCAACACAAACAACTTAGAATGGACACAAGCGATTTTAAAAGCTGCTGAAGCGAAAAAAGCGCCAGTTCTAATCCAAACTTCAATGGGTGCTGCCAAATATATGGGCGGATACAAAGTTGCTAAAGACATCGTTACAAACTTGGTTGATTCAATGAACATCACTGTTCCAGTTGCAATCCACTTAGACCATGGTGATTATGATGCAGCAATGGAATGTATCGAAGTTGGTTACACTTCTGTTATGTTTGATGGCTCTCACTTACCATTTGAAGAAAACTTGAAATTGGCTAAAGAAGTTGTCGAAAAAGCACACGCAAAAGGCGTTTCTGTGGAGTGTGAAGTTGGTTCAATCGGCGGAGAAGAAGATGGAATCATCGGTTCTGGCGAATTAGCTGACATCGAAGAATGTAAACAAATGGTTGCAACTGGTATTGATTACCTAGCTTGCGGAATTGGTAACATTCACGGTCAATACCCTGAAAACTGGAAAGGCCTTGCTTTTGACCACTTACAAGCAATCGCTGATGCAGTAGGTTCTGATGTACCATTAGTATTACACGGTGGTTCTGGTATTCCTCAAGACCAAATCGAAAAAGCAATCTCAATGGGTGTTTCTAAAGTAAACGTAAATACTGAATTCCAATTATCATTTGCTAAAGCAACTCGTGAATACATCGAAGCTGGCAAAGATAAAGAAGGTAAAGGATTCGACCCTCGTAAATTATTAGCACCAGGTGTTGCTGCAATCGTTAAAGATGCAGAAGAACACATCGACTGGTTCGGTTCAGCTGGTAAAGCTTAATCTTAATCAAAGATCAAAACTCTTAGAATCACTGATTCTAAGAGTTTTTTTGTTTTCCAAGAAAATATTCTTGATGCGGGGATCAAAAATATCCTGCATCTTTTTTCTTTGAGGGATCTGTGCTAAAATTGGAATGATACACATAAATTAAAAAAGAGTATAGGTGGAATTCCATGAAAAAAATTGTCATCAACGGCAATCGTCCCTTAAAAGGTGAAGTCACCATTAGCGGCGCAAAAAACAGTGCAGTCGCATTGATCCCGGCAGCGATCTTAGCTGATTCACCGGTCATTTTAGAAGGAGTGCCTGACATCCAAGATGTGCACTCATTAATTGAGATTATCGAAATCATGGGTGTGAAGACCCATTTTGAAAACAATACGCTTGAGATCGATCCGACAAACATCGTTTCGATCCCGATGCCTAACGGAAAAATCAATAGTCTACGAGCTTCTTACTATTTCATGGGGGCATTGTTGGCGAAGTTTGGTGAAGGCGTCGTTGGATTGCCTGGCGGCTGCTTCTTAGGCCCGCGACCCATCGATCTGCATATTAAAGGCTTCGAAGCACTTGGCGCAAAAGTCACCAATGAACATGGTGCTATGTATTTGCGTACCGAAGAAGAAGGCTTGACTGGCGAACGGATCTTCCTAGATATGGTCTCCATCGGAGCAACCATCAATGTGATGCTGGCAGCAGTAAAAGCCAAAGGCAAAACGATCATTGAAAATGCCGCACGGGAACCTGAGATCATTGATGTTGCCACCCTTTTAAATAATATGGGAGCGAAAATCAGAGGTGCAGGTACCAATGAAATTCGTATCGAAGGCGTGGAAGAATTGCACGGTTGTCGTCATTCCATCATTCCAGATCGGATCGAAGCAGGAACCTACCTTTCTTTAGCCGCAGCAGCGGGGGAAGGCATTACTGTCAAAAATGTGATTTATGAGCATCTAGAAAGCTACATTGCGAAATTGGAAGAAATCGGCGTGCGAATGGATATTAGTGAAGATGAAATCTATGTGCATCCCTCAAAAGACTTGAAACCAGCGACTGTGAAAACTTATCCTTATCCAGGATTTGCCACAGACCTGCAACAGCCGATCACACCATTATTGCTAAAAGCAAAAGGAACGTCGGAAATCATGGACACGATTTACGCCAAACGGGTCAACCATATTCCTGAATTAGCACGAATGGGCGCACAAGCAACGACAGAAGGCAACATGATTTTTGTCAGCGGACCAAGCCAATTGCACGGAGCAGAAGTTGTCGCTTCTGATTTACGAGCAGGAGCTTGCCTTGTCATTGCCGGATTGATGGCGACTGGCACGACCAGCGTCTTTAATGTCGAGTACATTTTGCGCGGCTATGATCATATCATCGAAAAACTAACGGCTCTTGGAGCTGATATTCAAATGATAGAGGAGTAATTATGAGCGATTATCTTACGATGGCAGAGTTGGAAAACAAAACCTTAAAAGAAATCTACACCTTTGCCAAAGAGTTTCGAATTCCTTATTACAGCCAAATGAATAAAAAAGAATTGTCATTGGCTGTGATACGGGCGCAGGCGGAAAAACAAGGCTTCTTTTATATGGAAGGAATCTTGGATATCGTAGGCCAAGAAGGCTACGGTTTTTTACGCCCAATCAACTACGGACCGAGTGCAGAAGATATCTATATTTCTTCGTCACAGATTCGTCGGTTTAGTTTGCGTAATGGCGATAAAGTCGCCGGTAAGGCGCGCCCGCCCAAGGAATCTGAGCGCTATTATGGATTGATGCACGTTGAGTCTGTTAATGGCAAAGATCCAGAAGATGCCAAAGAGCGTCCGCATTTTCCAGCGTTGACGCCGCTTTATCCGAATCGTCATTTAAAATTAGAAACAACGTCAGGACGCCTTTCTACTCGGATGATCGACATGCTGTCGCCAGTGGGTTTTGGACAACGGGGACTGATCGTTGCTCCGCCTAAAGCTGGGAAAACCAGTATATTGAAAGAAATTGCCAATGGGATCACTGACAACTATCCTGAGGTGGAATTGATCGTTCTTTTGATCGACGAGCGCCCAGAAGAAGTGACTGATCTGGAACGCAGTGTCAAAGGCGATGTTGTTTCTTCAACCTTTGACCTGCAGCCTAGCAATCATACCCGTGTCTCTGAATTGGTACTAGAACGGGCGATGCGTTTGGTAGAAGACAAGCGTGATGTCGTGATTCTGATGGATAGTATCACTCGTTTGGCAAGAGCCTACAACTTAGTGGTACCTCCAAGCGGACGTACACTAAGCGGCGGGATCGATCCAGCTGCTTTGTACAAACCAAAGAAATTTTTTGGTGCTGCCCGTAATATTGAAGAAGGCGGCAGTTTGACGATTCTTGCCACAGCACTGGTGGATACCGGTAGCCGCATGGATGATGTCATCTATGAAGAGTTTAAAGGAACCGGCAATATGGAGCTGCAGCTTTCTCGCAGCTTAGCAGAACGTCGAATCTTCCCTGCGATCGACATCAAGAAATCTGGTACCCGTAAAGAAGAATTGCTGATGAGCAGTGAACAATTGGAAGAAACTTGGCGCTTGCGCAACAACATGTTAGGGGATTCCTTGGAGTTCACAGAACAATTCATTCAATTCTTGCGCAAAACGAAGAACAATGAAGAGTTTTTAGCGGCTTTTCATGATGTCCATTTCGGAGACAAGCGGCAAAAAAGAAATATAAAAAGATAATTGCATCTAAAAACTAAACATGGTAAGATAGTCATGTTGTAAAATCGACAAATCAACTCTGGTGAAGCAAATGAGCCAGGGCAAAGGAGAGAAGAAGAAATGAAACAAGATATCCATCCAGATTATCATCCAGTTGTATTCATGGACTCAACTACTGGTTTCAAATTCTTATCAGGTTCTACAAAGAATTCTCAAGAAACTGTTGAGTGGGAAGACGGCAACACGTATCCATTGATCCGTGTCGAAGTAACTTCTGATTCACATCCATTCTACACTGGACGTCAAAAATTCACACAAGCAGACGGACGTGTGGACCGTTTCAACAAAAAATACGGTCTCAAAGACACAAACGCTGCAGAATAAGACAAACATTGTCCAAGGGCTGTCTTATCAGCTTTCTAGAGGTTTTCCTATTTATAGGGAAACCTCTTTTTTTACATTTGACTACCCCTAGTATTTTTATCTGGATATGGGCTGCCGTTTGCCATGAAGTTTGCAAAGTCATGAGCAGTTTTTTCTTTTCTTTGTTCAGTTACGTGAGCGTATATGTTCATAGTAGTTTAATATCAGTATGGCCCATTCGTTCCTGCACGTCTTTTATTGAAACACCTGCTTCAAAGAGTAAACTACAATGAGTATGTCTAAATCCGTGGACAGTCATTTTAGGTAAAATGTTTTCTTTCAGGATTTTTGAAAGATTATGGTTCAGGTAATCTAGATAAAGCGGTTTGTTTTCAGTAGAAGGGAAGAGCAATTGCTCTTGAGATAATGAGTTTATGCCAAACTGAAAAAGAAATTTTTGTTGGTGTAACTTCCATTTTTTTATCAGACCCAGCGTCTCATCATCCAAAGAGATAGTACGAATACTTTTTCTTGTCTTCGGCGGCTGAAAAACTAACTCCCAATTCTGAATAGTTGCTAGTGTTTGTTTGACGGTAAGAGTTTTCTTATCGAAATCAATATCTTTCCAACGTAAGGTATGCAATTCTCCTTTGCGAAGACCCGTATACCCAAGAATGCGAAACATCACAAATAATTGTTCTGAATAGTTTTCTTTTACTTCTATTACCACCGACAAAAAAGTAAGCAACTGTTCACGATCATAGAAAGGTGCGATGTAGTCCTCTTCATCTACTTTTTGCTGTTTCTTAGGTCGAATTACACCATCCATTGGCTTATTATTGAGTAACCGGATATTGATAGCATAATTGAATACTGATGCCGTGATACCGATTAAGTTGGAGTACTTTTTATAGCAACTAAACCAATGATTTACCTATTTTTGGCAAAATTGAATAGTAATCTTACTCATTCGGATATGACCAAATAAAGGGAGAATGTGTTTGTCTATAGCAACTTTTTGAATATTTTAAGTGTCACGATGAAGTTACGGAGACTACCCACTTTGTTATCAAGAATGGCTACATTTACGTTTATCGATACCTAAACTTCAAGCGTTGGTTCTCAGAAGACGGTACGTTACAAGCTTTGGAGAAGGACTTGCATGAATACATACAGCTAGGAACTTTCGCTAACGGTACAAACGGTTATGGCGGTGTGTATTGCCAACACTGGAGCTATCCTGAAGAGTCAATGAAGGTTATTCAACAAAAAGTTATTGATATTGGTTTTTTTCAATACCATTGTCGAAGACCTTTTTAACTATAATTAATCAGTAATCCACCAGAATAGTTGATTGGTGGAAGAAATAGAATAATAGGAGGGATAAGAATGAAATCAGAACTTGAATATGATTCTTCGAGACCGTTAATGCGTTTGGAAAAGGGCGACAAAGTTTTCATTAAATATAGAGAAGCTATCTACGAAAATGAAAAGGATAGATCAATGTACAAAAATGTGCCAGATGGGTATTATAACGGAACTTACATGGGAAATTACACTGTTAAATGTAGTGAATACCCAGAATTAAGCGGAAAGTATAACTACTGGCGAGGTGATCGCTGGGGTTCTTCTTCGTTCTTGTTCGCTGACGAGAGCCTTTCTAGTAACAAAAACTAATTACAATAGTGACAGAGATTAACAACTTAAATACCAGTTTTTTGAGAAAACAAAAAGGCAACTCAAGAGTTACCTTTTGTAGGTATATTCTGCTTATTTTTTCTTCCTATCAATGCCGTAAGTAGCGAAAGCAGGAATAAAGAGGACCGCTAAGAATACACCAACCCATTTAAATGCTTTAGGAACTTTTTTCAAAGAAACCGCCTCCTTTATAGATATGATTATAGATTATAGAGGAGAAAAATAGTCTGATATGACAAAAATGATAGAAAGATTTATAGTTTGAGCAGTCAGCAATCCACCAAAATAGTTGACTGTGAAGCGGTCATAAAACAATGGATCCTAACCAGTTAGAGAATAGTGCAGTTATCCATTCAGAATCTTTTCTTCTGTTATCAAATGGAGTATAGCCGTTATAAGAATAGTTATAATCAGTTTTCCATCCACCGGAAGATGTTTGTTTTTTTCGGAGCACTTCCAACAGTGGGGAAACTTCTGGTCGATTAAAACTATTTGTTTTACTGACTATATAAACAAGATCCGTAAAGGAGAGCATATAACTTTGAGGAAACATAATGTCGGTAATATGGGCGCTAATCGGTTGACGATTACTTAGGCGTTGGAACATATTGTGCTGTAACATATATTCTAATCCGATATGAATTAAATGTTTTACCTCTTTATCTGGAACAGGAGAAAATTCACGATAGGTAATTAATGCTCGGATTGTTTTACCTATACCAATATAACAAGGAACATTATTCATACATCCGCCATGTTTACAAATACCACTGTACGGCCAAGTAGTTTTCGTAACACGATCAAAAACTTGATAGTTTTTAATCCAATAAAGCGCATTTTGAGCCTCTGTAGATTGATGTAAACCAAGTCGGCAGTAAGCTTCAAAAATCATTGCATTGTAACAAGGAACAATATCATTAATTGATCCGGTGTAAGAAAAACCTTTGTCAGTGGATAAATTTTTATTAATAAAGAGCAATAAGTTTTGTGTGTATTCTAGGTAAATTGAATTCGGGATTTCTGCTATTCCGATTAAATTCCAGATATAACTCAATAGATTTTTATGTTCAATACTCGTCAGCTTTTCAATAAGCTTTGAGTCTGTTAATAGATGCATCACTTCTATATGAGTTTGGTCTTTGAGTAAATTTTTTTCTTTGAGCAATCGAAGTTTTAATGCAGTATCCATTCTTTACACCTGCTTTTTACTTTAATTATAGCAAATAAAAGATATTTTATAAGTCAGCTATCCGACGAAATAGAAAAAAAGAACCCTATAAAGGATTCTAGTTTAGAAAAGCCACCTTTTTAGCAGTTCATAAATTGGATCTGAAGTTCTTCTTCAAAAAGGAATTCAGTAGGTTCTACTGCATTCAATAGTTCTTCCGTTAGTTTAACTGCAAAAATGCTATTTGTATCATATGGGTTAAAGTAATAGATTTTGTTTGAAGCATCCATTACTGCTCGGTATTGTGTGTAATCATCTAGTCCATCGTCCTTGATATTTACTCCTTTTGGAATAGTCACACCGTTTAAAATTTTCAATATCGTATTTACGGCTTCAGTGGAATCAGCAGCTTGTTTGATCAAGTGTTTCATATAGACTGTTCGAACAAATCTTTCAGGAGAAGTAAAGCCGCCTGGCAATCCGAATGTTCCTGAACCTTGACCGAAAGGATGTAGGGTGAGTTCGCCTACTTGTCTATTTTTTACATTTGTTGGTTTTAACGAGAGAAAATTATTTAAATTTGTTAAATGCCATTCGAATTTTGGGCTATTTGTCATTACTCCTACTGGGTTCTCTTTGATGACTAGCTCTTTATCTTCGGTCTCGATTACAATCGACTCTCCAGTGGAATCGGTAATGATGTAGTGTAGTGGAGGAACATCATCCAACAGTGAGACTTTTTTATTGATTAATCGGACACCGCCGATATTTTCTTTTATTTCGGCAATGGATTTATTTTCTCCCATCACCCACATTATGAATTCATGTGGAGCTAAGTTAAGCTTGCCTGGTTTTTTAGAATCATGATAGGTTGCTTCATTTGGATGATATAGTTCGGCCACCGACAATCCAAATTCATTCACACCATCAGCAAAAAAGTACCCATCCAATTTACGTCCAGTTCCGACGAAACCGTATCTTGTTTTAATTTCTTTGCCATTTTGTCTTTCCCACACATAGTTTCTAGGGATTGCGACAGGTCTACCTTCTAACTTAACCCCAAAATCCATTGTTCTTGCAAGAAAGAATGTATGGTTCTTTGCTTCATAAGTTAAGCTTGTACACATTGTTGATCTACCTCCTCGGATTAATTCTAGTTCGATTCTGATTTTATCATACGTAGGTTTTGTATAGATGGAAATGTGTATTTTATAATAAAAAGTTGAAGGGTAATGAAAAAAAGAGCGTATTTACTAATTTTAGATTTTGATAGCTTGTTATCATCGACAGTAAACAAAAGAAATTGAAGAGAAGGAGCGATTATATGGTCAGAAAAATAAGAGTGGATATTGAAACGACTTGGTCAGGTGTTGGTGAAACCGAATATTTTGAAGTGGAGGATGATGCAATCGAAGATGAGGGATAAGATATACCAAAATTAAGAGCTTGGGATAAAGGGTTAGAATCTATGATGCCGGTTGAAAGTATCGACTTTGAATACGGAATGATAAATGTAAATGCCGCTTGGCGGTGGTTCGAAGAAATTGAACACATGCAATCACCAGGCTTGAAAGACAACAACGGCGTGGAGATTTTCGAAGGGGATATTATCTTCTATACTTATTTTGAAAAGAATGCAAACAATCGCCTAGTAATGTTTGTGAATGGCCAATTTATTACTGAGTTAATTAGACATGGTTACTACAAACCTTTAGTTAATGTTAGTGATGATGCAAAGAAAATCGGCAACATATACGAGAATCCAGAACTATTGGAGCCGGCCGATGAAATCTAAAATTATCTTTCTAGACCTACACATTGAAAATAGAAAGAAGGCGATTATTTTAGATTCTAAGCTAATTGAATCGAGAATGAAGCAAGAGGCTTGAAAATAGGGTGACCCAGGTTGATGTAGCAATTAGGAATCTCTAGTAATTATTATGGAAGCATTGAAAATGGTAAAAATCCACCTGCTGTTTAGAAGCTAAGTTCAATAATAAAAGTACTTGGATGTCGCTTACATATTACATGGATGACATGGAAAAGCGTGTGACAGAAGAAAAGGATCGTCTTCAACAAATGTTCAATACAATTCCTCGTGACAAACTTAGTATGGTTGAAGAACTAATTACTCAAGCTGCAAGATTAAGAGTTTTGCTAGATGATAATTGGATCTGACATTATTCGTACAATCCAAATGGGGCTTAAATCTAGAGGAGGATATTATTCTAGTGTAATGGATGGTTTATGTGGCGAAGCAACAATCAAACCGATGCAAAAAGTATTGGGAACAATGGTTGACGGTATTGTTAGTCAAGTTTCTGATATAGTTAAGGAATTGGAACGAGCGATGAACGATAATAAGCTTCCATGGTAGACTCTTTCTTGGATAAGTATAATCTTGCAAAAACAGGATAATTGAAAGTGTAGGAACTCGTGGAAATATGTTATATAATTAAGTCACGGATAGAACATAGATTAGTGCTAGTCACAATCTCCTTACTTTGGCCCCCTCATTATGAGGGGGTTTTGTGTTATGTCCCAAGACTTTTTATTCCAAATTCAACCATGATTTTGTATTGGAAGTATCAAAATGCTTTCTTGGAATTTCCCGATTTAGCAAAATTTCGCAAAAATAAGATAATGGATGTTATTGAAAAAATTATTCTTCTTATATAATGTATTTATGAATAATAGTCATAACCTTACTATTATTACATCCTTTTTTCTGTCCTCCTCAAACGAGGGGGATTTTTTTTTAATTGCTTGCAGTAGCTAAGTTTAGGATTTAAATTAGTAAGTGCATGCAAAAGAAGCTGAGGAGTATTAGGCCGGAATGCTTGGGGAAGTGTACCTGATACTCTTCAGTTTTCTTATTCTAGCACTATTCACGACAATGAATATTTATATTTTGATTGTCGGAAAATTTTTATGTGTAACAAAAAGATTCTAATCATAACCTAATGTCAAATAGTTCATTCTCTCTACCTTTTTAGCTTCTGTACTTTTTCGCAAATAATTAACTATAGTGGGATTGTGCACAAAAGAAATAAACACCTTGAATGTCTAATGAAATGGTATTTACAAATGTTAGTAAGTAAGAGATATTTTTTTATAAGACAAATAGAATTACATGATTAAAATTACTATGCCAAAATCTCTTGCTAAGTACACTATAAACAAGATTTCGATGGCTGTTTTTGATCAAAATCTTCGCCCTAAAGATAACAAATTTGCTATAAATAGAAAACTGCGTTCTGTTTAGTCCTTCAGGATTAAATGATGGGGCATTGGCGGCAACCGGTGCTCCTTTTTATTTTACCGAAAAAAATCGCAAGAAATGAACGCTTTCTCTTCATTTCTTGCGGTTTTCTTTTATGGACTTATGTCAAAGCCTCTTTATTTAGGTGTAATTTAAACAAACTCGTTCCATACGAATGTTCCATCATGCAGTCGGAAGACTGAGTGCCTAACTCTATGGGTTGCAAAATGTTTTGGAAAGACGAGGCGGTAACGAACGCGTATATGATACTTTCGGCAGATTAAGTGATCGAAAAAGCAGCGATTTTTTGAAGCAGGACGCAATTTTGGTATGTCCTACTGCTTCTAAACAGGGGATAATGAGTAAATTAGCTACGGTTATTTTGAAGCCAGCTCCCCGTGTTTTTGACGACTTAAAGTGTATTTGAATAGAAGAAAACGTAAGAAATGGCAATCAAACAAACCAACAATAAACCAGAGAGTGACAGAAAAAGCAGCATGATCCGTTTCTTCTTCAATCCTAGTACAAGTATCACTACATTCAATAGAAAGAAAACAAGTAAAATCGCTAAATATTCCATAACTGGTCCTCTTTTACGTTTTTATTTATCTTACCAGAGATTGCTTGCTTTTCCTAGCCAGTTTTTGTCTTTAAGGGGATAAATATTTACAGTATATCAGGGACGGGATTGCTCAAATAAAAAAGCGACTGAGCAATTTTACAATTATCGAAAAGAAAAAGAGCATCAATCATTAGAGGATGTGTCTTCAATGATTGATGTCTAAAAGGGCTTCTTGCTTGTTCTATGAACCCGTTGAAATATAATTCTTCAAACCTACTCGCCAAAAGAAGAAGGCGGGAAAGGCAAAGAGCAGACAAACCAACGGCGATAAGATCCACCAAGGATTAGTTACGCGACCAATGACATACAAAAACGGATAATACTGAAACCAAGCCATCGGCACGACGTAGGTCAACAAACGCAAGACGTGTTTTCCGTAGATACTAAATGGGTAGCGACCAAACTCGCGGGCACCATCGGTAAAAATATTCATAAATTCAAGTCCTTGGATCGTAAAGAAGGAAATGGCAGCATACACTAAGAACAATAGGGCGAAAAAGAGGGCGCCGCAGACGATCATTAGAAAAAGAGTCAGGACATTTCCAAAATGCCAAGCAATTCCACTATTGGGAATCGCATAAGCAAACAACAGCAAGGCTTGAATAAAACGACCGAGACGCGAGAACTCCATTTTGGAAGCTAAGACTTGAAAGATCAAGGAGCGGGGACGCACGAGTGCCCGATCGAACTCGCCATTACTGATCATTTGTGGAAAAAGATCGAACCCGCGAAAGAAGCATTCCGCAATCGAAAAGGCAAACAAAACCGTCGCAAAGGAAAGCAGGACTTCCTCAAAGGTAAAGCCATCCACTTGATGAAACCGCGTAAACATAAACCAAATGCCTAAAAAAGCAGTAAAGGAACCTAGAAATTGTCCCAAAGCAGTTAACATAAAGGAAACTTTATACTGCATCTGACTTTTGATATGAATACAAAAATAATGCCAATAAACCATATTCCTTAACCTCCTTGCACAACGACACGCTTGAGTGCCTGATGCAGCCAAATTTTTCCGATCACGATCAAAAGTACGAGCCAAAAGACTTGTAAGAGCAATGCGGAAACCAGCGCAAAGCCAGTCAGATCCCCATTGTAAATTCGCAGCGGGACGTTTTGCATGGAAGCAAAAGGCAATAGTTCCACGAATTGGCGAAAAGGCTGCGGAAAGAAAGGCAGAGGAATGACCCCGCCAGCTAAAAATTCACCGATGGAGCTGATGACGATCCGCACCCCGATGGAGGATAATGTATAAAAAGTTGAGATGTAGACCAGCTGCGACATAGCGATCACTACACCTAAACTCAGCACCATAGACAAAAGAAACAAGAACAGGGCAGCGACGTTTGTTGGCAGAATCAAGCGATAAGGGGCTGGTAGTAAAAAAGCAATCACAAAAATTGGTCCGCAACGCAAGAGGGCTTTTGCTAAGCGATTGGCAGCCGATTGGCAAAACCAGCGATTGTATAGCTCCATCGGCCGCACAAGTTCGTAGGCGATCGACCCTTTGGTGATGGTATCGAAAATTTCTGCCTCAAAGAACCACAACATAAACAAGGATAAGAAGGCTTGCTGGAGCCAAACATAGGAGACGGTTTGTTGAAAGGTCATGGGAAAGGCACTAGGATCTGCTTGGTAAAAGGCGTGGAATGCCAGAATCTCCATCAAGCCCCAAGCTAGTTGTGTAGCCATCCCGGCAATCGCCGCCGAGCGGTATTGCAAGGTATTGATAAAGCGAATGCGGAAAAATGCCTGATACTTCCTCATATTTGATACTCCTGATACAGCTTGGCGACCATTTCTTCGGCGGTGATACTGGCAACGGCCAAATCGGTGATCTCGACTTGATTGCTGAGCAGACTGAGCAGCTGAGCGACTGACACTTCTTTGGGATCAAGCTTCAGAACCAGGCGACCAACGTCTTTTTGAAGCAGCTGGACATTTTCTGGCAGATGGGGCTCCTTCCCTTGATAGTCGATCTCCAGCGTTTTGACATCAGAAAAACGATGCTTTAGTTCATCGAGGCGACCATCCAGCAAAATTTGCCCTTTGCCGATCAACAGAATTCGTTGTGTCAGCGCCTCGATATCTTGCATATCGTGGGTCGTCAGGATGACTGTGGTACCTTTTTCTTGGTTTCTTTTTTTGATGAACTGACGCACAGCAATTTTTGATACAGCATCTAAACCGATGGTGGGTTCATCAAGAAATAAGATTTTGGGGTCATGGAGTAAGGAGGCGGCGATCTCACAGCGCATACGCTGACCGAGACTCAAGGAACGAGCCGGGGTTTTTAAGATCTCACCTAAATCTAGTAAGGTGACTAATTCTTCTAGGTTGCGCTGATAACTAGCAGCGTCAACTTTGTAGATATCACGGATCAAATCAAAGCTGTCATTGACGGGGACATCCCACCAAAGTTGACTGCGCTGACCGAAGACGACGCCGATGTCTTTGACATGTTGGATACGTTCTTGCCAAGGGGTACGACCATTGATGTGACAAACGCCTTGATCAGGGGTCAAAATCCCACACATGATTTTGATGGTGGTACTTTTTCCAGCACCATTAGGCCCGATGTAGCCAACCATTTCGCCCTCATTGATGGTAAAGCTGATGTCTTGCAACGCATGGACGGTGGTGGTTTCACGAGAAAGAAAGGCTTTGGCTGCTTGGCGAAAGCCGCTTTTTCGCTTGGATACTTGGAAGGTCTTGCTGAGGTGTTCTACTTGGATCATTTGGATTCACTCACTTTCTTTTGACAAACGCGACAAAAAGAGCATTCGAAATCGAATACTCGCAACGAGTTGGTCCAAACGAACATGGTTGGGGCAGCGGTTCGTCAGCCAAACAAAAGTAGGAACAGTGTAGCATAAGAGAGCGCTTTTTTCAAACATTACTTATATTTTTTTGAGAGCAGCAAAAGAAAAAACGTGGTTTATTGGATAAAATACGCAAAATAACTGTTTTTATTTTTTATTTGTTGTAAATACTGAAGAAACTCAGTATCATTAGAAACAAGCCGATAGCGGCTTGCTTCTGGATATATGGGGAACCAAGTGATGAGCTGTGTCATGATTTGTCGTAACCCAATCCTGCAAAATGCAATGAGAAAAAAGGAGGAGAGCATGAAAGCAGTAAAGAACTTATTTATTTTGATTGGCTTATTCTTACTTAGTCAAGTAGGGATGACCGTATTCAGTGTGGTAAAAATCTATTATTTGGAAGCCGGAGAGCCGAGGATTCCTGCGATGATGAGCTACGGATTGATTGCCTTGCTTTTGGCAAACATTGGCCTGATGATGTATTTGGCTTGGAAGCTAGGACTTGCCACCTTTGACTTTGGCTGGTCAACGAAGCGCAACTGGTTATGGATCATCGGTGGCTTTGTTTTAGGACGAGTTATTGCTGTTGGTGGTACCATGTATCTGCAGCATATTTCCGATCAAGAAGCGACCGCCAATGATGCAGTGTTAGGGGAACTGTTTACAGGCGAAAATCCGCTTTTGATCTTTCTATTGATCGCCGTGGCGGCGCCAATCATGGAAGAGATCGTTTTCCGGGGTGGATTCATCGGCCTTTTATTCAAGAAATACCCGATAGTCGGGATCATCTCAAGTGTGGCGGCTTTTAGTATCATCCATTCCGTCACCAATCTGGTCGAGTTTCTAATTTACGGTGCTATGGGATTGATCATGGCGCTGATTTATGTAAAAACTAAGCGCTTAGAAACAGCCATCGCCATGCATTTTCTCAATAACGCCTTGGCAGCGATCGCAATGATCTTGTTAGGATAAGAAGTCAGCAAAAAACCACCGATCAAAACGATTCGGTGGTTTTTGTTTACTCTGGCAGTTGTCCTTGTTCAAAGGGTAATTGTTCCAGTTCTTCTGCAGTAAAGAGGAGATCGCCTTCGTCTTCGATAGAAAATGTGTCACCTGCTGCAGATTTTTGATAGGCGCGTGCTTTATTCATATTACGAAGATAAAGATCCTTGCCTGCATTTAATTCTGGTGCAGCTAAATTGTCTTGGCGATTGCTGCGAATGACGATTTTACTTGTTTGCGTGCCAAAATGAAAACCGCGATGACCAAAAGCCATTAATTGGCTGGCATTTTCGCTGCTGTATTCTTTATAACCCGACAGACGGCCCGTTTTTACCAATGGCCGATCGATCGTATAAGTGATCAAGTATTCCGTATCTTCAGGCAGCTGAATCACTTGTCCGGTTTCCTGATTCGTTATCTCAGTGGCAGGCAAGTGGTACTTTTTAATAGAAGTGATCGTTAGGTCTTCTTTTGTGAAAAAGACTGGATCGATCCAAAATCCTGCCAGCAAAATCGTACTTAAGCTAATACTGAGAACAGTCAAAAGGGCGATAATACGAGGCCAATTCGTTTGCGGTGGGTGGTCAGATTGAGTTCTTGCACCATCTGCTGATCTTCTTTTAATAAATAGTCCAAGGTCAATTCAAAATAGTTGCTCAGCTTGACTACTTGATCTAGATCAGGATAGCTCTTGCCGTTTTCCCATTTTGAAATCAGTTGCCGAGTGACAAAAAATTCCTGCGCCAATTGTTCTTGTGTGAGATTTCGTTTGGTGCGTTCTTCTTTAATAATTTTCCCAATATCCATGTGTCTGTTTTGCCTCCATCATTCTTTCTATATTATAGCAAACTCTTTTCTATGCGAACGAGGATCTATGAAATTAGCGATGCAACAAAGGGTAACATCCTTTATTTATCAATGTTTCTACTTGTTGCACTGTCTTTCTATCCTGGAAGCTTTCAGTGCTGGTCATAAAAAGAAAGGGTCAGTAAAGTGAAGGATGTTTGATCAAATTTGACGGAGAAAGGAGAAACGATTGAATGAAGACAAAACAACCTATGGTTCCAATTGGCTACATCCAATTCATCGCTTCCTTACTGGTGATTCTCGTTCACTGTGGTCGACTGGCGGAAAACAACGGGCTTCATTTTTTGTTAAAGAGTCTCTTATGTCGTTTGGCGGTTCCTTTTTTTCTGCTGCTGAATGGCTATTTTTTTCAAAAGAGCACCTGTTCATGGCAGCAATGGTGCAAACGACAACTTAAGTTATATTTGCGTTGGTCGATCGTGTATCTTCCCTTAGGCTGGTTTTATTTAGGAGAGCAAAATCTTGCCGATCCATTACGGGTCATCGGTTTGGTTGTTGGCTTTTTTACTGTAGGCATTTGGTATCATCTCTGGTATTTTCCAGCGTTGCTCTTTGGCATGTGGTTAGTACGGAAAACCCGCTTTCTTGGCTATCGGCGGCAGTTTTTACTGGCAATCAGTTTGTATGTGATTGGCTGTCTTGAAACGTACAGCAGTTATTTAAGTGGACCTTTATTGGTATTTTATCAAAATTATCGGACCCTATTTTTTACAACGAGAAACGGTCTTTTTTATGGGTTTCTTTTTTTGCTGTGCGGGTTTTGTTTAGGTGAACACCAGAAACGTCCTTTTTTCACGAAGCATCTTGGCAGAAAATTCGCGGTCTCTCTTTGTTTATTAGGCATTGAAGGTCGACTGGTGTATCTCAATCAGGGGGACGATAAGAATTTCATGCTGTTCTTTGTGCCGACGACTCTTTTTTTCCTTGCTTGGCTGATCAAGCAGCAACCACAAAAGCGGACTTGGCAAGCAAAACAAGCAGCTGAGGCTAGTCGATTGATCTTTCTGAGTCACCCGCTGTTTCTGGAATCCGGGAAAGTCTTTTTTTCACTCACAGGGTTTCCGTTGTTCTTTTATACGATAGCTTTAACGGGAGCCTTTCTTAGTTTGAGGAAAGTGGGCAGCCGTTTGAAATCCTATGCGGTTGGTTTTGCTAAAAAAACAGTTGATGAAAAGAAAAGCGTCTAAAGTATTGCTGTACCAAGGATAATACCAAATTGTGCCTTTTTTAAATAGCAGCAGAGTTCTAAGTTTTTCTTCATTTCAGACCCTAGACGTAGGCTTTGCAAGAAAACCTATAGTACAATAACAGCAGTAAGTGGGAAAAATCCCTGAAAAAGAGATCAACACTTGGAGGATATAGTGATGAAAAAACAGACTCGAAAACCAGCGATGATTTTAGCGACTCTCTTGGTATCTAGCCAAGTTTTATTAGCAGCACCACAAGTTTTTGCTGACGAAACCAATTCAACGACCAGCAGTTCCACTGCAACAAGCAGTTCTACTGCAACGACAGCCACTACCGACAGTCAGACGAGTACCTCTGACAGCAGTTCAGATCGTTTGCAAGTCAATGCCGTGGCGATCGGAAATGCCTTGACGAAAGCACAAGAAGACTACACACTTGAACGCCTGGGCATTCAAGGCGAAACACCGATTTATACGACAAACGGTACTGACTTGATGAAATACATTCCCGATGGTGGCTTTACCGCAGATTGGGCGGTCTATAGCTCGGTCAGAATGCAGACGCTAGAAAGCGGAGCAGGAATCACTGTCGATATCGCGACACCAGATAACATTACCCGCATCACCGCAGCCCAATATCAAAATGCAGCGCTGACGGCAGGGATCACTGATGCGAAGCTAACGGTAGCTTCTGCTGTACCGATCGACGGTTCCGGTGCTTTAGCTGGGGTATACAAAATCGTTGAAGAATCAGGCGGCGTCATCAATCAGAATCGAGTAGCTGTAGCTCAAGATGAGATGGATGTGCTTTCTACGATCACCGAAGAGAACAAAGACAAAGAAGGCTATTCCGATGAAGCATTGAATGCAGCGCAAGAACAAGCGAAAACCGATTTGGCTGCTCAAACCGCAGATGGTACGGAATTAACCCAAGCAGACATTCAAGAGACAGTAGAAAAAGCCTTGAAGGACAACGGACTTGAAGGAATCGTTACGGAAAATCAAATTTCTGAATTGACCTCTTTAATGAGCGACATGCGAGACAACAATATCTTCGATGACTTCATCAAAGAATTGGATCTATCAGAAGCCCGCAAGCAAATCGAAGAAACCTCTAAGGGCCTTTGGGAAAATATCAAGAGCTTTTTTAGCGGCATCTGGTCTTCGATCACCGGTGTCTTCGGCAATGACTCAAATGAGTCCAACAATAGCAGCGAATCAACCGTTGATTCTGGGCAATAAGCATTTTACAAAATAACACATTTCGCTCGTATTAAGAAAAAAGAGAAGCGCGCAGGGGAAGGATCACCAGACGATAGCGCATGTCTGAGTGCTAACGATGCCCCCTGCTTTCTTTGCTAAAACAGGAGCAGTCTTTATTAAAAAAAGAAGGAGGGCAATCAGATGAATTTTTTAGGCAACGTGATTTGGTTTGTCTTTGGCGGCTTGATCGGTGCGATCTCATGGTTTTTGGCTGGGTGTTTATGGTGTATCACCATCATCGGCATTCCCATTGGTCTGCAATGTTTTAAGTTTGCGACGTTGTCACTCGCACCATTTGGGAAAGACATCGTTTACCGTGGCGGTGGCGTGTCCGTGATTCTAAATATTTTATGGTTGATTTTTTCTGGTATACCACTGGCTTTAGGACATTTAGCTAGCGCAGTCATTCTAGCCATCACGATCATCGGCATTCCATTTGCGGCGCAATCATTGAAAATGGCGCGCTTAGCGTTGATGCCCTTTGGAGCAGAGATTGTGTCTAGTCGTTATTGATTTACCTAAAAAAAGATAGTCTTAAAAAACCACATTACAGAGCGGATAGCTTTGTGATGTGGTTTTTTTGCGACCATCAGCAAGAGTAAGGGACAAGATTTTTGGCAGGCTCAGCGCATTTGAGATTCAGAACTGAAGAAGTTGTTAAGAAACCAAAGAAGAGTACAGAAAAAAGCACAAGTTTTTTTTGCATATCAACTGTGATTCACAAAAGATTTAGCGAAACACAGAAAAATGTTAAGTTTTTTTCTTCCCTTCTCAGGGTTCTTTGATTTTTGAAATGGAGCGCCGAATTTTGGCAATCGATTGTTGCGCTTTGTCTCGATTAATAAACATTAAGATGACATAGAGGGAATCCATGATGCTCAGTTGAGCGATTCTGGATGCCAATGCCTCTGAGCGAAACTCAGTTTCTTCGGAAATAGAGATGAAAACCACGTCGCCGAGTTTGGCTAAAGGGGAAGCAGCATGGCTAGTAATGACGATAATTTTGGCACCATTGTTTTTGGCAACTTGAGCTAGTTCAATGGTTTCTCTTGATTTTCCAGTATGAGAGATAAAAATGCCGCAATCATCTGGCGTCAACAATGAAGCCTCCATCAGTTGGATGTGATAATCACTGCTGTGAAAAACAGTGATCGGCGAGCGCAAAAATTTGTGATAGGCATCGGTTGCCACGATCTCTGAACCACCAACGCCGAAGAAAAAAAGTCGTTTAGATTGATTGATCATTGCAGCAGCAAGCTTTAAATCTTCTTCTTTCAAAAGATTTTTAGTATCAGTCAATGTGGTCATATTGGAATCAAATACTTTTTGAGCCATAGTCAATTCATTATCAGACTTCTGGATATTTTCATGGATCGAAATGGCAGAAAAATCATTTTCCTGCATTAGCATTGCCATTTTGAAGTCTTTAAATCCGTTGTAACCGAGTTTTTTTGTGAATTGAAAAAAGGTCGAATCAGCGATGCCTAATTCATTGGATAAATCACTGATTGAACTGTGGCTGACTTTACTAGGATTTTCCAAAATGTAGTCGGCAATCGCTTGTTCTTTGAGACTTAAGTCTTTATAAAGCGTTTTTATTTGCAGGCGAATCGAAACAGTCAAAGACGGTTACCTCCTTTATATGAACATTATTATCTTTGTATTGTTACGTTACCTCTTTTAAAGAAAAAAAGCAAATAAAAATTATTTTTATTTTTTATGTTTACAAAAAAATATTTTTTTGTATAATGAAAGTATGAAATGGAGGCGCTGTCATGGAGATAGGAATTATCGGACTTGGAAAAATGGGATTGAACTTGGCCCTCAATTTAAAAGATCAAGGTTATCAAGTAAAAGGGCTGGATCTTTCGATACATGCGCAGAAAACAGCGCAAGAAGCTGGAATTACACTCTATCAAACGCTAGCTGATTTGACGAATTCTTTTAGCGGCCGACAGATTTTATGGTTGATGCTTCCTGCGGGAACGGTGACTGAGGGGATTCTTGAAGAACTATGGCCCCTTGTATCAGCGAAAGATATCGTGATTGAAGGCGGAAATTCTAATTACAAAGATTCGATTCGCCGAGCAGCCTGGTTTAAAGAAAAAGAGGTGCATTACTTTGATTGTGGGACTTCTGGTGGGGTTTCCGGAGCTAGAAAAGATGCATGTTTGATGATTGGCGGGAATGAAATCGCTTTTTCAGAAGTGGAATCTTTGTTTGCAGATGTGGCTATTTTAGGAGGCTACCTTTACGCAGGGGAATCAGGAAGCGGTCATTTTCTAAAGATGGTCCATAACGGTATCGAATACGGAATGATGCAAGCGATCGGTGAAGGCTTTCAATTGATTGAACAAAGTGCCTATGACTTTGATTTGGCTTCCGTCGCAGAGGTATGGAATCATGGATCTGTTATTCGCAGCTGGCTGATGGAAATCGCAGCGGCCCAATTTAATGAGAGCCCTAAGTTGGAGGAATATCGCGGGGTTGTTGCAGCTTCTGGTGAAGCTAGGTGGACAGTGGAAACGGCTTTGGAGATGAATGTTGCTGTACCGACGATCGCTATGAGTTTGTTTATGAGAAATTTGTCCCAAGAAGAAGACAGTTTCTCAGCAAAAGTCGTCTCTGCGCTAAGGAATGGTTTTGGTGGTCATGAGATTGTTGCAAAAGAGTAAGGAGGAAGAATATGGAACAGTTTAAGATCGCTATAGTGAATTCCAGCAGCTTTGGAAAAATCTTTCCGCAACATATCGAGCGGTTGCAAGCAATCGGAACTGTCAGTCATTTCACGTTCGATAGCGAAATCAATGGGAAAGAATTAGCAGAAAAGCTTAAGGGATATAACATCATTATAGCAAGTGTTACCCCGTTTTTTACCAAAGAGTTTTTTGAGTACAAAGATGAATTGCTACTGATCACACGCCACGGGATCGGCTATAACAATATTGATTTAGAAGCAGCGAAGGACCACCAAACGATTGTTTCGATCATTCCAGCTTTGGTCGAGCGAGATGCAGTAGCAGAAAATAATGTGACCAATCTATTGGCGCTTCTGCGCTGTACAGTTGAATCGAATACAAAGGTCCGCGAAGATCAATGGGAAAAACGAGCGGACTTTGTCGGACGGGCATTATTTAACAAGACGGTAGGAGTGATCGGTGTCGGCAATACTGGAAGTTGTGTAGTAGAAATATTGAGAAATGGTTTCCGCTGCGAGGTTTTGGCATACGATCCATATAAGTCCGCTTTGCATATTCAAAGCTATGGCGGAAAAAAAGTCGAGCTAGACGAGCTGCTAGCAAAATCAGATATTATTTGTCTATGTGCTAACTTGACGGAGGAAAATTATCATATGATTTCCTTTGAAGAAATTTCAAAAATGAAAGATCAAGTGTATCTCTCCAATAGTGCCCGTGGCGCACTTTTGAATGAAGAGGCAATTGTAAGCGGATTAAAAAGTGGGAAAATCGCTGGTCTTGCCACCGATGTCTTAGAGGAAGAGCCTGGTCATAAAGATCATCCGTATTTAGCTTTTGAAAATGTAGTTATGACACCGCATACATCAGCTTATACTATGGAATGCTTAGAAGAGATGGGAAACAAATGTGTCACGGATATTGAACGAATCGTTAAGGGACTGCTGCCAGACCGTGCTGTTCAAGCGGAAAGTCGGTTTTTAGCTGTATAAAGGAGAGTGAAACTCGTGCTAACGGATTTAAAAGTAAAGGTTGGACCGCAAGTTTATCGTTACCATGAAGGCGCGATCGACTATGTGCCGGAAGTATTAAAAGAGTACAAAGTAAAACGCCTGCTGCTCGTACATGGAACGGTTTCTTGGGAAAAAGCGAAACCAAAATTACCCTTTTTAGAAGATGCGCATTTGGAAATTTTTTATCATCGCTACACAGGAGAATGTAGTTATTATGGCGCTGGACTGATTGCTGATCTTGTTGAAGAACTGGCGATCGATTTTATTCTGGGGGTTGGCGGCGGGAAGTTAGCCGACTTAGTGGGGTATGCAGCACATGTAGTCAATCGACCCTTTGGACTGATCCCAACATTGGCCAGCAATTGTGCACCATGGACACCCTTGTCTGTCATGTATAAAGAGTCAGGAGAATCTGAAGGAAAGTCGGAACACTATTTAAGACAGGCTGCTTTTTTGATTACCGATCCGACGTTAGTGATCGATGCACCAGTCTCCTACTTTATCGCCGGTTTAGCAGATACGTTGGCAAAATGGATTGAATCGGAAGCAATCTTAGCCCAACCACATTTGGAAAATGAGCCCTTCTTGCAAATGGCAGGCTATACAGCAAAATTATGCGAAACAGCTATTTTGACACAAACGAAACAAGCGATTGAAGATATGAAGCAGCAGGAAGTGACAGACGCCTTTTGTCATTTGTCGGAGATCGTTATTGCAGTTGCTGGAATGGTAGGCGGGCTAGGCGATAAATATGCCCGCAATGCAGCGGCGCATGCGATGCATGATGCCATCAGTAAATATCTGCCTGAGAGTCATCGTTTTCTTCACGGGGAAAAGGTTGCCTATGGGATGTTTTATCAATTAGCCCTTGAAGAAAAATGGACGGTCATCGATCAGTTGATCCCCTTTTATCAAGAATTGCACTTACCAATGAGTTTACATCAAATGGGTATTTTTCCTGAAGATGCACAGGTCATCGATCAGTTGGTGCAGTTCATAGATTCGAAAGAAAAAGTACACTTGATTCCAGTCTTAATCACCAAAGAATGCTTGAAAGAAGCTGTTCTTGATTTAGAAAACTATTTGAAAGAAGTTTAGGAGGAGGAAAAATGGATACATTAAGTGTTACACAAAGTTTACTGATTGCGCTGTGGGTTGCAGCAGTCATGTCTCGTTGGCTCGGCGGAGGCGCCACACTGACTTTACGTTTTTCACCATTGATGACGGGATTAGTTGTCGGACTGGTGATGGGAAATGTGGCTCAAGCCATGATCGTCACTGCCGCTTTACAAATGATTTACATGGGGGTATTTTCTCCTGGCGGATCCATGCCGGCGGAACCTTCGATTGCTGCGGCGATTGCCGTACCGGTAGCTTTGCTAGGAAATCTGCAACCAGAAGCAGCGATTGCTGTTGCCGTTCCTGTTGGGTTGCTAGGGAGTTATTTGTATCAGTTCCGTTTCTTTATCAATACCTTCTTAGGAAAGTATACGGATAAAGCAGTAGAAGATCTGAATGCCAAAGCAATGACTCGTTCAATTATTTTATACCCAACGTTGGCTTCATTTATTTTATTTGTTCCGCTGGTATTTATTGCACTTTATTTAGGCGCTCCACTGATTGCTGATGTCATCAATGCCCTTGAGGGGACAGTCGTTATCCATATTTTAGAAGTAGTCGGTGGCGGATTGGCAGCGATCGGGATTGCAACTACCGTCTATGTGATCGGTCGAAAAGATTATATGGTCTTTTTCTTCTTGGCCTATTTCATGAGTGTAGTTTTCAGTTCGCTGGAAATTACCATGGTCACCTATGCGATTTTTGGTATTTTAATCGCGTTGATTTTTGTTCAGTCACAAAAAGGAAAATTGGCCCCAGCCCCAGAAACGAATACAGCATCACCATCCTTTGATGATGACGATGACTATGATGACGGGTTCTAATCGATAAGGAGGAGCAGTAATGACCGAAATAATTCAAAAAGCGCAAGGCGCACCGGAAGAAATCACGAAGAAAGATGTCACAAAAGCATACCTAAGATGGCATTTCGCCAATGAGATCCCGCATTCATTTGAACGGTATTTATCACCCTCGCTTTTATACGCCATGATGCCGATTTTGCGCAAACTTTACAAAGACGATGAGGCACTGAAAGCTGCCTACAAACGCCAACTGCTGTTTTTCAATACCCAGCTGAGTTGGGGTGGCGGAGTCATCACTGGGCTGATGTCATCAATGGAACAACAGCGGGCCGAGGAAGAGCATGAGAAAAAAGAGATCTTGATGCAAGATGATCTAATGTACAACACGAAAGCTGGTTTGATGGGGGCTTTAGCAGGAATTGGGGATGCCATCGACTCAGGAACCGTTCAATATATCTTTATTGCGATTGCCGTCCCTTGGGCACAGCAAGGAAGTCCGCTAGGTGCGTTGTTCCCATTCATTTGCTTTGCACTGTATCAAGTTTCTCTAGGAATGTTTTTCGCCCGTCAAGCATTTTCGATGGGGCGCAATGCAACTGGTTTGATGCAGAGTACAGGCGTCCAAACCGCAATTGAAACACTGTCGGTTCTCGGTTTATTTATGATGGGGGTTCTGGCTGGAAACTATGTCAAAGTCAGTTCTTCGCTACAGTTTGATATTTCTGGACGAGAATTTATTATCCAAGATATCCTTGATCAGATTGTACCAGGGATTTTGCCGTTAGCAGTTGTAATGGGCGTCTACTGGTTCTATACAAAGAAAGGATTAAAAGTCACGCAAGCATTACTATGGCTGACCTTGATTCTGATTATTTTAGCCGGTGTCGGTATTTTATAAGAAAAGGAAGTGTCAAAAATGGGTGTAGTAAATTTAGCACGAGTCGACGAACGATTGATCCATGGGCAGGTCATGATGACCTTATCGCAAAAAAGCGGAGTCAACTCGATCTTTGTAGTGGATGAGGTAGTAGCTAAGGATAAGTTCATGCGGGAATTATACAAAAATGCCGGTAGCCGCACAGGGCAAAAAACGATCGTCGTGACACCAGAAAAAGCCAAATTTTACTGGGATGAATACAACTTCAAAGATTACAACTGTATTTTGATCGCTAAAACCGTCAGTGTGATGTACGACTTAGTCAAACACGGCGTGCCAATGAAAGAATTGAACATAGGCGGTATCGCCCAAAAAGATCCTGAAAAGGACCTTCTCGTTACAAAATCTGTTTATTTAAATCAAGCGGATGCGCAAAAACTCAAAGAAATGAACGAAGCGTACGGTGTGGAATCAATCTATTTTCAAGCAACACCTTCTGCACCGAAATCAACACTTAAAGATGTGTTGAAGCAGTTCAATTTGTAATCATTGAGCGAGTTCGTCATCTGTTGAAGAGGAAGGCGGAGGATCTTATAAAAAAAGAGTTCCTCCTTCCTTGTCGGTAATTTGTGAATAGGAGAATTCGCCATGAATCAAACAGAAACATTTCGTGATTGGCTTTTTCGTTATCGGTATGTCTACCAGTCGCGATCCACGGATAAAAGCAAACAAAGATTTTTGAAGGCACTCATCGCAGATATCATTCCGTTTCGCAAAGATCTTCAGGTGATCGAATATGATCACACGAAAAAAAACGCCTCACGCAATTTGTATGTTGGCGATCTGACCAAAGCAAAACGGATCATCTGCACATATTATGATACACCGCCACAGCATTTCGGCGATTACCATTTTTTTGATCGGCAGGAGCAAGGGCGCAAAACAAATCAATTTATTCTGACTGCTTCAGCAGTGATGATTCTTTTAGGGGTGTTGGGTACCTGGCTTTATATCCACTTTGCCTCAGGGAGATTTCCCTTGTTGTCATGGCAAACAGCGCTTTTTGCTTTAGGAGTCGGTATTTATTTTCTACTATTAAATCGCGTAAGCCGCGGGGCAGGATTTGAGCAAAATTTGACCCGCAATACATCCTCTATCTTAGCGCTGCTGTCACTGATTAGTCAAAACAGTCAAACAGCGACTGCCTTCGCATTTCTTGATGAAGGAAGTTACGGAGAACGCGGGTTGGAAGTGTTACGTGATTCAGCAAGGCCGAATGCGAAGATTTATTATTTAGATTCTATTGGTGCCGATGCGCCGATTCGAGCTATCGGCAAGCAATTCAATGAAGGGCAACTGCAGCAGCTGGCGATCGAACACAGCACTGAAGCGATGGGCAGCATCAACTATCTGTTTTGTGCAGAAAAGCAGCAGGATCAGACGTATGTGTTGCCTAGAAAACAATTAAAGCAAAAAGAGCTGAATAGTAGGAATATGCAAAAAGTCCTTGCATTATTTGGTTAGGAAGCGAAAAAGGAGGAACAACATTTGTTAGGAATCGTATTGGCAACTCACGGACAGCTGAGTACTGGTTTTAAAGATGCCGCAGAGGTGATCATGGGCAGTGTCGAAAATATTGCGGTCGTTAATTTGAACCACGGAGAGGATATTCAGCTTCTGGGAAACAAAATCCATGAAGCAATCCATGAAACAGATCAAGGGGACGGTGTATTGGTGTTTGCTGATCTATTGAGTGCGAGTCCCTACAATCAGTCGGTTGTAACGATCAATCAATTAGATGAACCACTTCAGGAAAAGACGTATGTGATCGGCGGGGTGAATTTGCCGATGGTATTAGAAGCGATCAATCACCAATTTTTGGCGACACCGATTGAACAGGCGGTGGCAGCAGTGATCCAGCAAGGAGAAAACAGTGTAGCGCTTTGGCACAATTCTTCGGCAGGTGATAGTAGCAAAGAAACTGATGAGGACGATGATTTTTAAAAACGAAAGGATGACAGCAAATGCAATGGGGGTTTCGATGGTACGGGGAAGGGGATACGATCCCGTTAACGAATATTCGACAAATTCCAGGAATGCACGGCATTGTAGGAACACTTCTGAATAAAATGCCCGGAGATGTCTGGGAGATTTCCGAAATCAACGCACTAAAAGCATCAATTGAAAAAGATCATCTTTCGCTATTAGGGATTGAGAGTGTGGCGATCCACGATGCGATCAAAGCCGGAACAGAGGAACGGGATCACTACATCGATCATTATATTCAAACGATTCGGAATTTAGCAGCTTGTGATGTACATATGATCTGCTATAGCTTCAAACCGATCTTCGGCTGGGCCAAAACAAACCTATTTTATCAAAACGAGGATGGCAGTTTCTCCTTGCTCTATGATCAAGCCGTTGTAGATGATATGGAACCTAGTGAGATGTATACGTTGATCCATAGCCAATCAAAAGGCTTTAAATTGCCAGGCTGGGAAGAAGAACGACTGAAAAAGTTCCAGCGTTTGATGGCAACTTATGAAGGGGTCACTCAAGAGATCCTCTTTGATAACTTAAGCTATTTCTTAAAGCGGATCATTCCTGTGTGTGAAGAAGTAGATGTGAAAATGGCGATCCATCCCGACGACCCACCTTGGGAAATTTTTGGCTTGCCACGGATCACCAAAAATTTAGAGGACTTGAAAAAAATCATGGCCATCGTGGATTCACCTTATAATGGGGTGACGTTGTGCACCGGTTCGTTAGGTGCCGATCCAGAAAACGACATGGTGGAGATCGTTCATGCCTTAAAAGGCCGCATCAACTTTGTTCATTTCCGCAATGTGTTGTTTATGGGGGAACGCAAATTTAAAGAATCTGCCCATCTTTCCACTGAAGGATCGTTAGACATGTATGCCATCATGAAAGCCTTGGTTGAGGTCGGTTTTGATGGCGTCATCCGTCCTGATCACGGACGGACGATCTGGGGGGAAGTGGCGATGCCAGGCTATGGTCTGTATGATCGCGCGATTGGAATCAGTTATCTTCAAGGGCTTCATGAAGCCGTCTTGAAAGAACAAATACAATCGAAGGAAACGAAGGGAGGAAAGAGTGTATGACACTCTATGAACAATTGGCAAAAACAAGGGTATTGCCTCTTTACACTGCAACGGATCTTACCTATTTGCCAGTAGTAGAATCACTGCTGATTGAGCATGAACTGTATTTTATTGAAGTGACCTTCCGCAGTGACCTTGCTTTAGCAGCGATTGAAAAACTCTCTCAATCGGGCAAATTGATCGTAGGCGCAGGCACGGTACGCACCTTAGAACAAGCGAAAGCAGCAGTTGAGAAAGGGGCGCGCTTTATTGTTTCCCCTGCTCTTGTACCTGATGTGGTGGAATTTTGTCTTGCCAAAAACATTCCAGTATTTCCAGGAACAGCTACCCCAAATGACATTCAACGAGCAGCGGCTTATGGCTTATCAGTTGTGAAATTTTTCCCCGCGGATATCTACGGAGGCTTGTCGGCGATCAAAGCCCTCAGCGGTCCGTTTTATGATATTCGATTTGTCCCAACTGGTGGCATCACTCTCGAAAATATGCAAGACTATTTATCTGATCCGCAGGTGCTAGCAGTTGGCGGCTCCTTCATTCTTTCAGAATCACTAGTAAAAGAAGGTCGGGAAAAGGCTGACAGCCATTTGGCGCATGTAAAATCATTGCTAAGTTGAGCAGTCAGCTGTAAATAAACAAGGTGAAGCAATGGGTGCCAAAGGATTTTGGTACCATTGCTTTTTTATTCGCAGAAAAGTAAAGGAGGCTATAGGATGAAAAAGATAAAACTGGTGATTTTTGATATGGACGGTTTGATGTTTGAAACAGGTCGTCTAGCTTACCGCGCTTATTTAAGCGCCGCGGAGGAATATGATTTTGAAGTTTGCCAAGAAGTTTATTATTACCTGACTGGCAGAACGGAAGCCGATATTCGTAAAGGGATGCAGGAACTTTATGGCAGTACGGTACCAACGGATCGGTGGCGAGCAGCGATGAATCGTCAGAAAGAAGTGATTTTAGCTGAAGAAAAACGGGTATTCAAAAAGCCCGGCCTTCTTGATCTGTTGGAAGCATTAAAAAAACAAGATTGCTTGATAGCCGTGGCATCCTCTTCATCGAAAGAAAAAATCAAGGCGTATTTTGAAATGGAACAGATGCCAGATTGGTTTGACACGGTGGTTTCTGGGGATCAAGTGCGAAAGGGCAAACCTGATCCAGAAATCTTTCTAACAGCTTGCCAACAATTAGGCGTAAAGCCTGAAGCAGCCTTGGTGTTAGAAGATTCTCTCGCCGGCATAAAAGCCGCAAAACAAGCCGAGATCCCAGCTTTTCTGATTGTGGATGATTTGAGTGCTTTGCCAGTCAAAAAAAATGGGAAGTATCCTTTGCTTAAACAGCCAAAACTTGAGCAAGAAGTAGCTGCACAGGTGAAAACTTTTTCTGATCTGACGGAAGTCAAAGACTGGCTAGTCGTGAATCATTTTTCTTGGGCTTGATCAATATTTAAAGAAGCTTCGATCAAGCAAACGGTATTAGGCAAGAACATACGGTGCTGTAAATCAGGGATAGTGTTGCGGAATCGGTAAAACAACAAAGGTTTATTTTGGCAATTGTTTTTTTTCTGCTCATTTCTCTATGAAGAAGGGGAGCGTTAGAACGTTTTTCACTACTTTCTGGGAACGTGGCAAAAGGTTGACTAGAATAACGAGTAAGATTGTAGCAGCTCACTTTATAGGTAAGTGAAGCTGCTTTTTTGCGCTATTCCTTCAGCAACGAAAAATGAGCATTGTGTTTTAAGCGGTATTCTTTCGGAGTCAGTGAGGTCAATGCTTTGAAATTTCGATTGAAGGTTCGCACGTTTTGAAAGCCAGCTTGTTCTGCTACTTCCGTAATCGGCAAGAGACTATGGGTCAGCAAAAAAGAGGCATGGCGAATTCTTGCTTGATTCAAAAGCCGAGGAAAGGTGCTTTTCAATTTATCAGTGATCATTCTGGAAACGTAGACGCTACTATAACCGATACTGCTGCTTAGTTTTTCGAGCGTCAGCTCTTCTTTGAAGTGTGACTCGATATAGGCAAGCAGCTGGATCAGGATATCCTCTTGGTTTTTGGCTGGTAGTAAAGTCGTTTGGTGCTCAAAAAGGTAAAGGACTTGATACAGTGCCGATTTTCGTAAATAGAGGGAATCCGTTTCAAATAAAGGATAATACAGCTGATTTGCGACAGACGGATCAATGGTGATAACGGGATCTGACAAAGCGAAATCTTTGGTTTTGGCATAAAAATCTGGAATAAACTCCGGCGAAAAAACCAGAATATGCAGTTGTGATTCCTTAGGGGTTTCGATGGCATGGGTCTGGTAAGGCATGACTAATAACACTTGGCCAGTTGTAAGGACATAGGGACTTTCTTCAATTTTGACAACCGCTTCGCCGTCACTACAAAAAAGCAATTCAAAGGAACGATGAAAATGTTCCATGTAATTAAGCGAGTAGGGATGGTAACTGGAAACGCCTAGATATTCGCCAAAATGGTATTCTTCTAAAATGGTCACGCAATCTTTCCTCCATTTTTTGTCTATCGATGTGTGGAAATCGTCCTGTGAATGATAGCGATTTCATTTTATAATTATGACAGTTCAGCTGAAGAAAGTAAATAGAACAATGATTAGTGAATATTTTTAAAATGGACTACAGCAGCAAGTTTCTTTTTTTAGTTAGGTATATTAGTAAAGAAAACTTACTAACTGAAAGAAGCTCATTCCTACTGTCTCTCAGTTGAATCACAAAATGCCAAAAAGGGAAAGAGGAGGAAATTTTTTTGATTACCAATCCGATACTAACAGGCTTTCATCCAGACCCGAGTATTTGTCGTGCAGGAGAAGATTATTACATTGCTACATCGACCTTTGAATGGTTTCCAGGTGTGCGCATCTTCCATTCGAAGGATTTGAAGAACTGGCGCTTGATCAGTACACCAGTCAATCGTGTCAGTCAGTTGAATATGCTGGGAAACCCTGATTCTGGGGGCGTTTGGGCGCCAAACTTAAGTTACAGTGATGGTCGTTTTTGGTTGATTTATTCAGATGTCAAAACCCAATCCAATAGCTGGAAAGATGTGAACAATTATTTGATCACCTGTGAAACCATTGATGGGGAGTGGTCAGAACCAATCTATATGAACTCTTCTGGTTTCGATCCCTCGTTATTTCATGACGACGACGGCAAAAAATATTTTCTGAACATGGTATGGGATTATCGCCCGACAAACCATTCCTTTTATGGGATCGCTCTTCAAGAGTTTGATTGGCAAGCCAAGAAATTGGTGGGGCAGCCCAAAATTATCTTCAAAGGAACAGAGCGCAAATTGACGGAAGCACCGGTTATGTATAAAGTAAACGGCTATTATTATTTATTGACGGCAGAAGGTGGCACCAAGTTTGAACATGCAAGTACCATCGCTCGTGGAACGCACATTGAAGGTCCCTATGAAGTTCATCCTCAAAACCCTCTGATCAGTTCCTGGGGACAGCCAGAGATCCTGCTACAAAAAGCTGGCCATGGTTCATTTGTGAAAACGCAGACCGATGAATGGTATTTTGTTCACTTAACAGGGCGAGCGCTGAAGTATCCAGAAACGCCCCTCTTAGAAAATCGCGGCTATTGCCCGCTCGGACGGGAAACAGCGATCCAGTCTGTTTATTGGGAAAATGATTGGCCGTATATCACAGGTGGAAACTTTCCAAAAGAGGAAGTCCCACAGCCACAGCTGCCCGAACATCCGTGGGAAACAGAATCAGGCTTTGATGATTTTGAAGAGAAGTCTTTGGCACCAGTGTTTCAAACCTTGCGGATTCCTTTTTCTGAGGAGATCGGTAGTTTGACCGCACGACCTGGATACTTGCGCTTGTATGGGCGAGAATCATTCAATTCCTTGTTCCATCAAGCACTGGTGGCAAGGAGATGGAGCGATTTTCGTTTCGAAGCAACGACTGCCGTCGAATTTTCACCGACCTCGTTTCTACAGTTGGCAGGCATGACGAATTACTACAATACACAAAATTGGTCGGCGATCTACATCACTCATGATGAGACGAAAGGAAAAATCATCACTGTATTGGCAAGCGAAAAGGGCCAACTGAAGAGTCAAAAAGCACCAGAAGTTATGATACCAGCCGATGTACAAACAGTCTACTTCAAAACGATCGTCAATTATGCCCACTATCAATACGCGTACTCCTTTGATCAAAATGAGTGGCAGGTCATCGATCAGCTATTTGACAGCTTGCAATTGTCTGACGACTATGTGGCAGAACATTACGGTGGGTTCTTTACGGGGGCTTTTGTGGGGATGTTTGCGATCGATACGACTGGCAATCGTTTGGCGGCTGATTTTGATTCATTTGACTATCAAAAAATCGAGGAGGAAGAAAGATGAAAAATTGGAAACGGGTCTTACAAACAGCGTCAGTGGCGGGCTTAGCGGCTTTTATGCTTAGTGGCTGCGGGAATGGTTCAGGAAACAGCGGCTCGGATAACAGCGCAACGGGAAGCAGTGGCAAGAATGAACTCGTGGTTTGGACCTTTACTTCAGAATTATCAACGATGATCAATGATTACTATTTGCCGGCGCATGACGATTTGGCCTATGACATTCGGATCGTGGAGATTCCTTCTGACCAATTCGAGACCAAGCTCGATCCGATTCTCGGTTCCAAAGATGCACCAGATGTGATTGCTTTAGAATCTGCCTTTGTCAAAAAATATGTGGAATCAGGGATGATGGCAGACCTTGGTTCACTGGGACTTGATGAAGCCGCGGCAGATACGTATCAATATGTCAAAGACGTAGGAACTTCAAAAGACGGGGTTCTTCATGCCTTGGCTTGGCAAGCTGCTCCTGGCGGGTTTTATTACCGGGCGTCGATGGCAGAAGAGCTGCTAGGGATCGATGATCCAGCGGCTGCGCAAGCGGCCTTGTCAGACTACGACAAGTTCTATGAGGAAGCCAAAGCAGTCAAAGAAAAAAGTGGTGGAACCACCTATATGATCTCTAGTGTCCAAGATTTGGCGAAGCCTTTTTATGGTCAACGCGAACATGGCTGGGTTGAAGACGGTAAATTAGTGATTGACGACAGTTTGTATGATTTGTTGGATATATCACGAAAATTTGTAGAAGAAGGCCTGACACAAGATACAGAAGGACAATCAGAAGCTTGGTTTGCTGGAATGAATAGCGACAATGTATTCGGTTATAGTTTGCCGACATGGGGGCTGCACTATTGGTTAAAACCAAATGCGACAGCTGCCGATAACTCCAGCTCAACAGAAGGGGACTGGCGCATGATCCAAGGACCGTCGTCGTGGTTCTGGGGCGGCACATGGATCGGTGCTACGGCAAATTCTGAGATGCAAGAAGAAGCGGCGCAATTGGTGGCTTACTTGACCACAGATCAAGCATTTTTAAAACAATGGGCCGAAGATACCGGTGATTTTGTATCGAATGAGCGAGTCGTTGAAGAAATTAAAAGCGAATACCAAGAGGAATTTTTAGGCGGTCAAAACCACTATGCAGAATTTGCCGATATGGTTCAAGACATCAACGCGAAAATTCTGACCGAGTATGACCAAACGATTGAAACCCTCTTTACGGATAGTTGTTTGACACCATATTCAAAAGGTGAAGTGGATCAGGAAACGGCGATCCAAAACTTTAAAGATGCGGTCGTCAATGCTTATCCAGATGTTCAAGTAGATTAGGTGTTGTTGAAACCGGCACCGAAGACGGGGTCGGTTTCAACCTTTTCTAGGTACTAGGCGCTGCTTAAATGGCTTGTCTTTATAGGCAGAAGTTGACAGTGGAAGAAAAAAATATCAGGGGGATTACGATGCAGAATAAGAGAAGATTTGAACAGTATCATCGCTATGGGCTATTATTTATCGCACCATTTTTTCTAGCATTCTTGGTTTTTCAGCTTTATCCAATTCTCTATACAATTTACCTGAGCTTTACAGATCTAAAAGGGTGGAATCCGACTGCCAATCTTGTCGGACTGGATAACTATCTTGCGATTTTTCGCAACCCGTTATTTTTAAAATCGATCAGCAATACCTTTATTTTGTGGGGCGTAAACTTTGTTCCTCAAATTGGCTTGGCTTTGTTGCTGGCGGCATGGTTTACCAATATCAAGCTGCGCTTGCGGGGGAAAGGCTTCTTCAAAGTCGCTTTTTACTTACCCAACATCATTACTGCCGCTTCAGTAGCAATCTTATTTTTTGTTTTGTTCAGTTTTCCGTTAGGTCCGATCAACCTAGTCTTGCAGCATTTCGGTGTTTTGGACCAGCCCTATGACTTTTTCCGTAGTGAAACGGGCACTCGGCTGATCGTTTCCTTTATCCAATTTTGGATGTGGTATGGTCAGACCACGATCGTTTTGGTTTCGGGCATTTTGAGCATTGATGATGCTCTTTTTGAATCAGCAATGGTCGATGGAGCCAATGATGGTCAAATTTTCCGCAAGATTACGCTGCCTTTGTTAAAACCAATCTTGCTTTATACATTGGTGACGTCCTTGATTGGCGGCTTGCAAATGTTCGATATTCCTTTTTTGCTGACAAATGGTAATCCCAACAATAGCGTCTTAACGATCACGATGTTTATCTACAACCAGGCCTTTACCGGGAGTCGGAATTTCAACGTTGCCGCAACCGCGTCGGTACTATTATTGGTACTTTCAATCGTATTAAGCACGTTATTGTTTCAATTTTTCAAAGAAAACAGCAAAGTGGGGCGAAAATAAATGGAAAATAGCTATCGAGCAAAACGATTGTTGATCTATGTCTTTTTGGTGTTGCTGACCATCCTAAGTATACTGCCGTTTTGGGTCGTCTTAGTCAATGCGACCCGTTCAGCGGAACAGATCCAGCAAGGGCTGTCCTTGTGGCCCGGCGGTAATCTCCAATACAACTGGTCCGTCTTAATGGGCAGAGGTTTCAATGTTTTCAATGGGTTTAAAAATAGTTTCCTGATTGCTGCTGGTGCTACCGTTCTCAATGTGTATTTTTCGGCGCTGACGGCTTATGGCGTGATCGCCTATGAATTTCGTGGCAAGAAAGTCCTGTTTGCTGTCATTCTTGGGCTGATCATGATTCCTCAGCAAATCAGCATGATCGGTTTTTATCAATTTATGAATCGCTTAGGGCTCTTAAATAATTTTCTGCCATTGATTTTACCAGCGATCGCATCACCCGCTACCGTTTTTTTCTTAAAGCAATATTTAGAAACGATCTATCATCCTGATTTGGCAGATTCTGCTCGTTTAGACGGAGCCGGCGAAATCAAAATTTTCCATCGCATTATGTTGCCTTTGATGAAACCGGGCTTAGCTACCATGGCGATTTTCTCGTTCGTGACCTCGTGGAATAATTTCTTGATGCCCTTGATCTTGATCAACGATACGGAAAAGTATACGTTGCCGATGCTGGTCCAATTGTTGAAAACTGATGTTTACCGTACTGAATTTGGCAGTATGTATCTAGGGATCTCATTAAGTATTATTCCTTTACTGCTGATTTACCTGTTTCTATCGAAATACATCGTGGGCGGTGTGACGGCTGGCGGAATCAAAGGATAGCGAGACCCTTTTACCAAAAGAAAACGCTGGACTGAGTTTTCAGTCCAGCATTCATTTAACGGATCACACGGGAGAGATCAAGTGCCGCAAAGCGCAAATCGTTGATATTCAAGAAATGTTTTGCCACTAGAACGTTACCGCCAAACAGCGGGGCTTGATCGCCTAATCGGCTGTTTTTGATCTTCGTGTTTTTGGTGAACTGACTGGTTAATTTTTGCTGCAGCGCCAGTAATAAATCAGGAATTTTGCGATAGACCGAGCTGTTGATATAGACTTCTTCGGGATCAGAAAAAGTGATGACATTGTTTAGCCCAATGCTAAGAAACTCAACATTTTGTTGCGCCAATTCAACTGCTGATTTTTCTCCGGCATGGTAGGCTTGTGCGAAGGTATCCGAATTTACGAAGGCAGTTTTTGTATAGTGACTGTAGGTGTCAAACAAGACTTTGTTCGAGGCATATTGCTCTAAGCAGCCTCGATTGCCGCAAGGGCACAAGTTGCCGTGAGGAAAGAGCGTAGAATGGCCAACTTCCCCCGCCATACCGTGAGTACCGGTTTGCAACTGCCCATCAACGATGATTCCGACACCGATCCCGCTATGGACGCTGACGCTCAGTAAATTCGTGGAATCAGAAGAAAAACAGTACTCGCCTAAAGCTGTTAAATTGGCTTCGTTTTCTATATAGACCGCCGTATTGTATTTTTGGCTCAAAGGGGCGATCAAATCAAAGTGTTCCAAGTCGTAGTAGGGGGCAAAGGTGATCGTCTGATTGTGAACGATGCCGTGGATCGCCAAACAGATTCCTACTAATCCATGAGTAGTTTGCGGCATTTGCGGCCAAAATTCTTTCATCATAGAATCGATCGTCGCCAGTACATTTTCTTTGGTGATCAATTCATGGGAATGATCGGCGGAGGCGATCATCTCGCCATTGATATAAGAAAGCATTCCACGAACATAGTTATAGCCGATGTCAAAGGTAACAGCTAAGCTGCTGCGGTGATTGAATTGCAATTGAATCGGTTTGCGACCACCGATCGAAGTGGAATCCCCAATGCCGACTTCGCGCACGAAGTCCGTGTCGATCAGTTTTTTGGTTATTTGAGAAACAGACGCTTTATTGAGATGGGTCAAATTTGACACTTCCGCTCTTGACACATTTTCATTGTCAATGATTGTCTTCAATACAGCCGCTTCATTTTGTTCGCGTATGCCCATTTTATTGATAATCATGTGTTCTCCTCTTCGTAGATGTGATTAGTGTTAGTTTACCGTGCAAATTAATATTGTGCAAGCTGAAGAATAAAGAAAAAACGAAGAATGTAGGAACAGTAGTTTGAGAACGAAAAACCATAAAAGAATCGTTGAAAGCGCTTGACAGGAATGCGAGAATCGTTTACTATCCAATTAGTTAGTTTTGAATGCTAATTAACCTATTGAGGGTCAATGGTTAACTGCTTCAAACAGAGGAAGGAGAGAAGAGATGGCTTATTTTTTAGGGTTGGATCTAGGAACAAGTGCGTTAAAAGGCCTAGTTTTTGATCAAACCGGGGAACTCCAAGGAACAGCAAGTGCTGACTATCCATTGTCATCCTCTAGACCGGGGTTCAGTGAGCAAGAGCCGGTGCATTGGCAAGAGGCGGCAGATAAGGTAATCAAAACCTTGATCCAGCAGCTTCCAAAGCTGCAGAAAGAATTGATCGGCATCAGCTTTTCCGGACAAATGCATAGTCTTGTTTTACTGGATGAAGAAAACCGAGTCATTCGCCCGGCAATATTATGGAATGACGTTCGAACCACCAAACAATGTCAAGCGATCATGGCATCCTTTGGAGAGGAAATAAAAGCAATCACCAAGAATGTTGCTTTGGAAGGGTTCACCTTACCAAAAGTTTTATGGGTTCAAGAACATGAGCCTGAACATTGGCAACAAGTTCGTCACATGATGCTGCCAAAAGATTATTTGGCTTTTTGGCTGACTGGTAACTATTCGATGGATTATTCCGATGCAGCGGGTACATTACTGCTGGATATCGAAAAGAAGTGCTGGTCTGAAGCCATTCTAGAAAAATTCGCAATCGCATCGGATTTACTGCCGCCGCTTTTTGAATCAGCAGCGCCTGTAGGGCAAATGCGAAAAGAGCTGCAAGAAGCCTTTGGCTTTGAACAAGAGGTGACGATCTATGCAGGTGGCGCAGACAATGCCTGTGCTGCATTAGGGTCAGGGATCATTGCCGAAGGTGTCGGCATGGTGTCGATTGGCACTAGCGGTGTGTTCTTATCCTTTGAAGAAGCGCAAGAGGTTGATTATCAAGGCGATCTACACCTTTTCCGTCATGCGATCAAAGACAAGTTGTATTCAATGGGGGTCACGTTAGCCGCTGGAAATTCCTTAAGCTGGTATCGTGATACGTTTGCCCCAAACCAATCGTTTCAGGAATTGCTTTCAGCAATCAGTGAGGTAAAACCGGGGGCAGAAGGCCTGCTGTTTACGCCTTATATCGTGGGCGAACGCACCCCACATACCGACAGCCAAATCAGAGGAAGTTTTATTGGCATTGACACACGGCATCGCGAAAAGCATTTCAGTCGTGCCGTCTTAGAAGGGATCACCTTCTCTTTGAAAGATTCCCAAATGATCATGGAAGAACGAGCACAGCGGAAATTCACCCAGATCGTTTCTGTGGGGGGCGGTGCGAAAAATGCCGAATGGCTGCAAATGCAAGCCGATATTTTTAATGCAGAAATGCTGACTTTGTCTACTGAGCAAGGTCCAGGTATGGGCGCAGCAATGCTGGCAGCAATCGGCAGTGGCATTTATCCAGATGCAGGTGCTTGTGTTAACGCCTTTGTCAAATATGGAAAGGCCATTGCACCGATTCCTGAAAATGTCGCCAAATACCAAGAAATCTATGCGATCTACCGGACCGTCTACCAGCAGACCGCGCCTATCTGCCATGCGTTGGCGCAAATCGAATAGCGTAATGGCCACAGGCAATCTGCTTGATCAAAGCGAGGAATCGTTTTTGGTTCTAAATGATTGGAAACAAGTAAGTTAGTTTATTACACTAAAAAACATAAAATGGAGGCAACAATAATGACTTATTTCCCAGAGATCGAAAAAATCCGCTACGAAGGTCCTAAAACAGACAATATGTTTGCATTTCGCCACTACGATGCCGAAGAAGTTGTTTTAGGCAAGAAAATGAAAGATCATCTACGTTTTGCAATCGCCTATTGGCATACCATGACGCAAGACGGCTCTGATCCTTTCGGCGCACCCGTCAACAAACGGACGTGGATCGGTGACACCGAAATGGAAACAGCGAAAAATCGAGTAGAAGCCTTCTTTGAGATTTGCGAAAAATTAGGGGCAGAGTTCTTCTGTTTCCATGATGTTGACGTGGCACCTGCGGGAGAAACGTTAGAAGAATTTTTCCAAAACTTAGACGAAATCACCGATTTGATCAAAGAAAAAATGGAACAAACGGGAATCAAACTATTATGGAATACAGCAAATATGTTCTCACACCCTCGTTTCAACAACGGCGCTGCTTCCACCAATAATGCGGAAGTTTACGCGTATGCAGCAGCCCAAGTTAAAAAAGGCTTAGATATCTCGAAAAAATTAGGCGGTGAAAACTATGTCTTCTGGGGCGGCCGTGAAGGCTATGAAACCTTGTTGAATACAGACATGAAATTTGAACAAGACAACATCGCCCGTCTATTCAAAATGGCGATCGCTTATGGCGAAAAAATCGGTCATAAACCGCAGTTCTTATTAGAGCCGAAACCAAAAGAACCATCAAAACACCAATATGATTTTGATGCAGCGACAACCATGGCCTTCATTCAGCACTACGGCTTAGAAGGAGATTTCAAATTAAACCTAGAAGCCAATCATGCAACATTAGCTGGCCATACCTTTGAACATGAAATCGCTGTTGCCCGCAGCTATAACGCATTAGGCTCACTGGATGCCAACCAAGGAGATATGCTGTTAGGATGGGATACGGATGAATTCCCAACCAACGTCTTTGACTCGACACTCGCTTTATACGAAGTCTTAGAAAACGGCGGCATCGCACCGGGAGGAATCAACTTCGATTCTAAAGTCCGTCGTTCGTCATTTGAAATGGAAGATCTGCTGTTAGCCCACATCGCTGGTATGGATACGTATGCCCGAGCGTTGAAAGCAGCAGCGAAACTGAAAGAAGACCGCTTCTTAGACGAGTTGAGGGAAAAACGGTACGCCTCGTTCCAAGAAGGCATCGGAGCGAAGATCGTTGCTGATGAGGAAAACTTAGAAACACTGACAGATTACGCATTGGCGCATGATCAAATCGAATTAGAATCCAGCCACATTGAATATGTGAAATCTCGTTTGAATGATTACCTGTTTTAATAAGAAACGACTGTCGTTCTGAGGAGCGACAGTTTTTTCACCTAAAAAATATCTTTTGGCAATTGTTACGAATCAACCAAATTATGATACGATAAAATGTAACCGATTTAACTCGGTTTAGGAATTGAAGGAGGCAACTTGATGTTTCACACAAACTTAGATCCTTTCCCAGAAAACTTCTTATGGGGGGCGGCTTCGGCGGCCTATCAAATTGAAGGTGCGTGGGCAGAAGACGGCAAAGGTCCGTCGATTTGGGATACCTATGCCCAAATTCCCGGCAATACCTTTGAGGAAACCAACGGCAAAGTGGCGATTGATCACTACCATCGATACAAAGAAGATGTTGCTTTGATGAAGCAAATGGGCTTGAAAGCCTATCGCTTCAGCGTGGCGTGGTCGCGAATCTTACCTGATGGCGAAGGCGCGGTCAACGAAGCGGGTGTGGCGTTTTACGAAAAGTTGGTGGACGAAATGCTTCGGCAAGGAGTAGAGCCGATTTTGACGCTGTATCATTGGGACCTTCCCCAGGCTTTGCAAGACAAATACCAAGGATGGGAAGGTCGAGAAACAGCAGAAGCATTTGAACGGTATTGTCGGATCCTTTTTGAACGCCTAGGAAAGAAAGTCACCTATTGGGTCACCATGAATGAACAAAATGTCTTCACTTCTCTTGGGTACCGTTGGGCGGCACATCCACCAGGCTTGAAGGACTTAAAACGGATGTATGCAGCCAATCATATCATCAACCTTGCCAATGCTAAGGCGATCAATTTGTTCCATGAGCTGGTTCCTCAGGGCAAGATTGGTCCAAGTTTTGGCTATGGTCCGATGTATCCGTTTAGCTGTGACCCAGAAGATGTGCTGGCTGCAGAAAATGGCGAAGCCTTCAACAACGCGTGGTTTTTAGATGTCTATTGCAAAGGCGAATACCCGAAATTTGTCTACAAGCAATTAGCCAAAGTCGGTCTGGCTCCTGAAGTCACTCCAGAAGATCAAGCACTATTAAAACAGGCAAAACCTGATTTTTTAGGGATCAATTACTATCACGGTGGGACGGCCCAACAAAACAATTTGCAAAAGCAGTCAGCTGAAAAGAAAGAATTTTCTAAAGTCGATCCGTATTTGATGCAAGCGGCAGCTGGCGAGTTCTCACCAGAAGAAACCATGTTTGCGACGGCGGAAAATCCCCACTTGAAAAAAACAGATTGGGGCTGGGAGATCGATCCCGTTGGTTTCCGTGTAGCCTTGCGGCGCATCCAAGCCAATTATGACTTGCCGATTTTTATTACTGAAAATGGGTTAGGCGCCATCGATCAATTGACAGAAGACAAACAGATCCATGACCCCTACCGCATCACCTATTTGCAGGAACATCTGGTTGAATTGCAAAAGGCCATCACGGATGGGGTTGAGCTGATCGGCTATTGTGCTTGGTCCTTTACAGATCTACTAAGTTGGTTGAATGGATACAAAAAACGCTATGGGTTTGTTTATGTCGATCGCGACAATCAAAGCGAACGTCAGTTGGCCCGCATCCCGAAAGATAGTTTTTATTGGTATCAAGAGGTGATTCGCACCAACGGGGCAAGTTTGACAAGTGAAACATGATGTAACGAAGGAGTAGCTGAAAATGGAGGTTGGAAAATGCGTAAAGTGTTGATCGTTGATGATGAAGCATCGATCCGAAATGGACTGCCTCTGATCATCGATTGGGAACGTCTGGGGTATCAAATCGTCGGGTCGGCGGAAAACGGCGAAGCTGGCTTGGCGATGATCCGTGAATTGAAGCCAGACGTTGTGATCGCTGATATCCGTATGCCGGGAAAAAATGGTCTTGAGATGGTGCAAGCAGCATCGGAGGAAGGTCTTTTGTTTTTTGCCATTATTTTGTCCGGCTACTCAGATTTTGACTATGCCAAGCAAGCGTTGCAACTGGGCGCTGTGACCTATTTGCTGAAACCAGTTGATGAAGAAGAGCTGATCGGTATTTTGACGAAAATCGATCAAAAAGCCAAGACCGATCAGCAGAAAAATCAGAAGAGTCAGTTGATGGAGAAATTGTTTGGCGGGGATCAAACGGGGATCAAAGAGGCACAAGCCATCAAGCTATTGCGACTTCCCGAGGAGGCAGATGCCCAAAAGCTGGTTGAGAAATTGCAGGAGCAAGTGGCGCAAGTCATCACCTTGATCCATCGGCATCATCGGTATTTGGTTTTGTTAAACGAGGAACGCTTTCCCGACGAGGCGATCGATACGTGGTGCCGCAAAAAAATGGCTCATCAAGAAATCTTGATCTCCCGCTGGTTTGCGGCGCAAGATAACTTGAAGCCATTGATGATCGACATCCAGACATTGAGTAAATTGATTTTCTTATTTCCCAATCAAGTCATTTCTCACCATGTTTTGGATACGACCCAAGAAGCAGAAGAACGAAGCGATTTGCGTGAAGAATTAGTAAAAGCGATTTTGGCAAACGATCCGTTGGAACAGCCGTTATTCCGCTATTATCAAACCTTTTATCATTCATTGGCATTGGAAGAAGAGATCAAATGGCAAATCAATGGCGACATCGAATGGCTGCAGCATCAAATCAGTGAAAAAGTAGCCTTAGCGATCGAATGGTCGACAGACGAAGTGCATCAGCAGATTTTTCTCGCCCAAACGTTTCCGATGCTGCAAGAGGTCATCGCCGAAAAACTAGCAGCCTTGCAAGCAACAGTCGCCAGCAGTTTGAACCAAATCGATATCATTGCAGAATTGATCCAATATACAAAAAAGCATTATCAAGAAGATTTGACCTTGAAAAAAATCGGGGAACGTTTCAATTACAATAGTGCCTATCTAGGCAAGAAGTTTCGCAAAGAAACCGGTAAAAATTATTTGGCGTTCTTGGATGAAGTGCGAATGGAAAAGGCGGTGGAAATCTTGCGTCATTCCAATCTAATGGTCTACGAAGTCGCTGAATTGGTAGGCTACAGCAATGTTGATTATTTCTACAAAAAGTTCAAACAATACCATCAGGTTTCACCAAATGAGTTTCGGAAAAATGAATAACCACAAAGATGTCCGTGATTTTCTACGGACATCTATTTTTTAGGGTAACGATGACTAAATTGCTTGGTAGGCTTTCTTTTTTTTCTTTTATATAATTTAGATGAAACTGTAAGCGCTTTTCGAACGGAGGAGGAGAAATGACAGATGTACGCCTGTGCTTTGATGTAGGCGGGACCTATATCAAATTCGGGGTTTTTACCGAGAAGAATCAATGGCTGGACCGAGGCAAAATCAAAACCCCGAGTAATACCCGGGATGAATTTTTTGCTGCCTTAGCTGCCAAAATACAAGAAGTCGAGCAAGCGCATGTCATCGAAGGAATTGGGCTGAGTTTTCCTGGTTTCATTGATTCAGTCAATGGCCGAGCGATCATGGCGGGGGCGTTGGCTCCTTTACACGGCTGTGCTGTCGTACAAGAGCTACAGCAGCGTTTAACCAAGTCCTATCCGATCTGGATCGAAAATGATGCGAAATGTGCTGCTTTAGCAGAACTTTCGACCGGCAATGCTACTGACGTACAAGATTTTGTCATGATTACATTAGGCACCGGTATTGGTGGCGCGCTCGTTCATCAGCGCCAGTTGATTCACGGGAATGGGTTTCGGGCAGGAGAATTCGGGATGATGATCACTGATTTTCAAGCATCTTCTTTTGCGACCCTCCATGATCTAGCTTCAACGAGAGGACTGATTGCTGCCTATCGACGGGCAAAAGCGATTCCTGAATCAGAGGAGATTTTAGGCGAAACCATCATGCAGCAGCGGTCGAGTGATCCTGAAACGCAGGAGATTCTGAAACAGTGGGCACGTTATGTCGCACTTGCGATTTACAACCTAGCTGTCACGATGAATCCCGAAAAAATACTGATCGGCGGCGGCATCAGCCAAAACCCTGATCTATTAGCTATAATCAAACAAGCAATCAATGAGAACCCCCATTGGCCGGATTTCCAAGTGCCGATCGAGACTTGTCGTTACTATAATGATTCTGGTCTGTTAGGGGCGTTGACATTGATCCAACAAGGAGGAAAAAAATGAAATTTTCAGATGGCGGTTGGTTATTTCGTGAAGGATTTGATGTGAAATTTGCGGTGCATGTCTACGATGCCCGTAAAGAAGAAAATAAATTGGTCTTATATCTGCCTTATAGCTATGTCGGGCATAAAGGGGCAACGTTGGATGGCGGATTGTTAACGATGGAAGTCACTACCCCTAGAACCAATATCATTGGGATCACCCTCTACAATTATAAGGGAGTTCAAGCCAAAGCCCCCGATTTTGAATTGATGACAGAAGAAATCACTCCTGATATTTCAGAAGATGAGCAATCGTATGTTTTTCGCTCGGGAGACTTGCAAGTCGTGATTAGCAAAGAGGAAAATGTGACAGCTTCGTTTTATTACAAAGACCAGCTGATTACCCAAAGCAAACCTCGCAGTAAAGCCTTAGTGATTGATCCGCAAGCAAATACCCATATCAGCGAACAGTTGACCCTGGATGTGGGAGAAACGATCTATGGTTTAGGGGAACGCTTTACTAATTTCGTGAAAAATGGCCAAAGTGTTGATATTTGGAATGCCGACGGGGGCACTGGTACGGAGCAAGCTTACAAAAATATTCCGTTTTATGTAAGTAATAAAGGGTATGGCGTCTTCGTCAATTCACCAGACCGGGTGCAATTTGAAGTGGGGAGTGAAAAAGTTTCTCGTGTTCAATTCAGCAATCCAGGACAAACGCTGCAGTACTTTGTGATCGCCGGTGATGAGTTAAAGCAAGTGATCCAGCGCTACACTGATTTGACGGGGAAACCTTCGCTGCCACCTGCGTGGTCCTTTGGGTTGTGGCTAAGTACCTCGTTCTTGACGGATTATGATGAACAAACCGTAACATCTTTTGTAGACGGTATGGCAGAACGTGAGATTCCCCTTGAGGTCTTTCATTTTGACTGCTTATGGATGAAAGAATACGAGTGGTGCAACTTCACGTGGGACGAACGAACTTTCCCAGAACCGGAAAAAATGCTGCAGCGCTTGAAAGCCAAAGGATTGAAAATCTGTGTCTGGATCAATCCTTACATTGGGCAAAAGTCCCCCTTGTTTGACGAAGGGATGGCCAATGGCTACTTTTTGAAACGCGCCAATGGAGATGTCTGGCAATGGGACAAATGGCAAGCAGGTTTGGCGATCGTCGACTTCACCAACCCTGAAGCGGTCGCTTGGTACAATAGCAAGCTGCGTGCCTTATTAGACATGGGTGTGGATTGCTTCAAAACGGATTTTGGGGAACGGATTCCCACCGATGCGGTGTACTATGACGGCTCTGATCCAGAAAAAATGCACAATTATTACGCCTACCTATACAATAAAGTCGTCTTTGACTTGCTGAAAGAAGTCAAGGGAGCAGAAGAAGCCATCGTTTTTGCGCGGGCAGCTTCGGTTGGTTCGCAACGCTTGCCTGTACACTGGGGTGGCGACAGTACCTCAGATTATCCATCGATGGCAGAGTCACTGCGGGCAGGTCTGTCCTTTGGGTTAGGCGGCTTTGGGTATTGGAGCCACGATATCTCAGGGTTTGAAGCTGGCTCAACCCCAGACCTTTACAAGCGCTGGACACAATTTGGTCTGCTGTCTTCCCATAGCCGTTACCATGGCAGCTGGGAATACAAAGTGCCATGGGTTTATGACGACGAAGCCGTGGCGGTAGCCAAAGCCTTCACCAAGTTAAAATTGTCCTTGATGCCTTACTTGCAAGCCCAATCGGTGCTAACCGCCCAAACGGGGATTCCGATGATGCGGGCGATGGTCTTAGAGTTTCCTGAAGACGAGATGACCCATCATTTGGATCGCCAATACATGCTGGGGGAACACCTTTTAGTTGCACCCATTTTTAATGATCAAGGAACGGTCTCCTTTTACGTACCGAAGACGAAGGGGCATTGGATCGACTACTTATCTGGCAAAGCCTACGAGGGCGGACGCTGGTACCAAGAAACCTACGATTATTTCCACTTGCCACTGTTAGTCCGACCAAATCAACTGATTATCGAAGGCCATGAACAAACCAAAGCAGTCTATGACTATGCCCAACAGCCAACGATCCATCTCTTTGATCCGCAAGACAAGACCACTGCCATTATCTATGATCACCACGGTGAGTGGCTTGGCGAGGTGTCTGTCGAAAGAGTCGATCAAGAACTGATCGTCAAGCTGACTGGCATCCAGCAAGCATCCTTGCAGATTCACACGACTGCTGGAAAAACGAGCCATGAGCTGACGGCTGACCAAACCACGATAAAGGAGTTCTAGATGCCCATGCGAACCATCACGAATCCAATTTTGCCTGGATTTCATCCAGATCCCAGTATTTGCCGTGTCGGTGAAGACTTTTATCTGGTGACGAGTACCTTTGAATATTTTCCTGGATTACCAATCTACCACAGTAAAAACTTGGCAGACTGGCAGCTGATTGGCCATGGACTTTCGCGACCTGAGCAGCTGCAGCTATCGACGAAAAACCCCAATGCTTTTGGTCTGTATGCCCCAACCTTGCGTTTTATCAAGGACCGCTTCTACCTCGTTTGCACCAACGTTGGCGCAAACGAAGGAGGAGAAGGCAATTTTCTGATTTGGACGGATGACATCGCTGGTGAATGGTCTGCCCCGATTTGGTTGGACACCCCTGGGATCGACCCGACGATTTTCGCAGATGACGATGGACAGACCTATTACTTAGGCACCCATAAGGAGATCTATCTGCGGACGATCGATTTGGCTTCTGGAGAACTAGGCCCGCGCCAAAACATTTGGACGGGCAGCGGAGCGGCTGATCCAGAAGGCCCCCACTTGTATAAAAAAGACGGCTATTACTACCTGTTGATCTCCGAAGGCGGAACGTCCTATGGGCATATGCTGACCATGGCCCGCAGCCGTTCCTTGACGGGACCCTACGAAGCATGCCCCAACAATCCAGTGATGACCAATCGCAGTACGAATCTGCCGCTGCAAGCCGCAGGGCATGCGGATCTCGTACAAGATACTAAAGGCAACTGGTGGGCAGTCTGTCTAGCAGTACGCCCCATCAGCTATCCTTTGAGGCATTTGTTAGGGCGGGAAACATGCCTACTGCCAGTGGACTGGTCAAACCCATGGCCGGTGTTTGGCGAAAAAGGTCATTTACCAGAAACCATTCAGGTAGACACAGCGGCAGCACCAAAGGAAACACGAAAGGAGAGCAGCAAGCCTGATTACGTGACTTTATTCGAATGGGACCCAACATTGATTGAAGAAGAGCCACATGGCTTCTTGCTGCATCCTAATCAGACGGGTCTGTCTGATCAAGGCAAACTCGCCGCAGTGTTCCAACGACAAACCGCCTTTGAGCAACAATTTCAAGCAACCTTTGATTGTCGGCAACTAACGGAGGGACAAGCGGGATTGACGGTTTTCTTAAATGCCACCCATCACTATGAGGGATACCTGGAAAAAACAGCGACCAGTCAGCAGCTGGTTTTCCGCCGACAAATCGGTTCCTTATGGAAAGTGGAAAAGAAACTGCCTTATGCAGCGGATACGGTCACCTTGCAGCTGAGCGCCGATAAAGAAACCTATCGTTTTTCTGTTCTTGATGAACAAGGACAAGCACAGCCTTTAGGCAGTGGAGAAACAAAATATCTGACCACTGAGGTCGGTGGTGTCTTTACTGGAATCATGGTGGGCTGTTACGCCAGTGCTTCTTCACCACAACAAACCGTTCGTGTGCGGGATTTCTAATCAATCAAAAGCCCCCCTTCGATTTCTGTTTCAGAAATCGAAGGGGGGCTTTACTGTTTTAGCGAGGAGAAAATGAATCTTGGCTTAGATCGTGGATCCGCAAGGTGACTTGTGTGCCGCTGCCCAACACACTCTCGATCGTTAAGCCGTATTCAGGTCCATAAAACATTTTGACCCGATGATTGACATTGGCTAGCCCAATGTTCTTTTTGGCATGGGTGGAGGGCGTCTTGATTTTTTGCTGCAAGTGTTCGAGTTTTTCTGGCGGTATCCCGCTGCCGTTGTCTTGTACCACGATCACCAGATCATGGCCGTCTTTGGTGATCGTCAAACGGACAAATCCTGGATAGGTGATGCCTTCCAAGCCATGGGAGATGGCGTTTTCCACCAATGGTTGAATCAGGAGGGGCAATATTTGGACCTCTTTTTGGTCGATCTCATTGGAGACTGAATAGGAAAAGTTGACTCGATCGCCAAAGCGCATCCGCTGGATCTTGACATATACGTGAACGGCATCTAAGGACTCTTCTAAACTTGTTCGCTTGGTTCCGTGGGCTTCTAGCGTATAGCGCATCGATTTTGCCAGTAACTTGATGGCATAAACGACGTCAGAATTGCCGGAAGTCAGCGCCATCATGCGAATCGTTTCTAACGTATTGAACAAGAAGTGGGGATTGATTTGCCCCGCTAAGATATTAAATTCCATTTGCTGCTGCTGAGTCAATAGCTCTTGCTGTGCCAAACGCGAACGGTAGATCTCTTCTTCTTTTTTCTTGATTCGTTGAATGATCTTATGGAAATCAAGAGATATCTGTGAAATCTCGTCTTCGCCGCTAATATTTTGAAAGAAATCATAATCCTCGATCGAGGCAAAGTAGACTGCCTGCTGCAGTTGAGAGATTCGTTTAGTAAAGAATCGAGCAAACAGAAAGACGATGATGAAAGTAGTGATCAAAATCACCAAAACGATCGTGCTCCAACGGATCAGATTGGCACGTAGATTGCGATAGGCATTGGTATCCGCACTATAAATCGTGATGATATCTTCTTTGTTACTCATGGGTAAGGTGCTTTTGGTCAGCATCACCTTGGTACCATCATTTTTCAAAAAGGCAGCACTCGTTTGCGGCTCAGAAAGAGTCGTAAGCTGTCCCGGTTCACCGACTTGATTGATTTTGTCGCTATAAAAGATGACATCATCATTTAACTGTAATTCCAATTCATAGGATGAATTACGAAGTCGGTTGCTGAGATAATTATAATCGACTTGGATCTCCAAAACGGCAATTTCTTTTGATAAAGGCAAAGGCAACGTTTTATAAAGACTCAAACGATTTGCTTTGTAATCCTCTGGCATCGTCATCAAAAAAGCATCGGGTTGCTTGAGAGCTCTTTGGTACCAGGCGGTCGCTTGAATTGTGTCATCTGCCTGTTGAAAATATTTATAGTTCGGAATGGTTTGATTCGTCGTATAGATAGTTAATTTCGCAATCGAGGTTTGAAGATTTCTGATCTCATCTAGCTGATCATAGCTATTGATGTCCACGATCGCTTCTTGGTCGTCAAGGTAATTGGCAGTTAAAAGCTGACGTAGATGAGTATCGTTTGATAAGGAACTCGCCGTGTTGGTCAGCGTGTTTGTTGTATCAAAAAGAACAGATTTGACACGCTGAGCATTCAACTCTGCCAAGTGTTGGTAATTGCCTGTCAGCTGTTTGGTTGAATCGTAGACCAATAAGAGACCAATAGTCACTGTGGATAAAAAAACAACAGGTAGATAAAGAATGAACAATTGTCGCCGAATGGAAAACTGACTCAGACGACGAAAAAGTGAGAGATGACTGATTCTTTTCATGCTTGTTGATTACGAAAGATAGAAAGCAACAGGAACGAGCTACAATAAATAACAAAAGAAAAACCAAAAATCAACAAGAGGAATTTAAACAACGGAAATAAAACAACAAAACAAAACGCAGCGATAGGAATAAGCGCGAGGGCTAACGAACGGATAGGGTCCGCGATCGGTAACAGAAACGCGTTTTTTAATGTTTGCCTAAAGCTGTTTTCATAACGTCCAATTAACGCGAGGCAATAGACTAACACAATAAACAGATAAATAGCTGTAACTATTAGAACGAAGGCAAAAATACTGGCAAGAATGGTTTTTGAGGAAAACCAAAACAAGCTACTATACAGTAGTGCTACCATAGGCAACCCAAGAAGGAGAAAACTACCGGTTGCTTTCATGAAGTTTGCTCGTAGCGCTCGGACATAGCCCACGATCAATTCACCACGCTCTTCATCCGCATAACGAATCGTCACTTCATAAAGGGCAGCTGTCGCAGCTCCAATCGTAATAATTGGCAAACAGCTAACGATATATAGTAAATTTAACAATGTGAATTGTGAAAAAACGGTGGTTATTTTGTACAGTTGACCATCAGGATTGTACTTCATTTTTATCCCTCCAAAATTGATATATTCCTATAGTACTCGCAAAAAACAAATATTGAAAGCCTTACCATTTAGGTGTCTTTTATCTGAAACCTTGATATATCAGTATTCTTTATAAACAAAAGAAAAATAAAGTCTAAAATGTACGGATTGACCTCTATTTTTAACAGGTGGCAAATAAGATTTCAGGTGCTAGTATTAAAAATGTAAAAGCGGTTACAAAAAAGGGGGAGGAAAATGGAAAGTAAATTAAGCAGTGTCCCAAGAAAAAATAAGCGGGTGACACGAGAAGGGAAGATTTTGTTTTTATGTATCGTTCCCCTCCTGATTCTCGTGTTTTTGTTCTCTTATTTTCCTTTGCACGGATGGATTTATTCACTTTATGATTACAAACCAGCATTAGGTTTAGCGCGCAGCGAGTTTGTAGGCTTCAAATGGTTTCGACTTCTTGTCTCTAGTCCAACACAAGTGGATCAGATCGTACAAGTAATGAAAAACACCTTTGCCATGAGTTTTTTAGGGATCGCCACTTCGATCCTACCAGTAGGCTTCGCCATTTTACTGAACGAAATCAAGTGCAAATGGTTTAAAAACTTGGTCCAAACGCTGACCACACTGCCAAATTTTATCAGTTGGGTTTTGGTGTATACGATCGCCTTTAGCTTGTTTTCTTCAACAGGGCTGGTAAACACGTTGCTGCAAGAATGGGGCTTCGTTACCGATCCAGTCAAATTTTTGGATAGCGGCAATCATACATGGCTGATGATGTGTCTTTGGAATATTTGGAAAGGCTTGGGCTGGGGTGCCATCATGTATCTGGCAGGCATTTCAGGAATTGACCCCGAATTGTATGAATCGGCACGAATCGATGGGGCGAATCGTTTCCATCTGATGCGTCATATCACACTACCTGCCTTGATGCCGACGTTCCTTGTGATGCTGATGCTGTCTATCGCCAACTTGCTGAACAACGGGATGGATCAGTACTTTGTTTTCCAAAATGCATTCAATCGAAATACGATCCAAGTCCTCGATTTGTATGTTTACAATTTGGGGATGGGCGGAAATAGTCTATCTCTGGCTACCGCGATCAGTATGCTAAAAAGTGTCATTTCTGTTGCCTTATTAGCCATCGTCAATATTGCTTCGAAAAAAATTCGGGGGACTTCCATTATTTAGGAGAGGAGGATATCTATGGAACTATCGATTAGTGAAAAGAAAAAGGCGAAAAAAGTACCCAAACGTGAAAACCTGACGTTTAGTATCCTCAATTATACCTTTTTCTTTCTGATTACGTTGATTTGCGCGTATCCTTTTTATTACTTGATTATTAATTCAATCAGTAATAATGAGTTGAGTGCGTTAGGACAAATTCGCTTTTTTCCACAAGAGATCCATTTTGAAAACTACAGTCAAGTGTTACAACTAAAAGGGTTGCCATTAGCCGCAACCGTTTCGGTGGCTAGAACGGTGATCGGAACAGCAGCAACCGTCTTAGCTTCAGCCTTCTTAGGCTTTATGTTTACCCAAGAAAAAATGTGGAAACGAAAATTTTGGTATCGCTTTGTCGTGATTACAATGTATTTCAATGCAGGGCTGATTCCATTATTCATCACCATGAAGACATTAGGTTTAACGAATAATTTTTGGGTCTATATTTTGCCGGCTGTCGTTCAGCCTTTTAACATCATCTTAGTGAAAACCTATATTGAGTCAATCCCCAAATCGTTGCAAGAAGCAGCTGAAATGGATGGAGCTGGCATCATTCAAGTATTCTTTCGGGTAATTTTACCCAACTGTACGCCAATTTTAGCAACAGTTGCGATCTTCTCGGCAGTTGGTCAATGGAATTCTTTCCAAGATACACTGATTTACATTACGGATCAAAGTCTCTACTCCTTGCAATACCTTCTTTATACGTATATCAATCAAGCCAATTCGTTGGCACAAATGGTCAAAAATACATCGGGATCACTTTCCAGCATCGCTTCAGCAGCGACAACGCAGACGCCGACTTCGATTCGCATGACCGTTTCAGTCATTGTTGTTTTACCAATCATGTTCATTTATCCGCTATTCCAGAAATATTTTGTCAAAGGAATTATGTTGGGTGCGGTGAAAGGTTAATAAAAAGAAAGAGGGAAGAAAATGAAAAAAATGTCGAAATATGTAACAACAGGTTTGTTAGGCATGACATTGCTAGGTAGTTTAGCCGGCTGTGGAGGAGCGGCTGAATCTGACACAGACGCTGCTTCTAGCGAAAGTGGTTACGATGAGACGATCACGATCGATGTCTATAATGGGTTAGCCAACTATATGGGGATGCAAGAAGGTTGGTTTGCCAAAATCGTGCGAGATAAATTCAATATGGAATTGAACATCATCGCACCAAACGTTGCTGGAAACGGAGACACTCTTTATCAAACGAGGACGGCAGCAGGTGATTTGGGCGATTTGATCATTGTTGATAATGGCCAACAATACAACGAATTGGTTGAAGCTGGCTTGTTGACCGATGCGAGCGAGTATTATGAAACTATGGAAAATGTTCAGCGCTTTGATGCGGCTGTTCAAAATCTAAACAAAGATGCCGATGGTCTATATGGCTTTCCAACTTCCGTTTCTACATTAAAAGCCACCGATCCTTCAGAAGGATTAGATCCTACATTTGGTGCTTATGTGCGTTGGGATCTTTATGGGGAGCAAGGATATCCAGAAATCGGTACATTGGAAGACCTACTTCCTGTGATTCAAAAAATGCAAGAAGACAATCCAACAACAGATTCTGGGAAAAAAGTTTATGGGTTTTCTCTATTCAGCGATTGGGACGGCAACATGATGAATGCAGGCAAACAGCTGGTCACCTATTATGGGTACGATGAATCAGGATTTGTCTTGGCAAAAGCGGATGGTTCTGATTATCAAAGCATTCTCGATAGTGATTCTGAATATATTCGCGCACTTAAGTTTTATTTCCAAGCCAATCAAATGGGCTTAGTGGATCCAGAATCAACGACGCAAAATTACGATACACTTTTTGCCAAATTCCAAGAAGGACAAGTCTTATTCTCATGGTGGCCTTGGTTAGGTCAAGCGGCCTTTAATACGACCACGAACTTGACTGAAGGAAAAGGCTTTATGTTGGCACCGATCCAAGACCAAAAAATCTTCTCTTATGGTGCGGAAGTATACGGTGGCAAACAATTTATCGGGATCGGTTCTAATGCCGAAGACCCAGAACGAATCGCAGCCTTCATTGACTGGCTCTACTCTTCAGAAGGTGTGTTAGCAAATTCTTCTCAAACAAGCGGTAGTAGTGGCCCTGAAGGCTTAACTTGGGAAATGAAAGATGGCGAGCCTGTCTTAACTGAGTTCGGAAAACAAGCGTTGCTAGATGGCGATGGGGATGTGCCAGAAGAATATGGTGGCGGAAGTTACAAAGATGGTGTATCCGCACTAAACGTCAATACGGTATTACCGATCGATATCAATCCTGATACCGGCTTCCCATATGCTTACACAATGTGGGAAAGCTATCAAAATGAAACAACCGATCCTGTAAAAGAAGATTGGTCAAAAAATATGGGTGGTGCAGAATCGACCATTGGCTATTTAGAGGAGAACGACCAATTGTTAGTTGCCCCTGGTGCCAGCTATGTAGCGCCAGAAGATAGTTCAGAGATCTCTACGTTGCGGAATCAAGCCAAAGCGACGATCATCGAGTACTCTTGGCGAATGGTTTTTGCCAAAGATGAAGCAGAATTTGACCAATTGCTAAAAGAAATGCAAGAAACAGCAGACGGCTTAGGCTATCAAACAGTGCTAGAATTTGACATGAATAATGCGAAAGATCAAAACGAAAAACGGGTAGAAGTAGCAAAAGAATTTGGGGACTAATCAAAAACAAAGAATCATAAAAATGGTTGGTCAACGGTTCCTTGACAAAAGTGAGTAAACAGCGTTTGGTTAAGCAATCACTTAAGAAGATTGATCCAGCACCAGCGGATCAGTCTTCTTTCTTTAAGGAGGAAAACAATGATAGTGGATAAAAAAGATCGTCTGCTTTTTATGGGGGATTCGATCACAGATAGTAATCGAAATTATCAAGCGATACCTGCGGGATGGTCGTCATGGGGGGACGGCTATGTTCATCTGATCAACGCCTATACCACAGCATTACTCCCACAAATGGAATTAATGATCGTTAACCGAGGCATCAGTGGAGATACAGTCGTCGATTTGAAGAAGCGTTGGAAGGATGATGTCTTGGCATTTCAACCAGATTGGGTAACGATCATGATCGGTGTAAATGATGTGTGGCGGCATTTTGATGGCACATTTGCTCAAACGGAACTGGTGGGGATTGAAAGATTTGAATCAGAGTTGCGTGATTTGATCGCTCAGACATTACCGAGTGTCAAGGGAATGATTCTCTTGACCCCATTTATGGTTGAAGCCAACAAAGAAGATCCACTAAGAAAAATGCTTACCAACTACCAACACGTGCTTGCTAAAGTAGCACAAGAGTATGGTATCCTTATAGGAGATACGCAGGAAAAGTTTGATGATTTTTTGCTTTATCAGTCATCCTATGTCTTAAGCAGTGATCGTGTGCATCCGTCGACTGCAGGACATGTGTTGATCGCAAAAACATGGCTGGAAACAGTCGGTATTTTGGAGGAAAGACCATGATCACAGTAGAAACGATCCGCCAAGTCGCGCACCAAGGCCCCTTTTTCCCAAATTGGCAGTCATTGGGCGCTTTTGTTCTACCAGAATGGTTCCCCAAAGCAAAATTCGGGGTCTTCATTCATTGGGGATTGTATAGTGTTCCTGCATTTAATAACGAGTGGTACTCCAGAAATATGTACATCAAAGACCATCCGGAATACGATCACCATATCAACACCTACGGTCCACAAAAAAACTTTGGCTACAAAGACTTTATTCCCATGTTTACTGCAGAAAAATTCGATGCAAATGAGTGGATTCGACTGATCAAACAAGCCGGTGCCAATTATCTTTTTCCCGTTGCAGAACATCACGATGGGTTTCAGATGTACAAAAGCGAGCTGTCTGAATGGAATGCGGCAGTTATGGGACCGAAAAAAGATATTCTTGCGGAATTAAAAGAAGCAGCTGAGGAACAAGGCCTGCATTTTTGCACATCATCTCATCGTGCCGAACATTGGTTTTTTATGGGACACGGTAAGGAATTCGACAGCGACATCAAGGAATCGTTAGAAAAAGGCGACTTTTATTGGCCTGCTATGCCAGAACCTGATAATCAAGATTTGTATAGCGAGCCATATCCATCAAAAGAGTTTTTAGATGATTGGCTACTGCGAACTTGTGAATTAGTCGATAACTATCAACCAGAGCTGCTGTATTTTGATTGGTGGATCCAACACGAAGCCTTCAAGGAGCACCTGCAACTTTTCGCTGCTTACTATTACAATCGTGGGGCTGAATGGGGCAAAAAAGTTGGTATCTGTTACAAACATGATGCCATGATGTTTGGCAGTGGTATTGTGGAGATCGAACGGGGAAAATTTGCCGAACCACAACCTTTTTACTGGCAAACAGATACAGCGATCGCTCGTAATTCATGGTGCTATACCACAACGTTGGATTACAAAACAACGTGTGAGATTTTACAGGATTTGATCGAAGTCGTCAGTAAAAATGGCAATCTTCTTTTGAATATCGGGCCGAAAGGGAATGGTTCGATCCCAGAAAAAGATCAAACGATCTTAAAAGAAATCGGTGCGTGGCTGGATGTAAACGGTGAAGCCATTTATGAAGCGAAACCATGGCGCAAAGCTGGGGAAGGACCCACGACCGTTGTCTCAGGTCAATTTCAAGAGGCACAGGCGACGACATACACAAGCCAGGATTTCCGCTTTACGGTTCAGGGGGATTCGTTGTATGCTATTGGCATGGCAAGTCCTGAGAATGGACACGCAAGGATCCAAGCACTGGCCCAGTCTAAAGATCAAAATTTGCCAGAATTTCACGGCATCATCCAAACCGTGACGATTCTAGGATACGAAGAACATTCTGTTGATTGGCAAGTGACCGATGAAGGCTTGCAACTAACTTTTGAACCAATTGAAACCGACCAACCAATCGTCTATAAAATTACAATGAAATGAGGCGCAATCCGTGATACATGAAAAAAGAACCGCACTTTTACCAGAAAGCCAAGCCAGTTTAACCACGTATGTCATGGAAAATTCTCCTGAAATGGAACCAGATCGTGTTCGACCAGCGGTCATCATCTGTCCTGGCGGCGGCTATGAAATGTTGTCTGATCGCGAAGCGGAACCCATCGCCATCAAAATGATGAGTTTTGGTTTCCAAGCCTTTGTGTTGCATTATAGTATCAAACCGGCTGTCTATCCGTTAGCCTTAAAGGAATTGGCGGCTGCCGTTCGTCTTGTGCGCACCAATCATGAGGTCTGGCACGTTGATCCTGAAAAAATCATTGTTGCCGGTTTTTCAGCTGGTGGTCACTTAGCTGCTAATCTGGGTGTGTCTTGGCAGCAACCTTTTCTAGCAGAGGCTTTACAAGGAGCCAATGAAGAATGGCGACCTAACGGGTTACTGTTGAGTTATCCGGTCTTATCTAGTGGTGAACTTGGACACCAAGATTCCTTCCGTTCATTATTAGCAGATCGCTATGAAACAGAAAAAGCCGCTTTGTCTTTAGAGACTTTAGTCAATGAACAGACACCGCCGACGTTTCTTTGGCATACGTTAGAAGATGGATTAGTCTTGGCGGAAAACAGCCTCCTTTTTGCCGAACAGCTGCGCAAATTTAATATACCTTATGAGCTGCACATTTTCCCTCGCGGTGGTCATGGACTAAGTTTAGGAACACCGGAAACCGCCAACGGCAATCAACACGGGATCGAAGCGTCGGTTGTCCGTTGGCCAGAATTGTTTGCTGATTGGGTGAAGTGGAACCTCTAAGAGGAATGCAAGAAAACAGTATAATCTTTAATCAATCATCTTTGTCGAATTCTCAAATCCGTTTTTTCAGCAGTATAAAAAGGATTTACTGAAAACATAAGATTGAGTGCTTGGTTCATTTACAAAATTAGGAAAGCGAAAGGGGTATTCAGTGAAAGTCAGATTAAAAGACATTGCAAAAGAAGTAGGTGTATCGATCGCAGCCGTTTCTCAAGTGTTAAATGACAAACCGATTCGGATCACAGAAGAAAAAAAACAGCAAATCAAGCGCTTGGCGGCAGAAAACAATTATACGCCGAATGCTGCGGCTAAAAGCCTGGTTTTGAAAAAAACCAATACGATCGGACTGATCATCCCAGATATCAACAATCCTTTTTTTGCCAACTTGGCCAAGGTCTTAGAAGATTTGCTGCGAAAACAGGGGTATCTGCTGATTTTGGTCAACTCAGATGATAAAGTTGACGTTGAGAAGGAATTGATTCAGCTCCTGATTGACCGCAACGTTGATGCGTTGATCATCGCCCTTTCAACCGAATCCTACGCGGATGAGGTACAAACCAAAGAACGATTGAAGAATCTTTCGGTTCCAATCGTTTTGGTTGATAGAGGAATAGATAACTTTGAGGTCGATCAAGTCTTTTATAATAATCGGCATGGGGGATACATTGCTACCAGTGAGCTAATAAAAAAAGGACACAAAAAGATCGGTACGATGATGAACCCTGATAAAAATATCAATTGTGTGTATCGATACCAAGGCTATTTAGATGCGCTGAAGGAATTCAATCTCCAACGAAAAGACAGTTGGCATGTGGTAACAAAGTTCCAATTTGAAGACGCCTATGAAAAAGCAGACATTCTCTTAAAAAACCGAGAAGTAACCGGCATTGTTGCTGGCAACGACTTGATTGCATTGGGAATTATGAAGCGTGCCAAAGAACTAGGAATCAAGGTTCCAGAAGATGTTTCGATCGTAGGATACGACAATCTTGTTTTGAATGATCTTTTAGAAGTATCTTTAACGTCTGTGGAACAAGATGTAAATGATTTAGGTGAAAAAACGGTTCTTGCCTTGATGAATGCAATCAGCGGACAGAAGCCACGTTACGTCCAATTGACACCTAGATTGATAAAAAAGAACAGTGTGACTGAAAGAGTTTCCTAGCGAAACTCTTTTTTCACTATTGACAGCGCTTTAAAACGATGCTATTCTTTGTGTGAACATTAGATAAAACGCTTTATCAGATGTTCGCTTTTTTTAGGAAAATGATAAAACGTTTTATCAAAGGTGAGAGGAGAATACGTATGTCAAAAAAAGAAGTCATTATTGATACGGATCCGGGGATCGATGATGCAGTTGCGTTGGGAATTGCTCTATTTAGTGAAGTCTTGGAGGTCCAGTTGATCACGACAGTGGCCGGAAATGTCGGTATTGAACATGTCACCAATAATTTACTGAAACTGCTTTCCTTTTGGGATTTGTCGATTCCAGCAGCACAAGGTGCATCTCAGCCACTAACGCGAGCAGTCAAAGATGCCAGCGATGTTCATGGGGTCACAGGAATGGCCGGCTATTCATTTCCAGAACCAGATCACTCATTGCTGCTGGAAACTTCAGCTGTGGAAGCGATGTATCAAACGATCAAAAAGAATAAAGAAAAAATCACAATTGTCGCATTAGGTCCTCTAACGAATATTGCTCTTTTGCTTAAGCTTTATCCAGAAGTCAAAGAAAAAATCGATGAGATCGTTTTAATGGGCGGAGCCTTAGGCAGAGGAAACTTTGGTGTATTGTCAGAGTTCAATATTGCGATTGACCCCGAGGCTGCAACGATTGTTTTTGAGAGCGGCTTACCACTTTCTGTAGCACCATTAGATGTGGGCGCCAAAGCGCTTGTTTACCCAGAAGACAGTGCAAAAATCAAAGAAATGAATCAAACCGGAGATATGATGGTTCAATTATTCAAAAAATACCGTGGTGGCAGTTTTGGCACGGGGCTGAAAATGTATGACAGTTGCGCGATCGCTTATCTTTTGTGTCCAGAGATGTTCACTGTTCAAGAGACTTTTGTTGCGATCGAAACACAAGGAGCCTACACAGCAGGTGCGACAATTGTCGATCTCAACAATCGTCTGAAGCAGAAAAACAATTGCCGTGTTTGTGTCGATATCGATGAAGCGCTCTTTAAAGAATGGTTTTTACAGGCAATCAGCAAGTGTAAATAGGAGGGGAAAGAAATGATAGAAGCGATTTTAGTACTCGTTGTTTTGGGGATCGTCGGATATTTTATTATTAAGAGTTATAATCCAGCATTGATTTTGATTATTGGGGCACTTGTCTTGCTTTGTGCATCCGTTGCTTTAGGAAATCCGCTTTACCCAGAAGGCGAAGGGACTGGCTTGGCCTTATTCGATATTTTTTTAAAGCTTAAAGATACGATCATCTCTCAAGTAAGTTCTGCTGGTCTAGTGATCATGATCTTATTCGGATATTCAGGTTATATGAATCTCATTGGTGCCAATCAAAAAGCTGTCAATATCCTGGTTCAGCCAATGACCAAAATCAAGTCTAAGGCATTATTTATTCCGATCGTTTTCTTATTAGGGAATTTGATGTCGTTAGTCGTCCCAAGTGCATCTAGTTTGGCAATAATTTTGATGGCAATCCTTTATCCACTGCTTCAAGGGATTGGTATCTCTTCCTTAACAGCAGCCGGAGTTATCGCAATGACTGCCACGATCATGCCGACGCCATTAGGTGCGGATAATGTGATTGCGGCTCAGACATTGAATTACAACATCTTAACTTATGTTCTGTACCATGCGAAAATTTCCATCCCAACATTGCTGATCATGGCCATTGTTCATTACTTTTGGCAAACGTATTGTGATAAAAAAGAAGGCAAAGATGCCTTTGTAGAACTAAAAGAAATTGAAAGTAAGTCAGAAGAAACGGCTGTTCCTGGATTTTATGCAATTTTACCACTCCTTCCTTTGGTGTTGATCATTATCGTTGGTATAATCGGTATATTCAAAGAAGGTGTAACAATGGATATTTTCGTCCTAACGATGATTTCCTTTTTTGTCGCATTACTGATTGAATGTTTGAGAAAGAAATCTTTCAAAATCGCGCAAGAAAGTGCAGTGGAACTATTCAAAGGAATGGGACAAGGGTTTAGTCAAGTAGTCATGTTGGTTGTGGGTGGATCATTATTTACCACAGCTATCCAAAGCTTAGGAGTGATTGATTCACTAATGAGTGCGGTAGAAAATTCTCAATCTGCTGGCGTGTTAACGGCATTGATATTCAGCGGCGCAACCGCATTGTTCGGTATTTTGAGTGGCGGAGGATTGGCGATGTTTTACGCTGTGATTGAACTGATTCCCGATATTGCCGCTAAAGCGGGTATTGACGGGATTTTAATCGCCTTGCCAATGCAGATGATCGCCAATCTTGGCAGAACGATCTCACCAGTTGCCGCTGTAATTATGATTGTGTCTTCTTCAATCGACGTCAGCCCTGTTCGGTTACTGAAACGAACCAGCGTTCCAACGATCGTTGGGATTATAGCAGTGGTCATTTTGTCGTTGGTATTGCTCCCTTACTAGAGTCATGAATGAACTTCAAAGGGCGTCACGGCAAGAATTAGCAGAGATTTTTCAAATGTTCATCGAAGCAAAGCAGCAGATGAATAGAAGGAAAATCTACCAGTGGACTGATACTTATCCCTCCCTAGAAATCTTAGCGAAGGATATCGAGAAAAAGGAACTGTTGGTGTTGAAGGATGAAAATAAAAACATTGTAAGTGCCGGTGTTTTGTCAGTTGACTCATTGTCAAATTGTAGCAAAAAATATCATGGGATAAGAACGATTCAGCGACTCGTTGCGAGACCATCTCAAGCGGGGCAAGGCTTTGGCCGCCAGTGGATCAGAAGCTGTTTGGAACAACAGTGTGATGAAGGGGAAACACTTCTTTCAATCACAAATCATACCAATCTGCCCATGCAGCGATTATTTGTAAAAACAGGGTTTTTAAAGGTTGGTGAAACGACCATTGAGGGTCGGGAAGCCTTTGGTCCTTTTTATATATTCAAGAGAAATAGGTGATTTTTTGAGTAAGATAACGATTTTAGGTAGTGTGAACATGGATATCGTGATCACGACAACACGAATGCCGAGGATCGGCGAAACGATCATTGGGGAGCAAATTGATTATTTTGTCGGGGGCAAAGGAGCAAATCAAGCAGTGGCAGCTTCTCGTTACGGTGCATCAACAAAATTTTTAGGGAAAATCGGGGAAGATACTTTTGGGGAAAAGGTTCTTCAGCACCTCAGCAGAGAAACTCTCGATTTATCGGCTGTTTCCCGTGAAAAAAATATGTTCACAGGAATTGCGAGTATTTTTAAATTAGCAGAGGATAATTGTATCACTGTCGTCCCCGGTGCGAATGGACTGATCGATGAAGCCTACGTTCAGCAAACAATCAGTGAACTTTCACAAGGGGATATCTTACTTACTCAACTGGAAATTCCTGTGGAAACAATCAAACAAGCATTGATTCTTGCCAAGAAAAAAGGAGTTCTAACGATTTTGAATCCTGCTCCTTACAATGAAATCGTACCGGAACTCCTGCCATATATTGATATTTTGACACCAAATGAAACGGAATTTGCCGCTTTGATCGGTAAAGAGGCCATTTTGGAAGACGAAATTGAGCAGATCATTGCTGATTGGCAAAAAAACTACGCTACGCGAATCGTTGTCACACGAGGAAGCAAAGGGGTAACATTTGTAGAAAAGTCACAAGTTGTGACGATTCCATCGAACAAAGTTTCAGTTGTAGACACTACCGGTGCGGGGGATACCTTTAATGGCATCTTGGCAGCAGCTTTAGGGGAAGGAGCCGATTTTTATGAAGCCGTTTCTATGGCGAATAATGGAGCTAGTCTGTCCGTTCAAAAGCTGGGGGCTCAAACAGGGATGCCACTGAAAAGTGAAATAGCAGAGTTTATGAAGCAGAAAGCGGAGAATTAGAAAAACTTCTGATCAAGTGTGATTCTTGATCAGAAGTTTTTTTGAAGTTAATGTGTTTTGGACACCACTGAGTCTCCTTCAATTAAACGGTACCCTAAATTGATTTTTTCAATTGCTTCAGGATCAGCAATTTTTTGCAACAAAACTTCAACCGCCTTCTGACCAATGGCTGTCTGGTTTTGTTTGATATGGGTAAAAACGAAAGCATTCAGATCAAAAATATTTATTGTTGGGTGATCAAAGCAGACGACGGAGTAGTCTTGGGGCACTCGTTTGCCGATTTTTTCGATCGCACTTTTTGCAAGGAGTGCAATATTATATTCAGTGGTAAAAAGAGCAGTGATTTGGGTGTTTTCTTCTAAAAAACTGACAATCAACTTTACATCGTCTTCAATACTGCGAGAAGAATTTGGAACGACAGAATCGATCATTGATAAAATTTGATTTTGACTGACTGCCCGATTCTCATCGACATGCGCCGCTAAAAAACCATTGACACGTTCGTCAATCGTTGAGACGCTGCTGTCAGAAGTAATCAATCCGAGTTTTTCATGTCCCTTGGCAAATAAATAACTAGTCAGTTCTTTGGCTGCTGAAAAACTGTCGGTTTGAACGCTACATATCGGTAAGTTCGCCATCAAACGATCAATAACCACAATTGGAAAATTCTTCGAAATTAGTTCAAGAATTTTAGGAGAAGTGTATTCTGAGGAAGTAGGCAATAAGACAAGCCCTTGAATTCCCATCTCAACGAGTTCTTGAATCAATCTGTTTTCTGTTTCAGGATCGCCATAACTTATTTTTACAATAAAATGTATTGCTTCTTCATTCGTTTTTAAGATAGAACGAAGAATTTGCGCGCCAAAAAAGTCAGTAAAATTTGTGATGATCAATCCAACGATTAGTTTCTTAGGCGAAATATCTGTTTTTTTGTTATTGACAACAACTGAGCCCTTTCGAGGCTTTCGGAGAATGTAGCCCTCTTCCTTTAGAAGATCAAGGGCTTTTTTTACTGTGATGGTACTTACTTTGTAGGATGTTGATAGTTCTTTTTCTGTCGGTAATGTCTCGTTCAAGGAGACGACTCCTGATTCAATTTGTTGTTTTAATTCTTCATAAATGACTTGGTACAATGGCTTACTCATTTTCACGCCTCCATTTCATTAATAATCGCATTTATCTATATATTAAATATATTATATTGATAAAGCAAGCGGTTTATTCGATTAAATATTTATGAAACCGTTGACATTGCCAAAACTATTATATATAATTCGATTATAAAGTTAATGAATATAATAAATCTTTTTAATGTTATATTGAATAAGGGGGTTGCTTGATGGAAATCGTGAAGAAGAACAAACGCGGGATAAATGAACAGCAAAATATTGCTTATTGGTTTATATTGGTGCCGGTTTTCTTACTTGTTGTGTTTGCAATTGTTCCAATTATTATGGCGCTTTATTACAGTTTTACGGATTACAATATTATAGAGAGTCCCAATTGGGTTGGGTTTAGAAATTTTACTAGAATTTTTCAGGATGAATTTTTCTTTATTTCCTTAAAAAATACAATTGTATATACCTTTCTATATGTTCCGTTAGGATTGATCGTTTCTTTAGGAGCTGCAATGCTCCTCAATCGAAAAATGAAGACTACAAGCTTGTTTCGAACGTTTTTCTATCTTCCGGTTTTATGCTCATCAGTTGCTACCGCAACCATCTGGTATTGGCTATTGAATCCCCAAGTTGGGTTATTAAATCAATTGCTCGGATTGATTGGAATCAATGGCCCCGCTTGGTTATACAGCTCAAACTGGGCGATGACTGCAATCGTAATTATGAGTGTATGGATGAGTTTCGGTGGAAATATGATGATTTTCTTGGCAGGGCTTCAAGGAATCAATCCAGCGTTATATGAAGCAGCGGATATTGAAGGAGCAAATTCATGGCAAAAATTTCTCGGCATTACTTGGCCGCAATTGTCTAAAACTACTTTTTTGGTTAGTACACAGTTGATCATTGGTGCATTTCAAGTTTTTGATCAAGCATACATGCTGACAAAAGGCGGTCCGGGAAATTCCACCATCACGATTGTTTACTATATCTATAATAAAGGGTTTGGTGGTCTGGAGATGGGCTATGCCTCTGCATTGTCATTTCTGCTGTTTATGATTATTTTCGTTTTCTCTTTGATCAACATGCGTCTGACAAATAAAGAAACAAATTAAAGGAGAAAAGTTATGACAAAAATAAAATCTTTTCGAACAGTTTCTTGGTATTTCATGGTGATTATAGTCAGTTTAACAACAGTGCTTCCATTTGTATGGACGATATCAACTTCCTTCAAATCAGATAGTGAGATTCTCAGCGGTTCAATGAATATCATACCAAGTCAGTTTACCTTTGATCACTATCGGGAAGTTTTTAAGACGATGCCGTTTCTGACTTATCTAAAAAATTCGCTGATTTTAGCACTTGGAGGTGTCGCAACGAATCTGTTTTTTGGTTCATTGGCTGGGTATTCTTTTGGACAACTGAGATTCAAAGGAAAAAAAACAATTTTTTTAGTCTTTTTAGCTTCGATGATGGTGCCAGGAATCGTCACGATGATTCCCACATTTATCGTCTTACGGGGATTTCCTTTAGCTGGTGGAAATAATCTTGTCGGCTCCGGCGGGCTGGGTTTGATCAATTCTTATTGGGCGATTTTGCTTCCTGGGGCTGCAGGTGCTTTTTCAATTTTCTTCATGAAGCAATTTTTTGAACAGCTGCCTAGAGAGCTTGGTGAAAGTGCACGGATGGATGGAGCCACTGAGTTCAAAATTTTTTGGAATGTTTATTTTCCTTTAGCCAAGCCTGCCTTAACAACATTAGGTATCATGACTTTTCAAGCAGGATGGAATGCCTTCATGTGGCCAATGATCGTTTTGAATGCTGAAGAAATGAAAACTGTTCAAGTGGGGCTGGCTGCTTTTCAATACAATTATAATACTAATTATGGACCATTGATGGCAGGTACTATTTTAGCAACATTGCCTGTACTCATCCTATTTATTTTTGCACAACGCAACTATGTTCAAGGAATGGCCGATGCTGGAATTAAATAAAAAAGAGGAGGAAATGAAATGAAAAAAGTTTTAAAAGGATTTCTGTTAGCAGGGGCGATCACATTGCTAGGTGCTTGCGGCAGCAGTAATGAGCAGACTGACCAGACAGACGGGGAGAAGCAAACGATTACCTTTTGGGGATCGTGGAGCGGTGATCAAGTTGATCAGCTGAATCAATTGATCAATCAATACAATGATAGCCAGGATAAATATGAGGTTGCTTATAAAGTACAAGACAATGTAGAAGAAAAGCTACTGACTGGTATGGCTGGCGGCGAGATTCCAGATGTCATTTTATGGGATCGGGTGAATACGGCAATGTACGCTCAGAAAAATGCACTGTTGGATTTAGATGATTTAATTGCGGAAGACAATATCGATATGACTTCTTTTTATGAAGAGACAGTGAAAGAGATGCAATATGAAGAGAAACAATACGGGATTCCGCTTTTAGTAGATAATCGCTCGCTTTTTTATAATAAAACTTTATTAGACGAAGCGGGCGTCGAACCGCCAACAACCTGGGATGAATTGTTAGATGTCGCAGAAAAAACGACAAAATGGGACGGAAATACACTTGTCCAGGCTGGTTTTTCATTAGATGATGTCGGTTTGTTCAATATGTGGCTTCAACAAGCAGGCGGCAGTATGTTGAATACCGATAATACTGCAACAGCGTTTAACTCTGAAGCAGGTATGGAAGTTTTGGACTTTTGGGATAAGCTGATGAATGAAGCAAAAGTTTATCAACAAGGGTTTAACGACGGGTCTGATGCCTTTGCCGCAGGAAAAGTAGCTTTGGCATATAATGGTCCTTGGGCATTGGCTGACTATGATAAAGTAGATGGATTGGAATACGGTATCGTACCGCCGATGACAGGGCCAAATGGTGATAAAGGCGCATTGACAGGAGGATTCGGATTAGTGATTCCGAAAACTGCTAAAAATCAAGACGCTGCATGGGACTTTATTAAATGGTGGACTACAAATCCAGATGTCGGTGTTGAATTTGCTAAAATCTCAACGTGGTTGCCAGCAAATATCGAGGCAGCGCAAGATCCTTACTTTACGGAAAATGAAAAATATAAAGCTTTTGTGGAAACGATGGATTTTGCTAAAATCCGTCCAACTGTGACTGGTTACTCTGATGTTGAGAGACTCGCATTGATTCCACAATTAGAAAATGTATTTTCTGGAAAAATCAATGCACAAAAAGCCCTTGAAAATGCCCAACAGCAAGGTGATAAAATTTTGAAAGAAGGATCAGGAGAATGACCGATTTTAATAACTATGCGGAGCTTGCTCAGGAAAGTATTGACTATTTCTACAAAGCAGAAACACCAGAGCAATTTGTAAACAATGTGTATCCATTAAGAAATGTGGAAGAAAACACTGTTTTCAACTATTGGTGGATTGCTCATTTAGTCGATGTCCGCATTGATGCTTATTTGAGAACAAAGAAAGAACAGTACTTGCAAGCTGCGGAAGAGACTTATCGCTATAATAAACAGCGAAATCAGGGAACACTGCTTCATGAATACTACGACGACATGCTTTGGAACGCTTTAGCCGGCCTACGCTTGTATGAATTGACTCAAAAACAGGAATATTTAGAAGATGCGCGGGAAGTCTGTCTCGATATTTTTGATACAGCCTGGAATGATCACATGAATGGCGGTTTTGCGTGGAAAAGAACACAGCTTGATTATAAAAATACTCCGGTAAACGCACCGATTATGATTTTAGCCCTAAGACTGTATCAAATAGAAGCAGATGAACGCTATTTGAACACTAGTCATGAGACGCTCAAGTGGATGAGAGAGCACTTAGTGAATCCTGAAACAAAATTTGTAGAAGATGGTATCAATCGAAATGGTGATGGAAAAGTCGATGTTCAATGGCAATTTACCTATAATCAAGGAGTGTATATTGGCGCTTTGATCGAGTTTTTTCATGTAACGAAGGATCCCACTTATTTAGAAGAAGCACTGCGTTGTGCAAAAACGTCCATTGAAACAATTGGGGCAAGTGGTGTGTTCGATGACCAAGGAGATGGAGGAGATATCGGATTATTTAAGGGAATCGAATACCGATACTTAAAATTATTGTTTGAAAAAGCACAACAATTTGGATTGGATGCTTCCTTCATTAAATACTTTGTTATTTCCAGCTGTGAACTGCTCTTACAGCATAGTACAAAGGAACATCATTTGCTGACTTACCGAGATTGGCTTGTGGAGGAATTGCCTGAAAGTGTTTATTTATCAGATCAATTGTCGGGAGTCATGGCATTGGAAGCAGCCGCGGCAATAGAAAAATTTTAGAAAAACTGGGAAACCAGTTTTTCTTTTCAAGAGGTGGAAAGAATGCCCTATCAAAAAGTACCAACTGTTGTGAAAGAATTTATGGAAGAAATCACCGAGCTATGCGGAGTAGAGCACTCCAAGTGGGCAGAAAGTTTTCAGGCAGCGTTTGCCAATACCGTCCTTACGACAGTAAAAAAGCAGAGTGATGGCAGTACCTTTGTGTTGACTGGAGATATACCCGCGATGTGGCTGCGGGATTCAACAGCACAAGTCCGTCCTTATCTTTACCTTGCAAAAAAAGACCAGGGGTTGGCTGATATGATTGCGGGTCTAGTAAAAAAACAATTTACGTTTATCGCTATTGATCCTTATGCCAATGCTTTTAATGAAACGGAAAACTTTGCCGGGCATCAAGAGGATGATACGAGGATGAATGGCTGGATCTGGGAACGAAAATACGAGGTTGATTCTCTGTGCTATCCTGTGCAATTGGCGTATTTACTTTATAAAAATACGGGACGTACCGATCATTTTGATGCTGCCTTTGTCAAAGGAGCGAAGATGATCATCGATGTATTTCGCATTGAACAAGATCATGAGCAATCTACCTATCGTTTTACACGTGACACTGTGAGACAAGAAGATACACTGACAAATGGGGGCAAAGGAACGCCAGTTGCTAAGACGGGAATGACTTGGTCGGGATTTAGACCTAGTGATGATGCATGCCGGTATGGTTATTTGATTCCTTCCAATATGTTTGCTGTTGTGATTCTTGATTACTTGAAGTTCATTTTTACCACTATTTTAGAAGAACCTGAAATCGTAGATTCTGCTTCAACTCTGCGTGAGGAGATCCAAGCAGGGATTGACAAATACGCCTACACGACAAATAAAAAAGGAGAGACAGTTTACGCTTATGAAGTAGACGGATTTGGCAATGCAGTGATTATGGATGACAGCAATGTACCAAATTTGATTTCAGCACCTTATCTGGGGTACTGCTCAATGGAAGATCCAATCTATTTAGCAACTAGAAGAACACTCCTTAGTCGAGAAAATCCTTATTTTTATCAAGGAAAGTATGCAAGCGGCATTGGTTCATCTCATACACCTGAGAACTTCGTATGGCCGATCGCAATGGCTATGACGGGATTAACATCGAAAGACAAAACAGAAAAAGCCAGTATCCTTGATCAATTAACGGCTATTGACGCTGGTACAAAGTTGATGCATGAAGGAATCAATGTTGATGATCCAAGTGATTACACCCGAGAATGGTTTTCTTGGGCAAATATGATGTATTGTGAATTAGTAATGGACTATTTTGATTTTAAGGTGGAAAAATAAATGAGTTTTGGAATCCATTTAGGTCATACACAAGTCAATTGTAGTCTTGCTGGATAACTAGAAAATAATTGTTTCAAAAGAGCAAAGATAATCGATCCATAAAAATCAACAAAGAAAATTGTTTGCTTTTTTAATCACTATTCATTGGTCACTCTAAGAGTGCACAGTTTTATACCCGTTAGTGCGAATAAAGCGGCTGATGATTAGGAGCATATTTTATCATTACCAAAACCAGGTGGACACAATATTGATTTTGGCGGACTTTAATGCGATTTTATATGCTTCCTGTTTTTTGAACAGCAGATATGAATACTGGAATGTGTGGGGAAATGAAAGAAGACGCTGAAAAAAAAGCGATGCAAATATTTACCTATATCGCTACCGAAAAGATAACTATGAGGTATCATAAAGACTACTTGGCGGACTTTCTGCTGGACCGACTATTGAAGTATGCACAGAAGAAAAGGGGAAGTTTCTTTTGGAAAACAACTCGGTCTGGCAGTTTATGACTCACTATATTGCACAGGCATTGATCATTTAAACACATTTGGTTACACTAAATCGTATCAGTTTAGAGAGAAAGGTAATGAATCCTAAACATCTGATCACAAAGTATCGTGCATAGTCTCATAGGTAATTTGGAGAGGACATGTAGATGGTGAGAATTAAAGAATGATCGTCTTTTCGTATTTTTTTAACGCAAGAGGTTTGAAAGACTATGTACAACTACGGCTATTCCTGAAAAAAGGCATCTGCGCCTCTAAAAAGAAGCGCAGATGCCTTTTATATAGGTAAGATTTATGCGGTGAAAACAACCGTTCCTCGATAAAAGCTTTTGCTGACGAAGCCTTTGCGGGCAACGAATTCTGCCGTACAAGCAGCTGGTGTCAGTAAGAAATCAGCTGAGTCACCAACCTTAGGCCATTGCTGCGCACCGTTTTTATCCAATGGCACTTTGCCATCCGTGACTAAACCTAATGCTTGCGTCAAGTCTTCCTGACTTTTGACGGCAAATATCTCTAAATAGCGGGCCAGTTTTTCTTGTAAAGAACCATCTCCTAGAGAAGACCAGGAATCATAGACGTTGTCGCAACCAATATGAACAGCAACGCCATAGCTTTGCAATTCCTTAAGCGGTGGAATCGTGCCAGGGCTGATGGGAATACTTGAAATGATATGGATCTCTAAGTCTGCTAAGGCTTGAAAGACTTCTTTGCGTTCTGTGCCTTCAAAGTCATTTAGACCAAAGGCGTGACTGATCGCCACTTTTCCTTGCATATTGAATTCCTTCGTCAAACGAATCATTTCTTTGACGGTCGCTCTGCCAGCTTCTTGCCGATCATGAAGATGGAGGTCAATCCCGACATGTCCTTTTTGAGCAAGTTCAAAAGTTGTCCGTAAGGAAGCCTGGTAATCTTGATCGAGTGTATAAGGATCAACACCGCCAATAAAAGATGCTTTGCCCGTTGCTAAGGCTTCTTCAATCAAATAAGCAGCATTTGAGCGCAATAAGCCATGTTGTGGGAATAAGACCAACTCCGAGCCAAAAGGTTGTTCGGCAACTAATTCGGTAATTGCATCAAAATAACGCAGCTGAGTCATTGGTTCAATATCAATATGTGAGCGGAACATCACCGCACCATGAGGCAGTTCTAAATCAATCAGCGCTTGTCCACGTTCTTTGATCGATAGTGGTAAGGCATCTAATTGGGGAATCTCAGTTTCAAATCGTTCTACCAAGCTAGCTGCCGGCGTTACTGGACGCCAAGGAGTACCTAATTTACTTTTGTCCAAATGACAATGTTTTTCGATTAATCCTGGCAACAATAACTGATTTTCCCCATCAATGATCGTCGCTTCGCTTGATGCCTGCCATTCGGTCATCGGCACGATTTCCGCTATTTTTCCATCATTGATCCCGATTGCTGTATTTTCTGTTTTGGTTCCATAAGACCAATCGCCTTCTTTTAAATAACTCGTCTCAAGTTGTACATTTGTAAGCCATAAATCCAAGAAATCGCCTTCTTTCGTGTTTGCTTCATGGTATCATACATTCGCTGCTCGGCTCTAAAGAGATGCTTGTGGCAAAAGGACGAAGTGCTGAGCCTTGCAATCAATGGCTAGAAGTGTAGGATAGAAACTAAGTGAAGATAACGAGGAATAAACCAAAAGACTTGGAGGATAAAGGATGAAGAAAAACGACTTTCTATTGACAGCTGATGAGCTGTCCCATCAGAAAATGGAGTATCTAGAAACATTGTTCGCTTTAGGAAATGGGCAAATCGGCGTCCGTGCAGGGCATCCTTTGAAGGTCAATCAACTGTATCCAGGAAATCCTGGGGCGTTTGTCAACGGCTTTTTTGACAGCGAGCCGATTCAGTATGGCGAATGGGCTTATGGGTATGCAAAAGAACATCAAACGATTTGCAAACTGCCCAACTTGCGTGGAGTTATCTTGAAAATCGGCGAGGAGGATTCTTCGGTTGAGGAATGGCAAGTCGAACGAACCCAAATGAGTCTTAAATTAGCTGATGGGGTTCTAACGGAAAGTTATCGGATCACTACTCCGACTGGAAAGTCTTTTGAGTTGGGGTTAACTTCGTTTGCGTCAATGACGCGCAGTGAACTCTATGTTTGTCGCTATGAAGTGATAACAGCCGATTTTTCAGAACCGATCGAACTCTCCCACACATTAAATCAGCAATTCTCTGTCAATAAAATAGATGATCCTCGAGTTGCCAGTAAGAATCATCAATTGGAAAAAGAACAAATGGGCGCATACCAAGTATGGACAGCACCAAATAGTCAAAAGAAAATCGCTATTCAGCTACATCAAGAAAAGCAGCATTTGACTGTTGGAGAACCGTCAACTTCGATTTTTCAGGTCAAATTGTTGCAAAGGATTGGTGAGACACCATTTCAGCAGAGCGTCGACAAGTTTTCTGTCCTATTAAAAGAACAAGCGGATTACTATCAATCTTTCTGGCAAGCCAGCGATATTCAAATTGTGGGTGATGACTATTTGCAAAAAGGGATTCGATTCAATTTGTTTCATTTGAATCAAGGTGCTGGGCGTGATGGGAAAACGAATTTTGCCGCAAAAGGGCTGACGGGTGAAGGATATGAAGGACATTATTTTTGGGATACAGAAATGTATCTGCTGCCGTTCTTCATTTATACGAACCCCGAGATAGCCAAAAGCTTGCTTTCCTATCGTGCAAGTATTTTGCCGCAAGCCAAAAAACGAGCACAAGAATTGAATCAAGCAGGGGCCTTGTTTGCTTGGCGCACGATTGACGGTAATGAAACGAGTGCCTATTATCCAGCAGGTACAGCACAGCTGCATATCAATGCCGATATCGTGTATGGCTTTCAATTATATGAACGTATCACGGGTGATCAAACCTTTATTGAAGAAATTGGTCAAGAAGCCGTTTTTGAAACAGCGAAATTCTGGTTTCATTATGGCACGTTTGCTATAAAAGAAGGACAAGAGCGATTTTGTATTCATGGAGTGACAGGACCAGACGAATACAGCGCTTTGGTAAACAACAATTTTTATACAAACAAAATGGTACAAAATAACTTACGCTATGCGGTCGAACTGGCAAAACGCTACAATGTCTATCAAGAAATGATTGCTGATTGGGAAAAAGCGGCTGACTTGATGTACTTCGGCTATGACGAAGAGCGGCAGTTAACGAAACAAGATGATTCGTTCTTAGATCAAGCGCTGTGGCCATTTGAGGAAACACCATCTGAGAATTATCCGCTTCTGCTTCATTATCATCCAATGGTTATTTATAAGTATCAAGTATGCAAGCAAGCAGATACGGTTTTAGCAGAGATGCTGTTTACCCATGAATTTTCAGCAGATCAATTAACAAGAGACTATGACTATTACGAGCAGGTGACGACCCATGACTCCTCGTTGTCTCGTTCCATCTTTAGTGTGATGGCTAGCCGAATCGGCGACACTGAAAAAGCGTATCGCTACTTCATGGATACTGCACTGATGGATCTCAACGATTTGCAAAAGAATGTTGTAGATGGTGTTCATGCAGCCAATATGGGTGGTAGCTGGTTGAGTTTGATTTATGGTTTTGCTGGTCTGACCTATGATCGGGGACTTCATCTGGCGAATCATTTGCCGCAGAAAATCGAATCATTGACGTTTACGATCACTTATCAGCAAGAAGCAATCAAAGTGAAGCTTCAAGGAGGAGAAATCGAATGCTGGCTGCTGCCTGACAGCAAGCTGCACATTGTCAAAGAGAAGCATGGACTTTGGATCCAGTAATACACCTCGACTATCGCTGTTTAGTTATAAGAAGCTTGTTCCATTAAATAGAACCAGTCCCGTCGCAAGGATTTTCGCTTGCGGCGTTTTTTTTTTGACTTATTTCATAAAACTTCTTGTAGAAATTTCCCCTAATGAAAGGGAAGATATACCTATGGAGGTTGCTTGGGTTTGACTCTAAACTAGTAAGCGAGGGAGAGAGAGATGGAAAAATTAAGCCTATTGTTGTTAAGAACACTTTCGGAGCATGACGGTTTTATGACGAGTAAAGCGGCTGCTACCGAGTTGGGTGTTAGCAGGAAAACCGTTCGCCGTTATGCAGAAGAAATCAACCAGCATCAAGAACGATACGGTTGTATGATTCAAGCGAAAAAAGGGAGTGGGTTGTATTTACAAATAACGAACGAAGAAGCTTTTCAGCGAAGGAAAGAACAAGCGGCCCACAATGACGACTTTGTTTCTAGAATTATTGAATTCTTTATTCAAGAAGAAACGTATATTAAATCCGAAATGCTTTGCGAACGCTTATTCATTTCTCAAAGCAAGCTATCTCAAGAATTGAAAAAGCTGCGACGGATACTAAGCCATTACCAGCTCTCCATTCAAACGAAGCCGTATTACGGAATGAAACTTAGCGGCAGCGAATTTGACTTGAGACGGTTTATGGCTAGTAATTATTTGCAAAGAACCCATATCAAGCAGTTAGAAGAGGGCACAATCAGCGAAGATACACCGTCGCTTCTTCACCAGCAGATAAAAGCGATCGTTTCGTCGGAGTTTTCGCAAAAAGCCTACCCCATGTCGGAGGCTATTTTGAACAATCTGGTAAATCATTTAGCGATCGCTGTCTTACGCATGCAAAGCGGCCGCTACTTAGATCGAAACCTACCGATCAGCGGCAGGACCAATGATGAACAGACATTACTAGGAGAGCGAATCATCGCCAGAATTGAAAAAGAGTGTGCTGTACATTTTACCGAATACGAGCGAAATTATGTTTTAGGGCAAATCGTTGGCAAACGAGTAGTCCCTAGAAATGAAAAGATGACTGTTTCTGATGAAGCAGCAGAATTGGTCAGCAAAATTTTAAAAGCGATCAAGGAAAGCCGCCAAATCGATTTCAGTAAAGACTTGGATCTGCAAACGATGTTGATGTTGCACTTTGCTCCGCTGATCGATCGGATCGAATTGGGGATCGAGCTGAAAAATCCTTTGTTGAATGAGGTGAAGGTACACTGTAATGTCGCTTATGATTTAGCCATTATTGCCGGTCAAGTCATTGCAAAGCAATTTGAAAAGACCATCAGTGATCATGAACTCAGCTATTTGGCGATGCACTTTGATGTGGCTTTAAATAAGAAAGATTCGCAAACACAGCGCAAGTATATTTTAGTGGTCAATGACCTCGGCCGAGCGGCCAATACCTTCCTTAAAGAGAAATTTGAGTTTTATTTTCGCAATTATATCAAGAAAGTCACGGTATGCAATCAATATGAATTTTTGCAAATGATCGAAGAGCAGGAGTTCGATTTTATCTTTTCTTCGATTCCACTTCCTTACGAAGGAACGATTCCTGTTATGAATGTTGATTATTTTATGCAACCGGATATGATCAAAAAGATCGAAGCCGCATTGGCCGCTGTCTTCACAGAAGAAGTGCTTTTGAACTACTTTAAGGAATCGTTATTCATCTGTGAACAAGAATTTGAAACAAAAGAAGCGGTGTTGCATTTTTTATGCCAACAAATCAAAGAACAGTATTCAATGCCTGAGAATTTTGAAACCTTAGTTTTTGAACGAGAAGCCTTTTTTGGAACCGATTTCTTGCCGTCAGTCGCTTTCCCTCATCCCAATGCACTGATTGGTTCAGAAACGGTGATTGCCGTTGCAAACTTGAAAAAGCCAGTGTTCTGGTACAAACAGACGGTTCGTCTCGTTTTCTTATTAGTGATTGCGGAACAAGATCATTTAAAAGTGAAACCGCTGAATGATCATTTGATCAAACAATGTTCTTCGTTGGATAAAGTAAACAAACTAGCTGCGACAACGGACTTTATGACGTTCATTAATTATTTAAAGGAGTAGTATATGACAAATGAAAAAGTAACCTTAGAAGGTGCGTATAATTTTCGCGATTTTGGCGGCTATCGGACCAAAGAGGGCAAATACGTAGTGACTGGAAAACTATACCGCTCAGACGAATTGAGCAAATTGACAGAAGCCGATCAGAAAAAATTAGCAGCTCTGGGAATTGAGAAAATTATTGACTACCGCAATGCCCAAGAAAGAGCAGACAATGAAGACAAACCCATTGGGAATGCTCAGATCCTTTATTTGACGCCAATTGCTGATATTGCTGCTTTAGCTTCTTCAGAAGAAGGGGAGCCAATGGCACTTTCTGCAGAAAAAATCACCGCCGAAGTTGCAAAAGAATTGATGATTCGGCAAAATTATGAATTTGTTGAAAACAGTCAATGCAAGACCGTTTTTAAAGAAGTATTGGACATTCATTTGGAAGCTGAAGGTGCAGTGGTTCAGCACTGCCGTGGTGGCAAAGACCGCACCGGGTATGGGGTTGCCCTGATTCAGTTACTGTTGGGTGTCAGTTATGAAGAGGTCATGGAAGATTACCTGCTGACCAACGAGTACAAAAGGGAGAAAAATACCAAGAGTCTCAAGCTGATACAAGAAGAAACGAACAACCCCGATTTTGTGGCAGCAATGCGATACTTCAAAGAAGCTGATCGGTGTTTTTTACAAACCGCTTTGGATTTGATTGAGGCTCATGGGGGGATTGAAACGTATGTAAAAGAAGAACTGGGTTTTTCACAGCAGAAAATCCAGCTGCTTAAAGATAAATACTTGCGGGATTAAGTGAAGGAGGACCTTATGAATACACTGAAAGATAAAATACTAGCTGCAGCCGTTCAAGTACAAAACAATATTTATATGAAAGCCATTGCCAATGCAATGATGGGCTTAATGCCCGTCATGATGATCAGTTCCATTGCTTCCTTGATCAATGCGATCGACATTGGGGCAACGCAACAGATAATGGAACAAATTGGTTTGAAAGCATTATTAACCCAAGTCAACGCGATGACAATCGATGTCGTTTCCGTTTATGTCGCCTTTCTAGTCGGCTATAAATTAGCCGAGCATTTAAATGCGGATCAACTAAATGCCGGTATCATGAGTTTGGTATCATTTTTGATCTTGAGTCCGATTTCGACTTTAGAAGAAACCCGTACGATGGAGTTGTCGACCCTTGGCTCCGGTGGGATGTTTGTCGCCATGTTTGGCGGATTGTTGGGTGCCAGAATTTACATTTTATGTGTACAGAAGAATTTGATGATCAAAATGCCGGATTCGGTACCGCCGATCGTCAACAAATCCTTTGCAGCGATCGTGCCAGCAATTATTGTTTCAGCCATTATGGGCATCATTTATGTGGGCATGGCGGCAACTCCTTACGGCACGCTGACAGATATGATCTATACTTGGGTACAAGCTCCATTGACCTTGCTAGGAGCGAATATTTTTGCTTGTATGATCATTGTGGCGTTTATCGAATTTCTTTGGTTCTTTGGCATTCACGGAGTGTTGGCTGTTTATCCGATCTTGATGTTGGTCTTTTACCAACCAGGGCTTGATAATCTGGCGGCGTACAGTGCCGGCCAAGCATTACCACATTTGTTTACGATTGGGTTTATTTTGAACAATCGCGGGGCTCGTTCATTTGCAGTCGCTTTACTGGCTATTTTTGGTTGCAAATCAGAGCAGCTAAAAGCTGTTGGTAAAATTGGTTTGATCCCTTCCATGTTTGGTATTTCTGAGCCAATCAAATTTGGGATTCCTCAGGTGATGAATATCAGAATGCTGCTTCCCTTGATGTTAACACCGGCTGTTTCCGTGTTGTCAGCATATCTCTTAACAATTGTCGGCTTTTTGCCTTATCACAATGGAGTCAATATCCCAACTGGATTTCCGATTATTTTCGGTGGCTTCTTAGTGAATGGCTGGCAAGGGATCATTGCACAATTGATTCAATTTATCTTATGTGTCATCATCTACATCCCTTTTATGCGTCTGCAAGACAAAGCAGCACTCGCTGAAGAAAAGAATCTGCAAACCCAAGCGGCAGTCGTTGAGTAACAAATAACGAGAAAATGGAGGAACAATGATGAAAAAAATAGTATTAGTTTGCGCTGGCGGCATGTCTACTGGCGTCTTAGTAAATAATATGAAAAAAGCAGCGCAAGAAAAAGGAGAAACGGTGGCGATCGATGCGTTCTCTATTGAATCGGTCACGACTGCAGCAAAAGATGCTGATTGCGTACTGTTAGGACCGCAAGTTTCATACCGATTAAATGAAGTCCAAGGTTTAGTTGCTTGTCCAGCAGCCAGTATCGACATGCGCACCTATGGCATGATGGATGGAAAAAAAGCATTGGAACAAGCACTTGAACTAATAGGAGAGTAGAATGGAAGAAAAAGAACAAATTTGTTTTCAGATTATCTCGCAAGCGGGTATGGCAAGAAGTTGCTTTTTTGAAAGTATTCAAAAAGGAAGAGAAGCCCAGAATCTGGCTGCACTGCAAGCAATCGAAAAAGGAAAAGAACACTATCATGAAGCCCATTTGGCACATCGGAAGTTAGTTCAACAAGAAGCACAAGGGGACAAAGTTTGGATGTCCTTACTACTAAGTCATGCGGAAGATCTTTTGATGAGCGCAGACATCATGAGTGAGCTTGCAAAAGAGTTTCAAGGGTTGTATGAAGAAATTCAGGCAATTAAGCAAACAATTCAGTCTACTGGCTCCTAACCGAAAATCGCAATAAGAAAAAGAAACGAAGTGTCAGTCTTTTGACAACACACTTGGTTTCTTTTTGCTTAAATTTGGCACGCAAGTTGACAGGATTGCTTGAAAGTGTAGGATAGAAGAAAGATGGAACTTTAAATCAAGGCAAGGAGTCGGACGATGAAAGCTTTAAAATCCCATACCGCACTTTTGATCATTAGCAATACGATCACGATCATCCCGTATCTTTATTTCTTATCTTTGAGCAAAGAGCAGTCGCTAAGTGCAGCATTAGCCTTTGCGCTCTTTTATACCTTTCGCATGACAGGGGTCTTTTTCTTACAGACGCTAACGGCGCTTTTCGCACCATCGCTCTTAGCAGCCAGTGTCTTGATCGGCGGCGCCGGCGCATTGGTAGGTATCTTGAGCACTTGGTGGAGCGCTGCACTCTTGCCAGCTGCTGGTTTGTTGGGGATCAGTGCTTCTTGGTTGCCGCCAGCTGACCTGATGGTACGCCAAAAAGCCAAGCTCACTGAACAGCCGCTGAAAAATGATTGGAAGGAGGCGCTGTTCTTTCTTTTCGTTTTATTGTTTGCCTTACGGTTGCCTGATGACCTTCAAGGCATTGGTCTATTTGGCAGTTATCTTGAACTCTTTGTGCTGGCGGCTAAGAGTAGTCAAACCTTCAAAAACCTACCGAAAAGACCGCTGATGCAGCGCAACCAGTTATTCAACAAGCAATTTTTGTTGTATTTCTTTTTCTTTCTCTTACTGTTTGGCTTGCGAGCAGCCAGGCTGATCAAGTCGAATGCCCTCTTTGAGTGGGCGATCACTGGTTTCTTGTTTCTCTTTGCTTTGCTGCTGATCACTTTAACGAAACGCAGTAAGTCGTGGAGACAGCCGCTTCACTTGAACACCCTCACCTTTATTCGGGGAGTGATCGGTAACTTTCTTTTTCTTTTCGGCTCGGTCTATGTTACCGGTCGATTTGGGGCACAAGCGCTCAGTACTCATGTTTACTTGCCGTATGCACTGGGCCTTTTTGGCGCAATGTTTCTCGGAGGAAAACTCGCACGCTTGCTAGAAAAACAGTTAGTACCGGCGTATTTGCTTGGATTGATGGTTGGTGTTCTTCTATTTAGCAGCGATTTTTTGATCCCAATAAGTTTATTTGTCATTAGTTTCTTTAATGCGGGATTGAATCAATGGCTCACGAAACAGTATTTGGCGGCAAAACCGGAAGCAATTGAACAGCAGAGCTTAGCCAAGTATGCCACACAAAACAAAGGGAGTCTGGTACATCAATTTCTTTTGATGACACTCCTATTTGTTATTCTTCGTTTTGAACATCAGCCGCTAGCTTTCTTGTTTCAGCTATCAGGAACGACAGCAACGAATCAAACCTCAAGAATCCAAAGCTTTTTAGAGCCAGCAAAATGGGGCTCGATTGCAGGAGTACTCTGTTTGCTAGTAGGTGGACTGGTGGTATTTCGCCGACAATCAAAGAAAACAAAAGAATAAGCGTCTTTAGCAGTCACTATCTTGATTCAAGACAGTGGCTGCTTTTTTTGAAATCGCATAAAAACCGAACATTTATCGTTTTATCTTCCTTTATGATAGTGAATTTTATTGCACTATTTTCGAATAGCGTTAAAATAAGAACATCGTGTTAGTGAAAAAGGAACATTAAATGAACAGCTTTTTCCTGACAATGTCTTAGAGAACGGGGGAAATCAACCAAATGGCAACCATTCGCTATTTTAAAGGAGATGTTTTCCATACGCCAAGTGATGGAAAATTGGAGTATATAGAAGAAGCTTTGATTCAAGTCGATGACGCAGGGATCATCACAAAAGTCACTGCTAAAACAGATCAAGGGTATGAGTCAGAGCTGGCGAAAGCATCAGAGAATCTGCAGGCTTTATCTGAAGGCCAGTGTTTTTTACCAGGGTTTGTCGATCTGCATGTCCATGCACCACAATGGCCGCAAGCAGGGATCGCGTTAGATGAACCGTTAAATGTCTGGTTAGATGAATGCACGTTTCCACTGGAGGCAAAATATGCCGATCCAGCATTTGCCAAAGCTGTCTATCAAGATTTGGTGGCACAGCTATTGGCAAGAGGAACGACAACGGTTCTTTATTTTGCAACGATCCATCTAGAAGCGAGCCTTCAATTGGCGAAGATTTGTGCCGCTCTTGGTCAACGGGGATTAGTCGGAAAAGTCGTTATGGACGATCCTCAAGCCAATCCTGCTTTTTATCGGGACGCATCAACAGAAGAGGCATTAGCGGATACAGAACGTTTTATTCAAGAAGTACAAGCAATCGCAAAGACCGCACCTCAAGGCGTTTATCCTGTGGTTACTCCGCGATTTGTCCCGAGCTGTACCGATGAAGGCTTGGCAGGGTTAGGCGCATTGGCTCAAAAATATGATGTCCATGTTCAGACCCACTGCAGTGAAGGGCAATGGGAACATGACTTTGTTCAAGAGCGATTTGGCAAAACGGATACCGAAGTGCTGCAAGATTTCGGCTTGTTGCGAGAAAAAGCAGTGATGGCTCATGGCAATTTCATCAGCCCAGCTGACGGCGCCCGTTTTGTCGAAAGCGGCGCCGCAGTTGCGCACTGTCCCATCTCAAATGCCTACTTTGCCAATGGTGTGATCCCAATCAAGCGCTTGAAAGAGCAAGGGGTCACGATTGGTTTAGGAACGGATATCTCCGGCGGTTTTTCACCGAGTTTGTATGACAACATCAAACAAGCTGTGATGTCTTCGCGAATGTTAGAAGATGGCGTGGATGTCACGCTTCCTCAAAACACACGAGGAGTAGCCGATTCTCGTATATCCGTGATCGATGCGTTCTCATTGGCGACAAAAGGCGGCGGTGAGGCACTGAAATTACCGGTAGGTGTCATCAAAGAAGGTTATGCGTTTGATGTGCAAGTGATCGATACGCGCCAAAAAGAAAATCCTTTGCCTGACTTCGGTGTGTTCACCTCACCCGAAGCAAGATTACAAAAAATCCTGTACTTAGCAACGATGCAAAATATTCGCCAAGTCTGGGTCCAAGGAAAAAAAGTACACGAAAAATGAGGAGAATGAGACAGTGGAATCAACGAAAAACAAATATTTAACGATCGGAATGAATGAAGACATTCCCTTTGGTCAAGCAGTACTTTTAGGATTACAGCATGTGTTGGCAATGGACGTGTATGTGCCGCCATTTATTATCGCAACGGCGGTGGCGATGTCCTCTTCAGACGCATCAGGTTTGATCCAATCGACCTTTTTAGGAGCAGGGATCGCTTCTTTGATCCAAGTCCTCTTTTTTTTGAAATTACCCGTATGTCAAGGACCATCCTTTGTCCCCGTTGGAGCGATCATCGGTATTTATTTTGGTGCCAACGGCATGGACACGGTGTTAGGTGCCAGCATCGTTGGTGCCGCAGCAGTCATTTTACTAGGTTTTACGGGCATTTATAAGTATATCGTTCGTCATTTTATTCCTACGATCGTGAGTGGGACGATCATTATGATCGTTGGGTTGACCTTGCTGCCAACGGCATTTACCAGCAATATCTATCCTGCCACTGAAACATTAAGTGCCAATCAAAACATGTTGTTAGCTGCGATTACTGCGGCGATTTTGATCTTGTTTTCCATGTTAGGTGATTATTTTCCGGGAATGGGAAAATACTTCCGAATCAGTTCAGTCATTATTGCATTGGTTATCGGTACCGTGATTGCTTCCTTTATGGGGGGCGTTGATTTTCAGTCAGTGGCGGATGCTTCTTTCTTTAGTCTGCCAAAACTGGTATTTCTAAACTATGGCCTGCACTTTGATGTTTCAGCGATCTTAACGATGCTAGTGATCTATATGGTACTCCTAGCAGAAACAACAGGTACTTGGTATGCGGTCAGTTCCGTGACAGAAGAGCCTGTTACGGACGAACAGATCAATAAAGGCGTGATCGGCGAAGGGTTAGGCTGCTTGGTTGCCGCCTTAGTAGGAACGACCCCTGTGACTGGTTATTCTACCAATGCAGGGATCATTTCGATCACAGGGGTTGCTAGTAAAAAAGTCTTTGTGATGGCATCCGTCTGGTTTATCCTATTGTCCTTTATGGGAAAACTTTCAGCCTTGATTCATGCAGTACCTTCTGCTGTCATCGGTGGCGTGTTCGCGGTCGTCTGTGTCATTATTTTGTTGAGCGGCTTTCGGGTCATTAAGAATGAAGAGTTTTCCGAGCGTGAGTTGTATATTATCGGGGTACCGTTGATTATTGCCATCGGCTTGTTGTTTATGCCAGCAGAAATCAAAGAATCTGCGCCTCAATTCTTACAATATTTATTAGACTCACCGATTGCTTTAAGCGCTATTGCGGCGATCGTCATGAATAAATTGATCCCAGTGAAGAAAAAATAGGAAGTAAATGAGGAATGAGACCTTGTCTCGTTCCTTCTTTTGTTACAAACCTGTGTAAAAAGAGGGTTTTTTGTAATATAGGAAAGGTTTTCTAAGGTTAACTGGTTTACCTAGAAACAAAATAACTGTAATGTTAAAAATTACAGCAGAGAAAAGCTTGATATGATAGTCTTTTTCGATTCTTACGAAACGTAAGGCAACTGTCGTTTTCGTAATCATCTGTAATGATTTCTTTACCTATGAAATATTCTTCGGTGTTAGACTTGTTTATGCGCTTGAGTCATCTCAAATGACGCAAAATGAGTTTCAAAGAAGGAGATTTAATTATATGAAGTCTTTAAAAACTGTTTTACTTAGTACAGCTGTCCTTGCCGGTTTCGGCCTTTTCTTAGGTGGGAAAGACGCCTTTGCAGACGAACAATACACTGTTCAATCTGGTGATACATTATCAACAATCGCTACTAACTTTTATGGTTATAGCTCTGATGATACGATCAATGCGATCGTTGAAGCAAACGAGATTGCTGATAAAAACTTGATTTTTGTTGGGGAAGCATTGATCATTCCTACAGATGGCACTGCCACTTATACAGAATCTGCAAACACGACTGCTGCAGCAAGTGTCCAACAACCAAGTGAACCAGCAGCTTCACAATCAAGCAACACACAATCTGCTGCTGCAAGCACTCAAAGCAGCTCAAGCTATAGCTCTTCAGCTAGCGGCTCAGAAGCTTCAGCAAAAGAATGGATCGCAAACAAAGAATCTGGTGGTTCTTACACAGCGACAAATGGACAATACTATGGTCGTTACCAATTAACTAACTCTTACTTAAATGGTGACTATTCAGCTGCTAACCAAGAAAAGGTTGCCGATGAATATGTAGCATCACGTTATGGTTCTTGGTCTGCTGCCAAAGCATTCTGGGAAGCAAATGGTTGGTACTAAGATTCTAAAATGAATCTTGTCCATGACATCTAGTAATCAATTGCCCTTATTGGCGAGTACATCTTACTCGCTGATAAGGGTTTTTTTGTATCTTCTGAGAGAGATGAATGAATGTAACGCCGCATGCCACTCTCAAGAGTCATTTTCAGGCGACATGCCATTGATAAAAATCCCTTTTTACACGGCAACCATGTATAATAGTAGGAAATAGAGCAGAAAGCGATTCAATCTGTCAAAAATTGAGACAGAAAATGACGGTTTTGATAGTAGAAAGTGAGGGAAACACAATGAGTACATCGATTGAAGAAAAAATTGCACAAAAAATGCAGCGATTTCAAGCATTTGGGGAAGGCTTGCCGGGAGCCAAAGTCTATTACCGCGAAGATTGGGATGCAATCTACTTTGATTTAGTAGGAAAACAGTTTGGGATCATGAGTCCGCAAGCAGAAGAAACAGCGTTTTTGACTTTGAAAAATCTGCCCGAGGTCAACGAAACGCTGCGAGAACAATTTCCTGACGTCATCATTCCGGGGTATTATGCCAATAAGACCCATTGGAATACCATCAAGTTGGCATCTGATGCCTTGATGGAAGAAAACATCGAACAAATGATTTTGGTTTCCTACGATCTAGTCAAACAAAAACTGACAAAAAAACAAAAAAGTGAGCTGGAAAACAGCGAATCGTAAGTCAAAGATTTAGCGACAGAAAATAAGGAAGACCCTCTTGAGGATCATCATAATCCCTTTATTATTCGTTATTTTCGCCAACGTTTATGAAATATTTTCAAAGAGCTTTCATGAAAGCTCTTTTTGTTTTATTTGTTCGCTTGTTTCTAGTCGTGATCCATGGTAAATTGTTGTGCAACCGAAATTTTTTGGCAGTCTTTTCTGCTAAACACAAAGGAGTGGTACGTATATGGATCTGGTCTTACGCCATGTCAAAAAGTACAAAGCGGCAACTGGCATTGCCTTATTATCGGTCATTTTAATGGTCGTTGCTGCATTATGGCAGCCGAAGCTCTTGCAGCAAGTGCTAGAGTCAATTATTACCGAAAACAATGATGAAATGAAAAAAATTGGTGTGCAGCTGATTGGGCTAGCATTGCTAGGCCTTGTTGCAGGGATCATCAATACGGTTTTTTCTGCGAAAGTGGCGCAAGGCGTTAGTGCCGATATTCGAGAAGAAATGTTTCGGAAAATCCAGACCTTCTCATTTGGTAATATCGAAACCTTCTCGGCAGGAAACTTAGTGGTGCGTTTGACCAATGACATCACGCAAATTCAAAACTTAGTGATGATCTCACTACAATCGTTGTTTCGCATCCCGTTCTTATTTATCGGTGCCTTCATTTTGGCGATGGCAACCATGCCACAACTGTGGTGGATCATCGTCTTACTGATTATCGCTGTTCTAGTGATTACGGCACTCTCCTTTACACGGATGGGGAAACACTTTATGATCATCCAAAACTTGATCGACAAAATCAATGGAATCGCCAAAGAGAATTTGATGGGGATTCGTGTGGTGAAATCTTTTGTCCAAGAAGACAACCAACTGCAAGGCTTTTCCAAAGTCAGTGAAACGTTAACGAAGCATAATATTATTGTAGGAACCCTGTTCTCTGTAATGATCCCCTCCTTTATGCTGGCGGCCAACTTAGCAGTGGTCGGCGCGATTTTCTTTGTCAGTGATCTAGCGAAAGATGACCCAACCTTGATTGGGGGAATTGCCTCATTCATGAACTATTTGATGCAAATTATGATGGCGATCATTATCGGCGGCATGATGATGATGATGACATCACGGGCTGCAGTTTCGCTAAAACGGATCAAAGAGATTCTAGATACCGAACCGGATCTGCAATACCAAGATGTCCCAGAACAAGAATTGTCTGGAAGTGTCGCTTTTGAAAACGTCAGCTTCCGTTACCCTGGGGATGAAAAAAATGCCCTAACGGATATCAGTTTTACCATCAAACCTGGCGAAATGATTGGGATTGTAGGAGCGACTGGTGCCGGCAAATCAACACTGGCGCAGCTGATTCCCCGTTTGTTTGACCCAACGGAAGGTATCGTGCGGGTTGGCGGCGTTGACCTAAAAGAAGTCAATGAACAAAGCTTGCGTAAAACGGTCGCCTTTGTCTTGCAAAAAGCGATCCTCTTTTCAGGAACGATTGCCCAAAACTTGCGGCAAGGGAAAAAAGATGCTTCAGAGTCTGAGATGTCTCGGGCAACAGAAATCGCCCAAGCCAGTGAATTTATTCAAAAATTGACAGCGGGTTTTGAAGCGCCGGTCTCCGAGCGCAGCAGCAATTTTTCTGGAGGACAAAAGCAACGCTTATCGATTTCTCGAGGCGTGATCGGTGAACCGAAAATTTTGATTTTGGATGATAGTACGAGTGCATTAGATGCGCGTTCGGAGAAATTGGTTCGCGAAGCGTTTGAAAAACAATTAAAAGACACGACAACGATCATTATCGCGCAAAAGATTGCCTCTGTTGTGAAAGCCGACCGTATCTTCGTTTTAGATAATGGACGTCTGGTTGGTGAAGGAAGCCATGAATTTTTAGCCAATAACAATGCCATCTATCAAGAAATCTTCGCAACACAGAAAGGAGAGGAGTAACCATGACAGATTTGTTCAAAGCGAGTAAATTTTTCTATCATTACTTAAAACAATACAAGTGGTCGTTTCTATTCATTTTTGTAACGGTGATTCTGGCAACGTATCTGCAAGTGCAAGCACCAGTTTTTGTCGGAGAAGCGTTCCAAGAGTTGGCGAATTATGTTGGTGGTTTGATGCAAGGGGTCGATGATAAATCGGCTTTTCTATCGATCATTTGGAAACTGTTGATTTTTTATGTCTTAGCCAGTGCAGCCAATTTTGTTTATAGTATATTGTTCACGCAAGTGGTGGGAAAATCAACCAACAGAATGCGGATCGGCTTATTCAATAAACTGGAAAAATTGACGATCAAATTCTTTGATTCCCATCAAGACGGTGATATTTTGAGCCGTTTCACCAGTGACTTGGATAACATTCAAAACAGTCTGAACCAAGCATTGTTGCAAGTGCTGACCAATGTAGTCTTAATGGTGGGAATCTTGATCATGATGTTCCGTCAAAACGTTGAATTGGCATGGGCAACGATTGCTTCTACCCCGATTGCGGTATTAATCGCGGTGATCGTGATCCAAAAAGCCCGCAAATATGTCGATCTACAGCAAGATGAAGTCGGAAAATTAAACGGCTATATCGATGAAAAAATCAGTGGTCAACGAATCATCATCACCAATGGACTGCAAGAAGAAACCATCGACGGTTTCTTGGTCCACAACCAACAAGTCCGCGAAGCTACCTACAAAGGGCAAGTCTACTCTGGGCTGCTTTTCCCCTTGATGCAAGGGATGTCCTTGTTGAACACGGCAATCGTGATTTTCTTTGGTGGCTGGTTAGCATTGAACGGTGACTTAGAACGTTCCGTTGCCTTAGGATTAGTTGTGACCTTTGTCCAGTATTCGCAGCAATATTACCAACCGTTGATGCAGATCTCTTCTGGTTACAGCATGATTCAGTTGGCGATCACCGGTGCGCGCAGAATCAATGAAATGTTTGATGAACCTGATGAAATCAAACCAAAAGACGGGATCAAAGTGAAGGGCATCAAAGAGGCGGTTGCTTTGAATCATGTGGACTTTGGGTATGACAGTCAAGAATTAGTCCTAAAAGATGTCTCGATCACGGTCAACAAAGGCGAAATGGTCGCATTGGTCGGGCCGACTGGTTCTGGAAAAACGACCATCATGAACTTGTTGAATCGGTTCTATGATGTGAATGGTGGTTCTGTGACCTTTGACGGCATCGACATTCGGGAGCTAGACTTGGATCTGCTGCGTTCTCAAGTGGGGATCGTTTTGCAAGAATCCGTGTTGTTATCAGGGACGATTCGTGAAAACATTGCTTTTGGGAAACCAGAAGCGACTGAAGTCGAAGTCATTGCAGCAGCGAAACAAGCCAATATCCATGAGTTTGTTATGACGTTGGAAAAAGGCTATGACACGGAGATCACCGAAGAGAATAATCTTTTCAGTACTGGTCAAAAACAATTGATGAGTATTGCCCGAACGATTTTGACCAATCCAGAATTGTTGATTTTGGATGAAGCCACCAGTAACGTTGATACCGTGACTGAAGCGAAAATTCAACGAGCAATGGATGAAGCAATCAAAGGACGAACCAGTTTTGTGATCGCCCATCGTTTGAAGACGATTTTGAATGCCGATCGTATTGTTGTCTTGAAGGACGGCGAAGTCATTGAAGAAGGCAATCACCATCAGTTGGTGGCTGCCGACGGCTTTTATGCGGAACTGTATCACAATCAATTCGTTTTTGAATAAGCGCAAACCAACGTAAAATCATTAAGAAGACACTAGCAGGACAGTCCGCTGATTTCGTCAACCAATCGACGAAACAGCGGGCTGTTTTTTAGGTTAGAGTAAGCGCTTCTTATGACGACAATGTCTATGAGCAGTTAGTGGTATAAGGGGTCCGTTGTTCTGATAACCAAAAAAAGACCAGCCTGAAGCATGGTCTTCTTTGGTTTTTAGTGATACGCAGCGGTTTGTGCCAACCACTCAATAAAATGGTCTGGCTGTTGCGTATCCTGTGCCACGATATTCCACTGCTGGTTTTTGCAACGAGTGCATTCATGCAGCAGCTGATAGCCTTTTTGGGAATGTTGGCGATAGTCGATCGGTCGCATCAGGCCATGGCAAGTATTTTGACGATCACCCGGGCGAATATCCACGTGTAACGAGTAGAGGCATTGGGGACAATGGTTGCGGTAAGAACCATTGGTCAAGGGGGCAACAGGCGTACTGCAGTTTTTACAAACAAAGGTCGTGTTTTCATCTTTTCTCATTTTGCTTTCCTCCAAAAGAATGATTTCTTTTGAGAGAAAAGGGTTCCGTTCGTTCTTCATCAGGCTTCTTTGGCTAGGGACACATTCACCGTCCGTAACGATTACTTCTGCTTCCAGCTTCATGCGATTTCGCAATCCGTACCACGCTTAGTTTTTTTGTTTTGTGCTAAGCACTGTGTTGCGGCAGCCCACAACCCAGCAGTAAGTGTAGTCCAAAGTCACTGTCATTGGCGTCGTCCCCTAGAAAGCAATTGAGGAATGCTTTTTCATAGAGTTCCTCCTATGTGTTTATGAGGGTATTATAGCAGAGAAAGAATTGGAATTCTAAAATAGATAAAAATATTGATCCTAATTATGGATTCGTTTTTCGTAAAAAATATAATGATTTATATATAATGCTCATATTTTTTGTATAAGTAGATAGCTTCCAGTTGAATTTTATTTATAAAAGAAGAGACACTGATTCATAGCATGGAGAAAGGGTAATTGAATGAAAGGAATGCCATGAGGTCTTCCGCTAACTAGAAAGCTGAAGATTCAAACGGAACAGTAGCAAAAAATGTATGAGACGCGATAGAAAAACCGAAGAACGAGCTGAGCGTTTTTCCTTGAAAAGGAGGCAGCTAGCTGGTTCTTCGGTTCTTTGTTGACGATGAAAGATTAATAGTACTCCCCGTGGCGATAGTCCCATGAGTTGAACTGATCAGAAAGGTACATTTGGATTTTTTCAACATCGAGTCCTTTACGGATCAAGACAGGTGCTGGCGTGATGGAGCGTTGGTCTCCTTGCTCTGGAATCAAGTTGCCGTCTTGGTCAACGAAAGAAACCATGACTCCTTGCTCATAGCGGGTTTCCAGCGTTTTGTCTGGTTGGATCGATGCAACATAGTCGTTGCCTTCGATGATCAGATCGGCTTCTTGCGCGATTTGTTCGCCGATCCCTTCAACAAGTCCGCGATTTCCTTTGCCTGAAGGATTCGCTGAGCTGGCGAAAAGCAACTTCTTATTCTGCTCCCAAAGCTCTTTAGAAATCTGCTCGCCAGGAACTCCAAATTTAATCACGAAGCAGCTAGTTCCCCGAACGTCCGTCATCAATTCCTCTGAGCCATCGTTTGGGATATAGGATTTTCCTGATTCTTTCCAAGGCAAAATCGCGCCGAATAACACGTCATTGTTCCAACACGTTTCATAAACAGCGGCGGTTTCCGCATTTAATTCAGCTAGTTCGTGTAGCTGCTCCAATGAGCTGCAAAGAACGACACCTGGTTTATTACGTTTGCGATTCTTTGCCGAAAACTTGCGTTCCAGCCCTTTTTTATCAGAGACGGCAATAATATAGCCGACTTTGGTGGGGCAGACGATCACTTTGCCTTCTTCATTCAAATAGTTGATCGCTCGTTGGTTGGGTTCTCCTGTCCACGGGACTTGTTTTGCTTCATTCACTCTCTTCATCCTCCCTGTCTTCCAATGAATCGCCGTTATGAAAAATATAACGGAATATTCTGAAAATTCTGATTGAATATGGTTACCCTTGATGATAAGGGAATCAATCTGCGTAGTCAAGGGGATTTACACCAGAATGTAAAAAGAATAGGCCGGGGAAATCGAGTATCTGTAACGAGGACTAGGAAGAGTGAGTGACAGCAACACTATTTTTTTCCGCTTTGTATGAAAAAAATGACTGTTTTTTATGTTATTTATATGGGAAGATAGGCTTATAGATAGAAGAATGCAATTAAATTGATAGTTTTTTTGAAAAAAAGAAAGAGGAATATCATGAGTGAAAAGAAAAAAATACGCAAGCTCTTGCTGGCATCGATTGTCGCTGGGAGTATCTATGGCGGCGGTGCCTTGCTTTTTGGGTTACTGGTCAGTTATAACGTTCTCTTGTTAGATGGAGTTTATACATTGATTGGTGCAGTGATGTCGCTAATTGCTTTATATGTAGCAAAGTATATCCAAGCCCAAGATTTTGAACGTTTCCCATTCGGCAAAGAAGCGTTGATGCCATTAGTGGTATTTATTCAATATAGTATCATCTTGCTGATCTCAATTTATGGGATTATTGAGTCTGCCTTTAGTTTATTACACGTTAGTGACGGCATGATTGATCCAATAGGTTTGTATTTCTCACTGGTTGGAACGATCTACTGCTTTTCCTTTTACCTGTACTTAAAAAAGAAACCACTGACTCATCCCTTTTATTGGGTGGAACTAGAACAATGGCGTTTCGGCTTTTTCTTTAGTCTGGGTGTCGTCGGTTCATTTCTTGTGTCATGGCTGATCCAAGCCAGTCCCTATGGAGATTTCGCGATGTATGTCGACCCAATCATCTCCATCGGGATCACCTTGTTCTTTATTCAGCTTTCGATTAAAGAGTTGAAAGCGGCCATTCTGGAATTGACTTCTTCAACACCGAAAGAAGAACTACGAGAGTCCATCATGACGATCGTTGAAGAAGAATTGCGCGCAGAAGAAGTGGTGGACTTTGTGTTACGTACCGCTAAAGTCGGTAATCAAGTTATTGTGGAATTAGATGTAGTGATTTTATCTGCCAGTCCTCTCGATACAGTAGGGCGGCAAGATCCCTTGCGAGAACGATTGAATCAAGCAATCAGCCAACAGATTTCCGGTTATTCCCTCTGGCTAAACATAAATTTTGTCGGAGACATCAAATGGGCGTATAGTGAGGAGTAAGAATGGCTGCTAGGCGGTCACTGACGAAATCACCTTGTGAAAATGACAGAGAAAAGAGGAAACAAATGACAATTCTGAAAACTTATGGAAAAATTACCGCAGCACTTTTTTTGCTAGCGGCAAGCATCAATTTATTTTTAGGCCCGCATCATGTGGCAGCTGGCGGTGTCAGCGGAATCGGTATTTTATTAGAGTCAGCACTCGGTTGGGATCGAGCGGCTGTTATTATGGTGTTGAATATTTTTATGCTTATTCTGGCCTATGCTTTCTTAGGGAAGGGGCCTTTTCTGAAAGTCCTCTATGGTAGTTTTGCTTTTCCAGTAGCAATTGCTTTAGTCCCAGAATATATGGTGGCTGAAGATCGGCTGCTTTCCGTGATATTTGGCAGTGCGATTTTTGCTCTAGGTGTAGCGATTTTGTACAAAAATCAATCTTCCAGCGGCGGCACAACGATTCCACCGCTGATTTTCAAGAAATACTTTAATTTGAATCCAGCGATTGGCTTGCTGGCGACCGATGCGATCGTTGTTTCCATGAACTTGTTCGTTTTCGGGTTTGAAGAGTTCTTGTTTGCGATATTATCGATCGTGATCACCTCTGGTGTGATGACCTACATTGAAACGGGCTTTAACCGGAAGAAATCTATCATGATCTTAAGTGAGAACCACGTGAACGAGATTCGAGAAGCGGTCTTTGATAAAACAGCTCGTGGTGCCACTCTATTGGCTGCCCAAGGCGGTTACCAGCAAGCCGACAAGCAAGTGTTGCTGATCGTGGCCAGCGACCAAGAGTTTATGCAGATCAGACAAATCATTGAGACGATTGACCCCAAAGCGTTTGTGATCGTCAATAATGTCTCAGAAGTACTGGGCCAAGGCTTTAGTTATCACCCAATCGAATGAGCGTATTCTCGCTTGTTCAGCGTATGAAACCACCCTCGTCAAGTAGGCTATCTACTCGACGAGGGTGGTTTTTAGGGTCCATGATTTTCAAATAGCTTTACTCCGTAAAGTAATCGGGAAAGGCCTTTTCCACAAAAATCAAATCGTTATCAATGACATCAATGTGTTGTCCGACCAAGGGAGCAATTTTGGCTTGGTCTTTTTCTTTTAAAGTGGCTAAGATTTCTTCGTGATCCCGCAAAATAATTTCCCAAGACAATTCCTCCACCTCTAAACGTAAGAAGCGGAAGCGATTTAAAGGCAGATTGATCGTTTGTAGCCAATTCCAGACATTTTCTTTGTCGGCGATTTTATAAATCAACTGATGGAAGGCCTCGTCGAGTTGGAAAAACTCGATTTCATCCTTCAATTGGGCATAGGTCCGCTGCAAAATAACGAGTTTTTCTAGTTCTTTCAGCTGTTCTTCTGTAACGGCTTGGCAGGCAGCTACGAATACTTCTTTTTCAAGCGTCTCTCTGACAAAACGAGATTCTTCAATTTGTTTGATACTGATTTTAGAAATATAGGTGCCGCTTTGGGGAACGACATGGATCAGTGCTTCACGGCGCAGACGAATAATTGCTTCACGGATCGGCGTCCTGCCAATGGTTAGCCGTTGCTCCAATTCCTTTTCAGATATTTTTTGACCGGGAATCAGTTTGGCGGTTAAGATCAACTCTTTGATTGATTCATAAGCTTGTGATTGAAAATTTGTAGGGTTCAACATAAACGCTTCTTTCTGTATCAGGCATTCAATTCCCTTCTAAAGAAAAACTCTGAAGGAAGGTGCCTAGGGATAGTTTTGAGTAATAAAACTAGTATATAAGTTGAATAACCTTTTGTAAAGGCTTGCAATTCAGTATAGAATGAACTAGAATACTAATATATCAGTTTCAAGAAAAAGGAGGAAGTAGGATGTTTGATTTTGCTGCCTTGAAGCAGGCAGGAGTTACGATGCCGATCGTTCCCAAAGAAGTGACGGATCAATCAGATACTCAGTTTCAATGGCTACACTTTGGTGGGGGAAATTTGTATCGGGCATTTCACGCAGAAGTAGCCCAAACGTTGATCGATCAACAAGCACTGACAAAAGGAATCGTAGTTTGTGAAACCTTTGATGAACAGGTGATTGATCAAGTATATGCCCCTTACGAGAATGATATTTTAGAAGTGATCATGGACGAAGGGGGACGGTTGGAGAAAAAATTGCTCCAGTCAACGGCGGCTAGTTATTATTGCCATCCTTCCCGTGCTGCGAGTTATGAGCAAATACGCAAAGTATTTCAGGAGCCGTCACTACAGTTGGTTACCGTAACGATCACAGAAAAAGGCTATGGCTTAAAAGACAGTCAGGGGAATTTTTTACCTGTTGTCCAAGCGGATCTTGCTGCGGGTCCCCATCAGGTCAACCATACAATGAGCATTTTGGCTAGCTTTTTATGGGATCGTTTTCAATCAGGGGCACTTCCGATCGCTATGGTCTCCACCGATAATTTTTCGCAAAATGGGCTCCGTTTCCAAACGGCGATTGTCACCATCGCAAAAGAATGGCAAAAGCTAGGGCATGTTTCAGAAGCGTTTGTCCGATACTTAGAAAACAACGCGCAGGTGACGTTTCCGTGGTCAATGATCGATCGGATTACACCAAATCCTTCAACAGCAGTTGCAGAAGATTTAGCAGCAGCTGGGATCGAGCAGCTGCCAGTCATCCGTACCGATAAAGGAACGAATATCGCTCCGTTTGCTAACACAGAGGCGACTCATTACTTGGTGATTGAAGATGATTTTCCAAATGGTCGCCCGAATTTAGATAAAGCGGGGGTGATCTTGACGAGTCGAGAGATCGTCGACAAAACCGATAGTATGAAAGTCACAACTTGTTTGAATCCACTGCATACCGCAATGAGTTTGTTCGGCTGTTTACTCGGCTATACATCCATTGCTGCGGAAATGACCGATCCAGATATTGTCGCTTTGATCAAAGGAATCGGCTATCGTGAAGGCTTGCCGGTAGTGGAAGATCCTGAGATCATTCAGCCAAAGAAATTTATCGATGAGGTGGTCGGTCTTCGTTTACCGAATCCGCTGATTCCTGATACCCCACAGCGGATCGCCGCAGATACCTCACAGAAAATCGCCATCCGTTTTGGCGAAACCATCAAAAAGTATGTGGAAAAAGAGGGCTCGGCTTCTGAGCTGACTTTCATTCCCTTAGCGATTGCAGGCTGGTTGCGTTATCTCTTAGCGATCGATGATGAAGGCCATCCATTTGTCCCAAGTCCTGATCCCCTCTTAGCAGAATTGCAAGAGATTTTATGTGAATGTCAGTTAGGGACAGCCGCCGATGTTCAAGGGATCATTCGACCAATCCTAGCAAATCCGCAGATTTTTGGTTTGGATCTCTATCAAGCAGAGATCGCTGAAAACGTGGGTCACTTGTTCGCTAAGATGCTAACAGGAACCGGCGCAGTCCGTAAAACATTACATGAAACAGTAGAGGGGATCGAATAAAAAATGGAGATGACATTTCGTTGGTATGGAAAAGAATACGATAAAATCAAGTTAGCAGATATCCGGCAAATTCCTGGGATGAAAGGCATTGTCGGCACACTCTTTGATTTGCCTGCTGGGGCAGTTTGGCCGAAAGAACGGATCAAGGCGCTCGTGGAAGAAGTCGAAGCAGCTGGACTTTCCCTCAAGGTGATCGAAAGTGTCAATATTCATGATGACATCAAGATGGGCTTGCCTTCGAGAGACCTGTATATCGAAAACTACAAAGAAACGATTCGAAATTTGGCAGCATATGGGATCGAAGTGATCTGCTATAATTTTATGCCGATTTTTGATTGGATCAAAACGGATCTTGATTATCGCTTAGCCGACGGTTCTTCTACGATGGCATTTGAAAAAGCAGGGATTGACAAAGACCCAGAAGAGATCGTCAAAGAAGTTGAGGAGTCAAGCTCTGGCTATACCTTGCCAGGCTGGGAACCAGAACGTTTGGCACATGTCAAAGAATTGTTTGCTGCGTATAAGGATGTTGATGATGACAAATTAAGAGAAAACTTTGCTTATTTCCTAAAAGCCATCATTCCCACCTGTGAAGAGGTCGGCATCAAGATGGCTGTTCATCCAGATGATCCTCCCTATTCGATTTTTGGTCTGCCTCGTATCGTTAAAAACCGCGATGATTTGGATTGGGTCTGCAACGTGGTCGACAGCCCGTCAAATGGTATCACACTTTGTACTGGCAGTATCGCCGAAGACCCAGCCAATAATGTCTATGAGATTTTGGCTGAGTTTTGTCGCCGGGATCGGATTCCTTTTGCTCATGTTCGAAACATTCAATACTTGGGCAATGACAAAGACTTTTATGAAGCACCGCATCTCTCATCTGAAGGCTCATTAGACATGTATCAGATCCTAGAAGCGATGTACAAAAATGGCTTTGACGGCTACATTCGACCAGATCATGGGCGAATGATCTGGGGAGAGACGGGACGTCCAGGCTATGGCTTGTATGATCGGGCGATCGGCGCTTCTTACTTATTAGGGTTGTGGGAAGCCATCGACAAGAGCGTGGGGCGTTAAGAAAAGGAGCGAAGAAATGTTTTTAACTGATGATTTTATTTTGAAAAACAGCTTTGCCAAACAGTTATACCATGAGTATGCAAAAAAGCAGCCGATCATTGATTACCATTGCCATTTGGAGCCGAAAGAGATTTTCGAAAACCAAAACTTCACCAATCTCACCCAAGCGTGGCTGGCGGGAGACCATTACAAATGGCGCTTGATGCGAGCCAATGGTGTTGCAGAATCATTGATCACTGGCGATGCTGACGACTATGAAAAATTCTGTGCTTGGGCGCAGACCTTGGAGGCTTGCATTGGCAATCCCTTATATGTCTGGACCAATTTGGAATTGAAACGAATCTTTGGTATTGATGAGCGGTTGACACTAGCCAATGCAGCAAGCATTTGGGAAAAAGCCAATCAACAGCTGCAGACGAAGGAATTTTCACCACGAGGACTGATCAAAAAGATGGTCGTTGAGGTGATCTGTACGACGGATGATCCCATTGATTCGTTGACGTATCATCAAAAGCTGGCAGAAGAATCCTTTGTCGTGTATCCTACCTTTCGTCCTGACAAAGCAATCAATCTGCAGAATCCAGAATTTCCAGCATACCTTAAGCAATTGGCTGCAGCTGCGAGCAAAGAGATCACTAGCTATCAAACGCTGGTTGAAGCATTGACCGTACGTATTTCTTACTTCCAGCAACAGGGCTGTCGTTTAGCAGATCACAGTCTGTCATGTCTTGGAGAGGAAGCTTATGATGTCGCTGCACTTGAAGCGATTTTTCAAAAGCGTTTGACCACTGAGACACTGACTAGTGAAGAAATCAGACAGTTTCAAACCGGTTTGCTGATTGACTTGATGCGCCAATACGCAAAGCAAGGCTGGACCGCGCAATTGCATCTGATGGCGACTCGCAACAACAGTCAAAAGCTTTTCCAACAACGAGGGCCTGATAGCGGCGGTGATGCGATGGGGGACGACCGTCTAGCGAGGGGCTTAAGTCGGACATTGGCGCAGCTTCAGGCGGAAAGCTTACTGCCGAAGACGATTTTGTATTCACTGAACCCCAAAGATTATCCAGTGTTGACTGCGCTGATGGGGGCGTTTCAAGAAGAAAGCAAAGGTAAGCTGCAATTAGGCTCTGCTTGGTGGTTCAATGATACGTATTCTGGCATGCGGCATCAGTTGACGACCCTAGCAGAAGGCGGGATTCTCGGAAACTTCGTCGGCATGCTGACGGATTCCCGCAGCTTTTTGTCTTATCCACGCCACGAGTATTTCCGGCGGATTTTGTGTCAGGTGATCAGTGAATGGGTGGAAGACGGTCAACTGCCAGCAGATGAAATATATTTAGGACAGATCGTCGCAGATATCTCTTATCACAATGCGAAAACCTACTTTGATTTTCCAAACTAATGACTACTCGATTCGTTCTTGGCTTACTAGAGAAGGGATCGAGTTTTTGTACGGCTATTGCTAAAGTTGCGTCTGTTCATTTACTATTGGTAGGGAATCCAGTACTATGATAGAAAGATCAAAGAAGGAGCGAACAGTATGAATCCATTCTATGAAGAAGTCTATGCGCTGGCGCGGCAGATCCCTTTTGGTAAAGTCGTCTCCTATAGTCAGATCGCATGGAAATTGGGACAAATCAACGGTGCGCGGGCAGTCGGTCGAGCGATGCGCTTGAGCCCTCAGGATGTCCCTGCCCATCGAGTCGTGCGGGCAGATGGCGTCTTAGTTGGTCCTACCGCCAATGTGCGAAAAGCAGCACTCGTCGATGAAGGGGTGGTCTTCAAAGCCAGTGGTCGTATCGATATGAAGGCTTGCAGTTGGTCCATGAGCGAGATCGCTCCCGCTCAAATGAAGGAGCCGTTATGAAAAAACGTGAATTTATCGTACAAGATCTGTTGAGTAAAATCTATCAGGAAGAATTTTCTGCCGGCAAACTACCCAACCAAAGAACCCTTGCGCAAACCTATGGCGTTTCTCGGTTTACGATCCAGCAAGCAATCAAAAACCTTGAAGAGATCGGGATCGTCAAAGTGGTTCAAGGCTCAGGGATTTTTATCCATGAAAAATGGGTCAAAAACCCAATGATCTTTAATTCCTTGACCCGCACCCCTTATGACCGAATCCGTTCCAAAATGATTTCCTTGAATAGGGCGGCAGCAACGTTGGATGAACAGCAGATTTTCCAAATAGGCCCAGATGAGGAAGTCTGGACCTTTGAACGAGTGCGGATCGTCAATTACAAAATCGAACAGCTGGAAACCTCTAAATTGCCTGTCAGCCTATTTCCCGAATTGACACAAGAAATCGTGGAGCACTCGATCCAACGCTATGTCGAAAGCTGCGGGTACCGCATTTCCCACTACATCACCAGCTATACCCCCATCACCACATCGACTGCGCAGTCGGGCATTTTATTGTGCAAGCGGGGGACGCCGGCAATGCAGATCAGCAATCGGGCGATTTTAGAAGACGGCCGCGTGTATGAGTTCAGCAATATCGTTGCCATTGATTATGCCGTGACCTACATCCGTCCCTTTGACCGCGAGATCCATCGCTCACGCATCGATTGATTTTGGGAAAGCAAAGGTGCCAGTTGCGTCGTCTTTACCCAGAGAGAACAAAGACATCCCCTGTCGGTGGACAGGAGATGTCTTTTGTTGTGTTTAAGGAGTGATCAAAGTGCCGTCTGGTGTACGGCTCTGGGTCCATTCATGAGGACGGTAAACCACGGGAAATTCCGCAGCTGCTGCTTCATCAAACGTGATCCCAATCCCACTTTTCTCGATGGGATAAAAATAGCCATTTTTTGGTTGGGGACTGCCACCAAAGACCGATTGGGTATTTGCTGGGATCGCAATCGTTTCTTGGATCGCGGCATTGTGGAGATGGATGTTTAAATGGGTGTTGACGGCTAGGCCGACAGGGCTGATATCAGACGGTGTGTGCCAAGCGATCCGAATGCCCATCGCATCGCAGAAGTGAGCCAATTTCAATGCTGGCGTGATCCCACCGATTTGCGAGACATGGGCACGCATAAAGTCGATCTGTTGATTTTTGACCAGCTCTTGCCATTCCATCGGATTATTGAACAATTCGCCGGTCGCGATCGGGGTCGCCGACTGGCTGCGGAGTTGCTGCAACCACTTGTTTTGATCCGGCGACAAAATATCTTCGAGGAAAAAGAGATTAAAAGGTTCCGCAGCTTTTGCAAATTGAATCGCTTGGTTTGGATGCAGCCGTTCATGCACGTCATGCAGCATTTGGAATTGATTGCCGTATCGTTCTTGGATCGCAGCAAACATCTTTAGTGTTGTGTCCATGTAGTCTGTTTGATCAAAATAGGAACCAGCGATGGGCTGATCGGGTGTTTGCAGTTGGCTAGGATTTCCACCATAAAAGCCTAATTGGCAACGGATATAGCGATACCCCTCAGCCAAGAAGCGATCGATTTCTTGGTAAAGGTCTTCGAGATTATCTGCCACGGCATGGGTATAGGCGGGAATCGCCGTACGCGCTTTTCCACCTAACAGTTGATACAATGGCATATCGGCTAATTGTCCCTTGATGTCCCACAAAGCCATATCGACTCCTGAGAGGGCATTGTTGGTGATCGGACCATTCCGCCAGTAAGAATTGACATTCATCACTTGCCAAAGGTCTTCGATTTGATTGGCATCGCGGCCAAGTAAGAGAGGGCGCAAATACTCGTCAACGACGGTTTTTACGGCTAGTGGGCGAAACTGGAAGGTTGCACAACCTAACCCAGATACGCCTTTGTTCGTTTCTACTTTAACGACAACAAGGTTATGACGATCAGGTTTGATCGCAAAGGCTTTGACGTCGGTGATGATCGTTGGTGTCATTTCATTCACTCCAATTTTTGTCTCTAGTTGCTATAGCCATTGAAACATGCTTGGCAACCGCTGTCAATTTGGTCTAATAAAAACTGGATATACACCATAAAACCAGTCCAATTTTTACTTATTTTATAATAAAACGTTGATATATAGCGTTTTTATTCTGGTTTTATCAAAAAAGGACTGGTTTTACAAGTCTGTGTGAGCATGCTACTATGTGTGTGAAAACGGAAACACCTGAAAGGGCGCCCGTCAAAAGGATCAGGACCGTTAGCAAACAACAGGGGGAAAAAAAGATGACCAAAGAAGACATCGTAAAACAGATCATTAAAGATGTTGGCGGATCAGACAATATCAACAATGCATGGCACTGTATGACTCGCTTGCGTTTTGATTTAAAGGATGAGAAAAAAGTCGACTATGCGGCGTTAGAAAAAACACCCAAAGTCGTAGGAACAAAATATCAAAGCAATCAGCTGCAAGTAGTGATAGGAACGGATGTTGCTGATTATTATGCACCTTTAGCCAAAGAATTAGGTCTTGATGAAGCGAACCAAGGGGAAACATCAGAGAAAAAAGGCGCCGTTTCCTTATTTATGGATACCGTTTCTGGCGTTTTTGGTCCGATCGTTCCAGCTATCGCTGGCGCAGGAATGATCAAAGGATTGATGGCTGGATTGGTGGCATTGAATGTCATCTCTAATCAAACAGATACCTATTTAGTGATCGACATGATCGCGAGCGGCGTATTCACATTCTTGCCATTTTTTGTTGCTGCCTCTGCCGCTCGGATTTTTAAAACCAATCAATATTTAGCGATCGCAATCGCGGCAACGCTGCAATTTCCAACGATGACCAATGCGGTAGCTGAAGGAAGCATTTCCGCCTTTCGTTTGTTCGGCGTATTGCCAGTACCCGTCTTTAACTATGCAGGGACAGTGATTCCCATTATCTTTGCCGTGCTGGCGCTCAGTTATATTTACCGTTGGGTCGATAAACTCTTACCACAAGTGCTACGTACCGTGTTTACACCGACGATTTCGTTGTTTGTCGCTGGTATCTTGACATTAACGGTCATTGGCCCAATCAGTATCCATCTAGGAAACTTATTGGCTGCTGGCGTGGCTGGGTTATTCACTATCTCGCCTGTCTTAGCAGGAATCGTGGTAGGGGCGATTCGACCAATCGCAATCTTCACGGGACTGCATCATGCCATGACCCCAATCGCTTTGCAAAACTTTGCCAATCAAGGGTATGACATGCTGATGCCAATGATGTTTATGGCAAATATGGCAATCACCGGCGCAACAGCAGCTATCTATTTCAAAGTCAAAACCAAAGAAGAAAAATCGATCATTCTATCTTCGGCGGTTTCTGGCTTGTTAGGGATCACAGAACCTGCGTTATTCGGGATTTTGTCGAAGTATAAAAAAGCCTTTATCGCAGCAACAGTTGGTAGTTCTGTGGCTTCTGCCTTCATCAGTTTCTTCGGTGTTCGGATTTATGGGTACATTCTTTCAAGTATCTTTAGTTTGCCAGCCTATATTGGGGAATACTTTATCTATGCTGTTTTAGGGATCATCTTGGCGATCGGCTTATCTTTTGCCATGAGCTGGTTCTTGGTACCAACTCAAGCAGCCGAAGGCGATCGTTACACCAACGAAGTGGATCTGCATGCCGTGACCCATGGTGAATATGTCCCATTAGAAGATGTACCAGATGAAGTTTTTTCAACGAAAATGATGGGAGAGGGCTATGCCATCGAGTCCCAAGATGGCCAAATCTTTGCACCAGTCAGTGGCGAAGTCACCACTGTGTTCCCTTCAAAACATGCCGTTGGGATCAAAACCCAAAACGGCGTTGAAGTTCTTGTGCATATGGGGATCGATACAGTTTCCCTTGGCGGTCAAGGCTTTGAAGTCTTTGTCAAAGCTGGGGAGCAAGTCACTCCGCAAACCAAACTGGCACAAATGGATCTGCCTTATATCAAGCAGCAAGGCAAAGAAACCATGGTGATCGTTTTGATCACCAACATGGATCGCGTGCAGCAATTTTCTGGAAGTACTGATTTAGAAGGCAGACACCAAGCCGGGGCATTACTGGAAAAAGTTGTTTTGAATGCCTAATAAAAGAAAAAAGATGAGCTTCTTCAAGGAAGTTCATCTTTTTTTGTTTGTCCAGTAACTATTTTTTTACTCATAGCGCAAAGCTTGAATTGGATCTAGTTTGCCTGCGCGGTTAGCAGGCAATGTGCCGGCTAAAAAGGCGATCAATAGGATGACACCCATAACAGTCAGCGTGTTCGACCAAGAAAAGCCGATCAATTCAAAGCCAGTCAATTCTTCTAGGAAGGTGTTCGCAGCGTAATCGTTGATGACATTTCCTAAACCATAAGCGGCGAGAATTCCGGTGAGGGCGCCAAAGAAACCAATCAAAAGCGCTTCGAAACTGAAGGTGAGAAAGACCTTGCTGCGGCTCATGCCTAATGCTTTCATCAATCCAATCTCACGGGTACGATCTTGAACTGACATATAAAGTGTATTGATGATACCAAAGCTAGCGGCAAGTAATGAGATAGCGCCAAAGAGTGTAAGAACCCCAGTGATAGCGTTGATGACTAGTCGGAACATATTGATTTCATCTTCGATCGTCACACCTTGAAACCCGAATTCACGCAATTCTTTTTTGATCGTATCGATTTTTGTGCTGGACAGATCATCCTCTAGATAGGCCTGTGCTGCAAAGGATTGATTTTTTAAGTTTTCTGGTAATCCCTTTTCGGCGATTGTTTGCACACGCTGGCTTAATGCTTGGTTCAAAATAGACATGCCAGTTTGGACAAAACTAAAATTACGGACTCCAACGACTTTGGCGGTCACAGTTTCTTGTTCGCCAGTCACTTGAGCAGAAACTCCGAGAAGGACTTCTTTTTCCAATGCATCTTGAGCATTTTTAAAACCTAGTGGTTCGATATATTCTTGATCAAGGACGATCTCATATTCGTCTGTCTCATTATTGATTTGACGCCCCGCCTCTAAGTCTAAATCAATACCTGCTGAGCCCATGGCGTTTAATTGATATTTTGAATCAGTCAGACCTTGAATATAATCAATCGTTAAAGCCGCGATTGGTTCTACTCGATGGATATTGTCAATTGTTCCTATTTTTTCGATATCCTTTGGAGTGATCATACTTGCCTCAGCGGCATTTTTTTCTGGATCGTATTCTTGTAAATTGCTGCCCGGAACCATGTTGCCAGTCTCATCTGATTTATAAACAAGTAAAAGCTGATCATTACCAGCGGTTTCTAGCTGCAGATCTATATAATTATTGATGCCAGTATTAATACCTAGTGTTAAGTAGATCGTAAAAGACCCAATAAAGATTGCGATGATCGTTAGAAGTGTTCGACCTTTGTTGCGTAAGAGATTTCCTGCAGAAGATTTTATTAAATCGATTAGGTTCATTTTTCTACCTCCTTAATCACTAAACCATCTTTGATATGGATCTGACGATCACAGCGATCAGCCAGCTCAGGATCGTGAGTGACGATGACTAAGGTGATATTTTCTTTTTTATTGAGGCCGAACAAAAGGTCCTCAACTTTTTGGCCAGTCGTTGAATCAAGGTTTCCAGTCGGTTCGTCGGCAAAAATGATCTTGGGTTTGTTAACGATGGCGCGGGCAATACAGACCCGTTGTTTTTGACCGCCAGAAAGGTCGGTTGCTTTATTTTTGGATTTTTCTGATAATTCGACAGCTTGTAAGGCTTCATCAACCAATTTTTTTCGCTGACTGCGGCGCATGCCATTTATTTTTAATGGCAACATGACATTCTCATGGACTGTATCTTTAGCATTCATAAAGAATTGTTGGAAAACAAAGCCAAATGTTTCATTTCGTAAGTGATTTAATTCCGACGCTTTTTTTCCTTTGACGTTTTGACCCATCAAGAACAATTCTCCGCTAGTGGGTTGATCAAGTAACGCCAATAAGTGCATCAATGTGGATTTTCCGGAACCACTTTTTCCGACGATTGCTACTGAGTCACCTTCTCTGATTTTTAAATCAATTCCTTTTAACGCATTGAAGGATGATTCGCCTTTTCCGTAGACCCTTGTTAAGTTTCGTGCTTCTAAAACAATCATTTCATTCCTCCTCTTAAAAAGTTATTAAGTTAAGGTTATCACAAATAGTTGTCAATAAATCAGTCTCTAGTCGTAGATTTTTAAATATAATGAAAAAAAAGACGATTTCCGCTGGAAATCGTCTTGAAAATGCAAGAAAGATTTTAAGTTCAATTAACTACGCAGCCCGCGGCCTTTTTGGATCAAGTACCAGCATACGCTGTATAAGACAACAATGAACAAGACCAAAATACCGATGGATAGGAAAATTGGGACATCGATGGTGCCTAAAAAGCCGTAGCGGAAACCAGAGATCATATACACGATCGGGTTGACTTTGGAGATCGTTTGCCAAATCGGCGGTAGCATGCTGATGGAGTAAAAGACGCCTCCAAGATAGGTCAATGGTTGTAAAACAAAGGTTGGCACGATGGAAACATCGTCAAAGGATTGGGCGAAGATCCCATTTAGCAACCCTGCTAATGAAAATAAGATGGCGGTCATGACTAGGGTTAAGACAACGATGACCCAAGAATACACATGTAATGGGACGAAGAAAAGGGAAATGATGGTCACCAATGTGCCCACCAAGATACTACGGCCAAGTCCGCCAAAGACAAAGCCCCAAATGATGACGTGGGTAGGGACCGGCGCCACTAAGAGTTCCTCAATGTTTTTTTGAAACTTCTGTGAAAAGAAGGAAGAAGACACATTAGAGTAAGAACTAGTGATCGTCGACATCATGATCAGCCCAGGAACGATAAATTCCATATAAGAAAAGCCGCCCATTTCGCCGATGCGGCTGCCGATCATTTTCCCAAAGATAATAAAGTATAAGGAAGTAGTGATGACGGGTGGGACGAGGGTCTGCACCCAAATCCGTAAATAGCGGTTGGTCTCTTTGACCGCTAAACTTTTTAAGGCTGTAAAATAAAGACTAAACATGGTTTTCCTCCGCTTCGTGTGCTTCTTCGGTGATTTTCAAAAATAGTTCTTCCAAGCGATTGGATTTGTTGCGCATGGAGAGGACATTGATCTCTTGCTGGCTGAATTGAGCAAAAAGATCGTTGACGCCTTGGTCTCGAGCGACTTCAACGGCGATGGTCTGTTCATCTTCCATTTGGATCGGATATCCAGTGATCGTTGGTGCTTGTTTGATCGGTGCGATATCAAAAAGAAAGGTTTCAAATTGCAGTTTTGCTAACAAAGATTTCATACTGGTGTTTTCGATCAGTTCACCAGATTGAATGATCCCGATGTTGCGGCAAAGCATTTCCGCCTCTTCTAAATAATGGGTCGTCAAAATGATCGTTGTGCCATTTTGGTTCAGCTCCCGCAAAAAGCTCCACATTTCCCGACGCAATTCGATATCGACACCTGCCGTCGGTTCATCCAAAATCAATAGCCGTGGTTCATGCATCAGGGCACGGGCAATCATCAAACGACGTTTCATCCCGCCTGACAGCATCCGCGCACGAACATTGCGTTTTTCCCACAAATTCGACTGCTTCAAGTATTTTTCGCTGCGCTTGATGGCTTCGTTGCGGGGGACTCCATAATACCCGGCTTGATTGACCACGATCTGCTGGACCGTTTCAAAGGGATTGAAATTGAATTCTTGGGGAACTAGACCAATCTGTTGTTTGACTTGGACCAATTCTCTGTCTAAATCGTAGCCGAAGACTTTGACGCTTCCGGAAGATTTATTGACAAGAGAGGTGATAATGCCGATGGTGGTGGACTTTCCAGCGCCGTTTGGACCTAACAAGGCATAAAAGTCGCCTTCTTCCACCGTCAAATTTATGCCCCGCAACGCTTCAACGCCGGTAGCATAGACTTTGCGTAAATCGGTTAGTTCTAGTGCATAGGTCATGTTTATTTGAACTCCTTCTATGTATGATGGTTTATTCTATCATTTTTTTTCAAGAAGAACCGCATGTTTTGATTTTTTCATTCGATTAGATAACGATTGTTGCTAATTGATTAAAAGTGGGAAAGAGACAAAAGAAAAAACGACCGTTTGATCGTTTTTTCGATAAAGTCGATTGTTAGCATAAATACCGTTCTGGTCGTTCTGTCTGTCCTAGTAAGTAATCGACAGAGACATTATAGAGGGAAGCTGCGTGTAGCAGCGTCAATACATCGGGTAAGCGATCGCCTGCTTCGTATAAGGTGTAATCGGGGTAAGGCACATCGAGATGCTGGCATACTTCTTTTGGGCTCAATCCGCGTTCTTCTCTTAAAAATTTGAAGCGGCATCGCAAGGTGTCTAATAAAAAAGCTTCTTCTAATGTCACTTTGCGGTCCTCCTTAAAAAAATCGCGCTTCCTTTCGCACTGTTCTCTTTTTATTGTACCAACAAAAGCAAAATATGCGAAGTAATTCACATGAAGGTCGATCGGTTTTTGTTAAAAAGTGAAACAAATGACTTGCTCTGAGACGCGTTTCATACAGTATGCTTGATTCATAAAAAGGAAGGCGGGATGAAAAAATGAATACGTACATGAAGAAGAATGGTGCGGAATGTTGTTATGTAACGTTGGCTTTTGATGGACAACAATTGGTATTGACGAAACCAAAAGGGTTCTTTCAAGAACGCTTGGTAGAAATTCCGGTGGATGAGATCAGTCATTTGACATGTGATGAACACTTCGGGTCTCAGCGGATCGGGTTTATTCATCACAATGATTACTATGAATTTTATACATGTGGGTTAAGTGTGATAGACTATATGAAAGAACAATTATTCGTTTAAGGAGCAGTGAGTCATGGCAAACATTCGGGATATTGCACGCTTGACCGGTTATTCGGTCTCCACAGTTTCACGAGTCATTAACAACAATCCGTATGTCAGTGAAGAAAAGCGTCGCAGGATCCTGGCTGTCATGAAAGAGGTCAACTATATTCCAAATTACACCGCGCGGGCATTGAGTGTTGGCAAAACCAAAAATATTGGTGTGATTCTGCCATTTGTCAATCATCCGTACTTCGATCGCTTGTTGAGCGGCATCACGACAGCAGCGTTTGCTCGGGGTTATAAGGTGACGCTTTTAGCCACGAACTATGATCCGCAAGTAGAGGAAGCGTATTTGCAAGAATTTGCGGCGAAAAGCTTTGATGCCTTGATCATTGCCTCGCGGGCGAATCCGATCGAAACCTTATTGCCTTATCGTTCTTACGGTCGCATCGTCTTTTGTGAGAATATCCCGTATTTGACTGATGGCTGCACCTATATCGATCGAGAGGAATCGATCAAAGAAGTCTTTACGTATTTTAAGGAACAAGGTATCCAGAAAATCGGCGTGACATTGGGACGTAGCCGTAAGCTAAGCAGCAATTCAAAAATCACGGTCCGTTTGGCTCATGACTATTTTCCGAACTTTTCCGAAGACTTGATCTTTTGGGATTGTTTGACGGAAGAAGATGGCAAAGAAGCAGCTGCTTATTTTGCAGATAAAGGGGTCGAAGCAATCTTCACCAATGGGGATCATGTTGCTGCTGGGATCCAGTCGCAGGCGCCGGGAGAATGGCTTGTGATTGGACGGGACAATTTATACATCAGCGAGCTGCTGCAGCTTTCAACGATCGATCATCACTTGCAAGCTTGCGGGGAGACTGCCGTCCAATTGGCGATAATGGAAAAAAGCGGCAACTATCGCATGCCCTATGAGTTCATCAAACGATAGCATAGACGAAACGATGCGCAAACAAAGCCCCTGAGCGGGCAGTGCTTGCGCATCGTTTTTTTAATGGGATTTGGTGTAATGGTCAATGATCTGTTTCAACAGCTGGGCGCTGCCGACACCCGCTTTTTGATCGTAATAGGCGGTAAAACGCTCGTCTTGAACGTACATTTCCCCTAAAGATCGGTGATATTCTGCTGAGTAAAAGGGCGCTGCTTGTTTGAGCCATGCTTGATGCGCAGCAAAAGCCATTTGGGCTTTGTCAGAAGGGATTCGTTTCCCTTCCTTTTCATTCAACAGCTCTTTTATCAGCTGCAATAAGCGGTTTTCGTTGTCGGTCAGTGCTTGATAATCGACTTGGGTCATCTGCTGCCACTTTTGGTTGCTTTGTTCGATGATTTCCTCACCGTAGGCTTCTCGTAATTCGGCACCGTAGTTCGCTTCGTTTTCACGAATTTTTTGTTCCTTAAAATAACTGAATTTCTCTTGATCGGTCATGGTCTTTTCTCCTTCATAATAATCAATTGTTTGCGCTAAGGTGGTCAAAAGACTGTCCAGGGCTGCTCGTTCTTGTAAAAGCTGTTGGTAATGCTGCAACAAGACCGTTTGGATCGATGCTTGCGGCTCATCCAAGATTCCGCGGATCGTTTCTAATGACAGCCCAAAAGACTTAAAATACAAAATCTGCTGCAGGCGATCGACTTCCTGCCTCCCGTAGATACGGTAACCAGCTGAGTTGGTGCGTTGCGGTTGTAACAACTTGATCTGATCATAATACCGCAGGGTACGACTGCTGACTCCTGACAGTTTGGCTAAGGCACTGATCGTATATTCCATCGGCTTTTCCCTCCTTACACCTGTATCCTAAAGGTTGACGTAACGACAAAGTCAAGAAAATTTTTTTGCGTTTTTTAAAATGTGCTATAATTATAACAAAGAAAGGAAGATAAGATGCAAATAGTTTTTTCTGATATTGATGGGACGTTTCAAGAAATGGGGCACCCGATTCATGAGATCAATAAAGAAGCCATCCGTTGTTTGCAAGCCCAAGGGGATCACTTTGTGTTTGTCACAGGGCGAGGATTTGAGCTTGTTCAAGATATGATGGCGGAAGAAGGCCTTTCCTGCGATGTGATTTTCGGAAACGGCGCCGGTCTGATGATAAAAGGAGAAGCGCCTGTTTTGACGCATACCTTACCCTATAAGACATTGGCACAAGTGATTGGTATCTTAGAGACAGAAGAGGTTTTTTATTTCTTACATACTGACCATGGCATCATTTCCCCACAAGCGCATTTGTATGAAGCGCAATTTCAAGAAAGCCGTAAGCAGTTACTCGCGGAGTTAGGGGAGCGAGGACAAATCATCGCTGACTACAAATATGAGTTCTTTTACAACGAATGTCTTCATAAAGACGACGTGCTGCAGTTTATGAAGGAACATCCAGAGATAAAGGTCATCAAAATCGAACTGATGGAAGCGTCAGACGAAAAAAGAGAACGGCTGCGGGAGATGATCCAATCAGAAACGGCTGCGATTTTTCAATCCTTTGTCCAAACACTGGAGATCGTTGATCCATTGGCGACCAAAGGTGCCGCGATCCGTTCCTTTTTAGAAGCTTTTCCCGCTGCCAAAAGCTATGGGATCGGTGATGGTGAAAATGACCTTGCGATGTTTGAAGCGGTGGATGTTTCTTTGGCTGTAGCAAATGCCAGCCCAGCGATCAAAGCAGTTTGTGATCGAACCATTGAGCGCGCGGAAGACGGCGGTGTTGGCCGCTTTATTTTAACAGAATTAGTTTCGAGAGAGGATGTTGTGCATGAAGTTGATTGAAACCCCAGTAAACCAAAATCTAAATATGGAAACTTTTTACCCGAACATCTCCAAGTACCTATTCGACAAAATAGCGATCAAATACTATAAATTGTACTCGCTTGATCGGACGCAGATTCTCTATGTGGATAGTTTTGATACGATTTCTTTAGTATTGATCAACAATAAAAAGAAAATCAGTCGGGAAGAAGTCGACACAGCGATTCATCGTTTGCTGAAGGTCGATCGCAAAGACGTGACCGTCAATGTTAATATTCGTAAAGAAATGGAAGCAAGAGGCATCACCTTTTCTAAACCGAGAAAAGATGTCATTCTTGTTCAATTGCCTGTGAAAGAACACTAGTTGAAAGAAGTTGGGACATGCACGTTGCAAGAGTAATCAAACGTTGAACAAAGGGGCGACCTTATACGAGCGCGTAAATAATGCGCAATAAGTAGGAGGTTGACCCATGCTTTGAGCAATTTGTTCTCAGGTGGATTGTCTTGTACTGGCAAAAACCCAACTTTTTTTTGAAAAAACAAGTTTTTCTGTCTTTTGTGTTTTTTTTGCTATAATGAGAAGAAGTAAGCTAGAGGGAGTAAGAACATGCAGAAATTATTTAAAGATGACAGCTTGACGCTACACACCGATCTCTACCAAATCAACATGATGCAAACCTATTGGGAGTTAGGCAGAGCCGATCGTAATGCGGTGTTTGAATGCTATTTCCGTGACATGCCTTTTGAAAACGGCTATGCGATCTTTGCCGGTCTGGAACGATTGATCGATTATTTGAACGATTTATCCTTTTCAGAAACGGATATTGCCTACTTGCGAGAAATCGGCGGCTACCCAGAAGCCTTTTTAGAGTATCTAAAAGAGTTCAAGTTTGCTTGTACCGTTCGTTCAGCGTTAGAAGGCGATTTGGTCTTCAACAATGAACCGATCATTCAAGTAGAAGGGCCGTTGGCACAAGCGCAGCTGATCGAAACGGCGTTACTAAATATGGTCAATTTCCAAACCTTGATCGCCACGAAAGCTGCCCGCATCAAATCCGTGATCGGCACGGATCCCTTGTTGGAATTTGGTTCACGGCGGGCACAAGAATTGGATGCAGCCATTTGGGGGACTCGAGCGGCCTATATTGGCGGAGCGGATGCGACAAGTAATGTGCGAGCAGGGAAGATTTTTGGCATCCCAGCCAGCGGAACCCATGCCCATTCCCTCGTGCAATCCTACGGCAATGACTATGATGCATTTATGGCGTATGCCCAAACCCACAAAGATTGCGTATTCTTAGTCGATACCTATGATACATTGCGTTTAGGTGTGCCAAATGCGATTCGTGTGGCCAAAGAGATGGGGGATAAAATCAATTTCTTAGGTGTGCGGATCGACAGCGGCGATATGGCGTATATCTCGAAAAAAGTCCGTGAACAGCTGGATGAAGCGGGATTCACGGAAGCCAAAGTCTATGCTTCCAATGATCTAGATGAAAATACGATTCTAAGCTTGAAAATGCAAAAGGCGAAAATCGATGTGTGGGGTGTCGGCACCAAGCTGATCACCGCTTACGATCAACCGGCATTAGGTGCGGTTTATAAACTGGTTGCCATCGAAAATGAGCAGGGAGAAATGATCGACACCATCAAATTATCCAGCAATGCCGAAAAGGTTTCGACCCCTGGGAAAAAACAAGTCTGGCGGATCACCCGTAAATCGGACGGCAAGTCCGAAGGCGATTATGTCACGTTATGGGAAGAAAATCCCCAAGCAGCAGACGAACTGTTCATGTTCCATCCTGTTCACACTTTTATCAACAAAACAGTGACGAACTTTGATGCGCGACCATTGTTGCAAGACATCTTTGTAGATGGCCAGCAAGTGTATCAAGTGCCTGACTTAGAACAGGTCAAAGCCTATGCGACGAATTGCTTGGATTCCCTTTGGGATGAGTACAAACGTGATTTGAATCCACAGAAATACCCAGTCGATCTCTCGCAAGAATGCTGGGATCATAAAATGCGGACGATTGAAAAAGTACGCAAACAGACCAATGGCGCGATTTTGTAATCCGCAACTGCGCTGGTCCTAAGATCAGTCAGCTGCTTCAAAAAATAAGAGGAGGCGTTTCTATGACCATGCAACAAGAAATTATCAAAGAATTAGGAGTCTTACCGACCATCGACCCGAAAGAAGAAGTTCGTAAGAGTATTGATTTTTTAAAGGCGTATCTGCAAAAGAATCCGTTCTTGCATACGTTTGTCTTGGGGATCAGTGGTGGACAAGATTCGACGTTAGCCGGCCGAATCGCGCAATTGACGATGGAGGAAATGCGTAGCGAAACCGGGAATCCCAACTATCAGTTCATAGGGGTACGCTTACCTTATGGGGAACAAGCAGATGAAGAAGATGCCAAAAAAGCCATTGAATTTATCAAACCAGATATTGAGCTGCGGGTAAACATCAAAGCCGCCGTCGATGCCCAAGTGCAAGCGGTGGAAGAAGCAGGCTTAGCGGTTTCTGACTTTAATAAAGGCAATATCAAAGCCCGTCAACGGATGATCACACAATATGCCATTGCGGGTGAAAAAGCAGGGGCTGTTCTGGGAACAGATCATGCTGCGGAAAATATCACCGGCTTCTTTACGAAATACGGCGATGGCGGTGCCGATATCTTACCACTGTTTCGTTTGAACAAACGCCAAGGTCGTCAACTCTTGCAATACTTAGGCGCGCCAGAAGCGTTGTATACAAAAGTCCCAACTGCGGACTTGGAAGATGGCAAACCTTTAGTGGCAGATGAAGCAGCTTTAGGAGTGACCTACAACGACATCGATGACTATTTAGAAGGCAAGGAAATTGCGGCTGAAGCCCAACAAACCATTGAAAACTGGTGGAACAAAACGCAACACAAACGCCACTTGCCCGTCACGATTTTTGATGATTTTTGGAAATAAACGAAACCAGTGATTCCGTTCCATTCAGATAGAAAGAAGAGTCTAGGGGGCAAGAAACCTTAGACTCTTTTTTTATGAGGGTTGCTTTCTTTAAAAATAACAAAAGCTTCTTGCCCTGGCTTTACTTTCTTGTCTTGAAAGCATAAAATACGAGGGTACCTAGAACGTGTAGAAAAGGAGGAATGTTCCTTCGTGAAAATAAATAGCCATCCTTATCTGAAGATCGCATTAAAAGGCATCGCCATCGTCCTGTTGATCATTTTCAGTAATTTATATTTGCAATGGTGTCAAAACAATCTTTCCGTTGAATTAGCCTTGAAATTTGCCTTTTCGTGGCATACAGCAAAGTTTTTCTTGGCTTGTGGGGTGTTACTGCTGGTGTATGGGGTGTTTGCCAGCTTGGCAGGTTCGGTACTGATTGGGGGCATCTTTTATAGTGTCGTCATCGGAATCTTAGGGTACGCCAACCATACGAAGATGGTCTATCGCCAAGAACCAATTTATCCTGATGATTTAAAGATGGTCACTCAATTCGACCTTCTACGAACCATGATCGGCAATGGCGCCTTTTTCTTAGCCATCCTCTTCGCTCTGGCGGCGATCGGGGCGATCGGCTGGAGTATCTATCGCAGCCGCAAATTAAACCGGCGTTTACAAGTAATGCGAGGGGCAGTGCTGGTCGTATGCTCGCTGGGCTTAGTCTATGTTTCACACTTCAACGACAGCAACAACCTTTTACGCAAAGCCTACAATCAGACGGCGCTCTGGATTCCTTATTCACAAAAAATGAACTATTACAATACGGGATTTATCGGTGGGTTTTTGTACAACTTGCGGGTAGATGCCATGACGAAGCCTGAGGGGTATTCAAAAGAAGCGATCCAAGCGATTGCGGATACCTACAATGCACAGGCGGCGGAGAAAAACCAAGATCGTGAAAGTGAAGCTCCGAATATCGTTTATGTGATGAGTGAAAGCTTTTCCGACCCGAGCCATTTAAATGGCTTGTCGATCACCGGCGATCCGTTGAAAGACTATTACCACGTCGCCGATCAAACCATCAGTGGAAAAATGCTTTCGCAAAATTATGGGGGCGGTACGGCAAACATCGAATTTGAAGCGTTGACTGGTTTTGCCATGGGCCTATTGAATCCGCAAATGACAACGCCTTACACGATGCTAGTGCCGAAATTGACGCAACTGCCATCCTTGGTTTCTTTCTTGGAACAATCAGGGTATACGGCAACGGCGATCCATCCTTACGATACATCAATGTACAAACGCAAGGATGTCTATGGGGTGATGGGGTTTGAACAGTTTATCGATCAAGATACGATGACCTATACCGACAAAATCGAAAATAATCCTTACATCTCTGATGAGGCGGCCTACAAAGAAGTGCTGGCATTGTTGGAAAACGATCAGCAACCGCAATTTGTCCATTTAGTGACGATGCAGACCCATATGCCCTATGCTGGCAAATACGATACGCTGAATTACCAAGCGAGCGGTCCGGGCAATATGGCTTCCTTGGAAAACTACCTACAGGATATCTCTTATAGCAGTACAGCGTTGAAAAACTTTGTGGCTGAATTAGAGCAGCTGGATCGGCGAACGCTGGTCGTCTTTTGGGGCGATCATTTACCAGGCATTTATGCCGATGAGATCAAGGATCAAAATGAAACGGCTGCCCTGCATGAAACCGAGTTTTTGATGGTTGATTCGCAAGGGAATTTTGCGCCAGAAGATGTACCAGTAACAAGTCCTTTTTATTTTGCGCCGAACCTATTAGAAGCCAGTGATCAACCAACCAGCGGGTTTTACCAGTTGTTGTTGGCCTTGCAAGATGAGTTGCCGGCTTTTGAACTGGGTCAATATTATCAAGAGGGACAATGGCAGACGACTCTTGCGTTGGATCAAGAAGCCCAAGAAATCTATGATGCCTATAGTTTGATCCAATACGATGTGCTACAAGGAGAGCAATACAGTTTAACGACTGGTTTGTTTGACTAAATGAAACATAAAATAGCGCCCTATCCTGTGACTGACACTGGGATAAGGCGCTTTTGTTTGTGTGAAGTTATAATTCCTGCCATTTACGGTTTTGATCAAAATCATTGGCGGCGGCATAGGCGTCTTGAACGATCATTTCAGGGTAGCCCATGACTTTTAAGAGGGCGATCGCGTTGCGGCTCAAGGCAGGACCGGATTTGACCTTATAATCAAAGGAGATGCCGTCATCTTCCGTGACTTGTTCAGAAAAATGAATGTTACGACAATCATTTTTCAAAATTTCAGTCAGCTCAATATCATGGGTAGCGACAAAGGCCAATGATGGGTAGGCTCGCAGCCAATGGATGATGCTAGCAGAAGAAGCGATTCGTTCCACCGTATTGGTTCCTTTTAAAATCTCATCAACAAAACAGTAGCAGCGCTGTTTCGTGGCAACGGTATCTAGCAGGCGTTTGATGGATTTGATCTCCGCCACGAAATAGCTGTCGCCTTCAAATAGATCATCTTCGACAGCCATCGAGGTAATAACGTGACCAGGAACCATCGTAAAGGTTTCAGCTACTGCTGTCTGGATGGTTTGTGCCAAAATACAGTTGATGGCGACACTTTTGACATATGTCGATTTGCCTGAGGCATTGGAGCCAGTTACAAGGGTATTGTGGTTCCAAGTGACATCATTCATGACTGCTTCACTCAGAAGGGGATGATACGTACCCGTTGCTTCTACACCTCCGCTTGTTTGGAAGGTCGGTAGGCAAGTGATGGGCATATACGTGCGAAAATTTAAAATGGCGGCTGCGACTTCCAATTTTCCCAGCAAATTCCACAGATCGATGGCTGCTTGTTGGTGTTTGGCCAGAGTAGTGGTGACCGTTTGATAGGAAATAAACGGCAGCATAAAAATGATATTGATGTATTCAAACAACATGTCTCCTTCGCTGCCGTTTTTGGCACGAAACGAGAAAGCGAAACGAGTGATCTTCTTTAATGGTGACAAAGATTGTTTGATCTCATCTTGGAGGGGCGTGTTGATTTTAGCGATCTGACTGCCACAGGCAATCGTTTGAACCAAATAGCGCATGCTGTTCAGTTCTGTTTCCAGCTTGGCTTTTTTGATGGAGTAATAGATCGTATTGAAAACGACACTAACCAACGTCAACAGGATGCCTTGGACAAACCCCAGCAGGAGCAGCAAGATGCCGACTAATGGCAGCACACCTAAAAAGACAAAGAAAGGCAGAGAACCGATGGATTGCGCCGCTTCATTGGCTAAGTAAGCTTTCGAAAAATTATCATCTTGTTTTCCTAAACGAGCAAACGTATATTGGGATTGTTCGCGTGCGGCACTGTCAGCAGCAAAAAAGTCGATCAATTTGGTCAGCTGTTTGTCCGTTTTGAAACGAAAATTGCGTAACTGTTGATACAACGCTTCTGAACCGACACTGGAAAACGTCAGATTAATGGACTCAAACAACGAAAAGCCATCTAAGTCATACCAAGTGATGTCATCGACCTCACTATCAAAATCGTGAAACTTCTTCTCAGTCAGCCAAGCCTTTTTCAAACTCGCTTCTTTATCAAAGCGGGGCTGACGGGGAAGCTTTCCCCAAGCAAGCCGAACATAACGGCGTACTTTGTACCGATTCCAGATATCTAGTGCGGTCAAGATGAGAATGCTGGCGAGTATGATCAAAATGACCATCGTTTGTGGTTCCATATGCAAAAGTCCTCCTAATGGCTAATGAATGCTGGCTAAAGCTAAGTGTTGCTGTGGGCAGGATCGATTTCTTTCAAACAAGCATAGATCCTTTCAATATCTTGGGTCGTGCCTCGCAGCTCGAAATCTGCTAAGAACGGGATCGAAAATTGCTCCGCATATTGCTTTGCGGTCAAACAATATTGATAATTGAAGTTTTTGTTGCCGCTGCCGATCACGCCCAAGCAAAGAGCGACGTTGTTTTCATAGTCAATGTATTCCCGCATGGTTTCTGTGAGGATCTCCTGATCGCCGTTATCGACGCCATTTCCACCTTCTAAATAGGTAGGGACAAAAACCACATAAGGTTCGTCTTCTTGTTCAAAGATACTATTGTCATGAATTTCTTTGGCTTCCCAAGTGCTCGGTGTGTCTTGCTGATCTGCATAGGCCAACAAGCGGTTGACGAATGCACGGGTATTTCCAGAGATTGAAATATAAAGTAGTTTCATTTTTTCATCACCTTCCGCTTTCTAGTATAACAGAAACCATTTATGAAAAGAGGAGAACTTCGGCAGTCTTTTCTAGTAAAATGCAGCCAAAGGCTTTAAACTGAGAGAGGAGTCCAATACAAAGGAGTGGCAATAATGTTTTCAAAAATGCATCATGTGGCGATCATCGCCAGTGATTACCAGCAGACCAAAGAATTTTATGTAGAGAAATTAGGCTTTGAAGTGATTCGTGAACATGCGCGCCCAGAAAAGAAAGATGTAAAAATCGACCTGCGCTTTGGGGAATCAGAAATAGAACTGTTTGTGGTGGAAAACCCACCAGCAAGACCAAGTTTCCCCGAAGCAGCTGGCTTGCGGCATTTGGCCTTTGCGGTGGAAAATATTGAAGCAGTCGTGGCAAAGTTAGCCGCCAAAGGAATTGTGTGCGAACCGATTCGTTTTGATACCTTTACGAATAAGAAAATGACCTTTTTCCAAGATCCAGACGGCTTGCCTTTGGAATTGCATGAATAAATAGAGGGAACTTCAGGTAGGACATTTTTTTGATTCAACTTGGTTTTTCTTAAAAGAATTGTTATTCTATGTATAGAAGCAAGGAGGAAAAAACGTGATAAGATTTGCAAAAGAAGAAGATCGTTTTGTCATGGCTGAACTCGTTTTAGTCATTTTAAAGGACATGGAATTGCCGTTTGTCAAAGAGATCGGAGAAGCCAAGACCTTAGAGATCTTGGCAGATGCCATGCTAGAACCCGATTATCGTTACGGCTTTCGCCGTGCACTAGTCAATGAGATCGACGGGGAAGTTGCTGGGGTCGCCTTTGGATACCCAGACAAAGAAGAGGCGACGATCGATCAGCCTCTAGATAAAGTGCTGGAACAGTACGGTTTGAGTAAAGACATGAAGCTGTTTATCGATGAAGAGACTTTACCAAATGAATGGTACTTAGATACCATTTGTGTGGCTGAGAAATTTCGGGGCAAAGGTGTCGGCTCAGCCTTATTAGAAGCATTGCCAAAAATTGCTTCTAGAGATGGCTATGAGGTGATCGGCTTGAGTGTTGACCGAGCAAATCCCCATGCGAAGCGGCTCTATGAAAAGCACGGCTTTGAAGTCGTGGCCCAAAGAGAAATCAGTGGCCACCTTTACGACCATATGCAAAAAAGAACCAGCTGATTTTTCAGCTGGTTCCATTTGTTAGTCGAAGCTCAAGAGGATGGTCTTTTTTGCGGTGCCGATTGTACAGCCAGTAATCCATGACGGCCGCAATACAGATGCAGACCGGCGCATCCCGGTCATCGACAACATCCAGTACATAATAATCCCCCGTCAACAAGGTCGCTTTGTTCATCTCCATAATCTTTTTATTGAAATGATGGATCCCATAGCGATGATTGTAGATATCGCCGTGGACTGCCCAGTGAAGCTGTTGGATATAGTAGAAATCACCTGGCCAGTTAAAGATTTTTTGCAGTGTACCGACTTTCTCAAAGTCTTTGTAGATCTCAAAGCGTGTACCAAAAGTAAAACTGATTTGTTTGATACTAGCGACCATTTGCCCATTTAAACGGTAAAGGGAGAGGGCATCGCCCTTGGTTCCCCAACGTCCCACCATCAAAAATAGTGATTTGCCTGTTTCATCTTTGACAATGGTTCGTGTGACTCTGCTAAGTTGCCTATCTTGGATGAAAAATTCTGACATACTTACGCCTCCTCATGTATCCCCAAAAAGCTGCGTGGTTTAAAGATTTTCATCAATTGCCCGAACGATTGCTTTGCCGACACCAGCCTCAATATTGGTGTCCGTCAAATACTTCGCGGCTTCTTTTACCTCTAACTCGCCATTTCCCATTGCAAAACTAACGCCTGCCAGTTGCAGCATACTTACGTCATTTAAGTTGTCACCGATCGTCATCACTTCCGCCAGTGAGATCATTCGATCTTTGGCGACATGTGCCACTGCGATTCCTTTTTGCGCGTTTCGGTGGTTGATCTCAATATTGTTTTGTCCAGAAGAAGTCACCACTAGATCGCCGTACCCATCGATGATTTTCGTGATAGGACCCAATACCCGGGCACCGTCTTGGTGGAAGCAGATCACTTTCAAAAATTCTAATTCTTCGATCGAAAACAACTCACTGAAATCATCGACATAATTGATCGGTAAAAATTCTAAACGGGCTGCTGTCATAGCAATCGCCATCTTATGAGTGAGATGGGGCATTGCTTCTGCCGTATGGATCGCAAAATTTTCGATCCGACGTGTCTGACTTTCCGAGTAGATCCCATTGCTCGTTGAGATCTCAAAATAGATGTCGTTTTCTTTTAGTAGGTCGATCAACGAACGAGTTTGTTCATGGCTGATCGGCACAGTAAATAATGAATTACCCGCTTCGTCATAGACTTGGGCCCCATTCAAGGTGATCATGGCACAGTCGATCCCGGCTTCTTGCAGCGGCGGCAATGCCTCTTTACGGTTACGGCCAGTTGCGACCATAAATTCGATTCCTTTGGATTGGGCATATTTGATTGCTTGGATATTTTCTTCTGAAATCTGCATACTGGCATTTAAAAGCGTACCATCCATATCAGAAGCAATTAATTTGATCATTGTCAGCGTCCTTTCTTAATCGTTTCTACAAATAGTGTACCATAAATCACGGATTTTTTTCTTTCGAAGAGTAATTCTTGTTTCTAAGGGGAGGGATTTGTTATCCTAGAAGAAAACAAAGGAGATTCGCCATGAAACGACTATTGGACAATGATTGGCAAGAACAATTGCAAGAATCATTTGAGCAACCCTATTACCAACAACTACGGGCTTTCTTGAAACAAGAATATGCCCAGCAAAAGATCCATCCAGCGATGGATCATATTTATGAAGCACTTAAACTGACGCCATACCATGACGTAAAAGTCGTCATCTTAGGTCAAGATCCTTATCATGGCCCTCACCAAGCCCACGGACTGTCGTTTTCCGTGCAGCCGGGGGTCAAAATACCGCCTTCCTTACGCAATATTTACAAGGAATTAGCCGATGACTTAGGGATTGCACCTGTGTCCCATGGCTATCTTGTGCCATGGGCGCAACAAGGGGTCTTATTGTTGAATACCGTATTGACGGTACGTGAAGGGCAAGCCTATTCACATCATGGACGTGGCTGGGAGCAGCTGACAGATACGATTATTGAAAAATTGAATCAACGAGAAGAACCGGTCATTTTTGTGCTTTGGGGCAAACCCGCTCAAAAGAAAGCCGCTTTGCTTGATACCAGCAAGCATATTATTATAACAGCGCCTCATCCAAGTCCGTTATCAGCGCATCGAGGATTCTTTGGTTCGAAGCCTTTTTCTAAGATCAATCAAGCATTGCTGGCATTAGGGGAAGAACCAATTTCCTGGGCGTTGCCAGAAAAAATAACACAGTTGTAAAACTGTGTTATTTAGAATGAGTGGATTTGTGAAAAAGGTAACGATATTTAAAATAATCGACTAATACAGGATTTTTATCTGTTCTTTTTTTCGCAGTTATTGTACAATGGAAGGGTATAAAAAAACTGGAGGTCTTTACCCGTGGAATTATTCGAAAGTTTAAAATTTAAAATCGTGCGTCGTCATATCAAAATCGTTTTTCCAGAAGCAACAGATCCTCGTATCCTAGGGGCTGCTAGCCGTTTACGTTCAGAAGAATTAATTGAACCCGTTTTGATCGGTAACCCGGTTGAAATCGAAAAAGCAGCAGAAGCTCGCGGAATCAACGTATCAAACTTTGAAATTTTAGATCCTGAAAATTATGATCGTTGGGATGAAATGGTTGAAGCTTTTGTGGAACGCCGCAACGGCAAGGCAACGAAAGAACAAGCAGAAGAAATCTTAAAAGATGTCAATTATTTCGGAACAATGTTGACTTACATGGGCATTACTGAAGGAATGGTTTCCGGAGCGATCCATTCTACGGGTGATACAGTAAGACCCGCTTTACAAATCATCAAAACAAAACCAGGTGTGAGCCGTACAAGTGGTGCTTTCTTAATGGTTCGTGGTCGTGACCAAGAAAAATACTTGTTCTCAGACTGTGCCATCAATGTAAACCCAAATGCACAAGAATTAGCAGAAATCGCTGTTGACTCAGCGAAAACCGCTGAATTATTTGAAATCGATCCAAAAGTTGCTATGTTAAGCTTCTCAACGAAAGGTTCTGCGAAAGCACCAGAAGTAGATAAAGTCGTTGAAGCAACAAAAATCGCCAAAGAATTGGCACCAGAATACCAAATCGATGGAGAATTGCAATTCGATGCGGCGTATATCTCAGCAGTTGCGCAATTGAAAGCTCCTGAATCTGAAGTAGCTGGTAAAGCAACCGTCTTTGTTTTCCCAGATTTACAATCAGGAAACATTGGCTACAAGATCGCCCAACGTTTCGGTAACTTTGAAGCGATTGGACCAATCTTACAAGGATTGAACAAACCAATCTCTGATTTGTCTCGTGGTTCAAATGAAGAAGATGTCTACAAATTATCAATCATTACTGCGGCACAAACATTAATGGAAAAATAAGCAGCCAATCGCTGCACTGATGAAAAACTGATCCCTTGAGGGTCAGTTTTTTGTTTTGCTTTTGGAAAGTTGAGGGCAGCAAAGCAGGGGGCGTCCGTATGAATCAACGATCCAGTGATCGTCGGGAAATTTTCCCTAAGCTCCTTCTTTACAATTCCTTGAAAAACAGGCTATACTAGCAACTAGTAAATTAGATTGATCAAAGGATGGGGACTATGTTTACCATTAACGACTTAGAAGCAACCGCAGCATTTGCAAAAATCATTGGAGAGGTAGCCGAGCCAGGGGATAATCTGGTATTGACGGGCGACTTAGGTGCTGGCAAAACAACCATGACGAAAGGCATCGCCTTGGGGCTAGGAATCGAGCAACTGATCAAAAGTCCGACCTATACGATCATTCGTGAATATACCAATGGGCGGATGCCCCTGTACCATATGGATGTCTATCGGGTGGAATACGGTGCAGATGATTTAGGACTGGATGATTATTTCGAAGGGGATGGCTTGTGTGTGATCGAGTGGGGCAATCTCTTAGAAGCCTCCCTGCCAGAGGATTATTTAGAACTGATTTTGGAAAAAGATGATACAGATGAACAAAAACGTCTTGTGAAATGTCATGCATACGGCACCAAAGCAACCGCCTTTTTGCAACGGATCACAACAAAATGGCAGGCAGCCCATGAGTGAGATCCAATTACAGATCAAAGAAGCCACGGGTGCTGATGCCAAAGCTGTGTTAGCAGTCAGTCAACAGCTAGGAGAAGAAACGGATTTTCTTTTAATGGACGAAAGCGGCTTGGCGTTGCCAGAAGCTCTATTGGCAGAACAGCTGGATGCTATCTATGAACGGGAGGACTATTTGCTGTTGCTGGCATTTGATCAAGAACAGTTGATCGCCATGGCATCAGTCAAAGGCAATGAAGAGTGGCAATTAGCCCATGTCGGGGAGATCGGTATCTCGATTTTAAAAGACTATTGGGGCTTGGGCTTAGGTTCGCTCCTGATTGAAGAATTACTGGACTGGGTAGTAGAAGTTGGCGAATTGACCCGCATCGAGTTGACCGTTCAAGCGAGAAATCTACGGGCGATCCATCTGTATAAAAAATTTGGTTTTTTAACAGAAGGCTGTATGAAAGAAGCGGTGCAAACCCGCGAGGGGCAAAAAGTTGACGTCTTGATGATGGCACGTCTTTTTGAATCATAAAAAAGGAGTGAAGGAAATGGAGTTTCGGGAACCGACGATCGCAGACTGCGATCAGATCGAAGCGTATCGGCAAGCGTTTGAGAAGAATCAAGAAGTCATCCATGGTGGGGCAGGACTTGTAGAAAGTCCGACAGCCAAAGACTGGCTAGAGGGATTGGCGGATTTTAAAACAGCAGAAACGGTACCAGAAGGATTCGTTCCCGCCCGTACCTATCTGGCTATCCAAGATCAAAAAGTGGTCGGTCTCTTGAATCTGCGTCTGACACTTAATGCGTATTTGCGCCAAATTGGCGGACACATCGGGTATTCGGTGCACCCAGATCATCGAAAGCAAGGCATCGGCTCGGCAATGCTGGCACAGTCATTGGTAAAGGCCAAACAATTTGGCTTGAACAACGTGTTAGTAACCTGTGAAGAAGCCAATCGCACCTCCGCCAAAGTCATTGAAAACAATGGAGGAAAATTGACAGAAAAAGTCATTGATCCTGAAGATGGCGCTGTAATCTGTCATTATTGGATCGATCTGACCTGAAATGAATCCTTCCTTAAATGAAAACGTGCGTTCTAAAGTCTAGCGCAATGCTGACTTTAGGACGCACGTTCTTATTTACTTGACTAATACTAATTTTTTTAATGGATCGATGCCAAATTCTTCTTCTTGACGCAATAAGATTTGGGCACATGCCCGACTATCTTCCAAGGCATCATGGTGGTTTAGTAAAGGAATCTGTAATTGCTCACAAACCGTGTTTAATTTGTGGTTCGTAAATTCTGGATACAGTTTGCGGCTCGTTCGCACCGTACATAAGGAAAGATAATTTGGTTGTGACAACCCATAATAATCAAGACATCCTGCCAAAACCCCAGTATCAAAACCAGCGTTATGCGCAACGATCAAACTGTTCAGTTGATAATATTGTTGGATTTGTTTCCATACGTCAGGAAACTTAGGCGCTTCTTTTACATCTTCTGGACGGATGCCATGAATTTGAATGTTTTTCCAAAAAAATTCCGTTTCCGGTTGGATCAATGTGTAATATTCGCCCACGATTTTGCTATCTTGTACCATGACTAGTGCAAGGGAACAGGCACTATGCTTTTGATAATTTGCTGTTTCAAAGTCCATTGCGATAAAATTCATCAGACTCACCTCATTGCCATTCTAGCACAAAATCAAAGAATGAAAAGCGAACAAACGTTAAGAAAAACTGAAGTTTTCTTACGGTTATTTGAGATCCAGTTCCACCGGACAATGGTCACTGCCGATGATATCTGTATGGATCTTGGCGTCTAGCAAGCGCTCATTTAAGTCATCCGAAACGACAAAGTAATCGATGCGCCAGCCGGCATTGTTTTTGCGAGCGTTGAAACGGTAGCTCCACCAAGAATAAATGCCTTCTGCATCTGGATAGAAATAACGGAACGTATCGGTAAAGCCAGCAGCCAAAAGAGTCGAAAACTTTTCCCGTTCTTCAGGTGTGAACCCAGCATTTTTTTGATTGGTTTTCCAGTTTTTGATATCGATATTCTTATGGGCAACATTCAAATCACCACAGAGAATCACTGGCTTTTGTTGTTTCAATTCAGTCAAGTAAGTCAAAAAGGCATCTTCCCAAGTCATGCGATAATCTAAGCGGCGCAATTCATTTTGAGAATTCGGTGTGTAGCAAGTAATCAAGAAAAATTCAGGATACTCCAGCGTGATGACGCGACCTTCCGTATCATGTTCTTCGATTCCTAGTCCATAACGGACCGATAGTGCAGGTTCTTTTGCGAAAATTGCTGTGCCAGAATAGCCTTTCTTCTCCGCATAATTCCAGTATTGATGATAGCCTGGTAAATCCAATTCGATCTGACCTTCTTGCAGCTTTGTTTCTTGTAAACAAAAGAAATCAGCATCGAGGGCTTCAAACACTTCAGAAAAATTTTTTTTAACGATGGCCCGTAAACCATTCACATTCCAAGAAATAAATTTCATCGAGACTCCTCCTTATTTTCCACTACGCCTCCCATTTTACCTAAAAAAGTCAGAAGCGCAAAGCAAGTGAGCGGAATGAGGAAAACAAGGAGGAATGCTTGCCTTCAAGAGGGGGGATTGGTTGAAGATCATATTCACCAGAGGTAGCAACTTTTCCTTGAACATGCTAAAATAAGTGAGATGTTTATTGTGAAAGGAAACCTTCTCGTGAATAAAGACTTGATGATTGCGCAATTCCCTGAAATTGCCTTATTAAAAGATGAACCCTTATTGAACTATACGTATACAAAAACTGGTGGACCGGCAGATATTTTGGCTTTTCCCAAAACAGCAGATGAAGCCAAACAGCTGCTTGATTATTGCCGAGAACAAGCGATTCCTTGGATCGTCTTAGGAAATGCCAGCAACTTGATCGTCCGTGATGGTGGTATTCGCGGCGTGGTGATCATGCTATCAGAAATGAACCAAATCGTGGTGGACGGCACTTCTTTGATCGTCGATGCTGGAGCAAAGTTGATCGATACCACCTATGTCGCTTTGCATGAATCGTTGACTGGTTTTGAATTTGCCTGCGGGATTCCTGGCAGTGTCGGCGGTGCCGTCTTTATGAATGCTGGCGCCTATGATGGCGAGATCCAAGATGTCTTTGCGTCCTGCGACGTTTTGCTGGCTAATGGTCAAATCGTGACTTATACCAAGGAAGAAATGGAATTTGCTTATCGTCATAGCAAATTGCAAGAGCAAAAGATGATCATTTTGAGCAGTCGCTTTGATTTAGCAAAAGGCGATCAAGAGCAAATCAAAAAGCGGATGGATGAACTGACAGAATTGCGGCAATTGAAGCAACCGCTAGAATACCCCTCATGTGGGAGTGTCTTCAAACGCCCAGTCGGTCATTTTACCGGCAAGCTGATCCAAGATGCAGGCTTACAAGGATTGAAATGGGGCGGTGCCCAAATTTCGGAAAAACATGCGGGCTTTATCGTGAATGTCGATCAAGCAACAGCCACGGATTACGTTGAACTGATCGCTCATATCCAACAAGTCATCAAAGAAACCTTTGATGTCACCTTAGAAACAGAAGTCCGAATCATCGGCGAAGAATAGATTAGCGAAAAGATTGTCCCGAGGGGCAATCTTTTTTTTCATGAGAGCTAATAAAAAGAGCTTAGGATTGTAAGCTTTCGCAGTCTTCGGTACAATAAACGAAAAGGAGTGAGCAGGATGAAAAAGTGGGGACGCGTCATTTTGTTTGTTGGGTTCGCCTTTCTTTTCGGCGGTTGTACGAAATTACCGCAAGAACAGTTTGCCGAACAGTTGACGAATCAGCAAGCAGCGAATGCTGGTGAATTCCAAGCGACGATCGATACGTTTGAGATGGGCAATAGCAGCGAATACGGTCAAGAAGCCGATAGGTATGCCTCTATGTTGATGTCACAGTTAGTCGGCTCGTCATTTAAAGGGGACTTCGTCCAAGACAAAGAAACCAAAGCGATTTTACTCAATCTGGCAGTCGCTTATGGTGGTCAGGAGCTGCCGATCAAGCTGATCGTCGATCCAGAAAAACAAGAAGCATATGTGTCAGCTGAAATCTATGAAACACTGCAAGGGTATATCAGCGCATTTGGTGATGACAGTTATGGAACAAAACCAGACGCTGGGGAATATGAGGGCAAATACCTGCGCATCGATCAAGAAACCTTAGATTCTTACTTTGGCGAAGGAACTTTTGCAGAGGACGACGAGGGGACGACCGAAGCAGAAAAAGCGCCTGAAAACCTCTTTACCATGAACAGTCTTTTTCATAATGAGACATTTGCAGACTATTTGAAAACCTTTGAACCGGATGCTTTCAAAAGAGATGGAGATACGATCAGCCACACGTTTACCAAAGAAGAATTGGCAGATTATGCAACCTATGCTCAAGAACACGGCGCCGATCAAAAGCAAGTCGCCGAATTAGAAGCGCTGCTGGAAGAAGTCGAGCAGTTTGACTTAGCTATGACCGTCAATACGAAAACGAATCAGCAGAAAATGGCTTTTCACTTCGTGCAAGCAGATGAGCTGCAAACCACTATCGGAGCCACGGTGACTTTTACAGGGAAGAAAAGTGATACTGCGGTTGCGATTCCCACAGCGGAAGAATTGATTGACCCAGAAGAATTGTTTACTCCCTATGATTATGGCTGGGATGACAGCTATGACGATGGGGATGAAAATGATTATGATGATGAGTACTGGGATAGCTATGATGAAGCCGATGATTGGTCTTCTTATATGCTGACGGATGAGGAGTTTGAAGAATTGCTGCTGCAAATCAAGCAAGAGCTGCCTTATTTGACCCAAGCAGATATTGATGATTATCTGACATTTTATGAAGAGTACTTGACCCAAGAGCAGTATCAAGAGCTTGTCGAAGCACTCCAAGTGCAAAGTCTATGAGTCACTCAAAAGGGAAGCGACCGCCTAAGTTAGCCAAAAAGCTAACTTTGGGCGGTCGCTATTTTTTTAGATACGATTTTTTTTGCGGTTCATGACTAAGCGCAAAAGGACGCTTCCAACTGCCATCGTGGCGATTCCCGCTACAATGGCTTCAGGCACGCCTTGGGCGAAGATCACACCCAAAATCGCTGCATAAACAGCATTGCCGGCTTTTCCCACAACCTCTGCATATTCTTGCTGGAACAAGAAGTAGATCAAGTTCATTACCAGGATCGTATTCGTCAAGCCTCCGGCAACACCAGCAATTAGTAGTGAAAGACTTTGCTGTTTGTTTTTCCAGATTTTTTGACAGCCCTTATAAACAAAGTAAGGAACGACACCAATCAAAATACGGGGAATCAGCGCTACGAGGATCGCTTTCCAACTTCCTTGATCACTCCCATAAATCGGTACGAAAGGAGAGAAGACAAAAGAAAGCGGGGTGATGATCCACGTCGAACGCACCATACTGATGATCCCAAAGGCGCCGCCTAAAAAGCCGCCAATCCGAGGGCCCAATACAATGGAAGCGATGATCACAGGAATGTGCATCGTTGTCGCATTGATTGGTCCTAAGGGAATAAACCCAAGAAAGGGTACCGATGCTAAAAGAATCAAGATTCCTAAAAAGAAAGCTGTTAAGACAAGTTCAAAAGTTGATATTTTTTTCATTGTTAGACACTCCGTACTTCCAAAGCAGTCAATGCTTTTTCAAGAATCGTTTCTGTTGCTGCTAATGCGCCTCTGCCGAAATCACCGCAAGCCAGTAACGCTTCACGGGGTTCAATCTCTTGGAAGCCGACTTCTTTCAAAATCCCCAAATTTCTTTGAACAATCGGGTTTTCGTACATGACGGTATTCATGGCTGGTGCAATCAAACGGGGCACGGATAACGGCAACGCTAAGGCAACTGTTGAGATCAAATCATCGGCTATCCCATGCGCCAGCTTGCCAATACTGTTGGCACTGGCTGGGGCGAGCAAGAAAAGATCGGCTTGTTTGGCTAGTTCAATATGGTTGATCCGATCTGGTTGGCGCTCTTGCATAACATCCACATGGATTGGCCGTTTGGATAATGACTGTAGAGTCAAAGGCGTAATAAATTGTGTGCTATTTTGGGTCATTAAGACATCCACTGCATAGCCCTTTTTGGTTAATTCATTGGTGAGGTCGGCTGCTTTGTATGCAGAGATACTGCCGCTGACGCCAAGCAGAACGTGTTTTTGTTTCATGATTCTTTCTCCTTTTCTAAAAAAACATCTAGCTAAGCACGCAGGTCATTGCGTAATGTGTCAACGATCAAGGTTGCGATCTCAGCTTTTGTGCGACCAGTCCCGATTTGTCCTTCTTGTGTCAAAAGGTGGCCAACATGCTGGTTTCCTGAAATTTGCGTCAAGTCGTTGGCCAACACATAGTCCGCTTGGCTAGCCAGTAAACTTTTTCGTGCGACCGCGAACAACTCGTCTTCTGCGACGTCTACTAATAATTTGAATCCGACTAATAAGGTTGTCGGCTGTAATGCTTTGATGGTTTGGATCACTTTCGGGGTTTTCTTCAACACTAAAAACAAATGATCAGTATTGGAAGAAACTTTGCCTGCCGTTGCTTCAGATTGTGCGAGCACGTGTGCCATCAATGCCGGAGTGACCTGGTTGTCATAAGTCGGTAGGGCATCGTTGATTGCTTCATAAAAGGCTGCTTCTGAAAAATGAGCAGCAGGGGTAAAATCACTAACTGCCATACTGTGGATCACGGCAGCATACGAATGGATCGTCAATAAATCGGTCAACTGCGCCAACAAGTCCGTGGTCCCTTCAATGAAATGACAGGTAACGCGTGGATCGGTCGGCGGTTGCTTGGCAGTTTTAGTCGTAACGTAATCGATGGTCACCTCAGGGGACTGCAGCCATTCCTTGGCAATGGATTGACCAAGTGAACCCGTGGAATGATTCGTAATTGCACGGACATCATCGATTTTTTCGGAAGTACCACCAGCCGTAATCAAAATTCTCATTGCCCTTGTGACACCTCAACGATCGTTCGTCCTTGGTGCGTGCCTGCTAATAAAGCTGCCAACGTTTCTGGCAAGTCTTCCAAAGTGATGGCTTTCGTGTAAAGCTGATCGATCACATTCCACTCACCCGCTAATTTCTCCCATAATGCCGTGCGGATCTCATGAGAAACATTGACTGAATCGATCCCAATTACGCGAATCCCACGCAAAATAAAGGGTAAGACAGTCGTTTCGATTTTGATCCCACCAGCATTGCCACATAAGAAGGCACCGCCCCCATAAGCGATTTGCGGAAGCACTGCCGCAAGTAATGGACCGCCAACTGTATCAATGACCGCTGCAAACGATTGTTTTGCTAATGGTTTGAACTTTTCTGGTACCACGTCATCAGGACTAATGATTTTTGCTGCGCCTAGGTCTAACAACCACTGCGCATCGGTTTTCCGAGATAGCGCCACTATATTTGTATAGCCCAGTTTTTTCAATAAAGCAATGCTGACACTGCCGACGCCACCGCTCGCACCTGTCACCAAAATAGCAGCATCTTTTGCTAAGTGCAGCTGTTCTAATTCTTGCACCGCTAAAGCTGCTGTGAACCCAGCCGTGCCATAGGTCATACTGTCTTTTGCTGAAAAACCAGCAGAACGTTTCACGAGCCACTCGGCTGGGACCCGTTGAAATTGACTGTAACCGCCTGGGTGAGAAACCCCTAAGCCATAACCTGTCACTAAGACTTGGTCGCCTGGGGCAAAATCAGCAGACTGACTGTCCACGACTTCCCCTGCTAAATCGATTCCCGGCGTCATCGGATACGTACGGATCACGCCGCCATTTTCTTTTGCTGCCAAGGCATCTTTGTAATTGACATCTGAGTAATCAACACGGACAAGCACATCGCCTGCTGGCAGCTCGTCAAGGGTTGCAGTTGTGAGTGAAGCAGTAAAATTTGGTTCATTCATGACACGAAAGGTAGAGAAATTCGTCATTTCAGACACTCCTTTGATGGTTTGTACTCATAATACCATAAGTTTTATTTTTTTAACCAGTGAAGCAAGAAAAGGCAGGGCTTCTTATCAAAAAATCAGTAAAAACAGATCATTATTAAATCTACCTTTTCTTCGTTAAAATAGAAGTTGTTCTTTTAAACCTGTGAAAAGCGAAAATGACGGGATCGTCAATCCTTTCCTTTATAGCATAAGCGTTTAGCGTCACTCCTTTTTTTGATCAGTAAGAAAAGAATTCAAAGAAATGCAGAAAAAAGGCTTGTGTTTTTTGCAATTATTTGTATACTAGAAAAAGTGAAATTAAACATGAAGTTTACTTATAGCAAACTTTTTTTACTTGCAGTTGTGTCAATAAAAGGGGGAATGAACATGGAGATTGGCGAGAAGCTGCGCAATTTGCGCGTTCAAAAGAATTTGACCCAAGAAGAATTAGGCGAGCGGACCGATTTGACGAAAGGCTATATCTCACAGTTGGAACGTGATTTGAGTTCGCCTTCTATGGAAACTTTTTTTACGATCTTAGAAGTTTTAGGCGTGACACCAGAGGAATTTTTCCGAGAAGAAAATGCGCAGCATCAAGTGGTTTATCGCGAAGAAGACAGCACGCTTTATTATGATGAAGAAAATGGATATGAATTGAAGTGGCTGATTCCCGATTCCAATGAAAAAGAAATGGAGCCCGTCTTGCTGACTTTTGATAAAGCGGGCGAATACAAGACCTTTGAACCATCGTTAGCAGAAACATTTATCTATGTCTTAGAGGGCAGTGTGGCGTTAACACTTGGAGAAACGCAGTACAAGGCTCGTAAAGGCCAATCGATTTATTATCAGGCGACTGAGCCGCATCAATTAAAAAATATCGCCGGCAAAAAAAGCCGTGTGCTCGTAGTCGTGACGGATTCTTATTTATAGTACAGGAGGAAAGAGTGTGGGAAAAACAATAATTTCATTCAACAATGTGGTGAAGCGATTTGATGATGATGAAACAGTTTTGAAAAAAGTGAGTTTTGATATTGAAGAAGGTCGCTTTTATACATTGTTAGGTCCTTCAGGTTGTGGAAAAACAACTATTTTACGTATCATTGCGGGTTTTTCGGACGCAACAGAAGGCGACGTTTATTTTGATGGACAAAGAATCAATGACGTTCCTGCCAATCAACGGCAAGTGAATACTGTCTTTCAAGATTATGCCTTATTCCCACATATGAACGTTTTTGAAAATGTGGCATTTGGTCTGCGAATCAAAAAATTACCAAAAGATGAAGTGAATAGAAAAGTCTTAGAAGCGTTACGGTTAGTACAACTTCCTGGTTACGAGAATCGTGAAATCAGCGAAATGTCAGGAGGTCAACGCCAACGGGTCGCAATCGCACGAGCGATCGTCAATGAACCCAAAGTATTGCTTCTTGATGAACCATTGTCCGCATTGGACTTGAAATTGCGAACTGACATGCAATACGAGCTGCGGGAATTGCAGCAGCGACTAGGCATCACCTTTATTTTTGTCACCCATGACCAAGAAGAAGCGTTGGCCATGAGTGATGAGATTTTCGTTATGAACAAAGGGAAGATCGTCCAAAGCGGCACACCAGTGGATATCTACGATGAACCAATCAACCATTTCGTGGCGGATTTTGTCGGTGAAAGCAACATCGTCACAGGCACGATGATCGAAGACAACTTAGTGGAGTTTGTCGGCAAGCAATTTGAATGTGTCGATGGCGGGATGCGGCCGAATGAAGCCGTTGAGATCGTGATCCGTCCAGAAGATTTGAATTTGACGACGGCGGAAAATGGCAAGCTGGTCGTTGAAGTAGACACGCAATTGTTCCGAGGCGTGCATTACGAGATCATTTGTTATGACGAACAAGGCAACGAATGGATGGTTCACTCTACAAGAAAAGCTACTGAAGGAAGCAAGATCGGGCTTTCCTTTGAACCAGAAGATATCCACGTCATGCGTTTCAATGAGTCCGAAGAAGATTTTGATGCTCGTTTAGAGAGCTACGAAGATTAGGAGGGAAAGCTAATGACGAAAATGCGTCGTTTTTATGCGATACCCTATGTCTTTTGGTTATTGCTATTTGTTATTGCACCAGTCTTATTGATCATCTACCAATCCTTTTTTGATATGAACGGCAACTTTTCGCTGGTCAATTATCAAAGCTACTTAGGTTCTGGCAAATATTTGATCATGACCTTAAACTCGGTTTGGTATGCCTTTTTGATCACTTTGATTACCTTAGTGATCAGCTACCCGACAGCCTACTTCTTAACTAAGCTACGTCACAAAGACTTGTGGCTGCTGCTGATCATCTTACCGACGTGGGTCAACTTATTGTTAAAAGCCTATGCGTTTATTGGGATTTTCGGCATTCATGGCAGTGTCAACAACTTCCTAGAAATCATGGGTGTTGGACCAAAGCAGATTTTGTTTACCGACTTCAGCTTTTTGACGGTTGCCGTCTATATTGAACTGCCCTTTATGATCATGCCGATTTTTAATGCCTTAGAAGAAATGAATCCCTCTTTGATCAGTGCCAGTCGCGATTTAGGGGCAAACAGCTATGATACTTTCCGACGAGTGATTTTCCCTCTGTCGTTAAACGGGGTGAAAAGCGGCGTCCAAGCCGTCTTCATTCCGTCACTCTCCCTCTTCATGTTGACCCGTTTGATTGGGGGCAATCGCGTGATTACGCTTGGTACGGCGATCGAGCAGCACTTTCTCGTTACCCAAAACTGGGGCATGGGGTCGACCATCGGCGTCATTTTGATCATCGCCATGTTCCTCGTGATGTTGTTTACGGGAGAAAAGAAAAAAGGAGGACAACGTAAATGAAAAAATTTCGCTGGTCGAATCTTTATCTGATCGTCGTCTTTATTCTTTTGTACGTGCCGATCTTTTATTTGATTTTCTATTCCTTCAATGAAGGAGGCACCATGAATGCTTTTACGGGTTTCACTTTTGAACATTACCAATCCGTCTTTCAAGATACCCGCTTGATGATCATCGTGTTGAACACCTTTATGCTGGCATTTTTATCAGCATTACTGGCAACGATCATCGGCACATTTGGTGCGATGGGCATCTACTATACCCGCAAACGTCGAACGAGAACGGCATTGTTGAGTTTGAATAATATTTTGTTGGTTTCACCAGATGTCATCATTGGTGCTAGCTTCTTGATTTTCTTTACGATGATCGGCAACTTGTTCCGTGGGTTTAGCTTAGGCTTTTTCAGCGTGTTGCTTTCGCATATCGCCTTTAGTATCCCGATCGTGGTCTTGATGGTCTTGCCGAAACTGCAAGAGATGAACGATTCAATGATCGACGCTGCCCGTGATTTAGGCGCGAATAATTTTCAAGTCATTAAAAATATCATTTTGCCTTTCTTGACGCCGGGCATCATCGCCGGCTATTTCATGGCCTTTACTTATTCACTCGATGATTTTGCCGTGACATTCTTTGTGACAGGCAATGGCTTTAGTACCTTATCGGTAGAGATCTATTCTAGAGCACGTCAAGGAATCAGTTTAGAAATCAATGCATTAAGCACACTTGTCTTCTTATTCTCCATGATCCTGGTGGTAGGCTATTACTTTATCAGTAAAGAAAACGGCGCGAAGAAATTGCGTAAAAACCGCCGTGTGGAGGTGGCAAATCTGCGATGAAACGACTACAATCTCTGATTATCGGTATTGTTGCGATCGTCCTGATCTTGCTCTTTGGTGTCCGTCAATTGGAACGCTCCTCTGGTATGGCAGGCGCTGAGGTCGTCAACATCTACAACTGGGGCGACTACATCGACCCTGATTTGATCAGTAAGTTTGAAGAAGAGACAGGCTACAAAGTCAACTATGAAACCTTTGACTCAAATGAAGCGATGTTCACGAAGATCCAACAAGGCGGTACGTCCTATGACATCGCCATACCGAGTGAATACATGATTGAGAAAATGATGGAACAAAATCTTTTAAAGCCATTGGATCACAGTAAAATCAAAGGGTTAGACAATATCGACCCTCGCTTTTTGGACCTGAGTTTTGATCCTGGCAATCAATATTCCATCCCTTATTTCTGGGGAACACTGGGGATCGTCTATAACGATAAGTTCTTTGATGAAGGTGAGATCACCCAATGGGACGATCTTTGGAAACCCGAATTAGCAAATAGCATCATGCTAATCGATGGCGCGCGTGAAGTAATGGGATTAGGTTTGGACAGCTTAGGCTATTCTCTAAACAGCAAAGACGATGATCAGCTGCAAGAGGCATTCAATAAGCTGCGGACCATGACCCCAAATATCAAAGCCATCGTCGCAGATGAAATCAAGATGTACATGGCAAATGAAGAAGCATCGGTTGCGGTCACATTTTCTGGGGAAGCAGCCGACATGATGTACGAAAACGAGCACATTCATTACGTGATCCCTTCGGAAGGCTCCAACCTATGGTTCGATAATATGGTCATTCCTAAGACCTCACAAAACGAAGCCGGCGCCTACGCCTTCTTGAACTTTATGCTGGAACCCGAGAACGCTGCACAAAACGCAGAATACATCGGCTATTCCACACCAAACCAAGAAGCCATGGCCTTACTGCCAGACGAGATCACCGAAGACGAACAATTCTATCCATCCGATGAATTGATGGAACACCTCGAAGTCTATGAAAACTTAGGTGCTGAGTATCTGGGCATCTATAATGATTTGTTCTTGGAATTGAAGATGTATCGGAAATAAGCAAACTGCCATTAAGCAGGGAATGGATCCTGTTTAATGGCAGTTTTTTATAATTTACTATGACATATCAAATGAACCTCTAGGAATATGTATTAGAAAAGAAAATTTATAGAGAATAAACCTGCAATTGTTTCAATAATTAGGAAAAATCAACCTCGTTTTGTTCAAAATGTTTCAAAAACCACTTGACCTAAAGTTAACTCTAGGTGGTATCTTTTTAGATAGAAGAAATGAGCAGCGATTGTTGAAACTCAGAAAAATCACGATTTCCCTTTAGGATAACTTGCTATTTCTCGGTTTGATAGGAATTCTAAAAAGAGCGTCTAGCTCCGATTGCCGCTTTTTTTCATTCTAGAAAACGATCCACTCATTTCGACTTCGTGTCTTTTTCCTTGTGAGTAAACACACGAACCATTCAAACATTTCTACAGGAGGTACGTACATGTTATTAGAAAAAATCAAAAGCCCCAAAGAGTTAAAAGAATTGACCAGTGGGCAACTTCAAGAACTGGTAGTAGAAGCACGAACTGCTTTATTGGAAAAAATCAGTCACCATGGGGGGCATAATGGCCCCAATCTGGGGATGGTTGAGATGACGATCGCGTTGCATAAAGTCTTTGATTCTCCCACAGATAAGCTGATTTTTGATGTGTCTCATCAGACCTATATCCATAAAATGTTGACGGGACGCGCCCATGCCTTTCTTGATGCTGCGCAGTATGATGCGGTTTCTGGTTACACGAATCCGAAAGAAAGCGAGCACGATCTCTTTACGGTCGGTCATACCTCCACCTCAGTTTCGTTGGCAAATGGTGTGGCGAAAGCCCGTGATCTAAAAAATGAAACGTATAACGTCGTTGCCGTGATTGGCGATGGTTCTCTATCAGGCGGTTTAGCGTTTGAAGGCTTGAACAATATCGTGGAATTAGGCACCAATACCATCGTGATCCTCAACGACAATGACCAATCGATTGCAGAAAACCATGGGGGGATGTATCAGAATTTGCGGGCATTGCGGGAAACCAAGGGGCAAGCAGCAGACAATCTGTTCAAAGCGATTGGTTTTGAGTACCACTATTTGGATGAAGGAAATGACCTCGCTGCCTTGATCGCTTTATTTGAAAAAGTGAAAGATATTGATCATCCTGTTTTATTACACATTCATACGATCAAAGGCAAAGGCTTCAAGTTTGCGGAAGAAAATCGTGAAAAGTTTCATGCAGGCGGTCCCTTTAGTTTAGAAACCGGCGAATATATTTCTGCTGGCGGCAATCAAGTAACGTACAATAGCTTAACGACGGATTATTTATTAGAAAAAATGGCGACAGATCCCAAAGTCGTGGCAGTAAACGCTGGTACACCGATGTTGCTTTTTTCTCCGGAACAAAGAGAAAAAGCAGGCAAACAATTTGTAGATGTGGGTATTGCAGAAGAACATGCGGTATCGATGGTTGCTGGGTTAGCAAAAAATGGCGCGAAACCTATCTGGGCCGTTTTTTCTACTTTTATGCAACGTAGTTTTGATCAAATTTCCCATGATTTGGCCTTAAATCATCTGCCTGGAACGATTTTGGTATATGGTGCATCGATTCACGGCATGAATGACGAGAGCCATTTGGGAATTTTTGATATTCCATTTTTGGCACATATTCCCAACCTTATTTATCTTGCGCCAACCTCTAAAGAAGAATATCTGGCAATGTTGGATTGGTCGCTGGAACAAACCAACGCACCAGTTGCGATCCGGGTACCGGTTGGACCTGTCAACGAAACGGCAGTAGCAGTCTCTACTGACTATAGCGATCAAAAAAATGAAGTGACTCAAGCTGGCACGCAGGTAGCCATCGTCGGTGTTGGGAACTTTTATGCGCTAGCGGAAGAGATCGCAGATCAATTGAAGATGCAACATGGAATTACGCCAACGGTGATCAATCCTAAGTTTATTTCAGGGGTCGACAAAGAGTTGTTGGATGCTGTGGCACGATCGCACAAACTCGTTGTCACGTTGGAAGATGGTATACGAGAGGGTGGCTATGGACAAATGATTGCCAGCTACCTGGGTGATCGTGAGATTGCCGTCAAAAACTATGGCTTAGAAAAGAAATTTTATGATAATTACCGGGCAGCAGACGTTTTATCTGAACTTGGTATCACTGCTGAGGAAATTACGAAAGATGTCATAGAACAGCTGCAGAAATAAGTTCTCTTAGGGTGTCTTGTGTAGCTGATATGATTGTTAAAAAATGAATGATCGAAGGAAACCTTGCAGAAAAACAGACTGCAAGGTTTTTTCGCAAACAATCGGTGATGATTTGCAGCAAAATACAGAAGACCAATGCTTTTCAAGCATAAAGCCCAAGCGCGTTAAGCATTGGTCAACGAGGATAATCTAGCGAATAATAAGGTAGTGAAAGGATCACTTGTCATCTTGGACTATTGGGTTCAGAGACAAGGAAGAAAAGGTGTTTTTAAGGAAAGGGGTATTTATGAAATTTTTTTCTATGAAGTTGTTGGCACTGTTGTCGGTGGCAATGGTCGTCTATTCGGCACCGGCGATTTCTGCCAATGTCCCAGCGATTGCGGCAAGCTTTCCAGAAGTTGATGCGGTCTACATTGGGTTACTGACCACGATTCCGTCATTGTTTCTTTTGCTGGGGATTTTTACTACTAGCATGATCGAAAAAAGGATCGGCAAAAAATACACGATGGTCACCGGATTGGTCATTGTGGCGATTTTTGGCACGCTGCCGGCATGGTATCAGGGGAGCTTTCCCGTCTTGTTTCTTTCTCGAGGGATTCTTGGCTTCGGGATCGGCTTATTCAATCGTTTGGCGATTCAAATGATTAGTTTGCTGTTTCAAAATGAGCCGCAAAAGAAAGCCAAAGCTCTTGGATTAGAAAGTGCCGTCGGTGGTTTAGGTGGTATCTTTATGACTTTGCTCGTAGGACAGCTAGTGAAGATTAGTTGGGAAATGTCCTTCTTGGTTTATGGCTTTGCCCTGATCAGTCTCTTCTTTGTCCAGCTATTTATTCCCAACGAAACACAGGCTGTGACTAATGAGACGTTATTGGCGAACGTCACGGTTTCAAAAGAACGGAAACAGCGATCATTCGTTTTGGGTGTGCTCTTGTTTCTAATCGTTGTCTTGTTTATCAATTACAATTTACAGATCACACCGTTGTTGTTGGAAAAAGGAATCGGGGACGCCACCGAAGGCAGTAACATGATTGCCGCCATTGCGACGGGGGCATTTATCGCCGGCAATGCCTTTGGCTTGATATACAGTCGCTTACATCGTTGGTTGCTGCCCATTGCGGCATTGCTTGCAGGAAGCAGCATCTATTTGACCTATCCCTTGCAGACGGTGGGGCTACTCTTGGGTTGTTCTTTATTATTAGGCTTTGCCTTTCGCAGCATCATGCCTTTTTTCACCCACTTACTGACGACTGGTGGTGAAGCGGAAGCTAAGTTTGGCACGGTCGTCTCGATCGTTGCTTACAATTTAGGGGTCACGTTAGCCCCTTATGCATCACGCTTGCTGATACTAGTCAGCGGCAGTGAAACAGCAGGGATGCAGATGATTCTATCAGGGGGCTTGTTGTGCTTGATTGGTGTCCTAGCTTTTTTGGGAAATAAATACTTTCTGTATTTTGAACGAGGATAGGCGAAAGCTAGCTTGATCCTCGTTTTCCGTCTTCATTTCATCCTTCTCATCGCTTATAATAAAAAGAAACAATGATGAGTTGAGCGCACTAGACAAACTGCCGGCGTCAATCAGAGGGGAGAACCAGATGTATCTTTTTCAAAAAATTGAAGAAGCAGCGTTTAAACAAAATGACGCGAGACGAACGATCGGTGACTTTTTATTAAGCAATCGAGAAAAAGTTAGTGAGTATAGCATGGAAGAAATCGCAAAACTGACCCATACTTCCAAGCCGACGCTGGTCCGTTTTGCAAAATATTTTGGCTTTTCTGGTTGGAAAGAATTTGTATATGCCTTCATGCACGAATTGGCTCATTTTGATGATGGCTCAGCAACGATCGATGTGAACATTCCTTTTGGTGAGGCGGCAGATACATTAGAAATCATTGAAAACTTGGCGAACTTGCGCATACAGACGATTAAAGAAACAGCTTCACTTATGACAGTGAAAGACCTGAATCAAGCCGCTCGGCTCATCAATGGAGCTCAAACCATCGTCATCTATGGGCGCAGTCCAAATTCGTATTTCGGACAGCTGTTTAAACGCAACTTAAACACGATCCATAAAAAAGCCTTTCTTGCGGATACGGACGAAGCGGGCTTGATTTCTAATACGCTGACCCCACAGGATTGTGCCATTCTTATCTCTTATTCTGGTAATAATTCAGAAACGTATCCTATGAAAAATGTGAAAATATTGTTGAAAAATGGTGTGCCGATTATCAGTATTACGAGTGGTGGAGAGAACTATTTGCGGGACTATTCGACGATCGACTTAACGATTGCTAGCCGAGAAAAACTGTATTCTAAAATCGGAAATTTTTCCACAGAAGAATCGATTCAATTCCTTTTGACAGTTTTGTTTGCTAAGATTTTTTCCCTCGATTATCAGGAAAATATCCAAATGAAAATCACCAATGCTCGTTTTTTAGAGACGAGCCGAAAAACGACGTTTAAAGAGATGGCAGAAGAATAAAAGGACCGCACCGAACATGGTGTGGTCCTTTTTCCCTATTGTACATTGTTGGAAGTGGTTAATTTCAATTCAATCGGCTCACCGGCAGCGACAAGACGAATCCGCTTTGGATTGACGATCCGGTCGTACAAAGCTTCAGGATCCCCATTAAAGGCATCGATATGCGGAGCATCCACTGTTCCCCAATGGGAGAGGATCAATTCAGCATGCGGATAGGTGTTTGCCAGCTTGACGGCATTCTCAAAGCCGATGTGCCACGCGTTGTCGTTAAAGTCAAACAAGATCGCATCTGGCTGAGGCATCTCTAATTGCTCTGGTAAAAGACGAGAATCTCCAGGAATCCACAAGGAGCCATCAGGTGTATCGATCCAAAAGCCACAATAGTCCTCAATTTGGAAGACACGATCAAATTTTGTCGTTTCATTTTGCCAAAGGTGATACGCCTTTGTTAAAGAAATCGTCAAATTCTTCACGGTGAATGAATCATAGATATCGTGGCCTTGGGCAGCAACATGAAAGTGCTCTTGTATAAGTTCGGCGACATACTTGGGTCCATGAAAGCTGTCGGTATCAGAAACGAATTTGTCAATTGTCGGAATGCTGTAATGATCGTTATCCGAATGGGTGATCAATACCGCATCTAAGTGAGGAACTGCCGACGGTTTGATTGGCAGATCGATCAGTAACGGCAGGTCAAATCCTTCTAAGACCGGATCGACCATGATACAAGTACCCCGGCTGTTTAAAAGAATGCCGGAATTTCCTAACCATCGAATGATCGTTTGATCCGTTTTTTGAAAAGCTTTTTCGGTAAAGACAATCGTTTTTGGAGGAATTGCTTGTTTTTCGTTTGTCATTTTTTTTCGTTCCCTTCGGCTGTTTTTTTTAAATCCAACGCAGCATCGCCGTTCGTAACAGGCTATGCTGAATCTTTGTTCCATTATGAGGTGCTTCAACGGTTTGGGGGAAAGAAGCTGCAGTTCCAGTAATTTTAAGAGAGTATTGTGCCGCCTTTTTTTACATGATTATTCTACGGCGTGCGCTCATCGATTGTTTTTGATTGCCACAATTCAAAAGTGTCGCATTCATAGAGTAAATTATACCATTGTTTCTCCTGGCTTCGTCAAGGCAATGCGGGGGCTTTTCGTGGAATAAATTTCGAAAAAAGAGCGGTATTTAATGAAAAGATGAAATCCATTTCGTCTTTAAGAAAAAAGATTGGAACCGCTCTCTAAAAATGGTACATTGCTGGCAGAAAGAACAGTATGTTATACCGGTAAGCACATACAACATAGATTTTCTTTGAAATTTATCTAGGGGTGGAATGTATGAGTGAAAATTATCAATCATTAGCAAAAAAAATCGTCCAGTATCTGGGGGGACAAGAAAATATCACGGATGCCTATCATTGTCAAACACGATTACGCTTTAAAGTCAAAGATGAAAAGCGTATAGATGAAGGAGAATTAGAGGCACTCGATGGGGTTGCCAAATACATCAATAACGCAGGGGTACATCAAGTCGTGATTGGAACACATGTCAAAGATGTCTATGAAGAAGTCACAAAATTGGTTTCGCTTCAATCATCAGGGACGTCAGAGCCTGGGGAGAAAAAAGGACCGGCAGCTGCAGTGATCGATTTTGTGGCAGGAACGTTTCAACCAATTATTCCGGCATTGTCCGGTGCTGGAATGGTTAAGGCAGTTTTGGCTTTATTGATCGTCTTTGATGTGATCACCGCTGATTCGCAAACCTATTACATGCTGAATCTTTTTGCAGATGGTGTTTTCTTCTTCTTACCAATGATCCTTGCCTTCACTGTGGCACAAAAATTGCGATGCAATCCGATTTTAGCGGCTTCAGTGGCTGCTATGATGATGCATCCTAATTGGGGTGCCTTGGTCACAGCAGGCGAACCCGTTCACTTTTTTGGGGTTATTCCTTTTACATTAGCAAACTATACGGGATCAGTTATTCCGATCCTAATCGTGATTTTTTTCCAATCGTATGTCGAAAAGTTTTTGAACAAAGTGATTCCAAAATCAGTAGAACTGGTTTTTGTTCCAATGCTAACATTCTTGATAATGGGTACATTAGCCTTCTCGCTATTTGGACCGATCGGTAGTATCTTGGGTGGCTATTTGGCAACTTTCTTTACCTTCTTAAGTGTCCATGCTAGCTGGGTTCCAGCGGTTTTGATTGGGGGCTTTTTACCAATCATGGTGATGTTTGGTTTGCACAATGGGATTGCTCCTTTAGGGGTGATGCAAATGGCAGAACTTGGGTATGACAGTATTTTTGGTCCAGGGGCATTGGTCTCAAACATTGCTCAAGCAACCGCAGTAGCAGTTGTCGCATTGCGTACGAAAGAGAAAAAGACTAAGCAGTTGGCGGTATCAGGGGCGATCACTGCCTACATGGGGATTACTGAACCCGCTTTATATGGAATCAATTTACCAAAAAAATATCCGTTAGTTGCGGCAATGATCGGTGGGGCTTCTGGTGGTTTGTATGCTGGCTTGACCAATACGCATCGCTTTGCGACCGGTTCGTCTGGTCTCCCAGCAGTCTTACTATATATCGGTGATGATACGATGCGCTATTTTTGGAATATCATTATCGCATTGGTGATTGCAGCTGTGGTGAGTGCGGTCGTTACCTATGTCTTAAGCTTCAAATATGAAACAAAAGTGACAATTGATGTTCCAGATATGAAAGCAGTAGTCTTAGAAGATACCCTATTGATCAATCCTGTACCAGGAACCGTGATGCCACTGAATCAAGTCAAAGATGACGCATTTGCTTCTGAAGCACTCGGAAAAGGATTTGCGGTCGATGAACCCATCGGTGAAGTCATTGCGCCTTTTGATGGAAAAGTCGCTGCTGTATTTCCTACCAAACACGCGATTGGCTTGGTTTCAGACACGGGAATTGAATTGTTGATCCATGTCGGTTTAGACACAGTGGAACTAAATGGTCAGTATTTTGATGCGTTAGTAGAAGCAGAGCAAAAAGTTACAAAAGGGCAGCGACTGCTGACGTTCGATGTACAGCAGATAAAAGCTGCAGGATATGTCACACAAGTACCGATCATCGTTACCAATACACCACAATATACCGCAGTCGAACTTGTGAAGGAAGGATTGGTAGCTAAAGAAGAGGAAGTACTTGTAGTCAAAGTTTAGGAGGAAATAACATGGGATTATCAGATGATTTTTTATGGGGTGGTGCAACGGCTGCCAATCAAGCAGAAGGAGGCGTATTAGCAGGAGGACGTGGCTTATCAAATGTCGACCTCTTACCAACTGGTCCTGATCGCGCAAAGGTCGCTGCGGGTGAACTGGAAATGTTGGAATGGCAGGAAGATTCTTTTTATCCAGCCCAAACGGCCATTGATATGTACCACCATTATATGGAAGATATTGCTCTTTTTGCCGAAATGGGTTTTAACGTGTATCGGATGTCACTTTCTTGGTCACGGATTTTTCCAAATGGCAATGACGAAGCGCCCAACGAAGAAGGACTGCTTTTTTATGAGAAAATCTTCAAAGAATTGAGAAAACATCAAATCGAGCCATTAGTCACGATTGCCCACTTCGATGTTCCGCTGCATTTGATCAAGGAATTTGGTGGCTGGAAAAATCGCCGACTCATTGATTTCTATGTGGCTTATGCGGAAACCGTCTTCCAACGCTATCGCGGGTTGGTCAAATATTGGCTGACGATCAATGAAATCAATATTTTGCTGCATCAGCCCTTTGTAGGTGGCGGGATCGTCTTTAAAGAAGGGGACAATCGTCAAGAAATCAAATACCAAGCAGCGCATCATCAGTTAGTCGCCAGTGCCTTAGCAACCCAAAAGGCTCATGAAATCGATCCGACCAATCAAGTTGGTTGTATGCTGGCTGGCGGCAGTCATTATCCTTATACTTGCCGACCTGAAGATTACCAAGAAGCAATCAATCGTGATCGCGAAGGGTATTTCTTTATCGATGTGCAAGCCCGAGGCAAATACCCCAATTATGCCTTGAAAAAATTTGAACGAGAAGACTTAACAATCAAAATAACACCTGAGGACGAGACGATTTTAGCGGCTTCTCCTGTTGATTTTGTCAGTTTTTCTTATTACTGTTCTCGAACGGTCAGTGCCCACCCAGAAGACTATGCGCAAGCGACGGGGAATCTCTTTCCATCAATTAAAAATGAACATCTACCATCGACTGAGTGGGGGTGGCAAATTGATCCGTTAGGACTGAGAAATTCATTGAATCAATTGTATGATCGCTATCAAAAACCGTTGTTTATCGTAGAAAATGGGTTAGGGGCGATCGATACCCCTGATGAGAATGGGTTTGTCGCAGACGATTATCGGATCGACTATTTAAAAAAACATATTCAAGCCTTTAAAGATGCGGTGACGATCGACGGCGTGGAACTACTTGGTTATACTACTTGGGGTTGTATTGATCTTGTAGCAGCCAGCACCGGTCAAATGAGTAAACGCTACGGCTTTATCTATGTGGATCGAGACGATCAAGGCAACGGCACCTTGAAACGAACCAAGAAAAAATCCTTTGAGTGGTATAAAAAAGTGATCGCTTCAAATGGGGATTGGCTATAAGATCGATTGCCATTCATACTTTCAATAACGGAAATTAGAAGAACATATAACTTTGCAGTGGTACCTCTTAGAATGGGTACTACTGTGAAGTTTTTTTATAGACGTTAAGGCGAACGTCCAAAAATGAAATTGGATCTGCATTATCTGCCTATGAAGAATTTGGTAAAGTAAAGACAATGTAGAAAGCGTTATCATTAGTGTGGTATGATACAACTATTGATAACTATTATGGAGAAAAGTCTATGAAACATTCCTTTCAAGAAGAATTAAATCATGAGATAAAAAAACGCTTTTCACTATTAGCGATCCTAGTGTCAGCGTTCTTGTTTTTATTGTTGATTTTGTTAGTATTTGCTATCCAATATAGATGATTGACTAAGAGAAAATGGGAATAATTGCCCACTTTTCTTCAAAGACGCTGACATTAATGCAAATTTTTATCGAGCATAGAAAAGTTGTTTATGGTGAGATTTCATCTGAACAGCTTTTTATTTTCATAAAAATAGAAAATGGGAGGTAAGGTGGAATTAACAAGGATCGATCGGCTCTTCTTTGCATAAAGGAAAGAAAGTTGATCGTTTTGGAAATAAACATGGACGCCAGTGGGGATCACTAGCGTCCATGTTTATTAGAATTGCCATTCTTGAATTTTTTTCAAGAGTACCGCTTTGTCGGCAGCTTCCGCAAAGGAATGCTGAGCGGCGGTTTCGTTTAAGAAGCGCATCTCTGATTCGGTCATGTCGCAATGATGAGCCATTTGCAGGTATTCATTGGTCAATGTCGTGTTGGAGACCGTTCGGTTATCGGTATTCAAACAAAAAGGGACCTTGGCTTTCAGCCATTCTCTTAATGGGTATGCCGAGTATGTGGGAATCGCACGCGTATGAACATTGCTGGTAGGGCAGCCTTCGATACAGCGATTTTGTTCTCGAACAAACGCTTGAGCAGTAGGATCTCCTTTTAAGGCGATGCCGTGGCCAATCCGCTGCGCACCGCTTTCGATGGCTTGATAAATGTTTTGCACACAGCCGCATTCGCCTGCATGTAAGGTCAGCTGGACACTTTGGTCCTTGAGGAACACTTGATAGCTGGCAGCTAAATCAGGGACGTACCCGTCTTCTTCTGGACCTGCCAGATCAATGCCGACGACTTTTTCATCGGTAAGAGCGATCGCTTCATCAAAAATCGCCGTAATAGCTGGTAGGTCTTCTTGACGCATCCCGATGACCAAAACATTGCCTTTGATTGGGTAGCGTTCTTCTGCTCGTGCGATGCCTTCGATCACGGCTTGGATGGTCTGGCTGCAAGTGAGTCCTTTGTCCATCGATAAGCTGGGGGCAAAGCGGATCTCAATATAAGCGACCCCATCTTGAGCGGCTTGTTCCATCACGTCATAGGCGGCAGCTGCTAACGCTTCTTGTGTTTGCAAATACGGCCGAACGAAATCAAAGCAGCGAAGATAATCCCTCAGGTCATGACAATCTTTGGGGGCTTGCATCTGTGCTTTCACAGCTTCTATGTCTTGCTCGATCGGTAGTTCTTGCTGATTGGCGATGGCGATCAATGTTTCTGGACGAATGGAACCGTCGAGGTGGCAGTGAAGTTCTACTTTGGGAAATGCTTGGATTTGTTGTTGAGTAAGCACAGTGTTCCTCCTGTCTAGGTCGAATTTTTTTAAGTATGAATATAGCATACTTCCAAAGCCCATGCTACCCAAAAAAGGAAATTCTCATAGAAAGCAAAACAGCAGCCGCGAATTACTTGTGCGGCTGCTGGTTTTATTGTGGGAGAGTGACTCAAATCAATTCCGATAGATCGGTAAAAGGCAATGACAGATCGTGAGCGGCTTCTTTTGAAGTAAATGCGCCCTCATAGGCGATGACCCCTTTGGCAAGTGCCTGATTTTCTCGCAACGCTGCTAAAGGATCGTTCGCTAGCTGCTGGGCATACGGCAAGGTGGCAATGCTCAATGCGATGGTTGCCGTTTGTGGTACAGCACCTGGCATATTCGCCACTGCATAGTGAATAACTTCTTCCCGGATATAGGTTGGCTCGTCGTGGGTGGTGACTTTGTCTTCGGTCTCAAAAATTCCGCCTTGGTCAATGGCAATATCGACGATCACAGATTTTTCAGGCATCTGTTTCACCATGTCGCGGGTCACTAAGCACGGAGCTTTTTGTCCTGGCAATAAGACGGCTCCTACCACCAAGTCTGCGGATTGGATCGTTCGTTCGATATTCAAGCGATTGGAATACAAGGTTTGGACTTGACCAGAAAACTGTCGATCCAGCTCTTGTAAGCGTGGGATCGAAACGTCTAAAATCGTTACTTGTGCGCCCAGACCTACGGCGACTCTCGCGGCATTCTCACCGGCAACGCCACCACCAATGATCGTTACCCGACCTTGACGGACGCCGGGAACACCTGAAAGCAGGATTCCTTTTCCGCCATATATTTTTTCGAGAAATTGTGCGCCGATTTGAACAGACATTCTTCCAGCGATCTCACTCATAGGCGATAGCAGAGGCAGGGTGCCGTTCGCCAGCTGGACGTTTTCATAAGCAACAGCGATCACTTTGCTGTCGATCAATGCTTGAGCAAGCTGTTGATTGGCGGCTACGTGGAAATAGGTGAATAAAACCAGTCCCTCATGCAAAAAGGGGTATTCTTCTGGTAAAGGTTCTTTGACTTTCATAACCAATTCAGAGGCCCAAACCTCTTCAACGGTAGTAATCGTAGCGCCGACTTCCTGATACGCTTGATCAGAAAAGGTTGATCCTGCACCAGCGCCTTGTTCAACGAAGACTTCGTGTCCGTCTTGGACTAACTCATAGACTCCCGAGGGCGGCAATGCCACACGATTTTCATTGTTCTTGATTTCTTTTGGGATACCGATTTTCATAGACTTCACACCTTTCTTTCTTCCATTATAATAGAAAGCGGATTCCTAAGGGGAGAAAGAATGGTTTTTTTATTAAAAAAGTAAGATCCAGTTGCTGCCTACGCCACGACAAAGAAAAAAGCCCCGAAAGGGGACTTTTTTTGATCAATCAGCTGAAGGTCCAAAAGCGCAAGCTTTGATCAGCGATTTCATCTAGTGTGTAATAGATAGAGTAATGGGATTTTTCTGGATCATCATTGGGATCTAAGACAAACACTTGATCGTCCATCATTCCACCTAAGACCATAATATGGCCGCCATCTGTAAATTCCCCTGGGGTCATAGAAACGATGACGGGATGGTTTTGTTGCAAGTAAGCTTCAACGCTGGCTAGATCTGTGCCAAGATCATAATAGTTGTAGCCGTTTGCATCGGCAAAGTCAGAAAAAATCCGCCAGTCCGTTCCTTGGCCGTCAACGTAATAATGATCTCCTGCCCAGTCGAGGACTTCTAGTGGCGAAATGGGATAGCCTTCAAGATAGGATTGAACCATCGCAAGAGAAGCAATCGCACAGCCATTTTCTGCTAAGCTTTGGCTGCCATCATTGCCATAGGATCTATCAGCCCATTCTTCGTTCGTCTGCAAGAAAATCGGTGTCGTGATGTCCATTTCCCATAAGTAAGCATTGATATCTTCACTAAAAATAGCCTGAGAATAAACATATTCGTCGTCATAACTCTCATCATAGGCAACGACGGTCTGCACGTGTTCGGACAACTCTCCGTACAACACGTGATGAGAGATTCGATTGAACCCTATCCAAATCAACGCCAATCCTGCCAAAACAACCATTGGCCGACGCTTTCGATAAACATCTGTCTGTTTTTGCATTTTTCCCTCCTTGTTTTACGAATCGTACGCATTCATCCTGTTCTTTTAAGTAAAACAAAGGAGGGGGCGCTTGTCATCGGCCTACAGACCGATTCCACGATCAACTTTCAAATGCCTCTAGTTCTAAGCTAGTGCTTTCCCATGCTTCTAATAGGGCTTCTTGTTCAGTGCGGGCTTGTTCTAATGCTTGATTCAACGCGGTCAATTTGACATGATCATTCAACGCATCTGGTGCGGTCATGTCTTGTTCCAGTTGTTGGATCGTTTCTTCTATTGCGGCAAGTTCTTCTTCGATTTGGGCGACTTTTCGCTGTAAGGTTCTAACGGCTTTTTGCTGTTCTTTGCTTTGGACAAAGTTTTGCTTGCCCGCTGAGAGAGTGGTTTCGGTTGTTTTTGCTTCCAACATTGCTGCGATCTCAGCTTCTTCTTGTTTCTTTTCTAAATAATAATCGTAATCGCCTAGATAGAGCTTGCTGCCGTTTTCAGACAGTTCCACGACCTTGGTGGCGATTCGATTGATAAAGTAGCGGTCGTGAGATACGAAGAACAACGTGCCTTCATAATCGATCAGGGCGTTTTCTAAGACTTCTTTGCTGTCGATGTCTAAATGGTTGGTTGGCTCATCCAAAATCAAGAAATTGTCATGGTCCATGGCTAATTTTGCCAAAGCGACACGGGCTTTTTCGCCACCGCTTAACAGCGTGATCGGCTTTTCAACATCTTCTCCAGAAAATAAGAAGCTGCCTAATATATTGCGAATCTCGACTTCAGGTGTGGTGCTGTGGTCATCCCAAAGCTCATGGAGGATCGTTTTGGTTGAATGCAGATCGGATTGGGTTTGGTCATAGTACCCGATTGAGACATTGGCGCCAAAATGGACCTTTCCTTGAATAAAGGGGATTTTATGAATCAGCGATTTCAGTAAGGTTGATTTGCCGATCCCATTCGGTCCCACTAAAGCGATCGCATCTTTGCGCCGAACATCTAAGTCGATGGGCGCCGATAAGACTTCTTCTTCAGAATAACCGATAGCGGCATTTTCTACTTGCATCACAACATTTCCTGAAGGCTTTTCAATGGAAAAAAGGAAGTGGGCGGATTTTTCAGCTCCTTGCGGGCGATCCAGCCGCTCCATTTTCTCTAATTGCTTACGGCGACTTTGCGCGCGTTTGGTGGTAGACGCACGGACAAGGTTGCGGGCAACAAAGTCTTCCAGTTTATTGATTTCTTCTTGCTGCTTTTCAAAGGCTTTCCATTCACTTTGCAACTGCTCCGCTTTCAGGGTCAAATAGCGGCTGTAATTGCCTTTGTAGTGGCGCATTTTTTGGCGACTCAGTTCGTAGACTTCGTTGACGACTTTGTCTAAGAAGTAACGGTCATGGGAAACGATCAGCAACGCACCGGCATATCCTTGCAGATAGTTTTCTAACCAAGATAACGTTTCGATGTCTAAATGGTTGGTCGGTTCATCGAGGATCAAGATATCAGGTTTTTGCAGTAGCATTTTTGCTAATGCCAAGCGGGTTTTTTGACCACCAGAAAGGGTATTGATTGCTTGCGTGTAAAAAGAAGGATCAAACTGAAAACCGTGCAAGACGGAGCGAATCTCATTTTCATAGCCATAGCCGTTTTTTTCTGCAAATTCATGCTGCAATTGGTCGTATTCTTTTAGGAGATTGCCAGAGTCAGCAGCAGGATCTGCTTCGGAGATGGCGATCTCTAAGGTACGCATGCGCTGCTCCATCTGCCGAACCGTTGCAAAAGCTCCTAGCATTTCTTCCCAAACGGTGGCTTGACTATCAAGTCCGGTATCTTGAGCTAAGTAGCCCATCGTAGCGGTCTTGTTTTTAGCGATCGTTCCTTTATCAGGACTTTCGAGTCCAGCAATAATTTTCAGTAGCGTTGATTTACCAGCACCGTTGCGCCCAACAAGCGCGATTCGGGAATTGCTGGCAATTTCTAATTGGATATTTTCAAATAAAACCTCGGCTCCGAAAAGACGGGCGATTTGGTTGGCTTGTAATAAAATCATGTGTATGTCATTCCTATCTTTAAGAAACTTGTCTGTATCAAGGTTACAATACTACAAGTCTATCATATTTTAAGGGAAACGGCGATTGGGAAAAAGTTTGATTTTACCATTATAAAATTTATATTTCAAATTATGAGCATTCAAATTGATTTTTGAACAATGTATTTGTTATGATAGCTTCATCACAAGTGAATTTTTCACAATGGGGGAGTATTCTTTGAAAGATCATCAAATTCCAAAGGCAACAGCGAAGCGATTGCCTTTATATTATCGTTACTTGCGTATTTTGCACCAAGCTGGCAAATTAAAAGTTTCTTCGACCGAACTAAGTGAAGCTGTTCAAGTTGATAGTGCGACGATCCGCCGCGACTTTTCCTACTTTGGTGAATTAGGAAAACGCGGCTACGGCTATGATGTTGAAAGCTTGATGCAGTTCTTTGCGAAGACATTGAACGAAGACCACATGACGAATGTAGCTTTAGTCGGTGTCGGAAACTTGGGGAGCGCCTTGTTGAAATACAAATTTCACCAAAGCAACAGCATTCGGATCAGTGCCGCATTTGATGTCAACGAAGATCTAGTTGGTCGAATCGTAGATGGTGTGCCGGTCTATCCAATGGATGACATGAAGGAACAAGTGAAGATCCAGCAGATCGATGTGGCTATTTTGACGGTTCCCGCACAACATTCACAAGATTTAGTGAACGAGCTTGTGAAAGCTGGCATTAAAGGAATCTTGAACTTTACACCTGCGCGAATCACTGCACCAAAAGGCGTGCTGATTCAAAACGTTGACTTAACCAATGAATTGCAAACATTGATTTATTTCTTGCATTCAGGCAACGTCTTGTCCCATGAAGAACCAGTAGAAGAACCATCACTAAGCGAATAATCGCATCACATAAATAGGAACCAACAAAACAGCTGCCAGATCGTAGTATACACAACGATCTGACAGCTTTTTTTGGCTTTTATTCACTGAACTTACTCGTCTAACTGGTCAAAAAGTGATTCGTAGGAATCTTGCTCCTCAACGCTTGTGAGCGCTTCTTGATACCGCAAGATTTGTTGAGTCAAACGTGTGAAATCGATGATTCGGGCTTCACGATGCACTTCTTTCCCATTTGCGAACAAGAGGACGACGGGAACCGTCAAGACCGAAAATAAACTGGCTGCTTCTGGCTCTGCCAGCGTGTTGATGGTAAATAGGGGGAGTTGCTGGGTTTGTGCCAGTGTTTGGATGCGTGGTTTGTCTGCAACACAAATACTGCAATTCGGTTGAGAGAGATAGAGTAGTGCCAACGGTTGTTGGGCGAGCTGCTCTTGGATCGGTTGATTTTTTTGCATAAGTCATTCCTCCATGGAAAATGTACGCTGTTCTTGAGGAAAAGTCAAAATATCTGCTAGTAGCTGATCGCTTAGGTGAGTAAGAAGGAGTTTAAGATAAGGGAAATCTAAAGCAACGATTAAAAAAACAGGCTGCTTTAAAAAAAACGTTGTATAAAAAAAGGAAAAAACGTATAGTAATTCCAGCGTTTCGAATTTATTGATAAAGAAGGTTAAAGTTATGTTTCAGGCATTACCGAATTCTGTCCTGCAAATGAGTGTTATTTTTTTATCTATCGTCATTGAAGCCTTGCCCTTTGTCCTATTGGGCTGCTTGATCTCAGGTGCCTTACAAGTCTTCTTGACGCCAGAAAGAGTCACGAGACTCTTACCAAAAAACAAATTGGCATCGATCACAGTTGGTTGTGGTCTGGGGGTCTTTTTTCCTTCCTGCGAATGTGGGATCGTACCGATCGTTAATCAGTTCGTAAAAAAAGAGGTTCCAGTGTATACCGCGTTTGCCTTTATGCTGACTGCACCGATCATCAATCCTATCGTAATTTTTTCTACATTCATTGCCTTTGGAAATTCCGCGAAGTTCGCCTTTTTGCGTGTACTGGGCAGCTTATTGGTCGCAATGGTCGTGGGGATCTGGCTGGCGTATTTTAACAAACAAGAGGTCTTAAAAACACGGCTTGCCAATCAATTAAGTGGCGGGAATGAGCAGTCAGTTCATTCACACCATCATGGGCATGATCACGCCCACCATCAAACGGAAAAGAGCAGTCATCCGCTCCTTCGGCAGATTCTTCATTTGCTGCAACATAGTTTGGATGAGTTTTTCGATACTGGGCGTTATTTGATCATTGGTGCGTTGATCGCCTCAGCGATGCAGACCTATCTGCCAACTGGCTTGATGCTGACATTAGGCTCCACGAAGCTGTTAGCGGTCTTCGTCATGCTGCTGTTGGCACTAACGTTATCCCTATGTTCCGAAGCAGATGCCTTTATCGGCTCTTCGTTGTTGAGTTTATTCGGCACGGGACCAGTCGTCGGTTTCCTGGTTTTTGGTCCAATGGTAGATATTAAAAATCTGTTGATGATGAAGCGGTACTTTTCGGGGCGTTTTATCGCTTCTTTAGTTGGTTTAGTCGCAATCGTCGTTTCAATTTATGCATGGGTGGTGTAAAGAATGATTCGTTTTTTGATCTTATCAGGCTATTTTGAATTAATGATGTATTTGCAAGTGACGGGCAAACTCAATCAGTTTATCAACATTCATTATCGCTATCTCGCTATTTTATCTATGATCATTTCTTTATTGTTGGCTTTGGTCCAGCTGTACTTTTGGGTCAAACAAGAGCCCGATCATCATCATGACGACGAGCACCAGCATGGATTAGAGAAAAAATACCAACGAGTGATTGCGTATTTTCTATTAGCCTTACCGATCATCGTGGGGCTCTTTTTCCCCACCGTTAGCTTGGATACGACGATCGTTGAAGCAAAAGGGTTTAATTTCCCCCTAAGTGAAGAATCTGTAGGGGATCCAGAAATGACGACCCAATATCTGAAACCCGATACAAGTCTTTATTTTAACAAAGAAGATTATGACACTCAGATGGATGCCGCATTGGCACGTTACGCCAAAGATGAGACGATTGCGGTAACGGAAGAAAATTACTTGGAAGTCATGGAGTTGATCTATACGTACCCGAGTGAATTCATTGGTAAGAAAATCACCTATGATGGATTTGTGTACCATGCAGATCAAGATGATGCCAATGAAATCTTTTTGTTTCGTTTTGGCATTATCCATTGTGTGGCTGATTCAGGCGTTTTTGGCTTGCGAGTGGAATTACCTCAACAAACAACGGCAGAAAATAACCAGTGGCTTCACGTGGAAGGGACGATCCAATCGAAGTACTATCAACCCTTCAAACGGGACTTGCCGATGGTGGTGGCAGACCAAGAGAAGACGATTGAAGCACCAGAAAACCAGTATGTCTATCGCGCGTTCTAGCTTTTTTTAAGAAAGTTCATAAAAACATCATAAACCTTTGTTATAATGGAGAAAATCTAAGCATATGTTTGTAGTTTTATCAAACGTTTAGTACAATATAGAAGGAACATATGCTAAAATCTATACAAAAGAGAGGTGTCGTGAAATGGGTTTTACAGATGAAACAGTTCGCTTTGATTTTGATGATAGCCGTAAAAAAGAAGTCAGCGAAACATTATCTATCGTCTACCGAGCATTAGAGGAAAAAGGATACAATCCGATCAATCAAATCGTCGGTTATCTCCTTTCTGGCGACCCGGCTTACATTCCTCGTTATCGGGATGCCCGGAATTTGATTCGTCGTCACGAACGGGATGAGATCATGGAAGTTCTGATCCGTTATTATTTAGGCAATCACGGGATCAACCTATAATGAGAATCATGGGATTGGATGTTGGTTCGCGGACAGTCGGCGTGGCGGTCAGTGACCCAATGGGCTGGACAGCACAAGGGATTGAGATCATTCGCATCAATGAAGATGAAGGCAATTTCGGTTATGATCGACTTGCTGAATTGGTGAAAGAATATGAAGTCTCACGTTTTGTGGTAGGACTACCTAAAAATATGAATAATACGATCGGACCTAGAGCGGAAGCTTCTATGGCTTACGGCGCAGCGATCGAACAGCAATTCGGTTTGCCGGTCGTTTACCAAGACGAACGTCTGACGACCGTTCAAGCAGAACGAATGCTGGTAGAACAGGCGAATACCTCGCGTGCCAAACGAAAAAAAGTGATTGATAAATTAGCAGCAGTCATGATTTTGCAGAATTATTTAGATGGTGCTGGGAAACAGCTGTTTTAATTTACAGAAAAGAGGAAAATAAATGTCAGAACATACACACGATCATAACCACGATCACGATCATGAAGGACATGAACACATTACTTTAATCGATGATCAAGGAAATGAAACATTATACGAAATTCTATTAACGGTTGACGGTACGGAAGAATTCGGCCGCAACTACGTCTTGCTTTATCCAGCAGGCGTACCAGAAGAAGAAGATGTTGAATTACAAGCGTACGCTTATATTGAAAACGAAGACGGTTCTGAAGGTGAATTAGAACAGATCGAAACAGAAGCAGAATGGGATATGATTGAAGAAGTCTTCAACACATTCATGGCGGAAGAAGAAGAGTAATAAGCTGCAAGTGCTGGCCCTTTTCATAAGGGATCAGCACTTTTTTTGATTTTTAACGACTGTTTATTATAGAAGCAAGCCTGCTTTTTTGAAAGGAATGAGTAAAATGAATCACGTAACGATTTTTGAGCTTGAAAAGATCGCAGAAGAGCAGCTAGTTTTTGCGGTGATCATCAGCAAGTATCAAGAAAAGCTCGTCTATGTCAAACACAAAGAACGAGACACATTAGAAATACCCGGAGGTAAGCGAGAACTAGGAGAAAGCATCACAGAGTGTGCCGCCCGTGAATTAAAAGAAGAAACAGGCGCTAAGCACTTTACTCTAGAGCCGTTATTTATCTATGGGGTAGAAAAAGACGGGGAGACCGATTACGGCTTGGTGTTTGAAGCCCAGATCACGGACTTGCAGGATGAATTGACCTCAGAGATCGAAGCAATCTATGTAATGGCAGATCCGCCTGCCAACTGGACATATCCAACGATTCAGCGGTTGTTATTGGCAGAGTATTTCGTACGAACAAAAAAATAATTCAGCCCACTCAAATGGAGGGCTGTCTTGAGTGGAAAAGTAAAAGCAGCGTGTTGAGTAGGAGTGAGCGAATGAGTTGCGTGATCCTGCAATCAGGGGTAGGATGAAAATGTAAACGTTATCTTATTGGAGAGTAGGGAAAGGCATGGAAAAAATCTATCAAGCAAGTACCGCAGAAGGAGCAATCGATTTTATCAATATGCGCGATTTGGAGATCGCGGCAGAGGAAGTGATTCCTAAAGGTGGGTATGGCTATATCAGCAGTGGTGCGGGGGATATTTTTACCTATCAAGAAAATGAACGCGCCTTCAATCACAAATTGATCATTCCTCATGTCTTAAAGGACATTGAATTACCGGACACAACGTTGTCCTTTGGCGGTGATACGTTGTCAGCGCCAATCATTATGGCGCCTGTGGCTGCCCACGGCTTAGCAAATGTTGCGGCAGAACAAGCGTCAGCCAAAGGTGTGTCACGTTTTGGCACGATCTATACGGCGAGTTCGTATGCCTCTTGTACGTTGGAAGAAATCCGAGCAGCTGGTGGACAAGAAGCGCCGCAGTGGTTCCAATTCTATATGAGCAAAGACGATGGCATCAATAAAGACATCTTGGCGATGGCAAAACGCAATGGCGCCAAAGCGATCGTTTTGACCGCAGATGCAACTGTTGGGGGCAATCGAGAAACGGATCGCCGCAATGGCTTCACCTTTCCGTTGGCAATGCCGATCGTTCAGGCCTATCAATCAGGGATCGGACAAACGATGGATGCCGTTTACGGCTCCTCAAAACAAAAATTAAGTCCCCAGGATGTCGCTTTTATCGCCAAAGAATCTGACTTGCCAGTTTATGTCAAAGGGGTGCAATCAGAAGAAGATGTGGAACGAGCTTTAGGGGCAGGTGCACAAGGGATTTGGGTCTCAAATCACGGGGGACGCCAATTGGATGGTGGTCCAGCTTCCTTTGATTCCTTACAGATCGTGGCTGAAGCAGTGGCAGGTCGGGCGCCGATCGTCTTTGATAGCGGGGTACGGCGTGGACAGCATGTCTTTAAAGCGATTGCTTGCGGAGCAGATCTAGTGGCGATCGGCCGCCCAGTGATCTATGGGTTGGCTCTAGGTGGTGCTACCGGTGTTCAACAAGTCTTTGATTTCTTCAAAAAAGAATTGGAGATGGTCATGCAACTTGCGGGGACGCAAACGGTGGCAGATATCAAAAAAGCCGTTTTACGGGACAATCGCTATTTATAGGCAATCCCTCGAAAAGCACTCGAGTCGTTGACTCAGGTGCTTTTTTCAATGATCCTTTCTGATCCTGAAGAGCAGAGGAAACAGTTTTTTTCACTGCAAAAAGTGTATATGATTTTGAAACAATTGCAAAATCCGCTACACTTAAAAGAGACCAATAAACTAAAGGAGAGAGATTGATGATTCCAAAAATTATTCATTATTGCTGGTTTGGCGGCAATCCATTAGGTGAACAAGAAAAGAAATACATGGATACCTGGAAAAAATATTGTCCGGATTATGAGATCAAACGTTGGGATGAATCAACGATCGACCTTTCAAAATTCGGTCCTTATCTAAAAGAGGCCTATGACCAAGAAGAATGGGCATTTGTGTCAGATGTGGTTCGTTTGTATGCGTTAGTGACAGAAGGCGGTATTTATATGGATACCGATATCGAGGTGGTCAAACCTTTAGATGGGCTCTTGACACTGGAGGCATTTATGGGCTTTGAGATCGAAACCAAGATTTCTACTGGGATCATTGGAGCGGTGCCGCATCATCCCTTTATGGAAGAATGGTACCACGATTACGATGACCGAAAATTTGTCCGGGCAGAAAAAACGGAAGATGTCGTCACCAATGTGATCCGAGTGACGGAACTGCTGCAAAACCACGGATTAGAATTGAATAATCAACGACAAACCGTTAAGGGCGTAGAAATCTTCCCGCAAATGACGTTTTCACCAAAAAGCTATATCACTGGTGAGGTCGAGGAAGATCCGAGTACGATGGTGATCCATCAGTTTTCTGGGTCTTGGTTATAAAAGAGTAAGTCTCGAAAAGGATAGACAGCGGAAAAAGCTGTCGGTCCTTTTTGCTTTTGCAAGGGATGATGGAGATGTGATAGAATAGCTTGAAAAAATGAGGAGGCGTTTTGATGGCTATCAAACGATGTACTTTGGCAGATTTAGAAGAATTGGGAGAAATCAGCGTAACCACCTATTACGATACATTTGCTCCTTTCAATACGGAGGAAAATACCCGCATCTATCTAGAAGAAGCCTACAATCTGCCGAAACTGACCCGAGAGTTAGAAAATCCGCAATCGGCGTTTTATTTTTTACAAGAAAATGATCAAACCGTAGGATATATCAAACTTAACTGGGGTGAGGCACAGACGGAAGCAATCGCCCCAGAGGGGTTGGAAATTGAACGAATCTATATCAAAAAAGAACATAAGCGCAGGGGCTATGGCAAAACACTGCTGCTGTTTGCCCAAGAGACCGCCAAAGAGCTGCAGAAAAAGTCGATCTGGTTAGGCGTTTGGGAATTCAACGACAATGCGTTGGCTTTTTATCAAACGATGGGCTTTGAAAGAGTTGGCAGTCATTCCTTTTTTATGGGGGATGATGAGCAGACGGATTTCTTGATGCTGAAAGAGCTTTGAGTGCCGCCTTGTATGAGGAATTAGAAATTACTTTCCATTTTTTTGGCAATCAAGTATAGTTAAAGGGATTGATGAAAAAAGAACGATTGGTGAAAACCATCGCTAAGGAGAGCAATTGTAAATGGAAAAACAGAGAAACGAAAGTATTTTGTCACGTTTTTTTAAAGGCGTGGTGATTGCCCTGGGCTTTATCTTGCCTGGTGTTTCAGGAGGCGTATTGGCAGCCATCTTAGGCATTTATGAGCGGATGCTGCGCTTTATGGCACATCTGACGAAGAATTTTAAAGAGAATTTCCTCTTTTTCCTACCAGTAGGGATTGGGGGAATCGTAGGGATCGGTCTTTTATCGAAGCCATTAGAGTGGCTGCTGCAAAATTATCAAATCATCGTTTTGTGGGGCTTTGCGGGGGCAATTATTGGGACATTACCGGCACTTGCCAAAGAATCGACTTTAAAAAGCAAACGAACAACCGGTGATTTGATTTGGTTCTTCGGCAGTATGGTCATCGGCTTCTTGTTCCTCTATTTTATGGGCGATATCTTAGGAACGATCCCTGCCAATTTCATAGGTTTTGTGATCGCCGGCGGTCTGATCGCGTTAGGTGTTTTGGTTCCCGGCTTGAGTCCTTCAAACCTTTTGCTCGTTCTGGGCCTTTATGATCCGATGTTGAAAGGCTTTAAGAGCTTTGACATCATGGGTGTCTTTCTACCGATCGCCATTGGCGGCTTGGCAGTGATGCTGTTGTTTTCGAAATTGATGGAGTGGCTATTGACCCATTATCATTCAAAAGTCTATCACTTCATTTTAGGGATCGTTATTGCCTCAACGGGTTTGATCGTGATTCCTCCTGTGGCAAACTATAGCGGCTTTACTTGGATAACGGCCGTCATCGGAATTATCTTGTTTGTCTTGGGGGCTTGGTTAGGTCTTTGGATGAGCAAGCTGGAAGAAAAATACAAGTAAATCAAAACGGCACATCGTTTGGCGATGTGCCGTTTTTGTTAGGTAATGATGAGGGCAGCTAAGAAGAAGCGCTGGTCGACAGCTGGTAGTAAAAAGATGGGAACATTTGAGAACGATATGATACAGGTTTGGAAACTGTTCTATTTTTGTTGAAAGATTTCCTAGTGTTTGGTATATTGTAGTCTATATAAAGAAGAATTTTTCATGTGTTACAGTTTAGATAATTGTTTGAGGTTTTTGAGGAAAAGGAGGGACAAGCATGCAAGATGCGACCTATTGGGCGGAACAATTTCGGCAAGGACAAATTAGCTTTGCCGAGCGGGTGGCGATGATCGAAGAAAAAGTCAATCAACAAAATCCGCTTTTGAATGCGCTTGTAACATTTGATCCGCAAGCAGCGATTCAGCATTACGAGCAGCATCTTCAAAAAACGGTTTTTGGTGGACAACCCATGCCATTAAAAATACTCGGCCAAAACAAAGCAGGGTGGCCAGCAACATCAGGAGCCAAACTGTTTGCAAAAGCACGGGCCAGTCGCACGGCTCATTTTGTCTCTCGTTTAGAAGAGAAGGGCTTTGTGCCGTTAGGGCAAACCAATGCACCAGAATTTGGATTCAAAAATATCACTGATCCAACATTGTATGGGCCTACACGTAATCCGTGGAATCCTGCCTATTCAGCTGGTGGTTCCAGTGGTGGTGCGGCAGCGGCAGTGGCTTCGGGGATGTTTCCGATTGCGGGTGCCAGTGATGGCGGCGGATCGATCCGCATTCCAGCATCCTTTAGCGGATTGATTGGTTTGAAGCCAACCCGTGGCACGATGCCAGTGGGTCCTAGTGAGTGGCGCAGCTGGCAAGGCGCTTCCATCAACTTTGCGTTGACGCTTTCTATGCGTGATACGGAACAGTTGTTTTATGCGTTGCGAACGTCACAGCCGACTGCCCCTTATCAGGCACCGCAAGTAGAATGGCATCATCAGCAAGCGAGTCAAAAACCGCGGTTGAAGGTTGCTTTTACTACCGCATCGCCGACCGGTGGCCAAGTGTCTGAAACTGCCATCCAAGCAGTCCGAAGTGCAGCCGCATTTTTAGAAAAGCAGGGGCACGAAGTCGTTGAAGTGGGCTATCCAGTGGATGGTCAGCAAATGATGACCACCTATTACGCCATGAATGGCGGCGAAACAGCTGCGATGTTTGCTGAAATCAATGCTGCTCGTCAAGAACCGGTCAGACGGGAAGAGATGGAATTGATGACCTGGGCACTTTACCAATATGGCAAAAAACTGCCTGCCGCCGATTACGTCCTTGCCTTGCAGTGGTGGGATCAGCTGGCAGAAAAAATGGAAGAAGTCTTTTCGACCTATGATCTCTTTTTAACACCGACGACGGCTTTTCCAGCCCCTTTGATTGAGGAAGACTTACAAAGCGATAGCATTCGCCAAAGACTGCATGAGATCGAGACGCTTGGAAAAAGTGCTGCGGGTGAGTTGATCGAAGAAATGTTTGCCAAGAGCTATGCTCTGACACCGTACACTCAATTAGCCAATTTAACCGGGCAGCCAGCCATCAGCTTGCCAACTGCTCTTAGTGAGGAAGGGTTGCCGCTAGGGATCCAATTTATGGCGTCTAAAGGCAGAGAAGATCTACTTTTCCAAGTCGGCTATTTATTTGAAACACAGCAACGATTTCTGTTGCCAAAACAAGGAAACTAAGAGGAGGATATTATGAAACAAGTTAGAAAAGGGAAAATCGTTGCAATGGTTGGCTTTTTAGGTTTATTTGCGGGAGTCTTGTTAAGTGCCTGCAGCAAGCCAACGGAAGAAGACACCAGTTTAAGCAAGGTGGAAGAAGCCAAAACATTGGTTGTTGCTACTTCGGGAACCTTGTATCCATCGTCTTACTATAACGATGAAAATGAATTAGTGGGCTATGATGTCGATGTGGCAAAAGAAGTCGCCAAACGATTAGGCGTAGAGATCACATTTAAAGAGTACAATGTCGATGGACAAGTTTCTTCTTTAACACGTGGAGAAGCCGATTTTGCTGCCAACGATTTTGGTTTGACGGATGAACGAGCGGAAAAATTCAGTCTCTCAACGCCTATCAAATACTCGTTCGATAGTATGATCGTGCGTAAAAGTGATGACTCTGGGATTGCTTCTTTAGAAGATTTGGATGGCAAAAAAGCTGCTGGTGAACCGAATACCAGCTACATGCGCTTAGCCGAATCTTATGGGGCAGAATTAGTGACTTACGACAACGCAACGAATGATCAGTATTTGACAGATGTTGCGAATGGTCGAACGGATGTGATCTTGAATGATTACTATTTACAAAAAATGGCAGTCGCTGCTTTGCCAGATATCCCTGTGAAAATTTTAGAAGATGTTTACTTTAATCCGAATGAAACGGGCTTCTTATTTGTGAAAGATCATAAAGCATTGCAGGAAAAAGTGGATGCTGTTTTAGCAGAAATGAAAGAAGACGGCCGTTTAAAAGAACTTGCGGAAACGTATTTTCAAACCGATATTTCAGTAAAATCTGATCAAGCGATCCAAACGGTTGAAACAGACTAATGTATATTCCAACCCTTGATTTGCCGTTGATGTGGGACTCATTGCCCTATTTGCTGTCGGGCTTGTCCTATACGGTCGGCATTGCTGTCGTTTCGTTTCTAGGTGGCAACCTCTTAGGGATCATGCTCACCTTCTTAGGGATGTTGGAAAACCCCATCATTAGAGGGTTCGTGCGGGGCTACCTCTCATTTCTAAGAGGCGTCCCAGCGCTGGTCTTGTTGTTCCTACTGTATTTTGGCTTGCCTTATCAATTGTCGGCGCTTAGTGCTGCGATCATCTGTTTTACATTGACCAGCAGCGCATTTATCGGGGAAATCTACCGAGGATCAATTGCTGGTGTGGATCGTGGGCAATTTGATGCTGCCTATGCGTTAGGGTTATCCTTTACGAAAACGATGCGTCTGATTATTTTACCGCAAGCCTTTCGTATTTCTGTACCGGCATTGAGTAATGTGGCAATGGATTTGTTGAAAGGGACGTCCTTGGCAGCAATGATCACGATTCCTGATATTTTTCAAAAAGCCAAGATCGTTGGCGGACGAACCTTTGATTACATGTCCATGTACGTGCTAGTTGCCGTTATCTATTGGCTGTTGTGCATTTTGATTGAAGCCGGGCAAAAGCGATTAGAACAACATTTTTCAAAACGCTTTGCTGCTAATGAGACCGTAAGACAATAAAAAAGAGCCGAGGCTCTTCAGCTGCTGTCAATGTTTCCTTGCGAGACATTGACAGCAGTTTTTTCTTTAGGTAACGAAGCAGCACCACAAGTTAGCCAGAGAAAAAAGTCAGAATAGTACCGTTTACTCTGGGCGATTTTTTACAAATTCAATAAAGGTAATGATTTCAGATAGTTGATATTCAGTAAAGTCTTCGTTGATTCTTGAAGCCACACGAATCTGTTTCATAGAGAGGGCTTCCAAATCATTCGGACGTCCATGTAAATAATCGAGACTGACATTGAAGTAATCAGCAAGTTCTTTTTGGATCTCAATATCGGGCATCCGATTGCCTTGCTCATACGAAGCATAGGTTGTTTTGGCGATTCCTAAGTATTTTGCCATTTTTGCTTGTGTTAAACCAGATCGCGTTTTCCGCAACTGTCTTAAACGATCTTTAAACATGAAATCCCCTCCACAAAATTATTCTACTATGACACGGTAGAAGCAGAAAGAAATTAATGTTTTATATCACTAATAGAGTTTTATCGCATTTACAAAGTACTCGTTTTGTAATACTATTTATGTGAAGAAGGATTACTACCTGTAAGAATCAGCAGGTAGTGAATCGTTCTCAAGGATTTTTTTAGCACGAAGGAGGGTAGAAGAAAGAAACAGATACACCAAAATGGAAGCGTTTCATAGAAGGAGGAAGTGAAATGAAAAAAGTATTGATAATTTGTGCAGCAGGCATGTCTTCATCGTTGATCGCTAAAAAAGGAACAAGCTTTTTAACAACAGAAGGGTGGTCAGTGAGGATCGATGCCATCTCTGCTTCAGAGGGGATCGCTACGATTGCTAAGGATGAGTATGATTTATATTTAGTTAGCCCGCAAACGAAAATGCATTTTGCCAATTTAAAGAAAAGCGCCGAAAAATACGGCAAACCAATCGTGAATATTCCCCCGCAAGCATATATTCCGATACCGATCGGGATCGAGAAATTAGCACAGCTAGTCAAAGAAAGCATTGCATTAGAAAAAAGTGCGAAATAAATGGAGGTAGGCTATGGATAGTGAAAAAATTCAAAAAATATCCTTTGAACTTATTTTAGCAAGCGGTGATGCCCGCACGATGATTCATCAAGCCTTTGAACAGATGCGAATCAGCAGTTGTCAAGAAGCGCAAGAGTTGTTGGACACAGCCAATGATTCATTAGTCAAAGCCCACCGCATCCAGTCAAAAATGCTGCAAGAATATGCTTCAGGGACTTCATTTACCTGTGATATCTTGTTGATCCATGCACAAGATCATTTGATGACAACCATGACCCTCAGAGAAGTTGCACTAGAAATGCTAGGGATTTATCAAAAGATGAATCGCCTTGAAGAAGCGATCCAATGCTGGAGTGCAGATGGCGAGTAAGCAAGCAAAAGTCGCGCAAAGAGATGCATCGCAAAAACTGACGAAGAAAAATCTCTATTTTCAACGTCTGTTACTTTTGCGGTACTTAGTCGCATTCTTTTTCTTTTTTAACCTATATTGGTTGTTGGCTGCTTCTTTGGCAGGGCAATGGCTGCGTGTGGTTCCACTGAGCCTGTTGCTGTTTTCAGTGGGACCGGTCAGTGAATTTATTCGCTTATATGGACACCACGCAACCATCGACCCCAAGCAACTCTTTTTTACAACTTGGTATTTACGCCTTCAAACGGGGACAATGATCATTCTTTTTTTATTGACATTTTTTGGAGTGACAGAAGTTATTTTCCCCTATTTTACCTCGCAAAGTACGGAGTATGTTCGCATAGTTCTCTGCATAAGTGGCGTCTTTGCTTGGAGTGGTGTCAGAAAATTGAAGAAAATTTTCCGCAATAAAGATAAACATTGGAAATGGATACGCGAATTTGAAGAGATAGAAAGAAAGGGTGATTGAATTGACAGAATCGAACAATAAACTATTTCAACTTTTGGAAAAAGCAGTAATGGGTCCGATGGGAAAGATTTCTCAATATAAAATCGTTCGTAGCATCATGGCGGCAGGGATGGCATCGATTCCTTTTACGATCGTAGGCTCAATGTTTTTAGTATTCAACATTTTACCAATCACGTTTCCGTTTTTAGCTGACTTTTTTGAAGCGACTTTTTTGAATTTCAGTGATTTGTATATGTTAGCAAATAGTACGACCATGGGGTTATTGGCATTATATTTTTGTATCGTTCTAGGCTATGAGTATTCCAAGATCATTCAAGTCGAGGAGAATCTCGACCTGACGCCGATCAATGGGGCGTTGTTAGGTGTTTTTGCTACATTAATGTCGATTCCTCAGCTTGTTTTTGACGGCGGAAAAATGACAAGGATTAATGATGTGGAAGAAGGGCTGATCAATGGCTGGTTGATTGGTGCCGATGGAGTCGCACGTCTAGGAACTGTTGGTATTTTCACCGGTATCGTGATGGCAGTCGTTGCTGTTCAGTTGTATCGTCTCTGTGTAAAAAACAACTGGGTCATAAAAATGCCCGAAGAAGTGCCTGAAGGTGTGGCTCGTAGTTTTACGGCACTGATACCAGCCTTTGTAGTGGCAGTCGTGGTTCTGACCATCAATGGGATTTTAGTTGTTTTGGGGACGGATATTTTTCAACTAGTGGCAATTCCGTTTGGGTTTGTTACCCACCTTACGGATAGTTGGTTGGGAATCATGGTGATTTACTTCCTCGCGCATGCCTTGTGGTTGGTAGGGATTCATGGATTCAATATCATTAGTCCACTGATCACCCCGATCATGTTAGCTAATTTAGCTGCCAATGTTGAAGGAGCGAGTTTCCCGTTAGCAGGCCAATTTACCAACGGGTACGTGACATTAGGTGGTTCGGGAGCAACCCTTGGTTTTACCTTATTTATGATCTACATTGCTAAATCGAAACAGATGAAAGTATTAGGAAGAGCTGCCATCGTCCCGTCGATTTTCAATATCAATGAACCGATTATTTTCGGGGTGCCAATCATCTATAATCCTTATTTAGCAATTCCTTTCTTGTTAGCACCGATGGCATCCGCCACGATCGCGTATTTTGCCACAAGGATGGAATTGATTCGTCCCATGATCGCCAATATTCCTTTCCCAACACCCGTTGGACTTGGTGGCTTTATTGGCACCGGTGGAGACTGGCGTGCAGGTGTCGTTGCCATTGTCTGTGCAGTTGTTTCTTTCTTGATCTATTTTCCATTTGCGAAGTTTTATGACACAAAATTGCTGAAAGAAGAACAAGAAGCTGCATAAAACGAGCAGTTGGGAAAAAATCAAGTAGCTACATTATCCCTATAAGAAAAAAACAGTTGTCCCTTTGCAGTTGAGGGGGTAACTGTTTTTGCGATGTCCCTTCTTTTTCATGGTAAAATAAAGAAAAGCAAATCGAGGAGGGTCTTTTATGAAGTATGAATGGCGCAAACTAGAAAAAGAGCTTTATCTTCCCAAAAAACCAACAGTGATCGAGGTTCCAACGTATCAATTTATTAGTTTGAGCGGCAGCGGCAATCCGAATCGTCCTGAATTTAGCGAAGAGATCGCCGCTTTATATACGATTTCTTATTCACTCAGGATGGGATTGAAAAAAGGGGCTTTTGGCAATGAACCCTTTGAATACACGGTCTTTCCTTTGGAAGGCGTATGGACCTCGCTGACAAAGCCAGACGGTGCCGTCAACAAAGAAGAATTGATCTACAAAATCATGATTCGCCAACCAGAGCCCGTTACGGAAACACTGTTTCAAGAACAGCTCTTGGCAGTCAAAGAGAAGAAAGACAATCCAAATCTAGAAAAGCTCATCTTTGAGCGTTATGAAGAAGGATTGTGTCTGCAAGCGATGCATACAGGATCTTTTGACAATGAAGCGGAAACCTTTGCGCAAATGAAGGAGCTGTTAAAACAAGAACAGTTAGTGATCCGTCCAACGATGGACACGTTCCAGCATCGAGAAATCTATTTGTCTGATCCGCGAAAAGTCTCACCAGATAAAGCCAAAACCGTCCTGCGATGGGCAGTAGAAGCAGAGGGTGGGATTCAGTGAATAAAAACTATTTAAGCATCGACATCGGTGGCACGAAAATCAAATCGGCTGTCATTGATCGCTCGGGGAATATTCTGACGCGAGGACGGATGGATACGCCGAAAAATCTTACGGAATTTTTGACGGGGATTGAAACGATCGTTGAGGACGTTCATGGAAGCATTCGGGGCATTGCGGTCAGTACCCCAGGAAAAGTCAACCCAGAGACAGGGACGATCTCGTTTGGCGGGGCATTGCCTTTTTTAGATGGGGTCTCCTTAAAACAGCTGCTGGCAAAGTATCAAGTGCCGCTTGCTGTGACCAACGATGGCAAGGCAGCCGCATTAGCTGAATGGTGGCTAGGAAACCTTAAAGGGATTAAAAATGGGGCTGCCATAACCTTAGGTACTGGTTTGGGCGGTGGCGTAATCGTTGAGGGAAAACTGATCCAAGGTGCACATTTTCAAGCAGGGGAGTTAAGTTTTCTACTAAATGCCACTAAGAGAAGCGATGCTCCAGAAAACGCTGAGCAACCAGCTAATCAGGGATTGACCCTGCAGCAATTGGCAGGTTTTAGCGGTTCAGCGGTCGCCATGATTCACCGCAGCGCCCAACTGCTAGGCTTAGCTGATCTTGCGGATGGTGAAGCAGTTTTTGACGCGATCAATCAAAAAGAGCCACAGGTCTGGGCGCTGTTTACAGCGTATTGCCGAGAAATCGCGTGTGTCATACTCAATGTTCAAGCCGTGATCGACTTAGAGCGCTTCGTGATTGGTGGTGGCATCAGTGCCCAAGCGATCGTGGTGGAAGAAATCGACCGTCAGTATCAGCAACTGCTGGCTAGTTTACCGATTTTGCAGCAGACCTTGACGAAGCCGGAAATCCAAGTCTGCAAATTTCAAAATGACGCCAATTTATTAGGGGCGCTCTATCATTTCTTTTTGGAACATGAGCTGAAATAAAATAGACAAAAAAACTGCCGCGAACCAACGATTCGCGACAGTTTTTTTAGGCTTTTTTCTTGGAGTCTTTGTCTTCGTCACCTAGGTAATCTTTGCTAGTGAAGGCACTGTGGAAGTATTTGCCCTCTTGACCGTAATAGCGGTTATAGCGCTGCTTGAATTTGCGGAACACGTAAACGACAAGAACTTTTAGCAGGCAATAAATTGGGATCCCGAAAATCACCCCAACGATCCCCATCAAGTCACCCATCACTAATAAAACAACCAGAATCGTAATAGGATGAATTTTCAAGCGGTCACCCATCACACGGGGCACGACTAAATCCCCATGAAGCAACTGTACGGCAAACCAAGCAATCAAAAATTTAACCAACATCCCGGTGGAGTCTTGTGCGGCAATGAAAAGTCCTGGGAAAAAGACGATAAAAGGACCAATATAGGGGATGATGCAAAGCAGACCAGCGGCGATCGCCAGAATACTGGCATACTCTAAGCCAATCAATAGGAAAACGACCCAATAGATCGCCCCTAAAATCAAGGAAGAAATGATTTGTCCTTTCAAAAAGGCACCGACTTGTATGTCAGAGATCTTGACGATTTCATTAAAGTCTTTGCGAAAACGCGGTGGCACTAATGAAAGGACCGAAAAATAAAACTTGTTGGGGTTGCGCAATAAGAAAAAGGCAATGATCGGTCCAGTGAATAAAGCAATGAACAAGGTCGAAATCGTTGAAAACAAACTGCTGAGCCCAGCAGCACCAGTTTCCCAATAGTCCCCAATAAAACTCATGATGTTGTTGGTGATATTTTGCAATGTGTCTGTAATTTGTGCCATCTCATCTTGAAACGGGGTATTTTCTAAAAAGGCGGTCGCGTTTTTCTCAAAGTCACTGACCAAACTCGGTAAACTGTTGATCAAATCGGTGGTTTGCTGCTCCAAAATCGGGTAAAGCTGGAAACCAGCAAAGACGATCAATAAAAGAATCAAAAGATAGATCCCAGCAATCGAAACACTGCGGGGAATTTTTTTCGAATCCAATTTATCGACCACCGGGTTAAACAGATAGTAAAGGATCAGCCCAAATAAAAAGGGTGGGATAATAGCTGTAAGTATGGCTGAAAAGGGTGTAAATAAAAAAGAAATCTGATTTAGCAAAAAGACAGCAACTGCCGACAAGATAATCAGTCCTAAGACATAATAGCTTGTTTTGCCGCCTAAAAAGTGGATCAATCGGTTATTTTTCATAATAAACCTCGCTTTCTTAGCTACATTATAACGAAAGACCTCTATTCTGTAAAAAAACAACGTATCTTTCGAAAAAACACTGTCGCGCTTTTAGAATCCTTTTTACTGAAAGAAGCTCGTCCATAAGGAGTTGTCTGGTGAAACTCTTCTTATAAAGCAGGCCAAAAATGCTCCCGTGTTTACAACACAGGAGCGAAAAGAATTATTTGCGCACTGTTGTCAAGGTACAGCGACCAACGGCAGTTTTTAACCCGCTAGCTAACCAAATAGTGGCTTGCCAAGTTTGGATACGGGCGCCGATGCGATCAGGACTAGCTTCTACGATCAGGGTTCCTTCTTGGGCGGCGGCTAGATGGTTGACTTGTAGGTCAATGCCGGCGGCGAAGGCTTCTTCTTGAGCCAAAGCTTGATTGGCACCGATGCTGCAGGCAGTCTCGATCAAAACGCCGTTAATGCCACCGTGAACGAGACCAAAAGGCTGTTTGTGCTGTTCTTTGATCGGCATCCGTAAACGAACAAAATCGGCTGTTGCTGCTTCTACTTCGATTTCTAAAGCTTCTAGTAAGTTCATTTTTTGCTCCTTTTTCTAAGAAAGTTACCATGATTATAGCACGAGTTTTGGTAGAAATAGCCGAAGTTCTAAGAAAGACAGCAACAGGTGGAGAAGTCTTAAGAAATTCCCTTAAACAAAGCAATTTCTAACGAAAAGCGACTAGATATGTGTATAATAGAGCTATGTGAATTGAGGAGGAACAAGTAATGAGAGAATGGAAAACCTTAAAAGAGTACGATGAAATTTTATTTGAACAACATGGAAAAGTGGCGAAAATCACGATCAACCGCCCAGAAGTCCACAATGCGTTTACACCAAAAACGGTGTTTGAAATGATTGATGCGTTTTCAATCAGTCGCGATGAACCAGGCATCGGCGTGATTATTTTGACAGGCGCCGGCGACAAAGCCTTTTGTTCAGGCGGAGACCAAAAAGTCCGTGGTCACGGTGGCTATGTTGGGGAAGATCAGGTTCCTCGCTTAAACGTATTGGATCTGCAACGCTTGATCCGCACGTTGCCAAAACCGGTGATTGCCATGGTCAAAGGCTGGTCGATCGGCGGCGGGAATGTTTTACAATTGGTTTGTGATTTAACGATTGCCGCTGACAATGCTAAATTTGGTCAAACAGGACCAAATGTCGGTAGTTTTGATGGTGGCTATGGTTCGGGCTATCTTGCACGGACGATCGGACATAAAAAAGCCAAGGAAGTTTGGTTCATGACAAAACAATATACTGCCGAAGAAGCATTGGCGATGAACTGGATCAATACAGTCGTTCCTCTTGATCGAGTAGAAGATGAAACGATGGAATGGGCCGAAACGATGCTGCAAAAGAGCCCGTTGGCGTTACGTATGATCAAAGCATCAATGAATGCCGATACGGATGGATTAGCTGGCATTCAGCAATTAGCCGGCGATGCGACCTTATTGTATTACACGATGGATGAAGCCAAAGAAGGTCGTGACGCGTTTAAAGAAAAACGTCAACCAAACTTCGACCAATTCCCTAAATTCCCATAATGACTGGGAGTTGGCTGCAAAGGCAAGCACAACTTCATCCAGAACGACCAGCTTTTTATTGGTATGAAAAAAGCTGGTCGTTTGCTGCCTTGCAAAAAGAGGTTTATGCTTACGCTGCTTATTATCAAGCCCAGTTCGTTGATCAGCCAAACCGGGTAGCCCTTTTTAGCAATAACTCCCCTGAAATGGTTTTTACGATCCTTGCGTTGTGGGAGTTGGGGATCGAAGTCCAGCTGTTGAATACGCGATTGACAGCCGCTGAAATCACCTTCCAATTGCAAGATGCCCACTGCGACTGGCTGATCACGGCAGATCAAGCTGCAGTCCCAGGTGTTCGCAGCATGGCCTTTGGACAAGCGATGGAGCAGGCGAAGGCTCTTGCCAGTTCTTTTGATCCTTCGTTTGTTCCTAATAAAGCAATCTATCAAGCAGAACAGGTAGCTTCGATTATGTATACATCCGGTACGACTGGCAATCCAAAGGGTGTGCCGCAAACCTTTGGGAATCATCTGGCAAGTGCCGAAGCGACTCAAAAGAACTTAACGATCACTAGTGAGGATTGTTGGCTTTGTGCAGTTCCGCTGTACCATATCAGTGGATTATCAATTCTCTTGCGTTCACTGCGACTTGGAATGAGTGTTCGTTTGTATGAGCGCTTTGATGCTGTAGAAATGGCAAAAGATCTTGAAGCAGGAAAAGGGACGATCGTTTCTTTGGTGGCAAAAATGTTGATGGACTTGCTGCCATTGGTGCCCCAACATAGCTTTGATTCGTTGCGTTATGTACTGCTAGGCGGCGGGCCCATTGCCAAAAGTATATTGGAAAAATGCCAGCAAAAACAGCTTTCTGTGATCCAATCCTATGGGATGACAGAAACTTGTTCACAAGTGGTGGCATTGCCACCAGAAAAAGCTTCAGAAAAAATCGGCTCCTCAGGGGTTCCCCTGCAAAGTGTCCATTTACGAATTGCGGCTGATGCGAAAATGGCAGATCATCAGACTGTTGAAAGTACCCAGCCGATCGGAGAGATCCACCTGCAAGGACCTGCGATCACGACTCGTTACTTGAACGATCGCAGTCCACAGCAGTGGGACCAAGAGGGCTGGTTTGCCACAGGAGATCTAGGGTATCTTGATCAAGAGGGCTTTTTGTATGTAGTCAGTCGTGCAAGCGAACTGATCATATCTGGTGGAGAAAATATCTATCCCGCAGAAGTGGAGCAAGCCTTGTTGCAGCATCCAGCGGTCAAAGAGGCAGCTGTGGTGGGGGAACCAGACGAGGAGTGGGGACAATCTGTCGCGGCTTATTTAACGTTAAATGAGTCCGTCCGACTTCAAGCGTTGTTGGATACATTAGAAGGGCAGATCGCCCATTATAAATTTCCGCGCCGTTTTTATCACGTGCGAGAAATGCCGCGCACAGCAAGCGGCAAACTTTTAAAACGGCTATTGCTGAGTGAAGAAAGAGTGAACTACATTGAACAGCAAATCAACAAGTAATTATGAAGCAGCGATCGCTGCCGGGAAAACCTATTTGAGTGAGTATCAGCCTTTAGAAAGGTGTGACTTACTGGCTCTTTATGCAGCGGCACAAGAATATCAAGGGGAACGCTATTTCTGGCGTACTCCTGATGAAACGACTCGTATGGTAGGGTTGGGTTGGTTAGTCACTTTTTCGCAACCCAAACTTGCAGACTTTTCAGAAGTCCGCTCTCTCTTAAAGCAAGCCCATTATCAACCAGAGGCACCTTTTCAGGCGCAGCTGGTTGGGGGCTTTGCTTTTGATGAACAGGCAGAAGTCAGTCAGGATTGGGCTGAGCTAGGTGCCGGTCTCTTTGCGTTGCCAGAAATACTGGTCCGCAAAACTGGCGATCAGTGTGGCGTCGTTTATACAGTAGCCGCTTCTTCCGAGGAACAACGACAACAAAAAGTCGCTGCCTTACAGGAAAAAGTCGCAAGCTGGTTGAATGCCAACCCGGACAAGAGTCTTGTAGCAGAAACGCCTGCTTTTCAGGCACAAGAGGAACTAGAGGTGCCCCAATGGCTGCAAACGGTCGAAGAGACAGTGGCAGCCATTCGCTCGAATGAAACACCGTTGAAAAAAGTGGTTCTGGCCAGGAGAATGAAGATAGAAACGAAGCAGTCGATCATTAGTGCTGGGGTGTTGCAAAGGTTGGCGCAACAGCAGCCGAATACCTATCTTTTTGCCATCGAACATGGGGGCCATGTTTTTGCTGGTGCGACGCCAGAACGCTTGCTAAAAGCGACTGTCGATCAATTTGAAACGGTAAGTATCGCAGGTTCCGCACCAAGAGGCCAAACAAAAGAAGAAGATGAGGCACTGGCACAAGCCCTCTTAACGGACGCAAAAAATACCCATGAACATCAAGTAGTTGTCGATCGCTTAGAAACGGCATTGGCTACTTTGTTAGCTGACGGTTTTCAATCAGAAGCCCGCTCCGTCATCAAGAATCGTGACATTCAGCATTTGTTTGTTCCTTTAGCAGGGCAAAGAAAAGTAGGAGTCAATTTTCTGAGCGCCGTGCAAAAACTACACCCGACCCCAGCATTGGGGGGAGAACCGAAAGAAGCAGCCGTCTCATGGATTCGTACCCATGAACCAGCCAGCAGAGGGATGTACGGTGGACCGATCGGTTGGTTGGGTATTCAAGAAGATGTTGGCGAGTTTGCTGTGGCGATTCGCTCAGGATTCTTTAGCGGCAATCAAGCAACGCTGTATGCAGGCTGTGGGATCGTTGCCGATTCAGATGCGGAATCCGAACGTCAAGAAACACGGTTAAAATTTCAACCGATGAGGAGAGGGATCTTAGGAGATGAATAATCAGACAGTCATGACAGACTATTTATTAGCGGCAATCCAGGGACTAAAAGCAGCGGGTGCGAAGCGAGCGGTTATTAGTCCCGGTTCACGATCAACGCCATTGGCGCTACTATTGCATCGTGATCCTGAGATCACCTGTACGGTGGCTGTCGATGAACGTTCGGCTGCTTTTTTTGCTTTAGGGATGTCCAAAGTTGATCTCCAGCCAACAATCTTACTGTGTACTTCTGGAACTGCAGCAGCCAATTATTATCCAGCAATATGTGAAGCAGAGGCCACCAACTTGCCATTGATCGTCTTAACGGCTGATCGCCCGCCAGAACTGCGGGGCGTTGGGGCGCCACAAGCAATGGATCAACAGAATTTGTATGCCTCTCATGTCAAAAAGATGGTAGAGATGACGGTGCCAGAAAACGATCCAGCTTTGTTGCGTTATAGTTTTTGGCAAGCTGCAACTTGCACGATCGAAGCGCAAAAGCAGCCGAGAGGCCCTGTCCAAATCAACTTTCCATTACGGGAGCCGCTGTTGCCTGACTTTAGTCGCCAATGCAGTATACAGCAAGACGTGAGCTATCTGGCACCACAACAAGAGCTGTCAGCAGAGATGATCACCCAGCTAGCCCCTTACTTTGGTAAAAAAGGTATCCTGATTGCTGGAGAAAGCCTTACGATCGAAGAAGCGCAGCAGTTGCTGGCTTTTTCAGAGAAATTAGGCTGGCCGATTGTCGGCGATCCATTGACCAATTTGGCGACAGCCGGTACCAAAGTAGGAACATTTATCAGTCAAGCCGATCTTGTTTTCCCGCAATTGACTTCTGCCTTCCAACCAGAAGTGGTCGTGCGTTTTGGTCGCTTACCAGTCACTAAAAATGTCCTATCATGGTTGAACAAAGCAGCGGATACGACGACGTGGCTCTTTGTTGATCCATCGGGACAGTGGCAAGACCAGTTGCATCGGGCAAACTATTTGATCGAAGCAGCGATCAGCACTTTCGTGGCGGCCATCACCCAGTTGCCGATCGTCAAAAATATGGCGTGGCAACAACAATGGCAAGCACTTCAAGCACGGGCAGATCAGGTGATTGCTGCATGTCCGCAGTTGCAACAATGGGATGAGAGCAGCGCTGTGCGCATGCTCCAACAATGTTTGCCCGAAGATGCGCAGATCCTTTTGGCAAACAGCAATGCGATCCGTTTCTTTGATCGCTACGGCAGCAAAACTACCTCCACTTATCGAGTGTATGGAAATCGGGGCGTCAATGGGATCGACGGCCTTGTCTCGACCGTAGCTGGGATTGCTTCCGCCAGTCAAAGGCCTACCTACTTGTTGATTGGTGATTTAGCGTTATACCATGATATGAACGGCCTACAACTACTGCGTCAGTATCAATTGCCAGTAACGATCATTTTACTGAATAATAACGGTGGTGGGATCTTTTCCTTTTTGTCACAAAACACCTTAGAACCAAACGACTTTGTCCCACTCTTTGGCACGCCGTTAGACCTTGATTTTCAAAAAGTGGCGGCCTTATATGAGGCAGATTGGCACACACCGACCTCTTTGCTAGAGTTTCAAACGATTTTAACGGAAACAAGCCAACGGCCGTGCTTTCAAATAATCGAAGTGAAAGGTGAGCAAAAAGATCCGGTCAATACATGGCAAGCACTGCAACAGCAGTTTAGCGAGGCGGGAGCACAGCAATGAGGGACACGATAAATGGCGTCAGTTATTTTTATCAGTGGTTGCAACCGTACCGACCAGCCTTACCAACCCTTGTGGCATTGCATGGATTCACGGGTTCTTCGGAAAGTTTTCGACCGGTTTTTGTAGAGGAAGGTTCTTACAATGTATTGGCAGTCGACTTGATTGGACATGGACGGTCATCGATTTATGTCCATCCCATGCGTTATGAACTTCCTTTACTGGTAGAGGATCTTGCACAGCTTTTAGCGAAGCTAGGGATTGAACGTTATGGCCTTTATGGCTACTCGATGGGGGCACGAATCGCACTTTTTTGGGCGGTCATGGAACCAGCTGCAGTGACCCATCTATTGCTTGAGAGTGGTTCCCCCGGGTTAGCTGATCCAGCGGAACGACTCGCTCGTCAGCGACACGATCGTCGGTTAGCGTTGCGCTTACTAAGGGAGCCTCTGGTCGATTTTGTCGATTACTGGCAAGAACTGCCGTTGTTTGCTAGTCAAAAGGAGCTACCCTTAGTGCAGCAAGCTGCTGTACGGCAAGGTCGCTTGCAGCAAAATAAATTTGGCTTGGCAGTAAGCTTGGTTTACGGTGGTACTGGCAAACAGCCAAGCTGTTGGTCGGCACTTCCGCAGCTAGCTTGTGAAATTCTTTGTTTAGCGGGGGAAAAAGATTTAAAGTTTCGTAAAATCGCCCACCAAATGAAGCAGCTGCAACCAGAGATGACCATCAAAGTCGTTGCTAATGCTGGACATTGTATCCATTTAGAACAGCCGACACAGGTTCGTCATGAAATCGATCAATGGTTTGTAAAAGGATCGGGGCCACAGTCAGCTGATTGACAAGGAGAGAACGCAATGAAGATTGAGAAAATTGAACGCATCGCCTGTCGCTTGCCCCTCAAACAACCCTTTGTGACAAGTTACGGACAATTAACAGAAAAAGCCTTTGATCTTTATTTGGTGACTGCAGAGGATGGAACGGTTGGCATTGGTGAATTGGTCGCTTTTGAGCAGCCAGATTACATTGAAGAAACCCTCTTTTCTGCTCGACAAGTGATTGAAACAGCACTGATCCCATTATTGATTGACCAAGAGATCGAGCATCCGCAAGAAGTTTGGCAATTGTTTCAAACGGTCCAAGGAAACTACATGGCAAAATCGGCTTTGGAAACAGCAATTTGGGATCTATATGGCAAGCAAACGCATCAAAGTGTGAAAGAGCTGTATACCGCGACCCGACCGAGTGTCGCGGTTGGCGTTAGTATCGGCATACAAGACTCTGTCGAAAAACTAATGGCTCTTGTTGCCGCTTATGTCGCCCAAGGGTATCAACGAATCAAGTTAAAAATCAAGCCGGGGCAAGATGTGGCACCCTTGCGAGCGATTCGACAAGCCTTTCCAGAATTGCTTTTGATGGCAGATGCGAACGGGGCCTATCAAAGTGAGCCTGAACGCATTTTGGCACTTGATGACTTAGGCTTGGTGATGATCGAGCAACCCCTTAAGGTACGAGATCTGGTGGGGCACAGTCAGCTACAGCGACAGATGAAGACGCCTCTATGTTTGGATGAAGATATTCGAACGGCAGAAGACGTCGATACAGTCGCAGCACTGGACAGCTGCCGTGCGATCAACCTGAAAATCCCTCGTGTTGGTGGGATCACCGAAGCCTTGCGGATCCTTGATCGATGTCAAACCCATGGACTACTTGTTTGGTTAGGCGGCATGTTTGAGTCTGGTGTGGGACGAGCCATGAATTTGCAATTTGCGAGTCAAGATATTTTCCATTTTCCCGGGGACCTTTCCGCTTCTGACCGTTACTTTTATGATGATGTCATTACACAGCCTGCAACTTTGCATGAAGGAAAGCTGCTGGTACCTGATGGAAAGGGCTTTGGTATCACATTAGCTGAAACAAAGCTAAGTCAATATGGGCAATCTAAAGAACGTATCTACTCAAGAAAACGGTCAGCGAAAGAATAACCGCAGCGAAAGAAAACACAGCGAAAGCAAAAGAAACGGCGAGCAGAGAAATCTGCTGGCCGTTTCTTTTGTTTTAGTCTGCGTTTTTGAATTCTTTTTCAATTTGTAGTCGTTGAACTTTCATGGTTGCTGTTCGTGGGATATCTTCGTAGTCGCGTAAAATTGGTTGATTGAGGTGAGGGAGATCTTCCACCATTTTCCACCAAGCATCCCAATCCATTTCACGATTTGGCGCTAAAGCAATGATTGGTTGTGGTGAGTTTTCTTTGTCGCGAACAATCACAACTTCGGCAAGGAAGTCTAAATGATCCAGCAAAAGGTCTTCCAAGGCAAGATTGCTTTCAATATTTTTGATCAAGTCCACTTGTCGGTCTTTTAAGTAAAGATGGCCCTGATCATCCATCATGCCGTAGTCACCACTGTCCCACCAAGCGCCATAGACATTGTCAGCAAAACGCTGATCTTCTTTATAATAGGTCAACGCGCGTCCTTTTGAGAGGAAATGGATGTGCCCATCGGTATTGGCTGGTAGCTCGTTGCCCTCTGCATCGGCGATCCGTGCTCTCGTTAAGTCCTCGAGACCCACACCCATATCACGGGCATCGTTGGTAGCGATGCTTTCTAAGGTATGTGCTTTTAGGATCATTGGCCCGCATTCACTTTGACCATAGACTTGCAAAAAGATTGCTTCTTTTGTTGCTGAAGTATTTAAAAAAGTGGCCATTGTTTGGTTGTTGATGGCATCAAAAGTTGAATGGTAATAGCGAATATTGGCGAAAGCATCTGGTTGTTCTTTTGCCACAAAGCTCCATTGGACAAAATTGTTTGGATGAGTTTCCAAAGCGATTGGTGGGTATTCTTTTAGCATGCTTACGACATGAGCGCCGTTGGCATTGGCTAATGGCATCATCGGAAAGCCCATCGCCATCAAGGATGAGATGCCAATATTGAAGCGGGAGTGCACCGGTGAGATATGGAACGCAATTAAATCAGAGTCTGCTTTGGTGCGATCAATCTTGGTGAAGATCGTTTTTTGCCATTTTGTCCGCCAGCCCATGGAGTTTGCCGAATGACAAATCAATTTTGGAATACCCGTTGTTCCAGAAGTGTGGGTCATATAAGAAATTTGATCCACCGGTAACTCAGTTTGGGCCACTGGTTCCGCTGGTTGTTGCAGCAGATGACGAACAGCAATCTGTTTGTCAGTACTGCTATTTTTCACTTGTGCGACGCGGCCTTCGGTTTCTTCATCAAATAAGATGAATGGATCTTCTAAGCGATCCACAAACACTTCGATGGTTTCAGCAGGAAAATGATAGGAGATCATGGCAGGAACGGCACCAAGGTAAGAAGCAGCCGTTGCTAATAAATAGGTATCGAATTTTGAAGATTTGTAAAGAATGATTTTATCGCCGGCTTGCACGCCTAGTGCAGCAAGTTGGTACGCACGTTTTAAAATCATTTCATGGCTCGAACGGTAGGTACTACGATAGCCAAGTTCAGGAAATGCTGGCAGCACTTCATCGTGGATGATGGTTGTGTCAGGAAATGCCTCGGCAGCTTCGCGGTAATTGGTGTAAAGATTTAATGGACGATAGTCTAAAATGGTCAAATAGAACACTCCTTTAAAAGTTCGTGAAAAACTTCATTTGATTTCTCCATTTTAGCACAGGAATTTCTCGATACAATAGATTTTCAGTGTTTTTTATTTATTTCTAAAAAATCCTACCCTCAAAGACTTTCGAAGAATGAATGACTGTGATGTGTTATCATTCATTCCTCGTACTAAGCGGAAAAAGCGCATAATCAACGGCTGTATTTTGCTACAAAATTTTCGATTGGGAGCCGGAAATCCAGATAGCGTGCTTCTAATTCTGCACGACTCCAATTCCACCAAGCGATTTCTTTTAAAGCAGTGATCGTTTCTGGATCAAAGCGGTATTTGATCACTTTTGCTGGAACCCCGCCGACGATCGCATAAGGCGGCACATCTTTGGTTACTACTGCGTTTGAGGCGATCACGGCACCATCACCGACGGTCAAACCAGATTGGATCACGGCACCATGGCCGATCCAGACATCATTGCCAATGAAGGTCGTCTTCGCTTTGCGTTTTTCTAAGAAGGACTCGTCTTTAGGCATAAACCCATAACCCTCGCCATTGTAAGCAAAAAGGTGTTGGCTGGGGCGTTCGTAAGGATGATTGGTAGGACCGATCCGAACCATCGCAGCGATACTGATAAAACGTCCTAATTGACTGTTCTGAATAAAGCAATATTGCCCCGTATAGGTATAATTGCCGATGGAAGAATGATCAATGTGATTGGCTTCGCCAATTTCGACATAGTCTCCTAAAGTTGTGTCTTGAAGCTGCGAGTCTTTGCCGACGATCGGCTGTTTATCTGGAAAATTTGTGATCGATAGGTGCATAGTAATCATCCTCTCTTGCGTATTGCTATCATTTTACCGCACTTTTTTGTACTATTTGACTAATACGCACTAAAGACAAAAGGAGGTCTGCGTTATGGAGACGATTTATCAGTTAGATAAGATGACCGAAACGATAGGTAAGCGAGCAATCAAAAAAGGATACACGTTAAAAAATCAAGCGGTCCCAGAGGCGCTGTTTGTACGCAGTTCAACGGTTCCTAACGAATTGATCACACCAGAATTAGCTGTGATCGCTCGCTCAGGAACAGGCACCAATACGATCGATTTGGCACGGTGTACTCAAAATGGCACAGTAGTCTTCAATAGTCCCGGTGTCAATGCCAATGCAGTCAAAGAATTGGTGCTCTCCAATTTGTTTCTCAGCGTTCGCCCCTTATTCAAAGCCATCCAGACGGTAGCCGATTTGCAAGAAGAGCTAACGTCAGGTCAAATTGAAGCAGAAGATGTGTTGAAGGTAGCTGAAGAACGGCGAAAAGAAGTGATCGGCGAAGAATTAGCTGGAAAAACCATCGGTATTTTAGGCTTAGGAGAGATCGGTGAACGGGTGGCAAAAGCCTGTCACCAGTTAGGAATGGAAGTCCTCGGCTATGCCCGTACGAAAAAAGCGGCCCACGATTACGAACAAGTCAGTGACTTGCATGTACTGTTGGCCGAATCAGATTTTGTGGTGGTTTTGCTTCCTTTGAGTCAAGAGACCCACGGCTTGCTGAATCGACGAACGATTCAGCAGATGAAAAAAAATGCAGTGCTGATGAATTTTGGTCGTGGGGAGATCGTGGAAGAAACAGCCGTCTTAGAAGCATTAGCCAAAAATCAGCTCAAACAATACATCACTGATTTTCCTAGTGCGGGCTTGATCGGCCAACCGAAAGTATTGTGCTATCCGCATATTGGCGGTAGTACTACCAATGCCTTGGAAAAAGGGGATCACGTAGTTTTTGATCGCATGCATGCCTATTTGCGCGCTGGGACGATTCAAGAATCGGTCAACTTTCCTCATGCAGAGTTGCCTTTTTTGGCACCGTATCGCTTGGCGCTGTTTTATCACGACAAGCCTGGTGCTTTTGCCCCATTATTGCGGATCATTTCTGAAGCAGGTGTAGATATCGATAATTTGACAAGTGAAAGAAAAGCCGGAGTCGCCTATACCTTGATCGATCTTGATGAGACAAATGAAACGCTGCTGCAAGATCTGCAAAAACAGATGCAGCAGGCAGGGGCAATCATTCGTGTACGTTTGATCAAAAATCCGCGAATCAGTGAATAGTTGCCACCAACAATGTTTCTTGTTATGATGAAAAAAAAGTAAAGGAAGTTCATCATGACGAATAAGTTTCAAGATAAAAAGAAGGTCGCTTTGCCTCGTTATCAGCAGATTGCCGTGGCGATCGCGGAACGAATCGTTGAAAATCGCTACCAAGTTGGGCAAAAGATCCATGCACGCTCAACGTTAGCCAGCAATTTCAATGTCTCTCCTGAAACAGCCCGTAAAGCGATCAATGTATTAGTTGATTTAGAAATCATGGATGTCCGTCATGGCAGCGGCGCCTATATTGCTTCAAAGGAAAAAGCACAGGCCTTTGTGGAACAATACCAAGATGTGCAGTCGATCCAAGAAATCAGACAAGACATTTTAGACAGTGTGGAGCGGCAGCAGCAAGAGCTGGATAATTTTTCTGACTTGTTGAACACGTTAGTGCAGCAGACCAAAAAGGTACACCACATGAGTCCGTTTGTGCCCTTTGAACTTCAGTTGACGGAACAAGCGCAGCATTTGGAAAAAAGTATCAATGAATTGAATATTTGGCAAGCCACAGGGGCGACGATCATCGCAATCCAAACAACCGAAGAATTGTTGTTGTCACCAGGACCTTATGCGAAATTTAGTGCAGGCAATACGATTTATTTTGTCGGAAATGAACTGGCGTTGCAGCGCATGACCAATTTCTTCTATCCAACGGACCATTCAGCGTAATTCTTTTTCCTGATTCCCATGCTTTTTTTGCAAAAGAAAAAGCATTGGGAAATTTTTTTTGACAAAGTGACCACATCTTGTTAAGATAGTATGGTCACTTTCGTGAAATTTTTCAGAAAAAGGAGTATTAATCATTTGAGTAAAGTTAAAGTGGAACACTTAACCAAAATCTTCGGTAAGAAAAAGCAGCAAGCTCTTGCCATGGTCAAAGAACAACGTAGCAAAAACGAGATTTTAGAAAAAACGGGTGCCACCGTCGGGGTCTATGATGTGAACTTCGAAGTCAACGAAGGGGAGATTTTCGTCATCATGGGCCTTTCTGGAAGCGGGAAGTCAACATTGATTCGCCTCTTGAATCGATTGATCGAGCCGTCTGGCGGAGATATTTACATAGATGGCGTGGATGTTGCTAAAATGAGTAAAGAAGAACTGCGAGAAGTTCGCCGTCACAAAATCAACATGGTTTTCCAAAGCTTTGGCCTTTTCCCTCATCGGACGATTTTAGAGAACACAGAATACGGACTAGAAGTCCGTGGGGTCTCGAAAGAAGAACGAACAGCGAAAGCGGAAAAAGCGTTAGAAAACTCAGGGTTGCTTTCATTTAAAGACCAATATCCTGACCAGCTGTCTGGAGGGATGCAACAGCGTGTGGGACTTGCCCGTGCGTTAGCCAATGATCCAGAGATCCTCTTGATGGACGAAGCCTTTTCAGCACTCGATCCGCTGATTCGCCGTGAAATGCAAGATGAACTTTTAGAACTACAAGCCAATGTTCAAAAAACGATCATCTTTATCACCCATGATTTGAACGAGGCCTTGCGGATCGGTGACCGGATCGCTTTAATGAAAGATGGTCAGATCATGCAGATCGGTACAGGAGAAGATATTTTGACGAATCCTGCCAACCAATACGTGCGTGATTTCGTGGAAGATGTCGATCGTTCCAAAGTCTTGACTGCGCAAAACATCATGGTTCCAGCATTGACGACGAACATCGAGATCGATGGACCAAGCGTAGCATTGAACCGGATGCGGAAAGAAGAAGTCAGCATGTTGTTAGCCGTCGACAAACGTCGTCACCTAAAAGGAAGCTTGACAGCCGAGTCTGCTCGTGAGGCACGGAAAAACAATCTGACCTTGAAGGAAGTTATTGATAAAAATGTTAAAAAGATTGATAAAGATATGCTGGTAACAGATATCTTCAATTTGATCTATGATTCGCCTACACCTTTAGCCGTGGTAGAAAACGATCGTTTGATCGGAGTCGTGATCCGCGGAAGCGTGATTGAAGCGTTGGCTGAGACTGATTCAGCCGCTCAAGCAGAGGAAGGGGTAGTGACAAATGGATAATTTCTTACAACATACGATTCCGGTAGCTGATTGGGTCGAAAACTTTACTGATTGGCTAACAGGAACTTTCAGTGGATTGTTTTCAGCCTTACAGTCTTTCGGACAATTTATCATGGACGCTATTACAAATGTATTATTGTTTGTACCACCGTTGTTAATGATCGTCTTATTGACGGCTGCTGCCTTTTTCGTTTCACGCAAAAAATTCGGCTTGCCAGCCTTTACTTTTGTTGGGTTGCTGTTCATCTATAATCAAGGGTTATGGACAGACTTGATGAACACCGTGACGTTGGTCTTGTTGTCAAGTTTGGTTTCGATCATCATTGGGATTCCACTAGGGATCTTAATGGCGAAAAGCGAAAAAGCGCAAAGCATCGTTACGCCAATCTTAGACTTTATGCAAACGATGCCTGGTTTCGTTTATTTGATTCCTGCGGTTGCTTTCTTTGGGATCGGGATGGTTCCTGGGGTCTTTGCCTCAGTGATCTTTGCTCTACCACCAACCGTTCGGATGACGAACTTAGGGATTCGCCAAATTTCTCGTGAATTGGTAGAAGCCTCTGATTCCTTCGGTGGGACTGGCTGGCAAAAACTGATCAAATTAGAATTGCCACTAGCCAAAAGTACTATTTTGGCTGGGGTCAACCAAACGACGATGCTGGCATTATCAATGGTCGTGATTGCGTCAATGATCGGGGCTCCTGGATTAGGGCGCGGCGTCTTGTCCGCCTTACAACGAGCACAAGTCGGTAACGGATTTGTCAGTGGGGTATCCTTAGTTATTTTGGCGATCATTATGGATCGCTTTACCCAGAATTTGAACCGTTCGGCACATCAAAAAGCAGCGAGCAAGACGAGTCGCAAACAAAAACGTCTTTTTGGCGGGATTGCTGCAGCGGCAGTCGTTGCTTTGATTGGCGCATCGTTTGCTTTTGGAAATGTTTCTGACAGCAAAGGCACGGTGAACTTGGCGTATGTCGAATGGGATACGGAAGTTGCATCTACCCATGTGGTGGCAGAAGTCTTGTCGCAAATGGGCTACGAAGTCAATACGACGCCATTGGATAATGCCATCATGTGGGAATCTGTGGCAAAAGGGGAAGTTGACGGGATGGTTGCTGCTTGGCTGCCATCTACGCATCAATCCCAGTATGAACAGTACCAAGACCAAGTCGAGAACTTGGGTCCTAACTTAGAAGGGGCAAAACTGGGGATCGTTGTACCAAGCTATATGGATGTAGATTCCATCGCAGACCTTTCTGACGAAGCTGGCAAAACCATCACTGGTATCGAACCAGGCGCTGGTGTCGTAAATGCAGCGGAAAATACGGTTGCGACGTATGACAACCTTTCAGATTGGAATGTCGCTACCTCTTCTTCAGGAGCGATGACAGTGGCATTGGGCCAAGCCATCAAGAACCAAGATGAGATCGTTATTACTGGTTGGTCTCCACATTGGATGTTTGCGAAATATGATCTGAAATATCTGGATGATCCTGAAGGAACAATGGGTGAAGCAGAAAGCATCAATACTGTTGTACGCCAAGGATTAGCAGATGACATGCCAGAAGTCTACGAAGTACTTGATCGTTTCAACTGGACACAAGAAGACATGGAAGAAGTCATGTTAGCAATCAATGACGGAACGTCAGCCGAAGATGCAGCCAAAGATTGGGTAGCCAATCACCCAGAAGAAGTTGCTGCTTGGACGAACTAATGTCTAAAAAAGAACGACCGCAGATTAAAGTGGTCGTTCTTTTTTTGTTTAAAATACTTAGGTTCGTAACGAAAGACGAGGAGATGATTTTTGCAAAAGACGGAGCTTTTGTGCAAGTTAAGCAAAACGATGAAAAATCGGCTGCATCTGTTCAAACGTACAGAGTTCAGTAAATCCTAATGATCGTAAAAGATCTTGTCCCTCTTTGATTTGAAACCCGAGCTGCTCTGGTTTATGACTATCGCTGCCGATGGTTAGCACGCTTCCCCCCAAGTCACGATAAAGCTTGAGGATCTCGATCGATGGCGTATACCCATTGATTCCGTAACGGTGGGAAGAGGTATTCAGTTCAATGCCTTTGCCATCTTTGATCACGACTTTCAAGATCTCTGCGATTTGTTCTTTCGTTTGTTTAAAAGCGTCCTTCTCTTTATCTAAATAACGACGAATCAAATCCATATGGGCTAAGACGGAATACTCTTTATATGTCGTGACTAGTTGATACATTTCATCATAATAGCGCTCGTAGCATTCCTGTTGGCTGCGTCCTTTTTGAAATTCTCCGGTCCAAAATTCTTGATCGTCTACCTGATGAACGGAAAGTAAAATGAAATCAAAGGGATGCGAACGATAAAGACGGGTAAATTGTGGGATCGTGTGCATTTGCATCCCAAATTCCAGCCCAGTTTTTAGCTTGATTTGGTCACTGTATGTTTCCTTTAAGCGTGCCAGTTCGTTAAAATACAAGTCGTAGTAGACATTTTTTACGACTTTATTGGCTCCGACGAGGTATGTATCCGTCGCTTGCCAGTCTTCTTTGACTCCATAATCAACATGATCGGTAAAGCAGATTTCTGCTAAGCCTAGTTTAATGGCGTCTTTGACTACATCTTCCATCAAATACCAAGAATCATCGCTGTAATCACTATGAACGTGATAGTCTGTAAAAATCATGGCGTCTCCTTTTGTTTCGTTATTTTTGCTGCTTCTGCCAGTCTGCTCGTTTTTGATGATAGAGCTGGGCGGCAGTCTCCCAATGTTCTTTGTCAGCCGGCTGAATCTCACGGATCACACGGGCTGGATTGCCGCCGACGATCGTATTCGGCGGCACATCTTTTGTGACGACGGATCCAGCAGCGACGATGGCATGTTTGCCGATCGTGACACCTGGTAAAATCGTACTATTACCCCCGATCCAAACGTAATCTTCGACGGTGATCGGTAGGCCAAATTCCAAATCTTGACTGCGGATCACAGAATCGATCGGATGGCCGGCTGTATAGAAGCTGACCCGTGGTCCCACCATCACATGATCACCAATCAGAATCTTATTGACATCTAAAAAAATGCAATCCATATTGGCATAAAAGTGATCACCAATCTCAACATGGCGACCATAATCAACAAAAAGGGGTGGCTGGACAAAGCAATGCTGCCCAAATTTGCCAAAGAGTACTTTTTCTTTGGCGATGATTCCTTCTCGGTTATCGACTGGTAAATGGTTGATTTCCTGGGCCCGTTTTTTTCCCTCCGCTGAACTATTCTCAGGGAGAATGCCAGCAGCTTGATACAATTGACCAGCCAACATCGCTTGATAATCAAAGTCTTCTTTCATTGCAAAATCCTTTCTAAGACGGTAAATCGTCGGTGGTTAATTCAATCAAATTGCCTTCGGGGTCTTGGACAACTGCTTCATAATAGCCATCGCCTGTTGTACGAGGACCATTTAAAAGAGGGTAGCCATCTTCAACAAACCGTTGAGCGTATCGATCGACGTCAGCTTGATCACCAACTGCTATCGCAAGGTGAGTGTAGCCTAAGCTTTCACTGACACGAGGGCTTAAAAATTTCTTGGTCGTTAATTCTAACCGACTTCCAGAATCAAAGGTCAAAAAATAGGACTGAAAGCCTGTTTTCGGATTATGGTATTTTGGGTTGCTGACCGCCTGAAAGTAGGTTTCATAAAATGTCCTCATTTTTTCCAAATCATTGACATATAGTGCGATGTGTTCAATTTTCATTATCGACAACTCCTTTAATAAGCAACATGCGTCGTTCTTTCTTCGTTCCTTTTTGAACTTAGTAAACTTTGTTTAATAAGTTACTTCTATTATACCTTTGTTAACAAAATTAATAAAGGTATATTCCCAGCTTTTTATCTGTTAAAATAGGAGCGTTGAGGGGGAGAAAAATGAAAGCTTATCAGCCAACGACCATTAAATTACATAATCAGGCAGTTTTGCTGAATTTGCTAAAACAGCAGCAAGCGCCTATGACCAAGCGCCAACTGGCAGATGCCTCTCAATTAAGCGTGGTAACGATCAACAAGTTGCTTCCTGAATTGATTGAAAAGCAACTACTTTTGACGACGGATCAACCGCAACGAACGGGGGGACGTCAAGCTGCGGCTTACCAGTACAATGCACAACGGACACTGTTGTTGATCATTCAGTTTATCGAAGAAGATCAGCAGATCGTGATTCGTTTTTCAGTTGTTGATCTCGTGGGGAACATTTTGCATCATGAGCAGTCAGCAGAGGGCCGATTGCCGCAGTTCTTGCAAGTGATTCGTCAGATAAAACAGGAATACCCGAAAATCGGCTTGGCAGTCGTGGGGATTCCGGGCGTGGAAATTGCTGGAAGACTGAAGATCATGGATGCTCCGGCATTTAAGGACATGGCGTTAGGAGAATTGATTGAAAAAGAGATCGCTGTAAAAGCGCTTATTGAGAATGACGTGAATGCTGCGGTATTTCATTTCAAAAAAGAGAAAAAAATCGTGGCTGGCATTTATTTTCCGAAAAATTATCCGCCAGGTGCGGGACTGGTCATCGACCAACAGCTCTTTAAAGGAGCCAACCATTTAAGTGGCGAAATCAAGCATTTGCCGCATCTTTACACGGCTTCTTACCCGTTGGCAACAGAGGCGATCCCAGAACAAGTGACTGCCACACTTCAAGCGATCGTGGCAGTGACGGACCCGCATCAAGTCATTTTGTTTTTACCCTCTGAGTGGCAGGCGCTCGTGTCGCGCTCCTTTTTGGAAAAGCAGCTGGCAGCAGTGTTTCAGTATGGCGTCTTGCCAAAATTACACTTTTCCGATCGGTTTTCAGAAAATTATTTAGCTGGGTTGATCACGATGGGAATCGAAGCAGCTGGCTTAGGGCTTTGATTCGCAGCATTCACCTGGTACATAGGACAAAAACTGCCACCGCTTCCTTTATCAGAAGCAGTGGCAGTTTTTTTGAAAATACGAGAACTCACAGCTTAGCGAGTTTCTGTGCTTTTTCGGTATTCGCAAAATGCAGTTTGGCATATTTGCTCAATAGTGCTATGCCACCTTGTTGTAGTAATTTTGCGGCAACTTGGTCAGCAGCTGTGTGGGCGCCAGAAGGCAAACGCATACCGACTTCTTTGGAGGCTGCCTCTAATTCATCCAAAAAGACTGTACGGCATAAAATAGAGGCTGCCGCTACTGCTAGATGATATTGTTCACCCTTCGTTGCAAAATAGAGCTTTTCGGTGACCGCTGCTTGTTCCGACTTTAAATAGGTGCGATAATTTTTTTCGCTTGTGAACTGATCGATCAAAATGGCATCTGGTGTCTCAGGAGCAATTTTTTGCAAAAGCAAACGAATGGCTTGATTATGCAAAGCAACTTTCATTCGGACCGTGTTGTATTTTGGTTGGATTTCGTTGTATTTGCTGGGCGTGACAGTGAGCAATTGGTAAGGAACCAATTCTTTGATTTTCGGCGCCATCTTACGGATCTCTGGATCTGTAAGCATTTTTGAGTCCTTGACACCTAAGGCTTTCAGCTGTGGTAATTGCTCTTTTTTGGCATAGACGGCACAGACCACCAAAGGACCGAAATAACTGCCGTTGCCGACCTCGTCACTGCCGACGACGCTTTTTTCGCTAAATCCTGCTGGCAACGCAGTGGTTGAAACAGGCGCTTTTTTCTTATCCGGTACAGCACTAGCCGTATCGCCCCATAAGGAAGCTTCTTTTTCAGCAGTCGCTCCTTGAAACATGACTTTTCCAGACGTATAAGCAGTGATCGTCGTTGCCCCTTTTTTGGCGACAAACACTGTATAAGGAACTTTCTTCGCCAGCAATTCTCGTTGATAAAATTGCTGCATTCTTTGGATAGTTGAAGTTGGTACTTTGATAACGATCGTACTCATTTGATTCCTCCTGATTTTTTGTCTTTTTTTAGGTAGACAAAAGGATACTTTAAGATTTTACCATACTTCTTATTCTTTTTTACTAAGACGATCAGCAAACAAACGATTGGCATGGAAATTCATAAGAAAATCACGTATAATAGTTAAGAGTTTGCGACACATGTTCAATAAGTGATAGAATAGAGCAGAATGTAAGCAATGGGAGGAAATATTCCTATGACGGAGCAAAAGAAACGCTATAAAGCAGTTATCGCGAATCAAAGTTACACGATTATTGGACGCGAAAGCAAAGAACACATGGATATGGTGACAAGATTGGTCAATGACCAACTGCTTGAGATCATGCAATTGTCGCCACAAACCGATCAAGAACAAGCGTCGATCTTATTAGCGATCAACGCTGTTTCCGACCAGCTGAAAAAACAAGAACAGCTGTTGGTCCTACAAAAAAAAGTGGACGAATTGCGGGTACAAGCCATTAAAGCAACGGAGCTTGAGAATCGTATCAAGCGGATCGAAGCGATCGAATCCGAAGCACGGAAAGTTCTCGATGAGACAGGTCGCAGTGATGTGGAGATCCATAATCATGTGGAAGCACAACAGATCTTAAATGAACAAAGGAAACGAAAAATTCAAGAAAAGACAGCCCATGGGTAGTGCGGCGTAGAAAGGATTCCTAAATGATTGGATTATTTGTCTTGGTTTTGTTGTTGGCAGCCTTTTATGGCGGCGCGCGGCGCGGAACCAGTTTACAATTGGTCTCAGTTTTGGGCTATTTGATCTCTTTTTTCTTTGCAGTTGCGAATTACCAAGAAATTGCGAAAAAAATTGAGCTCTATGTTCCTTATATGTCAGTAACGGCGGATTCAAAGTTAAAATACTACGATATGGAACTGGCTTTAGATTTAGACAAAGCCTATTATGCGGCCATCGCTTTTGTGATGGTACTCTTTGCTGGTTGGCTGATCACCAAACTATTAGTGATTTTTGCAGACAGTTTGCGTTACAAACGCCTACGTTTTTTAGGCGGCTATGACTGGGTAGTTGCGGGTGTTTTGAATGTCATCTTGATGTATATCAATTTGTATATGTTTTTCATGATTCTCTCAATGATCCCGTTTGCCACGATTCAAAATCTGTTTGAAACGAGCGGAACTGCGAATTTCATCGTTGATCGGTCACCGATTCTCTCAGATTACTTCTATCGATTGTGGATCACAGATGTGATTGGGTAAAAAGCAGGCAGATGGTTGCAGAGCCATTCTGCCTTTTTCTTAGGAACAAAAAGTTAAAACAAAGCAGGTGAGAAAAGAATGAATACTAAGATCCTTGATGTTTTAGGATTTGAACAAGTAAAGAGTCAAATCGGTCAGTATATCGTAACAGCCCAAGGAAAAGAAGCCTTAGCAAAGCTTGTGCCATCAAGTGATGCGCAAGTTATTTCCTCTTGGCTAGCAGAAACAGAAGACGCGATCAAGATCCAGCGTTTAAGAGGCGGAATCCCTGTACCAAAAATTGAGAATATTCGTCCCCAAATGAAACGGATCGAAATCGGCGCAGATTTAAACGGCGTTGAATTGGCACAAGTTGCCCGCGTCTTATCAACCACGCAGGAATTGAAACGCTTTTTTGCTGATTTGTCTGAAAGTGAGATTGAATTTTCCCGCTTGTATCACTGGGAAGAACAGTTGGTGTCTTTGCCAACCTTGAATCGTCGCTTGAAAGAAGCTATCGATGAGGATGGCCGAGTCACAGACGATGCCTCTCCAGCACTACGGGGAATTCGCCAATCGATCCGACGAGCAGAACGGACGATTCGCGAGACATTGGATGGCATCGTCCGAGGTGGCAATGCAAAGTATCTAAGTGATACGATCGTAACCATGCGAAATGAGCGTTATGTGATTCCAGTCAAACAAGAATACCGAGGTGTTTTTGGCGGCGTGGTTCACGACCAAAGTTCCTCTGGTCAAACCTTGTTTATCGAACCAAAACAAGTAGTGGAACAAAATAACCGTTTGCGTCAACATCAAATTGCGGAACGGGACGAAATCACTCGTATTTTAGCAGAATTATCAGCAGAGTTAGCCCCATATCAAAGAGAGATTCTCCATAATGCGTATGTGATCGGGATCATGGATTTCATGAATGCCAAGGCTCGCTTTGGGAAAGAGATGAAGGCGGTCGTACCAGCGATCAATCAAGATAACCATGTCTTTTTTAAACAAGCACGTCACCCATTGATCGATCAAGAAAAAGTCGTTCCTAACGATATTACGATTGGAAAAGACTATCAAGCTGTTGTCATTACTGGGCCGAATACCGGTGGGAAAACCATCACCTTAAAAACATTAGGGCTGTTGCAGATCATGGGCCAAGCCGGCTTACCAATTCTGGCAGAAGAAGAAAGCCAAATGGGGGTCTTCAATGAAATTTTTGCGGACATTGGTGATGAACAATCCATTGAGCAAAGCCTATCGACCTTTTCTTCACATATGACAACGATCGTTGATGTGTTGAAAAAAGTCGACGAAACAAGTCTGGTGCTTTTTGATGAACTAGGTGCTGGGACCGATCCTCAAGAAGGGGCGGCACTAGCGATTGCGATTTTGGACGAACTTGGGGCTAAGTCGGCTTATGTCATGGCGACGACCCATTATCCAGAATTGAAAGTTTATGGCTATAACCGATCCAATACGATCAACGCCTCTATGGAATTTGATGTTGATACCTTAAGTCCAACCTATCGCTTGTTGATCGGGGTTCCAGGACGAAGCAATGCGTTTGAGATTTCGAAAAGACTTGGCTTGCCAGATACCATCATTGACCAAGCCAAAGAGATCATGGATGGAGAAAGTCAAGATCTGAATGAAATGATCGCTGATTTGGAAAATCGACGCAAAATGACGGAAACGGAGTATCTGGAAGTTCGTCATCATGTAAAAGAAGCAGCCCGCTTGCACCAAGAGCTAGAAGCAGCCTATAGTTATTTCTTTGAAGAACGCGAAAAAGAATTGGCGAAAGCTCGGCAAAAAGCCAATCAGATCGTTGAAGAAGCCAAAGAGGAATCTGAAAAAATCATTGCTGATATTCGTAAAATGCAATTAGCCGGCGGTCAAACGAAGGTCAAAGAACACGACCTGATCGATGCGCGCACCAAGCTATCAGGACTGCAGCAAGAAGAACATCTGCAAAAAAACAAGGTTCTGCAAAAAGCCAAAGCAGCCAAGACGCTGAAAGAAGGAGACGAGGTACTCGTAACTTCTTATGGGCAGCGCGGGGTACTGTTGAAAAAAGCCGGTAAAAATCAGTGGCAAGTCCAAATCGGCATTCTGAAAATGAATTTGCCAGAAACAGATCTCCAACCAGCAGCGCCAGTGAAGGAGCCTACACAGCGTATCGTTAATACGATTCGTTCTGCTGACAGCAGTCCAGTGGTCAATCAGTTGGATTTACGCGGCAAGCGGTACGAAGAAGCCCTCAATGAAGTGGATCAGTATTTGGATGCAGCAATTTTGGCAGGTTATCCGCAGGTGACGATCGTTCACGGTAAAGGAACCGGCGCATTGCGTCAAGGGATCACTGACTACCTAAAAAACCATCGCTCGGTGAAAAGTTTTGAATTTGCCCCAGCAAATCAAGGAGGCAATGGAGCGACCATTGTGAAGTTTAACTAAACGTTAAGAACCCTTACCTTTTGTAAGCAGACGATTTTAAAAAACTTCCGATACGTGGTATACTTTTTTTAGTTTTAAAAATGGAGGGGAAGTACGATGGCAAAAGAAATTACCGATAAAACTTTTTCAGAAGAAACCGATAAAGGCTTAGTCCTTATTGATTTTTGGGCAACTTGGTGTGGCCCTTGTCGTATGCAAGCACCGATCTTGGAACAATTAGCGAATGAATATGAGGAAGACGAATTGAAGATCGTGAAAATGGATGTGGATGAAAATCCTGAAACACCTGCTTCATTCGGAATCATGTCTATCCCAACTTTGTTGTTGAAAAAAGACGGACAAGTGGTTGATAAAGCAATTGGGGTTCATACAAAAGATCAATTGAAAGCTTTAGTTGCAGAACATATGTAATAGAAGAAATGTTTTTTAAGCAATAGCCGAAAGTGGCTATTGCTTTTTTTATTTTGGGGACGTTTTTTTCAAATTTTCTTTTAGGCAGTGGTATACTTAAAGTGGGGAGTGGCACTAAAAAATATCTCGTTCATATAGTAAGAAAGTGATACCAAAATAGGATTAAAGGGGGAATAAAAATGAAAAAGTTAAAACGCGGGTTATTTCAAGGCGTTGCGATTGTTGGGGTACTGATCGCACCCATTGTAGGAACGATCACACAAGTTTATGCAGCAAATGAAGGGGATTCGACAACAGCTTCTTTCGCTGCGCAAGAGACGACGTCAGATAGTTTCTCAGAAGAAAGCGCAGCATCATCTCAAGAGGCCAGCACTGAGAGTGTAGAGTCAAGTACGGCAACAGAGTCCTCATCAATGTCTACCTCTTCATCAGAAACAACGTCAAGTACTAGCACGGCTACGACTCAGAGCAGTCAGACCGAGACCACACAAGATTCATCTACTCAATCGACGGAAGAATCTTCTGAAGAACCAGATGTTGCGAAAATCGATGTTAAGAAAGTAGAAGATAATGACCAATATGTAAAAATCAAGCCGATCGCCGCAACGGATCCAGAAACACAAAAAATCCTTTACCGATTAGAAAATGGTCAGTTGATCGAACAAGGAACGATCGATGAATTAGCTGGCAGGGTATACCGTAGTGTCAAACAGTATCAAGGTACCGACAAGCAGACCTATCTTGAAATTCGCGACGATCAAAAGGTTGTCGGTGTCGTAGCAGAAGCAGCAGTGAAAGTTGCCAGCGGAACCTTCAAAACCGAGAAGAAATATGCAACCATCACAAGTGTGAAAGAACCACTTTGGCAAGATGTGTTTTTAGATAAAAAAACGAGCACCTCTTCAAGCATTAATGGTCAAACCTTTGAAATCAAAGAAGTATTCACGACGAATAATAAAGTGGCCTATTACGCATTGTATTCAAATAAAAATGTTCTCATCGGTTGGATAAAAGCCGCCGGTGTTAAGCTAGCGACTTCACCCGGGGGTGCATGGCAATCTGAATCAAAATATGCCACAATCATCAGCGGAAATTATACGCTATGGCAAAATTTTAATTGGACAGCGAAGAAAGGAACGACAGCCGCTTTAAATGGCAAAACAGTCAAAGTTACTGGGAAATATCGTCACTTGAATGGGTCGACGTACTATTCCCTTTATACAAATAACAATAAATGGTTGGGCTATATCAATGCCTCGGGTGTTAAGTTAACGACGGATGCACAAGGCGCCTATCAATCCTACGGAAAATATGTGACATTGACCAAGAAAAATTACACGATTTGGGGAAATTTCCGTTGGTCGAGTAAGAAAAACACTACCACGAAATTAGCGGGAAAAACCTATCTTGCAAAAGGAAGATATAACCACGTCAATGGCGGTGTCTACTTATCCCTTTATGATGCTAACGGAAAATGGATTGGCTACTTAAACGCGGATGCAGCAACGGTCGCCAACAATCAAGGTGGTACTTGGCAAAGCGAAAAACGCACAGTCCGCCTTAAAAGCAAGAATTATACCTTATGGCAAGATTTAGCTTTTACGAAGAAAAAAGGCAGTAGCGCAAATTACATGAATAAGAATATTCAAGTTACTGGGAAATATCAACATTTCAACGGCTCCACCTACTACTCACTCTATCTCAACAACAAATGGCTAGGTTACATCAATGCAAGCGGAGTGACCAATGCCCATACGATCACTTCTCAAAGCAACATTAGCCGCTATGTGGTCGTTAAGAATGGAGATGGCAATTTCTTTGAAAAAGCCGATCCAAATAGTACGAAACTTGGAAAAAAGAGTGCCTACAAAGGCTATATGGCACAAGCGACCAAACTAGCAAAAACAAGTGATGGCAATTACTTGTATCTCGTTTCGCCAGCTGGTCGAATCGGTTGGGTCAAGGAAAATCAAACCACAAATGTAAATAGCAATTTTTGGATGTATACTACAGGAGGGAAATATCCTTCATTAAACGTTCAAAACTTAAACATTGAAGTATCCATCAGCAAACAGCGGGTTTATATCAAATCAGGGAATAAAGTGATTTATACGATGCTTTGCTCGACCGGTGCCTTTAATACACCAACACCTTTAGGGAATTTCCGCATTCAAGCAGAAAAAGGCTTAGCTTTTTCAGGGGCTGCCTACTACCGTTCCTTTAAAGACCATGGGGTCTATTTATTCCATACGATTCCAACGAGTATCGCTTGGTCCACCAATGCTTTTAGTTCCGTTGAAGGACGAAAATTAGGCACTCGGGCTTCTCATGGCTGTATTCGATTAGCAGTGCCGGATGCCAAATGGTTTTACTATAACATGCCTTATAATACGCCTGTCAAAATTGCTAATTAATGATCAAAAGTCGTTTCCGTCAACGGAGACGGCTTTTATTTTCCAAAAAAAAGATTGACGCTGGCTATATCATTCGATAATATATCATTAAGTGATATAGGTGATGGATGGAGGAATCTAATGGATGAGGCATTGACAGATTCGACCTATTTGATTTTATTAGCGCTTTTAAAGCCAAAACATGGGTATCTCATCATGAAACAGATTGATGACCTAAGCCAAGGAACATTTGAGATTGGCCCCGCGACGATGTATACGATTTTGAAAAAGCTTACGAAAAAGGGGTGGATCGATTTAGAAGAAAGCGTTGATCGAAAAAAAATCTATCAGATTACATTAGAAGGAAGACAAATTCTGGAAAAAGATATTCAGCGACGCAAATTATTTTATCAAATCGGAGAACAAGTCTTCGAAGCGTTAGGAGGGGATCAAGATGAGCATCAATAAGAAATATCTTCTTTCTCTTGGAGTCGCCTACTATCCAGAAAAGGAAATGGTTCGTCTGCAAAAACAAGCGTCACTAGGCTGGCATTTTGTGAAGATGAATCGTTTAGGTTTTTTGAAGTTTATCAAAGGAAAACCAGAAGCGACCAAATATGCAGTGGACTTTTTCGAAGGGGAACCATCTGAGATCGTTGACTACTTAGCGATGTACCAAGCTGGGGGCTGGACCTACATTAGCAATTATAAAGATCGTTATTTTTATTTTAAAGCGTCACTAGATACACCGGCGATTTTCAGTGATCAAGAAAGCTATCAAGAACGGATTGATAATGAGACACGATATTTGATGAAAAAATCGATTCTGTTTTCGGTAATCAGTCTCGCAATACTAGCAGCAATATATTTTATTGCTAGTTATTTCAATATTCGTAAAAATCCGTTTAAATCTTTCGGACTAGGAGTACTCACTGGTCTTGTGTTTATTCCGATTGGTATCGGGGTAACCACGATCATTATGAAATTCTTATATAAAAATCGAGCAAGTTATTACAATGAACCAGAGAAACTGGCGAAGCGACAACGGGTAATTCGTGACACAGTCATTTTGATGTTTGTCGGAGCAATCATTGGTGCCGTTATCGGCTTTTTCTTTAGTGATATATTTTATTAGACAGGGAAGGTGAGCATGTGTTAGAAGCAAAACAATTAGTAAAAACATTTGGGGATTATACAGCAGTTGATCATTTATCCTTTACCATCAATGATGGGCAGATCATGGGCTTAATTGGTCAAAACGGAGCAGGAAAAACAACGACATTCCGATTGATCTTGGATTTCTTGAAAGCCGATCAAGGAGAAATATTGTGGGATGGTCACAAAATTAGTGAAAAAGAATACAATATTATCGGCTATCTGCCAGAAGAACGCGGCTTGTTTCCAAAAGTCACGATTGAAGATCAATTGATCTACTTCGCGCGTTTACGAGGCAAAAAGAAAGAAGACATCGTACCCAAAATCGACTATTGGATGGACAAATTTAAAGTCAAAGGCAAGAAAACTGATAAAGTCAAATCTTTATCAAAAGGAAATCAGCAAAAAGTTCAGCTAATCTCAACATTGATCCATGAACCAAAATTAGTGATTTTAGATGAACCGTTTAGTGGCTTGGACCCCGTCAACGCGGAACTGTTGAAAAACGGGATCATTGAACTGAAAGAAAAAGGCTCTTGCGTCATTTTCTCCAGTCATAATATGGATAACGTAGAAAAAATCTGCGATCACTTGATTATGCTGCGAGATGGTCAAACGGTCTTAAACGGAAAGGTCCATGAAATTCGTGAATCCTTTGGACGAACGAAAGTTTATTTAGAGTCTAATTTGACGAAAGAACAGCTTTTGGCAGTGTCAGGTGTCGAGCAAGTCATTGCTAGAGAAGACGGCAGCTATGATATTACGATCGCTGATCCTGCAGTAGGAAAAACCTTATTTGATTTAGCGACGGCGGATGGTTATATCCCTATGTTCAATCAACAACCGCCAACGTTAGAAGAAATCTTTAAGCGGAAGGCAGGAAAAACAAATGAATAAGTTTTGGGTAATCGCATTAGATGTTTATAAGAAAAATATCAAATCAATTTCGTTTTTGATTATGATTCTCGTGCCATTTATTGCATCGGGGGCATTTTATCTCATTGGTTATTTTGCTGATGGTATGAACAGTGTCGATAAAATTGCGGTTTATGCGAATGAACCGGCTATTGCGCAGACTTTTGTGGACCAAAGCGGCGATGATTTTGAATTTGAAATTGTTGACAGCAAAGAGCAAGGGCAACAACAGCTGGCAGACAAAGATGCCGATGCCTTGTTAGTTATTACTGCTTCAGGGGATACGCTGCAAGGGGAATTATTAAGCGAGTCCTCGATGGGGCAAGCTTTAGAGCTGACGATCCAACAGTTATTGACGGGTTTGCAGTCCTCCTTTAGAGCTAGTGAGCTTGGATTGACTGCTGAGCAAGTGGCAGTCCTTAGTGAAGTCGCACCGCTTGATCGTCAAAAAGTTTCCTTCGATGAGAATGGCGAAATGACACATGGAGAAGACAATACCGCGATGCAATCACTAGTAAGTATGATCGCAACAATCATCCTCTTTTTCTTTATCATTACTTACGCACAAATCATTGCGCAAGAAATTGCTTCTGAAAAAGGCACACGCATTATGGAAGTCATTTTGTCTAGTACCCGGGCGCAAACCCATTATTATGCCAAATTGACTGGGGTAATCATGGTTGCAGCGACCCAGCTAGTTGCGTATGTTGCGATTTTTGGTGGGAGCTATTTCTGGATCAAGGATAACCCAATGGTAAAAGACTTGTTGGCAAACTTTTCGACAGATGGCATTTTTGGTCCTTTCCTGGTGTTTGCGATCGTTTTCGTCTTCTTAGGAATCTTGATCTATTCTGTCTTGTCAGCCCTTTGCGGGTCGTTAGTGAACAAAGCAGAAGATACGGCGAAAGCCATTATTCCAGTGACGTATCTTTCATTGGGCGGGTATATGCTAGGAATCGTACTAGGCGGTATGGATCCGCATAACGTTGTTTTACGAGTAACCTCTTATATCCCATTCTTGTCCTCGTATATTATGCCAGTACGGCTTGCTAATGATACAGTGGGGATTGGCGGAGCGTTGATTTCAGTAGGGATCCTTGCTGTTACCACGATCGTCCTGATGCTGGTTTCTGCAAAAATGTACAAATCAAATGTCTTGATCTATAACGACAATGGCATCTTGGCAACGTTGAAACAATCACTGGTGTTAATGAAAAATGAGAAATAGACAAAACGCCCGATCCTTTTTGTGATCGGGCGTTTTTTAGTGGCTAGAATCTAGAAAACAAGGTGCAGGCCTTTAGAATTCCTGCACAAAAAAGTCGAAAATCGATTGCTCAGAAGGCAGCTTGTGAGCGGCTAGTTCAGGATGCCACTGAATGCCTAAGATCTGTGCGCCATAGGCGGTGGATTCAATGGCTTCAACAACACCATCAGGAGCGGTGGCGGTCACGTTGAAATCATCCGCAACTGTTTTGACTGCTTGGTGATGAAAAGAATTGACGTGATAGGTTGTGCCTAAAAGAGCAGCCAAACGACTGTCTGCCTTGATTTCCACCCGATGTGTAGGGAATTGAAAGAACGTTGGCAATTGCACGTGTTTGATCGTTGGGTGATCGATCAAAGAGAGATCTTGGTACAAACTCCCACCAAATGCGACATTTAGTAACTGCATACCGCGGCAGATTCCAAGGATCGGTTTGTTTTGAGCCACTGCTTCTTTGATCAATGCCAATTCAAAGACATCACGATCAGGATGAATGCCTTGAATCAAAGGATGAGGATCTTCGCCATAATGGTCAGGGGAGACATCATGACCACCGGCTAACAAGAGTTTATCGATTTTGCTGATATAAGTTGCAGCATCCTCCACGACACCCATTGGTAATAATAGGGGAATGCCTTGGGCTTGTTGGATATGGGTGACAAAATTTTTGGGTGTATAGGACAACCAATGCTCTGCTTCTTCAATCATTGGTCGTTCATTAGCAGCGATGCCGATAATGGGTTTCATTTGATCAAACCTTTCTACTAGTAAATGAATCGAAATGGATCGAAAAAGAAAAAAGGACACGAGGTCCTTTTATCGATCACCTTCGCTTTATTTTTCGCGAATAACTTCGATTTTGTAGCCATCAGGATCTTTCACAAAATAGTAAGAAGGAGAAGTTCCTGGTAGTCCTTTCAGGTCAGTGACATCAAATCCGGCAGCTTGGTGCTTCTCATGAAGCGCTTCTAGATCATCGGTACTGATGGCGATGTGGCCATAGCCGTCGCCTAACTCATAGCCAGGATGGTCATAGTTATATGTCAACTCTAGCTCGTAGTCATCACCAGGCAATGTTAAGTAAACCAAAGTAAATTGATGTTCAGGAAAATCACGACGGCGAGATTCTTCAAAACCAAAGGCAGTTTGATAAAAATCTAGAGAAGCCGTTAAGTCTTTGACGCGGACACAAGTGTGAGCCATTTTCATGGGTAAATCATCCTTTCGATCTTGATAGTTGTATGATAACATATTTTCTCATTTTATAACGAATAAAAGATAACAGGGCGTTATTTCCAGCTTGTCCAGACTATTGGCATAGGGTAAAATGGAAAGAAAGTGTTGGTGGAGGGAATCATGCCAGAAAAGGAAATTGTGTTCGGGGAAAAAGAAGCGGGGAAACCATACAAATCAAGATATGGCGCGTATGTCGTTCTTCCAAATGAAAAAAATGAAGTGATCTTGGTACAAGCACCCAATGGCGCCTATTTTTTACCAGGCGGTGAAATTGAACCAAATGAGACCAAAGAAGAAGCGATCCAGAGAGAATTAATAGAAGAACTTGGATTTGAAGGGGAGATCGCTGCCTATTTAGGAGAAGCAGTTGAATACTTCTATTCACGCCATCGCGATACATTTTACCATCACCCTGGCTATTTCTATTTAATGACCAAATGGAAAAAAGTCTGCGAACCGACAGAAGAAACCAATCAGTTGTCATGGCATACGCCAGAAGAAGCGATTCAGCGATTAAAACGCGGCAGTCATAAATGGGCAGTTGAACAATGGTTAGCAAAATAAAAAAGGCAGGCTTCCGATAAAAAGGAAACCTGCCTTTTTTTACACTTAGTTATTTGCTAAAACATACTTGTTGATTACTTCTGCCACACCGTCTTCTTCGTTTGAAGCGGTTAGGACATCTGCGGCATTTTTCACATTTTCAGTGGCATTGGCCATCGCCACTCCGATACCAGCGTATTCCACCATGGTTAAATCATTTTCGTTATCGCCGATCGCCATGACTTCTTCTTGTTTGATGCCTAAGTGCTCCGCCAATTTTTTGACAGCAGCTCCTTTATGGGCTTGTTTATTTAGGACTTCCAAGAAGTAAGGAGCACTTTTGACCACATTGTAGTTGTCCGTCAAACTGCTCGGCAATTGTGGGATGATCTGATCCAGTATTTCGGGATCATCGATCATCATCATTTTGATGATATTCAAGTCAGCAGTCATTTCTTCTGGTGTCCGATATTTCAATGGCATGTTGACTAAGAAAGCTTCATAAATCGTATAAGGACTGATATCGCGGTTAGCGGTATACATAGTATCTTCGGTTTCTACATGAAGATGAACCCCTAATTTTCTCGCAGTCATCTCAACAAAGAGATAGTCGTCTTGGGACAAACCAAATTCAGAGATGATCTCTTGGTTTTGGGTTTTTTGAACCAAAGAGCCATTATAAGTAATCACGAAATCATTGTCCGTAAATAAGTCTAGTTCCTTTAATAAATCTTGGACACCAGTTAAAGGGCGTCCCGTACACAAAACGATGCGTACACCTTGCTTTTCAGCGTCTTTCAATGCCTTGTAAACGGCTGGGGTGATCTTGCGGTCGTTGTTCAACAGGGTGCCATCGATATCGATGGCGATCAATTTGATACTCATAAGTTCCTCCTAGTGGCTTGGTTTGATCAAAGCACCATTGCGAATGTGCTTGGCAAACTCTTGATACGTCTCTCCAAATAAATCATAGTGATTTTGGATGTTGGGGTCAATCATTTCTTTTGGAAAATAAAAGCGCTGGTCACCTTGGGTTTGTCCTGCTAAGGCTGCAACAAGCTGACTGGCTTGGGATAATTCCACAAGGGAACCATCTTTTTCCTGTAATTCGATCTGTGTCCGATGTTTGCCTGAAGTCGGCCGATAAAAATCATAAGGCAGATCGAAGCTTGAATTGATGGCAGTATAATAGCGGGGATTGAAGCCGACTTTTTCCACCAGTCCCTGCATTTCTTCGATCATCGGCAACTGCGTCTCATCGTCAAAGCGGGCGGATTTCAACGGTTTACGATTTAAGAACCGTTTGGCTAAATCGCTGAGGATCGGATCATTTTCTTCTGTCCATTGGGTAAAGTAGGTATTTAATACGCCATCGTCGAGTTTCAAATACTCATCTAAAGTGAATTCTTGTTTTAAAAATGGGAGAAGCAGCTGCGAATGGCCTTGAAACAATTCTGAATCCACTTGATAAAGTTCTGCAGCTCGATCCAGCAAATGGGCTAAGATCACTTCCATCCCTCGAGAACTAGCATGAAAATAAACTTGCACATACATTTGGTAACGACTGACGATGTAGTCCTCCACAGCGTGCATGCCATTCATAGAAAAAGCAATACCGCCTTCATAAGGACGAATCACTCGTAGAATGCGAGTCAGATCAAAGGTGCCGTATTCAGTGCCGGTAAAATAAGCATCGCGCAGCAAGTAGTCCATCCGATCAGCATCGATTTGACTGGAAATCATTTGAACGACTTGGGGATTGGGATAGGTTTTAGTGATAACACTTGCCACCTTCTCAGGAAATCCAGCTTCCACACGATTCAATATCTGATGAACTTCCGTCTCAGGAGAAGTGATGATCGCCACTGTGATCGCTTCATGATCCGTATGAAAAATATGCTCAAAGGTGTGGGAGTAGGGTCCGTGGCCCACATCATGAAGCAATGCTGCACACAAGGTCACTAAACGCTCTTTGTCATCCCAGCCGTTTGGCCCGACTTTTTCAATGGGATAATTGCGTTGGAAAATATCGCAAATGCGGCGGCTGATTTCATAAACCCCCAAGGAGTGAGAAAAGCGGCTGTGTTCTGCTCCGTGAAAGGTAAAAGAAGCAGTTCCCAGCTGTTTGATGCGTCGTAAACGCTGTACTTCTTTGGAATTGATCAAATCTAAAATTACTTGGTGCTGTACATGGACATAGTTATGAACGGGGTCACGAAATACTTTTTCTATCGCTAAGGTTTGATATTTATAAGGTAGACTCATCGCTAAACTCCTTTATTGGTTGGTTTCGCTTTTCCATGCCAGCTAAGCGTTGCTGCATTTGTTCGCTAAGGTTATTTTCTGTCAGCCATTGATCCAGTGATTCAAGCGGATATAGGGATTGGTCAGAGATCAAGGAAAGCAGGGCTTTTTGCAAGCGGTCAATCACCTCTTGTGTGGTAAACTTACGGCCGAGGGCTGCTTCTAAAGTGGTCATACTCGCAGGATTGACGGCTGGATAGCCATTCGTACCAAAGCGCTCTTTCAAACCTGCTTGGTAAAAACGACGAACGAGAGAACCGCGGGCTGGTTGGTCGCCATTGATGCTCAGATACATCATGACAGCCACGCCATCTTTGATCCGTCGTTGTGCTGTACCAGCAATTTTTTTTCCATCAATACTCAGGTCATAGGTGCCTGGGCAATACGAGTCAGCAATTTCATAAGCCAAAATTGTCTGCTCAGGAAAGGCTGTTTGCAACAATACTGCCATCATTTCATAGGCTGCATCCGTGGTGACAGCCAAGTGTTTAGGGAAAATGAGGGAGACATTCAAAATACCGGCATCATTGATTACGCCAAGCCCGCCTGAGTTGCGGATGATCGAGGCATAGCCAGCTTCTTTTAAAACCTGCAGACCGTCTGTCAAAAACGGCAACCGGGTATCTTTCATGCCTAAAATCATCGTATCGGACAACTGCCAAAAATGACAATAAACTTGTTCCTGTTTGCCAGCAGCTTCGGTGGCAACATCGGTGAAGGCAAATGGCTCATAAGGATTGTGGATACGTGGTAAGGTTTGATCCATTACATAGATAGTCAAATCGGTTAAACTCCTTTAAAAATAGCTGTTATCCTTATTATATACGATTCTTGGAAAATTACTTGGAGAAAAGAATGAAAACTTGCTTTTGTTTTCGTTTTTTATTTTCAATGAAGAAATAGACCAAGGAGAATCAACTGAAATGATTGACAAACGCATAAAAAAAAGCAAGAATGAAACTGAAATCTTCAAAGGAGGCACACGTACATGCAAGAATTATCAAAAGGAATCCCAATCTCGATTCATTTAACAACCAATGTACGTCAAGCAGGGGAAACAGAGAACTTTCTGTTTGATCTGCAAGGACAAGCAGTCAAGATCGGTGATACCTTATATATCCGTTACAAAGAGATCCAGCCAGATGGCACCGACATTCCCGTTACGATGAAAATCATGCCAGACGGACTGATTCAATTGATTCGCTCAGGGGAAATGCGCATGCGCTTGAAATTTTCTTATAAGGAACGTTTAGAGACGAGCTATCAAACCCCGTATGGCTTGATGATGTTCCACACCTTCACCAATCACTTGCACGTTAGTTTGAAAGACCGTCCATACTCGGGAAAGATCGATATCGATTATGACTTGTTCATGGCTGCTGACAAAGTCGGCGAATACAAACTATCTTTAGAATTTACCGCTTGATCAAAGGGAAATTGAAAGAAAAAATTGCAATTTGAGCCGTAATTTTGTATGATTAGGAGTAGACTGTGAAAGGACGTGTCCTGTTTGGAAATTAATGTATTTGAAGGTGTAAATAAAAACGAATTGTCGATGATTGAAGTTGCCCATGCGATTTTAGAGCAGCGCGGTGACGTGATGGATTTTTCTGATTTGGTCAACCAAATCCAAAATTATCTTGAAACATCAGACAGCGAGATTCGTGATTCATTGGCGCAGTTTTATACAGACTTGAATATCGACGGTAGTTTTATTTCTTTAGGCGACAATCGTTGGGGCTTACGTTCATGGTACGCCATTGATTCGATCGATGAAGAAGTCAACCATGGCATCGAAGACGAGGATGAAGATACACCACGTCGTCGCAAACGTAAAAAAGTCAATGCCTTTATCAACGATGATGAAGACGCAATCGATTATAACGATGATGATCCTGAGGATACTGATTTGTCAGATGACGAAGAAGATGATCTCTTTGATGATGATGATGACGAGGATGAAGAAATCTCGGCATACAATTCAGACTTGCAAGAAATCGGCGCCGACAACAGCACCGATGATGAAGAAGAATTACCTGACAGCATTGAGGAAGATCTCACCATTATCGATGACGATGATGAAGATGATTTTGCGGATGAAGAGGAAGAAGAGGAGTAATCCTCTTCTTTTTTTCGCCTTTTGGTTGCAAGCAACTTATAATCGGTGAAGGACGATTTCGTCTTCTTACATAGATACAAATAAAAAAAGGAACCGCGTCAGCGGTCCCTAAGTGCTTTTGAATTATTGATTTGAATCGAGTATACTTGTAACGAAAAGAAAAAACGCGCCTTGAGGGAATCGAACCCCCGTCTCAAGAACCGGAATCTTACGTGATATCCACTACACTAAAGGCGCGAAGCACAAATATTAGTTTAACCAATTTCAGTGAAAAAAACAAGAGGTAGAATGATGAAATTTCAACAGCAATTTTCACAACAACAAAAACAGACGCAAAAGCTTGCTATGACGCAGAAATTGCAGCAATCGATCCAAGTGCTGCAATTTTCCGCAGACGAATTATTGTCATTCATAGATAACCAGGCATTAGAAAATCCGTTGATTGATCTGGGGGAATATGATTCGCCCATCACACCAAGCAAGAGCAGCGGCTCGTCAGAACAAATAATGGATTATTTAAGTCAGATTCCTGACCAGCATACATCGTTGTTTGAACACCTCATTGATCAAGTTCATTTAAATTACCGCGACACCTTTTTGCGGACGATCGTTTTATTTTTAGTCGAGTACATTGATTTAAACGGCTTTTTGACGATTGACTTGGAAGAAGCTGGAAAGCTTGTTGGTGGGACCCCAATCCAAATGCTCGATGCTCTAACCTTGATCCAGCAGCTAGATCCGGCAGGAGTCGGTGCTCGTGATCTAAGAGAGTGCTTGATGCTGCAAACGGAAAGAGATGACTATGCGCCGCCAATGGCCTATCTCATTTTAGAAGAATTCTTTACGGAAATGGCAGAGCGCAAGTGGGACAAAATCAGTAAAGCGTTGCAGATCCCTTTAAACGAGATCCAAAAGATCTTTGACTATGTTCAAACGTTGACCCCGACACCGGGGGCGGCGTTTGGGTCAACGGATGGGCTTTACATTGTACCTGATTTGCGAGTAACGGTTGAAAAAGGACAACCAATCGTGAAATCAAACAAGCGCGCCTTACCAGAAGTTCGCTTTCAGCAACAGTACTTTGACCAATTAAAGCAAAGCGGTGATCCGGAGGTCCTAAGTTATTTAGACAATAAAGCCCAAGAGTTCGAGTGGCTAAAGAAGACCTTGCAACAACGAGGGGATACCATCTATCGTGTCGGCGTGCAGATCGTTGCTCGGCAAAAGGAGTTTTTCACCCAACCGGATCGACCATTAAAGCCATTGGTTTTAAGAGAAGTTGCCGAAGAGTTAGGCATTCATGAATCAACGGTCAGCCGGGCAGTCAATGGGAAATATTTGGAAACTTCCTTTGGGGTGTTTGAATTGAAACTATTTTTTGGACAGAAAGTTTCGACGCAAGAAAGCGGGGATGACCTGACGACTGCATCGATCAAACAGCAGCTAAAAGCACTGATCGATGAAGAAAATAAAAATAAACCATTGTCAGATCAAAAGTTGACAGATGCCCTCAAAGCCCAAGGCATCGATATTTCCAGACGAACGGTGGCAAAGTATCGCGAAGCCATGAATATCCCTGGTTCTTCCAAGCGGAAACGATTCGAGTAAAGTAAAAGCTTACTACTAACGACGAGTAGGGAAGGCAGCAAAGCCTTTCCTTTTTTTATCGATCACTTCCAATTTTTTAATTTATGACGATTTTATGAAAAGCAAGATTTTGTGACTGAAATAGTTGCGTATCAAGGCGATAAGTGCTACTATTATTGGTGTAGGAAACAGATTTAAATTTTTTTTGCAATCGATGGGTCATTTTAAGTCATTGTAGGACGAAAATTGTCCAACGGGAGGATATAAAATGCTCGATGAATTAAAATTGATTGAGGCAATCACCCCGGATATTCTCGCTGTACTCCAGGAACGTTACCGTATCTTAAGAAATATTTATTGGATGCAGCCCGTTGGCCGCCGGACACTTTCGGAAAGTTTATCAATGACGGAACGCGTGTTGAGGACGGAAACAGATATCCTTAAAAAGCTGAAACTGATCGACTCTTCAAAAAGCGGCATGCAATTGACCGCCTACGGAGAAGAAGTGTACACGAAGATCGGTGCACTGATGGATCAGCTGTTCGGAATGCACCAAATCGAGAAACGATTATCAGAGACCTTTGGCATCGAACGTTGTTTGATTGCGAGCGGCGATGGTGATCGACAACCGAAAGTTATTGCTGAATTTGGCCAGTTGCTGAATGAATCGTTGGATCTCTTATTGCCAGAAGGCAAAAACACCATCGCAGTGATGGGAGGGACGACAATGGCGAAAGTTGCTGAGGAATTAGGCAATTTAGAAACCGCCAAACGTCATAACTTGTTTGTACCAGCCCGTGGCGGTATTGGAGAATCAGTCAACGTCCAAGCAAACTCAGTCAGCTCAGTGATGGCGATGCAGACAAATGGCGATTATCGCTCCTTGTTTGTACCAGAACAATTAAGCATGAACACCTACGAGTTTCTCTTGAAAGAACCCGCCATCGTTGATGTCTTAAACTTGATAAGTCAAGCAAATTGTGTTATTCATAGTATTGGACGGGCGTTGCATATGGCGGCTCGACGAAAAATGTCAGAACAAGAAATTCTGATGTTGAAACAAAAAAATGCAGTTGCAGAATCCTTTGGGTATTTCTTTAATGAAGCAGGCGAGGTCGTTTACAAAGTTCCTCGAATTGGCCTTCAATTAAAAGATTTGCAAAAAGTCCCAATCATTTTTGCGGTCGCTGGTGGACAGTCAAAAGCCAAAGCGGTCAATGCATACATGAAAAATGCACCAAAACAAACCTGGCTCATCACTGATGAAGCTTGCGCAAATGAGATTTTAAAAGGGGCAACCCTTTAAAATAAATATTTTTATGATTTTCATAAGGAGGAAATCTTAAATGACAGTTAAAGTAGGTATTAATGGATTTGGACGTATCGGACGCTTAGCATTTCGTCGTATCCAAGAAGTAGAAGGAATCGAAGTTGTGGCTATCAATGATTTAACAGACGCTAAAATGTTAGCTCACTTGTTAAAATATGATACAACACAAGGACGTTTCAACGGTACAGTGGAAGTTCACGAAGGTTCATTCAATGTGAACGGAAACGAAATCAAAGTTTTAGCTAACCGCAACCCTGAAGAATTGCCTTGGGGCGAACTAGGTGTTGAAATCGTGCTAGAATGTACTGGATTCTTCACTTCTAAAGCAGCTGCTGAAAAACATTTAACAGCTGGTGCAAAACGTGTGGTTATCTCAGCTCCTGGTGGAAACGATGTTCCAACAATCGTTTACAACACAAACCATGAAACTTTAACAGGTGAAGAAACAGTTATCTCTGGTGCTTCATGTACAACAAACTGTTTAGCTCCTATGGCGAAAACATTGAACGACAAATTTGGTGTAGTTGAAGGATTAATGACTACAATCCACGCTTACACAGGTGACCAAATGACTCTAGACGGACCACACCCTAAAGGTGACTTCCGCCGTGCCCGTGCTGCTGCTGCAAACATCGTGCCTAACTCAACTGGTGCTGCTAAAGCGATTGGCTTAGTAATCCCAGAATTGAACGGCAAATTAGATGGTGCTGCTCAACGTGTTCCTGTTGCAACTGGTTCATTAACTGAATTAGTTACTGTTCTTGACAAAGAAGTAACTGTTGATGAAATCAATGCAGCAATGAAAGAAGCTTCAAACGAATCTTACGGTTACAACACAGACGAAATCGTTTCTTCTGATATCGTTGGTATGACTTACGGTTCATTATTTGATGCAACTCAAACAAAAGTTATGACTGTTGGCGACAAACAATTAGTTAAAACTGTTGCTTGGTACGACAATGAAATGTCATACACTGCACAATTAGTACGTACTTTAGAATACTTCGCTAACCTATAAGAGTTGCGAACGACTTTAATTTAAACCATCGCAAGAGAAAGCGGGGAAGCATCGCGCTTCTCCGCTTTTTTTAACAATTATGCTAGGAGGAATCTGTTCATGGCTAAAATGACAGTTCAAGATATCGATTTAAAAGATAAAAAAGTTCTTGTACGTGTGGACTTCAACGTTCCATTGAAAGATGGAGTGATCGGAGACGATACACGGATCAAAGCAGCATTACCAACAATCAATTATGTGATCGAAAACGGCGGAAAAGCAATTCTTTTCTCACACTTAGGTCGTGTGAAAGAAGAAGCAGATAAAGCTGGAAAATCTTTAGCGCCAGTTGCGAAACGTCTTGGCGAATTATTAGGCAAAGAAGTAACTTTCGTGGATGAAACCCGCGGCGAAAAATTAGAAACAGCGATCAACAACATGCAAGATGGCGATGTCGTTGTTTTTGAAAACACTCGTTTCGAAGACATCGATGGCAAAAAAGAAAGCAAAAACGATCCTGAACTAGGCAAATACTGGGCTTCTTTAGGCGATGTTTTTGTAAATGATGCCTTTGGTACCGCACACCGCGCACACGCTTCAAACGTAGGGATCGCTTCAACAGGTATCCCAACAGTTGCTGGTTTCTTAATGGAAAAAGAAATCAAATTCATCGGGGAAGCAGTCGAAGAACCAAAACGTCCAATGATCGCGATTCTTGGTGGAGCAAAAGTATCTGATAAAATCGGCGTAATCGAAAACTTGATTCCTAAAGCAGACAAAATCTTGATCGGCGGCGGAATGACGTATACGTTCTACAAAGCAAAAGGCATGGAAATCGGTAATTCTCTTGTGGAAGCAGATAAAGTAGAATTAGCAAAAGAATTGATCGAAAAAGCTGGCGATAAATTAGTATTACCAGTTGATTCAATCACTGCTGCTGAGTTTTCAAATGATGTCCCAACAGAAGAACATACTGGTGATGTTCCTGAAGGACAAATGGGCTTAGATATCGGACCTGAAACCATCGCTTTGTTTGCTGAAACATTAAAAGGCGCAAAAACAGTCGTTTGGAACGGACCTATGGGTGTGTTTGAAATGTCTAACTTCGCAAACGGTACGATTGGTGTTTGTGAAGCAATTGCCAACCTTGAAGATGCAACAACGATCATCGGTGGCGGTGACTCTGCAGCTGCAGCAGAACAATTAGGGTTTGCTGACAAATTTACCCACATCTCAACAGGTGGCGGTGCCAGCCTTGAATTGCTAGAAGGAAAAACACTTCCTGGCCTAGCTGCGATCAACGATAAATAATCAATGACAAGCCGTGCAAAGAACTTTCTTTGCACGCTTGATAACGAAAAGGAGTGCCAGAACATGCGCAAACCAATTATTGCCGGAAACTGGAAAATGAACAAAACTGCGAAAGAAGCAAAAGAATTTGCTGAAGCAGTCAAAACAAATATTCCTAGCAACGAGACAGTTGACTCTGTGATCGGTTCGCCAGCTTTATTCTTAGAAACATTAGTGAATGCTGCTGAAGGAACAGAATTAAAAATTGCTGCTCAAAACAGCTACTGGGAAAATGAAGGTGCCTTTACTGGCGAAACTTCACCAGCAGCTTTAGCAGATCTAGGTGTTGACTATGTCATCATCGGCCACTCAGAACGTCGTGAATACTTCCATGAGACAGATGAAGACATCAACAAAAAAGCCAAAGCAATCTTTGCAAACGGCATGATTCCAATCCTATGCTGTGGTGAATCTTTAGAAACCTATGAAGCTGGCAAAACAGCTGAGTGGATCGAAGGACAAATCACTGCTGGCTTAGACGGTTTAACAGACGGTCAAGTAAGTAATCTTGTGATTGCTTACGAACCAATCTGGGCAATCGGTACTGGTAAATCAGCGGATGCAAACATCGCAGACGAAATTTGTGGCGTTGTCCGCAAAACCGTTGAAAAATTATACGGCAAAGAAGTTTCAGATAGCGTGCGTATCCAATACGGCGGTTCTGTAAAACCTGAAAACATTGCTGAATACATGGCAAAAGAAAATGTTGACGGAGCATTAGTTGGCGGCGCAAGCTTGCAAGCTGATTCATTCCTAGCATTATTAGATGCTGTAAAATAATTTCATTTTCATGAAAATAACATTTGCAGAATCGTGATTTTTTCACTACAATTAAGTTGTTCGCAAGGGGTATTCCCCTTAAGATAAAACAAACTCAAAGGAGAGACAAAACATGTCAATTATTACTGATGTTTACGCACGCGAAGTCTTAGACTCACGTGGTAACCCAACTATCGAAGTAGAAGTCTACACAGAATCAGGTGCTTTCGGCCGCGGAATGGTTCCTTCAGGAGCTTCAACAGGTGAACACGAAGCAGTTGAATTACGTGATGGCGACAAAGCTCGTTATGGCGGTAAAGGTGTAACGAAAGCAGTTGACAATGTAAATAACATCATTGCAGAAGCTATCATCGGCTACGATGTCCGTGACCAAATGGCTATCGATAAGGCAATGATCGCTTTAGACGGAACTCCTAACAAAGGCAAATTAGGCGCAAACGCGATTCTTGGTGTTTCTATCGCTGTTGCTCGTGCAGCTGCTGATTACCTAGAAGTACCTTTATACCACTACTTAGGCGGATTCAATACAAAAGTATTGCCAACTCCTATGATGAACATCATCAACGGTGGTTCTCACTCTGACGCACCAATCGCTTTCCAAGAATTCATGATCTTGCCTGTAGGCGCACCTACATTCAAAGAAGGCTTACGTTGGGGTACTGAAGTATTCCACGCTTTGAAATCAATCTTGTCTAAACGTGGTTTAGAAACTTCAGTAGGTGACGAAGGTGGTTTCGCTCCTCGTTTTGAAGGAACTGAAGACGGTGTTGAAACAATCTTAGAAGCAATCAAAGCTGCTGGTTTAGAACCAGGTAAAGATGTATACCTAGGATTTGACTGTGCATCATCAGAATTCTACGAAAACGGTGTTTACGACTACTCTAAATTTGAAGGCGAAAACGGCGTAAAACGTACTGCTGCTGAACAAGTTGACTACTTAGAAGAATTAGTTAACAAATACCCAATCATCACTATCGAAGACGGTATGGATGAAAATGACTGGGATGGTTGGAAACTATTAACTGAACGCTTAGGCGACAAAGTTCAATTAGTAGGGGATGACTTGTTCGTTACAAATACTGAAATCCTTGAAAAAGGGATCAAAAATGGTATCGGTAACTCAATCCTTATCAAAGTTAACCAAATCGGTACATTGACTGAAACTTTCAATGCAATCGAAATGGCGAAAGAAGCTGGTTACACTGCAGTAGTTTCTCACCGTTCAGGTGAAACAGAAGATTCAACAATCTCTGATATCGCAGTTGCAACAAACGCTGGCCAAATCAAAACTGGTTCTCTTTCACGTACTGACCGTATTGCAAAATACAACCAATTACTACGTATCGAAGACCAACTTGGTGAAGTTGCTGAATACAAAGGCTTGCAAGCTTTCTACAACTTAAAAAATAAATAATCTCTCGATTATTGCTTTGCTCTGAAAGAGTAGCGGTTGATTTAACAGTCAGCCGCTGCGATTTCAGAGCTTTTTTGTTGTCTCGATTCATTCATTGAAGACAATGACCATTCATCTAAGATAACTGAAAGTACTCATTTCTTCTTTATTTTCTTTTTCAGAAAAAAGAAATTATAGTTCTGGCTTATCAAAATTCTAAAATAAAAGAAAAAAGGTTAGGAGAAAAAAATGGCTTATGATTATTTGATCGTTGGTACAGGTCTTTTTGGGTCAGTTTTTGCTCATGAAGCAGCGAAACGGGGACATACAGTGAAAATGTTAGAAAAACGGACACATATTGGCGGCAATTGCTATACAGAAAAACAAGCAGGAATCGACGTACATAAATATGGTGCGCACATTTTTCATACATCGAGTAAAAAAATTTGGGATTATATCAATCAGTTTACTGAATTCTATCCCTATATTCATGCACCAATTGCAAACTATCAAGGTGAGTTATATAATCTTCCTTTTAATATGAACACATTTTACCAACTGTGGGGAACCAAAAATCCTGCTGAAGCTCGAATCAAAATATCGACCCAAATTGAAAAGACAGGAATAAAAAGACCACGAAATTTAGAAGAACAAGCTCTTTCGTTAGTCGGGACAGACATCTATCACAAACTGATCAAAGGCTACACTGAAAAACAGTGGGGACGAGAATGTGATCTTCTTCCTTCTTTTATTATCAAAAGGCTGCCAATTCGGTATACCTTTAATAACAATTATTTTACGGATATTTTTCAAGGAATACCCAAATTGGGCTATACACAAATGATTCAAAAAATGCTTACTCATCCACTGATTGATATTTCTTTAGAGACTGATTTTTTTGCAGATCGCACACGTCATGAAGCCTCGTCTAAGAACATTGTTTATACTGGAATGATTGACCAATATTTCGATTATTGTTATGGTGAGTTGGCCTATCGGTCATTACATTTTGAAACTAAAGTCTATGATACGGATAATTACCAAGGAACAGCAGTCATGAACTTTACAGACAGTCAAACGCCCTATACGCGAATCATTGAGCATAAACATTTTTGTCCAGTGGTGACAAAAAAAACAGTTATCACTAAAGAATACCCGAAAGAGTGGAAGAAAGGAGATATTCCTTACTACCCAATCAACGATCAAAGCAATAATGCACTGTATCGCAAGTATGAGAAATTGGCGCAACAGCAAAAAAAATGTTTATTTGGTGGGCGCCTAGCCAACTATCGCTATTATGATATGGACGATACGATCGCAGCTGCTTTGAAGCTTGTTCAATATGAATTTCCAGCAGAGTAACTTCTTTTATTGGAGAGGTTGCTTTTTTTTGTCCCGATTCTGGGACAAAACGTAACTTTTTTACTAGCTATGAAATAATTAGTTGTCCTATCTCATAAAGAAATAGGACTTGGGGAAGCTTGTAAAAATATTTTTACGAAAGGGGAGAAAAATAAACGTAATGAGTAAAAAGAATAATTATCGAAAGTTGTTACGATCCAATAAAAGTGAACGCTACAAGATGTATAAAAGCGGAAAACATTGGGTGTATGCAACGATCACTTCTTTTACTGGCATTGCTGGATTGAGTATCACGCCAATCGTGGCGCATGCTTCAGAAATCACACCGCCATTAGATGCAAGTAAAGAAGCAAATGCCGAGAATGTCTTGGCAAATAAAACGACTACCAAAATACCGGCTTCATCGACACAAGAAAGTGAAGCTACTTCACTCTCTGAAAGTACGCAGCCATCGGAAAGTTTTTCTGAATCCGAAAGTAATACGCAGTCACAAAGTGCGACAGAGTCAACTAGTTTAACAGAATCACAGAGTGTGAGTGATTCAGAAATTGAAAACAATGTTACCAGTATTGAAGAATCCCAAAGTGTTTCTGAATCAATGAGTCTTTCTGAGGAGGAGAGTGTGTCCGAATCAGAAAGTTTGAGTATCTCAGAAAGTACTTCGATTTCAGAAAGTGGTTCGTTGTCGTCAAGTGCATCAGAATCGACCAGTTTATCAATGTCACGATCTACAAGTGTTTCTCATTCAACGTCAGTAAGTCAAAAGAACCCACCAAAACAAACAGTCACCGAAAAAAATAAAGTAGAATCACAAAAAGCACAAGAGCTCTTTGATCAATTAGTGCCTAAGAAAGTACAAGCTTCGGTTGACACTACAACGAATTCATTAGAAATAGTAGTCAAAGATGGCAATTCACCAAGTACATCTTTGATACGGGCAGCGCAGCAATATGCTAGTGCCAATAACTTGATTGCAAGTTTTGCAATCACCACTCAATCAGGGCAGATCATTAAAATCAACGTTTCTGCAGATCCGGATATGGGTCGAGAAGAATTTGAACAGGCAATCAATGATGGAAATAAAACCAATTCACCTTCTGGAGTAACAGTTGATGTGCCTGATCAAGTGAAGAATAAAGATTTATACAAACAAACCGCTATTGCTAATGGCACGTATGCGGCAGTTAATGACTGGGCTACCTTAAAAGCAGCGTATGGAAATTCTTCGATTACCTATATCGAGGTCACCGCCAATATTACAGCAGCTACCAATGTGGCTACTCGTGATTTAGGTTGGCGCGAAACGAGTGTGATTATTGACGGGAATGGTTTTACAGTCAATATGGCAGGAGCAGCGTTTAATGTAGGGGCAAGTTCTACGGTTCGCGGTTCTATTTTTACGATCACAAATATTAACTTGATTCATTGGCAGTCAGGCACCAACTCAGGAGACAGTGGGACAGGTACAGCGGACGCAGTGATTGATTCAAGGTCGGCAACAGGTGGTTATGGATACTGGTACTTCAATATCGATAATGTCACTCTCGAAGGACGAGATGGTGTTAGCGGAACAGATACTGCTTATCAACCACGACGACTACTGGATGCTGAGGATAGTCAAGTGACTTTATCTGGCAAAATTGTTGCCAATGTAAAACAAGAATTGATGCAAATTGGGGAAGTAGCTATCGCTAATGGGTCCCATGTAGAGTTGAACCGAACAGCTGGTACCACTGGTTATTCCATGTTTTACTATATGGCGATCCGAGGGAACAATGCGAGTGATACAGGATTCAACCATACCTTTAAAGTAGGTGATGGTGCGACAATTATTGGTAACGAACTTAGTACCTATAATAGTAACAACTATCCCCTTGTCTATTATGGATTTAACTCAATCACTGTTGGAGATGACGTAACCTGGAAACAAGACGGCTTCCAAATGCTCCTTGATTTTTCTCGTTATTCAGGAAGTCAATCAAATGACCGAACTGCAACTTTTGGACAAAACCTGCAAATGACCGCTACCCGCACAGTAGGTTCCAATTCGCTAAATGTTACGAACAGAGCAGTTGTTACATTTAACGCTGGAACAGTACTTGATTTGCAACAATGGAATGCTAATACTGTTGTAAACGTTGACTCAGGCGCAACCGTTCGCTTTATTTCACCGCGAGCATTGCACTTAGCACGTCTAACTTCTTCAGGAGCTGTTTCAGCCGGCCGATTGATTACAGGTTCAGGAACATTCGTCATGAATAATTCTCAGATTAGTACATGGCAAGGCAGCAGTAGCCAAACCGCTGCTCCAGAAGGAAACCGTAACTTAAAATTCGTAGAGATGACTATTTCAGGTACGACAACCACCATTAAAGATACGGCTGGAAATGTTACTACATCTAATATTGTAGATACCTCTACCCGTGAATTAGCGACTGTTGCTATTGCACCAGGAACTGTAACTGTAAACTATGTTGATCAGTATGGCAATATTATCAAAACTGTTGATATGCCAATTGATCCAGACGTTAATTACATTGGTGAGTATCTTGATTTGCAAACGTTGGAGTATGCAAATGAGTTAATGCCTGATAATTACATGTGGGCGATTGGTACCCAAGTCGCTAGTTCTGCGAAAAATGATGGCCAAAGTGGTGGAGATAGTACGACTGATGCTGATAATGGGGATAGTTATGGACAAGCGACAGTTGCGATCGTTCCGATGGAAAACACCAATTATACCTATAATATTTATGTATACGGTGTTGCCAATAATTCGGTTCAGTACCAATATGTTGACGTTAAGACAGGTCAAGTGATCTCTTCTGAGTACATGAATGCTGGTACCGAAGCTTCAGGAACAGATAGAATTCCTGCAAACTATGGAAATGTTATCGATTGGACCAATAGTTACTATACTTCGACGAATTTACCTCCTGGTTACTATTATGCAACAGGTGCAGTATTAAATGGCAACGTCCAGCCTGGATCTACAACAGTAGGAACAGGTGCGAGTCTAACCACTATTTATGTTGTAGCAGATACACAAACAGTCAACGTAACATTTGTTAATTCAGATGGTCGTCCATTACAGAACCAAACTGGCACAGTTGCCATCAATGGGACGACCGGACAAGAAATAAGTTATACGGATTTAATTGCGGATTACCTCACTCAAACCGGCTATTATGCAGATCAAACAGGGACATTTGTTTTTGATAATACTAGCAATAATGGTAGTACGACAGATAGTGATCAACAGTTTATTACGATCACTCTTTATCCGTCTTATCAAGAAGTCGGTGTCGTTGGGAATAACCAACCGGAATCAGATCCGGCTACAGGGGAAGCATTTGAGCAAATCCCGGGAACAGTCACTGTTGGAAAATATGGTACTTCTGGCGTTTCAAACGAAAGTATCACTCTTGGTGTAACAGATGCAGATTTAGAGAGAAATGGATATATTTATACGGTTACTGGACCAGATGGAGTAGTCTACAATACATTAGCGGAAGCTTTGGCTGCCAATCAAACTTTTGACACTACTAGCAATGGAGCATCTCAAATGGATTCTTCACCTCAGATGTTCACGGTCAATTATGAGCAAGATCCAGTATCATTGTCTACCTCAGAGTCTGTTTCGGGAAGTGAATCATTATCTGAATCCATTATTACTTCTACTTCAGAATCAGAAAGTGTTTCTCTTTCTCAATCGATTTCAGAAAGTGACTCTTTATCAGAATCGATCTCTGTCAGTGATTCAGAATCTATGTCTACATCAACGAGTGAATCTGTTTCAGTATCAGAATCAGAGAGTGATTCATTGTCATCGTCGATTTCAGAAAGTGAATCTGATATGAATAATTCGACATCTGAATCATTATCAACATCAGTCTCTACTTCATCTTCTTTAAGTGATTCAGAATCGGTTTCGATTTCATTGAGTGACTCAGAATCAGCGTCTCTTTCAATAAGTGAATCTATTTCAGTGTCGGACTCAGAGAGTGGTTCGTCATCGACCTCTATCTCAGAAAGTGAATCAATGTCTCTTTCAATTTCGATTAGTGATTCAGAATCTTTATCAGAATCCCTATCTGAAAGTATTTCAATATCTATTTCACTGTCGGATAGTGATTCAATGTCAGAAAGCCTTTCTGCATCAGAATCGTTATCCATATCAGCTAGTGTTTCTGAGTCAGATTCAGAAAGTGATAGTTCTAGCTTTAGTGCCTCTGTTTCTGGATCATTGAGCAACAGTACAAGTGATTCTGAAAGCTTATCTTTATCTGAGTCAGTATCAGTTTCACTCTCGCAATCACTCAGTGAATCCACTTCACTATCATTGTCAGAGAGTGATTCAGTATCAGAAAGTATTTCAGCATCAGAATCATTGTCTGTCGCAATTAGTGAATCTGATTCTTCTTCGCTTAGTGAGAGCATTAGTTTCAGCGAATCTATTTCTGATTCATTGAGTACCAGCATGAGTTTATCAGAAAGTTTATCGGAATCAGACTCGATCTCAAATTCAATTAGTACGTCGATGTCATTGAGCAATAGTGAGTCTACTAGCGAATCAGCAAGCTTCAGTGGCAGCACAAGTGTGAGCAACAGCGATTCCACAAGCGCAAGTACGTCAGTGAGCGAATCAACATCTACAAGTGTTAGTGAGTCGATAAGTACCAGCACATCAGTTAGCGATTCATTATCGTTAAGTAACAGTGAGTCAATGAGCTTGAGTACCTCACTTAGTGATTCCTCCTCATTGAGTGGCAGCATTTCGACCTCACTAAGTGCAAGTGACTCTGCAAGTTATAGCAGCAGTACGAGCGTAAGTAATAGCGATTCGACAAGCGAAAGCATATCTGCAAGTAATTCACTTTCAGTAAGTAATAGTGAGTCAACAAGTGCAAGTACGTCAATCAGCGATTCTTCCTCATTGA